>Ga0209281_1000014_pt1 | contig 643021 bp, 538 predicted proteins | sample MedtruBG_FD_187514 | JGI IMG/M metagenome (GOLD analysis project Ga0209281, IMG submission 187514) | Root nodule microbial communities of legume samples collected from California, USA - Medicago truncatula BG (SPAdes) (version 2) | ecosystem: Host-associated > Plants > Roots > Nodule | place... | reverse complement strand
TCATAATCAATCAATGACAAATATAGCGATAAAAACACTTTAAATCAGTTACATATAACATCAGGCGTGTACATCAGGTGACAGTTAAAAACGATAGCATACAGAGCACATTTCTCTTCCACGATTACGAAACCTTTGGCATTCATCCGGCGCTCGACAGGCCTGCGCAATTTGCCGCTCTGCGTACCGATAGCGAATTCAACGTCATCGGTGAGCCTGAGGTTTTTTACTGCAAACCAGCGGATGACTATTTGCCCCAGCCGGGCGCCGTGATGGTCACCGGGATCACCCCTCAGGAAGCGCGAGAAAAAGGTGATAATGAGGCTGCGTTTGCCGCGCGGATCCACGCACTGTTTACGGTGCCGAAAACCTGCATCATTGGCTATAACAACGTGCGCTTCGACGACGAGGTCACGCGCAACGTGCTTTATCGCAACTTCTACGATCCTTACGCCTGGAGCTGGCAGCATGATAATTCGCGCTGGGATCTGCTGGACGTGATGCGCGCTTGCTACGCCCTGCGCCCGGAAGGCATCAACTGGCCGGAAAATGACGACGGCCTCCCCAGTTTTCGCCTGGAGCATCTGACGAAAGCGAACGGTATTGAGCACAACAACGCACACGATGCGATGGCGGATGTCTATGCCACCATTGCGATGGCGCAACTGGTGAAGTCACGTCAGCCGCGTCTGTTTGAGTATCTCTACACGCACCGTAACAAACACAAGCTGGCCGCGCTGATTGACGTGCCGCAAATGAAACCGCTGGTACATGTTTCCGGCATGTTTGGCGCATGGCGCGGCAACACCAGTTGGGTTGCGCCGTTGGCCTGGCATCCGGATAACCGTAATGCCGTGATTATGGTCGATCTGGCCGGTGATATTTCGCCGTTGCTGGAGCTGAACAGCGATACCCTGCGCGAACGTCTGTACACCGCCAAAGCCGATCTGGGCGATAACGCCGCCGTGCCGCTGAAGCTGGTGCACATCAACAAATGCCCGGTGCTGGCGCAAGCGAACACGCTGCGCCCGGAAGATGCCGATCGTCTGGGGATTAATCGCCAGCACTGTCTCGATAATCTGAAAGTCCTGCGTGAACATCCGCAGGTGCGTGACAACGTGGTTGCCATCTTTGCGGAAGCGGAACCGTTCACGCCATCCGATAACGTGGATGCCCAGCTTTATAATGGTTTCTTCAGCGATGCTGACCGGGCGGCAATGAAGATTGTGCTGGAAACCGATCCGCAGAACCTGCCGGCGCTGGATATCACCTTTGTCGATCCGCGGATTGAGAAACTGCTGTTCAACTATCGGGCGCGTAATTTCCCCGGCACACTGGATGAAGCTGAGCAACAGCGCTGGCTGGAGCATCGTCGCCAGGTCTTTACCCCGGAATATTTGCAGCGCTACGCCGACGAGTTGCAGATGTTGTATCAGGAATATGCGGATGATAAAGAGAAGCAGGTACTGCTGAAGGCGCTGTGGCAATACGCTGAAGAGATCGTCTGAGATTCGCCCTCCGCGCCACGGCGGAGGGCCTGTTATCACGCTTTCTGGACGGTGATGCTCCAGGCGGCATCGCCAACCTGCTGATAATCCGTAATCGCATGCCCTTCTTCAGCCGCCCACTGTGGGATCGCTTCGGTCGCCTGGGTGCAATCAAACTCAATCACCAGCTCGTCACCGCTCGCCATTTCAGCCAGCGCGGCTTTTGCTTCAATCAGTGGGAATGGGCAAACCTGCGTGACCACGTCCAGTTTTTTAATCGCCATCATTAATCCTTACGCTTAATTTGCCGCAGCGGTTGCCAGACGGGCTTTACGCTGCGGTCGAACAAACACAATCCACGACGCGGTCCAGACGCCAAGGATCATAAATACCAGGCCAATCCAGCCCTGCCAGGTCATCATCGCCGTCATCACCAGACCGTTACCGATAGAGCAACCGCCGGCAATACTGGCACCAAATCCCATCAGGATCCCGCCGAAGCCGCTGCGCAGCGTGGTTGCCGCATCGGCAGCCCGTACGCGGAATTCACGACTGGCTTTCGCCGCAATGAACGAACCGAGGAAAATCCCCAGCACCAGGAAAACGCCCCAGTTGAGGAACTTGCTGTCTCCCGCCACCAGGAACTGCAGAATGTTAGCCGTCGGCGAGGTGATCCCGAGCCCAAACATACGCCCGGTGGCTTCGCTCAGCGGCCAGGCCAGCAGCGCGATAAGACCAATCAGCACTGCCGTCACAAACGGGTGCCAGCGTTTTTCAAACAGAATATGCGCAAGCCCGGTACGACGCGGCGGCAAAGAGGCGACTTTCAGCTTTGGCTTTTTCAGTTCTTTACTGACTACCCAGAGCGTCACCACCAGCAGAACGGCAATCAGCGGCCAGACGGAGAGGTTCAGCGTGTCAGCAATGGAGTTGTGCTCCGTGCTGTACGTTTTTAGCGTCTGATTTAAACCGCTGGCATGAGGCGAACGCATCACCGCACTCATCACCATGTAGGTCGCCAGTGCTATCCAACTGCCGATCAGCCCCTCGCCTGCACGATACCAGGTTCCGGTGGCACATCCGCCCGCATAGACAATCCCAATGCCGAAAATATAACCGCCGACAACGGTACCGAGCCACGGGAACGCGCCCGCATCGTAACGAATCACCCCCATCTGAATCAGCGCAAAGGCACCGACGCTCTGCACGGAAATCGCAATCAGCAGCGCATAAAACATGCGGTTGTTTTTAGCGATAACCATGTCGCGGAAACCGCCAGTCAGGCAGAATCGCCCACGTTGCATCACAAAGCCCAGCAGCGCGCCGCAGATAACCCCGCTTAAAATCATTGAAAACATAAATTCGTTAGCCTGAAGAATATCAATCAGGAAATTATTCCTGAGCATGCAGCCGGGAACCAATAACCAAATTCTCTAATTTAGAACGAATGGTTATGAATAATGACTGGAAATAAACCAGCGACATAAAAAAAGCCGGAGTGGTTAACTCCGGCTTCCTGCCCGGCGGCGCTTCGCTTACCGGGTCTACAAATCTTATGAATTACTGTGCGATATCTTCGTACTGCGGAACCGGGTTGCGGAAGCTTTTGGTCACGCAGGCCAGATACACCAGACCGATACCGGCCCAGATCAGACCCAGAACCATAGAGCTCTCTTCCAGGTTGATCCACAGCGCGCCAACAGTCAGCGCGCCACATACTGGCAGCACCAGATAGTTGAAGTGGTCTTTCAGCGTCTTGTTGCGTTTTTCACGGATCCAGAACTGTGAAATTACAGACAGGTTCACGAAGGTAAACGCCACCAGCGCACCGAAGTTAATCAGCGCCGTCGCCGTCACCAGGTCAAATTTAATCGCCATCAGCGCAATTGCCCCCACCAGCAGCACGTTCCATGCCGGGGTACGCCACTTCGGATGAATGTAACCAAAGAAGCGCGTCGGGAATACGCCGTCACGGCCCATCACGTACATCAGACGAGAGACGCCTGCGTGTGCCGCCATACCAGACGCCAGAACGGTCACGCTGGAGAAAATCAGCACGCCCCACTGGAAGGTTTTACCTGCCACGTACAGCATGATTTCTGGCTGAGACGCATCCGGATCCTTAAAGCGAGAGATATCCGGGAAGTACAGTTGCAGGAAGTAAGAGGCGCCGATGAATACCAGGCCGCCAATCAGCGCCGTCAGGAAGATAGCCTTCGGGATCACGCGCTCTGCATCTTTGGTCTCTTCAGACAGCGAAGAGATACCGTCAAAGCCCAGGAACGAGAAGCACAGAATCGTTGCTCCGGTAATCATTGGCACGACGTGCGCGCCTTCCGACCAGAACGGACGCGTGCTGGTGAGCGTACCGGCACCCTCACCGTTCGAAACGCCGTAGATGATCAGGCCCACAATCACCGCCACAATGCCCATCTGCAGGATCACAATCAGGGTATTGAAGTTTGCCACGGTCTTGATGCTGCGCAGGTTGGAGATGGTCATAAAGGCCACCAGCGCGACAACAAAGATCCACGACGGTACGGACGGCACCAGCGCTTCAAAGTAAATTTTTGCCAGCAGGATGTTGATCATCGGCATGAACAGGTAGTCCAGCAGGGATGACCACCCCACCATGAAGCCGACAGTCGGGCTAATGGATTTCTGAGCATAGGTATACGCCGAGCCAGCAGACGGGAAACGGCGAACCAGTTTACCGTAACTCAACGCAGTAAAGAGAATAGCGATCAGCGCAAAGGCATACGCCGTTGCAACGTGACCGTCAGTGAGGCCTGAAACGATACCAAACGTATCGAACAGCGTCATTGGCTGCATATAGGCAAGGCCCATCATGACAACCGGAATCAACGTAAGCGTTTTACGCAATTCCACGCGAGAGGTTTTTGGAGTAGCGTTATGCGACATGGTCATTCCCCTTTACGGCGAATGCCGTCGCGTAAGCAAAAAATTGCCCCATTTTCTGGATTCCTCAGCGACAACAACTGTCGGTTTTTAGTAAATATCTATCCGGTACGAAGCCCGGCCTCTTTGTATGAATGATTGGTTTGATGCAAAAAAATAACCGACGCGTATGAAAACGTCGGTTAATGTCATTTTTTGCAAGCGGCGCATTGTGCACTAAAATGAGGCGAAAAGACAAGAGAATGAGAGGGTTGTCGCGAACTATTTTTTCTTAAATGTTTGATTTTTCGCTATCGTCTTTTTTGTAGATCCCCGCAATAGCACTATTTGCTAAAATCGCATCCCGCCACCAGGCGCTGGCGAGCCCTGCCGTCTGCTCATTCCACCCCATCCATACTGGTTCAAAGAGGAGTTGCGCAGCCACTTTTTTTTCGATTAACGCCCCACTGTCCAGGAAGCGCTGCGCCAGATAACGTGGAAGATAACCGCATCCCAGACCACTGATTTGCAGTTCCAGTTTGGTTTTAAAATCAAAGACGGTGATCGCCTCCTGATCGTCAAGCAATTGCGTCGCCGTTGCAACAGCGAGAGGCGAACTGTCGCCGACCACAATCGCGCGATAGCGTTTGATGGTGCTGCGGCTCAGCGGCTCGCCTTCCTCAGCCAGCGGATGGTGTGGCGCAACGGCAAAAATCTGCTCCAGTTCGCCCAGACGCGCAACACTAAAGTCGCTGGATGAAGGGGGTTCATGCATCGCGCCGACAATAATGTCCGCCCGGCCCTGGATCAGCGCATCCCACGATCCCCCCAACACGCCGTTAATGAATTTCAGGCGCGTGACGCTGTGATGCTGGTAAAAAGATTCAATCAATGGCGCAAGCAGAGAAAAAGGAAAGGTATCATCCACACCGATCACCAGTTCATTTTCCCAGCCTTCGTGGAGTTTTATCGCCTGCTTTTCCAGTTCCCGCACGGTATGCAGGACTTCCCGCCCTTTCTCTAACAGCATTTGACCCGTGCGCGTGAACCGGGCGCGATGGCCGCTGCGATCGAGGATCTGAATGTTGAGGTCGCTTTCCAGACGGTGGACGGTATAGCTGAGAGCAGACGGCGTCTTATACAGTTTGGCGGACGCCGCCGCGAAGCTTCCCTCTTTCTCAAGGGCATCAAGGATAATGAGCACGTCCAGCAGTGGTTTCATACACGCCCCCTTGCGGTGTATGGCGACTGGCTGCTGGTGGTATACATTACTCCAACGGCATCACCAGCGGATCGGGATACTGGTACTCAAACCCAAGCTCATTACAGATCCGGCTGCCATCTATAATTTTACCTTTGCTGTTACCCGCGGAATCACGAAACTGCGGCGGATCCATTCCCAGCAGACGCGCCATCTGCGGATAGAACACATTGCGGGCAGGATGCGAAGGCGCACATATATTATAGATGTGTCCCCCTTTCGGTGCCTGTAACAGCAGCGTGATAGCGGCAATCACATCTTCCAGATGGACAAGATTGACGCCGTGTTCGCCGTCAGGGGCGGTTTTGCCCGCGAAGAAACGGCCTGGATGACGCCCTGGTCCCACCAGCCCGGCCAGTCGCAGAATATCGACCGAGGTACCCGGTAAATTATGCAGCCAGTCTTCCAGTTCTTTTAGCACGCGACCGCTGGCAGTGACCGGATTACGCGCAGTTCCCTCTTTTACCGTCCCCTGGACATCGCCGTAGACAGAGGTCGAACTGGTAAAGATAATGCGCGGAATACGATACGCCAGCGCGCTGTCCACCAGCTCCTGCATCGCCTGCAAATAGAAGTCTTCTCCCGGACCGCTGCGACGAGCCGGTAACGTAATTACCAGCGCATCGACATCCATCAGCGCATCCAGATCATCTGTTTCACACACCAACTCAGGCTCGAGCCGTAACGGATATCCTTCGATCCCGCTCATTCTGGCCGCTTCCACGCCATCCTGGGTGGTTTTGCTCCCCGTCACCTGCCAGCCTCTGGCAGTGAGTGACATCGCCAGCGGCATGCCTAACCATCCTAAACCGACAACTGCGACCTTTTTCATCCGTTTTCTCCTGACTCCAGCACTATGTCTATAAGGCTACGCCAGCGTTTTAAGACTGACAATTCATACTATAAATAGGAATTAAAAAAAGCGCTTGCTTTAAGGCGTTAAAGTGGTTTAGGTTAAAAGGCATCAAATGAATAAGCATTCATCGAGAATTTTATGACACGCGTTCAATTTAAACACCACCATCATCACCATCATCCTGACTAGTCTTTCAGGCGATGTGTGCTGGGAGACATTCAGATCTTCCAGTGGTGCATGAACGCATGAGAAAGCCCCCGGAAGATTTCTTCCGGGGGCTTTTTTTTGGTGCGCAATTCAGACAGGTTCAGACAGGATAAAGAGGATAAGAGAATGTTAGATAACACCCGTTTACGCATAGCTATTCAGAAATCAGGTCGTTTAAGCGATGACTCACGCGAATTACTCGCCCGCTGCGGTATTAAAATTAACTTACACACCCAGCGCCTGATTGCGATGGCAGAGAATATGCCGATTGATATTCTGCGTGTGCGTGACGACGATATCCCCGGTCTGGTGATGGACGGCGTCGTTGACCTGGGCATCATTGGCGAGAACGTTCTGGAAGAAGAACTGCTGAACCGCCGTGCCCAGGGCGAAGACCCGCGCTACTTTACGCTGCGTCGCCTCGATTTCGGCGGTTGCCGCCTTTCCCTGGCAACGCCGGTCGATGAAACCTGGGATGGCCCCGCCGCGCTGGATGGCAAACGCATCGCCACCTCTTATCCGCACTTGCTTAAACGTTATCTCGATCAGAAAGGCGTCTCCTTTAAATCCTGTTTGCTGAACGGTTCTGTAGAAGTGGCTCCGCGCGCGGGCCTCGCCGATGCCATCTGCGATCTGGTCTCGACCGGTGCGACACTGGAAGCTAACGGTCTGCGCGAAGTGGAAGTGATTTACCGTTCTAAAGCCTGTCTGATCCAGCGCGACGGTGAGATGACCGACGCCAAGCAGCAACTGGTCGATAAACTGCTGACCCGTATTCAGGGGGTTATCCAGGCGCGCGAATCGAAATACATCATGATGCACGCGCCAGGCGAGCGTCTGGAAGAGGTCATCGCGCTGCTGCCAGGCGCCGAACGCCCAACTATTCTGCCGTTGGCTGGCGATCAGCAGCGCGTGGCGATGCACATGGTCAGCAGTGAAACCCTGTTCTGGGAGACGATGGAAAAACTGAAAGCGCTCGGCGCCAGCTCGATTCTGGTGCTGCCGATTGAGAAGATGATGGAATAATTGCGCGCGACGGCGCCGGGGGCGCATTCGCTTACCGGGCCTACGGGTCCAGTAGGCCGGATAAGCAAGGCGTCATCCGGCATAAAAAGGAAAGTGACATGAGCTTTAGCACAATCATTAACTGGAACACGTGTTCCTCTGAGCAGCAGAGTGAATTACTGATGCGCCCGGCGATTTCCGCGTCTGACAGCATCACCCGCACCGTGAGCGAGATTCTGGATAACGTCAAAGCCCGTGGCGATGACGCCCTGCGCGAGTACAGCGCGAAGTTTGATAAAACCGAGGTTGCGGCGCTGCAGGTGACCGCAGAAGAGATAGCCGCCGCCAGCGCACGACTGAGCGACGATCTCAAGCAAGCGATGGCTGTCGCGGTGCAAAACATTGAAACCTTCCACAACGCGCAGAAATTACCGACCGTTGATGTGGAAACCCAGCCAGGCGTACGCTGCCAGCAGGTGACACGTCCGGTGGCATCCGTCGGTTTGTATATTCCCGGCGGATCCGCCCCGCTCTTCTCTACCGTACTGATGCTCGCCACGCCGGCGCGCATTGCGGGCTGTAAGAAGGTGGTGCTGTGTTCCCCGCCGCCGATTGCCGATGAAATTCTCTACGCGGCGCAGCTGTGCGGTGTGCAGGAAGTCTTTAACGTTGGCGGCGCACAGGCCATTGCTGCCCTGGCGTTTGGCAGCGAATCCGTGCCGAAAGTAGACAAAATTTTTGGCCCTGGAAACGCGTTTGTGACCGAAGCGAAGCGTCAGGTCAGCCAGCGTCTCGACGGCGCGGCGATTGATATGCCAGCCGGACCGTCCGAAGTATTGGTGATTGCCGACAGCGGCGCCACGCCGGATTTCGTCGCCTCCGATCTGCTTTCGCAAGCGGAACACGGTCCGGATTCGCAGGTCATTCTGCTGACCCCGGATGTCGATATCGCCCGTCGCGTTGCCGAAGCCGTTGAACGTCAACTGGCTGAACTCCCGCGTGCAGAAACGGCGCGTCAGGCGCTCAGCGCCAGTCGATTAATCGTGACGAAAGATTTGGCGCAGTGCATTGCCATCTCTAACCTCTATGGTCCTGAGCACCTGATTATTCAAACCCGTAATGCCCGCGACATGGTTGATGACATCACCAGTGCCGGTTCGGTGTTCCTCGGCGACTGGTCGCCGGAATCAGCGGGCGATTACGCCTCCGGGACTAATCACGTGCTGCCGACCTACGGCTATACCGCCACCTGTTCCAGTCTCGGGCTGGCGGATTTTCAGAAGCGCATGACGGTTCAGGAACTGTCTAAAGCGGGATTCTCCGCGCTGGCTTCAACCATCGAGACACTGGCGGCGGCGGAACGCCTGACCGCTCACAAAAATGCCGTCACCCTGCGCGTTAACGCCCTGAAGGAGCAAGCATGAGCACTGAAAACACGTTCAGCGTCACCGACTTAGCCCGTGAAAACGTCCGTAATCTGACGCCGTATCAATCTGCTCGTCGTCTGGGCGGCAACGGCGACGTCTGGCTCAATGCCAACGAATTCCCGACGGCGGTTGAATATCAGCTCACCCGGCAAACGCTGAACCGCTACCCGGAGTGCCAGCCGAAAGCGGTGATTGAAAATTATGCGCAGTACGCCGGGGTCAAACCGGAGCAGGTGCTGGTCAGTCGTGGCGCAGATGAAGGAATTGAACTGCTTATCCGCGCCTTCTGCGAACCGGGGAAAGACGCGATTCTCTTCTGCCCACCCACCTATGGAATGTATAGCGTCAGCGCCGAAACCATTGGCGTCGAATGCCGTACCGTACCGGCGCTCGCCGACTGGCAGCTGGATATGCAGGCCATTTCTGACAATCTGGATGGCGTAAAGGTCGTTTACGTGTGCAGTCCCAATAACCCCACCGGACAGCTGATTAATCCGCAGGATCTGCGCACGCTATTGGAACTGACGCGCGGCAAAGCCATTGTGGTCGCCGACGAGGCCTATATCGAGTTTTGCCCGCAGGCAACGCTGGCGGGTTGGCTTTCTGAGTATCCTAACCTTGTCATTCTGCGCACGCTGTCCAAGGCGTTTGCCCTCGCCGGTCTGCGCTGCGGCTTTACGCTGGCGAATGAGGAGGTGATTAACCTGCTGCTGAAAGTGATCGCCCCCTACCCGCTTTCTACCCCCGTTGCCGACATTGCCGAACAGGCGCTGAGCCCGCAGGGCATCACTGCCATGCGCGAACGCGTGGCGCAGATCCTGCTTGAGCGTCAGTACCTGGTGATGGCGCTTAAAGAGATTACCTGCGTTGAACAGGTTTTTGACTCCGAAACCAACTACATTCTGGCGCGCTTCACCGCCTCCAGTAGCGTATTTAAATCTTTGTGGGATCAGGGCATTATCTTACGAGACCAGAACAAGCAACCGTCTTTAAGCGGCTGTCTGCGTATTACTGTTGGTACCCGTGAAGAAAGCCAGCGCGTCATTGACGCTTTACGTGCGGAGCAAGTATGAGCCAGAAGTATCTCTTTATCGATCGTGATGGAACCCTGATTTCCGAGCCGCCGAGCGATTTCCAGGTGGATCGCTTTGACAAACTGGCCTTCGAGCCTGACGTCGTGCCGGTGCTGCTGAAGCTGCAAAAAGCAGGCTTTAAGCTGGTGATGATCACCAATCAGGACGGTCTGGGAACGCAGAGCTTCCCGCAGGCGGATTTCGACGGCCCGCATAATCTGATGATGCAAATCCTGACCTCGCAGGGCGTGCGGTTTGATGACGTGCTGATCTGTCCGCACCTGCCCGCTGAGGAGTGCGACTGCCGTAAGCCGAAAGTGAAGCTGGTCGAGCGCTATCTCGCTGAGCAGGCGATGGACAGCGCCAACAGCTATGTCATTGGCGATCGCGCTACCGATATCCAGTTGGCTGAAAACATGGGGATTACCGGGCTTCGTTACCATCGCGAGACGCTGAACTGGACGGCGATTGGCGAGCAACTGACGAAACGCGACCGCTACGCCCACGTTGAGCGCGTCACCAAAGAGACGCAGATTGACGTCAAAGTGTGGCTGGACCGTGAAGGCGGCAGCAAAATTAACACCGGCGTCGGCTTCTTCGACCATATGCTCGATCAAATTGCGACACACGGCGGGTTCCGCATGGAGATTACCGTCAAAGGCGATCTTTATATCGACGATCATCACACCGTGGAAGACACCGGTCTGGCGCTGGGCGAGGCGTTGAAGCTGGCGCTCGGCGATAAGCGCGGCATTAACCGTTTTGGCTTTGTGCTGCCGATGGACGAATGCCTGGCGCGTTGCGCGTTGGATATCTCCGGGCGTCCGCACCTCGAATACCGTGCCGAGTTCACCTATCAGCGCGTCGGCGATCTGAGTACCGAGATGATCGAACACTTTTTCCGTTCACTCTCCTACACCATGGGTGTAACGCTGCATCTGAAGACCAAAGGCAAAAACGACCATCACCGCGTGGAAAGCTTGTTCAAAGCCTTCGGCCGTACGCTGCGCCAGGCCATTCGCGTTGAGGGTGTTACCCTTCCCTCCTCCAAAGGAGTGCTGTGATGAATGTGGTGATCCTCGACACCGGCTGCGCCAACCTCAACTCGGTGAAATCCGCCGTCGCGCGTCACGGTTATGATCCGGTGGTCAGCCGCGACCCGGACGTGGTGTTAATGGCCGATAAACTTTTTCTGCCAGGCGTCGGTACGGCGCAGGCGGCAATGGACCAGTTACGCGAGCGCGAACTGATCGATCTGATTAAAGCCTGCACCCAACCGGTGCTCGGCATCTGCCTTGGAATGCAGATCCTCGGACGGCGGAGTGAAGAGACGAACGGCGTCGATTTGCTGGGCATTATCGATCAGGATGTGCCAAAGATGACTGACGTGGGTCTGCCGCTGCCGCACATGGGCTGGAACCGCGTTTATCCGCAGGCCGGGAATCGTCTTTTTCAGGGCATTGAGGACGGCGCGTATTTCTACTTTGTGCACAGCTATGCGATGCCGGTCAATCCGTGGACCATCGCCCAGTGCCACTACGGCGAGCCGTTCACCGCCGCCGTACAAAAAGATAACTTCTTCGGCGTACAGTTCCACCCGGAACGTTCGGGTGCCGCTGGCGCGCAGTTGCTGAAAAACTTTCTGGAGATGTGATGATTATTCCGGCTTTAGATTTAATCGACGGCACCGTCGTGCGTCTCCATCAGGGCGATTATGCACAACAGCGCGATTACGGCACCGATCCGCTGCCACGCCTGCAGGATTATGCCGCCCAGGGGGCCGAGGTGTTACACCTGGTTGACTTAACCGGCGCGAAAGATCCGGCGAAACGGCAGATCCCGCTGATTAAAACCCTGGTGGCTGGCGTGAACGTGCCGGTCCAGGTCGGCGGCGGTGTGCGCACCGAAGACGACGTTGCGGCCCTGCTGGCGGCGGGTGTCGCCCGCGTGGTGGTCGGCTCCACGGCGGTAAAGTCGCCGGAAAGGGTGAAAGGTTGGTTCACGCGTTTTGGTGCCGACGCACTGGTCCTCGCGCTGGATGTGCGTATTGATGAGCAGGGAAACAAACAGGTGGCGGTGAGCGGCTGGCAGGAGAATTCCGGTGTTTCGCTTGAAGAGCTGGTGGAAACCTATCTGCCGGTGGGCCTGAAACATGTACTCTGCACGGATATTTCTCGCGACGGCACGCTGGCGGGCTCAAACGTCTCTTTGTATGAAGAGGTATGCGAAAAATATCCACAGGTGGCTTTCCAGTCCTCTGGCGGGATCGGTGATATCAACGACGTCGCCGCACTGCGCGGAACCGGCGTGCGCGGCGTAATCGTCGGGCGTGCGCTGCTGGAAGGCAAATTCACCGTTAAGGAGGCGATCCAATGCTGGCAAAACGTATAATCCCTTGCCTCGACGTTCGCGATGGTCAGGTCGTGAAAGGCGTGCAGTTCCGTAATCACGAAATCATCGGCGACATCGTCCCGCTGGCGAAACGCTACGCCGATGAAGGTGCCGATGAACTGGTGTTTTACGATATCACCGCATCCAGCGACGGTCGTGTGGTCGATAAAAGCTGGGTGTCACGCGTTGCGGAAGTGATCGACATTCCATTCTGCGTGGCGGGCGGGATTAAGTCAGTTGACGACGCGGCCAAAATTCTCTCGTTTGGCGCAGACAAAATCTCCATCAACTCGCCGGCGCTGGCTGACCCGACGCTGATTACCCGTCTGGCTGACCGCTTTGGCGTACAGTGTATTGTGGTAGGGATTGATACCTGGTACGACGCTGAAACCAGCAAGTATCATGTCAATCAGTATACCGGCGACGAAAGCCGCACCCGCGTCACCACCTGGGAAACCCTCGACTGGGTACAGGAAGTGCAAAAGCGCGGTGCCGGAGAAATCGTCCTTAACATGATGAATCAGGACGGCGTGCGTAACGGTTACGACCTGGAGCAGTTGAAAAAGGTACGTGCGGTGTGTCACGTGCCGCTGATTGCCTCCGGTGGCGCGGGCACCATGGAACACTTCCTTGAAGCCTTCCGCGATGCCGATGTCGACGGCGCGCTTGCCGCCTCCGTCTTCCACAAACAGATAATCAATATTGGTGAATTAAAAGCGTACCTGGCAGCACAGGGCGTGGAGATCAGGATATGTTAACAGAGCAACAACGCAGCCAACTGGACTGGCAAAAAACGGACGGACTGATGCCGGTCGTCGTGCAGCACGCGGTGTCCGGTGAAGTGTTGATGCTGGGATATATGAACCCAGACGCGCTGGATAAAACCCTTTCCACCGGTAAAGTCACCTTCTTCTCGCGTACCAAACAGCGCCTGTGGACCAAAGGCGAGACATCGGGCAACTTTCTGAACCTGGTCAGCATTGCGCCAGACTGTGATAACGATACCTTGCTGGCGCTGGTGGCTCCTGTCGGGCCCACCTGTCACAAAGGCACCAGTAGCTGCTTCGGCGAGACCAGTCATCAGTGGCTGTTCTTGTATCAGCTTGAACAACTGTTAGCCGGGCGCAAAACGGCCGATCCGGCAAGTTCCTATACCGCAAAACTGTATGCTAGCGGCACCAAGCGCATCGCGCAGAAAGTCGGTGAAGAAGGCGTCGAAACCGCGCTGGCGGCCACGGTGCATGACCGCTTCGAACTGACCAACGAGGCGTCGGATCTGATGTATCACCTGTTGGTCCTGCTGCAGGATCAGGATCTCGATCTGACGACGGTCATTGAGAATTTGCGCAAACGCCATCAGTGATCGTAAGGCGTAAAAAAACCGGGCGAGGCCCGGTTTTTTTATTGCATGGATCAGGTCACTACGCTTTTGGCTTGTAGTTGCGCAGCGCATTACGTCCCAGCACCACGCCAGCACCAATCATTCCACCGAGCAGTACCGCCAGTACCAGGGTAATCGCTTTCTTCGGGCTATCGCGACGAATCGGCAACGTCGGCTTCATCACGTAGCGATAGGCATGAATACTATCAGGCTGTACCTTCAGCGCCTTAACCGCTAACAGGTTCTGACGGGTCTGATAGTAACCATCGGAGAAGGTTAATGGGCGAGTTTCTTCGTTATTAACCATCGATGCAAGCGCATCGCTCCCCAGCATAAACAAAGTATCAGGAGAGACCTGATCGGCCTGCTGAATCTGCGGCAGCTTGATGTTGGCCTGTTTAGCAACGGATAACGCCTGGTTAATTTGTGCAATACTAAGTGCCTTTTGCTCTTTTGCGATCTTCTCTTGCGCTTCAAGTGAGTGTTCTAAATCAGAAGTACGAGTTTTAATGCTCATCGCTAGGTCACCATTAATTTCTTTGGAGACCGCTTCATCAATCTGCTGAATGTATTGGGCCAACGTTTTTTGGGCAGCTTCAGCGGATGTTGCCTGATAGGTAACCTTCAGTGGTAGTGACTGACCTTTCACAGATGGGTCGATGGTCAGCTTCTCTGGCTGTTCCTGATTATCAAGCGTTTCAGAAAGCGCGGAAAATGCCGAGTTAAAACGCCCAATCACACCGGACTGAACATCGTTCACTTTTGGCGCATCCTGACCATAAAGGATACTCATGGCATTGGTATACGTCGCCAACTGACCTGCGTCAGGTTGAGTAATAATTGCCGTCGAGGTCCATTTTTCTTTCACCACCGCCAGGTAACCCACGGCCAGAGCGATAGCCACAATAACGCAGATGATTATTGTCACTTTACCGCGCCAAATCTGAATCACTAAGTCAATTAAATCAATCTGTTCCGGTTCGTTGTTGCGCCCGGACATGTAGTTATTTTCCACTGTCATCATTGCCCTAAACAAGAAAGCTCTAAACTCGCCACAGTTTATCGGGAAACGTGATTTATGCCATAAGAAAATTGATAGGATTGCGAAAATTCTGGTAGGCTTTTAACCCATTATCAAGGACTCCCTTCCCTCTGCTTACCGATCAATCACTGCCAAAAAGGTCTCGGGTATAGACTTTTTCGGCGACATCTTTGAGCTCTTCAGCCATACGGTTCGAGATAATGACGTCAGCCTGTTGTTTAAACTGTGTCAAATCACGTTCGATTCGCGAGTTGAAAAAAATCTCGTCCTGCATTACGGGTTCATAAATCACCACTTCCACACCTTTGGCCTTAATGCGCTTCATGATCCCCTGAATGGAAGATGCGCGAAAGTTATCCGAGCCGCTTTTCATGATCAGACGATATATCCCCACGACCTTTGGTTTTCTGGCGAGAATAGCATCAGCGATAAAGTCTTTACGAGTACGGTTGGCATCAACGATTGCTGAAATAATATTATTCGGGACTGACTGATAATTAGCCAGAAGCTGCTTGGTATCCTTTGGCAGACAATAACCGCCGTAACCAAACGATGGATTATTATAATGATTGCCGATACGTGGATCCAGACAAACCCCCTCGATGATCTGCCGGGTATTTAAACCTAAACTTTCAGCGTAACTGTCGAGTTCGTTAAAATAGGCCACGCGCATCGCCAGATAGGTGTTGGCAAAAAGCTTGATCGCTTCTGCTTCAGTGGAATCCGTAAACAGTGTTGGGATATCCTGCTTCACCGCCCCTTCCTGAAGCAAAGCGGCAAACCGCTCTGCCCGTTCAGAGCGTTCGCCGATGACAATACGCGACGGATACAGGTTGTCATAGAGCGCCTTACCTTCACGTAAAAATTCAGGGGAAAAAATAATATTTTGCGTTTTAAATTTCTTACTTATCGCGGCGGTAAACCCAACCGGGACGGTAGATTTAATAATCATCACTGCATTTGGATTAATCGCTATCACATCCTGAATGACGGATTCTACGCTTGAAGTATTGAAGTAATTGGTCTTCGGATCATAATCAGTCGGCGTCGCAATAATAACATAATCTGCGTTTAGATAGGCGTCATGCTTATCCAGCGTGGCTTTGAAATTAATTTTCTCCGACGTTAAAAACTGCTGAATTTCTTTATCAACAATCGGAGATATCCGATCATTCAACATTTCAACACGAGAGGGGACGATGTCTAACGCCACCACATCATGATGCTGTGCGATTAGCAGACCGTTGGACAGTCCAACGTACCCGGTACCGGAGATGGTGATTTTCATTGCATATTCTCAGAATTAACTTAACTAGACATCATGATGTATTCGCATCCTGACACGTTATTATTGTTTTAGCGTCTGAGCGAATAATGTGTCAACGAAGCCTAATACAATTAGGATTATCTTTATCATCCTAAAGGGACAATATTAAGTTAATATTAAGCAATGAAGATTATGCAATAAGAATCAGGATAAAAAAAAGCCCGGTCTTTAGACCGGGCTTCTGACAAACATTGTAATTAATCCATCCATTCGGTATGGAAAACGCCTTCTTTATCAGTACGCTTATAGGTATGCGCACCGAAGTAATCACGTTGTGCCTGGATCAGGTTAGCTGGCAGTACTTCAGCGCGATAGCTGTCGTAGTAGGCAACGGCCGCGGAGAAAGTCGGTACCGGGATGCCATTCTGAACAGCGTAGGCAACAACATCACGCAGCGCCTGCTGATATTCATCAGCGATGTTCTTGAAGTATGGATCCAACAGCAGATTGGCAATGCCTGCATTTTTCGCGTAGGCGTCCGTGATCTTCTGCAGGAACTGCGCACGAATAATGCAGCCTGCACGGAAAATCTTCGCGATTTCACCGTAATTCAGATCCCAGTTGTACTCGTCAGACGCCGCACGCAGTTGAGAGAAGCCCTGTGCATAGGAAACGATTTTACCGAGATACAGCGCACGGCGAACTTTCTCAATAAACTCAACTTTATCACCCGCAGACTGTGCTTTCGGACCAGTCAGGACCTTAGAAGCTGCCACACGTTGGTCTTTCAGTGAGGAGATGTAACGCGCAAAGACCGATTCAGTGATCAAAGACAGCGGTTCGCCGAGATCCAGAGAGCTCTGGCTGGTCCACTTACCGGTACCTTTGTTTGCCGCTTCGTCCAGAATGACATCAACGAGGTATTTACCCTCTTCATCTTTTTTAGTGAAGATGTCTTTAGTGATATCAATCAGGTAGCTGCTGAGCTCGCCGTTGTTCCATTCAGTAAAGGTGCTGGCCAGCTCTTCATTAGAGAGATTCAGACCGCCTTTCAGCAGAGAATACGCTTCAGCAATAAGCTGCATATCGCCATATTCAATACCGTTGTGAACCATTTTCACGTAATGGCCTGCGCCATCAGCACCGATATAGGTCACGCAAGGTTCGCCATCCTCAGCAACTGCAGCGATCTTAGTCAGAATCGGCGCTACCAGTTCGTAGGCTTCTTTCTGCCCACCCGGCATGATAGACGGCCCTTTCAGCGCACCTTCCTCACCACCGGAAACACCGGTGCCGATGAAGTTGAAACCTTCAGCAGAAAGTTCGCGGTTACGACGAATGGTGTCCTGGAAGAAAGTGTTACCACCATCAATGATGATGTCGCCCTTATCCAGATACGGTTTCAGAGAATCAATGGCAGCATCGGTACCCGCGCCTGCTTTCACCATTAACAGGATACGACGAGGCGTTTCGAGGGATTCAACAAACTCTTTCACCGTGTAGTAAGGCACCAGTTTCTTGCCAGGGTTCTCGGCAATCACTTCTTCGGTCTTTTCACGGGAGCGGTTGAACACGGAGACGGTATAACCACGGCTCTCGATGTTGAGCGCCAGGTTGCGCCCCATCACTGCCATGCCGACGACGCCGATCTGTTGCTTGGACATTACATACTCCTGTCAGGTGTGGTCACCGCGCGACGTATGCGCGGCTTGAATGTGGCAAAGATGGTAACTTAGAAAATGATAAAAAGTAAGAAATAAAGGAATGCGATGAACGCAATATGCTCTTAAATTATGAACCGAACCTTCTGAGTATTTTATAAATAGTTGATAGCATTTTAATAGGTAAAATTCGAGAAAAAATTCTTAAAATTGATATTATCGCTATCTGTAATTTCTTATCTGGAATACATTTGAACTTCAGGCTGGCTAATTTGAATTCACTTTTAGCATAGGTCCATCCTCTTCTTCGTTCAATCATTTTATCCCCTGCGCGTACCAGCACAAGTGTGTCATTTAAATTATGGCATATTGCACCACGGGCTATACATCTCAGCCAAAGATTATAGTCTTCCATATAAAGATGATGATGATAGCCTCCAACATCCAGAATAAATTCTTTATTGAACATCACGGTCATATGATTGAAAGGATTTCGCTTAACGGAATAATCAATAATTTCATTATTTGAGACACAAGAAAATCTTCTCCCTAATGCCTTATCAAGACTTTCGTTATATTCCTCAATTGCGCCGCCAAGGATTATAGTATCGGAGTTATTTTCAAAATATTTTATCTGTTTTTCGAAACGGTCAGGAACACAAACATCATCAGTATCCATGCGAGCAACAATATTATTTGTTGCATGCTTAAGCCCTATATTTAGTGCTTGACCTAACCCAACATTTTTTTCTAATGGTATGGTTACAATAGGTAGTAATTGAATCCACTTATTAATTACTGTCAATAATTCGTTAGGAATTTCGCCGTCGATTACCAGTATTATTTCGTTTGACTGAAATGTTTGCACAGATAAACTTTTAAAAGATTCGTCTAAATATTTTGGATCTTCCTTGTAATACACAGACATTAAGACAGTAAACTTAAGCATCAATTGCTGCTCCAAATCGGGCAATGAAAATTAAAATGAAACAACCTAATATATTTTGTCGATTATACCTTTATCTTTTCTCAACCCTGAAACAACCCCCTTAATCATATAATAGCGTCTAATTTTAGAATCTTTTTCCTTTAGGGAGAAAATAATAAAACGAAGGATCATACCAATAAGACATCTAATCTTCCAATACAATGGAACGTATGCTCTTCGGCTAAGCAATAATATATTTCTAAATTGGTAGTATAATCTAACTGGAGAACCTATTTTATAGGTTACCCCCAAAAACTTTCCTCGCCCATCTCCTAAACGATGTTTCATTATTGCATTTTCGATAATAGCTATTGTATAACCATACTTTCCAGCTCTCCAACACCATTCATGGTCAACTCCATCAATAAATAAATCATCTTCCATCATTCCTATTTCATTTAAAGCGTTCATGTTAATTAACTTACCAGAAGCAATGATTTGTTTTGTTATAGAGAAATTATTTGAAATAGTTTTATCCCGCTGAATTCGTGGCTTCATTTTCTTGTCTTCAAATAAATCAAATGGTCTTGGTCCTACTGCAGCTAATTTGTAACCGCAAAGAGTTAGCTCCTGGAAACCATTAACAAGCTTCTCTACCAGTTCACTTTCTATTTCAGAATCTTGGTCTAGAAGTAATGCAAATTTTGAAGAACTTTTTTGCACAATCCGCAACCCTATATTTTGTGCAGTTGCAATACCTCGATTATTACCAAGATACTTAATTATGACACCTTGCTTATCTCTTAAACTATCCAGACTATTCAGTGAACCATTATCAACAATTATGATCTCTTTTATAAAGGAAGATGCCAATAAACTAGTCACGTTAGACTTTAAAACATCAACATTGGGATTATAAGTGATGATTATTGCTGATGCTAGACTCTGCATAATTTTGCCCCCTCTTGGGCTTGACATAATACTGAATTTAAATTTACCAAAACAAAGATTACTACTAAATGGTTAGTATCCAGCATATAGGGATTTACGAGTGCATATATGATGTATAATAAATAAATAATTTTCAGTTCATTTATTTGAATAAATTTTGTTGTCAAATAAACATTTGCCCCGACTAACAGCAAAAACAACAAGACCCCAATTTGATTGAGAAAATATATCATTTGAAGCTCATAGTATATATAATCAGAATAATCTCTTACTGCTGTTTGTGTATCAACTATATTCCCTAATCCGCGCCCAAACACTCCCGTGCCGACATTATAAAATAAATCATCTATAAGAACTTTAAACTGATCAAATCTAGTACCCATGGATGAAAAGCTTGCACCCTGAAATTTTAGCTCATATGCTTTGATGAAGTAATCGAATCCGGAAAAATAGATAAATAATACGCTGACTGCAAGAATCAACAAAATTTTAAAAATTAATTGATTGTAGTTCCTAATTTTATTAAAGAATAAATAAATGAGTGAGTGGATGATAAGAACAATGTAAAATGCAAGGTTACCGCAGAACACAACAGCAATTAAAAATAAAACCATTGATAAGGCATACTTTTTTTGTTTTGTTAATTTGTATAAATAAAATGTGATCATGTATGCAAAAGGGAGTAATGCGTTACCTTTTATTTGTATTTTATAAAAAAAACCATTATATGTATAAATGTCTCCATACTGATGTGTAACAAAATAATTTCTTATGGCTGAGTAATCAGCAAATCTATAATTTTGAAACATATATACTTCTAGTGATATTACGACAATCGCTTGGATCAGCGCAAGACACAGGAATATTCTCACGAATCTAAAAGAACCTAAACTACAGTAGTAGCTGACAATAATTAAAAGTAAAATTGCATAAAAACGTAGAATTAATGCTGGGTCATTACCAAGTAAAATTGCATATAATCCATACAGAGATAGAATTATGAGAGAATAAAGAAATAATTTTGTTTTTAATATTTCTGTTTTAAGAAATAAAATTATGACGATGAAAAATATAAAGCATGAGATATTCATTACCGCCGAATAATCAAGAAATGGAAATTGGCGAAAAAGTAAGAATACCATAACAGAAAAACAAATAATTGCGAACTGGTATGTCAACCCCCTCAAACTATTTTGCACTAAGTTAACCTCATTTAACTAGATATATGTTTCTAAAGAGAAATGCTAATACGAATTTAGCTCATACTAACAAGGACTCACTGAATATTTTTAATTATATTATATATTTTTTCCGCTGCACGCCCAGACGTATATTTATTTGATTCAAGTTTCGCATGCAAAGATACTCTATTCAAATTTGTAATATCAGTATCGATAACTTTTTTAAGTGTTTCAGTTAAAGACTCAACTGATCCAGATGTAAATAAAAAACCATTTACGCCATCCTTGATTAGTTCCTTACTCGCTCCAGAATCACTTGCAACGACAACCATTCCGGATGCCATCGATTCGATTGTAACTCTTCCAAATGCTTCTGAGAGAGATGGAACTAAGCATATATCTTGCTGAAATTTTATAGTATTCGGATCATTAATAAATCCAGTAAACTCAACTCTACTATCTAAGCCGCAATCAGTGACAAGTCTTTTAAGATAATCTGCATAATAATTATCATCATCTCCAATTATTCTTAGATAAGCATCATACCCATCATTTATAAGTATCTGAAATGCTTTTATTGCCAGATATTGACCTTTTCCTTCGCATAAAGTACCAACAATTACAAATGTGCGGGTGTTTTCATTTGTTTTTTTAGCTAATTTAGTGCTTGAAACATTTACATCGTCATAAATCAGATATATTTTATTATTATCAATTTTTTGTCCAATTTTTTCTTTCAGAGCATTGGAAATAACTATAACCTTGGCAGAAAATTTATTAACTAGCCAATAGTAAAAAAAATCAGTTATAATATGTTTTTGCTTTTGATCTTCAACACCGAACTCTCTTATATGAAAAATAGTTTTTTTTCTAAGAAAGATTGATATTAATAAGCCCATATAGTTATCAGAGGTATTTACATAAGCAACGTCAATATCTTCAAGTTGTTTCTTTATGCTAATAAATGAATATAAGGTTATTATTAACTTTAGTATGGCTTTGGGAAAACTGTAGATTATATCTTTAAAACTACTGACACTATATCGGGCGCTGTAAAATTTGCATTTAACAAAATCAATTTTTCTTTTATCGAGTTCACTAGCTAAATTCCCAGATTTGGGAATTAATGCTTTTATTTCTAATTCATTATACTGTTTTAATTGTGCTAGCAAATCAAGCATTGATGCAGTAGCACCACTTTTTATGTTAGAATCATGAAATACAACAAGAATATTATTCATACTACAAACCTAATGCCTGAGTAATGAAATCAATAGAGTTTCGACGATGTTCTTGTAATATTTTGGATGCTTCATCGAAATCAACGTGAAAACCTTTATTATCAAAATCTATTGATTTGATGCCTGATATCATTCTGTTATTTAGGTTTAACAATTCTAAAAGAGAACGACTTCTTAGATCAACTTCATTGTCGAAACCTAGAGTATAAAAAGGTATTTCATTTATAATTGAAAACACAGTCCCATGGAACGATGTTGTTAATATAAATGATGCGTTCGCAAAATACATTAGGAAATCCCTGGGGTCTGCATCAGTAATCGCATCTTTACTTATTTTATAGTTTGTTCTGGAAGCAAGAACTTTAACTTTTAAGTTTAATGAATTAGCGATTCGAGTAGCAATGCGGCTCATGTCTGAATGGGAATGCATTTCATATACTAGCAAATAGCGTTCATCACTATTAAGTTTATTCGATAGTAATTTCCATTCCTGCCGATCAAGTAAAAGAGTAGGATCTAGATTAACAACACATTCCCTTTTAGTTTTATCTTCAATATAGTCCTTTAAATACTTCTCGCGAACACCAATTGAATTAATATTTTGTAGTAATGAAATAAACTCTTTCTCATCTTTACCATTAAGTGAAGGCTTGCCCATACTAGCAGCATAAGATACTAACTTACAGGCACTAAGACCTTTCCCTTGCCCATAATAATTTGGGTCAACTCCATTCGTATAACTTGCGTTCCATATCTGATCACTTCCGAGGAAGACAACATCAAAGCAGTTATTCTTGCTAACAGAGAAAGGTTTTATGTAGCTATCAATGAATTTTGAAAACGCATTATATCTCTTATACTTTCTCTTGAAATCCAATACGAAATGGATCCATTCCTTTATATAAAGAACCGGGCTATATTTATTAAATGCAGGATATAAACCATACCCTCTAGTCAATATATCATTCTCATAGTCAATAAAAAAAACATCTTTGCCATATTTTTTTATAGTGTATGACAACGCATAAGCTTGTAATAATGCACCATAGTTATGGGCTTTGTGAAAAGTCAAAATTCCGCAAAATTTTTTTTGGTCTTGCATTCGATTCATTTCTTAACCTTAAAAAAATATTTTTTTCCCAAATTTAGTAAATACGTGCGTTCCACTTTATCTATACCAATAAGAAGAACTAGCAATACTAATATTATCAGACTCGAAACAGAGTTAAATAAAACTGATTTAATATCACTCGATTCGTTCAGAAATTGGTGCTGAATTGTAGTGCAGAGGGATACAATAATAACGCCAGGGATAATTACTTTTTTTATATATTGCAAGACACTTATACTAGTTAATAGTTTGATGAAATATAATCTAAGTGCTAAACATATCGAAGCAATTAAAATAGCGACATAATATACCAACTCAACATTATTATATACTTTTAATATGACCAAACATAAGGGCATATTGACTAGCATCATTCCTCCGACGACTAACTGGTAATTTTTTATCTTTCCAGTTGCTTGTATAAGAGTAGAGAGTGATGCCGAGAAGCAATTTACAAATAGCTCTATAAACATCAGATTAATAAATGTCGCTGTTATTAGAGGATACTCATTCAGCCAGATTTTAAGCAGGAAGTTGATGTTAGTCGACAAAACAGAAATAATTAACACAGTTAAGTAAACATTAATTTTACTTGTGTAAATTATCAAAGCATTTAGATAGCTGGCATCATTAGAGAAATAGGATTTCACTATTTGAGGACTGATCGTGAGCTGAATGCTATTTGTAATTTGCAATACTGCAGAATTTATTTGTGATGTGATAGCTCTGGCTGTGTTGAAGACAACTCCAAAAAAGACGTTGATTAATACATTCACACCTTGTGAATTCAGAACTGTAGCAGCCCCCCCCCACATATTCCACATTGCAAATGCTATTATTCCCCTAACTTGATGGAAGTTTAATGTTAGTTTACAGTTAAATAAGGGCAGTCTTACAATAAAAAACATTAGAATAGTTATTCTATTGACTAAAACTGCAGCAAGAATAGCGACTGAATAACCAATTATTGTATCATATGGCAAATAATCGACCATGTTAATAAATAAAATCTTTAGCAAAGCATCACTAATAGTAAATATTGCATACAGATTTGCCCTTTCTAACGAGATCAAAGCTGCATAAAATGGCGAGGCTATTACACTAATAAAAAAAGTAATAACCGACATGGTGAAAATAATAAAAACCTCTTTTATAGATACAATCTCTTGTACAAGTTTATAATTTATAAACCACCAGCCAAGGACTTCAATAATTACTACTGCAATTAGAGAAAGAAAAATATGCGCGGACAAACAAGACTGAAATATCTGAGTTACAGTTTTTTTATTTTCACCTAATGCTTTAGACAAAAATCTCTGAGTTGTTGACTCTAAGATATTTGTAAGGACGCCGCCTAATAGAACAAAACCGGAAATCACACTATATAGGCCAAATTTCTCGATGCCTAGTAAGTTAATTGCTAATCTGGAAATATATAGCGTTATCATCATCAATAAAATCATACGTAGATACATAATCATACTATTGATAAGTAACCTACGTATATTTCTTGATTTTTCTTCCATTATTAATCACTCGTTCCAAACTTAATTTTATCTAGAAAACTAATAGCATTTTTCCTAGTTGAGAATGGAACCAATTGTTCACTTTTTATATATCCAAATGCTAACAGTGACACTATTTGATAATGGTTTGGAATATTAATTAATGATCTAAGCATTCTATCTTGAACTGGGTTGACGCACCAGTTCAACACACAACTCCCCATATTATTAGCATGGAATGAATTTACTAATGATGAAATCCATATCCCTCCTTCTATTAGTCCTAAGTTTCGCTCCTCAACACCTTCCTGATATCTTAAATCTGCAGCCAAAATGATGAGACCAGGGACATTATTCCTGAAAGAACGACTTCCATTTTGGAGTTTTAATATTTCTCCATTATTTTTTATGTCAAGAGAATAAAATATTTTTATGGCCTGTCTGTTACAAGCAGAAGGACAGAACCTCGCCACATCAACCACGCTTTCTAATTCAACTTCTGTAGGTATTTTTTCAGAGAAGTCACGTATACTGACACGAGAACATACAAATGCCTTATAACCATCATGTATTAAATTGTTTGTTTCTGTGATTTTTGGAATAGGCTTTACCCCACCCAGAGTTGATGATATAGCTCCAACTTTTAAAATGACAGTTTTATATTTTTCTCTCATCTGCTCTAATTCAGATGAACCTTTCTCCGCATGTTTATCAAAATACAACGATATAGTATTTAATGCAGATTGAACATGAACATTATCGTAGTCGATATTTTTATCATTAATAAAAATATCAATTAGGATCGATACATTTTTAATTGATGATTCTTTTTTGAATTTTTTGTTAGTTAGGCTTTTTTCAAGTGAGTGATACAATCTAATTATAAGTCCCAATGATTCGTCAAAATCTAAATCACTCTTATAAGTTTTTAAAGAAGATTGACTATATTTCCTATAGTCATAATAAAACCCCTTCATTATTCTATATTCTATAAGAATTTTCTTTGCTATTTTTTTTATGTATTGAATCATTTTTACTTATCCACTTTACAAAAAATTTCTTCCTGCCAAATCTTTATTTGAAATTATCATTTCATTTTCATCAATTGGCCATTTTATAGATAATTCAGCCGAATTCCATCTAATTGTATTTTCTGCTTCTGGATTATAAAAATTCGTGCATTTATACGCAAAAATTGCATTATCGCTTATTACACAAAATCCATGTGCAAAACCTTCAGGTATCCAGAGTTGTTTGCAATTTTCTCCAGAAAGATATTCGCCTACCCATTGACCATATGTTGAAGAATCATTTCTCAAATCTACTGCAACATCGAAAATCTCACCCGATATGCAACGTACTAATTTCCCTTGAGCATATGGCTCATCCTGATAATGCAACCCTCTTATAACATTCTTGCTCGAAAATGATTGGTTATCTTGAACAAAATTTATTTTTTTTCCAATAGCTTCTTCAAACACTTTCATGTTATAGCTTTCAAAAAAATATCCTCGTGAATCACCATATTTTTGGGGTTCAAATATTAATACATCAGAAATATATGTTTTATGAACTTTCATAATTCAATAACCTTTAATCATTTTTAGCAAATACTGACCATAAGCATTTTTTTGTAATGGCTCAGATAATTTCTTCACCTGTTCAGCATCAATAAATTTTTTTCTATATGCTATTTCTTCAGGGCAAGAGACCTTCAGCCCCTGTCTCTCTTCAATCGTCGCAATGAAGTTACTCGCTTCAATCAAGCTCTGATGGGTCCCCGTATCAAGCCACGCGTACCCACGCCCCATCATGGCAACAGAAAGACGCCCCTGTTCCATATAGATACGGTTAATATCCGTGATTTCCAGTTCACCGCGCGCCGAAGGCTTGAGATTCTTTGCCATATCAACGACGCTATTGTCGTAAAAATAAAGCCCCGTCACGGCATAGTTACTTTTGGGTTCCAAAGGTTTCTCTTCCAGGCTAACCGCGGTCCCATTCTTATCAAACTCAACTACACCGTAGCGTTCAGGATCGTTCACATGGTATGCGAATACCGTAGCCCCATTTTCTTTATTAACGGCAGTATCCATCAGTTTTGGTAAATCATGACCATAGAAGATATTGTCACCCAGCACCAGTGCACAATCATCATCACCGATAAACTCTTCACCAATAATAAACGCTTGTGCTAAACCATCCGGACTTGGCTGAACTTTATATTGAAGGTTAAGCCCCCACTGGCTTCCGTCACCGAGTAACTGCTCAAAACGCGGTGTATCTTGCGGTGTGCTAATAATCAGAATATCCCGAATACCTGCCAGCATCAGTGTTGACAGCGGGTAATAAATCATCGGCTTATCATAAATTGGCAGTAACTGTTTACTCACTGCCATCGTCACAGGATACAAACGGGTACCAGAACCGCCGGCAAGAATAATTCCTTTACGCGTTTTCATATCATTATCTCTTAAATGCAAAATGCCCTGTTGCGGGCATTAAAATCAGAATCAGATAGCTGTAGTTGTAAACAACTCATTCAACATACGTTTGACACCATTTTCCCACTGCGGCAAGACAAGGCCAAAATTATGCTGAAATTTTTCAGTATTTAATCGTGAGTTGCCAGGACGGCGTGCGGGTGTAGGGTAAGCGCTGGTAGGAACAGCCTTAAGATCGGTCAGCGCTAAGTCAATCCCTGCATTGCGAGCTTCAGCAAAAACCAGAGAGGCGTAGTCATACCAGGTCGTCGTGCCGCCAGCGACTAAGTGATAGAGGCCAGCGACATCAGATTTGTTCAACGCGACACGAATAGCATGTGCCGTACAATCAGCAAGCAACTCAGCCCCCGTCGGCGCGCCATACTGATCGTTAATAACTGACATCTCTGCGCGATCTTTTGCCAGACGCAGCATGGTCTTCGCAAAATTATTACCTTTACCAGCATAAACCCAGCTGGTTCTGAATATCAGATGCTTTGCACAATTTTCCTGTAGTGCCTTTTCACCAGCAAGTTTAGTCTCACCGTAGACATTCAGCGGTGCTGTCTCATCCGTTTCTCGCCAGGCAGTCGCCCCCGTCCCGGGGAAGACATAATCTGTCGAATAATGAACGACCCATGCCCCAACATCAGTTGCAGCTTTAGCAATCGCTTCAACGCTGATTGCATTAAGCAATTGGGCGAATTCAATTTCAGATTCGGCTTTGTCTACCGCAGTATGCGCTGCTGCATTAACAATAACATCCGGACGAATGCGACGGACTGTTTCAGCAACCCCTTGAGGATTGCTGAAATCTCCACAATAATCCGTTGAATGTACATCCAGCGCTATCAGATTACCAAGCGGAGCAAGCGAGCGTTGTAATTCCCAACCTACCTGCCCTGTTTTGCCAAACAGAAGAATGTTCATTACTGGCGTTCCCCATAGTTCTGTTCAATCCAGGTTTGGTACGCGCCACTTTTGATATTTTCAACCCATAAGCTGTTTGACAGATACCATTCAACCGTTTTACGAATCCCACTTTCGAATGTCTCTTGTGGTTTCCAGCCGAGTTCACGACTGATTTTATCCGCATCAATAGCATAACGACGATCGTGGCCAGGACGATCGACCACATATGTGATTTGTTCACGATATGACGCCGCTTTAGGTACGATCTCATCCAGCAAGTCACAGATGGTATGCACAACATCGAGGTTTTTCTTCTCGTTATGCCCACCGATATTATAGGTCTCACCGGGGATCCCTTTCGTCACCACGGTATATAGCGCACGAGCATGATCTTCAACATAGAGCCAGTCACGAATCTGATCGCCTTTACCATAAATGGGTAACGATTTCCCTTCGAGAGCGTTGAGGATAACCAGAGGAATCAACTTTTCAGGGAAATGGTATGGGCCATAGTTATTCGAACAGTTGGTCACCATTGTCGGTAGGCCGTACGTACGCAACCAGGCGCGAACGAGATGGTCGCTGGAGGCTTTTGAAGCCGAATAAGGACTACTCGGCGCATAGGCGGTTTGTTCCGTGAAGAGAGGAAGAACACTCCCCTGCGCAGCCTCATCCGGATGCGGTAAGTCCCCATAAACTTCGTCAGTAGAAATATGATGGAAACGGAATGTACTCTTTTTCGCACTATCCAGTGAAGACCAGTACTGTCGTGCCGTTTCTAAAAGAACATAAGTACCCACAATATTCGTTTCGATAAATGCAGCAGGTCCCGTAATAGAACGATCCACATGGCTTTCAGCCGCAAGATGCATGACGGCATCTGGTTGGTGAGTTTCAAAAATACGCACCATTGCGTTTGAGTCACAAATATCTGCATGTTCGAATGAATAGCGTTCGCTGTGCGCGACATCAGTCAGTGATTCGAGGTTACCTGCGTACGTTAATTTATCGACATTAATTACGCTGTCCTGAGTATTATTTATTATATGGCGAACGACAGCAGATCCAATAAAACCAGCGCCACCAGTAACAAGTATTTTCACTATAACTAATCCGAATATTAGATAATATCAACATTCAATATGCTGAATTTGGGTTCAACTAATAAGAAGGTTTCAGGCACGCTACCGCCCCTGGCTTTACAGCTACCAGTGCACTGCGTACTCTCACAGACGTGTTAAGCTCTGCTTTCTCTACGGCAAAGCGCCTAAACTCGAACACTAATTGTCTTACCAATTGATGTCAGAAACAAGAAGAAATATTATAAAAAGCAGTGCTAAATTTTATAGTTAACCCAATGAAATCATGAATTTTTTTGAAAATAAAAACGGTAGCAACATTTCGGGCATATCGGCATCACCCCGTCGAATGTTGACTACCGTTATTCGTTTTTACGATCTGTGGACCGTTTAATTTTTAAGCTTACTCGTTAAGCAACTTCTCAATGCCTTTGCGGAACTTCGCCCCTTCTTTCAGGTTACGCAATCCGTACTTCACAAACGCCTGCATGTAGCCCAATTTTTTACCGCAGTCGTAGCTGTCACCTGTCATTAGCATGGCATCAACAGATTGTTTTTTCGCAAGTTCTGCAATCGCATCGGTCAACTGGATACGACCCCAGGCACCGGGTTCGGTTCTTTCGAGTTCAGCCCAGATATCCGCAGAGAGGACATAACGCCCAACGGCCATCAGATCAGAATCCAGCGTCTGCGGCTGATCCGGTTTCTCAATAAACTCGACAATACGGCTCACCTTGCCTTCATTATCCAGCGGGTCTTTCGTCTGGATGACGGAGTACTCGGAAAGGTCACCCGGCATACGTTTCGCCAGGACCTGGCTACGGCCTGTTTCTTCAAAACGCGCAACCATCGCGGCAAGATTATAACGCAGCGGATCGGCACTCGCGGTATCGATAACGATATCGGGCAAAACAACGACAAAGGGATTATCGCCAATCGCCGGACGCGCGCAAAGAATGGAGTGGCCCAGTCCCAGCGGTTGCGCCTGGCGTACGTTCATGATAGTTACGCCAGGTGGACAAATAGACTGCACTTCTGCCAGCAGTTGACGCTTAACGCGCTGCTCAAGGAGTGATTCCAGTTCATAGGAGGTGTCGAAATGGTTCTCAACGGCATTTTTAGACGCGTGAGTGACCAGGAGGATTTCTTTGATCCCTGCAGCTACGATTTCGTCAACGATATATTGAATCATTGGTTTGTCGACGATCGGCAGCATCTCTTTGGGAATTGCCTTGGTGGCAGGCAACATGTGCATACCGAGTCCTGCTACCGGGATAACTGCTTTTAAATTCGTCATTATCTATCCTACCTTTGAATGGCTGATGAAGTCTGGGCCTTTGCCATGTGCTAGTCAGTTCCAGGCTTCCTTCTCTCTTGGCGTAATTGAACTCACACCGTTGAGATAAAATGTCTTCTCACACTACACTTCATCAACGTGAGGTTTAACTCAGATAACTCGGAAAACCTTCTCTGCTTACAATACCTTAGTCGCTTTCCGAATTATCGTAGGTAGCAGTGCAATCACTTTAACGTCATGTATTACTCGGAAATAAACGTAATGTCGTCTTTCTTATCATGGACAAATTCGAACTTTAACGTTCTGTCCAGCCCCTGAGAAAGGGTATAAGGCGCAACAAATCCTGAAGAGTGAACTTTAGTCGCATCGAACTGCGTGGTAGCACAGAATTTTTTGACTCGAACAGAACTTACCGCAAATTTCTTCCCGGTGAGTTTACTTAGAACATCAAAACAGTATCCCCCAAGCATGCCTAATGGATACGGTAGATGCGCCGAAGGGATCTTTTTGCCCAGACTCTGTTCAACTTCCGTAACAAGCTGGTTCATGTTCAGATCAGGTTTATCTACATAATTGTAGACTTCATAGCCTGGCTGTACATTCTTAAGCTTATACTTAATAAATTCAACGATATTGCCAACATAAGCCATAGACTTATAGTTAGTGCCAGATCCAACCATCATGAATTTACCGCCCGCAATCTGCTTAAGCAGATTATAAACATTGCCGCGGTTACGCTCACCGAATATCACCGTTGGTCGAATAATAGTCAGCGAACGCTCATCAGGTGCTTTTGCATGCCATTCACGTAGCACTTCTTCGGCCTGCCACTTACTTTTACCATAGTGGTTGAAGGGGTCGTGTGGATGTGTCTCATCAGGGTTATTTTTGTTCAGACCATATACAGCAACAGAGCTCGTAAAAATGATGTTTTTGACACCATTTTTCTCCATGGCAGCAAGAACATTGCGAGTACCCTGGACATTAACATCATAGTAAAGAGAGGTCGGGCTCACATCGTCGCGATGCTCTGCCGCCAGCAGGACTACGGTATCAAACCCCGAAAGCGCCTGATCCAGTGCTTGTTGATCGCGGACATCACCAATTTGCGTGATTTCCGGATAGAAATGGCTTTGCTGTTTATCCAGATTTTTAATGTTAAAGTCAGCAACGGCGGTTTCAAGGAGGCGCGTTCCAACAAACCCGGAGGCTCCGATGAGCAAAACGTTATCGTTCATAAATCACTTAGTCTGGTTATTAAGACAAAAACACAAGATAAAGATGAGAATCTTCCCTGAGTAGTCAACGCTGCCCAGCCCCAGCTTTAACAGTAATTCCGCAATTATAATCTTTTAACACATGATATCCAGTAAGATTATGGCGGGTTGCATCACCCCCGCTTCTCCGGCAACCGGAAGTTGATCGCATCCACATTCACTACATGATGATTGATCCGGTCGATATCCACTGAGCTTTGCCCTTTCTCATTCACCGCATGCACATTCGCCAGCGACAGCAGCGTGTCGTCTTTCGCCATAAACTTACCGCGCACATCTTTGCGCAGGTCAAAGTGCATCTTCAGCGCCGGGCCGGTTGCCGACTCCTGCATCACTCTGATATTGCGCAAAAAGAGATGCTGCGGCTGATTGTGTAACTCCAGCGTTGCCCGCGTCATCTCGATATTGGTCAGTGCAACGAAGGAGGTGGCATTACCCGACGAAATTTGAATACCGCGCAATTTGTATTCAAGCTGCGTGTTATCGAGGGAAATATGGTTGAGTTTGAAATTTTGCGGGATGGAGAGATATTTCCCTTTGACCACGCCATAGCCAATGAGCATCCCGGCACTGTTAACCATATCGACATTATCAATCACGAAATTATCACAACCGTAAATGGCAACCGTCGCATTATCGATACCCGCCTTCTTGCTGAAATCCGGGGTGATGTTCTTCGCCTTCACATTGCGAATAACAAAATGCTTGCCGTTTTCGACATGCACCAGTTGCCGACAATCTGATCCAGTGATGTTGGCGACCACAAAGTTTTTGACCGTCTGCTGTTCGGGATAGGTGTTGTCGTAGGTGCTTCCCGCGAGCCCAATACCAATCCCCCAGTTAATCTTGCCGTTAGTACAGTTGATCCGTTCAATGACGTGGTCGGAAATCAGGATATTGCTGTCGTTAATGGCGACATTCCATTCGATGGCGTCACCTTGTAAATCACTGAAACGACAGTGAGTAATGCGCGCGCCATCGACCTGATTGTGGAATCCCTGGCGCAGTATCGCGTAGTTGGCCTGGGTCACAGTGAGATTATCGATCACCAGATTGCGCATCACTCGCGGCTTTTTCCCGCCGATATATATTTGCGTCACCGGCCCAAAACCGCTCATCGCCAGACCTGTAATCGCACAGTCGGAACCACGAACATCCAGCGTAATATTGTGCAAGCTGCCGCCCTTCTCGCCAGTGACCTGGCATCCCTCTTGCAGCACAAAGCGACCGCGTCCATTGCCACTCAGGCGGCCCAGCACATGCAGCGTTTTTCCCGGTGGGATAAAAATGCCGGTATTGATGTTCTCACACACCAGTCCCGCTGGCACCACCACGGTCTCTGCGTCGCTGAAAGCCTGTTTAAACGAGGCAACCCAGTCTTTCGCATTGTAATCCTGAATATTGACGGTTTTGCGGGACGCAACGGCGCGGGCAAAAGGTGAATGGAGGACAGGAAGTACGGCAATCACGGAGCTTGCCGTCAGGAAGGTACGTCGGGAGAGTGTTTTCTCTGGCATACAACCTCGGTTTACATCGTTTGCAGCAGGCTGGCTAACTGACGATTGATCACCTGCTGATTAAAATCATGTTCAACTTTTTCACGCGCGCGCTGGATGATCGGTTCCAGCGTCTGGTGGTCAAGTTGACTGAACGACGCGAGCTGTTGCGCCAGCGCACCGGCGTCGTTTTCTGGTACCAGCCAGCCGGATTCCCCGGCATCCACCAGCTCCGGGATCCCGCTGTGAACGGTAGAGACCACCGGGATCCCCACCGCCATCGCTTCCATCAGCGCCACCGGGATCCCTTCCATGTCGCCATCCGTGCCAGTAATCGACGGCAACAGAAAGACATCCGCGCTATCCAGCATCGTTTTCACTTCATGGCTGGGCTTAAATCCCGGCATGTCAATCACATCATCGAGTTGGTACTGCTCAATCAACGTGCGCAATCGCCGTTCCCAAGGACCCATGCCCAGAATGTGATAACGAAACGCCACGCCCTGCTCCTTCAACTGGCGGCAGGCCTCTATCGCCACATGCAGCCCTTTTTTCTCGGTCAGTCGCGCAACAGAGATCATCTCCAGCGGCGTACCGGGTGCTTTCACTGGCCGGTGCGTAAAGCGCGTCATATCCACGCCCATCCGCGAAACGGCAATCTTCTCCGGAGGACAGCCCATGCTTTTCAGCCTTCCAGCCCAGAGATCGCTAATCGGCAACATCAGATCGCCACGGCGGAACAGTTGCTGGTACTCCGGGGTGTAATGGTTAAGAACTTCCCGACTGGAAATATCAATGCCGTGAAAAATCGTCGCAATCTTGCCCTGAATAACGCCCAGCTCACGCAGCTTCGCCGCCGTCACGCCCGCCGGACCAAAGTGGGCAATAAAGACGTCCGCGCGCAGGGGTTCACTTACCTGCGCACAGATCGACGAGAGGATCAGATTGCGCGACTCATCGCCGTAGCGAGAAAAGTTAAGCGATTTCCACGTCGCCGCCCGGTGCAGTCCCGGCAGCGTTTTCACTGCCCGGGTGCGCAGCTTTGCCAGACGCCCCTGCGGCTCGTCCTGCAACCAGCGCGTTCTGGCCGCCAGGCCATATTTTGCCCAGGCAGCATGTGTATTTTGCGTGTCACCTTTTTGCAGGGCGACGATCTCAACGTCAAAACCCATGTCGATAAACGCGGTGATCTGGTTGAGGACGAAGGTCTCCGACGACAGCGGAAATTTCAGTAAAAAGAAGCTGACCTTCATTTCCCCTCCCCGATGCGCGTTAGCACTGACTCCACCATGCGGTATCCCTGTTCACGCTCGCGACGCACCGCTTGCGCAAGACGCTCATTGATCTGCGGTAGCTGTCCGAGCGTATCCGCCACCATTGCCTGCAGACTGCCATCCAGCAGATGACGAATATCTATCGCCATCTCCGGCATCCCCAGTTGCTGCATGATGCCCGCCGATTTGTGCTCGTAATTAATCGCGATAGCAGGCGTCGCGAAGTTCATCGAGATAATGGCGGAATGCAGGCGTGTGCCGACGGTCAGGTCGCATGCGCCGAGGATCTTACCCATCTCCAGGTCATTCAGTTCATCCATCACCACGTGATAACGCGTCGGATCGCTGACGTACTGGCGCAGATTCAGCGCCACCATGCGGTCATCTTTGTTATAGCTGTCGATGCCGGTACAGGTGGACAACGCAATGACCTGGTATCCCTCATCCAGAATGCGGTTTACCACACCGGCGAAGGCCTTCTCATAAGCCTCCTGCGTGGTGCCCAGTCGTTTATCAAACGGTGCCAGTTCGCGCAGGGTAATCGCCACCGTTTTTTGCTGCGCCGCCACATCCAGCCAGTGGCGTACCGCGTACCCCGGCTCAAAGTCCGCTTCATGATGATCCACCAGCCATGCGGTATCCACACCGTGTTCCACTTTTTCGCGGGTGATTTCACTGCGTTTCATGAGTTCCAGGCTGACCGACTCCCGCAGGATCAGCGCATCACAGTGGCCGAAAACATAGTTAGCCAGCTGATTAAATTGCGGATCCTGGAACGGGCCGACACTGTGGCCGACCATGTAAAGCGGTTTTTTCGCCATAAAGGTACACAGCGCGTGTTCAAATTGCGGAACACCATACAGATCGACGAAGAACGAACCGCCCACCTGAACGATAGCGTCATAACCCGAAAGCAAACGCACGAAATCGGTAAAACCCTGAGCAATCGCGATGTTCCGCAACTTGCCGGTATCAGTAACGCGGGAAAGCAGCACCTGGTGCTGATAGCGACGACGGAGGACTTTTTTCACCCGCCCGACCACACCTGCTGCGCTGTTGTGCTGTTTCATCTGTAAAAAAAGCGGATCGCCCATCACCGGGCGATTCAAAAGCCAGGACGAACTCACCGGGTAGCGGCTCATGACATCCACTTCCGCGTCAGGTTCGAGGCGGTGAATGGCGTCCAGCAGACCGCGTAAAATCGCACTGTCACCACGGTTGCCACAGGTATGGTTGCCCAGAATCAATAATTTCATTTCACCCTCTTAAAATCGTCGTCTTATCCGGCCTACAGATAATTGCCTTCGTAGGCAGGATAAGACGTGTGAACGTCGCCATCCGACAAAACTTATCCTGCACGAAGCAAGGTTTTCATTTTTTCGCTGCGACAAAACTGGCGCTTCATCTCCACGACAAGTGGGTGTCGCGAAAGTACAATCATCACCGCGAACGCCAGCGCACCGGCGACAATTTGTGTCGCCAACAGCACGCTCAGTGACAGATGTCCCTGCAGCGCAATACCCAGCCCATAACTCACTGCCAGCGTCGGCCATGAGAGATAGAACGGCAGCCACAGACTCAGAATGTACTGACGATAGCTGGAACCCAGCACCGGTTTGATCATGACGAAGTAGCTCAGAATCGTGTTGATGATTTGCACCAGCAGGAAGCCCAGCGTCACGCCAATTGCGCCCGCCATCTGCCCGCCGACAATAATCGCCGGGATGAACAGGAACGTTTTAAAGACATTGAATTTAAAGCTGATGTCCACGCGTGCTTTCGCCATCAACAGCGAGCCAATCGGATTGCCGACCGAGCGCAGCAGCCCCACCACGCACAGCAGTTGCAGCACAGGAATAATGCTGTTCCACTTCTCGCCAAAGACCAGCGGCACAAAATGATTAGCAACCACCATCAGGCCAAGCAGCGCCGGGAAGTTAATGATCCCCACCACGGAAAGCAGCTTGTAGAAATTCACGCGCAGCTTCTGGGTGTCGTCCTGAATTTTGGCAAACGCCGGAAACAGCACGCGGGTGATGATGGGGTTGAGCTTCATCGGCGGCACCACCGCCACGTTGTACGCCAGGTTATAGCCCCCTGCGACGCCGGCCCCGAGAATGCGCGCCAGCACCAGCGTGGAAAGGTTGGTATTGACGTAGTTGATGATGCTGTCCGCCGTCAGCCACGCGCCAAAGCGCAAATTGGACGAGACGGACGCCAGCGAAAAGTGCAGACCAGGACGGTAAATCTTGCGACCAAAATAGCCAAACAACAGCGTGCGCACCGCGCTGTTTACCAGGTAACCGAAAATGGCGGTCATGGCCAGCGGCCAGAAATGGGCGCTGATGACGGTAAACGTAAAGCCCGCCAGTACAGAGCTGGTTTCAATCATCCCAATCTTGTTGAACTCCAGTTCTTTCTGCATCAGGGCGCGGAACTGCTGCCCGTGCGGGATCACCACAAACGCCAGCGACAGCGTTTTAATCAGCGGCGCCAGATCCGGGTTATGCAGCACATTGCCAATCACATCGCTAAGCAGGAAGACCACCACGCAGACGATGATTCCCAACCCGACGTTCAGCCAGTACAGCGTGGTCAGCTCAAGATGGCTTATCTCCTTGCGCTGAATAATGGAGTTGGCAATACCGAAGTCAGACAATGTATCGGCCAGCGCAATGATCACCAGCGATACGGTCAGCAGGCCGAACTGGTGGTTATCGACGATTCGCGCCAATACCGTCATCTGGATAAGCCCAAGACTGATAATGATCACCGTGGCGATAGCCGACCACTTCGCGCCGCTGATGGTTTTTTCACGTAAGCTCATGACCGTTCCTCAGTACGCCGCTTTGTTAACAAAGCCCTTGAACACCGTCAGAAAAACGATCTTGATGTCGAACCACACGCTCCACTCGCGGATGTACTCCAGATCGTACTCCACGCGTTTTTCCATTTTCTCCAGCGTGTCGGTCTCACCGCGCCAGCCGTTGATTTGCGCCCAACCGGTGATCCCCGGCTTGACCTTATGGCGCAGCATGTAGCCTTCAATCAGTTGACGATACTGTTCGTTATGCGCCACCGCATGCGGGCGCGGCCCGACGATAGACATCCCACCGGTCAGCACATTAATAAACTGCGGCAGTTCATCCAGCGAGGTACGACGCAGGAAATTCCCCACTCGGGTAACGCGCGGATCGTTCTGCGTCGCCTGTGTGACGACCTTGTCGTTTTCCATCACCTTCATTGAGCGGAATTTCCATACTTTGATCGGTTTACCGTCCATGCCATAACGAGTCTGACGGAAGATGATCGGCCCCGGCGAACTCAGCTTCACCGCCAGCGCAATGCAGCACAGCACCGGGGAGATCAACAGCAGGATCAGCGACGCCAGCACGATATCTTCCGCGCGCTTAAGCAGACGGTTGATACCCGACAGCGGCGTGTCATACAGCGGCACCACCGGCACGCCGCTCACCTCTTCGATGCGGGAATGCAGAATGTTAAAGGTAAACACGTCCGGAATGAGGATCACCGAACAGGTGGTATCCGCCAGTTCGCGCACCAGTTTTTTCACCCGCGCGCCGTCGCACATCGACATGGCGATATAAACGTTATGAATGCGTGAGGCTTTGGCATCTTCAACCAGCTGTTCTAAGTTCCCTGCCCAGTCTGACGTCACGCCACCCGGTTTCGGGTCGTGATAGACGCCGACCACTTCAAATCCCAGCCACGGTTCATTGCGAAAGCTGTCGAGCAACGACTGCCCGGCAGGCAGATCGCCCGCAACCGCCACCCGACGCGTGTTATAGCCACGATGACGCAGCCAGCCTGCGCCGTAGCGAATAAATGATCGACAAAAAACAAGCCCGACGCTGGTCAGCAGATACCACGCCAGCCAGATGGCGAGGCGGTTATCAAAATCGGCGTTAAACGCGACCAGACCGGCACTGAAGACGAGACTCAGCGTCCAGTTTTGCAGCAGGAGAGTCAGTTCAGTGGAAATTTTGACACCACGCCATGAGCGATAGAAATCGGTTATGCCACCCAGCATCTGAAAAACAACCAACGTGATCAGCGCCACCAACAGGTGCATATACAGGAAAGGCAATCCACTGACTTCGCAGACAACCCACAGCCCGCCAAACATGATGGTGATATCTGAAAAGCGTTGCACCATAGAGATTAACGATGCATTGGTTTTGGCCCGTTCGCGCTTTTTTAGATTTGTCATCGTTGTTCCTGTTATTAGCCCCTTACCCGCTGGCGGGTAAGGGAAGATCTGACCTTACTGATTCAGTAACGCCAGCAGAGTGCGCGTTCGCGCTTCCATCAGCGGAATATCACCGCGTGACTCCACGTTCAGGCGCACCACCGGTTCGGTGTTGGAGGAGCGCAGGTTGAAACGCCAGTCGACGAACGACATGCTGATGCCGTCGGTTCTGTCCACCGCCAGCGCCTCGCTGGCGAAGTGTTGTTCCACGCGTGAAATCGCTACCGCCGGTTCGTCCAGCGTGCTGTTGATTTCACCGCTCGCCGGGAATGCCGCCATCCGGTCACGTACCAGTTCACCCAGCGACTGTCCTTTCAGACACACCAGTTCCGCCACCAGCAGCCACGGGATCATTCCGCTGTCGCAGTAAGCAAAATCACGGAAATAGTGGTGGGCGCTCATCTCGCCGCCGTAGATGGCGTCTTCGTGGCGCATCCGTTCCTTGATAAAGGCATGGCCGGTTTTCGACATCACTGGCGTGCCGCCAGCCGCGGTCACCACATCCACCGTGTTCCAGGACAGACGCGGGTCATGAATGATTTTGGCGCCCGGCTGTTTCTCGAGGAACGCTTCCGCCAGCAGGCCGACAATGTAGTAGCCCTCGATAAACTGGCCTTTCTCATCGAACAGGAAGCAGCGGTCGAAATCGCCGTCAAACGCGATGCCCATATCCGCGCCGTGTTCGATCACCGCATTACGGGTATCGGCGCGACATTCCGGCAGCAACGGGTTAGGAATGCCGTTCGGGAAGTTGCCGTCCGGGGTGTTATGCACTTTGATAAATTCCACCGGCACGCCTTGTGCCTTAAAACGCGCTTCAATGGCATCCACCACCGGGCCTGCCGCACCGTTACCGGCGTTGATCACCAGCTTCAGCGGGGTGAGATTTTTGACGTTGATATAGCCGAACAGATGATCGATATAGGCATCACGCAGCGTGATGTGTTTATAGCTCCCGCGTTTCGCGTCGTTTACCGGTGGGAAGTCGTTGTCCTCCGCCAGACGCTGCACGTCGCGCAGACCGGTATCGCCGCTGATGGGACGCGCGCCTTCGCGCACCAGTTTCATGCCGTTGTAATCCATCGGATTATGGCTGGCGGTCACTTCAATCCCGCCGTCCACGCCGAGGTGAAAGGTGGCGAAATAGATCTCTTCGGTACCCGACAGGCCGATATCCAGCACGTCAACGCCCGCATCCTGCAACCCTTTCGCCAGCGCCAGCTTCAGCGCCTCACTGGTCAGACGCACATCGCCGCCCAGCACAATCGTTTTCGGCTTGAGAAATTCGCCGTAAGCGCGACCAATCCGCCACGCAATCTCTTCATTCAGCTCTTCGCCCAGCCTGCCGCGAATATCGTAGGCTTTGAAACAGGTTAATTTCGTCATGTTTTTACCCTTCTTCAGGCAACAGTTGTCCCTCTCCGGACTGGAGATATTTTTTGTAAAGTAAATAACCATTAGCTTCGTAGGCCGGATAAGCAACGCGCCATCCGGCAGTCTTCGCCTGATGGCGACGCTACGCGCCTTATCAGGCCTACACGCAACAGAATCACAGGCCCGCTAAGCGCAGCGCCACCGGGCGCAATAAAGGCGTTAGACCCGGCCGTAGCGATCCTCAAATCGCACCACATCATCCTCTTCGAGGTAAGAACCCGAGCGCACTTCAATCAGATCGAGTGGAATTTTCCCTGGATTTTCCAGACAGTGAGTGGCTCCCAGCGGAATGTAGACAGACTCGTTTTCACCGAGCAGTTTGATATCACCGTCAATGGTGACTTTGGCAGTACCGGCCACCACCACCCAGTGTTCAGCGCGGTGGTGGTGCATCTGTACCGACAGACCTTCCCCTGGTTTTACGGTGATACGTTTGACCTGATAGCGGTCGCCGGCGTCGATGGAGTCATATTTCCCCCACGGACGGTACACTTCGCGGTGAATATGGTGTTCGTGGCGGCCATCGGCTTTGATTTGCTCAACCACTTTTTTCACATCCTGTACCGCATTACGATCGGCGATCAGTACAGCGTCTTTGGTCTGCACCACCACCAGGTCTTTCACGCCGACGGTGGTCACCAGTCCCGATTCGGCATAGACGTAGCTGTTTTCGGTTTTATGGCTGATGACGTCGCCGTGATGGACGTTTCCCTCGGCGGTATGAGCGCTGATTTCCCACAGCGAGGACCAGGAGCCAACATCACTCCAGCCCGCATCCATCGGCATCACCACCGCATCCGCCGTGCGCTCCATCACCGCGTAATCGACGGATTCTTCCGGACACGCCAGGAACGATGCCTCATCCACACGGATGAAATCGAGATCCGGATCGACCGCGCTCATCGCGTTTTCACAGGCTTCCAGGATATCGGGACGGTATTTTTTCAGCTCTTCCAGATAGCGTCCGGCGCGGAACAGGAACATCCCGCTGTTCCAGTAATAATCCCCGCTGGCGACATAGGCCTGCGCCGTTTCCAGATTCGGTTTTTCCACAAACTGCGCAACGTCAAACGCCACGGCATCGTTTTCACCTGGCGAGACATCGCCGCGACGGATATAGCCGTAGCCCGTTTCCGGCAGATCCGGAACGATACCAAACGTGACCAGCTTTCCGGCTTCGGCGTACGGCATCGCGCGTCGTACCGCGTCACGGAAGGCATCTTCGTTGGCAATCACGTGGTCTGCCGCCAGTACCAGCATCAGCGGGTCGCAGTCCGGACTGTGGCGTTTTGCCGCCAGCGCTGCTAACGCAATGGCCGGCGCGGTATTGCGTCCCGCCGGTTCGAGAATAATGTTTTCAGTCAGTTTGTTAAGCTGACGCAATTGCTCCGCGACGATAAAACGGTGCTGCTCGTTGCAGATCACGACCGGGCTTTCACACTCCACGCCGTTAAGACGACAAATGGTCGTTTGCAGCATGGTGAGATCGCCTTTCAGGCACAGGAACTGCTTAGGATAAAGTACACGGGAAAGCGGCCATAAGCGGCTACCGGAGCCACCGGCCATCACAACCGGATAGAGTGTTGTCTGACTCATAATTAATCCCCGAATCCCCTTCATTCTTCACGTTGCAGGTGCGTTGTCTTTCCTCGTTCACCCCAGTCACTTACTTATGTAAGCTCCTGGGGATTCACTGCGTCGCCGCCTTCCTACAACTCGAATTATTTTGGGGAAATATCATTCATAAATTGGCGTAGCACATTCTCTTTATCGAGCGTGCGTTCGGCATATTCACGTGCCACCGTGTTGTTTTTTGGCATGGCGAGCGCCATGGTTACCCCTGCCATCAGCGCATCGACCGATTCCGGCTCAACGCACACCGCGATGCCGGCGTAGCGGTCGCAAAGCTGACCGAGTTCCGTCTCCGGTTCTGCGGTAATCACTGCATTGCCGCCCACCGCCAGAATATTGGTCAGTTTGGAGGGCAGAACGGCATCCGCCGCCCCGCGTTTTTGCACCACCAGATGGCAATCGCCCATCTTCAACAGCGCAGGCAGCGCCTCGTACGGCTGCAGCGGGAAAAACAGAACGTTGTGCAGACCGCGCTCGCGGGCCATTTTCTCCAGACGCGCTTTGCCGCCGCCCTGCCCGACGATGGCGAAAATCAGCGGCTGCTCACGCAGTTGTTCCGCCGCCGCAATCACGTTTTCCAGCCCCTGCTTCTCGCCGATATTGCCGGAGTAAAGAATGATTTTTTTGTCATCCGGCAAGCCGAGCTGTTGGCGGAGGCGGATAACCTCGTCATCGTTAACGTTCTGAAAACGGGCGACTTCTGACCAGTTAGGGAAGAAGATCACTTTCTCTGCCGCCACCCCTTTCGCCTGGGCTTTATTCATCATTGAGCGGGAGATGGTGGAAACATTGTCGACGTTATGCAGACCGCTGCGTTCGAAAGCGGTCGCCAGTTGCGCCACTTTGCCGGTTTTACCGTTGCCCGCCAGACCGAGGCCCAGCATCGCATCGACTTCATAATCCTGAATGTGCAGCAACGTGCGGGCGCCAGAGAGTTTCGCCAGCAGGCGCATCCCCGGCGTGCAAAACAGCGTGGGCACCACGCCGATAATGCGATCCGGCTTCCAGCGACGCTGCGCCATTAGCGGGAAAAAGCTGCTGAGGGCAAAGCTGCCCAGATGCAATAATCGCTTCAGTGTTGACGGCTGCTTTGGCACATACAACGGGCAGCGCCAGACGGTGGCGTCGCCCTCTTCCCGGCGATAGCGCCAGGCTGAATAACGCTCACCTACTTTCCACTGCGGGTAATACGGCGGCGCGGTGATAACCCGCACGTCGTGGCCTTCACGCGCCATCCACTCCACCATTTCACCGGTGTATTTACCAATGCCGGTTAACTCCGGTGAGTAGTTGATGCCATAAACGAGGATCCTCATAATCCCGGCGCCTTAGCCTGACATTCCGGCAAAAAATACGCCCGACTATTATCGTGGACGTTGTTGCTCGCCAGCAACGCCTCGGGCGTCAGCCAGCGGTAAGCGTCGTGCTGCGCGTCAGGCAGAGTCAAATCGCGCGCCTGCACCCGCAGACGGAAACCGAGCACGATGTAATGCGTTGAGAAGTCTTCACTGGAAAAGTTGTCGTCATAGAAATGCTGCCAGACGCCATAAAATTCCCCGGCGGACAGCGGCAAACGTTGCCCCAGTTCGGCTTCGGTCAGGCGTTCGAAGGCCGCGCTCAGCGGCTCATCTTTTTGCACCCGGCCGCCGGGCACGAACCAAAAGCCCTGCGCGGGTCGGTTCAGTCGTTTACCCAGCAGAAATTCCCCCTGCGCGTTTTCCACGATCAAATCGATGGAGACAAGCGGCGTGGAACGCACAACGGTGGCAAAATCTTCCTGACGTAAAAACATGTTTACCCCCGGAACCGATGCTGATTCTCAAGGAACCACTGGTATGTGCTGGCAAGGCCCGCGTCCAGTGAGATCTCGTGATACCAGCCCAGTTGATGCAAACGGGTCACATCCAGCAGTTTTCGCGGCGTACCGTCCGGCTTCGTGGCGTCAAACACCACGCGGCCTTTGTAGCCCACAACCTGAGCGACGGTCTGCGCCAGTTCGCGAATGGTGCAATCCACGCCCGTACCGACGTTAATGTGCGACAACATCGGCTGGGTGTTCTCCTGCCAGACTTCGCGGTCCAGTTCCATCACGTGGATGCTGGCGGCGGCCATATCATCGACGTGCAGGAACTCACGCATCGGCGTCCCGCTTCCCCATACCACCACGTCCGGCGCACTCTGCACGGTCGCTTCGTGGAAACGACGCAGCAGCGCCGGGATCACGTGCGAATTGCTCGGATGGAAGTTGTCATGCGGACCATACAGGTTGGTCGGCATCACGGAACGATAGTCGCGCCCGTACTGGCGGTTGTATGACTCGCACAATTTGATGCCGGCAATCTTGGCAATGGCGTACGGCTCGTTGGTTGGTTCCAGCGTGCCCTGCAGCAGTTCACTCTCCGCCATCGGCTGTTTTGCCAGTTTGGGATAGATACAGGATGAACCGAGGAACAGCAGCTTATTCACGTTGTGCAGATGCGCGGCGTGAATGATGTTGCTTTCCATCATCATGTTCTCAAAGATGAAATCTGCCGGATACGTGTTGTTAGCGACAATGCCGCCTACCTTCGCCGCCGCCAGATAAACCTGATCGATCTGCTCGGCGGCAAAGAAATCCCGCACCGCTTTGCTGTCCAGCAGGTTCAGCTCATCGCGCGTACGCAGCACCAGTTCCACATCGCCGCGCTGTTCAAGCTGTCGGGCAATCGCGGAACCCACCATTCCGCGATGACCGGCAATAAAGATACGTTGTTTGCTCATTCTCAGGACTCCAGCGCGATGGCGACCTCGTAGCCGTGAGATTTCAGCAGGGAGTGTTTCTTCGCCGCTTCCAGGTCTTTGGCGACCATCTCGGAGACCATCTCCTGCAACGTAATTTCCGGTTTCCAGCCCAGCTTCTCATGCGCTTTGGTCGGGTCGCCCAGCAGGGTTTCCACTTCCGCCGGACGGAAGTAACGCGGATCAACGGCCACCATCACATCACCCGGTTTCACACCCGGTGCGTCATGACCGGTGACAGAAACCACAATCCCTTTCTCTTCCACGCCTTCGCCTTCAAAGCGCAGTTTGATCCCCAACTGAGCCGCCGCCATTTCGACGAACTGACGCACGGAATACTGCACGCCGGTAGCGATCACGAAGTCTTCCGGCTGTTCCTGTTGCAGCATCATCCACTGCATTTTGACGTAGTCTTTTGCATGGCCCCAGTCACGCAGGGAATCCATGTTGCCGAGGTACAGGCAGGACTCCAGACCCTGAGCGATGTTGGCTATCGCGCGGGTGATTTTACGGGTAACGAAGGTTTCGCCACGACGCGGCGATTCGTGGTTAAACAGGATGCCGTTACAGGCATAGATGCCATAGGATTCACGGTAGTTGACGGTGATCCAGTAGGCGTAAAGTTTGGCGACCGCATACGGCGAGCGTGGGTAGAACGGCGTGGTCTCTTTTTGCGGGATTTCCTGCACCAGACCGTACAGTTCAGAGGTCGATGCCTGATAGAAACGGGTTTTCTTTTCCAGACCGAGGAAGCGGATGGCTTCCAGCAGGCGCAGCGTTCCCATCGCATCGACATCAGCCGTGTATTCCGGTGATTCGAAGGAGACCGCTACGTGGCTCATGGCGCCCAGGTTGTAGACCTCATCCGGCTGCACTTCCTGCAGGATGCGAGTCAGATTAGAGGAGTCCGTCAGGTCACCGTAGTGCAGATGGAATTTTGGGTTGCTCGCATGAGGATCCTGATAGATGTGATCCACGCGCTCGGTATTAAATGAAGAAGCACGACGTTTGATACCGTGAACTTCATAACCTTTCTCCAGCAGAAGTTCTGCCAGGTAAGAACCATCCTGCCCGGTTACACCGGTGATGAGAGCGACTTTTGACATTTTATTACCTCTTAATTGATCCCATGAGGGTGTAACTTTGTAACGCGTTCGCGTATTACAACTGCGGGATTACCCCGGCAAACCGTGTTTGCCGGTAGCGATTTAAAAACACTGCTGCGCGCACCAACCACGGTGCCATCGCCTATCGTTACGCCTGGCGCCACAAATACATCCGTTGCCAGCCAGCATTTAGCGCCAATCACAATCGGGGTGGCGTTAATATCAAAATGCGTACTGGTATGATCGTGACTGCCGGTACACAAATAGCTTTTCTGCGAAACCACTGCGTGGGCGCCAATCGTAATATCGCCGAGCGTATATAAATTGACGTCATCTCCCACCCAGGCATAATCACCAATGGTTAATTTCCATGGATAGGTAATTTTCACCGACGGTCGAATGACTACGTTTTTTCCTATTTTTGCGCCAAACAGACGGAGCAAAAAAGCGCGCCAGCGATACAACACCTGCGGCGACCAGGAAAATAATGTTGCCTGTACCGCCCACCACAATTGCACTTTAATGACATTTCCGCCGCGAAATCCTTTCGGTACGGAGAAACCTTGTAAGTCCTGCATCATTAATCCTTATATTTCAGGTTTTGTTATATAAGGCTTTCGTTTTACCCGTCGTACGTAAGCGTAATAGTTTCGATAATTCAGCCCAAAAACCCGGCACGCGTAATATCTGACGCTGCACTTTTTTGGCGTCTTCGCATAATTCAAGATTATTCGTCGTTGACACGCCACCCATTGAAAATTCAGACACCAGACCGTCCAGTTTTTTAAAGTCATAGCCTTCTTTATACAATCTGGCGGCCAGCGCATAATCCGATGACACTTTATATTGCAGGTCGTAGTGCCAGACTTTTAGTCCCGCCAGCGGGAAAAAGATAGCCTGATGGCTTGCCGGCAGACTGTGATAGATATACCAGCCGGGTTTCGCGCTACGTTTTGTTTTATGGCCATCGCCAAAGTCGAGCAGCGCATCACCGGTAATCATCACATCATCTTTTTGTGTCTGTAACTGACGCACAACGTGGGCGACATCTGGATGGAAAATATCGCCGGAGTTGAGAAACAGCGCGAACTTGCCACGCGCCATTTCAATGCCCTTGTTCATCGCATCATAGATGCCGTTGTCCGGCTCACTGACAAAGCGTAAATGATAGTTACCGCAGAGGTTTTCCAGAAATTCTTGCGTACCGTCATTTGAGCCGCCATCCACCACGATCCACTCAAAGCTGATGTCGTTCGCCTTTGCCAGATGCGCCAGAGACGCATGGGTTTTGGCGATGCCGTCCAGATTGCGAAACGCGACGGTGATAATACTGAGCAGCATAGGGTTAGCCTCATCATACTTTTGTAATATTCAGCGCCTTGCGCAAAATAAACGGACACACAATTAAAAATGCATATTCCGGGCTAAATATCGAACCGGTAAAAAACAGTGACACCGGGGTAAAAAGATAAAGTTGCACCCGAAAATTCCGATTATCGCCAAATGCGTTTAACGTCATTTTTAAGATTTTCCACATGTACCACAGCGTCATTAACACGGCGAACCAGGAAAAATAAATAATCAGCAGATACAAACCATTGTCTATTGTTTTCCCGACATCTGCACCGTTAAAGATTCCGAATGATGCGACATATTCATAAAGTGAGCCAAATCTGACTACGCCATCAATATGGGTTAAAGAATAACCGACCATCACTAACGGACCGACAATACGATAATAAGAAGACGACCCTTCTGTACCCAAATCTCCCAAGCGCGTAGAGATATAAGGAAATGCAAATATCACCCCTACTAAAAACACGGCTAATGAGATTATCGCCAGCGGTAGTTTTTTCTTTATCGCATCCTTATTCAGATACTGAAACGCCCATTCCAGCAGGTAAAACAGGATAAATGTCATTACCCCTGAAAACGATCCTGATAATATTATCCCTGCCAGAATCATAGCATCGGTTTTAGGCGTTTTGATACCAAACTGTTTGATGCTGAGCCAAATTGAGATTAACGCCAGAGCAAAAAATGCCGGTTCGAAATAGAGCGCGGTAGTTCGTTTGCCACCAAATTTAATAAAGTTCAGTACATAGCTGTTACTGTAAATAAGATACTTCGAAATTCCTTCCATCAGGCTGCTGCCGCCGGTCAGGATAATTTGCGCCATTTCCGCCGCCGCCAGCATCACCACCAGCGCCACTACCAGATAGAAAAAGCGCAAGATCTTACGGTAGTTATGCGGTGAAATGGTTTTGAAGCGAATGCTCCAGACCATACCGATAATGATCACGATATAGACAAACAACATCGTCGAGGTGACGTACTTGCTGGCGTCCAGCGACTGACCGAACAGATAGTTAAACGCTGTAAGCCCTGCCCCAATCCCTAACGCAATCATCAGCTTCTTAATGCTGATTCGCTCAACGAACAGCAGCAACAAAACGGGTAAAAAAGTGACGATGGTGATGGGGAAACTTTCGCCCAGTTGGGCAATTTTGACGTTGACCAGCAGGTAGATCAGCGGTAGCAGCAGATAGCTACAGATTCTGATAGAACGAGACATATTCCTCCAGCATCTGTTGACCACTGTATGCCGCACGGCTGCGTTCGCGAAAGGCGCTGAGTGAGGTGCCAAAGACACTTTGCGCGATCCCGGCTTTGCTCATTTGCACCAGTTGCAGCACCTCTTCGGCGGTAAACGTTTTTCCGCCCGACTTGTGCAGCACCTCTTGCGCCGCGTCGCTGTGGGTGGCAATCACCGGTACGCCGATTGACAATGCTTCACATAAAATCAGCGGGTAGTTGTCCACACGAGAGCTGAACACCAGCGCATCCATTTGGTTGAGCGCGCTCATCAGCTTGCGTTTGTCGGTTTCGAAGCCGTGATTCACCACGTTTGCCCCGTCAAACGGCGAGAATTTGCCAAAGGTATGCAGTTCAATCTTATCGCCCAGCGCCATCATGTCGCGTACCAGACGCTGATTGGTTTTTCCGTCATAGCGCAGGTCATGAGCAACAATCGCAATTTTCGGTTTCCCCTGGGTCTCATTGACCGGAGACAGCTCCGCCAGAATCGCTTCGGTCGCCACATCAATACCATTATTGATAATGCGGCAGCGCCCCTCGCCGTACAGGCTGTTAAACGCATCAGCAACGTGTTGGCTTGGAGAGATAAACTGGCAGCCCAGCGCCAGCATCTGACGGAACAGTTGACGTTTTCCGTCGACCAGTTCATGCGCACGGTCAACTTTCACCGGCGGGTAATTACTCAGCGTCGGGCATTTCTGGCAGCCGGTTTTCCACCCCTCGCAGCCGTCAGTGAAGGCGCAGCGCCCGGTAACGCTCCAGTGATCGTGTAGTGTCCAGACCAGCGTGACGTCCGGCTTGTGGTTTTTCACCTTTTCGCAGAACGCCACGACGTCAGCCAGATTCAGCCAGTAGCTGTGCAGGACGTGAAAATGCAACACCAGTGGGCCTGACGTGCGGGTCACGGTACGGTAGAGATTGTTCAGATTGCCAAACAGATCGCGATTGAACAGACGAAACAGAGCGAGATTAGCCACTGACGCCAGACGCGGCGTCTGTTTGATGACATGGGAATAGTGGCTATGGCTGACGCTCTTTTTCCCACCCTTGCCGTATCCGTAGATAAATTGCGAAGCCAGCCCTTTTTGCAGCGCGCGCTGATGCAGATCTAATGCCACTCCAGCCGCACCGCCTTCCGCCAGTCGCACATTAAATTGCAGAATATTCATTTAATTACCTTAACCCGGGCCTTCTCGCCCACCACCAGCGCGTTGTCCGGGATGCTGTCGAGCACCACGCTGCCTGCGCCAATCGTCACGTTATTTCCGATGCGGATGTTACCCAGCACGATCGCGTTGGCACCCAGTTCCACGCCGTTGCCAATCACCGGACAGGCCAGGCTCTCCGCCCCGCGATTGCCAATAGTGACGCCATGACGAACCGTGAAATCGTCACCGGCTACCACATTTTTGTTGATCACTACGGCATAACCATGATGAATGGTGAAGCGTCGTCCGATGGTGGCCGCCGCCTGAATTTCATAGCCGAACAAACATTCAGTTACCAGCCGATACAGCACCAGCACCGGCGCAGCCCACACATTGTTCAGCACGTTTTTTTTACGCCAGACGGAGCAGAAATGGGCGACCCGGTAAGCCAGCACCATGCAGCACGGACGCAGGCTCCAGCTGTTCGCACGGATATCTTCCAGCATGCTTAACGTCCTCGCAGTCCGTCAGCCAGACGCTTGCCGTTGCGCAGTGAAAACAGCGTCAGCAGCGTGCGCCAGGTCATGCGCTTGTTGCGGATCTGGTAGAGCGTGAACAGCTGATATTTCTTGCTGGCGCGGTCAAATTTATCTTTGTGCTTGCGGTAAAAATGGAAGTATCCAGAGAATTTCTTCGGCGATGAGGTGATCTGCATTTCGCCATGATTAATGTGCAGGATCTGCGTCGCCTCCTCCACCTTCCACGGTTCGCCATACTCCAGCACCATCCGCAGAAAGATGTCGTAATCCTGCGCGGCTTTCAGTTCGGTATCGAACAGGCACTCTTTAAACCGCCACGCCCAGGTAAAGACCTGATTGCCAATGATGTTGCGTTTATAGAACAGGTGGCGCGAGTAAGGGGATTTCGGATACAGCGGCAGGCTCGCCGGCTGCGAGTAAACTTCGCCTTCGCAGACATAATCGTTGGCGTACAAAAATGCGTGAGTCACCAGTTGATGTTTATGTGCAAGGAACACGCTCAGGCGGTTGGGCGTCCACTCATCATCATCATCAATGCCGGTGATATAATGTCCTTGCGCCTGGACGATGGCCTGATTACGCACCGCGCAGGCGCCAGCGTTGATCGCATTATGGGTATAACGTACGCGCGGGTCGTTTAATCCCTCAACAAACTGCTGTAGCTGTTCATAAGAGGAAGAGCAATCATCAACAATGATCATCTCCCAATGGGGATAGTCCTGGCGCAACACCGATTTAATCGCCCGAATGGCGAGCTGCTGCCGGTTCCAGGTTGGCATATAAATGGAAATCAATGGCTTGTCTGTTTTCATCTTCATTTCCCAGGGAGTCTTGCCGGATGGCTTAACGTGTAGGCCATTCACGATTTTTTATTTTGTGTCTGACTTGTATTCGTACTCGTAGTACCCGTAATCCTGATACCCGGTGGCGCGACGGAAGATGGAGTTGAGGATCACCCCTTTTACCGGAATGCCGTTTTGCTCAAAGCGGCCCAGACTGGTTTCCACCTCTTTCAGGGTGTTGACGGCATAGCGGGCGACCATCAGGGTCGTGCCTGCGTGACGTCCGACAATCGCGGCGTCGGTGACGGCCAGGATTGGCGGCGTATCGATCAGCACCAGGTCATAGTGGCTACTCGCCCAACGTAGCAGTTCAGCAAAGCGTTCGCTCATCAGCAATTCAGACGGGTTTGGCGGCACCTGACCGCGTGGTACAAGGTCAAAATTAGGAATGGACGTCGGTTTTGCGCAGGAGGCGATATCTCCTTTGCCGACCAGAATCTCGGACAGACCGTTGACGTTGTTGGTGCCGAGCAATTCGTGGGTATAGCCTTTACGCATATCGCAGTCGATCAGCAGCACGCGCTTGTTGGTCTGGCTGATCACTGCCGCAAGGTTGGCGCAGACAAAGGTTTTCCCGATGGACGGACTGACCCCGGTAAGCATCAGGACATTGTTTTGTGCCTGCATCATGGCAAAGTGGAGGCTGGTGCGCAGGCTGCGCACGGCTTCAATCGCCAGATCGGTCGGGTTGCCCACTGCCAGCAGTTGACTCTGCTTGTAACGCTTAACGCCCTTAATGGTCTTGACGCTATCCCGCGCTTTCTGCCATTCCGACAGCGGGATGCTGGCGTACACGCTGATGCCATTCTCTTCCAGCACCTGCGGGCTTTCGATACCGCGGTTGAGCAGTGAACGCAACAGCACGCCAACGATAGAGAGCATCAGTCCCAGAATGATGCTGCCAAGAATGATCAGCGCTTTCTTCGGCTTCAGCACGCCGGGCTGAGCAATCGCCGGGTCAACGATACGTACGTCACCCACGGTGCTGGCCTCGGTGATCTTCAGCTCCTGCTGTTTGTTCAGCAACTGCATGTAGACCTGCTGCCCCGACTCAACGTCACGCGTCAGGCGCACAATCTCCTGCTGCGTTTTCGGCATCGCCGTCACGCGCCCGTTCAGTTTGGCTTTTTCATCCTCCAGCGCCTGACGTTTTTCCAGCAGCGTGCGGTACGCCGGGTGTGCTTTGGTGAAGAGCTTAGAAATTTCCGCTTCTTTAAAGGTCAGCTCGTTGAGCTGGGCGTCGATATTGACCATCGAGTCCAGTACCGCTTTGGCTTCCAGCGGTAAATCGACAGAGTCTTTATCCTGACGAAACGCATTGAGTTTATTCTCTGCCACGTCCAGACGGTTTCGCACCTCCGGCAGTTGTTTCGCCAGGAAGGCCAGACTTTTCGCCGCTTCTTCCGATTTACGCTCAACGTTCTGTTCCAGGTAGTTGCGGGTAATACTGTTGAGGATGTCGCGGATCTGTTCGCGATCCTCACCGGTAAAGCTCAGGCTGAGCACACCGGTATCCTTGCCGTTTTCCGCCACCGTCAGGTTGTTTTGCAGGTTATTGATCATCCCCAGCGTGGAGAATTTGGTGACGGTAAATTCAGTATCCGGGCGGGCATGAATTTCACTGACCACCAGCGTAACGCCATCCTTACTCAGAGTTTGACCGATTTGGCCTTGCGCGCTGAAACCACCGTCGCTGCTGAGCTCATAGCTTTTATCGTTCAGCACCTTGAGGGTGAAGATCTGCTCGTTCATCCCTTTCGGCAGGGTAAAGGTGGTGACTTTTGCCGATTCATTCTGCCGCCCCATCAGCCGTTCCCAGCCCGCACCAAACAGCGGGAAGGTGTTTTTGGTGACCGAAATATCCAGATCCAGATCGTCCACCGTTTTGCCTAATACCAGACGCGACTGGATTAGCTGAATTTCTGCTTCCGAGGCGGGCGGCTTGTTGGATAACGCAGAGCCGATATCCTGCACCAGCGAGTTGCCGGTGTTTTGTTCAATCTGTACCAGCGCATCCGCACTGTAGATAGGCGTAGCGAAGAGCGTGTAAATCACCGCGCACAGCGCAAAAACCGCCGTAATGCCCAGCACCCACCAGCGCGCTTCAATGACGGTTCCCACCAGGCGACCGATATCGATCTCATCATTGCCCGTTACCGGAGCGGCAGACTGTTTTACTTTTTCTGTCATTATTTTACCTGCTCTGCGTTCAATGCCTGCGCCCACTGGCGAGCAGACCGTTCAAGTAATGCGTACACCGCTTCAAACGCCTCACGACTTTTGCGATACGGGTCGGGAATTTCGCGCTCATCGTCCCAGTGACCGAAAAGCATGACCTTGCCACGCATCTCGGGCGCCAGTTCGTGCAGAGAGGCGATATGTCTTTTTTCCATCGCCAGGATCAGGTCATAGCCACGACACAGTCGTCCGGTGACCTGCCGTGCGCAGTGTCCTTCGAGAGAAAGTGCATGGCCGGCTGCGACACTCATCGCCGAGGCGTCAGCGCCTTTTCCCACCAACGCGCCCAGACCGGCGGATTCCACCGTTATCTGCGGGTGATACTGTTTAAGCAGGCGTTCTGCCGTCGGGGAACGGCAAATGTTCCCCACGCAAACCACTAATATTTTGTTAAACATGACGATTACCAGTTATGAAGGTCGCTGGCCGTATCCGTCATGTAACGGACACCGCTGATGGTCGGCAGCAACTGATTGATCAGACGGTTCCAGCGCGCGACCGGTGCAGTGGTGACATACACCACGTCATAGGGTTGCAGACGGAATTCCGTCGCCATGACCAGAGAGGTCGCATCAGACATATCGAGCTGATAGATGTTGGCAATCTTGCCGCCCGGGCCTTTGCCTTTCAGCGGACGGATCACGAAGATGCCGCTGGCGTTGGAGGTGGTCAGATCGATACCTTCGGCGTTACCCAGTGCTTCGGTCAGCGTCATACCGCTGAAGTCCATTTTGAGGGTGCTCTGTTTTTTCACTTCCCCCATCACGAACACTTTCAGGTCGTCATTGCGCGGCACATAGAGAATATCGCCCGGATAGAGCAGGCGGTTCTGGCTGAGATCGCCGTTTTGCATCAGCGCCTGCAGCGAAATACGTTGTTCTTTGCCCTGGTGCGTCAGCACCACGTTGCGCCAGTCAGCCACTTCCGTCAGGCCGCCGGCGGCGTTAATGGCGTCCAGTACGGTCAACGGCACGTTGGTGATCGCCTGCTGCCCGGATTTATTCACCTGCCCGGAGATGTAGGCTTTTTGCGAACGGAAAGCGGCGATATTAACGTCCACCTGCGGGTCAGCAATGTACTTCGCTAAGCGCCCGGTAATATCACTGCGGATTTCTGCCAACGTTTTTCCGACCACGCTGACCTTGCCGATGTAGGGATAAAACATCGTGCCATCGGGCTGAACCCAGTTACCGGTATCGCTGGAGCTACGGTATTGCCCCGCTGGCGTGGTGAGTTCCGGGTGATCCCAGACGGTCACGCTCAGCACGTCCCCCGCGCCAACGCGGTACTGATAGCTGGCGAGCTCCTGGTCCAGCGACATATTAGGCTGGGCGACATTCGGGCGCGGGCGTAATTGTTCTACCAGTCGCGGCGTGAGTGGATACACGTTCACCATCCGGTCGAGATCAAAATCAGCGTCTTGCTGTTTAATCACGTCTTTGCCCATCGTAGACATATTACTGCCCGGAAGTACTGTGCAACCGCTTATCAAGGTTACCGACACCAATAATGGCATCAATTTCATTTTGGATTTCATCATTGATTATTTATCACTTTGGCAGAGTAATTATCCTGTGCAATTTAAATAGCGACTTCGCCGTACACATTTACCTTGCAGTTAATTGAAAAGAAATTTAACTGGCATCCGTCCTAAAAAAATTGAATTCATCCGTAAGCTATTGACAGAATAATGCAGACTCGTCATCAGGCGTTCAGGCACGCTACCGCCCCTGGCTTTTTAGCTACCAATACACTGATTAAGTTATGTTTTTATAAGCCTTGTCATTTCGCTCCTTGTCGTAACAGAGAAAGCGTTAAGGCATTCTGAATGTCAGCCATTAATGAACCGGGAGCCCACATAATATATTTACTCGTCCATCATTAACGCTGGAAGAATTGTTACAGCTAACGTAATTGCAGGCAAGGTAACACGCCTGCTATTCTCTGTTTTTAAGATTAATATTAAGCGATATATTGGCCTGTTTTTAGGAATTACTTGATGTTGACAGAATCTATTTCCTCCATTCACCCTGCGATATTTCCTAAATAGATTTTTGCCTTATTTAATTATTCCCGGTAGAAACTTTATGGTTATTTTCAGCGCAATCAGCAAGGTGAATAGGTGAGAAATCCCTTCTCGCCATTGCATTTTCCGCTCGCTTTATCCATGATCGAATTGTGACAATTGTCATATAACGAAAGGTATTATGTTTACTATGGAATGGATCGCCGATCCGTCAATCTGGGCCGGACTGGTCACGCTGGTCGTGATCGAATTAGTCCTCGGCATTGATAACTTAGTCTTTATTGCCATCCTCGCAGAAAAACTGCCGCCTGCGCAGCGCGACCGTGCGCGCGTGACCGGGCTTATCCTGGCAATGCTGATGCGCCTGCTGCTGCTGGCATCAATCTCGTGGCTGGTCACGCTGACCAAACCGCTGTTTAGCGTGCAGGGGCTGAGCTTCAGCGCCCGCGATTTGATTATGCTGTTTGGGGGCTTCTTCCTGCTGTTTAAAGCCACGATGGAGTTGAACGAACGACTCGAAGGGAAAGACAGCAATAACCCCACCCAACGTAAAGGTGCAAAATTCTGGGGCGTGGTGGCGCAAATTGTGGTGCTGGATGCCATCTTCTCGCTCGACTCCGTGATCACCGCCGTCGGTATGGTGGATCACCTGGCGGTGATGATGGCGGCGGTGATTATTGCCATCAGTCTGATGCTACTGGCGAGTAAGTCGCTCACCCGTTTTGTGAACAGCCACCCGACCATTGTCATCCTCTGTCTCAGCTTCCTGCTGATGATAGGCTTCAGCCTGGTGGCGGAAGGCTTTGGTTTCCGGATCCCGAAAGGGTATCTGTACGCCGCCATTGGCTTCTCGGTGATGATCGAAGCGCTGAACCAGTTGGCTATTTTTAACCGGCGTCGTTTCCTGTCGGCCAACCACACCCTGCGTCAGCGTACGACCGAAGCGGTGATGCGCCTGTTGAGCGGGCAAAAAGAAGAGGCCGAACTGGATGCGGAAACCGCCTCGCTACTGGTTGACCATGACGACAGCCAGATTTTCAACCCGCAAGAGCGTCGGATGATTGAGCGCGTGCTCAACCTCAATCAGCGTACGGTCAGCAGTATTATGACCTCGCGCCACGACATCGAGCATATCGACCTCACCGCGCCGGAAGAAGAAATTCGCGCGCTGCTGGAAAAAAACCAGCATACGCGCCTGGTGGTGACCGGTGGTCACGATGAAGAAGATCTGCTCGGCGTGGTGCACGTTATTGACCTGCTGCAGCAGTCGCTGCGCGGTGAACCGCTCAACCTGCGGGTATTGATTCGCCAGCCGCTGGTGTTCCCGGAGACGCTGCCGCTGCTTCCGGCGCTGGAGCAGTTCCGCAATGCGCGGACGCACTTTGCTTTTGTCGTCGATGAATTCGGTTCGGTGGAAGGGATCGTGACGCTCAGTGACGTCACGGAAACCATCGCTGGTAATCTGCCGAACGAGGCAGAAGAGATCGATGCCCGCCACGACATCCAGAAAAATCCGGACGGCTCATGGATCGTTAACGGCCATATGCCGCTGGAAGACCTGGTGCAATATATCCCGCTGCCGCTCGATGAAAAACGGGAGTATCACACCATTGCGGGTCTGCTGATGGAAGAATTGCAGCGCGTGCCGAAGCCAGGAGAAGAGGTTCAGGTGGGCGATTACCTGCTCAAAACGTTGCAGGTGGAAAGCCATCGCGTACAGAAGGTTCAAATTGTGCCTTTACACAATGACGACGAGATGGATTACGAGGTTTAACGTGAAACGATGCCGGGTGACGAATGCGTCGCCCGGCATATGACTATTATCAGTTTGTGTGCCGAATCAGAGTTTATCCAGCAGTTTCTTCACATCTTTGCCGTCGCGGGAATCTTTATTGCGATCCGCCCAGTCGTTCAGACGACGCTTCACTTCATCCTGCATATGCTTACGCAGCAACTGGTCAACCTGCAGATTGTAATTCAGCGCCTGCCAGCTGCCATAAACCCGCAGTGGAACCGGGGTCGCCTTCAGGAAATCGATCAGCTTACCCTCGCCCTTCCAGCCGTCCAGCACCCGCACGTTAAACTGCGTGTCACAGGTTTGCCCGACCAGGTCGAGCGTCCCCTGCCCCGTCAACGCCAACATCGTGGACTCTCCTTCCATGTTATCCAGCCTCAGTTTACCGTTATCCAGCGTCAGGTCCGTGACAAAACGCGCCAGACGGGTCGCGTTATCGACATTTTGCATCGACTGAACATCGCCACCGCTGCGTTCAACGGCCTGCTGAATCAGTTGCTGGAAGTTCATGCCGTCCATCCGCGTGTCGCGCATGTCTACATGGGCTTTACCCTGCCAGCTGTGGCGGAATGACTGGGCATCGATATCCGCACCGGCAAAATCCCCCGCCAGCGTCATCTTGCCGGTCAGGGCAATCGGGTAGTTGAATGCCTTGAGGATCGTACCGATTTCGACGTCGTCCAGACGCGGCTGGAACACCACTTGCGGGGTTTGCGCACGCGTATCCAGCGTCCCCGGTAGCGATATCATCCCGTCATCAAGTTTGCCTTGCAGTTCAGCGATCGTCAGCACGTCGGACTGATTGGTCATACGGCTACTGACGTGAGTAAAATTCATCCCACGCCAGACGACGGTATCCGCTTTCAGCGCGATATCGGCACTAAAGCCTTTCAGCCCCTGGTAGGCGGGTTCATCCACACGACTTGAAATCACCGGACGCGCCAGCGGCGGCTGACTTCCCCCCTGCACCACCGCACCATTGGTCATGCTGGCATTTTCAGGCGGCGCTAACAGGTTATCCAGATTCAGGCGGGCAAATTGCAGATTAACGAGCCATGCCGGTTGTTCCTTCAGCGTCACCTGCACGTTTCCGGTCAGGGCGCTGTCGTTCGCCGTCACATTGAGTTGGCTGAAGGTGAGCGCTTTCTTCTCTTCCTGCCACTGCGCCTGCAATTGTCCCTGACCCTGGATGCCCTGTTTCGGCAGATCGGCGCCCTGCAACTGCCAGCTTAACTGTTGAATACCCGCGGTTAAGTTATGCGGATAGTCGGAAGCATCAACGGTGCCGTTGAAAGCAAGGGTAAGGTCGCGCTGGTCGCGATTCACGCGGCCTGAAAATTCGAAGGAGCCGCGATGCTGCGCATCCTGCTCCATCTGCAGACGAATATCGCGAACGGTTACCTGTTCATCATCTTCATGCTGAAAGACCAGTACGCTGTCCGCCACTCGCAGACTGGCGACATCAAACGACCAGCCGCGATCTTCGGCAACATCTGGCAACGTGTTGTCTTTCGGAGCCACCGGGGCGTTTTCACGGCGCACCGCTTCCGTTTGCGGCGTTAGCTGAATCACCGCGCCTTTAAGCATCACCTGTTTGACACTGAGCTGATGGCTCAACAGCGGCCACAGTGCGACATCCAGGCGCATATTATCCGCACGAACCACGGGTTCACTGGCCCCTTGTGCCGTTAACACCATGCGCCCGGAGAGAATGCTGAGTTGCGGCCAGACGTGCCAGCGCAGTGGGCCGTCCAGTTGCAGTTGATAACCGCTTCGCGCAGCCACTTGTTGCACCATATAGGCGCGGAAATCGTTCGGATTGACTAACAATACTAACGCGGAGAAGCCGGCCACCAACACGACCAGCAAAATCATCAGCGTCGTCAGAAATCGTCTCATGCTATCCTCAATGGATTAGACTCAGTCTTTATCAATCCGGCTGGCGACAGCGCCCTGCTGATCGCGATACTTCGCATCTTCACGACGGTTATAAGGTCGAAGCGCAGGCCCCGAAAGCGGCTCGAAGCTCAACGCGCCGATCAGCATCCCCGGACGCAGAGCCAGCGGTAATTTACCGGAATTATAAAACTCCAGTACGATACAACCGGACCAGCCCGGATCGATACGGTGCGCGGTAACATGAACCATCAGACCGAGGCGCGCCAGTGAAGAGCGCCCGTCCAGCCACCCCACCAGGTCCGCCGGCAGGGTCACCGACTCATAAGTCACTGCCAGCGCCAGTTCGCCCGGATGCAGGTAAAATGCATCCCCTTCCGCCAGGACGATCTCATCGCTCATTACGCGATCCAGCGCAGCGCTCACTTCCGCTTTCGGTCCGCTTAAATCGATAAAGGCAGCGGTATGTCCACTAAATGTACGAAATTTATTGCCCAGGCGCACATCCACGGTCGCACCATTAATGCGCTCAACGGGCGGACGCGGGTTGATCGACAAACGGCCTTCATCAAGCCAGGCTTCAATATCTCGGTCACACAGACGCATGGCACTTTCTCCTTTCGTGCATCGGGCGCTTAACGCATTGTGCATTAAGGGCAAACCAGGTTATCACTGAACGGTACACAATTCGCCGGGCTTATTCAAAGAACTGACTGATTTTCGCTTTCAGAATATCAATGGCGATGCGATTTTTCCCACCGCGCGGCACGATAATATCGGCGTACTGTTTAGACGGTTCGATAAATTGCAGGAACATCGGACGCACGGTCTTCTGATACTGCGCCATGACGGAATCCATCGAACGACCGCGTTCGTTAACATCACGCTTGATGCGGCGCATCAGGCAGATATCCAGCGGGGTATCGACAAAAATAGAGAAGTTCATCTCTTCGCGCAAACGCGCGTCGGTCAGCAACAAAATCCCTTCAAGAATGATGACTTTCTTCGGCTCAACGCGAACCGTCTCTTTCATGCGGGTATGTTCAACGTAGCTATAAACCGGCAACTCAATCGCCGAACCCCGTTTGAGGGCCTGCAGGTGCTGAAACAGGAGGCTGTGATCCATTGCATTCGGATGGTCGTAGTTGGTTTTAACGCGTTCTTCCATCGACAGATGGCTTTGATCTTTGTAATAGCTGTCTTCGGGAATAACGCCGATATGTTCGTCACCGACTTGTTCACGCAACTCGCGATAAAGGGTACTGGCAATAAGACTCTTGCCGGAAGCCGATGCGCCAGCAATACCGATAATGACGCACTGATGGGACTGTTCAGTCATAAATTTAGCGACCTGAATAACCTGGTTAGGAAGGACGACGCCGCATGGGCGTCAAACGCGGCAATTATAGGGATTTCGCGCGTGCGATACCAGTCGAGATAGCAGGGAGTGTATTTAGCGCCCAATATTTCCCTGTCGCAAATTTATTTGTTCAGATTTGGAGCAACCCACGGAATTAACCCGATTTCGCAGTAATTAATCGCCCTATAATGTCAAATTATGAGCAACCGGGATATAAATTGTAAATTGTTTGTACTAGCATAAACAGAGATTACTACGATGCGTCCGGGCGTTCCGCGACGTTCCGGCCACTCGGAAACAGGGTAATGAGTAAACCATCCCAACATGTTTTAGTTACCTTGCCGCATCCTCTGCTGCGCTTCGTCAGTTTAGGACTGACGGCTTTTATTTTTACCCTTTTCTCGCTGGAATTATCACAGTTCGGTACTCAGCTCGCCCCGCTCTGGTTCCCGACGTCGATCATGATGGTGGCCTTTTACCGTCACGCCGGACGGATGTGGCCGGGAATTGCCCTCGCCTGCTCGCTGGGAAGCGTTGGCGCATCGCTGGTCCTGTTTCCGCCCAGCGCGCTAAATTTTACCTACACGGCGATCAACATCATTGAAGCCGCCGTTGGCGCGATGTTATTGCGTAAACTGTTACCCTGGTACAACCCCTTACAGAATCTCAATGACTGGATACGTCTCGCCTTCGGCAGTGCGGTTATCCCGCCGCTGTTGGGCGGCATTCTGGTCTGGATGTTATCGCCGCATGAAACGCCGCTGAAAGCGTTTCTGATTTGGGTATTGTCGGAATCCATTGGTGCCCTGGCGCTGGTGCCGCTGGGCTTATTGTTCAAACCGCACTACCTGCTGCGCCACCGCGACCCACGACTGCTCCTTGAAACCCTGCTGACGCTGACGGTGACCCTGGTCCTGAGCTGGTTTGCCATGAAGTATGTTCCATGGCCCTTCACATTGGTGATCGTATTGCTGATGTGGAGTGCCGTGCGCTTACCGCGGATGGAAGCCTTCCTCATCTTCCTCGCCACCGTCATGATGGTGTCGCTGATGATGGCGGCCGATCCCTCGCTGCTGGTTACCCCCAAAGTGCATGTCATGAACAACCTGCCGTGGCTGCCGTTCTTAATGATTTTATTGCCGGCGAATATCATGACCATGGTGATGTATGCTTTTCGCGCCGAGCGTAAGCACATTACGGAAAGCGAAGAACGTTTTCGCAATGCGATGGAGTATTCGGCGATCGGCATGGCGCTGGTCGGTACGGAAGGACAATGGCTGCAGGCCAACAAAGCGTTATGCCAGTTTCTTGGCTACAACCAGGATGAGTTGCGCGCGCTGACCTTTCAGCAACTCACCTGGCCGGAAGATCTGAATAACGATCTGGAACAACTCACCATGCTGGTGAGCGGCGACATTAATAGCTATTCAATGGAGAAACGCTATTACACTCGGACGGGCGAGGTCGTCTGGGCGCTACTGGCCGTCTCGCTGGTCCGCCATCCTGATGGCACGCCACTTTACTTTATCGCACAAATTGAAGACATCAACGATCTCAAACATACCGAATGGATTAACAAGCGGCTGATGGAGCGCATCACGCTGGCAAACGAAGCTGGCGGCATCGGGATCTGGGAATGGGAACTGCAACCCGACGTCATCAGTTGGGATCAGCGCATGTTCGAACTGTATGAGCTCCCCCCCCATGTAAAGCCCACCTGGTCGGTCTGGTACGACTGCGTTATCCCGGAAGACCGCGAGTATGCGGAAAAGGTAATTCGCGACTCCTTAGCCGCGCGTCTGCCCTTTAAGCTGGAATTCCGCATTGCGGTGAAAGACGGCGTCCGCCATATTCGCTCACTGGCGAATCGGGTGTTAAATAAAGATGGCGAAGTCGAGCGACTGCTCGGTATTAATATGGACATGACCGAAGTGAAGCAGCTGAATGAAGCGCTGTTTCAGGAAAAAGAACGTCTGCACATTACGCTGGACTCCATCGGGGAAGCGGTGGTGTGTATTGACGTTGATATGAAGGTCACCTTTATGAACCCGGTCGCCGAGACGATGAGCGGCTGGCAGCAAGAGAATGCCATTGGCGTACCACTGTTGACGGTGTTGCGGATCACTTTTGGCGATAACGGCCCGCTGATGGAAAACATCTACAGCGCCGATATGTCCCGTTCCGCTATCGAACAGGATGTGGTTCTCCATTGTCGCAACGGCGGCAGTTACGATATTCACTACAGCATAACCCCGCTCAGCACCCTGGACGGCGGTAATATCGGTTCGGTGCTGGTGATTCAGGATGTCACCGAGTCACGTAAGATGTTGCGCCAGCTGAGCTACAGCGCCACCCACGACGCCCTCACCCACCTGACCAACCGGGCCAGCTTTGAAAACAAACTGAAGCTGCTGCTGCAAACCGTGCGCAGTGCGCACCAGCGCCACGCGCTGGTCTTTATCGATCTTGATCGCTTTAAAGCGGTAAATGACAGCGCCGGTCACGCGGCAGGCGATGCGCTGCTGCGTGAACTGGCGCAGCTGATGCTCAGCATGTTGCGTTCCAGCGACGTGCTGGCGCGTCTGGGCGGCGATGAGTTCGGCCTGCTGCTGCCGGAGTGCAATATCGAAAGCGCACGCTTTATTGCCACGCGGATCATTAACGCCGTCAACGACTACCACTTTATGTGGGAAGGCCGCCTGCATCGCATTGGCGCCAGCGCCGGGATCACGCTCATCGACGAGAACAACTGTCAGGCCGTTGAGGTGATGTCACAGGCGGATATCGCCTGCTATGCCTCTAAAAATGGCGGACGTGGTCAGGTAACCGTGTATGAACCGCAGCAGGAACTGGCGCATCACGAGCGCGCGATGATGTCGCTGGATGAACAGTGGCGGATGATTAAAGATAATCATTTGCTGATGGTCGCCCGCGGCGTCGCGTCACCACGCATTCCCGAAGCACGTAATTTCTGGCTGATCTCGCTGCGACTGTGGACCAGTGAAGGAGAAGTCATGGAAGAGCAAGCCTTCCGGGCAAGCTTAGCCGATCCGGCGCTCAGCCATGCGCTGGATCGCCGCGTGCTCCATGAATTTTTCCATCATGCCGCGCCAGCGGTTGCCAGCAAAGGACTCAGCGTCGCCCTGCCGCTTTCGGCGGCGGGATTAATCAGCACAACGCTCATTGACGAACTTCTGGCTCAACTGGAACAGAGCACTCTGCCGGGACGCCTGCTACATCTGATTGTGCCTGCGGAAGCGCTGTTACTGCACCCGCAGGAGAGCATCGCGGCAATCCAGACATTACGCCAGGCAGAGTGTCGCATCATTGTGAGCCAGATTGGCCGCGATCTGCAGATCTTCAATCTGATGACCAAAAGTATGGCGGATTATCTGCTGCTCGATAGCGAGCTGAGCGCCAGCATTCACGGCAACATGATGGATGAAATGCTGGTATCGATCATCCAGGGTCACGCCCAGCGCCTGGGGATGAAAACCATTGCCGGGCCGGTGCAAACGCCGATCGTCATGGATACGCTGTCAGGTATTGGTATCGACCAGATTTATGGCGACATCATCGCCGACGCGCAGCCGCTGGATCTGCTACTCAATACCAGTTATTTCGCGATCAACTGACGGCTGCCATCCCTCGGTATACCAGATGTGCAATAACGCGTAGGAGCGCCAGGGTTTCCAGCGCTCCGCATAGTGACGGATCTGCGCAGGCGTCATTCCCGGAAAACGTTGTTTGATCAGATAGTCGTCAGGTAAAAACACATCCTTCGCCTGCCAGCCGCGCAGAGCAAAATAGTTTGCCGTCCAGCGACCAATTCCCGGAAATCCCTGCAACGTTTTAATTCCCTGTTCAATATCTTCCGGCGGCTGGGTTACCAGTATCCCATCCCGCGCGGCCTGCGCCAGATGGATAAGCGCGTTGGCACGCATCAGCGGCATGCCCAACGCTTTCAGTTCCAGCGGATCGGCGGCGGCCAGCTGTTCCGGCGTTGGGAAACAGACGTATTCCGGGGCGTCCGCTAACACGTCGCCATACCATCGTGCGACCTTCGACGTCAGCTTTGCCGCCATCGCCACGCTCACCAGCTGGCCCAGAATCGCCCGTACGCCCTGCTCAAAGGCGTCCACCGAACCCGGCAAACGCAGTCCTGGGCGTGCTGTGCCCAGCTCACCTAACGCATGGCTAATCTGCTGCGGTTTACAGCGCAAATCAAACAGTCGCTCCATTTTTTCAAGGCAGATATCCGCGACCGGCAACAACCCTTCACTCAGCGTTACCTGAAGCGTGTTCGTCACCGTGTCGGGAACAACGGCGATGATTCCCTTGTGTTGCCCTATCGCCAGGCTCCGCGTGTAGCGTAACGCCTCTACGGTTTCCACACCATTGACCGCACGGGCGGCAAGGAAACCTAAAATCCATGACCAGTCATAAGGCGGTTGCCAGCTCAGGGTAAACATCATCCTCTCCTTTTTCTGTAAACCTTCAGCATAAACGCTATTCAGACGTTGTGCTTTGCTTTCATATTCCAGTTGTCGCGACGACGACATTTCGCTAAAGTCACGCCCCTTCTTCACTGGCATGGGGATTTTCAAGGTGTTTATTGGATTTGATTACGGTACCGCTAACTGTTCTGTCGCCGTCATGCGCGACGGCAAGCCGCAACTGCTGAAAATGGAGAATGGTAGTACGCTGCTGCCTTCTATGCTTTGCGCGCCGACGCGTGAATCGGTGAGTGAATGGCTCTACCGCCATCATGATGTTCCGACACCGGACGATGAAACACAGGCGCTGCTGCGTCGGGCCATTCGCTTCAATCGCGACGAGGATATTGACGTTCACGCCAGCAGCGTACAGTTTGGCCTGTCATCGCTTGGACACTATATTGACGACCCGGAAGAAGTGTACTTCGTTAAATCGCCGAAATCCTTCCTCGGCGCCAGCGGGCTAAAACCGCAGCAGGTCGCGCTGTTCGAAGATTTAGTCTGCGCAATGATGCTGCACATCCGTCAGCAGGCACAAAACCAGCTCCCCGAAGCCATCACCCAGGCCGTGATTGGACGTCCTATTAACTTCCAGGGATTAGGTGGCGATGAGGCGAACAGCCAGGCGCAGGGCATTCTGGAGCGAGCGGCAAAACGAGCCGGCTTCCAGGATATCGTCTTCCAGTATGAGCCGGTGGCGGCGGGCCTGGATTACGAAGCGACATTACAGGAAGAGAAACGCGTCCTGGTGGTGGATATCGGTGGGGGGACCACCGACTGTTCGTTACTGCTGATGGGGCCACAATGGCATCACCGCGCCGACCGCGAATCCAGCCTGTTGGGGCACAGCGGCTGTCGCGTTGGCGGGAACGATCTGGATATCGCGCTGGCATTTAAACACCTGATGCCGCTGCTGGGGATGGGGGGCGAAACCGAGAAAGGGATCGCCCTGCCGGTGCTACCGTGGTGGAACGCGGTGGCGATCAACGACGTTCCGGCGCAAAGCGATTTCTACAGCAGCGCCACGGGGCGTCTGCTGAACGACCTGGTACGCGATGCCCGCGAACCGGAACTGGTGGCGCTGTTGCTGAAAGTCTGGCGTCAGCGCCTCGGCTATCGCATGGTCCGCAGCGCCGAAGAGAGCAAAATTATGCTGTCCGTACAAGCCGACGTTAACGCAGCGCTCCCGTTTATCCGCGACGATCTGGCCACTGTCATCAGCCAACAGGGGCTGGAGAGCGCGCTGGATCAGCCGCTTTCCCGGATCCTGGAACAGGTGCAACTGGCGCTGGATAACGCCCAGGAAAAGCCGGACGTCATCTATCTGACCGGCGGCAGCGCCCGCTCGCCGCTGATCAAAAAAGCGCTGGCCGCTAAACTACCGGGTATTCCCATTGCCGGTGGTGATGACTTCGGTTCCGTCACCGCCGGTCTGGCGCGCTGGGCTGAGGTGGTATTCCGCTAAACGCCTCGCAAGCTGAACGCGGATGGATTGACATTAAGGTTCATGTGGCTTAGTTTCAGGAGTGAGGGTAAGGGAGGTTTTCCCCTCCCCCTGGCGTCTTAGTAAGCCGGTAAGCTAATGACTAAGAGTATCACCAGTATGATGACTGCCTTCATCATAACCCTTTCCTTATTTTGGCCCCTTCCTCGGGAGGGGCTTTCCCGTTTCAGCGTCCTGCTGAAATCCGTGGCTTACCTCCTTTTGGCCGTGCCGCCACTGTAGCGCACAATTTCTCATGCGCCTTTTTCAGCGATGATTGTTGCGTAACGCCTCGCAAAGCGCGCCGCCATTCGGATGAATCCGTACAGGGTTTCATAATTCCTCCATTTTTCTCCCTTGATGGCTGGCTAAACTAGTATCATTCCGCGAAACGTTTCAGGATGAGAAACTCATAACGATGAAAGGCAGTAACAAATCCCGCTGGGTGATAGCCATCGTGGTGGTCATCGCCGCCATCGCCGCATTCTGGTTGTGGCAATACAGGGGCGAACCGCAGAACACCGCGCCCGGCGCTACCGGACAAGCGAAGTCAACGGCTGGCGCAGGTCGTCGCGGTATGCGCTCCGGTCCACTCGCGCCAGTGCAGGCCGCGACCGCCACGGAACAGGCCGTTCCGCGTTATCTCACCGGTCTGGGCACGATGACCGCAGCCAACACCGTCACCGTACGTAGCCGCGTGGATGGACAACTGCTGGCGCTGCATTTCCAGGAGGGTCAACAGGTTAAAGCTGGTGATCTGCTGGCGGAGATCGATCCCAGCCAGTTTAAAGTGGCCCTGGCACAAGCGCAGGGCGTGCTGGCGAAAGACAAAGCCACCCTCGCTAACGCCCGTCGCGATCTGGCTCGTTATCAGCAACTAGTCAAAAGCAACTTAGTCTCCCGCCAGGAGCTGGACGCCCAGCAGGCGCTGGTGAGCGAATCCGAAGGCACGATTAAGGCCGATGAAGCCAGCGTCGCCAGCGCGCAACTGCAACTCGACTGGAGCCGCATCACCGCGCCGGTCGATGGTCGCGTGGGTCTGAAACAGGTAGATGTCGGCAATCAGATTTCCAGTGGTGACACCAACGGTATCGTGGTGATCACTCAAACGCATCCCATCGACCTGATTTTCACCCTACCGGAAAGCGATATCGCCACCGTCGTGCAGGCGCAAAAAAACGGACAGCCGCTGGTCGTTGAGGCCTGGGATCGAACCAATTCGAAAAAACTCAGCGCGGGCGTATTGCTGAGTCTGGACAACCAGATCGATGTCACGACCGGGACAATCAAAGTAAAGGCTCGCTTTGATAACCAGGATGACGCGCTGTTTCCGAACCAGTTTGTGAATGCCCGAATGCTGGTCGACACTGAGCAAAACGCCGTAGTGATCCCGACGGCCGCGCTACAAATGGGCAACGAGGGTCACTTTGTCTGGGTGCTGAACGATGAAAACAAAGTCAGTAAGCATCTGGTCAAAACGGGCATTCAGGACAGCCAGAAGGTAGTGATCAGCGCCGGAATTTCAGCAGGTGACCGCGTCGTCACCGACGGGATTGACCGCCTGACGGAAGGGGCGAAAGTAGAAGTGGTGGACGCGCAAGCCACCACTACGACTGATACAAAAGCCACCAGCCGTGAATATGGTAAGAAAGGAGCGCGCTCCTGATGCAGGTGTTACCTCCGAGCAGCACGGGCGGCCCGTCGCGCCTGTTTATTATGCGTCCTGTCGCCACCACGCTGCTGATGGTGGCGATTCTCCTCGCCGGGATCATCGGCTATCGTTTCTTGCCCGTTTCCGCGCTGCCGGAGGTGGACTATCCCACCATTCAGGTAGTGACGTTGTATCCTGGCGCCAGCCCGGATGTGATGACCTCTGCGGTCACCGCGCCGCTGGAACGTCAGTTCGGCCAGATGTCCGGGCTGAAACAGATGTCGTCGCAAAGCTCCGGCGGTGCGTCGGTGGTGACGCTCCAGTTCCAGTTAACCCTGCCGCTGGATGTGGCCGAACAGGAAGTTCAGGCGGCCATTAACGCCGCCACCAACCTGCTGCCAAGCGACCTGCCGAACCCGCCGGTCTACAGCAAGGTCAACCCTGCCGATCCGCCAATCATGACGCTGGCGGTGACCTCTACCGCCATGCCGATGACCCAGGTAGAAGACATGGTCGAAACCCGCGTGGCGCAGAAGATCTCCCAGGTCTCCGGCGTCGGGTTAGTGACGCTCTCCGGCGGTCAACGTCCAGCGGTCCGCGTGAAACTCAATGCGCAAGCCATTGCCGCGCTGGGCCTGACCAGCGAAACTGTCCGCACGGCGATTACCGGCGCGAACGTCAACTCCGCCAAAGGTAGCCTTGACGGTCCCACCCGCGCGGTAACGCTCTCGGCGAACGATCAGATGCAGTCTGCCGACGAATACCGCCAGCTCATTATTGCTTACCAGAACGGCGCACCGGTTCGTCTGGGCGATGTCGCTACCGTTGAACAAGGGGCGGAAAACAGCTGGCTCGGCGCATGGGCAAATAAAGAACAGGCTATTGTGATGAACGTCCAGCGCCAACCTGGCGCTAACATCATCTCAACGGCAGACAGCATTCATCAGATGTTGCCACAGCTTAAAGAGAGCCTGCCGAAATCGGTGAACGTGACGGTACTGTCCGACCGCACCACCAACATCCGCGCCTCGGTGAGCGACACTCAGTTCGAATTAATGCTGGCCATCGCGCTGGTCGTGATGATCATCTATCTGTTCCTGCGCAATATTCCCGCCACCATTATCCCTGGCGTTGCCGTCCCGCTGTCGCTGATCGGCACGTTTGCAGTGATGGTGTTTCTCGATTTCTCCATCAACAACCTGACGCTAATGGCGCTGACCATTGCCACCGGCTTTGTGGTGGATGATGCGATTGTGGTGATCGAAAACATTTCGCGCTATATCGAAAAAGGGGAAAAACCGCTGACGGCCGCGCTGAAAGGGGCCGGAGAAATCGGCTTTACCATTATCTCATTGACCTTCTCGCTGATTGCGGTCCTGATCCCGCTGCTGTTTATGGGCGATATCGTGGGACGTCTGTTCCGCGAATTTGCCGTGACGCTGGCGGTGGCGATTTTAATCTCTGCGGTGGTGTCGTTAACTCTGACGCCAATGATGTGCGCCAGAATGCTGAGCCAGGAGTCACTGCGTAAGCAAAACCGCTTCTCCCGCGCGTCGGAGAAAATGTTTGACCGTGTGATTGCCGGTTACGGACACTGGCTGGCGAAGGTGCTGAACCATCCGTGGCTGACGCTGAGCGTGGCGCTGGGCACCCTGCTGTTAAGCATCATGCTGTGGGTGTTTATTCCAAAAGGCTTCTTCCCGATCCAGGATAACGGCATCATTCAGGGCACGTTGCAGGCACCGCAGTCCAGTTCCTTTATCAGTATGGCCCAGCGCCAACGGCAGGTGTCGGACGTGATACTGAAAGATCCGGCGGTTGAGAGCCTGACCTCCTTCGTCGGCGTCGATGGCACCAACCCGTCGCTGAACAGCGCGCGTCTGCAAATCAACCTGAAACCGCTCGACGAACGTGATGACCGTGTCCAGAAGGTGATCGCCCGTTTGCAGGACGCCGTGGCGAGAGTACCGGGCGTCGACTTGTATCTGCAACCGACGCAGGATCTGACGATCGATACACAGGTCAGCCGCACGCAATATCAGTTCACGCTACAGGCCACCTCGCTGGATGCCCTCAGCACCTGGGTGCCGCAACTGATGGAAAAACTGCAGGCGTTGCCGCAGCTTTCTGACGTCAGCAGTGACTGGCAGGATCAGGGTCTGGTGGCGTATGTGAATGTCGATCGTGACAGCGCCAGTCGGCTGGGGATCAGCATGGCGGATGTCGATAATGCGCTGTATAACGCCTTCGGTCAGCGCCTGATTTCCACGATCTACACCCAGGCGAATCAGTATCGCGTGGTGCTGGAACACAATACCGACAATACGCCAGGGCTGGCGGCGCTCGATTCGATTCGCCTCACCAGCAGCGACGGCGGCATGGTGCCGCTCAGCGCCATCGCCAAAATAGAGCAGCGCTTCGCGCCACTCTCGATTAATCATCTGGATCAGTTCCCGGTCACCACTATCTCGTTTAACGTTCCGGACGGTTATTCGCTGGGCGATGCGGTCCAGTCGATTCTGGACGCCGAAAAAACGCTGAATCTGCCTGTTGATATCACCACTCAATTTCAGGGCAGCACCCTCGCCTTCCAGGCGGCGCTGAGCAGCACCATCTGGCTGATTGTCGCGGCGGTGGTGGCGATGTATATCGTGCTCGGCGTGCTGTATGAAAGCTTTATTCACCCGATCACCATTCTCTCTACGCTGCCCACAGCGGGGGTCGGAGCGCTGCTGGCGCTGATGATGGCCGGTAGCGAACTGGACGTAATCGCTATCATTGGCATTATTTTGCTGATCGGTATCGTGAAAAAGAACGCCATCATGATGATCGACTTTGCTCTGGCAGCCGAGCGCGAACAGGGAATGGCACCACGCGAGGCGATTTTCCAGGCCTGTTTGCTGCGTTTTCGTCCGATCCTGATGACCACGCTGGCGGCGCTGCTGGGCGCACTGCCACTGATGCTGAGCACCGGTGTGGGGGCAGAACTGCGCCGTCCGCTGGGGATCGGTATGGTGGGCGGCTTACTGGTCAGCCAGGTGCTGACGCTGTTCACCACCCCGGTTATCTATCTGCTGTTTGACCGCTTGTCACTGTATATGAAAAACCGCTTCTCTCACCGGGAAGAGGAGGCGTAAATGAAGTTTTTCGCGCTCTTCATTTACCGTCCGGTGGCGACGATTTTAATCTCTCTCGCCATCACCCTCTGCGGCGTGCTGGGATTTCGACTGTTGCCTGTCGCCCCGCTGCCGCAGGTCGATTTTCCGGTGATCATGGTCAGCGCGTCGCTGCCGGGAGCCTCGCCGGAGACCATGGCGTCATCCGTCGCAACGCCGCTGGAGCGCTCACTGGGGCGCATTGCCGGGGTCAGTGAGATGACCTCAAGCAGTTCGCTGGGCAGCACGCGTATCATTTTACAATTTAACTTCGATCGCGATATCAACGGCGCGGCGCGAGATGTACAGGCAGCGATAAATGCGGCGCAAAGTCTGCTGCCAAGTGGCATGCCGAGTCGACCAACTTACCGCAAAGCCAATCCGTCCGACGCGCCGATCATGATTCTGACGCTGACCTCGGAGACATATTCGCAAGGTGAGCTATACGACTTCGCCTCAACCCAACTGGCGCAGACCATCGCGCAAATCGACGGTGTCGGCGACGTTGACGTAGGCGGCAGCTCGCTGCCCGCCGTGCGCGTCGGGTTGAATCCGCAGGCGCTGTTTAACCAGGGCGTCTCACTGGATGAGGTACGCACCGCCATCAGCAACGCCAACGTGCGCAAACCGCAAGGGGCGCTGGAAGATCCCACGCATCGCTGGCAGATCCAGACCAATGACGAACTCAAAACGGCGGCGGAATATCAGCCATTGGTGATTCATTACAACAATGGCGGCGCCGTACGGCTGGGTGATGTCGCCACGGTGACGGACTCGGTACAGGATGTCCGCAACGCCGGGATGACCAACGCCAAACCGGCAATTTTGCTGATGATCCGCAAACTGCCGGAAGCCAACATTATCCAGACGGTCGACAGCATTCGGGCCAGACTCCCGGAGTTGCAGTCCACCATCCCGGCGTCGATTGATATGCAAATCGCCCAGGATCGCTCGCCAACCATCCGCGCCTCGCTGGAAGAGGTTGAGCAGACGCTGGTCATTTCCGTGGCACTGGTCATTCTGGTGGTCTTTCTGTTCCTGCGCTCCGGACGCGCCACGCTGATCCCCGCCGTGGCGGTTCCGGTTTCGCTGATTGGCACCTTTGCCGCGATGTATCTGTGCGGATTCAGCCTCAATAACCTGTCGCTGATGGCGCTGACCATCGCCACCGGCTTTGTGGTGGATGACGCCATCGTGGTGCTGGAAAATATCTCACGTCATCTGGAAGCCGGAATGAAACCCTTGCAGGCCGCGCTTCAGGGGACGCGTGAAGTAGGCTTCACCGTGCTGTCCATGAGCCTGTCGCTGGTTGCCGTGTTCCTGCCACTACTGCTGATGGGCGGGCTGCCGGGACGATTACTGCGTGAATTTGCCGTCACGCTGTCGGTAGCGATTGGTATCTCGCTGCTGGTTTCGCTCACGCTCACCCCAATGATGTGCGGCTGGATGCTGAAATCCAGCCAGCCGCGGGAGCAGAAACAACTGCGCGGATTTGGCCGCATGCTGGTCGCGCTGCAACAGGGCTACGGGAAGTCGCTGAAATGGGTGCTCAACCATACGCGACTGGTCGGCGTGGTGCTGCTCGGCACTATTGCACTGAATATCTGGCTCTACATTTCGATTCCGAAAACCTTCTTCCCGGAACAGGACACTGGCGTACTGATGGGCGGGATTCAGGCTGACCAGAGCATCTCGTTTCAGGCGATGCGCGGTAAGCTTCAGGACTTTATGAAGATTATTCGCGACGACCCGGCGGTGGATAACGTCACCGGATTTACCGGCGGCTCGCGCGTCAACAGCGGGATGATGTTTATCACCCTTAAGTCTCGCGATGAACGTCGGGAGACCGCGCAGCAGGTGATCGACCGTCTGCGGGTGAAACTGGCAAAAGAGCCTGGCGCCAATCTGTTCCTGATGGCGGTACAGGATATTCGCGTCGGCGGACGCCAGTCTAACGCCAGCTATCAGTACACGCTGCTGTCAGACGATCTGGCGGCACTGCGCGAATGGGAACCGAAGATCCGCAAAGCCTTAGCCGCCCTCCCCCAACTGGCGGACGTCAACTCCGACCAACAGGATAACGGCGCGGAGATGAACCTTATCTACGATCGTGAAACCATGGCGCGGCTGGGTATTGACGTGCAGGCGGCTAATAGCCTGTTAAACAACGCCTTTGGTCAGCGGCAGATCTCCACCATCTATCAGCCGATGAACCAGTATAAAGTGGTGATGGAAGTCGATCCGCGCTACACCCAGGACATCAGCGCGCTGGAGAAAATGTACGTCATTAACAGTGACGGCAAAGCGATTCCGCTCTCCTGGTTTGCCAAATGGCAACCGGCGAACGCGCCGCTGTCGGTGAATCATCAGGGGCTGTCGGCAGCGTCCACCGTCTCATTCAACCTGCCTACGGGTTCCTCGTTGTCAGAAGCCAGTGACGCCATTAATCGGGCGATGACCCAACTTGGCGTGCCGTCCACCGTGCGCGGAAGTTTTGCCGGGACCGCGCAGGTCTTCCAGGAAACGATGAATTCTCAGGTGATCCTGATTATTGCCGCTATCGCCACGGTCTATATTGTGCTCGGCATGCTGTATGAAAGTTATGTCCACCCGCTGACCATCCTCTCCACTCTTCCCTCTGCGGGCGTGGGCGCACTATTAGCGCTGGAGATTTTCGATGCCCCGTTCAGCCTAATCGCCCTGATAGGGATCATGCTATTGATTGGCATCGTGAAGAAAAACGCCATCATGATGGTCGATTTTGCGCTGGAAGCGCAGAGGCATGGCAACCTCACCCCGGAACAGGCGATTTTCCAGGCCTGTCTGCTGCGTTTTCGCCCGATTATGATGACCACGCTGGCTGCGCTGTTTGGCGCACTGCCGCTGGTGCTTTCCGGCGGCGACGGTTCTGAACTGCGCCAGCCGCTGGGGATTACCATTGTCGGCGGTCTGGTGATGAGCCAGTTGTTAACGCTCTATACCACCCCGGTGGTGTACCTCTTTTTCGACCGTCTGCGGCTGCGTTTTTCGCGTAAACACCGTAAACCGATAACTGAGACATGACAGAACTCCCCAACAGCACCCGCTGGCAACTGTGGATTGTGGCATTCGGCTTCTTTATGCAGTCGCTGGATACCACCATCGTCAATACCGCGCTTCCCTCGATGGCGAAAAGCCTCGGGGAAAGCCCGCTGCACATGCATATGGTCGTGGTCTCGTATGTGCTGACCGTGGCGGTCATGCTGCCTGCCAGCGGCTGGCTGGCGGACAAAATCGGCGTGCGGAATATTTTCTTTACCGCCATTGTACTGTTTACCCTGGGCTCGCTGTTTTGCGCTGGTTCCGGCACGCTGAATGAACTGGTCATGGCGCGGGTGTTACAGGGCGTTGGCGGTGCCATGATGGTGCCGGTCGGCCGGCTGACGGTGATGAAGATTGTCCCGCGCGAGCAGTACATGGCGGCGATGACCTTTGTTACGCTGCCGGGCCAGATAGGCCCGTTGCTGGGCCCGGCGCTGGGTGGGATCCTCGTGGAATATGCCTCCTGGCACTGGATTTTCCTGATCAATCTTCCGGTCGGTATTGTCGGCGCGATCGCCACGCTGATGCTGATGCCCAACTACACCCTGCAAACCCGACGCTTTGATCTCTCGGGTTTTCTGCTGCTGGCGGCAGGGATGGCGGTTCTGACCATCGCGCTGGACGGCAGTAAAGGGATGGGGATGTCGTCGTTCGCGCTCGGCGCGCTGGTGGTGTGCGGTGTGGCGGCCATTTTGCTCTACCTGAAACACGCCAAAGATAACCCACGGGCGCTGTTCAGCCTCCACCTGTTCCGCACGCCAACCTTCTCGCTGGGGCTGTTTGGCAGCTTTGCCGGACGCATCGGCAGCGGCATGTTGCCTTTCATGACGCCGGTCTTTTTGCAGATTGGTCTCGGCTTTTCCCCGTTTCATGCCGGGCTGATGATGATCCCCATGGTGCTCGGCAGTATGGGCATGAAACGGATTGTCGTACAGGTGGTTAACCGTTTTGGCTATCGGCGGGTGCTGGTCGCCACCACGCTCGGACTGTCGGTGGTAACCCTGCTGTTTATGTCCACTGCGCTGCTGGGCTGGTATTACGTGCTGCCGCTGGTGCTGTTTGTTCAGGGCATGGTCAACTCGACGCGTTTCTCCTCCATGAACACCCTGACCCTGAAAGATCTGCCGGATGAGTTAGCCAGCAGTGGGAATAGCCTGCTGTCGATGATTATGCAACTCTCGATGAGTATCGGCGTCACCGTTGCCGGTCTGCTGCTAGGGATGTTCGCGCAGCAGCATATGGCGGTGGATAGCGGAACGTCGCATACCGTCTTTATGTACACCTGGCTGTGTATGGCGTTTATCATCGCGTTGCCCGCCGTGATCTTTGCCCGCGTCCCAAACGATACCCATAAAAATGTCGTCATTGCGCGACGCAAAAGGAGAACCTGATGAAGCTCTGGCGACCCGGTATTACCGGCAAACTGTTTCTGGCGATTTTCGCCACCTGCATTGTGTTGTTGATCAGTATGCATTGGGCGGTACGCATTAGCTTCGAGCGAGGGTTCATTGACTACATTAAAAACGGCAACGAGCAGCGTCTGACCATGCTCAGCGACGCGTTAGGTGAACAGTACCAACAGCATGGTAGCTGGCGCTTTTTACGCAATAATGACCGCTTTGTGTTTCAGATCCTCCGCTCCTTTGAACATGACAAAGACGATGACAAACAAGGCCCGGGTATGCCGCCGCATGGCTGGCGCACGCAGTTCTGGGTGGTGGACCAGGATGCGCATGTCATGGTTGGCCCGCGTGGTCCGGTTCCCGGAGACGGCACGCGGCGGCCCATTCTGGTGAACGGCCAGGAGGTCGGCGCCGTCATTGCCTCCCCTGTTGAACGTCTGACGCGTAACACCGACATCAATTTCGATAAACAGCAGCGGCGCACCAGTTGGCTTATTGTGGCGCTCTCAACTCTGCTGGCGGCGCTGGCGACCTTTCCCCTCGCGCGCGGGCTGCTGGCTCCGGTCAAACGGCTGGTCGAAGGCACGCACAAACTGGCCGCGGGGGATTTCACCACCCGTGTTGCCGCCACCAGCGCCGATGAGCTGGGCAAACTGGCGCAGGACTTTAACCAGCTCGCCAGTACCCTGGAAAAGAACCAGCAGATGCGTCGCGATTTCATGGCCGATATCTCGCATGAACTTCGCACACCGCTGGCAGTCCTGCGCGGTGAACTGGAAGCAATTCAGGATGGAGTGCGAAAATTCACGCCGGAATCAGTGGCCTCGTTACAGGCGGAAGTGGGGACACTGACCAAACTGGTCGACGATCTGCACCAGCTTTCGATGTCTGACGAAGGCGCGCTGGCCTACCAAAAAACCACCGTCGACCTGATCCCACTGCTGGAAGTGGCGGGCGGCGCATTCCGCGAACGTTTTGCCAGCCGTGGTCTGACGCTACAGTTTTCCCTGCCCGATAGCGTTACCGTGTTCGGCGATCGCGATCGCCTGATGCAGTTATTCAACAACCTGTTAGAGAACAGCCTTCGTTACACCGACAGCGGCGGCAGCTTGCTTATCAGCGCAGAGCAGCGCGACAAACGCGTGCTGATCACCTTCGCCGACTCCGCGCCGGGAGTCAGCGACGAGCAGTTGCACAAACTGTTCGAACGATTCTACCGTACCGAGGGATCGCGCAACCGCGCCAGCGGAGGGTCCGGACTGGGTCTGGCGATTTGCGTCAACATCGTCGACGCGCATAATGGTCACATCCACGCTGCCCATTCGCCTTTTGGCGGGGTTAGCATTACAGTAGAGCTACCGCTGGAACGCGATTTACAGAGAGACGTATGACTGAGTTACCCATTGATGAAAACACACCACGCATCCTGATTGTGGAAGATGAACCCAAGCTGGGACAGTTACTTATCGACTATCTGCGCGCCGCGAGCTATGCCCCGACGCTGATTAGCCATGGCGATCAGGTGCTGCCGTATATGCGCCAGACGCCGCCGGATTTAATCCTGCTGGATCTGATGCTGCCGGGTACCGACGGTCTGACCCTGTGTCGCGAAATTCGTCGCTTCTCCGAGGTGCCGATTGTGATGGTCACCGCCAAAATTGAGGAGATCGACCGCCTGCTGGGGCTGGAAATTGGCGCGGATGATTACATCTGCAAACCCTACAGTCCGCGCGAAGTGGTCGCCCGCGTGAAAACCATTCTGCGCCGCTGTAAGCCACAGCGCGAATTACAACAACTGGACGCCGAAAGCCCGCTGATCGTAGATGAAAGCCGTTTCCAGGCCTCCTGGCGCAATAAAATGCTCGACCTGACCCCTGCGGAATTCCGCCTGCTCAAAACGCTGTCTCATGAGCCGGGGAAAGTCTTTTCCCGCGAGCAGTTGCTGAATCATCTCTATGATGATTATCGCGTGGTCACCGACCGTACCATCGACAGCCATATCAAAAATCTGCGTCGCAAGCTGGAAGCGCTTGATGAAGAGCAGTCGTTTATCCGTGCGGTGTATGGCGTCGGGTATCGCTGGGAAGCGGATGCCTGCCGGATTGCCTGACACGGCAGCGCAAATAGTGGCCCGATAACGCCGCGTTATCGGGCCTGGCGTTTTCCTTTACCTCGTTTGCCCGCAGCGCTACAATGCCCGCCCTTAACGTGAGGACTCTCCTCTAGCCGCTTCATCAGGTGAAGCGGATCTGACCTGTCATCAGAACGAGAACATTATGTTTAAACCGGAACTCCTTTCCCCGGCGGGAACGCTGAAAAATATGCGTTACGCTTTCGCCTATGGCGCAGATGCCGTCTATGCGGGCCAGCCGCGTTACTCGCTGCGCGTGCGCAATAACGAATTCAATCACGAGAATCTGCAGCGCGGCATTAATGAAGCCCACGAGTTGGGGAAAAAATTCTACGTGGTGGTCAACATCGCACCGCATAACGCGAAGCTGAAAACCTTTATCCGCGATTTGAAGCCGGTAGTGGAAATGGGTCCGGATGCCCTGATCATGTCTGATCCTGGCCTTATCATGCTGGTACGTGAGCACTTCCCGCAGATGCCGATCCACCTCTCGGTTCAGGCCAACGCCGTAAACTGGGCGACGGTAAAATTCTGGCATTCGATGGGACTGACCCGTGTGATTCTGTCGCGCGAACTGTCGCTGGAAGAGATTGAAGAGATCCGCAACCAGGTACCGGAGATGGAGATTGAGATCTTCGTTCACGGCGCGCTGTGCATGGCCTATTCCGGTCGCTGCCTGCTTTCCGGTTACATCAATAAGCGCGACCCGAACCAGGGCACCTGTACCAACGCCTGCCGTTGGGAATATAACGTACAGGAAGGCAAAGAAGATGTGGTCGGTAATATCGTCCACAAATACGAGCCGATCCCGGTACAAAACGTGGAGCCGACGCTGGGTATCGGCGCGCCAACCGATAAAGTGTTTATGATTGAAGAGGCCCAGCGTCCGGGCGAATACATGACCGCGTTTGAAGACGAGCACGGCACTTACATCATGAACTCGAAAGATCTGCGTGCCATCGCTCACGTTGAACGCCTGACGCAGATGGGCGTGCACTCGCTGAAAATTGAAGGTCGCACGAAATCTTTCTACTACTGCGCGCGTACCGCGCAGGTTTATCGTAAAGCGATTGACGACGCCGCTGCCGGCAAACCGTTTGACCCGCAGCTACTGGAAACGCTGGAAGGTCTGGCGCACCGTGGCTACACCGAAGGTTTTCTGCGTCGCCACACCCATGACGATTATCAGAACTACGAATACGGTTACTCGGTTTCCGAGCGTCAGCAGTTCGTGGGCGAGTTTACCGGTGAGCGCAAAGGCGACCTCGCGGCCGTGGCGGTGAAAAATAAATTCTCCGTCGGAGACAGCCTGGAACTGATGACCCCGCAGGGCAACGTGAACTTCACGTTAGCGCAGATGGAAAACGCCAAAGGCGAACCAATGCCGGTGGCGCCGGGGGATGGTTATACCGTATGGATCCCTGTTCCACAGGATCTGATGCTGGATTATGCACTGTTAATGCGCAATTTTTCCGGCGAATCGACGCGAAATCCGCACGCTAAATAGTTAATCAGGGTTATTTTTTCACGCCAGGAGGAATCTTAGAAACCGATCACATACCGCTTCGTTCATTAAGGGTATTATCCGTTTCGCTGAAAAACATAACCCATAAATGCTAGCTGTACCAGGAACCACCTCCTTAGCCTGCGTAATCTCCCTTACGCAGGCTTATTTTTTGCGGCCTTTCTGTACCGCGATTGAGTTTGCAAAAACGCTGTGTGCTTATTTTAAGCCTGTTCTGACCTCCCCTTTTCGTTTCTGCTATACACTTTCTTCATAGATTCCAAAAACAAACAGGCAAAAAAGGAATGGATCATTTTCCCTCCAGCGTATTGATTCTGAATGGTAAAAGTGCTGATAACCCCGTACTGCGGGAAGCCATTGGGCTGCTCCGCGACGAAGGAGTAGAGATTCACGTTCGCGTCACCTGGGAAAAAGGCGATGCCAAACGCTATGTCGAAGAGGCCCGTCGTCTGGGCGTTGAAACGGTGATCGCCGGCGGCGGCGACGGGACGATTAACGAAGTGTCGACGGCGTTGATCCAGTGTGAGGGGCCCGATATTCCCGCGCTGGGCATTCTGCCACTGGGCACCGCCAATGACTTTGCCACCAGCGTCGGGATCCCCGAGGAGTTAGATAAAGCGTTGAAACTGGCGATTGTCGGTAACGCCATTGAGATTGATATGGCGCAGGTCAACGATAAGACCTGTTTTATCAATATGGCGACCGGCGGTTTTGGTACGCGCATCACCACCGAGACGCCGGAAAAACTGAAAGCGGCGCTGGGCGGCGTGTCATACATCATTCACGGCCTGATGCGCATGGATACGCTAAAACCGGACCGTTGCGAAATCCGTGGTGAGAATTTCCACTGGCAGGGTGATGCGCTGGTGATTGGGATTGGTAATGGGCGTCAGGCTGGCGGCGGTCAACAGTTGTGTCCGAATGCGTTGATCAACGACGGTTTGCTGCAACTGCGGATTTTCACCGGGGAAGAGATCCTGCCCGCGCTGTTTTCCACCCTGAAACCACAAGAGGAAAATCCCAATATCATCGACGGCGCTTCGGCCTGGTTTGATATCCGGGCACCGCATGACATTACCTTTAATCTTGATGGCGAACCGCTGAGCGGACAGGAGTTTCATATCGAAATCCTGCCCGCCGCGTTGCGGTGTCGACTACCGCCGGATTGTCCGCTACTGCGTTAAGCAATCGTCACTTTGTTATCGAGATAGACATCCTGCACGGCGTTGATCAATTTCACGCCGTCAGCCATCGATTTTTTGAACGCTTTACGACCGAGAATCAACCCCATCCCGCCTGCGCGTTTGTTGATGACCGCCGTACGTACCGCGTCGCTCAGGTCAGTTTCACCGCCTGCCGCGCCGCCGGAGTTGATCAACCCGGCACGCCCCATATAGCAGTTTGCCAGCTGATAGCGTACCAGATCGATCGGGTTCTCTGTGGTCAGTTTGCTGTAGACGCGATCGTCGGTATAGCCATAATTCACGGCTTTGTATCCGCCGTTATTTTCCGCCATTTTCTGTTTGACGATATCCGCGCCAATCGTTGCCGCCAGATGGTTCGCCTGCCCGGTTAAGTCGGCGGAGACATGGTAATCGACGCCCTCTTTTTTAAACGCGGAATTTCGCAGATAGGCCCACAGCACGGTGACCATACCCAGCTCATGCGCCCGTTCAAAGGCGGCGGAAATCTCTTCAATCTGCCGACGTGACTCTTCTGAACCAAAGTAAATGGTTGCGCCTACGGCCACCGCCCCCAGATTGAACGCCTGCTCCACGCTGGCATACAGCGTCTGGTCGTAGGTATTCGGATAGCTGAGGGTTTCGTTATGGTTGAGTTTCACCAGAAACGGAATGCGATGCGCGTAACGGCGCGAGACAGAAGCCAGTACGCCATAGGTCGAGGCCACACAATTACACCCGGCTTCGATCGCCAGTTCAACGATGTTTTTCGGGTCGAAATAGAGCGGGTTGGCGGCAAACGATGCACCTGCCGAGTGTTCCACCCCCTGATCGACCGGTAAAATGGACAGGTAACCCGTTCCCCCCAGACGCCCGGTGTTATACAACGTCTGCATGTTACGCAATACCGCAGGCGGACGGTTGTTGTCCATCATCACGCGGTCGACGTAATCATGTCCGGGCAGATAGAGTTGGTCAGAGGGTATGGTCATGCAACGATGCTGTAAGAGGCTGTCGGCGTCTTTGCCAAGCAACTGCGCAATATCAGTCATAGCTATGCTCCCGTAAGTTCCGAATGAGTCGGAATGTGGATTGTCCTGACCCGCGTTTTGCGGGCAGCCATAAGTCTGGTACCGACCGGCCATTTTTTCCATCTTTCGGGGATTTTTCAGCGCTATCGGCTGGCACGATTCACTGACGATAAAGTGTTAAGACGGTCAAGGTTTCGCCTTAAAGGTATTTAAAAGGTATTATTAAATGGTACTGTCATGACGTACCTTACCTGTCATGAAGGATTTAAAGATGAAAACTACAGTGAAACTGTCGTTCATGATGTTCGTTGAATGGTTTATCTGGGGAGCCTGGTTTGTTCCACTCTGGCTCTGGTTGAGTAAAAGTGGTTTTACCGCCGGTGAGATTGGTTGGTCTTATGCCTGTACGGCGATCGCTGCGATTCTGTCGCCGATCCTCGTGGGATCGCTGACCGACCGCTTCTTCTCGGCGCAAAAAGTGCTGGCAGTACTGATGTTCGCCGGTGCGGTGCTGATGTATTTTGCTGCTCAGCAGACGACGTTCGGTGGATTCTTCCCGCTACTGCTGGCCTACTCGCTCACCTATATGCCAACGATTGCGCTGACCAACAGCATCGCGTTTGCCAACGTGCCGGACGTGGAGCGTGACTTCCCGCGCATCCGCGTGATGGGCACCATCGGCTGGATTGCCTCTGGTCTCGCCTGTGGATTCCTGCCACAGATGCTGGGCTATAACGACATCTCGCCAACCAACATCCCGCTGCTGGTGACGGCGGCCAGCTCTGCGCTGCTGGGTGTGTTTGCCTTCTTCCTGCCGGATACCCCGCCGAAAAGCACCGGCAAGATGGACGTCAAAGTCATGCTGGGTCTGGATGCGCTGATTCTGTTGCGTGATAAAAACTTCCTCGTCTTTTTCTTCTGCTCGTTCCTGTTCGCAATGCCGCTGGCGTTCTATTACATCTTCGCCAATGGGTATCTGACCGAAGTGGGGATGAAAAACGCCACCGGCTGGATGACCCTCGGTCAGTTCTCCGAAATCTTCTTTATGCTGGCGCTGCCCTTCTTTACCAAACGCTTTGGTATTAAGAAGGTGTTGTTACTTGGTCTTATCACGGCGGCAATTCGCTACGGCTTCTTCATCTACGGCGGCGCAGACGAATACTTCACCTATGCCCTGCTGTTCCTCGGGATTTTGCTGCACGGCGTGAGCTATGACTTCTACTACGTGACGGCGTATATCTACGTCGATAAAAAAGCGCCAGTGCATATGCGTACCGCCGCACAGGGGTTGATTACGCTCTGCTGTCAGGGCTTCGGCAGCCTGCTGGGCTACCGTCTCGGCGGCGTGATGATGGAAAAAATGTTTGCTTATCCGGAGCCGGTCAATGGCCTGACCTTCAACTGGGCTGGCATGTGGACATTCGGGGCGGTGATGATCGCCGTGATAGCCGTACTATTTATGATTTTCTTTCGCGAATCGGACAAAGAAATTACCGCTATTGAGGTTCGCGAGACTGCGTTGACACAAGGGGAAGTAAAATGAAAGCAGAACGTATTCTCGGTGCTCTTTACGGGCAGGCGTTAGGGGATGCGATGGGTATGCCGTCAGAACTGTGGCCAAGAACCCGCGTCAAAGCACACTTTGGCTGGATTGACCGCTTTCTGCCGGGCCCAAAAGAAAATAACGCGGCCTGTTATTTTGGCCGCGCAGAATTTACCGACGATACCTCAATGGCGCTCTGTCTGGCGGATGCGCTGCTGGAACGCGACGGCGAGATCGACCCGGATCTGATTGGACGTAACATTCTCGACTGGGCGTTGCGCTTTGACGCCTTCAATAAAAACGTCCTCGGGCCGACGTCGAAAATCGCCCTCAACGCAATTCGCAACGGGAAACCGGTGGCAGAACTGGAGAATAACGGCGTCACCAACGGCGCGGCTATGCGCGTATCGCCATTGGGATGCCTGCTGCCCGCCCGCGATCTGGATATGTTTATTGATGATGTCGCGCTGGCCTCCAGCCCGACGCACAAATCAGACCTGGCTATTGCCGGTGCGGTGGTGGTGGCATGGGCGATTTCACGGGCGGTCGAGGGTGATTCCTGGGCCGCGATTGTTGACTCGCTTCCCGCTATCGCCCTGCACGCCCAGCAAAAGCGCATTACCACGTTTAGCGCATCGCTCTGTGCACGTCTGGAGATGGCGCTGAAAATTGTGCGTAATGCTGACGGGGCCGAAGCGGCCAGCGAACAGTTGTATCAGGTGATTGGCGCCGGAACCAGCACAATCGAATCGGTGGCCTGCGCCATCGCGATGGTCGAACTGGCGCAAACGGATCCCAATCGTTGCGCCATTTTGTGCGCCAATCTCGGCGGCGATACCGATACCATTGGGGCAATGGCAACGGCCATTTGCGGCGCGTTGCAGGGTGTCAGCGCCATCAACCCGGTATGGAAACAAGAGCTGGATACGGTCAATCAGCTCGATTTCAGCCGCTATGCGTCGGCGCTTGCACGCCTGCGCCAACGTCGGGAGGCGTCATGAACACTTCACGTTTAGCCGAACTGTTGCCGGGTTTAATGACTCGCCAGCCGGTCACGGTTGTCGGCGCGGCGGTCATCGATGTCATCGCTGATGCCTATGCCTTGCCCTGGCGCGGTTGTGATATTGAGCTGAAACAGCAAGGCGTTAACGTCGGCGGCTGCGCACTGAACATCGCCGTGGCGCTGAAACGGCTGGGTATTGATGCCGGTAACGCCCTGCCGCTGGGCCAGGGCGTGTGGGCAGAGATCATTCGTAACCGGATGGCGAAAGAAGGGTTACACAGCCTCATTGAGACCACGCAAGGCGACAACGGCTGGTGCCTGGCGCTGGTCGAACCGGATGGCGAGCGTACATTCATGTCATTCAGCGGCGTTGAGAACCAGTGGAATGCCGACTGGCTGGCCCAGCTCACCATCCCACCTGACAGCCTGATTTATCTTTCGGGCTATCAGTTATCCTCACCCTGCGGCGAGCTATTGGTGCAGTGGCTGGAAGGGCTGGATCGTGTTATGCCATTTATCGATTTTGGCCCGCGCATTGGCGATATTCCAGATGCGCTGATGTCACGCATTCTGGCTTGCCGCCCGTTGGTGTCGCTCAATCGTCAGGAAGCCGAAATCGCGGCGGAACGGCTTGGCCTGAGCCAGGATGTGGAAGGCTTAGGTGCGCAATGGGTGAAGCGATTTGCTGCACCATTAATTGTGCGCCATGACAAAGAAGGCGCCTGGTATTTCAGCGCGCAATCTTCCGGATGCGTACCCGCCTTCCCGACAACGGTCGTTGATACGATTGGCGCAGGTGACAGCCACGCGGGCGGCATGCTGGCCGGGCTGGCGTCGGGCTGGTCGCTGGCGGATGCCGTACTGCTCGGCAACGCCGTGGCATCGTGGGTGGTTGGACATCGCGGCGGTGACTGCGCGCCGTTTCGCGAGGCGTTACTCCTCGCACACAAAGACGTATAAATCGCTTCGGCAATAGCTGATGCTGTACTCGATAGGCCGCTGCTGCTGATCAAGCGCCACCTGTTTGATCACCAGCACCGGCACTTTGCTGTCCATCTGGATATGCGACTGGAACTCAGCATCCGGCATCTTTGCACTCACCCGTGAGCGCGTGCGCTGGGGATGGATATGCTGGCTGCGGAAATAGTCATAGAGCGAGATACCAATTTCATCGGCATCATGAATAAGATGCGCGGGCACCCACGACTCTTCAATAGAAACCGCGTCCTCATCAACGTAGCGGATGCGCTTAAGCAGAAACACCTCGCTGCCGACGGCAATCGCCAGCTGTTGCGCCACCTCTTCCGGACACTTAACGACCCGTTTGTTGACCCATAAGGTGTCCGGTTTTTTTCCGCGCAGAACCACCTGTTGAGAAAACCCACGCGCTTCTTTGAGCGAATATTCAAAGATGTTGTTGATCTGCGTGCCGTAGCCGCGCGCACGTGTCACCACGCCCTCTTCTTCCAGCGCCTGCATCGCTTTGCGTACTGTGATGCGCGAGACGCCCGTTAACTGACTGAGATCGCGCTCACCGGGCAAAATGTTGCCATGCGCAAGCACGCCACTGCGCACGGCATTTTTCACCGTCTCGGCAAACTTGATATACAGCGGGGTATTGTCCACCGCTGAAATACGTTCGTTCAGTTGCGCGATAAGTTGAGTATGCGCTTGTTCCATGAGTCTTTTTCCTGACAGCCAGTCTGCTGCCAGTATATACGCTACCAATACGCGTGGAAATGATGAACCGGCCCAATGCCGTGCCCGACTTCCAGCGTGTCGGCCTGCGCCAGCGCTGCCGACAACCAGATTTTAGCCTCCTGCACCGCCCCGGCCCAGTCACGATGGCGTGGACGCAGCGCGGCCAGCGCCGCAGAGAGCGTACATCCGGTGCCGTGCGTGTTTTTGGTCATCACCCGCGGTGCGGTAAAACGCTGTTCACCGGTTGCCGTAAAGAGCCAGTCCGGGCTTTGCTCATCGTCCAGATGACCGCCCTTCATCAACACTGCGCCACAGCCCATCGCCAGCAGCGCCCGCCCCTGTTCCAGCATCTCTTTTTCAGTTCGCGCGTGCGGGCAATCCAGCAGCGCCGCCGCTTCGGGCAGGTTGGGCGTAATTAGCGAAACCCGTGGCAACAGCCGCCTGCGCAATGTCTCAACGGCGGAAAGCGACAACAACGGATCGCCACTTTTCGCCAGCATGACCGTGTCCAGTACCACATTCTGCACCTGATGGCGCTCCAGTCGCTCCGCCACCGCCTCGACGATATCGGTTTCCGCCAGCATGCCGATTTTGGTGGTATCGATGCGCACATCACTGAATACCGAATCGAGCTGGGCGGCGACAAAATCCGGATCAATGCGATATACCGACTGCACACCGCGCGTATTCTGCGCCACCAGCGCGGTAATTACCGCACAGCCGTAAGCACCGAGCGCCGAGAAGGTTTTTAGATCGGCCTGAATACCGGCACCGCCGCTGGGATCGGTACCGGCAATGGTCAGTGCGTTAATCCGTTTCATGCTGCGACCTCCGTATCCAGAGTGTAGAGCGCGTCGAGAAACGCCGGAACAAAACTGCCAGGTCCGTGACAGATTTTTCTGGCGCGCTGCCCTGCCAGTTTCATCCATCCACAGGCGGACGCGATGTTTTCGATCCGGCTTCCAGGTAGCGCGCAGCTGGCGGCAACCACGGCAGAAAGCGCACAGCCGGTGCCCACGACTGTCGTCATCAGCGGATCGCCGCCAGTGACGCTCAGCGTGCGATCGCCGTCAGTGATGTAATCCACTTCGCCGGTGACGACTACAACAGCGCCGGTCTGGCGTGCCAGAATCTGCGCCGCCGGCAGAGCCGTTGCAACCGGATCGGTGGCGTCCACTCCGCGCCCCCCGGCGCTTTCGCCGGCTAACGCCAGGATCTCAGAGGCGTTACCGCGAATGGCTGTCGGTGTTAAGGCAAGGAGTTCAAGGCTGAAACGGCGACGGTATTCAAGCGCGCCTACGGCAACCGGGTCCAGTGTCCAGGGAGTTTTGGCGCTGTTCGCCTGCTCAACCGCCGCCCGCATCGCATCCGCACGTGGTTGCGTCAGCGTACCGACGTTGACGAGCAACGCGCTGGCAAGGGCTGCAAACTGGCGAGCTTCTTCGGGCTCAATCACCATCGCCGGAGAAGCCCCCAGCGCCAGTAGCGTATTGGCAGTAAAACTCTGTACTACATCGTTGGTCATACAATGTGTTAACGGAGAGAGGGTGCGAAAATCTTGTAAGGTACGAACCGCATGTTCGCGGCTGTGCAGGTCAGGCTGCATGGTTACGCTCCTGCCCGCGCGAAGAAGGGACACGAGCAGTGTCTGACTTCCCTACGCTGGCATTATCCAGATCAGGTGGTACGGGTATTTCTCAGCCCTTCGTGAAAAGGGGCACCCCGAGTCAAATATATCAATGTGTTGCGATCAACGATCGTCTTTAATCGCAATCCTGGATAGTAATCCTCTCAGCAGACCTTGTAAACGGCTAACACCGGAACGCCAGTTATAGACGGCTATCTGAAGCACCCTCTTCCAATGGCTCGCTTTCGTGCTTGCGAGAGCACAGATATCGGTGTGCGAAAATGTGATCACATTCACTCATTTAGTATGGAAACAAAACTATTATAGTTAAAAATTGTACTAAAAGGTCTCTTATTGACGTTTTTTTTGCTAAAAAACAAATTAAAAAACGCTATTAGCAACCATTAAGTTTTGATTTCAAACTAATTAAAGGATGTTTATGACCCCAGTCGTTCCTAACACCTTACGGCAAATGAATGCCACTCTGGTTCTCAACCTTGTCCGACAGCATGGTCCCCTTTCTCGTGCGCAGATAGCCAAGCTGAGTGGTATTACCAAAGCGACGGTCTCAGAGATCGTCAATGATCTACTGTCTGACAAAATTATTTTTGAAGGAGGGATCAGCGAACAGACCGGGCAAGGCAGAAAAGGCATTCTGGTCCATTTCGACCCGCATTATCGTTATGGTATCGGCATTGACCTTGGCGGAACAAAGATTGCCTTTTCACTGTTTAATCTTGATGCAGAAATTCTCTATGAAAAACGAGAAGCTACTTACTCTATTTCTGATCGGCGGGCATTTCTTGATCGTCTGGCAGAGAGCATCGAAAGTCTGATCGCTGAAAGCCAGATTGATCGAAGCAAAATCAACATTATAGGCCTGGCCACTCCTGGAATCGTCGACGTTAATCAAGGTGTGGTTGTGGATGGTTCACCGAACCTACCTGATTGGGCCAATTTACCGCTTGCCGAAGAGCTTATGCACCGCACCAACATCCGTGTTGTACTGGAAAATGACATCCGTGCCGCACTGGTCGGTGAGATCTGGAACGGAAAATGTCGCAACGCCTCAAGTGCGGCACTGATTGGCATTGGTACCGGATTAGGGGCCGCATTGTTGATGGATGGGCAAATCATCCGTGGCGCTAATAACGCTGCGGGTGAAATTGGCTACATGATATTCAGCCGCGAGCAGTTGAGTCGCAACTGGCGTAATAAAGGTTGCTTTGAAAGTTATTGTTCTGGTTCCGGATTAAGTTCAAGAATGAAAGAAATATCGAATCATTCACATACTGCGGAGGAGATTATCTCTCAGGCCCAACAAGGGAATGCTCTGGCGATGCTGTTAATAGAAGAAATGGCAGACTATCTCGCTATCGGCATTATCAATCTTGTGGCTATGGCAAATTTACAAAAAGTTGTCCTTACCGGAGGGATCACAAATTCTGCCGAATGGTTTATTCCCAGAGTGCAGGCCACTGTTGATCGCCATCTCTTTGCAAACACCCGGGTAACAATTGAACTGTCTGAGTTACGCGAAAAAGCACCGCTCACCGGCATTGCTATTTTGGCGCTCTCAGCAGCGTATCCGTCTATACAATTTATGCCTCACATCAAAATAAACTAAACACAATCGAATTTCAGAAAGGAACATTTATGGCCGGAATACACTTACACCCTCATGATGTTATCGATGAAGGAATGGATAATATTTTACAGCGGATTGGGCTTGTTAAAAACATTGATCACTTATTTGTTGAAGTGAATACAATATTTGAACGTAACCCTTACCCTGTTGGCGTATTACCACATAACCCTGTTCGCGATCACGTCATGGGCAATGGTACACTTCACGTTAAATTGGCTCCCCTAAAGTCCAGATTGCAGCAAAAGATCGACTCATCAATAATTTCCGGCGCCGATCCTTTAAAAACAATCGGCATTGCGACAAAGAATACCCCTTATAAGGTTATTCCCTGGATCAATATCCTTAATGGCGACTTTATGGGCGACATTGAAAATAATCAGGTAGTCGATTATCAGGGGCGGGTTATACCCTACTGGTTATGCCCTAACGGGCCGGATGTTGCTGATTACTGGCAGCAGATATTTAGTGATATCAATAAAACGTATGGGTTTGATACGTTCCTCATCGATCGTATCCGCTTTCCTGACTGGGCAGGTAAAGAAGTGAATCCGGCTGGGCTGTCAACCTGTTTCTGCAAACACTGTCAGGAAAAAATGCGTGCGCAGCATATCGACCCTGATGGTGTCAGAAAGATTTTAAATTTGGTTTCTCAGGCGCTCAAGGAGGGGGATTTTGAACTGGCGGTATCAACATTCAGTAAAAATCCCGTGATCACTGAATGGGTCACGTTCAGACAAAAGAGTGTCACCCAACTGGTAAAAAATATTCTTGAAAAAGTGAAGGAAAGTGCAGGCAATATTAACCTTTGGCTGGATCTTTGGCCACCAGCGTACAGTTGGATCCTGGGCCAAGATTACCATGAATTGACACGATACTCCTCAACGCTAAAACATTTCCCCTACCATAAACTGGGAGGGGGGGCCGATGTTCAGGGACTCATAAATTATTATGCTAAAGATGAAAAATCACAGGAGAAAGCTTTTCACGCCTTCAAACAATTATTCAAATTACCGTATGATCTGAATTATAGTACATTCAAAGAACAGGGCTTCCCTATTGAGTTTGTGAAACATCAAAATAATCTTGCTCGAAAGCTTTCACAACCTGAAACGTATATTTACAGCGGCATTCAAATGTGGAATTTACCACCTGAACAGTTAATTGAAGCCGTTGATGCAGCGGAAAGAAGCGATTGCAACGATCTGCTTTACTATTGCTATGGATGGGCTGAGCATTCTCTTTTTGAAGCCATAGCTAAATATTCACACAACAAGGAAATGTAGTATGACAACACAACAGAAATGGAAAGTTTTCTTTCTCTTGTTTATGACCATGTTCTTATTAGGTGGAATTCAAAATACGAAGGGTCTGATACTTGAGCAAGTTCAACATAACATTGACCTCAACATGGGACAGGTCGGCACACTTATTACGCTTTTTCAGTTTGGTTTCCTCATTTCGAGCCTGTTAACGGGGTATTTGACCGATAAAAAAGGGTTGAAGTTGATGATGCTGATTGGCTCATTACTTATGATCGTGGGCCTGATGGGAACCAGTCTGGCTTTTACCGTAATGCTATTTTTCGGCTTTTATCTGGTGATCGGCCTCGGCATTGGCTCAATGATGGTATCTATTGTTACTGTTATTCCCATGTTTTATAAAGAAAAAGCCGGGATGATGTTTAATATATCCAATGCGATGTTTGGTGTAGGGATGATTATTACCCCACTGATATTACATCAACTCTTCTCGCACAATATTTCATGGCGTGCTTTTTATGTGGGTATCGCAGTTATTGTTGCGGTGATTGTTCTGGTGCTTAGCACGCTAAAAATTGAAAACACCGCACAATCCAGAATGCAGATGAGCGACTTGCTCGGGTTACTGACCCAGAAAAATCTGATGGTCGTTATCGCTTTTCTACTTTTTTATGTTGCTGCAGAGGCTGCTTTTCTCAATTTCTTCCCGATTTTTTATACTTCGCTGGATCTGAACGGAATGGATGCAGCAGACAAAGCCGCGATGGCTGCCTATGTTATTTCATCCTTTGCCGGACTCTTTACCATCGGCCGGATTATTGGTGGATTTATTACCCTCAAACTGGGTGAACGCCAGACGCTGATTTACTTTTCAATATTGTCGCTGGTGTTTATTATTATTAGCCGTATGCTGGTTACTCAGTACGTATATCTGTTTATGGTGTTCGGTTTCACCATGTCCGTACTGTTCCCCACCGCGGCCGCGATTGCCACACGGTTGACGAGTAAAAGCGGGTCTGTAATGGGTTTGATTTATGTGGCGTCAGGGATTGGCGGTGCAATGGCGGGGTCTGTTATTGGCCTGTTTTCTGAAAACTATGGCATCTCTGTCGGATTTAACCTGATCATTGGCTTTGTAGTGATATTTTTAATACTGGCTTTATTTATACGCGAGAAAGCGTAATGCCTGTCCCCTACCTCACCGGGTGGGGGTTTTCTCCGGTTAACTGACCTGAGGTTCACTCTTAATTTAGGACTAATGTTCTCCACAGCAGTGCTCCGAAAAGACTCGTACCTGTACTCATTTCAGCTGAACTCTTCTATATTTCAGTAACTGTAAGAAAAATGTGTTTACATTTTTTACGAATTTGTCGGGAATCTAACAAACCAACGCTTGTCAGTTATCATGAACATCGGAAAAGATAAGTGTTTGATTCTGAGGGGCCTAACAGTGGAGAGCGTAGAAGTATGAAGAATAAATTGGTGATCGGCGCGCTGCTGCTCGCATCCAGCGCGGTCTGGGCCGCACCTGCTACAACCGTCGCCGCGAAGGGGATTGATCAGTATGAACTCAGTGGCTTCATCGCTGACTTCACCCACTTCAAGCCTGGCGATACCGTGCCAGAGATGTATCGCACGGAAGAGTACACCATTAAGCAGTGGAATCTGCGTAATTTACCTGCGCCAGATGCCGGGACGCACTGGACCTACATGGGCGGTGCATACGTGCTGATCAATGACGCTGATGGTAAAATCATTAAAGCTTACGATGGTGAGATTTTCTATCACCGCTGAGAGTCGCCCCCTCGTGAAGAGGGGGAACGGATAACTTTTTTTCGCCTCAATTATAAATAACAATTACCCGGGCCTTACTATTAATTTCACCAGATGAGACATTAGCGCCGTACATTCTTGGGCGGATGTAGATAGGTATTACCATATCACCCTTATTAAGATTATTGATCTTAAAAACATTATTTCGTCCAAACTGGACTTCCTTTGTCCCGTCCATCGAGATCTGAAAACCAATTTGCCCTGCGCCGCCGGAGATACTCTCCAGTTCATTTTTCAAAATTGTGGTCCCGTTTGCGACTCCGGAGTTCGGTTCAAAGTAATAGTCGAGACTCCCGGGCTGAAAGTTCAATATTCCATGTTCTCCTTCAACACAGTTAAACTTTATATCCCGCACCTGGTACGGCTCTTTGTTGATACTGAACAACTGAAACTCGCCCATGTCAACCGACTGGTCTTTGAAACCGCAGGTCATCAGGTTGACCTGTAACGTGATGTTTAACGTGTAGTTAAACTTCGTCGTAGCGCAATTTGTGGCATTCCCCTGGCAAACCTTAATTTCCATTGCGGAGACTAACGGGAATGGAACGCCCGGCGTTATCGTTCTGAGACCTGACGAACCGGAAACCTCAACTATTTTGTAATCAAGGCTAAAAGCAGAACCCGTCAGAATATCTTCAAGATTGTAACTAACCTGCAGCGGAAGACCGCCCCAACTGCTTTTACTGCGGGTGGTAAAATCAATGCGATAATATTTATCTCCGACATTAAAAACAAATTGCTCATTCGTTGGCAAACCAGCATTAACATAGATCTCGACGTTTTTCATGCTTTCGCATTTCACTACCGTTTCGCTGGCCTCAATATTTTTCGTCACCAGTTGGCCCGACATTGTGAGGGGTCTGAACGAATAATTACCGCTTTTATTACCACCACTCGTCACCTCACATTTGTCCGCATGCGCCAGAAAAGAGCATAGACTGAGTGCAAAAAGTAATAACCACTTCATCATATTGTTCCTCTTACTGGCAGGTATAGATTTTATTTTCAGTCACCGACTGACCAAAATGAATGGTGCAGTAACGGCCTTGCTGTTTATCTATTGCGATATTCACCGCAGCAGGCAGTTCATTACTGCGAATAAAGACCTGACTGCCCTGCCCGACAATACCAATGTTTTGCCCGCTGCTGTCTTCCACCTCATAGCCAAATGTCAGCGGCGAGCTGTCAGGGCGTAGCGCTTTGATAAACCAGGGTTTACGCTGATCGGTTTCAAAGGGCACCAGGATGACGGCCCCCCGATAAGGCGCGACGGTCTTACGGTTTCCCTGCAACTCGGTTTCACTTTGACTCTGCGAAATATCCAGTGTCAGATAGTTTTCACGATACGGGGTCAGTGTATCGTAAATTACCTGACCTTTGGCGTTGGTGCGGCGATACTTCTGCCCGTTGACATATGCCCCTTCCAGCCCTGGCGCCTGTAAAATAGAAAATGTCTCTGACAGCCTGCTGGCCAGATTTACCCCGCCAGACCATGCCACCACACCACCGGAAACACTACCACTGCTCTGCGTATAGTTTGATGACTGGCTGTAACTGCCGTTCAGCGTAGCGACTGAGGTATTCCACGTGATGTTCGTCCCGGCGGTGGTTTCACTGTCCTGCTTCTGATGGCTGACATTGACGCCGTAGTTAAACTGGTCATGATTGCCTGCGGTACCGGTGATACCGGTGTTATTGGCGGCAAAACCATCATCATCAAAGGTGGTTGAATTCGAGACATTGATATGCCTGCGGGGGGAGGTGATATCGTCGCCCCAGTCAAAGGGAAGGGAAAAAAGCAGGTTGAAGCGCTTATCTTCGTGATGATCTTCGTCATAGGTCTGACTGGCCGAGAATGTATAGCTAATCCGCTGCCAGCTATTTGAATAGCTGAACTGATAATCCTGGCCACTGCCACTGCGCCCCCAGTAATCACGCCAGAGGATGCTTAACGAAACCGATCCCCACCCTTGCGGCAGTGACTGGCTGACATTTGCCGAGAAGGTGTTTTTGCGACCAAAATCGTTGCGATAGTAGTCATCAATGTCATACGGATCGCTGTCATCGTGATGAAACGTGTCCTTGTTATTGGCCCAGACGTGATCGTTGAAGGTCCGGTAGTCGCGTGACGAGTAGCGATACGCCGCCAGGCCGAAACGCGTGGCGGTTTTCGTCAGATATTTGTTATAGGCAATCTGATAGCTCTGCCCATCAAAAACATCACCATTATCCTGCCTGCTATGGGAGCGGGTCGCATCAACCGAAATGGCGCCAATACGCGTATTCCAGCCTGTACCCAACGTAAATTCATTATAGCCATCCGCCAACATTGTACCGCCATACAACGTCAGCAGGTTATTAAGCCCATACTGATAGCTTGCCTGAGCAAAGCTGGTCTGATTACTGGCACCTTCAAGATGGCTGCGTCCGGCAGCGAAATCATATTTCTCGACACCGGGTTGCAACATGTTTGGTACTGCGGCATAGGGAACCAGATAAGTTCTGACAGTGCCATCGGCTTCTTTCACGCTGACAGACAGATCCGAACCGCCGCCGGCAAGTTGCAAATCGGCAATAGAAAAAGGCCCTGGCGGAACCTCTTTTTGGTAAACGACAAAGTTGTTCTGCTCAACTGTCACCAGGGCGTTACTCTGCGCAATACCCTGAACTATCGGGGTAAAGTTTTGCTTCGAGTTGGGCAGCATCTGCATGTCACGATACAAGCGGACACCGCGAAAACGCACGGCGTCGAAGATATCAGAGGAGGTGTACATGTCACCTGCGCGCAGCGTACTCAGCAGCGATTCAATGCCACGCTCAAGATACAGCGTGTTGCTTTTCCAGTCGCCGGTGTCAGCCTCGGTTTTGCTATAGCTGGCGTCAGAATGCAACTGCCAACTCAACAGATTGATACCGCTACTAAAACGGGCATACGTGCTTTTGTGATTGTCCCCGTGTTTATAGTCGCTGTAATACTGACTCACATAATAGGAGGTATAAAAAGCGTTAATTCCTCGATCCCAGTTTTCCGGCGGCACATATCCCTGTTCCAGTAATTCAACATGTGCTTGCGGCACCGTTAAGTTCAGGCGGAATACTCCAATGTCCCACGCAAAGCTTCCCCCCTGAACGGCATCAGCCAGCGAGATACATTTGGAATTTTTATCGAAAGCGGTAGTACTGATCCCCAGACGCTTTAGCATGTCCAGCGATAAACAGGTTTCATCAGGGTTATCTTTCACCCCAATATCATATTTCCCCCGCCATTGCTGATTGACGTAAATATCAAGTTCATACTGGCCTGATAATGGTTTATCGCCATTAAACTGATAGTCGGCGATCTTTTCACCTTTCATCCCTCCCATCATAAAGTGAGTATCAAAGGTTTCATCGGCGGCACAAACCTGATTAGCGAGTAGCAACAAGGTGGCTGAGGCAAGCGGCGTCATCCTTAACATAACATACTCCTGTTAATGTAAGCCAACATTGTCGCTAATATAATTTCCGTGGTCATCAATAATAGTCAGCACATACTGATTAGCATCGCTTTTTTTAAGCGATATAGTTTTCTCGGAAAGCGGCGCTAGCATAATTGTCTGATCATTAAGTTTGCTATTTCGCGTCTTAATATCCGTAACGGTGATCCAGTTTGCCGTATCATTTTTTATTAAAATGCTGCTACCGCGCCTCAATAGCGCCAGTTTTTGAAAACTCATTTTATTCACAGCAGCAATGCCCTTAGGACGCCAGAATAATTTTATGCGGTTCTGCATAGCAAATTTTAGTATATTCTTACCATTATTTTCTGGATTGTTTGGTGGGATATCCAGTACGTTCAGAAAAAATAAGCTCTCTTTGTTTTCCGGCAATAAGCCCGGCATTTTTTTAATTTTAAGTTGTTGTCCTGACTCCCCTGCGATACGACTCACCGGCGGCGTAATCATGAACGGCAGTTGAAGTTTCTCCGGAGGGACGGTCGTATCGCCATCGTCAATCCAGGTTTGCACCAGAGAGGGATGAGTTCCCTGGTTCATGAGTTGAACAATCACCTCTTTTTTTTCTGCCGGGTAAACGACGCGTGTACCATAAATGACCACACCTGCATTCACAGGAAAGATCATAGAAAATAAAATCACTACCACTAGCCCTTTCATATTGACTCGGCCTTATACCTGAAAAACAACCGGCGGCAAACGCCACCGGTAAATACATTACTCAGTAACAACAGTTAACGTTAATGTCGATTTAACATCACCGGCGTTAACTGTCCCGGCAGTACGCGCATAACGAGCCAGGAAATTCAGATTATAAATACCGTCTGTTGTCGGCGCCAGGATAATGGCTTTATTAGGATCTGTGCTATTTGGAGAAACTTGTTTATTGACGTCACCGTAAAAGACCGCAAAGCCAACGCCTGTTGCCGAACCGTTATTTAATGTAATATCGTTACCATCAAACTGGGTTGTCGAAAAACTGATATGTGGTGTTTTCCCTGGTTCGCACTGAATTTTTAAGGGTACAGATGTCCCCTGAGTCACACCGTTATATATATCACCGGCGTTCATGTTATTAAAAACATTAGCACCCACATCGTTCAGATTGATTTCAGCGCTATTTCCATCGACAAATTGACAGGTGGTTCCCACAACACGCCCCGTAATTTCTAAAATCCCCGAATCATCAGGACCAGCGGCAAAAGCATTGGCACCTATAAAAAAAGATGATAACAGTGCGGCTGAAATAATAGTGCGTTTCATAGTCTCTTCCTTATTTAATTAATTTCTATTTATTAAGAGTTTCTTATCTCTTACGGTAAAATTCTCACAGCCTAAAGGTTATCGCAATGTAAACGTGTTGTTCTTTTGATTTAAAACAAATTATCACCGGCATTATAAATACAACAAATATATAACGGCGTTAAGTATTTTAAAGAATGATTAATTACAGGCGTGACCAGGGTTATTTCATTTAAAGGATGAATAAAAAAGCCGCTATTATTCATTAGTATAATAGCGGCCTGGCAAGCGGAAATAATAAGAGGTTAATCGTAACTGTTCAGGATAATTCGTCGGCTGGTATCCCCGGCAACGGCAACCACTTCCGTCACAACGCCTTGTGCGAATGTTCCTCCTCCCTCCTGGGCAGTGAACGAGTGAACAGCATTGCCACAACGTTGTTGTAACTGCGCATTGACCATATCCGTACTGCACGAGGGTGAAACCACCCTTCCGCTGATGGACAGCATTGCCGTATCGGAAGAAAAAGCAGGAGAACTCATTGCATAAACCAGAACCAGAATTCCTGACCGCAGATAATTCTTCATATTGAGTGCAGTCCCTGTAGTAAAAATAGTTACAGCGCAGTACGTCTGCCTATAAAGTATGGTCACGACTCCATTGCCATACCAATAGAAATAATAAATTAATCGTGCGGGAATGAGCAATTTAAATGGTGAGTTTTGCTGCTTTTTTAAGAAAAACGCCCACGTTATTCAGTGGCACTACATAACTCAGATAGCGTTATTTAAATTAAATATTCACCGCATCAATATAAAATCAATGCGGTGACATAGCGATAATAAAACCGTTTAGCCGAAATCAGACTGCACGAAAAGCAATTTCGCCAGGGATGACTTCACCTTGCCAGTAAAGCTGCGCGGCAACACGTCCCGCCAGTTCGCGATACATTACGGTGAAATCACTGTCCGGACGGCTGACAACGGTTGGCGTGCCGCGATCGAGATCTTCACGCAGACTGATATGCAACGGCATTTGCCCCAACAGTTGCGTGTGATACTGCTCAGCCAGTTTCTGCGCACCGCCGGTACCAAAGATCGGCTCATGATGACCGCAGTTGCTGCAGATATGCATGCTCATGTTTTCGACAATGCCCAGTACCGGCACCTCGACTTTTTCAAACATGACGATGCCTTTTTTAGCGTCGATCAGCGCGATGTCCTGCGGCGTGGTGACCACCACGGCCCCCGTGACCGGAATATTTTGCGCCAGAGTCAGTTGAATGTCACCGGTACCCGGCGGCATATCCAGCACGAGGTAATCCAGATCCGGCCACAGCGTCTCTTGTAGCATCTGCATCAGCGCTTTACTGGCCATCGGTCCACGCCACACCATCGCATTATCATCAGTGACCAGATAACCGATAGAGTTCGTCGCCAGCCCGTGAGACATGATCGGCGCCATATGGGTACCATCCGGCGAGGTTGGACGCTGGTTTTCCGCACCCAGCATGGTTGGGATCGACGGACCATAAATGTCGGCGTCCAGAATCCCCACTTTCGCCCCTTCTGCCGCCAACGCCAGCGCCAGGTTTACCGCAGTCGACGATTTACCGACGCCGCCTTTGCCGGAACTGACGGCGATAATGTTTTTCACGCCGTTCACGCCCGGCTGATTTTTCACGCGCTTCAGGGTGGCAATATTGTGAGAAAGCTTCCAGTCGATCGCCTTCGCTCCCGTGATTCGCAGCAGATCAGCGCTACATTGCTCTTTTAACACCTCAAATGCACTGTGCCAGACGAACGGCATGACCAGTTCAACGTGCAGCGTGTCATCCATCCAGGCGACGTGGTGCAACGCTTTCAGCGTCGTCAGGTTATGCTTCAGGGTGGGGTGCTGAAAATTCGCCAGCGTCCCGGCGACCATGGCGCGCAGGGTTTCTGGTGATTTGGCCTGGGATTGTGCGTTCATCCCGACTCCTTTTTGTTGTTCTGAAAAGGTCAATTGTAGTGAGGTAGTGTACTCCAGCGGTAACAATTATTCATTTGTGGTTTGATGCCCTTAATTCTTGGCGTAGTTATTCCCTTTCAGGTAACATCAGAACCCCCTTTCAACAGAGAAGAAGTAACACCTACTATGACTCAAGTCGCGAAGAAAATTCTGGTAACGTGCGCGCTGCCGTACGCCAACGGCTCAATCCACCTCGGCCATATGCTGGAGCACATCCAGGCTGATGTCTGGGTCCGTTACCAGCGAATGCGCGGCCACGAGGTCAACTTCATCTGCGCCGACGACGCCCACGGCACGCCAATCATGCTGAAAGCACAGCAGCTTGGCATCACCCCGGAGCAGATGATTGGTGAAATGAGTCAGGAGCACCAGACGGATTTCGCCGGGTTCAATATCAGTTATGACAACTACCACTCCACGCACAGCGATGAGAACCGGGAGTTGTCTGAGCTCATCTATACCCGTCTGAAAGAGAACGGTTTTATTAAGAACCGCACCATTTCTCAGCTCTACGATCCAGAAAAAGGCATGTTCCTGCCGGATCGTTTTGTGAAAGGCACCTGTCCGAAATGTAAATCACCGGATCAATACGGCGACAACTGCGAAGTGTGCGGTGCGACCTACAGCCCGACGGAACTGATCGAGCCAAAGTCCGTGGTCTCTGGCGCGACGCCGGTGATGCGTGACTCCGAACACTTCTTCTTTGACCTGCCCTCTTTCAGCGAAATGCTGCAGGCGTGGACCCGTAGCGGCGCGTTGCAGGAGCAGGTGGCAAACAAAATGCAGGAATGGTTTGAATCCGGCCTGCAGCAGTGGGATATCTCCCGCGATGCCCCTTACTTTGGTTTTGAAATCCCGAATGCACCTGGCAAATATTTCTATGTCTGGCTGGATGCGCCAATCGGCTACATGGGCTCTTTCAAAAACCTGTGCGATAAGCGCGGCGATACCGTCAGCTTCGACGAATACTGGAAGAAAGAGTCAACTGCCGAGTTGTATCACTTCATCGGCAAAGATATCGTCTACTTCCACAGCCTGTTCTGGCCAGCCATGCTGGAAGGCAGCAACTTCCGTAAGCCGACGAACCTGTTCGTGCATGGTTATGTCACGGTCAATGGCGCGAAGATGTCCAAATCCCGCGGCACATTTATTAAAGCCAGCACCTGGCTGAACCATTTCGACGCCGACAGCCTGCGTTATTACTACACCGCGAAACTCTCTTCGCGCATTGATGATATCGACCTGAATCTGGAAGACTTCGTCCAGCGCGTTAACGCCGATATCGTCAACAAGGTGGTTAACCTCGCCTCCCGTAATGCCGGCTTTATCAACAAACGTTTCGATGGCGTACTGGCGGCTGAACTGGCTGACCCAGCGCTGTATAAAAACTTTACCGATGCAGCGGCTGTGATTGGTGAGGCGTGGGAAAGTCGTGAGTTCGGCAAAGCGATCCGTGAAATCATGGCGCTGGCAGATGTCGCGAACCGCTACGTTGACGAGCAGGCTCCGTGGGTGGTGGCGAAACAGGAAGGTCGCGACGCCGATCTGCAGGCGATCTGCTCGATGGGCATCAACCTGTTCCGCGTGCTGATGACGTACCTGAAGCCAGTGCTGCCAACGCTGAGCGAGCGCGTTGAAGCATTCCTGAACACCGAACTGCGCTGGGAGGCTATTGCACAACCGCTTCTGGGCCATAAGGTCAATACTTTCAAAGCCCTGTATAACCGTATCGACATGAAGCAGGTGGAAGCGCTGGTGGAAGCCTCTAAAGAAGAGGTGAAAGCTATGGTGGCTCCGGTCACCGGCCCGCTGGCTGACGATCCGATTCAGGAAACCATTACCTTTGATGATTTCGCCAAAGTCGATCTGCGCGTAGCGTTAATTGAAAACGCGGAATTCGTTGATGGCTCGGACAAGTTGCTGCGCCTGACGCTGGATCTGGGCGGCGAGAAGCGTAACGTCTTCTCCGGCATTCGCTCTGCTTATCCGGACCCGCAGGTGCTGATTGGTCGTCATACGGTCATGGTGGCAAACCTGGCGCCGCGTAAAATGCGCTTCGGTATCTCAGAAGGGATGGTGATGGCCGCCGGTCCAGGCGGGAAAGACATCTTCCTGCTGACCCCGGATGAAGGCGCGAAGCCAGGACACCAGGTTAAATAAGCCTCTCTAAAGCGCCGCACTCGCGGCGCTTTTTCTTCCACGACATGTCAATCCAGGCAATAGCTCGCGTGATTTCAGATTTTCCAACCGCCATTTTCAGACATATCCAGTAGCCATTTCCCCCCGTCCTGCCTCACTTCTGGTATACATACCCTGCAAGGTTTATTTTTGAGCACCAGACGTTTAATAAAATGGAGTTTTACATGAAAGCATTAAATACGTTTTTTTCGGTCGTTTTTGCGTCAGTTCTCGTTTTCTCTCTGGCAGGATGTGGTGACAAGGAAGAAAGCAAAACATTCAAAGCGGACGTCAATGGCACTGAAATCGTAATGACCTATACCTACAAGGGTGACAAAGTCATTAAGCAGACCTCAGAGAACAAAATCAACTATGCCTCTATCGGGGTAAAAACCAAAGAAGATGCGGCGAAAATCCTCGATCCGATCAGCGAAAAATATCAAAACATTCCCGGCGTGGAAGAGAAGCTGACCTATAAGGATGGTTACGCGGAAGAAACCGTTTCTGTTGACATGGAAAAAGTTGACTTTAAAAAGCTGCAGGGCGTGATGGGCACACAATTCTCGGGTGACCCAAGCAACGGTATCAGCATGAAGCAGAGTCAGAAAATGCTGGAAACCGCTGGCTTTAAAGAAGTGAAATAATCAAACGACGACGACCTGGCATCCGGCCTGGTCGTCGCTTTCTATTTTAGCCTTTATTGCCGTGCAGACGCACCGCCAGCCCGCGCAGGAAATAACGCATAAACTGATCACCGCACTCACGGTAGTTTTTATGATCCGGAGAACGCATCATGGCGGTAATTTCCGGCATTGAAACGCGAACGTTCTGCTGGGTCATGATCGCCTGAATATCATCCGTTTTCAGTGAAAAAGCGATACGCAGCTTTTTCAACACCGTGTTGTTATTCACCCGACGCTCAAGCGCCAGTTCAGGCGCCGAATCATCTTTGCCGCGCTTCTCGTAGATCAGGCCGTTCAGGAATCCGGAGAGGATAATATCCGGGCAGCGGATAAACCCCTCTTCATCTTCTTTGGTCATCCAGGTGTCGAAACCCGCAGAAGTGGATTCCATGTCGGCCAGCGCAAGAATGCGCACCATGTCATTATTATTGGCTTTCAGGGTGTAGCGCAGGCTACGAAGAATATCGTTACTAAGCATAGAGCCTTCAACTGTCGATGATGCAATGGCGCGCAGTGTATCAGTTTTACAGGCCAATCGCCTCTTTCAAACTTTTCAGATAGCGGCGGCTGACCGGAACGGTTAACCCGTTACGCAGTATCAGCTCCGCCTGGCCATTATCTTCCAGACGAATTTCCTGTAACTGCGCCATGTTAACCAGATATTGTCGATGGCAGCGCAGCAACGGCGTGCGGCTTTCCAGCGTTCTGAGCGTCAGCTCCGTAAAGCCTTCTTTGCCATCGCTGCTGGTGACAAAAACACCGCTCATGCGACTGCTGACAAAAGCGACATCATCCATTTGCAGCAGATAGATCCGGCTATGGCCGCTACAGGGAATAAACTTCAGCGACTGCTGGTTTTCCGGTAATACCGATACGTCCTGTTTGCTCCGCTCCTGGCGCAGACGACTGAGGGTTTTCTCCAGTCGTGCCTCTTCTATCGGTTTGAGCAGATAATCAAAAGCGTGTTCTTCAAAGGCTTTAATCGCGTATTCGTCAAAAGCGGTCAGAAAAACAATATATGGACGATGCTCCGGGTCGAGCATACCCACCATTTCCAGCCCGCTGATACGCGGCATTTGAATATCCAGAAACAGCACGTCCGGGTGCAGTCGATGCACCGCGCCAATCGCTTCAACTGCATTGGAGCACTCACCTACGATCTCGATATCACTTTGTTCCTGTAACAGGATCCGCAGATTTTCCCGCGCTAACGGTTCATCATCCACAATCAGCACTTTAATCATGCGTCTCCTCCAGGGGCAGTCGTAGGGTTATTCGGGTAAAGCAATCCGGTTCGCAGACTACGCTAATACCATAATCATCGCCAAACCGTTCACGCAGGCGCTTATCCACCAGATTCATGCCCAGACCGCTGACGTTGGCGGAGGGCTGATACAACCCGGCATTATCTTCAATATCCAGCATCAGGTACTGCCCTTCTTGACGGGCGGTGATGGACACCTCCCCCGTCCCCAGCAGTTGCGATGTCCCATGCTTAATGGCGTTTTCGACGATAGGTTGCAGGGTGAAGGCCGGCAACTGTTGATGAGCCAGCGCATCCGGCACGTTTAAACTCACCTGCAACCGTGCCTGGAATCGCGCTTTCTCGATTTGCAGATAGGCATTCACGTGATCAATTTCGTCGGCCAGCGTAACAATCTCCGACGGGCGCTTTAAGTTCTTACGGAAAAAGGTGGAGAGGTCCTGCACCAGTTGGCTCGCCTGTTCACTGTCGCGGCGCACCACCGCTTTGATAGTGTTGAGCGCATTAAACAGAAAATGCGGATTGACCTGCGCATGCAGCAGTTTAATTTCTGACTGCGTCAACATCGCTTTCTGACGTTCATATTGTCCGGCGAGGATCTGCGCGGAAAGTAGCTGCGCAATCCCCTCACCCAGCGTTCGGTTAATGGAACTGAACAAGCGGTTTTTCGCTTCATAGAGTTTGATGGTGCCCATCACCCGTTGGTTTTCACCGCGCAGGGGAATGACCAGCGTAGAGCCGAGCTTGCACTGCGGATGCAGCGAGCAGCGATACGGTACTTCGTTGCCGTCAGCGTAAACCACCTCGCCCGTCTCGATGGCCCGCAGCGTGTAACCGGAGGAGATCGGCCTGCCCGGCAGGTGATGATCGTCGCCAATCCCGGTAAAGGCCAACAGCCGCTCGCGGTCAGTAATTGCCACCGCGCCGATATCGAGTTCTTTGTACAGCACCTGCGCCACCTTCATGCTGTTCACTTCGTTGAATCCCTGGCGCAGGATCCCCTCGGTGGAAGCCGCCACTTTCAGCGCCGTGGCGGAAAACGCGGAGGTATATTTTTCAAACATCGCCCGCTTGTCGAGCAAAATACGCATAAACAGCGCCGCGCCGACGGTGTTGGTGACCATCATAGGGGCGGCGATATTGCTGACCAGTCGGTAAGCATCGTCAAACGGCCGGGCAATCAGCAAAATGATCAGCATCTGTACCATTTCGGCGACAAAAGTGATCGCCCCGGCCGTCAGCGGATTAAAGACTTTATCAGTGCGCCCCCGCCGCGTCAGCACGCTGTGCACCAGGCCGCCCAGCAATCCTTCCACGATGGTGGAGATCATACAACTGAGCGCCGTCATGCCGCCCATCGAGTAGCGGTGCAGGCCCCCGGTCAGCCCCACCAGTCCACCCACGACCGGCCCGCCAAGCAGACCGCCCATCACCGCGCCAATCGCACGCGTGTTGGCGATGGAATCGTCAATATGCAGACCAAAATAGGTACCGAGGATACAAAAAATAGAGAAGGTGACGTAACACAGTAACTTATGTGGTAAGCGAACGGTAACTTGCATCAAAGGTATGAATAAACGCGTTTTACTCATCAGCCATGCGATAACCAAAAACACGCACATCTGCTGAAGCAGCAGCAACACCAGATTAAACTCGTACATACCCGCAAACCACACTTCGGTTAAAACCGCGTAACATACATCGACTACGTTGATCTTTCTTTGAACTGTTGCAAAAAAAGATAAATTCGTGAGAACGATCACTCAAAAGTGCTCGTGCTAATACGATATCACTCCTCGCTTGATTAAAAAACAGACAAAACTACCTGGTTCGAAAAAGAGCGACTAAAGTTAGACTGGGACCTCGCGAGCAAGGATAAAATGATGGCGCTTTACACCATAGGTGAAGTGGCTTTGCTTTGTGATATTAACCCCGTTACGCTTCGCGCGTGGCAACGGCGTTATGGATTATTGAAACCCCAGCGTACCGACGGGGGGCATCGCCTGTTCAATGATTCGGATATCGACAGGATCCGTGAAATCAAGCGCTGGATAGATAACGGGGTGCAGGTCAGCAAAGTCAAAATGCTGTTGAGCAATGAAAACGTAGACCTGCAAAACGGCTGGCGTGAACAACAGGAAACCCTGCTGCACTATCTGCAAAACAACAATCTGCACAGCCTGCGGGTCTGGCTAAAAGAGCGTGGCCAGGATTACCCCGCGCAAACACTGACCACCCATCTTTTTCTTCCGCTACGTCGACGATTGCAATGCCAACAGCCGACGCTACTGGCGCTACTGGGGATCCTTGATGGCGTACTGATCAACTACATCGCCATTTGCCTCGCCTCTGCCAGAAAAAAACAGGGGAAAGATGCGCTGGTGGTGGGCTGGAATATTCACGATACCACCCGTTTGTGGCTGGAAGGCTGGGTCGCCAGCCAGCAGGGATGGCGGGTTGATGTGCTGGCCCATTCGCTGAGCCAGTTTCGCCCGGACCTGTTCGAAGGGCGCACCTTACTGGTGTGGTGCGGCGAGAATCAGACATCGGCGCAGCAGCAGCAGTTGAATGCCTGGCGTGCGGAAGGGCACGATATTTACCCGCTTGGCATTTAATGATTCATTAACAGCTACGCTTCTCTGTATAATCTCAGAGTTAACATAAGGAGAACATCATGAGCGTAGCGAAAATCGGTGTCATCACCCTCTTTTTACTCATGGCCATCGGCGGCATTGGCGGCGTGATGCTCGCAGGCTATACCTTCATTTTGCGTGCCGGCTAAGGTGCTGCACTAACCGTTCGAACAGGCGGTCTACGATGATCGCCGCCAGCGCGACCAGCAGCGCGCCCTGAATGACATACGCCGTATTGAACCCGCTCAGCCCGATGATAATCGGCGTACCGAGCGTGCTGGCCCCTACCGTCGAGGCGATAGTCGCAGTGCCAATATTGATAATCACCGACGTTCGCACACCTGCCAGAATCACCGGCGCCGCCAGCGGCAGCTCAACCTTGCGTAACTGTTGTCCCGGACTCATCCCCATGCCGCTGGCAATGCTGCGCACACTTTCCGGGATTGATCCTATCCCCGCCAGCGTCGCCTGCAGGATGGGCAACACGCCGTACAGAATCAGCGCAATAATGGCCGGTTGCTGACCAAACCCCATCACCGGCACCGCAATCGCCAGCACCGCGACGGGCGGGAAAGTTTGTCCAACGGCGGCAATGGTCTCCACCAGCGGACGAAACTCTTTTCCCCATGGCCGGGTCACCACAATCCCGGCCCCCACGCCAATTACCACGGCAAACAGGCTCGACACCGCCACCAGCCAGAAATGGGCCAGCGCCAGCGCAAGAAAGCTCTCCTGCTGATAGACCGGACGTGGAAGTTCGGGAAACAGGCTGGCGAAAATCGCCTGACTGTGCGGTAAACCTGCCAGCATCAGCAGGAAAAGCGCGATCAGCCAGAGCAGCGGGTCACGCAGTCGTTTCATGCGTCACCGTCTCCAGTAGCAGATCGCGAAAATGCAGCGTCCCGCAAACCCTGCCCTGCTGGTTGACCACCGGTAACACATCGCGGCCATGCGCGACAAACGCCGAAAGCGCATCGCGCAGCGTCATCGCTTCCGTCAGCGCCTCTCCGTCAATGTGCTCATCCCGGCGAACATAGTCCGCCACGGTTCGCAGTGACAGCAGCCGTACCCCCAGTTCACTACGACCGAAAAACTGTTGCACAAAGTCATTCGTCGGGGCCGTCAGCATCGCCAACGGTGTCCCCTGCTGGACTATCTCACCGCCGTCCATCAGCACCAGATGCTCCGCCAGTCGCAGCGCTTCATCAATGTCGTGCGTCACCAGCACAATGGTTCGCCCCAGCAAACGGTGAATACGGGTCATCTCCTGCTGCAACGCCCCGCGCGTGACCGGATCCAGCGCACCAAACGGTTCATCCATCAGCAGCACCTGCGGATCGGCGGCCAGCGCACGCGCCACGCCCACGCGCTGCTGCTGTCCACCGGAAAGCTGGTGCGGATAGCGCTCGCGCAATCCCTCTTCCAGCCCGAGCAGCGCCATTAATTCATCTACGCGATCATCGATTTTTTTTCGCGGCCACTTCAGCAGTTGCGGCACAGTAGAGATGTTCTGCGCCACCGTCCAGTGCGGAAACAGGCCAATCGACTGAATCGCGTAGCCCATCCGTCGGCGCAGTTCCAGTACCGGCAGACTGCGGATTTCCTCGCCAGCAAAACGGATCCTGCCGCTGTCATGTTCCACCAGTCGGTTAATCATTTTCAGGGTCGTGGATTTCCCCGAGCCCGAGGTGCCAATCAGTACCGAGAAACTGCCTTCTTTAATGTGCAGATTCAGGTCGCTAACCGCGTTGTGCTCACCAAAGGCTTTACTTACGTGGCTAAATTCAATCATGGTGGGTTACCTTCAGCAGAGCGATCCCTAAATCAAACAGCGCATCAATCAGTACCGCCAGCGCGATAACCGGGATCACCCCCAGCAGCACCAGATCCACGGCACTGCTGAGCAGTCCCTGAAACACCAGCGCGCCAAAACCGCCGGCGCCAATCAGCGCCGCGATGACGGCCATCCCGACGGTCTGTACCATCACCACCCGCAGGCTACGTAAAAAGACTGGCAAGGCCAGCGGCAGCTGCACGTGAAGGAAACGCTGAGCGGTGCTCATGCCCATTGCACGTGCGCTTTCCAGAACATCACGGGGAACCTGATTAAGCCCGGCCACCACGCCACGCACCAGTGGCAGAAGTGCATACAGCACCAGCGCGATCAACGCCGGGGTCAAACCGGTTCCCGCCACGCCCACCGTGGCAAGCCAGGGGAACGCTTTTACCAGTCCGGCAAGCGGCGCAATCAACAAGCCAAACAGGGCAACGGAAGGAACGGTCTGGATCACATTGAGGACGGTAAACACCGGTCCCTGGCGGGAGGGTGAAAAATAACATCCAATACCGAGGGGAATGCCAATCACCAGCGCGGGCAATACGGTCCCTGACAACAGCGTCAAATGTTGAGCCAGCGCATCATCAAAGACATCCTGGCGGTTAGCGTACTCTTTGAGCAACGAGAGGTCGTCGAACGTCCCCGTCAACAGGAGTATGACGGGAACAATCGCCATCTGCGCATGTAACACCCAGCGCCAGAGAGGTTGCGCGGTAATCCGCCGGATGGCATCACTGCAGGCCAGTAATCCCAGCGCGAGCCCCAGCCACAAACCGCTTCCTACACTGGTTCGCGCCAGCGGCGTCCCGGTTTCAGCCAGATACGTCGCCGCCTTGCCTACGCTCCACAACATCAGGATCACCAGCACTTGCGCCACCACCAGCGTGCACACGGCTCCTTTTCTTCCCGGCACAAAGCACAATGCCAGCAAAGCACAGCCCGCGCCGGTGAGCATCGACACCGAACCGGGCCAGAGCGTCCAGAGCTGTCGTCCCTCACCCGACACCAGGCGATTCGGTGCATAGTTCACGAACGGCAGCGCGACGGCAGCGGCTGAAAGAATAACCAGCAGCAACAGTACGCGCTGAATACTGACTTTTGACACGTCACCCAACCTTCTTCAGCCCTTTTACTTCACCCATCCCTTTTGTTTCAGATAGTCCGCCGCCACTTTTTTGGCGTCTAACCCTTCAACGGCAATGCTGGCATTAAGTTGTTGCAACGTTTTTTCATCGAGGCTGGCAAACACCGGTTGCAGCCATTCCGCCATCTGCGGGTACTCCTTCAGTACCGCCTCACGCACCACAGGCGCTGGCGCATAAATGGGCTGAACGCCTTTAGGATCGCTTAAGGTCTGTAAGCCCAGCGCGGCGACCGGACCATCCGTACCGTAGGCCATCGCGGCGTTGACGCCGGACGTTTGCTGCGCGGCCGCTTTAATGGTCACGGCGGTGTCCCCCCCCGCCAGCGAAAGCAGTTGTGCCTGACTGAGGGTAAAATCGTAGGCTTTTTCAAACGCCGGCAGCGCGTCAGCACGCTCGATAAATTCAGCGGAGGCGGCCAGTTTGAAAGTGCCGCCCTCTTTCAGATAGCGCCCGAGATCGGCCAGTGAGGTGAGTTTATTTTTTTCGGCGACATCGCTACGCACCGCGATAGTCCAGGTATTGTTGGCTGGCGCCGGCGTTAACCAGACCAGCTTATTTTGCTCTGCATCGAGTTTTTTGACTTTCTCAAAGCCTGCTTGCGCGTTTTTCCACGCTGGATCGTTTTCATCTTTGAAGAAGAACGCGCCGTTACCGGTGTATTCAGGGTAGATATCCAGTTCGCCCGAGGTGATCGCGCCGCGCACGACCGGCGTGGTGCCCAACTGGACTTTATTGACCGTTTTGACGCCGTGGCTTTCCAGCACCTGCAAAATGATGTTGCCAAGCAGCGCACCTTCGGTGTCAATTTTCGACCCGACCTTCACCGGCGACGCCGCCTGCAAGGGTAAGCTCGCTGCCGCTAACAGCGCCAGCGAACCGGCCCAAATCTTTGAGATTGTCATGATGCTTTCCTCCTCTTTTGCCGACTTTTTTCAGCGACTTGAGGGAAAAGCATAGTCGAAAAGTGTTCTGTTAACCCGACATTTCGGTTTTTTCACGGTACCCACAAGGGGGAACCCATTACTAAGTTCCCCCTGTAACGGTTACAACAATTCAAACGATCCCTGCTTCACGCGGGCAGAATCGACGCCGATAAAGACGTTGAACTTGCCGGGTTCAGCATCGAACTTCATCTGCTGGTTCCAGAACTTCAGCGCATTGATATCAATCGGGAAACTGACGGTTTGCGTTTCACCAGGTTTCAGGTTCACTTTCTTAAAGCCTTTCAGCTCTTTCACCGGACGACTCAGAGAAGCCGTAACGTCCTGCACATACAGCTGAATCACCGTCTCACCTTCACGCTTGCCGGTGTTGGTCACCTTCACACTCGCCGTCACGCTGCCGTCGCGTTTCAGGGTTGGCGCAGAAAGCGTCACGTCAGAAACGTCAAACGTGGTGTAACTCAGACCATAACCAAATGGATAGAGCGGGCCGTTGGCTTCGTCAAAGTAGCGAGAGGTGTATTTGTTCGGCTTATCGGCGTTATACGGACGACCGGTGTTGAGATGGCTGTAATAGGTCGGAATCTGCCCCACCGAGCGCGGAAAGGACATCGGCAGTTTTCCTGACGGGTTGTAGTCGCCAAACAGGACATCGGCAATCGCGTTGCCGCCTTCCGTACCGGCAAACCAGGTTTCCAGAATCGCATCGGCCTGTTGATCCTCTTTCACTAGCGCCAGCGGACGACCGTTCATTAACACCAGCACCAGCGGTTTGCCGGTCGCTTTTAGTGCCGCAATCAGATCGCGCTGGCTCTGTGGCAGTGTGATATCGGTACGGCTTGACGCTTCATGCGCCATGCCCTGCGCCTCCCCCACAACGGCGACAACCACATCAGACTGCTTCGCCGCCTTGACGGCTTCATCAATCATCTCCTGAGGTGAACGCGGATCCATCTTCACCGCCTCTTCGTACTGATTGAGGAAGGTGACAATGTCTTTATCGTTAGTGACGTTGGCCCCATGGGCGTACACCACTTTCCCCTTTGTACCGAGAGCATTTTTAATGCCGGTCAGCACCGTGATGGACTGATCGGCGACGCCTGCGGCGGACCAACTGCCCATCACATCGCGTTTGCTGTCCGCCAGCGGGCCGACAACCGCAATCGTCCCCGACTTTTTCAGCGGCAGCGTGTCGAGGCGGTTTTTCAACAGCACCAGACTTTCACGCGCCACTTCACGCGCCTCTTTGCGATGCAGACGGCTTTCGGCGTTGGTATCCACCGGATCAGACTCTTTTGCCCCCAGATGGCTGTACGGATCGTTAAACAGCCCCATGTCATATTTCACGTTGAGTACGTGCCGCGCCGCGTCATCCAGCTCCGCCATCGTCACTTTGCCGGATTTGATCAGCCCTGGCAGGTACTTGCTGTAATATTCGTCGCTCATACTCATGTTAATGCCGGACTTGAGCGCCACGCGGACGGCATCTTCCGGGTCGGAGGCAGTGCCGTGTTTAATCAGCTCTTTGATAGCACCATGGTCAGAGACGGTAATGCCTTTAAAGCCCCACTTGTCGCGCAGAATGTCTTTCAGCAGCCAGGCATCAGAGGTCGCTGGCGTGCCGTTCAGTGAGTTCAGCGCCACCATCACCGCGCCGCTGCCTGCGTCCAGACCGGCTTTATACGGCGGCATATAGTCGTTAAACAGGCGCTGCGGACTCATGTCCACGGTGTTGTACTCTTTACCACCCTCCACGGCGCCGTAGGCGGCGAAGTGCTTAACGCTGGTCATCACCGAATAGCGATCCGCCGGGCTTTTTCCCTGCATCGCTTCCACCATCGTTTTTCCCATGATGGAGGTCAGATACGTATCTTCGCCAAAGCCTTCCGAGGCGCGTCCCCAGCGCGGATCGCGGGAGACATCGACCATCGGCGCCCAGGTCATGTTCAGACCGTCGTCGGCGGCTTCATACGCCGAGATGCGTCCGACGGTTTTCACCGCGTCGAGATTAAAAGAGGACGCCAGCCCGAGGCTAATCGGGAAGACAGTACGCTGCCCATGCAGCACGTCGTAGGCAAAAAAGAGAGGGATTTTCAGACGACTCAGTTCCATCACCTGATCCTGCATTTTGCGGATGTCCTGGCGGGTGACGGTGTTAAAAATCGCCCCCACCTGGCCGTCTTTAATCATCTCGCGGATCGCTTCTTTCGGGTTATCCGGGCCAACGCTGATTAAACGCAGCTGACCAATTTTTTCATCGACGGTCATTTTCGCCAGCAACTGGGTGACAAACGCATCCCGCGCTTCCGGCGTCAGCGGATGGTTACCGAACAGCTCATCTGCCAGCGCTGGTTGTAACGCCAGACTGACCGCGACACCTACAGAACATAGCCATTTCATGTTGATTCTCTCTTTCTCTAAAGCCCGACGTGGCAGCGAAAATATAACAAAAACCGCATTTTGCCATAAGCCTAAACGGCAGCGCGGCAGAAAGCTAAGGTTATTCTCTTAATTTTCAACGCCGCCAATTCAAAGACAGCGCGAATGAGAAAGCGTATTGTCATACAAAGCGCTATGCTTGAACCTGATATTTTGTCCCACCACAAGGAGTGGAGAATGTCTTCCATTACAACAACTGATAATAAAACCTTCCTGAATGAGCTCGCCCGCCTGGTGGGACATTCACACCTGCTGACCGAACCTGCTAAAACCGCCCGCTATCGCAAGGGCTTCCGTTCCGGTCAGGGCGACGCCCTGGCGGTGGTCTTTCCCGGATCGCTGCTGGAACTCTGGCGCGTGCTGAACGCCTGCGTCAACGCCGATAAAATTATCCTGATGCAGGCCGCCAATACCGGCCTGACCGAAGGTTCCACGCCGAACGGCAATGATTATGACCGCGAAATTGTGATTATCAGCACCCTGCGTCTCGACAAACTGCACGTGCTGGGCAAAGGCGAACAGGTGCTGGCGTATCCAGGCACCACGCTGTACTCACTGGAAAAAGCGCTGAAACCCCTGGGGCGTGAACCGCACTCGGTGATTGGTTCATCATGTATCGGCGCGTCGGTCATTGGTGGGATCTGTAATAACTCCGGCGGCTCGCTGGTGCAAAGAGGCCCGGCGTATACCGAAATGTCCCTGTTTGCCCGCATTGATGAAAACGGCAAGCTGCAGCTGGTTAACCATCTGGGGATCGATCTGGGGCAAACGCCTGAGCAGATCCTGAGTCAGTTGGACGATGAGCGGATCAAAGAAGAAAATGTCCGCCACGACGGGCGTCACGCACACGATCACGACTACGTCACCCGCGTCAGAGACATTGATGCCGACACCCCGGCGCGCTATAACGCTGACCCGGATCGCCTGTTCGAGTCCTCTGGCTGTGCCGGGAAACTGGCGGTCTTCGCCGTGCGTCTCGACACCTTTGAAGCGGAAAAAAACCAGCAGGTGTTTTACATTGGCACCAACCAACCCGAGGTGCTGACGGAGATCCGCCGTCATATTCTGGCGACGTTCAACAATCTGCCGGTAGCGGGTGAATACATGCACCGCGACATCTACGACATTGCTGAACAGTACGGCAAAGACACCTTCCTGATGATTGATAAGCTCGGCACCGACAAAATGCCGTTCTTCTTCACGCTGAAGGGCCGCACCGATGCGATGCTGGAAAAGGTGAAATTCTTCCGTCCGCACTTTACCGATCGCGCGATGCAAAAGTTTGGTCACCTGTTCCCGAGTCATCTGCCACCGCGCATGAAAAGCTGGCGCGATAAATATGAACATCATCTGCTGTTAAAAATGGCGGGCGATGGCGTCGCTGAAGCACAAAGCTGGCTCACGGAATTCTTTAAAACTGCAGAAGGCGACTTCTTTGCCTGCACGCCGGAAGAAGGCAGCAAGGCCTTCCTGCACCGCTTTGCAGCGGCTGGCGCAGCCATTCGCTACCAGGCGGTTCATGCCGATGAGGTGGAGGATATTCTGGCGCTGGATATCGCTCTGCGCCGCAATGACACTGAATGGTATGAACATCTGCCGGCGGAAATTGACAGCCAACTGGTGCATAAACTCTATTACGGTCACTTTATGTGCTACGTCTTCCACCAGGATTACATCGTGAAGAAAGGCGTGGATGCTCACGCGCTGAAAGAGCAAATGCTGGAACTGCTGCAACAGCGTGGCGCGCAATATCCGGCTGAGCATAACGTCGGGCATCTGTATGAAGCACCGCCCGCGCTGACCCGTTTTTATCGCGAAAATGACCCGACCAACAGTATGAATCCCGGAATAGGCAAAACCAGTAAGCAGAAATTCTGGAAAGCCCCCTCTTCCGATTAACTCCAGCAACCAGGCCTGATGGCATGGGCTGGATTTGCGCGAAATATCGTGCAAAAGTAATGAAGATGTACCGGAGTCGTAATGACTCCGGTTTTTCTTCGCAAAGGTGAGAACCATGTCTGTTGCCGATACGCTTTCTGATCACGATATCGCAGTGCGCGACGCACTGCCCGACGACGTAGAGGCGATCTCCTCGTTATATGCGTGGCATGTGTTGAATGGTCGCGCCTCTTTTGAAGAAACGCCCCCGACAATCGATGAGATGCGCCGACGTATGCGTACGGTCGCGCAGTATGGTCTGCCGTGGCTGGTGGCGCTCTATCGCGGCGTGGTGGTCGGTTATTGCTACGCCACGCAGTATCGCCCGCGCCCGGCCTATCGTTTTACCCTGGAAGAGTCGATTTATGTCGATACCAGCATGACCGGACACGGCATCGGCAGTCTGCTGATGCAGACGTTAATCACCCGCTGCGAGGAAGGGCCGTGGCGGCAGATGGTGGCGGTGATAGGCGACGGGCATAGCAATCCCGGCTCGCTGCGGTTGCATAAAAAACACGGTTTCGAGATTGCCGGACAGTTGCGTAGCGTCGGGTATAAGAAGGGAGACTGGCGGGATACGTTGATTATGCAGCGCCCACTCAACGAAGGTGACTGGACGCTGCCGGAGTAAGGTTTTGTTATCCATGCCGGATGACGGCATAAATGCCTTATCCGGCCTACGGTTGAGATGTTTTCGTAGGCCTGATAAGCGAAGCGTCATCAGGCTATTTCCCAGGACGACTTCGCCTTATTCGGCCTATAGCATCAGTCGTTTTGCGCGGTTTGCTCACCCGCATTGCCGCCCGCTGCGGCCATCTGTGCGGCTTTTTGCTTTTTATAGCTCAATGCCGCCGCCGGAACCGGCATTACTTTCCCGGTTTCGATCCACGTGCGTAAACGACTGGCATCGGCAAAATGGGTGTACTTGCCGAATGCATCCATCACCACCAGCGCCACCGGTTTATTATTGATTACCGTGCGCATCACCAGGCAATGCCCTGCGGCGTTGGTGAAGCCGGTTTTAGTAAGCTGAATATTCCAGTTGTCGCGATACACCAGATGGTTGGTATTGCGAAACGGCAGCGTATACGCCGGGTTGGCGAAGGTCGCCATATCTTCACGCGTGGTGCTCAGTTGCCCAATCAGCGGATACTGCTTACTGGCGATAAGCAGTCTGGTGAGATCGCGCGCGGTCGACACGTTGTGAATCGACAAACCGGTCGGTTCCACAAAACGGGTCTGGGTCATACCCAGCGCTTTTGCCTTCGCGTTCATTGCCTTAATAAAGGCGTTATAACCGCCAGGATAATGGTGCGCCAGGCTTGCTGCGGCCCGGTTTTCCGAGGACATCAGCGCCAGCAGTAACATATCTTTACGGCTGATTTCACTGTTCAGTCGCACGCGAGAGTAGATCCCTTTCATCTCTGGCGTCTGGCTGATATCCACTTTCAGTTTTTCGTCCAGCGGCAGCCGTGCATCAAGCACCACCATCGCCGTCATTAATTTGGTTATCGACGCAATCGGACGCACCAGGTCCGGATGGTTCGAATAGATCACCTTATTGGTGTTCAGATCCACGATCATCGCACTGCCGGAGGCAATCTCAGGTTGAGACGCCGCGGCAGTCGCCGCCGTTTTTGCCAGCGCTTGCGGTGCAAAAGGCACAGCCAGCATCAGCGCCAGGCTCAGTATGGAAACTCGGAATTTCAGCATGATGAGATTTCAGAAAATGGTTCACGCGTGATGACACGCACCGCCGGAGTCAGGATGGCTCGGCTAGCAGAGGAATCATAGCGAGCTAATGACCTTGCCGCCAGAAGAGAATCGTCAGGAAATGCTGCATTGCTGGCTTTTGCACCAACAATGCAGCACGGTAATCAGAACAAGCGATAGCCATATCCCCAGAGGATGACGGTCAGTGCGAGCAGCACTTCCAGTACCAGTACACCGATAGCCAGGGTCGAGCTGGAGAAACTCAGCCCTTCTTCCTTATTAATATTCAGGAATGTCGGAATGCCCAGATAGAGCAGATAGCCGGTATAGAACAGCGCTACCGTCCCGACGAATGCGCAAAGCCACACCAGCGGGTATAACGCCACCAGACCGCTGAGAAACAGCGGCGTCGCCACATAACCGGCAAACACCATACAGTGCGTCAAAGACGGACGCTGCGGATAACTCCGCGCCATCCACCAGATCACGCGCCCCATGATCGCCACGCCCGCCAGCATCACGGCATAGAACAGAACAGCCAGCACAAGGCCTGTAAACAGAGAAAGTTTCAGGATAGTGCCGTCGCCAAAATTCCAGCCGATTTGGGTCGTACCAATGAAGGCGCAAATGACCGGGATGGCCGCCATCAAAAGCACATGGTGGGTATAGTGATGCGAAACCGTTTCGTTCTCGCTGTTGATCACCTGCATTTCACGATTGGGATGGGAAAACAGCCCCCAGACATGGTTCATACCGCCCCCTTGTTGTCAGCTGTGGACCTAACACTTCAAGTATAATTCAGCTTTGCGATTATTTATTGTACAGACAAAGAAATGCCGCCGCGACTGATGGCCCTTTTTGAGCATCACGAATTCATAGGGTGTATGCTTACATTCGTGGAGGTCATACAGACGTATGGATATAAACAGTCTTATTGCGCAATACGGTTATGCCGCGCTGGTAGTCGGGAGCCTGGCTGAAGGCGAAACCATCACCCTGCTGGGGGGCGTTGCCGCACATCAGGGATTACTCAAGTTCCCCCTCGTGGTCATGGCCGTGGCCTTAGGCGGCATGATAGGCGATCAGCTACTGTACCTGCTGGGGCGCCGCTTTGGTGGCAGGATCCTGCGCCGCTTTGCACGTCATCGTGACAAAATTCGTCAGGCGCAGAAGATGATCCAGCGTCGCCCGTACCTGTTCGTGATCGGCACCCGTTTCATGTACGGGTTTCGCGTGATCGGCCCGCTGTTGATTGGCGCCAGCCATCTGCCGCCAAAGATATTTTTACCGCTGAATATCCTCGGCGCGCTGGTCTGGGCGCTGATCTTCACCACCCTGGGTTATGTGGGAGGTGAAGTGGTCGCGCCATGGTTACATCACCTCGATCAGCATCTCAAACATTGGATCTGGCTGATTCTGGCGGTGGTGCTGGTGATCGGCGCTCGCTGGTGGCTGAAGCGCCGCAGTAAGGCGAAGAAGGTTCAGGAGTGATGATAGCCGCCGCCGAGCGCGCAGGTAAGCTGGATGGACGCATCCAGCCACTGACCTTGTAAAATCAGTCCGTTACCCTGCTCGCGCAGCGCGGGTATTCTGGCCTTGCTGACGAGAGAGCCAGCGATAATCCCGGCGTCATAGCGCGCCTGCGCCAGGCTGACCACCCGATCGGCATCATGTTCAATCTGCTGCTGATGCTGATTTTTCTGCATCAGCGTCGCCACCTGACTGGCCGTACGCGCCACGTCGTTCACCGCATCAACCACCGCTTTGTTATAACTGGCGATCGACAAATTGTTCTGCGCCTGGGCAATATCAAGGTTTGCATTCAGTCTGCCACTGTCAAAGATCGGCAGCGTCAGGCCAGCGGTCACGCCCATCTGTTGGGCGGAACTGCGAAACAGATCGCTCAGATGCAGCGCATCCTGTTGCAAAAAGGCCATCAGATTGATGTCGGGATAGAACGCCGCTTTCGCCGCCTCCACGCTGCTCATAGAAGATTCGATCACCCAGTGCGCCGCCTGCAAATCCGCTCTGCGCGCCAGCAGGGCGTAGCCCAGTTGTCCAAGAAGCTGGCTCTCCACCTGCGGCAGGCTCACTTCATGCAGTTTCAGCGACGTCGACTGCGTGTTGGTCAGCGCGCTCAGACGCGCCTCAATGACTTTCATCTTCCCGGCGATATCATTCAACTGCTGCTGAGTTTTACCGTCATCAATATCCGTTTCCACGCCTTCCACTGAAGAAGTGATGCCGTTCTGGTACAGCTGGCGATCGGTATCAATAATGTTGCGTTGTTCCCGTTCAATTTGGCTCAGCAATTTGCTGAGTGCCGCGTCTGTCTGCCATTCCCAGTAAAGCCGCGTAACGCCGCTGGCTAGCAGTTGGCGGGTCTGCTCACGTTCAGCTTCCCGCGCTTTCACCGCCCCGATGCGCGCCGTCACTTCCGCGCGGTTCTTACCCCACAAATCGAGATCCCAACCGGCTGTCAGGCCAAACGTACCGTTGGTGTACCACGGCCCGGTCGTGCCTGCGGCCGGATCGGTAAGCGCAAACGGCCCCATGACCCCTTCTGCTGACATTTTCTGCCGTTCAGCATTCGCAGAGAAATCAACCTGCGGCCCACCCTGAGCTTCGACCGCTTTGGCCTGCGCTTCGGCCAGCGTGATCCGCTGTTCCGCTACCTGCATATCCGGGGAACTGGCAATCGCGTTCTTCACTAACTCGTTTAACTGTGTGTCATGATAATCCTGCCACCACTGGCTCCCGGGCCACCCGTTATTCAGCGCCGGAGGCAGCGTTGAATCCACATGGGAGGCGGGAGGTTGCTGAGTCAGCGTCGGTTGGCTGTCATGCATGGGGGCACATCCCGCGAGCAAAACAGCCAGCGGAAAGCACGCGTTCAGCGCGTGAAAAGAGTAACGAGTCATGAAGATGTTCTGCTAAGAAAAGGTGTGCGGAGATTACCCGCTGTTGTGACCGGTTTTTTAGTTACGCGTGGCATAACATCTTCGGCAATGAAAAGTCACACCTGGAAAAATATATCTCAGCGGAATATAAACACTTTAATAATATTAAATTTCAATCGACTGGATCGCGCGGGCAATATCCAGTGAATGATTTAACGCGCGAATATCCTGAAAGACGTCCGTGGCCTCACGGTATTCCTTACGCAAATAACCCAGCCATTGTTTAATACGCGCGACGTGATATAAGCCGGTGTCGCCCTGTTTTTCCAGACGGGTATACTTTTTCAGTAGTTCGACGACCTGCGGCCATGGCATTCGCGGCTCGTTATACTTCACCACCCGACTGAGATTGGGAATGTTCAATGCTCCGCGACCAATCATAACCGCATCACAGCCGCTGACGGTCAGACACTCCTGAGCGCTTTGCCAGTCCCAGATTTCACCGTTGGCAATCACCGGAATAGACAGCCGCTCGCGAATTTCGCCAATCGCCTGCCAGTTGATGTGCTCTGCCTTATAGCCCTGCTCTTTGGTGCGCCCGTGCACGACCAGTTCGCTCGCTCCGGCCTGCTGAACGGCGTCCGCAATCTCAAACTTCTTGTCGCCGCTGTCCCAGCCCAGACGCACTTTTACCGTCACCGGCAGATGCGCCGGCACCGCTTCACGCATCGCTTTCGCGCCCTGATAGATGAGTTCAGGATCCTTCAGTAAGGTCGCACCGCCGCCGCTACCATTCACCATTTTTGACGGACAACCGCAGTTTAAATCGACGCCGTAAGATCCCAGTTCCACGGCGCGGGCCGCATTTTCCGCCAGCCACTGGGGATACTGCCCCAACAGTTGCACACGGACTAAGGTGCCGGAAGGGGTCCGGCTGCCGTTGAGCAACTCAGGGCAGAGACGATGAAAGACTTTTGCTGGCAAGAGTTGATCCACCACGCGCACAAACTCGGTGATGCAAAGATCATAATCATTCACTTCCGTCAGAAGTTCGCGCACCAGTGAATCCAGTACGCCTTCCATCGGCGCCAGTAAAACCCGCATATCGTCACCCGCAAAAAAAAGAGGCGCTATCATAGCGCCTCTGTGCGATGAGCAAAACCTTTTGCCAGATGACGGCGCAAAGTGACTTATCCGGCCTACATTCCATCCTGCTTGTAGGCCGGGTAAGCGAAGCGCCTCCCGGCAAAGGCCCTTTTTCTCAGCGTGGCAGAAGACAGTTATCTTCTTTCCAGCCGTACAGCCATTCCATGCCGCGATAAAACTCCGCCTGTGATTTGCCTTTCCACAACAGGTTTCGCACTTGCCGCTCCACGCCTGCCGCGTGATAGACGCGCCCCATTTCGCGGGTCGACCAGACAATGCGCGCCGTGCGTGGAATGCGCACAGACTCATACAGCGCAAAGGCTTTCGCCGCATCGCCATCGCACTGCTCCAGCGCTTTACCCAGCGTGACAGCATCTTCCAGCGCCATACAGGCCCCTTGTGCCATGTACTGCGCCACCGGGTGCGCGGCATCGCCCACCAGCGTGATACGTTCGGTGCCCCATTTTTCTACCGGTTCACGATCGGCGGTTGACCAGCGACGCCAGGTCGTCGGTTTATCCAGCATCTGCCGTGGGCGTGGATGGATCCCGGCGAAATACGACAGCACCTCTTCCTTACTGCCGTCTTTCACGCCCCACTCTTCCTGCTGACGACTGTGGAAGGTGACGACCAGGTTGTACTGCTTGCCGCCGCGCAGCGGGTAGTGTACGAGGTGGCAGTGCGGTCCGGCCCAGAGCACTGGCGCGTTGATGCGCAGGTCTTCCGGCATATCCTCACAGTCAATGACCGCACGGTAGACTACGTGTCCGGTCACGCGTGGCGAATCGCCCAGCAGGCTCTGACGCACCACCGACTTCACGCCGTCACAACCGACCAGAATATCGGCGGTCCAGCTATTCCCCTGCTCGTCGAACACCGTTACGTCGTCCGCCGTCTGGCGAATGTCGACCACATTGGTCGAGGTCCGGTACTCAACGTTCGGATGAGTCAATACTGATTCCCAGACGGAAGCGTGAATATCGACCCGGTGGATGACCGCATACGGACCGCCGAAGTGGTCGCGAAAGGCCTGTCCGGTCTCGATGTGCACCACTTCTTCCGCGTTCACGGCGTCCATCATGGTGATGTGATCGGTAAACACCGCACGCTGACGCGCGACATCGCCGACGCCGAGGCTGTCCAGTGCAGAGAAGGCGTTTGGACCGAGCTGAATACCCGCACCGATCTCGCCAATTTCATGGGCTTTTTCCAGCAGCATCACTTTGATACCCTGACGCGCCAGCGAAAGCGCGGTGGCTGCCCCGCCAATTCCGCCGCCGACAATAATTGCGCTCGTCACTTTAGCCATTGTCATTCTCCTTCTCAGGCTGAGATTTTATCTTGTTGATTTTCCGGGGCGGCGGCGATGAACGCCGGGAGCTGTATGCAGGCGTCATACACGGCTTTGCAGCGCGGATAGCCGCTCAGATCGCACCCCATTCTTAACGCATTCGCCCATTGCGGGACCAGGCAGCAGTCGGCAAGCGTCGGCGCATTACCCACGCAGTAATTCTGCGACTGGCTCTGACGCAGCAGTTGTTCGACGGCGCTTAGCCCCTGCTGGATCCAGTGCGCGTACCAGCGTTTTTTCTCTTCTTCACTGACCTTCAGTTCCTCGCTCAGATAGCGCAGCACCCGCAAATTATTCACAGGGTGAATATCGCAAGCGATGGCATAGACGATCTCCAGCACCTGCGTGCGCGCCGGATCGCTGACGGGCAGCAAACGTGATTGCGGAAAATGCCGGTCCAGCCAGTCGATAATCGCCAGCGACTGGCTCAGCGCTTCGCCATCATCGGTCACCAGCGTCGGTACCAACCCCACCGGATTCATCCGCCGGTAGGCCAGTTCATTTTGCTGACCGATACGGATATTGACGCCCACCGTGTGGTAGTCGATCCCCTTTAATGCCAGCGCGATACGCACGCGGTACGACGCCGAACTGTTAAAAAAACTGTACAGCTTCATACATCACCTCAGACAATCTTCACAGCGACAGGCGTCAGTCCGTCCACGCCACCGGTGATCACATCCCCTTTCACCACGGCACCAACGCCTTCCGGCGTGCCGGTGAAGATCAGGTCGCCCGGTTGCAGTTCGAAGAAGCCGGACAGATAGCTGATCGTTTCATTCACCGACCAGATCAGATGGCGGATGTCGCTGCGCTGATGATCGTCGCCGTTCACCTGTAACCAGATAGGCGCGGAAGTGATATCCGCAATTTCATCCGCTTTATGCAGCGGCGCGATGGGCGCAGAGAGATCGAACGCTTTGCCGATTTCCCACGGACGCCCCATCTGACGCATCTCCATCTGGCGATCGCGGCGGGTCATATCCAGCCCGGTGGCATAGCCCCAGATATACTCATGGGCGTTTTCTAACGGGATATCGCTGCCCTTTTTGCCGATGGCGACCACCAGCTCAATTTCATAGTGATAGTTATCCGTTTGCGCCGGGTATGGCAGCGCTAACGTTTCGCCTGCGGCTACCGGCACAATCGCATCGGCAGGCTTACAGAAAAAGAACGGCGGCTCACGGTCCGGATCAAACCCCATTTCGCGGGCATGGGCGGCATAGTTACGCCCTACGCAGTACACGCGACGGACGGGGAACTGCGCATCACTACCGACAACCGGTACGCTGACGGGGGCCTGTGGTGCAAATACATACTGAGTCATAGCTCTCTCCCAAATTAATAGCGGGCTTCGCGGAACAACCCGAGGGCTTCCTGTACCGGTCGGTCCGAAAAACTGAATAAAACGGTTTCATCGGTGGTTTTGAACGACACGTCGTGCCAGGTCGGGACCACAAAAATATCTTTGGCTGAAAAGTGGAACGTCTCGTTGCCGACGGTGACATCCCCCGCCCCTTCAACCACGTGGTAAATGGTGCTGTCAGTGGTTCGCGCCACCCGCGAGGTAAAGCCTTTTGGCAACAGTTGCAGGAACGTGCCCATCGATGGCATCGGGTAGCCGCCCGTCACCGGATTGACATAGCGCATTTTGTAGCCATCCCACTCATCGGCATCGCCGAGACGAGTCAGGTCGTGCAGCGCTTCACGACTGCGGTCATAGCGATAGTTGAAAATCGGCGATGAATTGCCTTTCTGATGGCGCAGCGGCAGCATGTTGGCGGCATAGCGCGGCAGGTAGTCTCCCTCTTTACGCGAGACCGGCTGCTGATCTTCCGGGTAATCCTCGGCAAAGCCGCAGCCCAGAATGTTAACCAGCGGCAGATCCAGACCGTCCAGCCAGACCACCGGCTCATCGCCAGGGTTGCCGTGGTCGTGCCATTGCCACTGCGGGGTCAGAATAAAATCGCCAGTGTGCATCTGGGTACGCTCACCGTCCACAGCGGTAAATGCCCCTTTCCCTTCCACAATAAAGCGTAACGCCGACTGGTTATGACGATGGCTGGGGGCGACTTCGCCCGGCATGATTAGCTGCAGTCCCGCGTAGAGCGTTGACGTTATAGAGGACTGACCGCGCAGCATCGGGTTTTCCAGTACCAGCACGCGACGAATCGCCTCTTTTGCGCCAATCAGGTTGCCGCTTTCCAGCAGCAACGGCCGAATTTCCTGGTAGTTCCAGTAGGCTGGCGCACAGGTCGGATTCGGCGTTTGCGGAACCAGATGATGCAGCGATTCCCACAGCGGGGTCAGGTTCTGCCCCGAAATATGCTGGTAAAACTGCTGACGGCTGTTTTTAACATCCTGATTTTGTTCTGACATAGGGATTCTCCTTATTCGTTCACGACGCTTGCATGCGGCATAGCATCAGGGACAGAGGCTGTCTGGCGAACGACAATTGTCAGTGCGGCTAACATCACCGCGCTGATGGCCGCCGGAACAGCGATAATGAAAAACAAAGTGTCGAAAGAGAAATTCATCGCCATCATCACGCCGCCAGAAAGCGAACCGACAATCGCTCCGCAGCGCCCCACCGCGTTGGACCAGCTCACGCCCGTCGCCCGACTCTGGGTGGGATAGAGCGTGGCGGTTAAGGCATTGAGGCCCACCTGCGATCCGCTGATACCCACTCCGGTACCAAAAATCGCCAGTGCCATCAGCCATAAACCGTTTTCACTCAGGCCAATCATGACAATGCATACCGCTCCCAGCGCGTAGCTCACGGCCAGCACCCGGAAGGGATTGTGTTTATCCATCAGCACGCCCAATGCCAGCGCGCCGAGCGTACCGCCAATCTGGAATGCCGCCGTCACCCAGGAAGCCTGCTGCAGATCAATCCCACGATGATTCAGCAGCGTCGGCATCCAGCTCGACAGCAGATAGATGATTAACAGGCTCATGAAGAACACCACCCATAACATCAGGGTAATGGGCAACTGACGGCCAACAAACAGCTGACGAATGCTGCCTTTGGCAATTGCCGCCGCCTCCTGGAGGTAAAACTGAGTATTGTCGTAACGTTCGCCGGTGATCGCGCTGACCGTTCTGGCGATGGTTGTCTGCGGTAGCTGGCGACGTACCTGCCAGCGCGGAGATTCCGGCAGGACCGCGAGCAGGACAAAGAACAGCATCAACGGTAATACGCCGCCGAGGACCAGAATCCCGTGCCAACCAATAACCGGCACCAGCTGCGCGCTGACAATCCCGCCCATCGCTGAACCGAGCGTAAAGCCGCAGAACATCAGGGTAACCAGCGCGCCGCGGCGGCGGGCGGGCAAATATTCAGAGGTCATCGTGATGGTGTTGGGCATGGCGCCGCCCAGGCCAAGACCGGTCAGAAAGCGCAGAATAACCAGCGTTTGCAGATCCGGCGAAAAGGCGGAAATCAGGCTCAGCGCGCCAAACAGCGCCACGCAGAGCTCAATCACCCGTTTGCGACCGAAGCGGTCAGACAGCGGTCCGCAAAGTAAGGCGCCGGCGGTAAGGCCTAACAGACCTGCGCCAAACAGCGGGGCGAGGTCTCCGGCAGTTAACTGCCAGTGGGTACGAATATCGGGTGCAATAAAGCCGATGGCTGCGGTATCAAAACCATCAAGCATGACCACCAGAAAGCAGCAGATGATCACCCGCCACTGTGTCTTGCTGACTGGAGCAGCATCGATCAGGGCTTGTAGTTCACGTCGTTGAGTCATAGTGAATGCCTCGGTGCAGGTAGGGACAGATGTTGTTTTGTTTTTGGTATGTTACGAGTTTGTAGACTGGGCGATAAAATGTACAATGGCATTTCAGGCAGAGACATAACCTGGAGGTTATCGCTGATGGCAAACTGGGCGCAAAAACTGAAACTGCACCATCTGCAAATGCTGGTGGCGCTGGGCGAACAAGGGAATCTCACGCACGTTGCGCGAATGATGAATATCACCCAACCCGCGCTGTCGAAATGGCTGTCACAACTCGAAGATGAGATGGGGATCACGCTCTTTGAACGTCACAGTAAAGGCCTGCGCCCCTCGGAAGGCGGCAAGCTGCTGTTGCAACACGCCCAGCGTTTAATCAATGACATGGAGCGTTCGCAGTATGAAATGGCGCGCTTTAAAGAAGGCGGGCTGGTAGGGAGTCTGAAGATTGGCTGCTCACCGGTGGCGACTGACTGTGTATCGCAGGCGATCCTCAATCTGCTCGTTGAGATGCCAACGCTGCACCTTAACATTGAAGAAAAGGTCATGACGCCGCTGCTGCATGACCTGCTTGCCGGTTCCGTGGATGTGGTGGTGGGTCGCGTCGGCGGGCGGGCGCTGCAGCTTCCGCTCAATTATCAGGTGCTGTATACCGAACCCGTCTGTTTTGTCGCCCGCCCCCACCATCCGTTAGCGAAGTTTGACACCCTGAGCTGGGCCGATCTCGCGCACTGGCGCTGGATCGTCTGGCCGACGGGGACGCCTATCCGCCTGAGTATTGATAACGCGCTGGTCGATAACGGCGTGATGCTGCCGGAAAACACCATTGAGTCGGCATCAATGAACGTCAGTACTAACCTGCTGCAAAGCAGCGATATGATCTCTATCCTTTCTTTACGGCTGGCGCAGCGCTATGCCAGCCAGGGACAGCTGGTGATCCTCAACCTGCCGAAGATTGAACAGAAAGGCAGCGTGGGCGTGTTCTGGCGCAACAATGAGACGCCGTCCAGCGCGCTGAGTCGTTTCTTGCAACTGCTGGCACAAGTTTAGCATCACGTATTGGGGATATTGCCCAATGTTCCCGCTGTCTATGTTCAGTATGCTAAGAATTCATGATGTGATCGATAGCACGTTTTAAAGTTTAATTGTATGATGAATCCGTCGCTTCAAGGAATTTCAACATGAGCAAGACACTGAATATCATCTGGCAATACTTACGCGCTTTCGTGCTGATTTATGCCTGTCTGTATGCAGGCATTTTTATTGCGTCCCTGCTGCCCGTCGCGATTTCTGGCAGCATCATCGGGATGCTGATCCTGTTTGTGCTGCTGGCGTTGCAAATCATCCCGGCGAAATGGGTGAACCCTGGCTGCTATGTGCTGATTCGCTATATGGCGCTGTTGTTTGTGCCGATTGGCGTCGGCGTGATGCAATACTTCGATCTGCTGCGCGCGCAGTTCGGCCCGGTGGTGGTGTCGTGTGCAATCAGTACGCTGGTGGTGTTTCTGGTGGTGAGCTGGAGCTCACACCTGGTCCACGGTGAACGAGAAGTGGTGGGTCAGAAAGGGGCTAAAGAATGATGTCGTCAATCTGGTGGTCTTTACCGCTGACGCTGGCGGTTTTTTTCGGCGCACGCAAACTGGCTGCACGTTTTAAATTTCCTTTACTGAATCCGCTGCTGGTAGCGATGGTGGTGATTATCCCGTTCCTCCTGCTGACCGGTATCTCCTACGATCGCTATTTTAAAGGTAGCGAAGTGCTGAATGACCTGCTGCAACCGGCAGTCGTGGCGCTGGCCTATCCGCTGTACGAACAGCTGCATCAGATTCGCGCCCGCTGGAAGTCAATCATTACCATCTGCTTTGTCGGCAGCATTGTGGCCATGGTGACCGGCACTTCGGTGGCACTACTGATGGGTGCAACACCTGAAATCGCCGCCTCCGTGTTACCGAAATCCGTCACTACGCCGATTGCAATGGCCGTGGGCGGCAGCATCGGCGGCATCCCGGCGGTCAGCGCCGTGTGCGTGATTTTCGTCGGTATTCTCGGTGCCGTCTTTGGTCATACGTTGTTAAACGCGATGCGCATTAAAACTAAAGCCGCGCGCGGACTGGCGATGGGCACCGCGTCCCACGCCCTCGGCACCGCCCGCTGCGCGGAGCTGGATTATCAGGAAGGCGCGTTCAGTTCGCTGGCGCTAGTGATTTGCGGGATTATTACCTCGCTGATCGCCCCGTTCCTGTTTCCGATTATTCTCGCGGTTGTGGGCTAAAATTTGCGATACGTCGCACATTTTTAATTTATGTTTCATAAGTTGCATACGTAATGAGAATTAGATCACACATATAGCCGTAACAGGCTCGTACACTACGATCCCAATACATTGTTATGAGGCAACGCCATGCACCCACGTTTTCAAACTGCCTTTAGCCAACTCGCGGACAACCTGCAATCCGCGCTGGTGCCCATTCTGGCAGATACGCATTTCCCCGCTTCGCTGACGGCTGAGCAGGTATCAATGCTTAAAAGCGCAACGGGACTGGACGAAGACGCGCTGGCATTCGCGCTGCTGCCGCTGGCGGCGGCCTGCGCCTGTACGCCGTTGTCGAACTTCAACGTTGGCGCGATTGCGCGCGGCGTGAGCGGAACGTGGTATTTCGGTGCCAACATGGAATTCCTCGGCGCAACCATGCAACAAACGGTTCACGCTGAACAAAGCGCCATCAGCCACGCCTGGTTGCGCGGTGAGAAAGGTCTCGCGGCGATCACCGTTAACTACACGCCGTGCGGCCACTGCCGCCAGTTTATGAACGAACTGAACAGCGGACTGGATCTGCGCATTCATTTGCCCGGTCGAGAACCGCATACGCTGCGCGACTATTTGCCAGATGCGTTTGGGCCGAAAGATCTCGACATCAAGACGCTGCTGATGGACGAACAGGATCACGGTTTTGCCCCTCAGGGAGATGCGCTGACGCAAGCGGCCATTGCTGCCGCGAGCCGTAGTCATATGCCATACAGCCAGTCACCGAGCGGTGTGGCGCTGGAGTGCAAAGACGGACGTATCTTTAGCGGAAGCTATGGCGAAAACGCCGCGTTTAACCCGACGCTGCCACCGTTGCAGGGGGCACTGATTATGCTGAATCTGAACGGTTACGGTTATGCCGATATTCAGCGTGCGGTTCTGGCGGAAAAAGCCGATGCCCCGCTGATCCAGTGGGATGCTACCGCCGCCACACTGAAAGCGCTGGGCTGCAGCAACATCGATCGCGTGCTTTTGGGTTAAAGGTCTAATGACGCCCGTTCACAGGCCGGATAAAGCATTTTCACCGCTATCCGGCCTAACCGCCTGATGGTGCTACGCTTATCAGGCCTGCGCTTGTTTCATGCGGTATTGCTACGTATTGCTGAAAATCCCCCCAATCAGACTGCTGTTTCTTGCGCTTCGCCAGCGGGTACAGTAGCCTGATTGAAATTTCATCCAGTGACAGAGTTTTCTTCATGCTAAAGCGCGCACTCTACAGCCTGTTGGTCCTGATCGGCTTGCTGCTGTTGATCGTGCTGGGCCTTGATCGCTGGATGAGCTGGAAAACCGCTCCCTATATTTACGACGAGCTTCAGGACCTGCCCTACCGCCAGGTTGGCGTGGTGCTCGGCACGGCTAAATATTATCGCACCGGGGTGATCAACCAGTATTATCGCTACCGTATTCAGGGCGCGCTGAACGCCTATAACAGCGGCAAGGTTAACTATCTGCTGCTCAGCGGCGACAACGCCCTGCAAAGCTATAACGAACCGATGACGATGCGCAAAGACCTGATTGCCGCTGGCGTCGATCCTGCCGACATCGTGTTAGATTACGCCGGATTCCGCACGCTCGATTCGATTGTCCGCACCCGTAAAGTCTTCGACACTAATGACTTCATCATCATTACCCAGCGCTTCCACTGCGAGCGCGCGTTGTTTATTGCCCTGCATATGGGGATTCAGGCGCAGTGCTACGCCGTGCCATCGCCAAAAGATATGCTGACGGTTCGGGTACGCGAGTTTGGCGCACGTTTTGGCGCGCTGGCCGATCTGTATCTGTTTAAACGTGAACCCCGGTTTCTCGGCCCATTAGTGCCAATCCCCACCCTGCATCAGGTTCCCGACGATGCCCAGGGATATCCGGCCGTGACGCCGGAACAATTGCTTGAACTGCAAAAGAGACAAGGAAAATAAGCATGGAAGACAAAACCCTCTTTATCGTGATTGGTGTACTGATGATCGTCGCCTGGACCTTGCGGGAAGGCATTAAAGGGTTACGCTCCGGCGTCGTTGAGAAAACGGTTAAAGGTTCGCAAACGCCGCGCTTAATTCAGCGCGCTGCGGAACCTGGCGCTTACTGGAGCTATATTGGCGTCTACTTTGGCCTTTCGGTCGGTGCGCTGCTTGTCGGCATCTGGTTGGTTTTTATCAAATAAAAAACCGGCGCAGAGCACGTCTGCACCGGTTTGATTCTGCCCTGAAGGGATTACTTCTTACGCGCGTATTTCAGTGAATCCAGCGCGACCGCGAAGATAATGATGCCGCCTTTGATGATGTACTGCCAGTACGGGTTAACGCCGATGTAGGTCAGGCCATAGTTGATGACGGTAAAGATAATCACACCGGTCACCACGCCGAACACGGTACCCACCCCGCCGCTAAACGACACGCCGCCGACCACGCACGCCGCAATCGCATCCAGTTCGTACATAAAGCCCAGGTTGTTGGTTGCCGAGCCGATACGCCCCGCTTCCAGCAGGCCGCCGAAGGCATAGAACACACCGGACAGCGCATAGATCATCAGCAGGTTCAGCGCCACGTTCACGCCTGATACTTTCGCCGCTTCCGGGTTACCGCCGATGGCGAAAATGTTTTTACCGAAGCGAGTTTTATTCCACAGTACCCAGACAAACGCGACGGCGATTAGCGCATAGAACGTGATATACGAAAGCCGGAAGCTGCCCAGTGCGATAAAGCCCTGCGCGAACGTCGAGAAGCCGCTATCAAAGCCCGAAATCGGCGAGGCCCCCACGAAGTCGTAATACAGAGAGTTGATCCCGTAGACGATAATCATCGTGCCGAGTGTGGTAATAAACGGCGTCACGTTCAGGTAAGCAATGATAATCCCGTTCACCAGGCCGATGACCGCGCCAATAGCGCAGACAATCAGGATCACCAGCGCAATCGGCATGGTCGCCATTTCGGGGAACACTTTATTGGCGTTCTCCATCGACTGCAGCAGCGTTGCCGCCACCACCGCCGCCAGACCAACCTGACGACCCGCTGACAGGTCTGTCCCCTGGGTGACAATCAGACCGGCGACCCCCAGTGCAATAATAATACGCACGGAAGACTGGGTCAGAATATTACTTAAGTTAAGCAGACTTAAGAACGTGGGATCCTGGAAAATAATAATGGCCAGCAAGACTAAAAGAACGACGTAAATACCGCCCTCTTTCAGATAAGTAAGAAAACTTTTCTTATTTAACGCACTCATGAGGAGCCCCTGATCTTAAAGGTGCAAAGACGCAAGACGCAGAATTTCGTTTTGCGTTGTCGTTTTTGTATCAACAATTCCAGAAACGAGGCCGTTGCTCATGACCAGAATACGATCCGTTATCCCTAACAATTCCGGCATTTCGGAGGAGATAATAATGATCCCCTTACCTTTTTTCGCCAGTTCCGCAATTAACTGATAAATTTCAAACTTCGCACCGACGTCGATCCCACGGGTGGGTTCGTCGAGCATTAAAATTTCCGGTTGCGTCAGCAGCCAGCGACCAATAACCACTTTCTGCTGGTTACCGCCCGAAAGCGAACCAATTTGCGTCTTGTGACCTGGCGTTTTTACCCGCATGGAGTCAATAACCCATTGGGTATCGCTTTTCATTCGCGAGTTATCTAACAGACCGACTTTATTTTTGTAGTTCTGAATATTGGAAATTAAGGAATTAAAACCAATGTCCAGATAAGCATAAATCCCGGTGGAACGACGCTCTTCTGTGACCAGCGCGAACCCGTGGTTAATAGCTTCATTCGCACTGTGGTTATTAATCTTTTTGCCGTGCAGCGTAATCGTGCCCGATGATTTCTCACGGATACCAAACAGCGTTTCAACGATGTCAGTGCGCTTAGCGCCAACCAGTCCTGCGATGCCGAGGATCTCGCCTTTATGCAAATCAAAGGAAACATCCCGGATCGACGGTTGGCGCAGCGAGGTCAGGTTACGCACTTCCAGAATGACTTCACCCGGCTTGTTAACTTTATCCGGGAATCGCTGGTTCAGGGAACGACCGACCATCATGGCGATGATCTTGTCCATATCCAACCCTTCCAGCGGTTGCGTCGCAATCCACTGTCCGTCGCGTAGCACGGTAATTTCATCACACAACTGGAAAATTTCTTCCATTTTGTGGGAGATATAGACAATACCGCAGCCGCGTTCTTTCAGCTTACGAATAATGGTGAACAGATGGTTGACCTCTTTTTCGGTTAACGAAGAGGTCGGTTCATCCATAATCACAATTTTCGCGTTATACGAAAACGCTTTGGCAATTTCGATCATCTGCATTTGCGACACGGACAATGTTCCGACGCGCGCACGCGGATCGATATCAATATCCAGCTCGTCAAAAATCGCCTTGGTATCGCGGTACATTTTCTCCTGATCGACAAACATGCCTTTGGTGGGATAACGTCCCAGCCACATGTTGTCCATAACAGAACGTTGTAATACCAGGTTTAACTCCTGATGTACCATTGAAATACCATTCTCCAGCGCTTCTTTGGCTGAATGAAAATCGATTTCTTTCCCCTGAAATAATATGCTGCCAGAATCTTTTTGATAGATCCCAAAAAGACATTTTAATAGTGTCGACTTTCCTGCGCCATTCTCTCCCATTAATGCATGAATCGAATGTGGGCGGACTTTTAAATTAACATTATCAAGTGCCTTAACGCCGGGAAAAGACTTGTTGATGCCGCTCATTTCCAACAAGAATTCACCTGACGGCTGAGTAGTTGTGCTGACCATAATTATACCTTGTTGGCCTCGCAGAGTGCGTGATGAAAGGGCGCGACAACATCGCGCCCCACAAACTTACTTCTTGGTGAACTCGGCCAGGTTATCTTTATCAACGCCTACGTAAGGAACGCGGACGATTTTATTTTCGATTTTCCACTCAGTGCCGTCAGCCGCACCCTTGCCATCGGCAAGGTTTTTCGCCAGGTCAAAGGTCGCTTTCGCCTGGTTATTCGCATCGTTCAGCACGGTACCGGCCAGTGCGCCGGATTTCACCAGTGCCAGCGCTTCTGGCAGCGCATCGACGCCAAATACCGGTACGCTGGTTTTGTTGTGCGCTTTCAGCGCTTCAACGGCACCCATTGCCATCGCATCGTTGTTGGCAATAACCACTTCAATTTTGTTGGCGTTCGGACCGGAAAGCCACGCATCCATTTTGTCCTTCGCCATGGCGGTGTCCCACATTGCGGTATCTAACTGCAGCTGTTCGGTTTTGATGCCTTTGTCGTTCAGCTCTTTGATAACGTAAGTGGTACGCGCTTCAGCATCCGGATGACCCGGCTCGCCTTTCAGCAGCACGAACTGAATCTGACCGTCTTTGTTCAGATCCCAGCCCTGGTTTGCCGCCCAGTGTTTGGCAATCAGATCGCCCTGGATAATACCGGATTCTTTGGAGTCAGTACCGACGTAGTAAGCCTTGTCATAGCTGTCCAGCGCTTTACGGGAAGGTTCTTTGTTGAAGAAGACCACTGGCACATTCTGACCGCGCGCTTTTTCGATAACGGTGCCCGCCGCCGCCGGGTCAACCAGGTTGATGGCCAGCGCTTTCACGCCTTTTGCCAGCAGCACGTCGATCTGATCGTTTTGTTTGGACTGGTCGTTCTGGGAGTCGTTCATCAGCAGCTGAACGTCAGGCGCTGCTTTTGCGTCTGCTTCGATAGCCTTACGCACCACGGACATAAAGTTATCGTCATATTTGTAGATTGTCACACCGATGCGAGTATCAGCAGCGTGCGCAGCCGCGCCGAATAACATGCTTGCCATAACGGCAGAAAGGGTCAACACCTTCTTATTCATGGTAACTCCGGTTTTATTATGCAGGGTAGTACGTAAGATAAATGCCCGGCGGGACAAAACGTTAATGAAGTGTTATGTGAACGCCGAAGCTCATTTTAAAAAAATCTCTCTTCCTTGCCCGGTAACGCTCCAGAAATAGGCTTTAATTTCGCTTAAAGCGCTTTTACCTCGGTAAAAGTGATTACTCACAGTTACATCGTAGTTACAGTGCGACAAGCGGTGCCATCATAGCGACGACAATGTTAAGATACTGTGAATTTACTCACATATTGAAAGCGGTTACATCCGGCGAAATCATAAGTTAGTGATCGCCGCCGCATTCTGTCGTACAGCAACCGAATGACGCCGTACGAGAGTCGGCATGAAGCAGTGGGTCGCGGATAAATCCAGCGTTCCGGCGGCCCCCTGCAAAGCAAGTTCTGTCGCCAGTTTTGCCATAGAAGCAATGGGATAGCGCACCGTTGTTAACTGGGGATCGGTGTAACGGGCAATGGGAATATCGTCGAAACCAATGATTGAAAGGTGTAAGGGAATGGAAATGCCGTTGTCCTTTAGCGCCGTCAGCGCGCCGGCGGCCATATTGTCGTTATAGGCAAACACGGCGCTTAGTTGCAGGTTGCGCCCCAGCAGCTCAACCATTGCCGCCTCACCGCCCTGCATATCCGGCGATCCGATGCCAATCCAGCTTTCCGGGGGAACAATGCCCTGCTCCTTAAGCGCACTACTCCACCCTTCCCGGCGCATGACGTCATCTTCAATGCGGTGGCTGGAAGCCAGATAGCCAATGCGCTGATGACCGTTATTCAGTAACATGCGGGTCGCCATTTTCGCGCCGCTGATATTGTCCAGACAGACGCAGCGGTGGGCGTAGCCGGGGACAATGCGGTTGATCAGCACCATACCGGGGATCTGATCCATAAACTCACCCAGTTCCCGATCGCTTAACGCTTTTGAGTGAACGATCAGCGCGTTACAGCGCTGGCGGATCAACACCTCAATGGCATGACGCTCTTTTTCGGCTTCATGATAGCTGTTGCCGATCAGTACATATTTTTGGTGCTGCTGAGCGACCAGATCCACCGCTTTCACCAGCGCGCCAAAAAACGCATCGGACACGTCCATCACCACCACGCCGATGGTTTCACTGACCTGCGTGGCCAGTGCCTGGGCATTGGCATTTGGCCGATAGCCCAGCAGCGTCACCGCCTTCATTACCGCCTCGCGCGTATCGGGACTGACCAGCGCGCTGTTATTTAATACGCGGGAAACCGTCGCTACGGATACGCCTGCCTGACGCGCCACATCACGAATGGTGATCATATTCACTACCCTGTCTGGAATTGCAGCCACTCGCTGCATAACTGGCGGCTATTTTGTCAGCGGAGGGAAAAGGACTACGTGAGTGCGGTCACAGCGATGAAAGCGCTTACATCCATTTTGTTAATGATTGTGATCCAGATCGTTATCTGGATGTATGGGACAATGATGTCCCTGACGCACGCAGGGTTAATTGCCGCCAGAGCCACTCCACCGGGCCCTGAGGCAGGAATCGTAACCAGATCACGGAGAAAAGCAGATTTGCCAACCACACCGGGAAGACAAACAGCAGCAGTTCCAGTCGGTCGAATTTCATAAATAAGCCGAATTGATAAAACAGCGTGGTGCAAATCACGGTTTGCAGCAGATAATTTGTCAACGCCATTCGCCCGACGCAGGCAATCGCAAGAACGATTTTACTGCGGCTTAGCTGCGGCCAGTAACCAAACATCAGCGCGGTATAGCCGAGCGTCTGAAACGGTGCGCTAAGCTCACGCGGTGCCTGTAACAGGAAGGCGCACCAGCGATAGTTCCAGTCCAGTTGCCACTGCGCGACCACCGCAGGCAGGTTAATCAGCAGACCCACGGCGATCAGTAAAAAACCGCTGCGCCGGTAATGCGAAAGACGAAACTGCCCTTTCAGCCAGCCACTGCGCATCAGTGCCGCCCCGAGCAACATCATACCCGCCAGCTGCCAGCCGTACTGCGCTCCCAACGCCAACAGGCTATTCGATAAAGCATCGACCCGGTTACTGATGGCTTCCACGCCGCCATTCACCTTCCAGTATCGTTCATACAGCAACGCAGACGCATCCGGCGTCCAGGCGCGGTTTGTTTCACTACCGGAGATCGCACCAAGCAACAGCAGAACGCCAATACCGACCAGATAGAGCAACACGCCGGTGTTAAACAGGCTTTTCACCGACGGCGCATCACGCACCAGTCGCCAGCAGATCAGCCCCACCAACCCATAGGCCAGCAGAATATCGCCATCCCAGAACAGCAAGGCATGAATAAAACCGAGTAGCACCAGCAGGGTCAAACGAGACTGGATCCAGCGCTTGCCGCGTGGCAGCAGCATCTGCAGGCCCGCGCCAAACAGCAGTGCAAACAGAGTGAGGAATTTTACCTGCGCGAACAGATCCAGAATGGCCCATGTCCATGCATCTGAAGCCGTGATACTTCCATTCCAGGCGGGATTGAGGTAAGCCGCCTTTGGCAGACCAAAGGCGCTAATATTCAATAACAGGATGCCGAGGATGGCGACGCCACGAACAAAATCCAGCGTGACATTACGCTCCATAGCTCCTGCCTTAATCAGTTGTGATGACGGACAGCGCGCAAAAATTCCTGACGCGTATTCTGGCTCGATTTAAACAGACCGCCAAGCGAGGTGGTGGTCGTCGCACTGGTCGCATCGCGAATACCACGCGCTTTCACGCAGTAATGCACCGCATCAATTGATACGGCCACGTTATTGGTTCCCAGCAGGGTTTGCAGCGCGGTCAGGATCTGTTGCGTTAGACGCTCCTGTACCTGCGGACGTTGGGCAAAGAACTGGACGATGCGGTTGATCTTCGACAAACCAATCACCGACTCTTTCGGGATATAGGCCACGGTGGCTTTACCATCAATAGTCACAAAATGGTGTTCACACGTGCTGGTGAGAGTGATGTCGCGTACGGTGACCATCTCATCGACTTTCATTTTGTTTTCAATGACGGTGATTTTCGGGAAATTGGCGTAATCCAGGCCTGAGAAAATCTCATCAACATACATTTTGGCGATGCGATGCGGCGTTTCCATCAGGCTGTCATCGCTCAGGTCGAGGTTCAGCAACTGCATGATCTCGGTCATATGGCCTGAGATAAGACGTTTGCGCGTTTCGTTATCCATCTCATGCACGGGCGGCCGCAGCGGCGTTTCCAGCCCTCGCGCTACCAACGCTTCATGAACCAGGGCCGCTTCTTTACTGAGTGATGACATTTATTCTTCTCCTGCAGGTGTGGCGCCTCTGCCCTACGTGGGGCAAAGTTTGTAGGCTGTAGACAGCCTGATTATTGTGCGTGAGGCCGCGCACATAATCCAGTATTCACAACGATAATTATTGAAATTGCCGTTGCCTTTCAAACCGTGTTTCGCAAAAGACTACGGGAAGGGTTACATCGACGTGTTCTCGATGATGAAGCAAGTCTGCGCGATGCGGAAGTGAAAGTTACTCACAGTGCCATGAATTATCTGTATTATGGAGAGTTTGCGAACACATTCAGGTTCAACACAACAAGGAGCCACGCATGGAAATGCTCGAAGAGCACCGCTGTTTTGAAGGCTGGCAACAACGCTGGCGTCACGACTCCACCACGCTGAACTGCGCAATGACGTTCAGCATTTTTCTCCCTCCCCCTCGCGATACTACCCCTCCGCCGGTTCTGTACTGGCTGTCCGGGTTAACCTGTAATGATGAAAACTTTACCACCAAAGCCGGTGCGCAGCGTATCGCGGCTGAATTAGGTATCGTTTTAGTCATGCCGGATACCAGCCCGCGCGGCGAACAGGTCGCCAACGATGAGGGTTATGATCTGGGTCAGGGGGCCGGTTTTTATCTCAATGCGACACAGCAACCCTGGGCTGCCCATTTCCGCATGTATGATTACGTGCGGGACGAACTCCCGTCGCTGATTCAGGCGCATTTTAACGTCAGCGATCGCTGCGCGATCAGTGGACACTCCATGGGCGGTCACGGTGCGCTGATCATGGCGTTGAAAAATCCAGGCAAATACACCAGCGTTTCTGCTTTCGCCCCCATCGTTAACCCGTGCCGCGTCCCGTGGGGCGAAAAAGCGTTTCTCGCCTATCTGGGCGAGGATCGCGCCGCATGGGCCCAATGGGACAGCTGTGCGTTGATGTACGCCAGCCAGCCGGAAGACGCTATCCCGACGCTGGTTGACCAGGGCGACAGCGATCAGTTTCTGGCCGATCAGCTGCAACCCGCCATTCTGGCTGAAGCCGCACGCCAGACCGCATGGCCGATGACGCTGCGTATTCAGCCTGGTTACGATCACAGCTATTACTTTATTGCCTCATTTATTGAGGATCATCTGCGCTTCCATGCCGAACATTTGATCAAATAACGGCAGGAGGGCAATGTGCCCTCCTTTTTCTTCTTCATTTCTCCATGATTTCTTCATTTTTTCCTCACATTTACGTTCCTCTATCTTATTGACTTAAAAGGTTTTCCCTTAAAAATCAACCAAACGCAAATGATTTCAATTATCATTAGTGTTTACAAATATTCATTCTTTTGTACAATTTCCCCCGCTTCTTTACCGCTAAGAGTTCTTAAAAGACAAACACATACAGTTGTCATGGCCTTTTTACATGACACGCGGTTTTTACTCGTTTAATGGAATGACAAAATGACCATACCTCACGTTAAGGCTATTGCCGTCGTCGTCAGCGCGGCATGCCTCCCATCGCTCGTTCATGCTGCCGATCAGGATACCGTTGTTGTTACCGCGACGGGATTTGAGCAGAAAATCCAGAACGCCCCGGCTTCGATTTCGGTTATTTCAAAACAGCAAATTGAAGACAAAGCTTACCGTGATGTTACCGATGCACTGAAAGATGTCCCTGGCGTGGTCGTCACCGGCGGGGGCAGCAGCAGTGATATCAGCATCCGCGGGATGGCGTCGCAATACACGCTGTTCCTGGTGAACGGCAAACGCATCAGCACTCGAGGTACGCGCCCGAATAGCGATAATTCTGGGATCGAACAGGGCTGGCTGCCGCCGCTGGAGTCGATCGAGCGTATCGAAGTTATCCGTGGCCCGATGTCCTCGCTGTATGGCTCCGATGCGATGGGCGGCGTGATTAACGTGATCACCAAAAAAGTCTCTAACACCAAAGGCTGGACCGGCTCTCTGCATGGCGATGCCACCTTCCAGGAAAACAGCGACTCCGGCGATCTGTTCCAGACTAACGCCTATGCCTCGGGTCCGCTGATCGACGGTTTGCTGGGCGCGAAAGTCACCGGACTGCTGTCTCGCCGCGCGGAAGACCAGATCGTTAACGGTTACAATGAGCAGCGCCTGCGTAACGGCGGTCTAACCCTTAACTTTACACCGGACGATAAAAACGACATCGATTTTGATATCGCTCGTGAATTGCAGGATCGCGACAGTACGCCAGGCAAATCTATGGCCGAGGAAACCTGCCGGAATGGCACCTGTAAGCCAAACACGAAAAGTGAAAACCGCTATGAGCACACCACGTATTCACTGACGCACAGCGGCTATTACGATGATTTCAACAGCACCAGCTATATCCAGCAGGAAGAGACCAACAACCCGGGTCGTGAGATGAAGTCGTACAATACGATCTTCAATAACCAGAACCAGATTTTCCTCGGCGCTCATACCCTGACGCTGGGCGGTCAGTACCGCTATGAAAAACTGAGCGATAATGGCAACCAACTGAAAGCGGCTGACGGTCTGAATAAGCTGACACGCTGGAGCTGGGCGCTGTTTGCAGAAGACGAATGGGCGATGACCGATAGCTTTACCCTGACCGGCGGGATCCGTATGGATAAAGACGAAAACTACGGCGACAACTGGACGCCGCGCGGTTATGGCGTCTGGCATCTGAGCGATCAATGGACCTTAAAAGGCGGCGTCTCCGCAGGCTACCGCGCCCCCGATCTGCGTCAGTCCTCAGCAAACTGGGGTCAGGTCACCGGTGGCGGTCGTTTGAATGGCATTATTGTCGGCAACCCGGATCTGAAACCGGAAAAGAGCCTGAGCGAAGAGCTGGGACTGCTGTGGGATAACGGCGATAACCTTAACGCCGGCATCACCCTGTTCAATACCGATTTCAAAGACAAGATCACCGAAGTTCGCCGCTGCAACAGCAGCGCCGATCCGGCCTGTACGATTGGCAGCGAAAGCTATGATTTTGTCAGCGATCGCGTGAACGTTGATAAAGCCAACATGCGCGGCGTGGAGTCCACATTCGGCTGGAAGATGACCCGCGACCTCAACTGGACGGCTAACTACACCTATACCGAGTCAGAACAGAAAAGCGGTCAGTTCGAGGGCAAACCGTTAAACAAAATGCCAAAGCATATGTTTAACACCACGCTGGACTGGCAGGCGACTGAGACCGTTGGCTTCTGGAGCCGTCTGAACTTCCGCGGTAAAACGTCTGAATACCTGAGCCGCACCTCAATGTCGCAGGGCACGCCGTCCTATACGCAGGTAGATGTCGGTCTGCGTTACAACGCGAACAAAAACCTGCTGGTGACCGCCGGGGTGTACAACGCGCTGGATAAACAGATTGATTACGATACCTACGACACCATTCTCGATGGCCGTCGTTATACGGTAGGTTTGACGTACAACTTCTGAGTCTGCCCCAACAAAAAGCCTCCGCAACGGAGGCTTTTTTATCGCTTCATTCACGCGGTGACGATTATTTCTTCACGCGTTCCGGGAAGTGCATTTCACTGTAACGCACAAAGCGAGTCCCGCGGGTCAGCTTATAGCCGAACCAGATAATCAGGAACAGCGGGATACCGATATAGGTTGCCGCTACGCCGCCCCAGTCAATGGTGTCTTTCAGGAACGCTTCGTAGTTCTGGCCTAGCGTGATGATCAGACACAGAACAAACGCGAAGATCGGCCCCAGCGGGAAAAAACCGGAACGATACGGCAGATCCTTCACGTCATGCCCTTGCAGAACATACCCGCGACGGAAACGATAGTGGCTGATAGCAATCCCCAGCCAGGCGATAAAGCCCGTCATCCCGGAGGTATTCAGCAGCCACAGGTACACCGTCTGGTTACCGAACATCGAGGTCAGGAAGCACAGACCAGCAATCACCGTCGTGGCATACAGCGCATTACGCGGAACACCGCCGCGAGACAGCTTCGCGAAAATACGCGGGGCTTTGCCATCACAGGCCAGGGTGTAAAGCATACGGGTAGAGGCGTACATCCCGGAGTTACCCGCCGACAGCACCGCCGTCAGGATCACCGCATTCATCACCGCCGCAGCAGAGAGCAGACCGGCATGCTGGAAGACCAGCGTGAACGGGCTGACGCTGATGTCTTTCACATCGTTACGCAGCAGGCTCGGATCGGTGTACGGGATGATCAGGCTGATAATCAGAATCGCAAAGACATAGAACAGCAGAATTCGCCAGAACACCTGACGCACCGCACGCGGAATGTTCTTCTCCGGATCTTCAGATTCACCGGCAGCAATACCGATAAGCTCCGTCCCCTGGAAGGAGAAACCGACAATCATCGCCACGCCAATCATCGCCGCAAAGCCACCGGCAAAGGGCGCATCGCCCGTCGTCCAGTTGCTCCAGCCCACCGGCTGAGTGCCTTTGAAGATACCGACGATCATCATGACGCCAACAATGATGAAGATAATCACAGTAGCCACTTTGATCAGAGAGAACCAGTATTCTGCTTCACCAAAGCCTCTGACCGAGATGTAGTTCAGCAGGAAGATGACGCCAAGGAACAGCGCACTCCAGATCCAGCCTGGCGTATCAGGGAACCACCAGCTCATCACCAGCTGTGCCGCCACGAGGTCAACGGCGATGGTCACTGCCCAGTTGTACCAGTAGTTCCAGCCGAGCGCGAAGCCGAAGCCTTCTTCAACATAGTTCTGACCGTAGGTCGCAAACGAACCGGACACCGGCATATACGCCGCCAGTTCACCCAGACTGGTCATCAGGAAGTACACCATCAGGCCAATCAGAATATAGGAAAACAGCGCACCGCCTGGCCCCGCTGCGGAAATGGTGGCACCAGATGCCACGAAAAGACCTGTACCGATAGAACCGCCAATCGCGATCATCGTCAGGTGACGCGCCTTCAGTTCGCGACGTAACGCGGGCGCTTCTGTGGTTTTAGTTTCGGAAACCATGTGAAAATGCTATCCATCCAAAAAATGAGGCGCGATTGTAGCAGACGAAACGCTCGTCTTCCGGCACAAATGCGCTGTTATAAGAGACCTTCATGACTGGCCGCGGATTATAAGTAATAGCAAAGAATGGTGAACTTACTGCCCCCCAGGACTTATCACCGTCAGGCGATCGGTCCCCGGGAGGCATTATTCGCAATAACTGAGGAAGCGCTGGAGCGCATTAGAGAGGTGTTTCTGGCGATGATGGATCCGCCAAAGCGTACGCACCAGACGCGGAAGCGGCACCGCGACCTCGCTCAGCGTTCCCGCCTGGAGTTGTTCATCAATCACCCGCCGTGACAGACAGCTAATTCCCAGCCCATGACGTACGGCATGCTTGATGGCTTCGGAGTTTCCCAGTTCCATCGCCATTTCAAATTTGGGTAAATGCGACAACAGCAGATAATCCACAATTTCGCGCGTGCCGGAACCGCGTTCGCGCAGGATCCAGGGGGCGGCGGCAAGTTGTTCAAGCGTCACCAGTCCCTGCGCCAGCGGCGAGGATGGCGCGGCGAATACCACCAGTTCATCTTCCAGCCACGGCTCCGAGATGATTTCCGTATTGTGGCACGGCCCTTCGATAAGCCCAATGTCAACCCGAAAATCGAGCACCGCCGTTATCACATCCTGACTGTTGCCGACGCTGAGTTCCAGCGGGAGCGCGGGGAAATCGCGACGATAACGGGCAATCACCCCCGGAAGGATATAGTTGCCGATAGTGCTACTGGCATACACGCGGATCGCGCCGTTGTCTTCGCGGAACAACTGCTCGATCTCCACCGCCTGCTCCAGCAACGCCAGCGCCCGCGGATAGAGCAAGCGCCCGTGCTCATTTACCACCAACCGTTTGCCCACGCGGTCGAAAAGCTGAACGCCAAGCTGACCTTCCAGATCGGTCAGCGCCGCACTGACCGCCGACTGCGACAGCGCCAGCATCACCGACGCTTGCGTTGTCGAGCCGCTTTTCAAAACTTCGGTGAATACTTCAAGTTGTCGCAGGGTGATGTGCATGGTCGCTTACCACTTATAAAGATTAATTATAAATATATAATCAATTTTATTTTTAAACCAGTTCGCCGTAACCTTTTGCCCATAAAAGAGGAGAAGGCAATGACAGAACTCACCTTAACGAATCATCGTCGAACAATGTGGCATTTTATTCCGGGGCTTGCCCTGAGTGCAGTAATTACCGGGGTTGCCTTATGGGGTGGTTCCATTCCCGCCGTGGCGGGGGCCGGGTTCAGCGCCCTCACCTTAGCTATCTTATTGGGAATGGTAATTGGCAACACCGTCTACCCGCAGATCTGGAAAAGTTGTGACGGCGGCGTCCTGTTTGCCAAGCAACATTTATTACGCCTGGGGATCATTCTCTACGGCTTTCGCCTCACTTTCGCCCAAATTGCTGACGTAGGTGTCAGCGGCATTCTGATCGACATCCTGACGCTGTCCAGCACCTTTATGCTGGCGTGCTTTCTGGGTCAGAAAGTCTTTGGCCTGGATCGCCAGACCAGTTGGCTGATCGGCGCGGGTAGCAGCATTTGCGGCGCGGCGGCGGTACTGGCGACAGAACCGGTCGTGAAAGCCGAAGCCAGCAAAGTCACAGTCGCCGTCGCGACGGTGGTGATCTTCGGGACGATGGCGATTTTCCTCTACCCGGCAATGTATCCGCTGCTGGCGCACTGGTTTAGTCCGGAAACCTACGGGATCTTCATTGGCTCCACCATGCATGAAGTTGCTCAGGTTGTGGCAGCAGGACATGCGATTAACCCGGACGCCGAAAACGCGGCGGTGATTGCCAAAATGCTGCGCGTCATGATGCTGGCTCCGTTCCTCATCTTTATGGCCGCTCGCGTTAAGCAACTGTCACCGGCCAGCGGTGGGGAAAAAAGCAAAATCACCATTCCGTGGTTTGCCATCCTGTTCATTGTGGTCGCCATTTTCAACTCGTTCCACCTGTTACCGCAGGCGGTGGTGAACATGCTGGTCACACTGGATACGGTACTGCTGGCGATGGCGATGGCGGCACTGGGGCTGACGACTCATGTTAGCGCGCTGAAGAAAGCCGGGGCGAAACCTCTGTTAATGGCGCTGGTGCTGTTCATTTGGCTGATTGTCGGCGGTGGTGTGATTAACCTGGTGGTTCAGCACGTTATTGCATAATTCGCTACATCCTGACCCTGTTAACCCGCTATGATTGACAAGATTCAATTTCCGGATGCACAAATCCTCCAGGCTATATCTGGCGGGTTAACAGGAGTCTTTAATGAAATACATCGGAGCACACGTCAGCGCAGCTGGCGGGCTGGCAAATGCCGCGATTCGCGCCGCTGAAATCGAGGCAACCGCGTTTGCACTCTTCACCAAAAATCAGCGTCAGTGGCGCGCCGCCCCTCTTACCGCGCAAATCATCGATGACTTTAAAGCCGCCTGTGAGAAATACCACTTCACATCCGCTCAAATCCTGCCGCACGATAGCTATCTGATCAACCTGGGCCACCCGGTCGGCGAGGCGCTGGAAAAATCCCGCGCCGCTTTTCTTGATGAAATGCAGCGCTGTGAACAGCTCGGCTTATCTCTGCTGAACTTTCATCCAGGCAGCCACCTGATGCAAATTCCGGAAGACGAGTGTCTGGCAAAGATTGCCGAGTCTATCAACATCACACTCGCCCAGACCGAAGGGGTGACGGCGGTGATTGAAAATACCGCCGGTCAGGGCAGCAACCTCGGATTCAAATTTGAGCACCTTGCCGCCATCATTGATGGCGTGGAAGACAAATCACGCGTCGGCGTGTGCATTGACACCTGCCACGCTTTTGCCGCGGGTTACGACTTGCGCTCCGCCGCCGAATGCGAAAAAACCTTTGCCGAATTCGAGCGCATCGTCGGCTTCCAGTATCTGCGCGGTATGCACCTGAACGATGCCAAGAGTGCCTTTGGCAGCCGGGTCGACCGCCACCACAGTCTGGGTGAAGGCAACATTGGTCATGACGCGTTCCGCTGGATCATGCAGGACGCCCGTTTCGACGGCATTCCGTTGGTGCTGGAAACCATCAATCCCGACATCTGGGCAGAAGAGATCGCCTGGCTGAAAGCGCAGCAGACTGAAAAGGCGGTTGCGTAATCATGAACGACAGGGAAAAACAGATACTCAAAATTCTGCGCCGCAACCCGCTGATTCAGCAAAACGAAATCGCTGATATTTTGCAGATCAGCCGTTCACGCGTAGCCGCGCACATCATGGACCTGATGCGTAAAGGGGCGATCAAAGGAAAAGGTTACATCCTTACCGAACAGGCCTATTGCGTGGTGGTGGGGGCGATTAACATGGATATTCGCGGGATGGCGGATATCCACTACCCGCAGGCCGCGTCTAACCCGGGCAGTATCCACTGTTCTGCGGGCGGCGTCGGGCGCAACATTGCCCATAACCTCGCCCTGCTGGGTCGCGATGTGCATCTGATTTCCGCTGTCGGCAGTGATTTTTACGGCGAAACGTTGCTGGAGCAAACGCGCCAGGCAGGCGTCAATATCTCCAGCTGTATTCGCCTGCACGGACATAACACCTCAACTTATCTCTCCATCGCCAATCAGCAGGAAGAGACGGTGCTGGCAATTAACGATACCCATATCCTGCAACAGCTGACACCGCAGTTGCTGAACAGCTCGCGGGATTTAATCCGCCACGCCGGTGTGGTACTGGCGGATTGTAACCTGACGCCCGAAGCCATCGAATGGGTCTTTACGGTTGCGGATGACATTCCGGTATTTATTGATACCGTTTCCGAGTTCAAGGCGACGAAGGTGAAAACCTGGTTTACGCGCATCCATACGCTGAAACCGACGCAAAAAGAGCTGGAGATCTTATGGGGCCATCCCATCAACAGCGATGCCGATCGACGCGATGCGGTGAACGCCCTGCATCAACAGGGCATTCAGCAGATTTTTGTCTGTCTGGAAGATGAATCGGTCTTCTGTAGCGAGAAAGATGGCGAACAGTTCTTACTCACGCCACCTGCTCATACGGTGGTCGACAGCTTCGGCGCTGACGATGGTTTTATGGCCGGGCTGATTTACTGCTTTCTGGAAGGAAGCGCGTTTCGTGAAAGTGCGAATTTCGCAATGGCCTGTGCAGCCCTGTCACGCGCCAGCGTCAGTATCAACAACCCCACCCTTTCCGCTGATAACGCGCTGTATCTGTTAAAAACAAGCCAGAACTGAACTCAATACTGGAAGACGACGCGGCCTACAGGCCCAATCCCTGTAGGCCGGATAAGACGCACAGCGTCGCCATCCGGCAATCTCAATGGCTACGCTAAACCAATAAAGAACCCGGCAATGGTCGCACTCATCAGGTTAGAGAGCGTGGCTGCCGCCAGCGCCCGCATACCCAACTGGGCGATTTCCGGCGCGCGTTGAGGTGAAATGGCCGAGAACGCCCCGACCACCACGCCAATGGAACCAAAGTTGGCAAACCCACACAGCGCAAAAGAGATGATAGCGATGGTTTTCACATCCAGCGTGCCGCCATCCTGCAGATAAGGCGAGAGGTTGAGGTAAGCGACAAATTCGTTGATTGCCAGCTTCTGCCCAATCAGGCTCCCTGCCAGGGTGGCATCGCTCCAGTCAACGCCCATGATCCACGCCAGCGGGGCTAACACCCAGCCGAAGATCCCCTCAAGCGTCGCATGACCATAGCCGAACCAGCCGCCAATGCCGCCAATAATGCCGTTAATCAGCGCAATAATCGCAACAAACGCCATGACCACCGTTGCCACACCGGCTGCAATTTTCAGGCCGGTCATCGCACCGCTGGCTGCCGCTTCGATGATGCTTTTTGGTGGCGTCTCGGTGAAAGAGAGGTTTTCGAAGGTGACTTTTGACGCTTCCGTAGCCGGACTCAGAATACGGGCAAACAGGATCCCGCCAGGAATCGCCATCAGTGAGGCTGCCAGCAGATAATCAATCGGCACGCCCATGCCTGCGTAGCCAATCATCATCGAGCCCGCAATCGAGGCCATTCCGCTACAGATCGCGGTAAACAGCTCGTTGCGGTTCAGACGGTCAATAAACGGCTTCACGATCGCCGGGATCTCGTTTTGCCCGAGAAAAATCGTCGTGACCGCAACGAACGATTCAATCTTACTGATGTTCAGTGCTTTCTGGAAAATCCCACCCAGAATGCGAATCAGCAGTCCCATCACGCCAATGTAGTACAGGAGACTGATAAGCGCGGTGACAAAAATGATCGCCGGGAGCACGCGGAAGGCGAAGATAAAGCCGGCGCCATCAAACAGCACATCCATTTTTGGCCCAACCAGAGAGCCAAAAATAAAGGCACTGCCCGCGTCACTGTATGACATGACTTTATGCACGCCCAGCGCGGCCTGTTCAACCAGCCATTTGCCCGGCGGGAAATAGAGCATGATCCCGCCAATCGCGATTTGCAGAACCAGCGCTGCGCCCACGGTACGTAAGCTGATGTGCTTTTTATTCACCGACAGCAAGTATGCGATCACCAGCAGTACCGCCATACCCACAACACTTCTCATTATATCCATAATGATTTCCCTTCATGCCAGGAAACCCGGCGCGAAGCCAGGTTTTGGTGGTTTCGGGCGACCGCAAGCTGCCCGTTCGTTTCGATCAGGCGAGGCGTTGATATTCCTTCGCGATCTCGCAGGCCAGTACGGCGTTGTTAAACACCAGTTGGATGTTGGACTTCAGGCTGTCGCCACCGGTTAATTCAGCAACGCGCGCCAGCAGGAACGGCGTGCTCTCTTTACCGATAACGCCCTGCTCTTCCGCTTCCCGAACGGCCTGGTCAATCGCCGCGTTGATTTTCTCTTCCGCCATGGCCCAGGTTTCCGGGATTGGATTGGCGACCACCAGACCTCCGTTCAGACCGGTTTGCCATTTCACCGCCATCGCCCGGGCAATTTCCTTCGCGCTGTCGAGACGAATGCTGACCTCGAACGGACTGGTACGGCAGAAAAATGCCGGTAACGCCGTGGTCTGATAACCAATTAACGGCACACCGAACGTTTCTAAATATTCTGTGGTTAAACCTAAATCGAGAATAGATTTCGCGCCGGCACAAACCACGGTCACATTGGTATGAGCCAGTTCCTGAAGATCGGCGGAAATATCAAACGTATGTTCAGCACCACGATGAACGCCGCCAATACCTCCGGTGGCAAAAACGTGAATACCGGCAAGGGCGGCAATAATCATGGTTGAAGCGACGGTAGTCGCGCCATTTTTTCCGGCAGCAACCACAAACGGTAAATCACGACGACTGACTTTAGTCACGCTATGTCCTTCGCGACCTAATAATTCAATTTCTTCTTTACTCAAGCCGACTTTCATTACTCCGCCAATAATGGCGATCGTTGCCGGCACGGCACCGTGTTTACGGATAGTTTCTTCGACTTCAATTGCCGTCTGCGCATTTTGTGGAAAAGGCATACCGTGAGAAATAATTGTCGACTCAAGCGCAACAATCGGTTTTTTATTGTTAATAGCGTCCTGGACTTCTGGTGAAATATGCAGTAATTCAGAGGAAAGCGTTAATTCAGACATTCTGTGTTCTCCACAAGGGTTTTAACGTTCGCAACAGATAATTCAGGGTTGTTGGTATATTCACTGGCCAGCGCCATGGAAGAACAACCCTGCGCAAATCGAATAGAATCAATGAAGGGCATGCCTTCAACCCAGCAGGAAGCAAGTCCTGCCATCATGGCATCTCCCGCTCCGGTAACGTTAACGACGTGGGTTTTTATCGGTAGCGACCAGCCGCTCTCACCGTCTCTCTCACTGTAATAGACGCCATCGCCCCCCATGCTGAGTACCAGGCGATGCAGGCCACGCGCATGGAACCAGGCGGCGACTTTCGCGACATCTTCGCGCCCTGAAAGCGCAATGCCGCTGAGCGTTTCCGCCTCAAGACGGTTGGGTTTGAGGGTGTGAATTTGGGCCAGACGCTCGCGGATCTTGACGCATTTCCATGCCGATACCGGATCAACAAATACCGGTACATCCCCCACGTTATCCAGTAACCAGGCCAGCGTTTGTTCACTGATATTACAATCCACGACAATGACACGGGCACCCCGGATAAAATCGAGATGCTGCGCCAGAAACGCCACCGAAATATGTTCGGTAATGCTCATGTCATTGATTGCCACCAGCATTTCACCGGTATTATCGAGAAGCGATAAATAACTTGAGGTGTTCTCACCGGCAACAATCAGACAATTATCCACATGCACGCCCGACTGATTCGTCTGCGCCAATAACGATTGTCCATAGAAATCATTGCCAACCGCCGTCATTAACCAGGAATTTTTCCCGAGCAGCGCAAGATTGTGGGCGATATTGCGACCGACCCCGCCAGGGGTAAATTTAATTTTACCCGGATTTGAGTCCGCATAATTCAAGGAAGCATGCGAATATCCTGCAACGTCCATATTGGCGGAACCAATCGTGATGATGTATTCCTTTTCGCGCATAGCACATCTCCTGGTACGAAAATACCACGACTTTGAGATTGTTAAGACTATTCACGGCTCAAACGAATTATTAGAGCACATGTTTATATTCAAACATATGTTTATAGTAAGCTTGTTTTTATGAAAGTAAACGCACTGGCAAGAGCAAAAACCGCCAGACATGAACAGAATCACAATTTTTTATAGATACAGTTTGCAAGCGCGGAGATATTTGCGAGGAAGGACACAAAATGAAGATAAAAAAAGGGCAGAGAAATCTCTGCCCTGGTGTGAAGTGATGACCTTATGCCGCTTTAGCGACAGCATCCTCTTCCGGACGTTTCAGGAAGGCATAAGCCAGACCCGCAACCAGCGTACCGGCGACAATGGCAATCAGGTATCCCAACACCGGGGTAATCGCGCCTGGGATCAGCAGAACAAACAGACCACCATGCGGTGCCATCAGTTTCGCCCCAACTGCCATTGAGATAGCCCCCGTCAGCGCGCCGCCAACGATACAGCACGGCAGAACACGCATTGGATCGCGCGCGGCGAAGGGAATGGCCCCTTCGGTGATAAAGCACAGGCCCAGTACCAGCGCCGCTTTACCCCCTTCCTGCTGCGCCTTGTCGAACTTACGACGCGCAACAATCGTTGCCAGACCCAGCGCCAGCGGTGGCACCATGCCTGCCGCCATAATGGCCGCCATGGGCGCATACGTTTGTGTACTCAGCAGACCGACGCCAAACGCGTATGCCGCCTTGTTAACCGGACCACCCATGTCGGTACACATCATCCCGCCGAGGATCGCACCCAGCAGCACCGCATTCGCCGTCCCCATGGTTTGCAGCCAGTGCGTCAACCCTTCAAGGATCCCGGCGACCGGTTTACCGATGAGGTAGATCATCGCCAGACCCACCACAAGGCTGGAAATCAGTGGAATGATCAGGATCGGTTTCAGCGCTTCCATACTCTGCGGCAGCTTCAGCTTCGTACTGATGGCCTTCGCCACATATCCTGCAAGGAAACCTGCAATGATCCCGCCAATAAAGCCAGAACCCGTGCTTACGGCGAGCATACCGCCGATAAGACCCGGCGTCAGACCCGGACGGTCAGCAATTGAGAAGGCAATGTATCCCGCCAGAACCGGCACCATCAGAGCAAAGGCTGAACCACCGCCAATCTGCATCAGCGCGGCCGCCAGCGTCCCTTCGACTTTAAACGCTTCGATACCAAAGGCGAAAGAGAGCGCAATACACAGACCACCGGCAACCACCATCGGCAGCATGTATGACACGCCCGTCAGCAGGTGACGATACGCACCGGCACTCTCTTTTTTCCCTTCATTCGCCGCAGCCTGCGCTTTGCCGGTGGGCTCATATACCACGGCTTGCGCCACGGCGTTGTCCAGTTCCTGCGCGGTTTTCTTCAGCGCCAGACCGGTAGAGGTACGGTACATGGGTTTACCGGCAAATTTCGCCAGATCCACTTCAATGTCTGCCGCCACAATCACCAGATCCGCCTGTGCCACTTCTTCCGGCGTGATGGCATTGCCAGCGCCCACAGAACCACGGGTTTCGACTTTCACCCACCAGCCGCGTTTTTTCGCTTCGGTTTCGATCGCTTCCGCCGCCATAAAGGTATGTGCCACACCGGTCGGGCACGCCGTCACGGCCACGATACGTTTCGGACCGCTGGTTGTGGCAACAGGCTCAGCAGCAACCGGTGCGCTGTAAGGCTTCGCGTGCCCCTTGGCTTCGCTAAGAAACAGCTCAGGGTGCGCCACCGCCCGGGCAATATCACCCAGCCAGACTTTTTTGCCGTTCAACGCGTTGTCGTTAGGGATGGCATCGGCCAGTACGATCGCCAGTTCAGCGTCATTTGGATTGTCGATGATATCCAGATTTGCTTTATGCGCCGCCGCACCGAGCAGAGTTTTCGCCATGTAAGCGCGAGCCTGTCCGAGATTAGCGTCAATAATCAGCAGCGTTTTCATTATGCCTCTCCTGCTGTCAGTTAAACGGTTGTAAGTCGACACGCGCCATCATTGCGGCCAACTGAGGACGATCGGTAATACCCACATTGCTCTGACTGACTGCCAGCGCAGCGACGGCTGTCGCCAGACGCAGCGTATGTTCGCTGGATTCGCGCATCAGCAGACCGTAAATCAGGCCGCCAACCATCGAATCCCCGGCGCCCACGGTGCTGACCACGTCAACCGAAGGCGGTTTGGCAAGCCATTCTCCCGAGGCGTTCACCCACAGCGCGCCTTCTGCCCCCAGGGAGATCACCACATGTGCGATACCCTGTTCACGTAACGCATGCGCCGCCTCAATCACATCTTTCATTTCTGGCAGTTTGCGACCGGCCCAGATTTCCAGTTCACGGCGGTTCGGTTTCACCAGCCACGGCGCGGCTTTCAGTCCCGCGACCAAGGCTTCACGACTACTATCAAAGATAATGCATGGACACTGACTGCGCAGGCGCGTCATCCAGTCGGTGAAGGCTTCCGGACTCACGCCGGATGGCAGACTGCCGCTGACGCACACCATGTCGAACTGACCCAACCAGCTCAGGGAATCATTAACAAAACGCTCCCAGTCGGCAGGCGTGACCTCAAAACCGGAGAAGTTGAAGTCGGTGACTTCACCATCTTTTTCCGTCAGCTTGACGTTGATGCGGGTACGCCCCTGCACCACCTGAAAACGGTTAGCAATGCCCAGTTCGCTGAACAACTGCTGAAAACCGTCCTGGTTATCTTTGCCGAGGAAACCGCCGACCGTCACGTCGATTCCGAGATCCTTCAGCACTTTGGCTACGTTGATCCCTTTCCCCGCCGCGTGCAGACCGGTCGTTTTCACCAGGTTAACTTCACCACGCTCAATTTCAGGACAGAACCCCACCAGATCGTAGGCCGGGTTTAGCGTGATGGTCGCAACACGTCTGCTCATTACGCGCCCTCCCCAAGACCGGCAGCGATGGCATCGCCAATCGCTTTCAGCGCCTGTTCAGCATCAGCCCCCTGCGCCGTAAAGCGCAGACGATGTCCTTTCTTCACGCCCAGCGCCACCACTTTCATCAGACTACGTCCATTTGCCGGTTTGCCAGTTCCATCAAGGTTTGCCACGGTAATTTCACTGTTGAATTGTTTAATTGTATTGACCAGCATGGTCCCCGGACGGGCATGCAGGCCGTGCTCATTGCGGACCACAAACTCGGCATTCAGCACATCATCAGTCAGTGCGTCATCGCTGGTCAGCAGCGCCAGAACGGTCGCCGCGTCGGCGTTCAGCAGACGGTCAGCTTTGGTGTCCAGCAGCAGATCGCCCAGACGCTTCAGCACGGCGACGGGCTGGTCGTCAGCCATGGCAACAGTCACCAGCAGTGCCGCTTTTTCGCCCTGCACATCAAGAGCATTTGCCGCGCGACTCACCGCCACGGCGCTGCGCAGGTTGCCTTCAGCACTGTCGCTCAACCAGATCCCCTGACCCAGGTTCATCGGCTGTTCGTTAATTACTTTCGCGACAAAGGCCGCATCTACTGCGCCAGCCTCTTTCAGACGCGCCGCGTTCAGCGCCTGCAACGTCACTAAATCGGTCGCGACGACATCCAGCATCAGCGTGTCGTTGTCGAGCTTCAACTGCTCACTCTGCTTTTCGCCCATCAGCAAGGCACGCAGTTCTTCAGCCGTGGTCGCTGACTTAAGCTGTTCAGCCACGGAGTCATCGCTCAGCACGTGCGTCAGCTGACGCAGCAGACCAAGGTGCTCATCGGAGCTGGCGGCGATACCAATCGCCACATACGCCACCTGACCATCACCCCAGGTTACGCCCTGTGGGAACTGAAAAACCTGGACGCCGGTTTTCAGCACCTGATCGCGGGTGTCGGTGGTGCCGTGCGGAATCGCGATCCCGTTGCCGAGAAAAGTGGACGTCTGCTGCTCGCGAGCCAGCATGCCGTCTACATAGCCATCCGCAACGTTACCAGCCTGCACTAGCGCAGCGGCAACCTGACGGATGGCTTCCTGTTTGTCTCCGGCCTGCTCGCCCGGATGAATGTCCTGAACGGATAACTGAAACATGGTTCTCCTCTCCTGCTGAATTGAAACGATTCAGCTTACATGAGAAAAAAGACGCTATACGGTTCCCTCAACTGAAACACGACAGCGCTGAAACGTTTCAAGAAGTCTTGCGCTTTCCGCTTCAGCACGCAAGTAAAGTTGCATTTTTGATCGCAAAATTTAGAAGCAATGCACATTTTTGCCTCACAGGCGGTATGTTGCTGAAGTCAATACAGCGCTATTTCGCTTAAGGTTCAGCAGCGTCAGCTAACAACATTGACAGAGTGAAATGCCATTTTGATTTTTCGTGGCGATTTTGATTTGGTCATCTGTTTATTTCTCACTAAGCGGCGTAAACTCCGCGTCTCGTCACACTACTGATATCCGAACATGCACAATACCCCCGCTGCCGCCTCGCCAAAAGCGTTTGACCTGACGTCTACGGCTTTCCTTATTGTCGCCTTTCTCACCGGTATCGCCGGTGCGCTACAGACCCCTACGCTGAGCCTTTTTCTGACCGATGAAGTCCATGCGCGCCCGGGAATGGTCGGTTTCTTTTTTACCGGTAGTGCGGTGATCGGCATCCTGGTGAGCCAGTTTCTGGCGGGACGTTCAGATAAAAAAGGCGATCGCAAAAAGCTGATCGTCTTCTGCTGTGCGCTGGGCATGCTGGCGTGCGTGTTATTTGCCTGGAATCGTAACTACTTTATTTTGCTGTTTGTCGGGGTGTTTCTGAGTAGTTTTGGTTCGACCGCCAACCCACAAATGTTTGCCCTGGCCCGCGAACATGCTGACCGCACAGGCCGTGAAGCGGTGATGTTCAGTTCCATACTGCGCGCCCAAGTTTCACTCGCGTGGGTGATCGGCCCGCCGCTGGCTTACGCGCTGGCAATGGGCTTCAGCTTTACGGTGATGTACCTCAGTGCCGCGGTGGCGTTTGTGGTTTGCGGTGCAATGGTATGGTTTTTCTTACCGTCCATGTGCAAAGAGACCGCGCTGGCGACCGGTACGCTGGAAGCGCCGCGTCGCAACCGTCGCGATACCCTGCTGCTGTTTGCCATTTGTACCTTAATGTGGGGTACCAACAGCCTGTATATCATTAATATGCCGCTGTTTATTATTAATGAACTGCATCTGCCGGAGAAACTGGCGGGCGTGATGATGGGGACAGCGGCCGGGCTGGAAATCCCGACAATGCTGATTGCTGGCTACTTCGCAAAGCGTCTGGGTAAACGTCTGCTGATGTGCATTGCGGTCGCTGCTGGTTTTTGCTTTTACGCAGGAATGCTGATCGCGCACTCCCCGGTGGTGCTGCTGGGTTTACAACTGCTAAACGCCATCTATATCGGTATTCTCGGTGGTATCGGTATGCTCTATTTTCAGGATCTGATGCCAGGTCAGGCAGGTTCCGCCACCACGCTCTACACTAACACCATCCGCGTCGGCTGGATTATCGCCGGATCGCTGGCGGGCATTGCCGCTGAAATCTGGAACTACCATGCCGTTTTCTGGTTTGCGCTGGTGATGATTATCGCCACTATTGCCTGCCTGACACGCATTAAGGATGTTTAGGGCGCGGTCAGCGCTTCAAGATCAATAAGCCAGGTCATCGCCTCGTCGCGATTCGTGAAGCACATGTCCTGGGATGGTTTGAGGCTACGACAGACGTTGGGACGGAGGCTGGAGCCAAAGAGGCGACACAGGTTGTCATCCGAGAGCTGGACGCACCTGACGTTTGCCGGTTTTCCCTGTGGCATGCCGGGGATGGGGCTGGAAATAGAAGGGGCAATACAACACGCCCCACAATCCGGACGGCATTCCATAATCTGACTCTCTTTATTGTGACCACCGGACAGGCGCGCACAGTACCACCTTTTTTGCACCAGCTAAAGGTGAATTCCGCTTGCCTGAATGACCCGGCGCGAGTAGTTTGACGCGATAATTTAGCTAATCTCTATAACAGGATCTTTTCGATGCCAAGAGCGAACGAAATCAAAAAAGGTATGGTACTGAATTACAATGGCAAACTGCTGATTGTGAAAGATATTGATATTCAGTCCCCGACCGCCCGTGGCGCGGCAACGCTGTACAAAATGCGTTTCTCCGATGTCCGTACCGGTCTGAAAGTGGAAGAACGTTTCAAGGGCGACGACATTGTAGATACCGTGACCCTGAGCCGTCGTGGCGTCGATTTCTCCTATATCGATGGCAACGAATACGTGTTCATGGATAAAGAAGATTACACACCCTATACCTTCACTAAAGATCAGATCGAAGAAGAGCTGCTGTTTATCCCGGAAGGCGGAATGCCGGATATGCAGGTGCTGACATGGGACGGCCAGTTGCTGGCGCTCGAACTGCCGCAGACGGTAGATCTGGAAATCGTGGAAACCGCTCCAGGCATTAAAGGCGCTTCCGCCAGTGCGCGTAACAAACCCGCGACGCTGAGCACCGGTCTGGTTATTCAGGTGCCAGAATACCTGAGCGCCGGTGAGAAAATCCGCATCCATATTGAAGAGCGCCGCTATATGGGCCGTGCGGATTAACGTCAGCCAGGATAACGATATATGAAGGGACAGCAAATGCTGTCCCTTTTCATGTCTAACTCTGGCTGCTGCGACAAAAATCCTCCATCAGCAGCGATTGTAAATACTGCTCATCTTCGTGCATAAAACCAACAATACGGGATGGCCTCTCCTCTTTATTCACGGAAGGCGAGATCGACGGCGCCTGTGCCGGATTGCATCTCTCCCGGCGTCTGCCCTGGCCGCTGGAGCGCGTGACGCAATTACGCCAACGCTGCCTGTTGGCCGGCGTACGGTTTGATACATTGCAGGAAATTGAAAACGGTTCAGAAATGCCATGGCGGCAAAATAATCAGGATGCGGTGATGTTCTTCGGTTTTGGCGGATTACAGGTGCAACAGCTCAGAAAAGTACTGAACGTGCTTGAGCAGGAAATGCAGGCATTATTGCCGCATTAGCGAACGATAAGGGGCGATAAACTCACCCCTTGCATCCATCATTACAGCAGGTCGCGGAACTGGGTCATTTTCAGCGCCAGCTCAACACCGCGCACTTCCGCCAGCCCTTTCAGACGGCCAATCGCGGAATAACCCGGATTGGTTTTCTTATGCAGATCGTCCAGCATCTGATGACCGTGATCGGGACGCATCGGAATGGGACGCAAATCCCCCGCCTTCTTGCGGCGCTGCTCTTCGGTCAGAATCGCCGTCACCACCGCCACCATATTCACATCCCCCTGCAAGTGCGCGCCTTCATGGAAGGTTTTCGGGTTCGCTTCGCGGCACGTCGAGCGCAGGTGGGTAAAGTGGATACGATCGCCAAAGGTTTCAATCATTTTCACCAGATCGTTATCCGCACGAACGCCGTAAGAGCCTGTGCACATGGTGAAACCGTTGTAGAGGCTGTCGACGGTCTCTTTCAGCCACTGCATATCTTCAATGGTGGAGACAATGCGTGGTAACCCGAGAATCGGACGCGGCGGATCGTCAGGATGTACCGCCAGACGCACGCCCACTTCTTCAGCCACCGGTACAATCGCACGCAGGAACACGGCCATATTGTCACGCAGATCGTCTTTGCTGATGCCGTCATACTCGGCCAGACGCGCACGGAACTGATCGAGGGTATAACCTTCTTCCGCGCCAGGCAGACCGGCAATGATATTACGGGTTAGTTTTTCGATATCCGCGTCGCTCATGGCGTTGAAATAAGCCTGCGCCTGACGCTGTTCTTCTTCACTATAGTCCGCTTCCGCGCCCGCACGTTTGAGGATATGCAACTCAAAAGCGGCAAAGGCTATTTGATCGAAACGCAGCGCTTTCGAGCCGTCCGGCAATTCGTACTCGAGGTCAGTACGCGTCCAGTCCAGAATCGGCATGAAGTTATAGCAGACGGTGTCGATGCCGCAGGCCGCCAGATTGCGGATGCTCTGCTGATAATTCGTGATCCATGTCTGATACTGACCTGAGCGAGTCTTGATCTCTTCATGAACCGGAATACTTTCGACAACCGACCAGGTTAAGCCTTTTTCCGCCAGAATCGCTTGGCGTTTTTTAATCTCGTCAACCGGCCACACTTCGCCGTTCGGAATGTGGTGCAATGCGGTCACTACACCCGTTGCGCCAGCCTGACGCACATCATCAAGCGATACCGGATCGTTAGGCCCGTACCAACGCCAGGTTTGTTCCATTGCTTTACCTCACAAAGTTGTTATACCAAATCACCTTACCTGAATGACGACTACCATACAGGCTTCTGCGCAGTGATCAATAAAAGGGGTGTGATTGATTGATCCAGCTCACATTACCCGGATAAATTCGGCTTACCAATTTAATTTGTTGTCATATAACTTTACACTGACGTTGTTAATTTATGGTTAATCAGGTGTGTAATAAATGACTACAATTGCCTCAGCAATATTGCCGGATGGCGTACAAACGCCACGCTATGACCGCCAGCAACTGAAAACCCGCATGGTGCATTTCGGTTTTGGCGCCTTTCATCGTGCGCATCAGGCATTACTGACCGATCGGGTGCTGAATGCTCAGGGCGGAGATTGGGGAATTTGTGAAATCAGCCTGTTCAGCGGCGACACGTTGATGCGTCAACTCCGCGAACAGGATCATTTATACACCGTGCTGGAAAAAGGCGCAGACGGCAATCAGGCGATTATCGTCGGTGCCGTCAACGAATGCCTGAATGCGAAACTCGATTCGCTTGCCGCCATTATCGAAAAGTTCTGCGAACCTCAGGTGGCGATTGTCTCGCTGACCATCACCGAAAAAGGGTATTGCATCGATCCGGCAACCGGCACGCTGGACCTGACAAATCCGCGCATTATTCACGACCTGCAATCGCCTGATGAACCCCATTCAGCACCGGGTATTCTGGTGGAAGCGCTGTCACGTCGGCAGGCTCGCGGCCTGGCACCTTTCTCTGTACTCTCCTGCGATAACATTCCTGATAACGGCCACGTGGTGAAGAACGCCGTGCTGGGGATGGCGGAAAAACGCTCTCCCGCGCTGGCAGACTGGATCCGCGAGCATGTCAGCTTTCCTGCCACGATGGTCGACCGCATTGTTCCGGCCGCCACGGAAGACTCTCTGGCTGAAATCACCCGCGAACTGGGCGTGATCGATCCTTGCGCCATCAGCTGTGAACCGTTCATTCAATGGGTGGTTGAAGATCACTTTGTCGCCGGTCGTCCCGCATGGGAAGCGGCTGGCGTGCAGATGGTCAGCGATGTGCGTCCCTGGGAAGAGATGAAATTGCGGATGCTTAATGGCAGCCACTCGTTTCTCGCGTATCTCGGTTATCTTTCCGGATTTCAGCATATAAATGAGTGCATGCAGGACAGCGCGTTCCACGAAGCCGCGTACCGGCTGATGATGGATGAACAGGCGCCGACGCTCACTATTACTGATGTGGATTTGACCGGCTACGCGCAAAGCCTGATTGAACGCTTTGCTAATCCGGCACTGAAGCATAAAACCTGGCAAATCGCGATGGACGGCAGTCAGAAACTGCCTCAGCGGATGCTGGCGGGTATTCGCCTTCATCTGGCGCGCGAAAGCGCATGGCCATTACTGGCGCTGGGCGTGGCGGGATGGATGCGCTACGTCAGCGGCATCGATGATGCCGGTGTGACCATCGACGTTCGCGACCCGCTGAATGATAAAATCCGCACGATAGTGACCACCCATCATGAGGATCAGCGCGTGTCGGCACTGCTCTCCTTATCGGAAATTTTTGGCAACGACCTCCCGCACAATCCTGTTTTTGTCCAGGCGATTGAAGCGGCCTGGCAGCGTATCGCGCAACACGGTGCCCATCAGGCGGTGATTGATACGTTAAAAAATTAACAATTTCTGCCATTAAGGCGAACGGAGCCCGTCTTCGTTCGTCCCGCCCTTCTCTTTTTCACTTTTTTTCGCCAGGATTAATGGAAATCGTTACGGTACATTATTCTGGAGTAGGCGTGACTAAAACTAACCTCATCACCGGTTTCCTCGGCAGCGGAAAAACCACTTCTATCCTTCATCTGTTAGCGCACAAAGACCCCGCCGAAAAATGGGCGGTATTGGTCAATGAGTTCGGTGAGGTCGGTATTGACGGCGCTCTGCTTGCTGATAGCGGCGCGTTGCTCAAAGAGATCCCCGGCGGCTGCATGTGCTGCGTGAACGGCCTGCCCATGCAGGTTGGGCTGAATACTCTGTTGCGGCAGGGGAAACCCGACCGCTTGCTGATCGAACCGACAGGACTGGGGCACCCGAAACAGATCCTCTCCCTCCTCACCGCACCGGTGTATGAGCCCTGGATCGACCTGCGCGCCACGTTGTGCATTCTTGACCCACGCGGATTGCTGGATGAAAAAACCGTCACCAATGAGAATTTCCGCGACCAGTTGGCAGCGGCGGATATCATCGTGGCGAATAAAACCGATCGCGCGACGGCGGAAAGTGAACGCGCGCTGCAAACCTGGTGGCAACAGTTTGGCGGCAACCGTCAGTTAGTGCTGGCCGATCACGGTCAGATTGACGGACGGTTACTCGATTTACCGCGTCTGAATCTGGCTGAATTGCCCACCAGCGCCGCGCATTCACACAGCCATCCAGAACAGCGAGGATTGGCGGCACTGAGCCTGCCAACTCAACAACGCTGGCGTCGCAGCCTGAACAGCGGCCAAGGGCATCAGGCCTGCGGCTGGATTTTTGATGCCGATACGGTCTTTGACACCATCGGACTGCTGGAATGGGCGCGACTGGCGCCGGTTGGCCGGGTGAAGGGAGTCATGCGTATTCCGGAAGGCCTCGTGCGTATTAATCGTCAGGGCGAGGATCTACACATTGAAACGCAGAACGTCGCGCCCCCGGACAGTCGTATTGAACTGATTTCCAGTACCGAGGCAGACTGGAATACGTTGCAGAGCGCATTGTTGAAGCTTCGTTTAGCTGAACACGCGTAAGGTTGCCTGCGATTTATTGAACAGTGAACACGTTAAATATGAAAATCCGGTTACCACTGATACTTCTGCTGAATGTTGCCGGTCTGGCTTTATTCATGAGCTGGTATATGCCCGTGAATCATGGATTCTGGTTCCCGGTTGACGCCGGTATTTTCCACTTCTTTAACCAGAAACTGGTAGAGAGCCAGGCTTTCCTGTGGCTTGTCGCCATCACCAATAATCGGGCGTTTGACGCCTGCTCCTTGTTGGCGATGGGTTGTCTGATGCTGAGTTTCTGGCTGAAAGAGACGCCGGCAGGCCGCCGCCGTATTGTCATCATCGGTCTGGTGATGCTGCTTACCGCCGTGGTTCTGAACCAGGCCGGTCAGGCGCTGCTGCCCGTCAAACGCGCAAGTCCGACGCTCAGCTTCGAGAGTATTTATCGCGTCAGCGAATTACTGCATATTTCGACGAAGGATGCCTCCAAAGACAGTTTCCCTGGCGATCATGGGATGATGCTGCTTATTTTCGCCGCATTTATGCTGCGCTATTTCGGAAAAGCCGCAGGGTTTATCGGCCTTATTATTGTTGTGGTTTTTGCTTTCCCGCGTGTCATGATCGGCGCCCACTGGTTCACTGATATCGCCGTAGGTTCATTAACCGTGGTTCTAATTGGCCTGCCCTGGTGTCTCATGACCCCGTTAAGCGATCGCCTTATCGCGCTTTTCGACAATTATCTTCCTGGCAAAAACAAACAAATCTTAAACAAATAACTCACAGTTATTAACATCATCAGGGTTTATTCTTACACCCTGATGATGCGTTAAGATAAATCATTCATCTCACTGTCATTATTCAGTCATCATTTTCTCTTTTATAATGAATAAGTTGTCTATTTTTCCGCCATTTTGCGTTTAAATTGACCAATCCCGATTATTCACTTTCTGTATCACATTTTCTTATTAGAATTCAGATAAAATCACTCGCCAAGCCTGTAACGATCGGGTAACCTCGAACTCGTTTTGCCTCGCTGGGTTATTATTCTCTTCGCGAATAAATTTGTGCGTTCTGCCACAGTTTTGCGCTTAAAGAATTGTCTCATTGTGCGCAGGTAATTAGTCTCGTCACGTTTGGCATTTTTTATAACGATATTTATCGTTAAGGACTTCAAGGGAAAACAAACAAAATGGTCAAATCTCAACCGATCTTGAGATATATCTTGCGCGGGATTCCCGCGATAGCAGTCGCGGTACTGCTTTCTGCATGTAGCACTACCACAAACACCGCAAAGAACACGCATTCTGAGACGCTTGGTGTGAATCAAGAAGCTTCCTCACTGCAAGCTTCTCAGGATGAATTTGAGAGTATGGTACGTAACCTCGATGTTAAATCGCGGATTATGGATCAGTATGCTGACTGGAAAGGCGTGCGCTATCGTCTCGGCGGCAACTCCAAAAAAGGTATTGATTGTTCCAGCTTTGTACAGCGTACATTCCGTGAACAGTTTGGTTTAGAACTCCCACGCTCCACCTACGAGCAACAGGAAACCGGTAAGTCCGTTTCACGCACTAATCTGCGTACCGGCGATTTGGTTCTGTTCCGCGCAGGTTCGACGGGCCGTCATGTTGGTATCTACATTGGCAACAACCAGTTTGTTCATGCCTCTACCAGTAGCGGTGTTATCATCTCCAGCATGAACGAGCCATACTGGAAGAAGCGCTATAACGAAGCGCGTCGGGTTCTGAGCCGCAGTTAATCGTTTGGTTGCTATCCCTTGGCGACCCTGACGAGACAGACGAAAAGCATCGCTTCGGCGGTGCTTTTTTTTGATTCCCTTTTTGTCCCTGTGGAAAAGCATGACTCGCTGAATCAATCCAGGCTATAGTCTTGTTATTCCATCACATTTATCATCATCGCAATCTCAGGGTAAAGCCAGGCATCATGTTCACACACGCCTTAACGACAGGTCGAAAAATCGTGCTTACCTGCCTGATTACCGGGGTTGTCGTTGCTATTGTTATCAGTAGCCTACAATTCGTGATGGCATGGCATAAGCGGGAAGTTAAATACGACACGCTGGTTTCTGACATTCAGCATTACCTGGTTAGCTATTTTGCCGATCTCAAAAGTACTGCCGACATTCTCCAGCCGTTGACTTTAAATACCTGTAAACAAGTTGGCGCAGAACTCACTTCCCGTGCCGCCTTTAGCCTGAACGTTCGTGCCTTTTTGCTGGTCAAGGATAAGAAAGCCTTTTGCTCATCAGCAACCGGGGGCATGGATGCGCTGCTGACTGAACTGGTCCCCAGCCTCGATATTGGTAAAGATATCGATATGGCGATTATCCCGGGAACGCCGATGATGCCCAATAAACCCGCAATGGTGATTTGGTATCGTAATCCCCTGATGGTGAATAGCGGCGTTTTCACCTCCCTGAATATCAACCTTACGCCGTATCTGCTCTATACCGCCCGCCAGGAAGACTTTGACGGGATTGCCATCATCGTCGGCAACACCGTCTTGTCGACCTTTTCAGACCATCTGCTCACCGTTGATGAACTCGACGGTTCACCGGAGCGCGAAGCAAAAATCAACGGTGTTCCGGTGACGATCAGGCTATACGCAACCAACTGGACCTGGCCCGACTTATGGTACGCCCTGCTTCTCGGCGGGATGGGGGGCATCATTGCGGGTTTACTCTGCTACTACGTCATGAGCATTCGCTTGCGTCCCGGAAAAGAGATCCTCACCGGGATCAAACGCGATCAGTTCTATGTCGTCTATCAGCCCGTCGTGGATACGCAGTCGCTGAAGGTCACCGGGCTGGAAGTATTGCTGCGCTGGAAGCACCCAACGGCGGGAGAAATCCCGCCTGATGCGTTTATTCATTACGCTGAGGCCCAGCACATGATTGTGCCACTGACCCAGCATCTGTTTAAGCTGGTGGCACGGGACGCCCCTGCGCTGCAAAAAGTCCTCCCGGTTGGCGCTAAGTACGGTATCAATATTGCGCCTGACCACCTGCACAGCAGCAGTTTTAAAGATGATGTTCGTCAGTTAGTCGCCGCGATGCCGCCCAACCACTTCCAGATCGTGCTGGAAATTACTGAACGCGACATGCTTCAGCAACATGAAGCGTCACAATTATTTGAATGGCTGCACGCTGCGGGCTTCGAAATTGCGATAGACGACTTCGGTACCGGCCACAGCGCGCTGATTTATCTGGAACGCTTCACCCTGGATTATCTGAAAATCGATCGCGGTTTTATTAACGCCATTGGTACAGAAACCGTCACCTCGCCGGTGCTGGATGCGGTGCTGACACTCGCTAAACGCCTCAATATGATGACGGTAGCCGAAGGGGTGGAAACGCCTGAGCAGGCAAAATGGCTACATGAACGCGGGGTTCGCTTCCTTCAGGGCTACTGGATTAGCCGCCCGCTGCCGCTCGACGAATTTGTCGATTGGGTTTCACAGCCACACGCGCTGAAATGGTAAAGCCCCGACGCGTGGATTCACAACAGACGCCACCTGCCCTATTATTCAGGCATCAGAGTAACCTGCGCAGGCAGGTAAGCCAGACAAGGAATCCCTTTGCAGATAATCGTTCGCATATTGCTGCTGTTTGTCATGTTGATGAGCGCGAGTGCCCAGGCGCAGGCGATCAAAGAGAGCTATACCTTCGCGGTATTGGGAGAGCCTAAATACGCGTTCAACTTTGATCATTTTGATTACGCCAATCCCGCCGCCCCCAAAGGCGGTCAGATCACCCTTTCCGCTCTCGGCACCTTCGACAACTTCAACCGCTACGCCCTGCGAGGTAATCCCGGCGCCCGGACCGAACAGCTTTACGACACTCTGTTTACCACCTCTGATGACGAGCCCGGCAGCTATTATCCGCTGATCGCCGAGAGCGCACGCTATGCAGAGGATTATTCGTGGGTTGAAATCACGATCAACCCCCGCGCCCGTTTTCATGATGGCTCACCCGTCATGGCCAAAGATGTCGCCTTCACCTTCAACAAATTTATGACCGAAGGCGTGCCGCAGTTTCGTCTGGTCTACAAAGGCACAACGGTTAAAGCCATTGCCCCACTCACCGTACGCATGGAGCTCGCGAAGCCGGGTAAAGAGAATATGCTCAGTCTGTTCTCATTACCCGTGATGCCACAAGCGTACTGGAAAGATCATAAGCTCAGCGACCCATTGTCCAGGCCGCCGCTGGGTGGTGGTCCTTATCGCATCAGTCAGTGGAAGATGGGCCAGTATATTGTCTATACGCGCGTGAAGGATTACTGGGCGGCCAATCTGCCGGTCAATCGTGGCCGCTGGAATTTCGATGTCATTCGCTACGACTATTATCTCGACGACAACGTGGCCTTTGAGGCCTTTAAGGCTGGCGCGTTTGATTTGCGTCTGGAGAGCGACGCCAAAAACTGGGCGACGCGCTATGTCGGCAAAAACTTTGCTAATCAGTACATCATCAAAGATGAGCAGAAAAATGAATCGGCGCAGGATACGCGCTGGCTGGCGTTCAACACGCAGCGCCCCGTTTTCAACGACCGACGCGTCCGTGAAGCCGTTACGCTGGCGTTTGATTTTGAATGGATGAATAAAGCGCTGTTCTACAACGCCTGGAGCCGGGCAAACAGCTATTTCCAGAACACCGAGTATGCGGCCAGAAACTACCCCGATGCGGCCGAACTGGTCCTGTTGGCGCCGATGAAAAAGGATCTGCCGCCGGAAGTCTTCAGCCAGATTTATCATCCTCCCGTGTCAAAAGGTGACGGTTACGATCGGGAAAACCTGTTAAAAGCCGATGAATTACTGAAAGACGCGGGCTGGGAACTGAAAGGTCAGCAAAGGATTAACACCGTCACCGGCAAACCGCTGAACTTTGAACTGCTCATTTCCGCCGCCAGTAACAGCCAGTGGATCCTGCCCTTCCAGCATAATCTCCAGCGTCTGGGGATTACGATGACCATTCGTCAGGTGGATAACTCACAACTCACCAACCGCTTGCGCAGCCGGGACTACGACATGATGCCAACCCTGTGGCGGGCGATGCCGTGGCCCAGTTCCGATCTGCAAATCTCCTGGGCGTCCGAGTACATCGACTCAAGTTATAATTCTCCTGGTGTGAAAAGTCCGGTGGTCGACAAACTGATCGCTCAAATCATCGCCGCACAGGGTGATAAAAACAAACTGCTGCCGCTTGGGCGTGCGCTGGACCGCGTGCTGACCTGGAATTACTACATGTTGCCGATGTGGTACATGGCGGAAGATCGACTGGCCTGGTGGGATAAATTTTCCCGCCCGGGCATTCGTCCAATTTATACCATTGGCCTGGATAACTGGTGGTATGACGTAAACCGGGCAGCGAAGTTACCTGCCGCCAGACGGCAGGGAGAATAAATGGGCGCGTACCTGATTCGTCGTTTGTTGCTGGTTATCCCGACGCTATGGGCGATCATCACCATCAACTTTTTTATCGTGCAAATTGCCCCCGGTGGCCCGGTCGATCAGGCGATTGCCGCCATCGAATTTGGTCAGACGAGCGCGCTGCCCGGTGCCGGGAGCGAAGGTGTTCGCGCCAGCCATGCCCGAACCGGGGTGGGAAATATCAGCGACAGTAACTATCGCGGGGGACGCGGCCTTGATCCGGAAGTGATTGCTGAAATCACCCAACGCTACGGCTTCGATAAGCCACTGCACGAGCGTTATTTCACCATGCTGTGGAACTATATCCGCTTCGATTTCGGCGACAGCCTGTTTCGTAGCGCCTCGGTACTGACGCTCATCAAAGAGAGTCTACCGGTGTCGATCACCCTGGGGTTGTGGAGTACGCTCATCATCTATCTGGTGTCGATTCCGTTGGGGATCCGCAAGGCTGTACATAACGGCAGCCGGTTCGACGTCTGGAGCAGCGCGTTTATTATCATCGGCTATGCTATCCCGGCGTTTCTGTTCGCAATACTGCTGATTGTCTTCTTTGCCGGCGGCAGCTATTACGACCTCTTCCCGCTGCGTGGTCTGGTCTCGGCGAATTTTGACTCGCTGCCCTGGTATCAGAAGGTAACCGACTATCTGTGGCACATCACCTTACCTGTTCTGGCGACGGTCATTGGCGGGTTTGCCGCGTTAACTATGCTGACCAAAAATTCCTTTCTCGATGAAGTCCGTAAGCAGTACGTCGTCACCGCCCGTGCCAAAGGGGTCAGTGAAGGGAATATCCTGTGGAAGCACGTTTTTCGCAACGCCATGCTGCTGGTGATCGCCGGTTTTCCTGCCACCTTTATCAGTATGTTTTTCACCGGTTCGCTGCTGATTGAAGTGATGTTTTCACTCAACGGTCTGGGGCTGTTGGGTTATGAAGCGACGGTGTCACGCGACTACCCGGTGATGTTTGGCACGCTATACATCTTCACCCTGATCGGCCTGCTGCTGAATATTCTCAGTGATATCAGCTATACGCTGGTCGATCCGCGTATTGATTTCGAGGGACGTTAATGGCCCATTTAAGCCCCGTCAATCAGGCCCGCTGGGCGCGTTTTCGCCATAATCGTCGTGGCTTCTGGTCGCTGTGGATTTTTCTCGTCCTGTTTGGCCTGAGTCTGTGCTCTGAGTTGATTGCTAACGATAAACCCCTGTTAGTGCGCTACGAGGAAAGCTGGTATTTTCCGCTGGTCAAAAACTACAGTGAGAGCGATTTTGGCGGTCCGCTGGCGACAAGGGCGGATTACCAGGATCCGTGGCTGAGGCAACAGCTGGAAAACCGTGGTTGGGTCCTCTGGGCACCGGTGCGCTTTGGCGCGAACAGCATCAACTTTGCGACTGACAAACCCTTTCCCTCGCCCCCTTCGCCACAGAACTGGCTGGGTACCGATGCCAACGGCGGCGACGTGCTGGCGCGAGTGCTTTACGGCACGCGTATTTCCATTCTTTTCGGCCTGATGCTGACCTTGTGTTCAAGCGTCATGGGTGTGCTGGCCGGGGCGCTACAGGGATATTACGGCGGCAAAGTGGATCTATGGGGCCAGCGATTTATCGAGGTCTGGTCGGGTATGCCGACGCTGTTCCTGATTATTTTGCTCTCCAGCGTCGTACAGCCCAACTTCTGGTGGCTGCTGGCGATTACGGTGCTGTTTGGCTGGATGAGTCTGGTGGGCGTGGTGCGCGCGGAGTTCTTACGCACGCGAAACTTCGACTATATCCGGGCCGCCCAGGCGCTCGGCGTCAGCGACCGCAGTATCATTTTTCGTCATATGCTCCCCAACGCAATGGTCGCCACGCTAACCTTTTTGCCGTTCATTCTCTGTAGTTCCATTACCACGCTGACGTCGCTGGATTTCCTCGGTTTCGGTCTGCCGTTAGGCTCTCCTTCACTGGGCGAGTTGCTCCTGCAAGGCAAAAATAACCTCCAGGCACCGTGGCTGGGCATTACTGCCTTCCTGTCCGTGGCTATTTTACTCTCGCTGCTGATCTTCATCGGCGAGGCCGTCCGTGACGCATTCGATCCCAACAAGGCGGTGTAACATGACGCAACCTTTGCTCGCCATTGACAATCTGACGCTGGGATTTCGTAAGCAGGAGACCGTCCGCACGGTGGTTAACGCGGTGTCGTTGCGCGTGGAGGCCGGCGAAACGCTGGCGCTGGTAGGAGAATCCGGTTCCGGCAAGAGTGTCACCGCGCTGTCAATTCTGCGCCTGTTACCCACCCCACCTGCCGTGTATCTCGGCGGCGATATCCGTTTTCACGGCGAGTCCTTACTGCACGCCAATGAGCAGACCCTGCGCGGCGTGCGCGGTAACAAGATCGCCATGATTTTCCAGGAGCCGATGGTGTCGCTGAACCCGCTCCATAACCTCGAAAAACAGCTCTATGAAGTACTTTCCCTGCACCGGGGTATGCGCCGGGAAGCGGCACGCGCAGAGATATTAAGCTGTCTCGATCGGGTCGGTATTCGGCAGGCGGCAACCCGGCTGGGCGATTATCCGCACCAGCTTTCCGGCGGCGAGCGTCAGCGAGTGATGATTGCGATGGCGCTGTTAACGCGACCCGAATTGCTCATCGCCGATGAACCGACTACCGCGCTGGATGTCTCGGTACAGGCGCAGATCCTGCAACTGCTGCGCGAACTCCAGCACGAGCTGAATATGGGGATGCTGTTCATCACCCATAACCTCAGTATTGTCAGGAAACTCGCCGACAGCGTAGCAGTGATGCAAAACGGACAATGTGTTGAGCAAAACCGGGCGGCTCCCCTGCTCCACGCGCCTGCGCATCGCTATACGCAGAAATTGCTCAACAGCGAACCAACAGGCGATCCTGTACCGTTGCCGAAGGGGCAGTCACCCCTTCTCAGGGTCGAGGATTTACGCGTCGCCTTTCCCATTCGCAAAGGCATCCTTAAGCGTGTGGTGGCAAACAATGAGGTGGTGAAAGGGATCAGTTTCAGTCTGCAACCGGGTGAAACGCTGGGACTGGTCGGTGAGTCAGGTTCGGGGAAAAGTACTACCGGACTGGCGCTCCTGCGGCTTATCGGCTCCCAGGGCAGCATAGAGTTTGACGGCCAACAGTTACAACATCTTAAACGCCGACAGCTATTGCCCGTGCGTCATCGTATTCAGGTGGTCTTCCAGGATCCCAACTCCTCGTTGAATCCGCGACTGAGCGTGTTGCAAATCATTGAAGAGGGGCTGCGCGTTCACCAGCCAGCGCTCTCAGCTGAACAGCGCGAACAGCAGGTCATGGCGGTGATGGCGGAAGTAGGACTCGATGCCGACACGCGTCACCGCTATCCAGCGGAGTTTTCCGGCGGTCAGCGCCAGCGGATTGCGATTGCCAGAGCGCTGATCCTCAAGCCGTCATTGATTGTGCTTGATGAACCGACGTCATCTCTCGACCGGACCGTGCAGGCGCAAATTCTCGCGCTGTTAAAATCGCTACAGCAAAAACATCGCCTGGCCTATATCTTCATAAGCCACGATCTGCACGTGGTACGCGCGCTATGCCATCAGGTGATTGTACTGAGACAGGGAGAGGTTATCGAGCAGGGGCAATGCGAGCACGTCTTTAGCGCACCGCAACAGGCGTATACGCGTCAGCTTCTCACGCTACGCTGACGCTCAAAATGGATTGTTGTTAGAAAACGGTTCGGCAATGGCCACGCCAAAGTTTTTCAGACGACAGGTCGCGGCAAATTCGTCCTGGCGATTCACAAACAGGCACGGTTCGCCTTCACATTCCAGTACGGAACATGGCACTTCGATATCACTGAGCGCCTGACTGAGTTTATGCATCACCGGCCAGGCGCTATCGCCATCCGGACTCAGCAGTTTAAGCGCCACCAGACTGTTTTCAACGCTTTGGCCATTTTGCGGAATCGGTTCAACTTTCGAACCTGCGAAACCCGCTGACCAACGATAGTTCTGTGGTAAACGATGAACGATTGAGAGCTGTAATGTTGTCACTTTCTTTCCCCGGAAGCACAATAACTTCACAATTAGTTTACATCCATATTAACACATCATTGACAATCCGTCCTTAAACGGTTGCATAACGTGGCAATCCTTATCCCGCGTGGCCAGTATTGTCGGTATGGCCTTTATTAAAATAGATGTTTCCAGTCAGGACAGGAGCGCGGGCTATATGTACCCGTTTCTGCGATCTAACTCAACCTTTTTAACTACAATGATGTGACTTTTTACATAAATTGATTTTACATAAAATAAACATATATCGGGGAAATGATGGAATTGTCGTTGACGTACATCAACAAAGGAAGCCGAACGGCCTCCATGTTGTGTATTTGATCACCGTTTTTTCGGGCGGCTCGCATAGAGATAGAACAAAATTGAACAGCTTGCACAGAAGGCAATAGACCAAATCATCGGCCAGGCTGAGTTAAACGTTGCCAGAGAGAGTAACGCGCCAACGAGCGCGCCAATGCCAAAGCGGAAGGTGCCCGCCAGCGATGAGGCCGTTCCCGCCATGTGTGGGAACTCATCGAGGATCACCGCCATCGCGTTGGAAGAGATCATCGACACGCAGCCGACAAATACCGCCACCCCCAGCACCAGCGCCCAGAAACCAAAACCGAACAGCGCACTCAGCACCATCCACACCGTCATCGCCAGTTGGATCCACAATCCAGTACGGAACATGTTCAGCGCACCGATCCGGCGCACGAAGCGACTGTTAAAAATCGTCATAATGAACAAAAAGACGATGTTCAGCGCAAAGTAGTAGCCAAAGTCCTGCGGCGATACGTGGTTGATTTCGATATATACGAAAGGCCCGGCGCTGAGAAAGGAGAACATCCCGGCAAAGCTAAAGCCGCTTGCCAGCATATAGCTCAGCACCCGCTTATGGCGAAACAGCGAGGCAAAGTTACCTATCGTCGTGCGGATATGAAACGGCTGGCGCTTTTCAACCGGTAACGTCTCTTTAATGAGCGTTGCGATCATGACAGAGGCCAGAACCGCGGCGATCGCCAGGATCCAGAAGATAGAGTGCCAGCTCAGCCACACCAGCACCCAGCCGCCGATGATTGGCGCCATCAGCGGCGCAATCGTGGTCACCAGCATGACGAACGACATCATGCGGGAGAACTCTTCTTTAGGGTAGATATCGCGCATCAGCGCATTGATCACTACGCTGGCGGCAGCTGCCGCCAGACCGTGGAAGAATCGCATCACAATCAGCTGATCGATGGTCTGCGCCAGCGCACAGGCTACGGCGGCGGCAGCGAACACCAACGTACCACCGAGGATCACCGGTTTTCGCCCGAAGCTATCCGCCATCGGCCCATACAGCAACTGCCCGACGGCGAAGCCCAGAATATAGGTACTGAGCGTCATCTGCGCACTGCCCGCCGGCACACCAAATTGATCGGCGATCACCGGCAACGCCGGAAGGTACATATCGATCGACAGCGGCATCAACATAGCCAGCAGACCGAGAATAAAAACAATGGCAAAGGACGAGTGCTGCCGGGTGGTCACAAAAAAACTCCTGAATTTAGCTGGACGTCATGCCGACGCTGGCAATTTCTGCTTCAGTCAATGGGCGATACTCACCAGGTTCAAGGTCAGTATCAAGGGTAATGGCGCCTATCCGTTCGCGGTGCAATTCGACCACGTGATTACCCACGGCGGCAAACATCCGTTTCACCTGATGATAGCGTCCTTCGCTGATGGTCAGACGCACCTGCGTCGGGGTGATAACCTCAAGCACCGCCGGCTTCGTGAGATCTTTTTCATTATGTAACTGCACGCCTTTCGCAAACTGCGCTGCGGTATCTTCGGCGACGGGCGACTCCAGCGTGACCAGATACGTTTTCTCGCAGTGGTGACGCGGAGAGGTGATGCGGTGCGACCACTGCCCATCGTCGGTCATCAGTACCAGACCGGTGGTGTCGATATCCAGGCGACCCGCAGCGTGTAATTTATGCGCGACCGGCTCATCCAGGAAATACAGGATCGTCGGATGATCCGGGTCATCAGTTGAACACACGTAGCCCTGAGGTTTATTAAGCATAAAGTAACGCGGGCCGTTTTGCTGAACCAGCGTGTTGCCATCATATTCTACGTTGTGTTCTGGCAGCAGTTTGAACGCGGTATTCCGGATGATTTCACCGTCCACGGTAACACGGCTACCGCGGATCTCACGCCCGGCAATAGCGCGGCTGACGCCGAGTTGCTGAGCGATAAATTTATCAAGTCGCATGAGTGTGATTTTGCCTGTAAAAATACGGGAATCGGGCGTATCGCCCGAAAAGTGGAGCCGTTATCTGCCCAGTATAGCGGGCTAACAACATCCCTCAAGGGAAAACGATTCGTGGCATACTATACCCGAGTTCGTTACGTATTGTGAGACCATGATTTTTACACTTCGCCCCTACCAGCAAGAAGCCGTGGATGCCACGCTCAACCATTTCCGCCGCCGTCGCACGCCAGCGGTGATTGTTCTGCCTACTGGTGCCGGTAAAAGCCTGGTGATTGCCGAACTGGCGCGCGTCGCCAGAGGCCGCGTGCTGGTACTGGCACACGTGAAAGAGCTGGTGGCGCAAAACCATGCCAAATACTGTGCGCTGGGGCTGGAAGCCGATATTTTTGCCGCCGGACTCAAGCGCAAAGAGAGCCACGGTAAAGTGGTGTTCGGTAGCGTTCAGTCCGTGGCTCGCAATCTGGACGCCTTCCAGAGCAAGTTTTCGCTGCTGATTGTTGATGAATGCCATCGTATCGGTGATGACGAAGAAAGCCAGTATCAGCAGATCCTCACCCATCTGAGCAACGCCAATCCCCACATTCGCCTGCTGGGGCTGACCGCCACCCCTTTTCGTCTGGGCAAAGGCTGGATCTATCATTTTCACTACCACGGTATGGTACGCGGCGACGATAAGGCGCTGTTTCGCGACTGCATTTACGAACTGCCGCTGCGCTATATGATTAAGCACGGCTATCTCACACCGCCGGAACGCCTCGATATGCCGGTGGTGCAGTACGATTTCAGCCGCCTGCAGGCGCAAAGCAACGGTCTGTTTAGCGAAGCCGATCTGAACCGGGAACTGAAAAAACAGCAGCGTATCACACCGCATATCATCAGCCAGATTGTCGAATTCGCCCAGACCCGCAAAGGGGTAATGATTTTTGCCGCCACCGTCGAGCATGCCAAAGAGATTGCCGGACTGCTGCCTGAAGAGCATTCCGCACTGATTACCGGCGACACGCCGGGCCCTGAACGCGATGAGCTGATAGACGCGTTTAAAGCCCAGCGTTTTCGTTATCTGGTTAACGTTTCCGTCTTAACCACGGGCTTCGATGCCCCGCATGTCGATCTCATTGCCATTCTGCGCCCCACCGAGTCAGTCAGTCTGTACCAACAAATTGTGGGCCGAGGCCTGCGTCTCGCACCGGGAAAAACGGACTGTTTGATTCTGGATTACGCCGGTAATCCGCACGATCTCTATTCTCCGGAGGTGGGGAGTCCGAAAGGCAAAAGTGATAATGTGCCGGTCCAGGTCTTCTGCCCGGCCTGCGGTTTCGCGAATACCTTCTGGGGCAAAACCACCGCTGACGGTACGCTGATCGAACATTTCGGCCGCCGCTGTCAGGGCTGGTTTGAAGATGATGAAGGACACCGCGAGCAGTGTGATTTTCGCTTCCGCTTTAAAAATTGTCCGCAGTGCAATGCCGAAAACGATATTGCCGCCCGCCGCTGCCGGGAATGCGATACGATCCTTGTTGATCCCGACGACATGCTGAAAGCTGCGCTGAAACTGAAAGACGCGCTGGTGCTCCGCTGTAGTGGTATGACGTTGCAGCACGGCCATGACGAGAAAGGCGAATGGCTGAAAATCACCTACTATGACGAAGACGGTGCGGACGTCAGCGAGCGCTTTCGTCTGCAAACTCCTGCCCAGCGTACGGCGTTTGAACAACTGTTTATCCGCCCGCATACCCGCACACCAGGCGTGCCGCTACGCTGGATCACGGCGGCGGATATCCTCGCGCAACAACCCTTGTTACGCCATCCCGACTTTGTGGTGGCGCGGATGAAAGGCCAGTACTGGCAGGTGCGAGAAAAAGTGTTCGATTATGAGGGGCGCTTCCGTCGGGCACATGAATTACGCGGTTAATCGTACTTTTGATTGATGTAACGGGCGTTTGAGTATAGAATCTCGCCCGCTTTTGCATACGCAAAGCAGATCACTTACCTGTTGCTGGGTCGCCTGTAGCAGGAATTATTAAAGAGAGATTTAAATGTTTACTATCAACGCTGAAGTACGTAAAGAGCAGGGTAAGGGTGCGAGCCGCCGCCTGCGTGCCGCTAACAAGTTCCCGGCGATCATCTACGGTGGCAAAGAAGCCCCGATCGCTATCGAACTGGACCACGATTCCATCATGAACATGCAAGCTAAAGAAGGTTTCTATAGCGACGTTCTGACCATCGTTGTTGACGGTAAAGAAGTAAAAGTTAAAGCTCAGGCTGTACAGCGTCACGCGTTCAAGCCGAAGCTGACTCACATCGACTTCGTTCGCGCGTAATCGCCAACAAGTTGAAGAAAACCCCGCTCCGGCGGGGTTTTTTTATGGCGTTTAATTACCGCCTGACGTACGGCGCTGAAGCTGATCGCGCAGGTTCGGCGGCGTGCCTTTAATGGTCAACGTATCCGTTGCCGGATCCCAGAAAATACGCTCGCCCAGCAGCATCGCGTCAAAGTTAATGGTTAACCCACCGCCGCTGCCGGCATATTTGGTCAGTTGGCGCAGCGTGCTGCGATCGGCCGGGAAGCTCTCTTCCAGCTCATAGCCCTTCTCTGCCGTAAACTCGCTAAAACTCACTTCACTGACGCCAGAAAGCTCTTTTGACAGCGACTCCAGCTCAATTTCTTCACCGGCCTGAAGCTGCTCGTTGCAGTAGCTGTACACCTGCTGGCGCACGTTCTGGCGCTCAGCTTTATCCAGTTGCGCTTCAGCGGTGAAATCATCAACCGCCTGCAGCAACCCACGGTTCTGCGCTTTGGCATTGAGACCTTCGCTGGCCCCGAGGAAATCCATAAAGAAGTCAGCCACTTTACGCCCTACCCGTCCCTTCAGGAAGGTCAGATAGCGTGTGGATTCGGGATTGGTTTCCCACTCGGTCAGATCGATACGCGCGACGATATCCGCATGGTTGATATCCAGATAGTGCGTCGGGTTGATATCCAGATTTTCATTGACGCGCATGCTACTTAAGTTGTTCAGCACCGCCACCAGTAAATACTCTACCGCCAGATAGCGATAGTGACAGAACAGTACAATGCCGCCGTCGGCAAACGGGTATTTGGCGAGCTCGTCACGCAAACGTCCGGTGGCCGCACGGCTAAAGGCGAGAAAATCCTCCTCACCCTGGCGCTGTAAGCGCAGCGCTTGCGCCAGTTCGCTCTCTTCGCTGAACAGGCCATACGCTTTGTTTTTCGCGCTATAGACCCGATGCAGTTCAGCCATCATATCGACAACGGTGTTTGTCGGTTCCAGTAATGAATCGCGCAGGACCAGCTCAAGGTTTTGCTCATCACGCTTGATAAGCTGGTGCAGGGCAATCTGGTTGATATCCAGACTCATGATAAACTCTCCTTAAAGACCGGGCGGTATTCAACCACCACCGGCGAGGCGACGCAACAGAAGATGCAGCGCCGTTTTGCCTGTCGCACGGTAACGCGAATTATTGAGGATAAAAAAGCGGAAAAAAAACTGTTGCTACGGTAATATGTTGCCCTTTCATGAATAAACTGATTTCGATTTATGCCACAAATCTCCCGCTATAGTGACGAACACGTTGAACAACTGCTCACCGAGATGCTCAACGTACTGGAAAAACATAAGGCACCGACTGACCTTTCCCTGATGGTGCTGGGAAACATGGTCACCAACCTTATTAATACCAGCATTGCCCCGGCTCAGCGCCAGGCGATTGCGAACTCTTTTGCCCGCGCATTGCAGTCCTCGGTTAACGACGACAAAGCGCACTAAAAGCCGACTTCGGGGAAACGAACGACACGTTATGGTAACTCATCGTCAGCGCTACCGTGAAAAAGTCTCCCAGATGGTTAGCTGGGGGCACTGGTTTGCACTGTTCAACATTCTGCTGGCTATCGTGCTCGGCAGCCGTTACCTGTTTGTCGCCGACTGGCCGACAACGCTGGCCGGTCGCGTTTACTCTTATCTGAGTATCGTCGGCCATTTCAGCTTTCTGGTGTTTGCCACCTATCTGCTGATCCTGTTCCCACTGACGTTCATTGTGATGTCCCAGAGGCTGATGCGTTTCCTGTCAGCCATTCTGGCGACGGCCGGAATGACGCTTCTGCTGATCGACAGCGAAGTGTTTACCCGTTTCCACCTGCATCTTAATCCTATCGTCTGGGAACTGGTGATTAACCCCGACCAGAACGAGATGGCGCGCGACTGGCAACTGATGTTTATCAGCGTGCCGGTTATCTTGTTGATTGAAATGCTGTTTGCGACCTGGAGCTGGCAAAAACTGCGCAGCCTGACGCGTCGTCGTCACTTCGCCAAGCCACTGGCCGCCTTCTTCTTTGTGTCATTTATTGCTTCCCATGTGGTCTATATCTGGGCGGATGCCAATTTCTATCGTCCGATCACCATGCAGCGCGCCAACCTGCCACTCTCCTATCCGATGACCGCGCGCCGGTTTCTGGAAAAACATGGCCTGCTGGATGCGCAGGAGTATCAGCGCCGTCTGGTCGAACAAGGGAATCCGGAAGCGGTGTCCGTGCAGTATCCACTGAGCGAATTACGCTATCGCGATATGGGCACCGGGCAAAACGTTCTGCTGATCACGGTCGATGGCCTGAACTATTCGCGCTATGAAAAGCAGATGCCTGCCCTCGCCGAATTTGCCGAGCAGAACATTGCCTTCACGCGACATATGAGTTCCGGCAATTCTACCGATAACGGTATTTTTGGCCTGTTCTACGGCGTGTCGCCGAGCTATATGGACGGGATTCTGTCCACCCGAACGCCGGCGGCGCTGATTTCGGCACTGAATCAGCAAGGCTATCAGCTGGGACTGTTCTCTTCCGACGGCTTTACCAGCCCGCTGTATCGCCAGGCACTGCTGTCTGACTTCTCGATGCCAAGCGTACAGACGCAGTCTGACGAACAAACCGCCAGTCAGTGGATCAACTGGCTGGGGCGTTACGCACAGGAAGACAACCGCTGGTTCTCATGGGTTTCGTTTAACGGCACCAACGTTGACGACAACAACCAGACTAACTTCGTTCGCCGCTACGCTCGCGCAGCGGGAGATGTTGATAAACAGATCAACCGTGTGATCGGCGCGCTGCGTGAGTCCGGTAAACTGGATAACACGGTAGTGATAATCACCGCCGGTCGCGGCGTTGCGCTGAGCGATGAAGAGAGAAACTTCGCCTGGTCACGCGGCCACCTGCAGGTTCCGCTCATCATTCACTGGCCGGGGACTCCCGCGCAGCGGATCAACAGCCTGACCGATCACACAGACATCATGACCACGCTGATGCAGCGTCTGCTCCACGTCAGCACGCCTGCCAATGAATATTCGCAGGGGCAAGATCTGTTCAATGCCAATCGTCGTCACTACTGGGTAACGGCGGCCGATCTCAGTACGCTGGCGATCACCACGCCGGAAATGACGCTGGTGCTGAACAACAATGGCAAGTACCAGACCTACGATTTACGCGGCGAGAAGATTAACGATCAGAAACCGCAGTTGAGTCTGTTATTACAGGTGCTGACTGACGAGAAGCGTTTTATCGCTAACTGATTTATTATTAATCAGTTAGCCAGATGTCCCCTTGCATTCGGTACGGAAAGCGGTAGTATTAGCTCCCACGAGTCGGCACGTAGCGCAGCCTGGTAGCGCACCGTCATGGGGTGTCGGGGGTCGGAGGTTCAAATCCTCTCGTGCCGACCAAAATTCCCCTTAAGAACCAGCCTTTTATGGCTGGTTTTTTTTATTATTTCCGTCCACCGGAATTGAATTCGATTCGAGTTATGGACGGAAATAATGTTACACTTCCGGTTTTGCACAGCCGATCTTATTGCTTATGTGGCATCACTTTATCAAGTACACCTCCGTAGGCGTGATCAACACATTGATTCACTGGATAGTCTTTGCTATCTGCATCTACGCCTTTCATACCCATCAGGCGCTGGCGAATCTCCTGGGCTTCAGTGTGGCGGTCAGTTTTTCTTTTTACGCCAACGCCCGGTTTACCTTCAAGCAATCGACCACAACGCGTCGCTATCTGCTGTATGTCGGCTTTATGGGCCTGCTCAGTATTCTGACGGGCTGGGGAGCGGAACAGTGCGGTTTCCCGCCGCTGATGACGCTGGTCGCGTTCTCTGCCATTAGTCTCATTTGTGGCTTTATCTATTCCAGATTCATTGTATTCAAGGGCGCACGATGAAAATTTCACTGGTCGTTCCTGTCTTCAACGAAGAAGAAACCATTGGCCTCTTTTACAAGACGGTGCGCGAATACGACGCGCTGAAAGAACATGACGTCGAAATTGTGTTCATCAACGATGGTAGCACCGACGCAACGGAATCTATCATCAACGCCCTCGCCGTTGCCGACCCACTCGTTGTCCCGCTCTCGTTTACGCGAAATTTTGGCAAAGAACCGGCGCTGCTCGCCGGGCTCGACAATGCCAGTGGCGATGCCGTCATTCCGATGGATGTCGATCTCCAGGATCCTGTCGAAGTCCTGCCGCACCTGATTCAAAAATGGCAGGAAGGGGCGGACATCGTGCTGGCGAAACGTTCCGATCGCTCCGTCGATAGTCGCCTGAAGCGAAAAACCGCCGAGTGGTTCTATAAGCTGCACAATAAAATCAGTACGCCGCATATCGAAGAAAACGTCGGCGATTTTCGGCTGATGAGTCGTGAAGTGGTGGACAACATTAAACAAATGCCAGAACGAAATCTGTTCATGAAAGGGATTTTATCCTGGGTTGGCGGCAAAACTGACATCGTCCTCTATGCGCGCGCCACTCGCTGTGCCGGAAAAAGTAAATTCAACGGCTGGAAACTGTGGAATCTTGCACTGGAAGGGATCACCTCTTTTTCCACCTTCCCTCTGCGTATCTGGACCTACATTGGTCTGGCGGTTGCCCTGCTTTCTTTCACCTATGGCGCGGGAATGGTGATAGATACGCTTCTGTGGGGAAATCCCGTGCGTGGCTATTCTTCCCTGATTGTGTCAATCCTGTTTCTGGGAGGCGTGCAGCTTATTGGCATTGGCGTGCTGGGTGAGTATATCGGGAGAATCTATGTCGAAACCAAGAAGCGGCCCCGATACATCCTGAAAAAACGTAAAACTGTGGACCACGATTCAGACAAGGATAACTGATGTTAAAGCATGTTAATAAAAGCATTCTTTTAATTGCCTTTTTTGCGGTATTTATCCTGGAGTGGTTCACCCCTATTCACTCCGATGATTACCGTTATGCCCTGCTTGGCATCTCATTTGATGCGCACCTGCATCACTACCTGACCTGGAGCGGGCGCGTGGTGGCTGATTTTGTCAGCTCGCTTTTACTCGCCACCGGTTCCCGTGGGTTTATCTCGACCATGACCGGCCTTGTCGTCGTCGCGTTCTGCTATTTCATTGTGAAAACGCCGACGGGCACGCTGAAATGGAAAAAACATGACGCGCTGATTTTTACCCTTATTTTTCTGACCTTTTGGGTCGCTAACCCGAATATCGGACAAACGGTTTTCTGGGTTGTTGGCAGCGCGAACTATCTGTGGACAAATCTGTTCGTTGCCGCATGGATCTGGAACCTGTACCGCATACAACTCCAGCATGAAGAGCGTACGCACGTTGGTATGCTGCTGCTCGGACTGTTGGCGGGCTGCTCCAATGAAAGCGTCGCGCCATTTGTCGTGGGTCTCGCCCTTCTGGCTATCGTGTACGATTACTGGCAAGCGAAACGCATCTACGCGAACAAGGTCGCTTACTTTTTATCCGCACTGGTGGGCGCCAGTATTTTGATTTTCTCGCCAGGCAATTTTATTCGCGCCCAGGGCGCCCATACCGTCTGGTACGATAAATCGCTCGTTGAAAGAATCACGATTCACCTGAGTGAGCGCTTCTTTAACCACCTGGCGCTGGTCTGGATTTCTTATGTCGTGCTGGTTTTACTGGCAGTTCTTCTGTACGTGGCGAAACGACAGGGACATCGCATTAAAAGTGCGAATCTGAGCATGGTCGGGTTAATGCTGCTGGTGGGGCTGGGAACCTCTTTAATTATGGTGGCCTCCCCGTCGTATCCTGACCGGGTCATGCTGTCGACATTTTTATTCTTCCTGCTTGCCCTCTCGTTCCTTGCGCGGGAAGTCGTCACAGTAGCCGGACCGCGTGTCATGAAGGGAGTCTATGCCGTTACGGGCCTGATGGCTGCGGTATTCATCTGGTCATACGCCTTAATGTATGCCGCTTATACGCGCGTTTATGAGCAGGACTTTGTTCGTGTGAATATCGTTAAGCACCAACTCAGCCAGGGTCACAAGGACTTTACGGTGCCTGACTTCCACTTCCTGAAAATGCAAAACAGCGGAGGACATTTCGGTTTCTTTCACGATCCGCAGGTCTATGGCCGTTATTTCGGCGCAGGGAATGTGGCAAAGGAAAAAGTTAACTTCGACTATTCCGTACTCGTAAACGGTAAACAACAAGCCATCGATGACAATACCGTGGCCTGGTTCAATAACCGCGGCGATTTAATGCTGGTGAGCACACATCCGTTAGCCGGTACCGTGCAGGTGAAGACCGAGTCGTCCGACACGTCGCGCTCGCTTGCGCGCTTTACCGCCGCGAAAATTAACGATGAATACTGGTATTTCAGCGCCATACCAAAAGCAGAAGTGACTCACGTCGCGCTGCTGCCCTGATGCAAGAGCCTCTCATCGCGATGAGAGGCTCCCCCCCCTTTTCCCGACAGGTTTTACTTCTTACCCATGTGTAATCTGGGGTAATATTTCTCCCTCTTATCGATGCGGTGAATCTGGACGATTCGCGATCGAATAACAATAATGATTCTAATAAAATCTCGGGAGATAACTATGCCTGAAGCAACGCCTTTTCAGGTGCTGGTGGTAGATGACCACCCTCTTATGCGTCGTGGTATCCGTCAATTACTGGAGCTGGATCCAACATTTGAGGTGGTTGCCGAAGCGGGCGATGGCGCAACGGCGATTGATCTGGCAAACCGTCTCGATCTGGATTTAATCCTGCTTGATCTGAATATGAAAGGGCTGAGCGGTCTGGATACGTTGAACGCCCTGCGCCGCGATGGGATCACAGCGCAGATTATTATTCTCACCGTTTCGGATTCGGCCAGCGACATCTACGCCCTGATTGACGCCGGCGCAGATGGTTATCTGCTGAAAGACAGCGATCCGGAAGTTCTGCTGGACGCTATTCGCACAGGCGCCAATGGCGGCAAGGTTTTCAGCGAACGCGTCAGTGATTATCTGCGCGAGCGCGAAATGTTTGGTGAAGAGGACGATCCGTTCAGCATGCTGACCGAGCGGGAGCTGGATGTTCTGCACGAGCTGGCACAGGGACTGTCCAACAAGCAGATTGCCTCGGTCCTCAATATTTCCGAACAAACCGTAAAAGTGCATATTCGCAACCTGCTGCGCAAGCTCAACGTACGCTCACGCGTTGCCGCCACGATTTTGTTTTTACAAACCCGCGGGCTGCAGTAAATCAGCAACTCGCGGCCGGAGCATTCAATCCGGCCGGGTTTTTACTCACTCTTTGGTGATAAGTGCTGCATTGCCTGCGCGATGCTGCGCTCAATCACCGCACGACGCGTATCGTTCGCCGGCAGCATCTTCAGCATCATCTCCCAGGCAGCAACTGCCTCGCCAAAACGTTCCTGTTCATAGGCATTGAAGGCGTACATGCTCAGGACGCGCACATTAGCATGATCGCTACGGACCAGTTCTCGCAGTAGCTCCCCTCCACGACGGTTATCATCAGGATCGGAAGAACGGGTCAACGCCTCAGCATAGCCCAGCGCCGCATCGCTGTTCTTTGGATCGAGTCGATAGGCGTTGGCATACGCTTCGGTAGCGGTACTGGCATTACCAAGCACCATTCCGATCCGCCCCAGCATGATCCAGCCTTCCACGTTCGTCGCATCACTTTGCAGACGGGTGCGTAGCCCCAGCGCCAGACGCGTCATCTCTTCCTCATCCAGCGGCTGCGCTTTTGGATCCAGTGCACGTTCCAGCAGTGCCGGGCTTTGTGCCGTCGCCATCTGCCAGATTTCCACCTGCTTATAGCTCCCGGTCTGGTAATAACTGACGGCCCCCACGATGACGGCAATCACAATCCCCGGCAGATAAACCGCCAGCCCGGCTCGTTTACCCTCCGGTAACGCCATCTCATCCGGGAACACCTCCTGTTTCAGGCGTACCCGCCGACGCGAACGGGCAACGATAATCCAGCCTCCCGCGCCAATTGCCGCCACGGGAAGCACCCACAGCAGGACAGTCAGAGGGGTCAGCGGCGGATCATAGGTGACGAAGTTACCATAGCGCGCCACCATATAGTCGACGATCTCTTTCTGACTTTTCCCTTCCTGCATCAGCTCATAAACTTTCTGTCGCAGGTCGGTCGCAATCATTGAATTGGAATCCGCGATGCTGTTGTTCTGGCATTTCGGACAGCGCAGTTGTTCAGTCAACTGGCGGAACTGTTGCTCCTGGGTCTCATCCTTAAACTGCATCACATCAATGGTGGCCAGCGCATTAGCAGAAAACAGCAGCATCAGCACACTCAGCAAAATTCTCATTGCCCGGCCTCCTTGCTGTATTTCTCCCACAGCGGCTTGATTTCACTCTCCCAGACGCGGGCGTTCAAATCCCCGGCATGGCGATAGCGAATAATGCCTTTACCGTCGATCAGGAAGGTTTCCGGTGCGCCATAGACCCCAAGGTCCAGGCCCAGCATACCGTCGCCGTCAAACAGGCTCAGCGCGTAGGGATTGCCCAACTCTTTCAGCCAGACGATAGCCTTCTGGCGATCGTCTTTATAATTCAGCCCCACCACGCGAATCCCCTGCGCCGACAGCTGGTTCAGATACTGATGCTCAGCGCGGCAGGTCGGACACCACGTCGCCCAGACGTTGAGTAAGACCGGTTTACCCTGAGTCAGCACGTCCGCCTCATAATGCTTACCAGGGTTCTCCAGCGACTCAAGTCGGAAGGTCGGTACCGGTTTACCAATCAGCGCCGACTCCAGATTCGTCGGCGTGTCGCCTTCTGCGTTACGCGCCAGTTGCCACAGCAGCGCCGCGGCAATCACGAGAAAAATCACAAAGGGAATCAAAAGTACGTTGCGCTTCATACCGCCTCCGACGCCGATTTTTGCGGTTGTACGCGTTTGCGATAACGCGGGTCAAACAGGCATAACAGCCCTCCCAGCGCCATCAATATCCCACCCGCCCAGATCCAGCGAATAAACGGTTTGTAATACAGACGGACAGCCCACGCGCCGTTATCCAGCTCTTCACCGAGCGCGGCGTACAGATCACGGGTGATGCCACCGTCAATCGCCGCTTCCGTCATCATCGAGCTGGTGCTGTTGTAGAACCGTTTTTCGGCATGCAACGTCGCTTCTGCCTTGCCATCACGGGTCACGCCGATAATCGCCACACCACCGCGATAGTTTGGTCCGGTGATATCTTTCACTTCACGGAAGGTGAAGCGATATTCATGAATATCGACGCTATCACCGGCTTTCATGCGAACATCGCGCTCGACGCTGTAGTTCTGGCTGAAGGCGATGCCAACAATCGTCACCGCCAGACCGACGTGCCCGGCCACCATTCCCCAATAGCTGAGCGTCATTTTCGCACCACGAGAAATTCGCTGCGCAAGCTCTGCCATCGCCAGCACAAACACCCAGCAGGCCATTGCCAGCCCGACTACCGTCATGGCGACAATTTTGTTCTCAAACAGCCACGGCAGCAGCAGTGAGAGCACCAGGGTGCTGACCAGCGCGATAACCAGCAGTCGTTGTAGTTTACGCGGTCGATCGCGTCCCCAGCGGACCAGCGGGCCAATGCCCAGCAGCAGGGCAAACGGCGCCATCAGCCAGGTAAACATGGTATTAAAGAACGGCTCGCCGATGGAGATACTGCCCAGCCCGAGCTGCTTATGCACCAGCGGCAGCAACGTTCCGAGCAGCACCACCAACATGGCGGCAATCAGCAGCACATTGTTACCGAGCAGCAACGATTCGCGTGACCAGAGCGCATTATTCACCCGGGATCGAACCTTATGTCCTCGCGTGGCAAACAGCAGCAGCGAGCCGCCGATGACCAGCACCATAAAGGCCAGAATGAACATCCCACGGGACGGATCGGAAGCAAACGCATGCACCGACACCAGCACGCCCGAGCGTACGAGGAACGTCCCCAACAGACAGAGCGAAAACGCGCAGATGGAGAGCAGCAGCGTCCACGCCTTGAAACTACCGCGTTGTTCAGTGACCGCCAGGGAGTGCATCAGCGCGGTTCCCACCAGCCATGGCATAAACGAGGCGTTTTCCACCGGATCCCAGAACCACCAGCCGCCCCAGCCGAGTTCGTAATACGCCCACGCCGAACCCAGCACAATCCCCAGCGTCAGGAAAACCCATGCGGCCAGCGTCCACGGACGCGAAAAACGCGCGAAAGTGCTATCCAGTCGACCGCTCATCAGCGCCGCGATAGCGAACGCGAAGGCGACCGAGAAACCGACATAGCCCATATACAACAGCGGCGGATGGAAGATCAGCCCAGGATCCTGCAACAACGGGTTGAGATCGCGCCCTTCTATCGGGAAATTCGGCAACGTACGGGCGAATGGGTTGGAGGTAAACAGGATGAACAACAGGAAACCGACGCTGACCATCCCCATCACCGCGAGCACGCGGGCGACAATATCCAGCGGCATCCGCTGAGAAAATAGCGCGACGGCAAAGGTCCAGCCGCTCATCAGCAACACCCACAGCAGCAGCGAGCCTTCATGCGCGCCCCAGGTGGCGGCAACGCGGTACCAGACCGGCAGCTGCGTGTTGGAGTTACTGGCGACATAGACCACGGTGAAATCATTCACCACAAACGCGTTAATCAGTACCAGAAAGGCACCCATAACGAGGATAAACAGCAGCCAGGAAAACGGTCTTGCCGACGCCATCATCCGCGCATCGCCACGCGCCACGCCCCACAGCGGATAGACTGAGAGTAACAACGCAACGCCCAGTGCCAGGCATAACAGCGCATTGCCAATTTCAGGCATCATGATGTTTTATCCTTATAGACGCTCTCCGGACGGCGGTGGTTTTCCTGCATCGCTTTTTCAACTTCCGGCGGCGTGTAGTTTTCATCGTGTTTGGCGAGCACTTCTTTCGCCTGAATATGGTTTTTCTCGCCGAGTTCCCCCTGCACCACCACGCCCTGCCCTTCACGGAACAGGTCCGGCAGAATGCCTTCGTAGGTAACATCCACAACGCCTTCGGCGTCATAGATGCTGAAATTCACCTTCAGCGAGTTGGGATCGCGCTTCACGCTACCGGGCATAACCATACCGCCCACCCGAAGGCGCTGACCCACTTCCGGCATTTGTTGTGTTTCGCGTTTGCCGTAGAGAATCTCGCCTGGCGTATAGAACAGGTCAATGTTGGCGCGCAGCGCATAAAGCACCAGCGTAATCGTCAGCGCTAACCCGACGAGCACGCCGCAGGCAATCCATAAACGGTTTTTACGTCGAATATTCACGCCGCCTCCCGTTGTGTCTGCGCCGCACGCAGGCGGGCTTCACGCGCCCGTTGTCGGGAGACATCACGCAAAATCGCGCGATGCTGCGTCACGGTATGAATGACCAGCACCGCCAGCGGGATGACGCTCAGCGCCACGGCCAGCCAGACGTAAAAGGCGTAGCCGCCCATCGCAAAAAAATCACTCCAGGATGCAAATGCAGTGGTCATTGGCGGCCTCTTTTTAAGATCAGTTCACTCACCCATGGGCGACGTTTTTCCATCATCAGAATCAGGTTACGCATCCGCATCAGCGACAGCGTGATAAACAGCAGCAGATAGCCGATAATCGCCAGCCGCAGCGGTGTGCGCATGGCCGGGTCGATGCTTTGCTGCATACGGGTCGAGCCCTGATGCAGCGTGTTCCACCACTCCACCGAATAGTGAATGATCGGCAGGTTTACCACGCCAATCAGCACCAGGATCCCCGCCGCACGCCCCGCCATCTTACGGTCGTCAAAGGCATGCCACAGGGCAATTGCGCCAACGTAGAGAAACAGCAGCACCAGTTCCGACGTCAGCCGCGCGTCCCACACCCACCAGGTGCCCCACATCGGTTTACCCCAGGCCGAGCCGGTGACCAGCGCAATAAACGTAAACACCGCGCCAACCGGCGCCATCGCAGCCAGCGCCAGGTTTGCCATCTTCATCTGCCAGACCAGACCGATAAACGCCGCTACCGCCATCGAGGCATAAATCCCCATTGACCAGATCGCCGCCGGAACGTGCAGATAAATAATGCGGTAGCTCTGCCCCTGCTGGTAATCCGCTGGCGCAAAACCGAATCCCCAGATCCAGCCCGTAGCCAGAACCAGGACGCAGGCGACGGCCAGCCACGGCACAAAATAGCCGCAAAGCTGATACAGCCGTGGGGGCATAGCCAGTTGATGAAGTGTTTTCCACATAGTTCAGTCACCAGACTCAAACGAATAAAGTTACCGTCATGCCGGATAGCGGCTGATGCCTTATCCGGCCTACATACTCTGCTCTTGTAGGCCTGATAAGCGCAGTGCCATCAGGCAACTCATTACTGCAAACTAATACGTAACGCCGCCGCCGTCGCAAAAGGACTCAACGTCGCGCTCCCCGCCAGTAACGCGCCCAAAATCGCCATGTATACATCCACAGGAAGATGCATGGATGCCGCATCCATCGCGGCGGTCGCAAAAATCAACAACGGGATGGTCAACGGCAACACCAGTACGCTCAGCAATACGCCGCCGCGCTTTAGTCCGACCGTTAACCCTACCCCCGGTGCGCCGAGAAAGCTGAGCGTGGGCGTCCCCAACAGTAAGGTCAGCGCCATAATTTTCCAGCCGTAGATGTCCATCCCCAGCAGCAACGCCACCAGCGGAGAGAGGATCAACAGCGGCAGACCGGTGACCATCCAGTGGGCCATCACTTTTGCCAACACCACCATTGGTAATGGGATCGGCAGCAGCATCAGTTGCTCAAGGCTGCCGTCCTGCAGGTCATCGCGGAACAGTCGCTCCAGCGCCAGCAGCGAGGCCAGCAGCGCAGCAACCCAGATAATGCCCGGCGCAATGCGCGCCAGCAGCTGCGGTTCCGGCCCAATACTCAGCGGGAACAGCGTAATGACAATCAGGAAGAACCACAGCGGGTTGGCAATCTCCGCGCTATGGCGAAAGGCAACGCGCAGTTCGAGACGGAAGATACGCCACATCATTGCCCTGCCCTCTCGTGAGTCAGCGCAATCCGGCGAATGCGGTCTGTAGCGACGTTCATCGGCTGGTGGGTGGTGAGGATGACAATCCCCCCCTCTTCAGTATGCTGCGCCATCCGCTGCGTCAGGCGTTCAACGCCGTTCACATCAATGGCGGTAAAGGGTTCGTCGAGGATCCAGAGCGTGGCGCGGGTCAGCCAGAGACGCGCCAACGCTACCCGGCGCTGCTGTCCGGCGGAAAGCTGGTTCACAGGGATATCTTCGTAACCGGCAAGGCCGGCCTGCGCCAGCGCCGCGAGACATTTTGCAGTATCGCCGTCCTGATGGAAAAAACGCAGGTTCTCCAACGCCGTCAGCCGGGTTTTGATCCCTGGCTGATGTCCAATCCACAACAAATTTTGATGGTAACTGTCCCGCACACGATGTAGCGGTTGCTCCTGCCAGCACACCTCCCCGGCATCAGGACGAGAGAGTCCTGTCAGCAACCGCAACAGAGTGGTTTTCCCTGCGCCGTTGCCGCCGGTGACCTGTATCCACTCCCCTGCGTTGACCTGGAACGACAAATCGCTAAACAGGACTCGTTCATCCCGCTCACAGAGGAGCTTTCTGGCTTCAAGCATACTACCCACTCATTATCATCCCGTCAGAAGCCCGGTTTGACGTCGCGCATATCGGGGAGCTTGTGCGCAATCCCCTTATGGCAGTCAATACAGGTTTGCCCGTCTTTCACCGCCTGATCGTGCATTTTTGCGGCGACGCTCTTCTGGGCCGTTAGGTCCATGAACTCAAAGTTGTGACAGTTACGACACTCCTGAGAATTGTTATCTTTCATTCTTCGCCATTCATTCTGCGCCATCGTCAAACGATGCGCTTCGAACTTCTGCGGTGTATCAATAAGCCCCAACGCTTTTGCATACAGTTCTTTACTGGCCTTGATCTTGCGGATCATTTTCGGCACAAACTCGTGCGGTACGTGGCAGTCAGGACAGGTCGCACGCACGCCGCTACGGTTGTTATAGTGCACGGTTTCCATGTATTCCTGATACACGGTATTGCGCATTTCATGGCAGCTAATGCAGAACTCTTCGGTGTTGGCCTTTTCCATCCCGGTGTTAAATCCACCCCAGAAAATAATCCCGCCGACGAACCCGATTAACAGCAGCGTACCCAGCGCCAGACGACTGGGGCGACGCCACCATTGCCAGAGGCGCTTAATCCGGCCTGGTTTACGGTTAGCATTTTCCATAATGACCTCTTATTTCCCGTAACCTTTCGATGGGGTAAAGCTGTTACCCACAATCGGCGGAGCGTCAGTCTGCGGCACATGGCACTGCAGGCAGAAGTATCGACGCGGCGCCACTTCGGCCAGCACTTTGCCGTCGCTGTCCATAAAGTGCGTCGGACTAATACGCGGCGCACCGGTGGTACGATAGCTTTCAACGCCGTGACATTGCAGGCAGCGGTTGGTATTGGTGGTCACCTGGTAACCATCGACGCTATGGGGAATCATCGGCGGCTGATTCACGTAGTTCAGCGGCATACGCTCTTGCTCTTTGTGCATGCGAATCGCCCCTTCCTGTGTCCCCGACACTTCCGGAGACTGGCTAAGATCCACTCCGTTTGCCGCCCAAACCGCACCGCTCACCACCAGGGCCAGCAGGGCTGTCCATTGACACAGCGCTTTCTTCAGGTCATGGCTTTTCATGATTTCGCTCCCGAACTCCATCGTGTAGTTATTGTAAATACGTCCTCAGAACAGACATCCACGCAGCGACCGCAGGCCATGCAATCGCGGCTGGTGACCTGTACCGGGCTTTGCTCATCCAGCACCGGGGCACGTAACACATGCGGTTCCGGGCAAACATGAAAACAGTCCATACAGCGGTTACATTTCTGTCGGTCTTTTGCCGCAACGGTTAACACGCCCTGGCTACCCAGCACGCCATACAGTGCGCCTAAAGGACAAAGATGCCCGCACCAGCCGTGTTCAACGACCAGCAAATCAAATAAAAACAGAGCGATAATCAGCAGTGCGCCGCTACCGAATCCCATTACCAGGCTACGTCCCAGCAGTGAAACAGGGTTAATCCATTCCCACAGTAGCGTCCCGGTCAGTGCTGAACCCACCAGCACGACAACCAGAAGTACGTACCGTATATGACGTGGAATGGTTGCGGACTGATTCAGGTCAAACCTTCTGCGTAGCCAGGCCGCAAAATCGGTAATCGGGTTCAGTGGGCAGACCCAACTGCAAAACAATCGCTTTCCTGCCAGAGCGTACAGCGCCGTAATAATCGCCGCGCCCGTAAGCCCTACCGCGGCGGGCAGATGACCGCTCGCCAGGCTTTGCAGGGTAATCAACGGATCCGTCAGCGGGATCGACTCCAGCAGCAGGCTGCTGCTGTAGTTCCCGTGCAGGATCCACACGCCAAACCACGGGCCGCTCAGAAACATCCCCAGCACCATAAACTGACTGAGACGGCGGAAAATCAGCCAGCGATGACTCCGCCAGACGCCTTTTTTCGCCTGCGCTTCACGCCCCGCATCACGTTTACGATTTGCCATCGTTCCCCTCCAGCCAGCCGAAGCGGTAATGGTGACCCAACTCCCCTTTTGCCAGCGCCAGCGGCAACACTTTTATTGCCGGCTGTTCCAGCACGCAGACTTTTTCACATTTCCCGCACCCCGTGCAGGCGTCGCTGTGAACGGTCGGGATAAATCGCGCATGTTTGCCGGTTCGCATGTTGCGATCCAGTTCCAGCGTGATGGCCTCATCGATTTTTGGGCATTCGCGATAACAGACGTCACAACGTAATCCCTGGAAGTTCAGGCAGTTTTCCTGATCCAGCAGAACCGCCAGTCCCATCCGCGAATCGTCAATGGAGGCAATCTCCCGGTCCAGCGCCCCACTGGGGCAGACTTTGGCGCACGGAATGTCTTCGCACATCTCGCAAGGAATATCGCGGGCAACAAAATACGGCGTACCCGCCGACAACCCTGATGCAAGCGTCGCCAGTTTTAAGGTGTCATACGGACATGCCTGAACGCACTGCCCGCAGCGCACACAGGCGCTGGCAAAGGCGTTCTCGTTCACGGCCCCAGGCGGGCGCAACCGCACGCCCGTAGCGCGTGCGGTCTGCTGCTGTAACCCCAGCGCCACGCCAACGGCAGCCAGTCCACCCGCTGTGCGAACAACATCGCGCAGAAAGCGGCGGCGGCCATTTTGGGGTTTCGCTGACCTGGACATGGCGTGTTACACCTTCGCCAGTTTCACGGCGCATTTCTTGAAATCCGTCTCTTTAGAGAGCGGATCCGTCGCATCCAGCGTCAGGTTATTCACCAACTGTGCGGCATCGAAGAACGCCATGTAGACCAGTCCCTGCGGCGGACGGTTACGTCCACGGGTTTCAACAATGGAAATCACCTCGCCACGACGTGAGACCACTTTGACCTTGTCGCCACGGCGCATATCCCGTTTTTTCGCATCTAACGGATGGATAAACAGAACCCCTTCCGGGAACGCACGGTGCAGTTCCGGCACGCGGCGCGTCATACTGCCGGTATGCCAGTGCTCCAGCACACGTCCCGTGGAAAGCCACAGGTCGTACTCGGCATCCGGCGATTCTGCGGCCGGTTCAAACGGCAGCGCGAAGATCACCGCTTTACCGTCTGGCTTACCGTAGAACTTGTAGCCTTCACCCGCTTTGACGTACGGATCGTTGCCTTCGCTGTAACGCCACTGCGTCTCTTTCCCGTCAACTACCGGCCAGCGCAGACCGCGCGCCTTGTGGTAGTCATCGAACGGCGCGAGATCGTGACCGTGTCCGCGCCCAAACCAGGCGTACTCTTCAAACAGCCCTTTTTGCAGATAAAAGCCCAGATCGCGGGATTCGTCGTTAAGCTGATCCTCTTTCAACTCCGTCAGCGGGAACTTGGTTACCGCCGGGGTCGCAAACAGCACGTCATACAAGGTTTTGCCGCGCAGTTCCGGTTTCTGTGCCAGCAGTTCTTCGGGCCAGACCTCTTCCGTTTTGAAACGACGTGAGAACTGAACCAACTGCCACAGGTCGGATTTCGATTCGCCCGGCGCTTTAATCTGTTGACGCCAGAACTGGGTACGACGCTCGGCGTTACCGTAAGCCCCTTCTTTCTCTACCCACATTGCGGTTGGCAGGATCAGGTCCGCGGCCAGCGCGCTAACGGTCGGGTAAGGATCGGAGACAATGATAAAGTTGCGAGGATCGCGCCAGCCCGGCAAACGATCTTCGTTGATGTTCGGACCGGCCTGCATGTTGTTGGTACACATCGTCCAGTAGACGTTCAGCTTGCCGTCCTTCAGCGCCCGGTCCTGGGCAACCGCGTGGAGACCAATTTTCGCCGGAATGGTCCCGGCCGGGATATTCCAGTGTTTTTCACAGATCTCACGGTGTTTTTCGTTGGTGACCACCATGTCCGCCGGCAGACGGTGAGCAAAGGTTCCCACTTCACGCGCGGTACCACAGGCAGAAGGCTGACCGGTTAACGAGAACGGTCCGCAGCCCGGTTGCGCGATTTTGCCGGTCAGCAAGTGGATGTTGTAGATCAGGTTGTTGGCCCACACGCCGCGCGTATGCTGGTTGAAGCCCATCGTCCAGTAAGAGATGACTTTCTTGTTCGGATCGGCATACAGCTTCGCCAGTTGCTCCAGCTGATCTTTCGGTACACCGGTCATTTCAGCGGTTTTATCCAGCGTGTACTCTGCCACAAACGCTTTGTAGTCTTCAAAGCTCATCGGCTCAGAGGCGTCAGAACCTGGGTTTTTCGCAGCTTTTTCCAGCGGATGCGTCGGACGCAGGCCATAGCCGATATCCGTTGCCCCTTTGCGGACGTTGACGTGTTTGCTGAAGAAATCCTGGTTAATCGCGTTGTTCTGGATAATGTAGTTAGCGATGTAGTTGAGGATCACCAGGTCAGACTGTGGCGTAAACACCATTCCGTTGTCCGCCAGCTCAAAGCTACGGTGCTGGAAGGTGGACAGCACGGAGACGTTAACATTCGGATCGGAGAGACGACGGTTGGTGATGCGCGACCAGAGGATCGGGTGCATTTCCGCCATGTTGGCGCCCCACAGAACAAACGCATCGGTATGCTCGATATCGTCGTAGCAGCCCATCGGTTCGTCCATGCCAAAGGTACGCATAAAGCCTACCACCGCTGACGCCATACAGTGACGCGCGTTCGGATCGAGGTTGTTCGAGCGGAACCCGGCTTTAAACAGTTTAGAAGCGGCGTACCCTTCCCAGATGGTCCACTGACCGGAGCCAAACATGCCGACAGACTCCGGGCCTTTCTCTTTCAGTGAGGTTTTAAACTTTTCTTCCATCACATCGAAAGCCTGATCCCAGCTGATCGGCGTAAATTCCCCGTCTTTGCTGTACTTACCGTCTCTCATACGCAGCAGCGGCTGCGTTAAACGGTCCTCTCCGTACATAATTTTGGGCAGGAAATAGCCCTTAATGCAGTTCAGACCACGGTTAACCGGAGCTTCCGGATCGCCCTGACAGGCGACGATACGCCCCTGTTGAGTTCCGACCAGAACGCCACAGCCAGTACCACAAAAACGGCACGGGGCTTTATCCCACTTAATGGCTTCCTGTTGACCGACAACTGCGCGGGCGACGCCCGGCACGCTTAGCCCGGCAGCCGCCGCAGCGGCCGCAACGGCGTTAGCTTTCATAAAGCTACGACGACTGAGTTTCATGGTGTTTCCTCACCTTGTTCTTCCTGCTGGTGATAAACCAGCGACACCGCCAGCACGCCCGCAACGTTGCGTACCGACTCAATTGTTTGCATCAGCGTTTCGCTGTGTTCTGCTTCAACCACGGCAATCATCTGACCGCTTTGCTCGTCGCTTACGGCCACTTCGCAGCCCGGCATTGCATTTAACTGCGTGCTGATATCCTGTACCTGTTCGCCTTTGGCCTGAACAATCAGGCTGCAGACCTGCCAGTTAATGTGCATGGTTATACTCCGCGGTAATGGCTGACACCGGGCAACTGGCGACGCACGCGCCGCATCCGTTACAGTTCTGGTTATCGAGTTGTGGCTGATAAATGCCGGACAACGTTGGGCGAAACAGGATCGCCTGCGGTTCACAGCTATCCTGACAGCGGCGGCACTCTACGGACTGATACGCCAGACACGCTTGCCCAATGGTGAAAATCAGATCCCATGCCCTGGTGTGGCGCGGAGAAAAGAGAGATTCGGGGCAAGCCTGCGCACAGGCGTAGCAGAAGGTGCATTCGTTTTGTTGGAAATTAACGCTCGGATAGCCACCCGGGCCACGCTGCAAAACATCGTGTTCACAAGCCTGAATACAGGCGTCGCAACGGGTGCACTGGGACAGAAACTGAGATGCTTCCATGATCCATGGCGGACGGATCCCACGGCTGGCATTACGCCAACTGCCAGTCAGTATGCCTCGACGGGATAGATCAACCATGGCATCGCCCTTCCATAAACGACGCTCCCCCGGCTGGGTGAACGACAATAAAAACCGTGTTACTACTAAGTCATTATTATGATCGGTAAGATAATAAAGGATGGGGTCCAGGTGCATACCCCAATCGGGGTAAAACCAGTGGTTGGATCAAAAGAGTGTTAATGAAGCTTGTCAGAATGTGCTTCTCCGCACATATCAAAGGGTTATGTAGTATTTTACATACCGAAATAGCATTCAGGATAATCACCCACAAGTAAGGACAAAAAACAGAATAAATGACCAGTCATTTTATACAATCACACCCAATGAACTTTAAAAATACGTAAAGACAGATCAATAATTCTTGTGAACATGTTAATCTGCCGTGAAATCGTTCATAAGATAAAAAGGAAAACCTGTGAACTCAAAAATGAAGACAATGGTTCCTGCCGTTTTGTTCGCTGCCTTCGCCAGCACCTCTGCGTGGGCGGCATCCGCTGAGACTAACCCGCAACCGCTGGAAAAAATCGCCCCTTATCCGCAGGCGGAAAAAGGAATGAAACGCCAGGTTATTCAGCTACCCCATCAGGAAGATGAATCTACTCTGAAAGTGGAACTGATGATCGGCCAGACGCTGGAGGTTGACTGCAACCAGCATCGTCTGGGGGGGGAACTGGAAAGCAAAACGCTGGAAGGCTGGGGCTATGACTACTACGTCTTTGACAACGTCACCTCCCCGGTATCGACCATGATGGCCTGCCCGGACGGCAAAAAAGAGCAGAAATTTGTGACCGCGTATCTGGGTGATGACGGAATGCTGCGTTATAACAGCAAGTTGCCGATCGTGGTATATACCCCGGCAAATGTTGATGTGAAATTCCGCATCTGGAAAGCGGAAGACAATGTGCAGAACGCGGTAACGCGATAAGTCGCTAATGATGCCGGATGGCGGCGTACCGCCTTATCCGGCCTACAGGGACTAAACGTAGGCCGAACATCCGGCAATGCAGTTATGCGATTACAGCGCGATATCCGCGACGGTTTTACGCTCTGGCTGCGCTTGCAACTGAGGTTTCAGTTGCGGTGTTGGCAACGGATCTGCCACCTGTTGCTTGTCATATTTCAGACCCAACACTTCACTGGTGTATTGCAGTTCCTGTTGCGTCGCCTCAACGTTGCCGTTCAGTTTTGTACCGTAAGACGGAATAATCATTTTCAGCTTCGCCTGCCACTGCGGCGTATTCACCTTATCTTTAAAGACCGTTTCCATCAGGTGGAGCATGATCGGTGCCGCAGTGGATGCGCCCGGTGACGCGCCCAGCAGTGCGGCAACGGTCCCCTCTTTGTCGCTCACCACTTCCGTCCCCAGACGCAGCACGCCCCCTTTGTCTTCATCACGCTTGATGATCTGGACACGCTGACCCGCCTGCCACAAACGCCAGTCCGCTTTCTTCGCCTGCGGATAGTACTCTTTCAGCGCGTCGAAGCGGTCATCATCGCTCAGCATCACCTGACTAATCAGGTATTTCACCAGATCGAAGTTATCCATCCCGACGTTGACCATCGGCATGAAGTTGGAAGGCGTAGTTGAACTCAGCAGATCCCACAGCGAACCATTTTTCAGGAATTTGGTGGAGAAGGTGGCGAACGGCCCAAACAGCACGACGCGTTTGCCATCCAGAATACGGGTATCGATATGCGGAACCGACATCGGCGGTGCGCCCACGGAAGCCTGGCCGTACACTTTCGCCAGGTGGCGATTCACCACGTCCGGGTTTTCTGCGACGAGGAACTGACCGCCAACCGGGAAGCCCGCATATTCTTTGGCTTCAGGAATACCGGTTTCCTGCAACAGTTTCAACGCCGCACCACCTGCGCCAATAAAGACGAATTTGGCTTTAATTTTATGTTCCGCTTCGCCGTTTTTCAGATCGGCGACAGTCACCGTCCAGGTGTTGTCGTCGTTATGTTTAAACCCGCGAACTTCGGTGCTCAACTCCAGCGCAAAGTTAGGTTTTTTCTGCAACGAAGCAATCAGCTGGCGCGTAATTTCGCCGTAGTTCACGTCCGTTCCCATTTCGGTACGCGTGGCGGCGACTTTCTGTTTCGGATCGCGGCCTTCCATCACCAGCGGCGCCCACTCTTTGATTTGCGCGTGATCTTCGGAATAGCGCATGCCACGGAACAGCGTGCTCTGCTGCAGTGCCGTATAGCGAGCGCGCAGGAAGTTAACGTTCTCATCACCCCAGACAAAGCTCATGTGCGGGACGGTAGTGATGAAGGAGCGCGGGTCGTGCATCACGCCGTTCTTGACCTGATGGGCCCAGAACTGACGGGAAATCTGGAAAGCTTCGTTAATTTCGACTGCCTTTTCGGTACTGATACTCCCGTCAGCTTTCTTCGGCGTGTAGTTCAGTTCCATCAGCGCGGAGTGCCCTGTACCGGCGTTGTTCCAGCCGTTTGAACTCTCTTGCGCGACACCGTCCAGGCGCTCCACCATGGTCATCGACCAGTCGGGTTCCAGTTCCTGTAGATAAGCTCCCAGTGTGGCGCTCATGATGCCGCCGCCGATCAACAGTACGTCCGTCTCCTGCTCTTCCGTCGCTTTCGCTTTTGCCGCCATCGAGACAGCATTCAGCCCTACAGCCATCGAGAAGAGCATGGCAGTCACTTTTTTCATATTGTTAATGCCTTACTTTTAGTATCGTTTTTTTGCTTTTTGCAGGTGAAAATCGAGCGGCACCAACGTTAACACTTCAGTAATAATATTTAAATATTGTTTATAAATTATATTAAGATTTTAAAAACGTTAAAAATACGTTGAATCTTTATAAGGTTATTCGCAATATTTTCTGGAAACAGACGCTCCAGAAAGGTACTATGCGGCGCTTTGTTATTCACCGCACGGACGCCTGTCGGTCTGCTGTTATCAGGCCTTTTCCGACCTGAGAGTAAATATGTCTGTAACCCCTTCGTCTCCTGCTCTGGCAGCAGAACACACTGTCAGTGGCGTCCTTCGCGCCCCACGTCTGCTGGTACGCGAAACGCTGGCAGGGGTGATCACCGCGCTGGCGTTGATCCCGGAAGTGATCTCTTTTTCGGTGATTGCCGGTGTTGACCCGAAAGTCAGCCTGATCGCCTCCGTGGTTCTTTGTCTGGCAATGTCTTTCATGGGCGGTCGCCCGGCGATGGTCACAGCGGCTGCCGGTTCCGTTGCGCTGGTGATAGGCCCGATGGTGCACCAGCATGGCGTACAGTACATTCTGCCAGCGGTTGTGTTAGCCGGGTTTATCCAGATTCTGTTTGGCGTTACCGGGATGGCGCGCCTGATGCGTTTTATTCCCGCCGCCGTCATGACCGGGTTTGTGAACGCCCTCGGTATTCTGATTTTTTTCGCCCAGGTCCCCCATTTCTGGAGCAAAAGTCCACTCATCTGGGGACTGTTTGCCTTGACGTTGCTCATTGTGTTGTGGGTGCCGCGGGTGATTAAAAGCATTCCTGCGCCGCTGATTGCCATTGTTTTATTGACGCTGTTTACCGCAACCAGCGGGCAATTGCTGCCGACCGTTGGCGATGAAGGCGCAATGAGCGGCGGACTACCGGGACTGACGCAGCTGTTGGTGCCGCTGAATCTGCAAACGCTGACAATTATCTGGCCCTGCGCGCTGAGTATCGCCTTCGTGGGCCTGATGGAGTCGCTGCTGACGGCAAAACTGGTTGATGACCTGACGGTCACGCCGTCGAACAAAAATCGTGAAAGCGCGGGTCTGGGGTTCGCCAATATTCTGGCGGGCTTTTACGGCGGCATTGCCGGTTGCGCGATGATCGGCCAGACCATCGTAAACGTGGAGATGGGGAAAGGCCGCAGCCGCGTGTCGACGATTGCCGCCGGGCTGGTTTTACTGCTGCTGGTCACTGCGCTAAGCGACGTGATGGCGAAAATCCCGATGTCGGTTCTGGCCGGGATCATGGTGATTGTGGCGGTGAAAACGTTCAGTTGGCACAGCATCCAGCCCGCCACCCTGACGACACTGCCCGTGGTGGAAACGCTGGTGATGATCATTACCGTTGGCGCAACGGTCTCCACCGGCAACCTGGCGATTGGCGTGGTTGCCGGAGTGGTGGCGATGGGATTACTGCCTCGCGTCGTGAAGCGTAAACGACGCGCTACATCAGAAACAGCGTCGCCAGCCCAAGAAAAATAAAGAACCCGCCGGTATCGGTAATCGCGGTGATCATCACACTCGAGCCGACCGCCGGGTCGCGCCCGAGCTTCACCATCGTCATCGGGATGATGACCCCCATCAGCGCCGCCATTAACAGGTTCAGCATCATTGCCAGAGTCATCACCCCGCCGAGCGCCATGTCGTCGTACAGCCACCAGGTGATTCCGCCCATAATCCCGCCCCAGACGAGGCCATTGACCAGCGCCACCCCCATCTCGCGCAGAATAAGAAACGTCAGGTTGCCCGGCTGGATGTTTTGTAACGCCAGCGCCCGAACAATCATGGTGATGGTCTGGTTGCCGGTATTCCCGCCGATCCCGGCGACAATGGGCATCAGCGACGCTAACGCCACCAGCTGTGAAATGGTGTGTTCAAAGCCATCAATCACGCGGGAGGCAATGAACGCAGTACACAGGTTGATAGCCAGCCACGCCCAGCGCGTTTTCACCGCTTTGGGAACGGGGGCAAAAACGTCCTCTTCGGCGCTTAACCCGCCCATCCGACGCAGATCGGTGTCCGTCTCTTCATATACCACGTCGACGATCTCGTCGATCGTTAAGCGCCCCATCAGTTTACCAGCAGGATCGACCACCGCCGCACTGACCAGGTTGTCACGTTCGAAGGTACGCGCCGCATTTTCCGTTTTATCTTCCGGGGCGAAGGTCAGCGGATCGTCATCCATCACCTCGCTGACTTTGCGCTGCACGTCATTGAGCAAAATACAGGTCAGGGTTAGCTCGCCGACCAGCGTTTTGTCGCGGCGGGTGACGAACAGTTTATCGGTGTTTTCCGGCATCTTGCCCAGACGACGCAGGTAGCGCTGCACCACTTCCAGCGTCACGTCCGGTCGGACGGTAATAACCTCGAACTCCATGATCGCGCCGACGCGATTCTTTTCGTAATGCATAACCTGACGCACGCGGGCCCGTTCTTCGGGCGGCAGCGTCGCCAGTAACCGGCCTGTGAGGTTACGCGGCAGGTGCTGCACCAGGTAAATCTGTTCGTCGATATCAAGATATTGCAGCGCCTCAAGTAGCTCCCGGTCGGTCATTTCATCGATCAGGTCGTCCCAGACATTTTCCGAGGCTTCGAGCAGGACGTAACCGCGCTTTTCGCTTTCGATCAGCCGCCAGAGGGCGTGACGTTCTTCTGACGGGAGCGCTTCAAGGGTATCCGCCAGGTCAGGTGGTGGAAGATGGTCGACCAGCGCGCCTACCTCAGCAATATCGTCGGATAGCGTTCCGACATCATATTGCTCAGCCAGGGTGAGCTTGCCTAACAGGGTGGAAACAATGGCTTTATCGGTGGTGAGCAGCCAGATCAGCCGCGCACGCTCTTCATCGCGCAGCCTTGCGCTGTTTTGGTGTTTTGCGAACATTAATCATAAATCCATGATACGAGATACCATTAAGCATGGCGCGAGGTTCTGTAAATAACAATAAACGGGGGCGTCAGATGGATAAAAAAACAACCGTTGCCCGAAAAGCCTTGCGCCATCGGACAACGGTCAGATTAATCAGGCCGTGCGTGCGACCGCATCGCGTGACGCAGCGTCACGCTCATCGCCCACCAGTTCACTCAACTGTCCGTTACGCATTTCCAGCAAACGATCGGCGTGAATAAAATAGTGATCGTCGTGACTGATGGCGAAAATGGTTTTCCCCATCTCCTGCATCAGCGGCAACAAGACCTGGTAAAACTCGCGGCGAAAATGCGGATCCTGATCGGCCGCCCACTCATCGAGCAGGATAATGTCGCGATCTTCCGCCAGCGCCAGCAGCAGCGCCACGCGCTTTTTCTGCCCCTTCGACAGTTTCAGATTCAGGATCCGGCCATCGCTCAGTTCCAGTTTGTGCGCCATTTTCAGGTGCTCCAGCCACTTCTCAACCAGTGCAGGATCGGCCGGTTTGCCTTCCGGTCCCAGCAACTGGTCAAACAGCCAGACGTCGGTAAACACCGCTGAAAAAAGCTTGCGATAATCTTCCGGCTTTTCGGCGCTGACAGGCTTACCGTCCAGCAGGATCGCCCCGGATTGCGGCGGATACAGCCCCGTCAGCAGCATCGCCAGCGTCGATTTTCCGCTGCCGTTACCGCCGATTAAAAACAGCAACTCACCGCGGTTAATCGTCAGATTCACCGGCCCCACGGAGAACGCGCTGTCCTGATAGTGGAACATGACGTTACGCAGTTCGAGGGTTTTCCATCCCGGGAACGCCTGCGGGCGCGGGAATGGCGCTTTAAACGGCGCCAGTGCGAATTTGTTCAGCTTGTTGAAAGCAACCTGCGCCGTCAGCAGCGTAGGGAGTGCTCCCACCGCCGACAGCAGCGGTGTACGCAAGAACAGCAGCGTTAACGAGTAGGTCGCCGCGACGTTGGTATCCGCCCAACCGAGACTGTTTGCCATCCAGAACACCAGGCCAATCGCGCCGAGCATCATAATGTTCGACCAGTTTACGGCACTGAGGTGGAAGGTATCGGCGCGAATAATGTGGTGACGATACGCTTTAGCATCCGGAATATAGAGGTTATTGAAGATATGCTCCGCCCGCTCGCGGTTGAGCGTCAGCTCTTTGCGCCCTTCCAGTACCGTCTGATAGTCGTTATACAGCTTATCTTCGGTTTCGCGCAGCGTCGCCATGTGCCGGTAAACCCGCGACACCAGCATAAAACCGCCCCAGATAGTGATCACCATCCAGATAGCTGTCACCAACAGCATTTTGGTCGACAGCATCGCCAGATACGCCGCCGAACCGACGGTCAGAATAATCCCCTGCACCAGTTCAGGCAGACGAACAAAAGCGATGGTGATATTGCGCACGTCGCTGGTCAACCCGGCCAGCAGAGAGGCGCTGCCCAGTTGTTCAATACGTTCCACGTGCGTATCAAGAATACGCTTGATGAATTCACTGCGCAGACGGAAGACAAAGTGGTGTCCCAGCGTAGTGAGCGCCAGTTGTGAACCCAGCGTCACCACCATCAGCAGTAACAGTAGCCCCAGAAATTCCGGTAAAACCAGCAGCGAAGGATCCGCAGTCTCAATAAGACGCTGATTGATAAAAGCGATAAGGCCAATCCCCAGCGCCGCGCTGACGAGGCTGAGCGCCATCACGCTAATAAATGGCCAGCGATACTGCCGCCAGACAAGAAGAAGTAGTTCCATTCATACAACCCGGACAAGGAATAACAGCCCGCAGTTTAAACGTCTCAACGCGTTCAGCAATAATAATTCTTATTTTTATTCTTTTTTACCCGCCTGGCGAAAAGTCAGATTATAACGACAGTCGGCGGTCGCCGGATGGAACCCGGCCTTCAGCGGCTGAATACCGTGGTAAAACAGGCGCGATTCACCGCCCCAGACCACCACATCGCCGTGCTCCAGTAGAACGCGCGTCAGCGGATCGCTACGTTTCAGGCCGCCAAACTGAAAGACAGCCGGTAATCCCAGCGAAACAGAAACAATCGGCGCCCGCAGATCCGGCTCGTCTTTATCCTGATGCAACGAAAGCTTTGCGCCAGGCACATAGCGGTTGATCAGGCAGGCGTCCGGCTGATAATCCGCATAGCCTGCCGCCGTTGCCGCCTGCTGACATAACCTCAGGAAAGACGGCGGAAAATCCGGCCAGGCGAGCCCCGTCAACGGATCGATCGGCGAATAGAGGTAGCCGTGGCTGTCGGTCGTCCAGCCCAGCCGTCCACAGTTAGTCATTGCCACCGACATGGTGTAACCGCCAGGGGTGATCATCTGGCGAAACGGCGACCGACGGGCGACCACCTCAATCTCCTGTACCAGTTGCAGCGCTGTGCTGAAGGCAAAGCGGCGCAAAATGACGGCACCGGGTGCCAGCGGTTCCTGCCAGGGCTGCGAATCGGCAAACAGATCGAGCATTATGCCCCCTCATCTGGCGACTCTCGTCGCAGGATTTGCGCCTTACGCGACACGCCCCAGCGATAGCCGGAAAGCGAACCGTCGCCCCGCACAACGCGGTGACAGGGAATGACGATCGCCAGCTTATTCGCGCCACAGGCGCTGGCGACGGCACGAACCGCGTTCGGCTTACCGATGGCTTTTGCCAGTTGCTGGTAACTGATGGTCTCACCGTAAGGGATCGCCCGCAGCGCCTGCCAGACCTGTTGTTGAAATGCGGTACCCTGAATATCCAGCGGCAACGACAGCGCGACGTCACGCCCGTCAATACTGGCGATAACGTGGTGAATACGCTGCTGGAATACGGCATCGGCGGGTTGAGCCTGAGCGGCCGGGAACAACTTCTGCAGTTCAGCCATCAGCGCCGCATCGTCATCCCCTAACAAAATGGCGCAGATCCCCCGCTCGCTTTCCGCCACCAGACAACGCCCAAGCGAGCAATCCGCCAGTGCATAGCGCACCGCCAGCTTGTCACCGCCACGACGGAACTGCTTTGCTGTCATCCCAAGCGTCGCATCGGCGTTACGATAGTAGCTGCTGCTGTCCGGGAATCCGGCATTCAGAATCGCCTGCGTCACGCTTTCGCCGTGACTCAGGGCGTCGCGCAAGCGGCGGGCGCGATACGCCTGCTGCCACGCTTTTGGCGTCATCCCGGTCGTGGCTTTGAACACGCGATGCAGATGGTACGGACTCATCGCCACCTGTTCAGCCAGCGCATCGAGCGTGATGGGGTTCTCCTGCTCCAGAAGCTGACAGGCAAGCGTAATTTTATCCAGCCGATGCTGCCGGGCGTTGTCTTTATCCGGCTGACAGCGTTTACACGGGCGAAATCCGGCCATCAACGCGGCCTGCGCGTCGGGAAAGAAGCGGACATTTTTACGCAGCGCATGTTTTGCCGTGCAGGAAGGTCGACAAAAGATGCCGGTCGTCTGCACCGCAAAGACAAACTGTCCGTCAACATCAGAATCGCGTTCTAACACCGACTGCCAGCGCTGATCGTCATTTACGCATAGAGAATTTTTCATACTGGACTCCTTCGTTAAGCATAGTGCCTGCTTAGCGGCAGTGTGTCCGAAACCCATCACACGAAAACCCGCAATCTTGCTTTCTAATTTTGTTCACGGATGAGGAAACTTTCAAACTGCGGAGACATCCAGGTTTTGAATCCCTCCCCCTCTTTGATGATCATGTACACCGCCAGCCCTTCCCGGCGTACGACCTCTTTGGCTTTCTCCGTGCCGAGTACCATCAGCCCGGTATCCCAGCCATCCGCTTCCAGCGCCGTTGGCGCTATCACCGTCACTGACACCAGATTGTGCTCAATGGGACGTCCCGTCTGCGGATCGATAACATGAGTGAGGCGTTTGCCATTCAGCTCGTAATAGTTGCGATAGCTGCCGGAGGTACTGATACCGTGTCCGTTAATATCCACCACCGCCTGAACCGCATTTTCACGGTCGGTAGGCTTCTGGATCGCCACCCGCCACGGATGCCCTTCAGCGTTCATCCCGCGACTGTTCAGCGCCCCGCCGACAGAGACCAGATAGCGGGCGATACCTTCCCGCTCCATCAACTGTGCCAGGTGATCGGCGGCGTAACCTTCGCCGACGGTGGAGAGATCAACAAATAAATCCGGCAGATCTTTTTGCAGGTACTGCTGTTTCGCCTGGTTGATCACCGTCAGGTGCTGCAACCCGCTGTTGGCTTTTGCCGCATCGATTTGCGCCTGCGTCGGGATCTGGACCGGCTGCTTGTCAGGACCAAACCCCCACAAGTTCACCAACGGCCCGACGGTGATGTCCATCGCCCCCTGCGTTTTTTGCCCAATACGCAGCGCGGAGGTAACAATGTCCGCCATGGCCTCGTTGACAGGCCAGGGAGAAAGGCTTTTCGACTGGTTGAAGCGCATCAGCGCCGAATCATTTTTATAAGTGGAGAGCAGTTGGTCGTCGGCATCCAGTTGCGTCTGAATTTTCGTTTGTAGCGCCGCTGCTGATTTGGCATCGACTCCGACCACGCTCACGCGCCAGAAGGTGCCCATGGTTTTCCCTTCCAGCACGACCGGAGCCGTCACTGGCGTTTGCGCGGCGTCCGGCGCGTTATCGCACCCGGTAAAAAAGATCGTCGCCGCCAATAAGGCCACACGAGCAATGTTCATTTCCATACGTGATTGTCCTCCTGCGAAAGAGGCGCAAGCGTACACCAAAAACCGGCGGTTGTACGCCATAAAACCACACAAAAAAAGGCCCCGCAGGGCCTTTTATCAACATTAAGCAAACTTAGAACTGGTAAACCAGACCCAGTGCAACGATGTCGTCGGTGCTGATGCCGGCATCACGAGTGAAGCTGTTGTCATCCAGCAGGTTGATTTTGTAATCAACGTAGGTGGACATGTTTTTGTTGAAGTAGTAGGTTGCGCCTACATCAACATATTTCAGCAGATCTTCATCGTCGTAGTTACGACCGTTAAGAGTTCCCAGGTTTTTACCTTTGGACTGCAGGTAAGCAACGGACGGACGCAGACCGAAGTCGAACTGGTACTGAGCAACCACTTCGAAGTTCTGCGCTTTGTTTGCCCAGCCCTGGCCACCTACACGTGTTGCGTTATAGGTCTGGGTGTACTGTGCTGCCAGATAAACGTTGTTAGCGTCGTATTTCAGGCCGCCAGTGTAGGTTTCAGCGCGATCGCCGTTACCCAGATAAGCCGCTTTGTTCTGCTCATCAGTACGTTTGGAGCTGCTCACTGCCGCACCCAGACCGAAGCCTTCACCGATGTCATAAGTGACGGAACCGCCAACGCCGTCGCCGTTCTGACGCAGCGCTTCACGGCCGTTATTAGTCACGCCGGTGTAGGCTAAGCCATCAGCACCTTCACCAGACGGGCTGCCGTTTTTGCCCTGATACTGCAGGGCAAAGTTCAGACCATCAACCAGACCGAAGAAATCAGCGTTACGGTAAGTCGCGAAGCCGTTACCACGCTGCTGCATGAAGTTGTCAGAACCGTAGGTATCCCCACCGAATTCTGGCAGAACGTCAGTCCAGGACGTGACGTCATACACAACGCCGTAGTTACGACCGTAGTCGAAAGAACCCGCATCGCCGAATTTCAGACCAGCGAATGCAACACGAGTCCAGGAGTTGTTTTCGGATTCAGGCGCGTTACCCTGGATCTGATATTCCCACTGGCCGTAACCGGTGATCTGATCGTTAACCTGGGTTTCACCTTTGAAGCCGATACGCATATAGGTCTGATCGCCATCAGCGCTTTTATCATCGGAGAAATAATGCAGACCGTCGACTTTACCGAACAGGTCTAATTTGTTGCCGTCTTTGTTGTAAATTTCAGCCGCATTTGCTGCGCCTGCTACCAGCAGTGCTGGTACCAGGAGGGACAGTACTTTAACTTTCATGTTATTAACCCTCTGTTATATGCCTTTATTTGCTTTTTTATGCCACTGCATACTGATTAACCCTCATTAACCAGTCGGCAAGTTCATTCTCCTCAAAATTGCAGAATAATCCAACACGAATATGATACTAAAACTTTTAAGATGTTTCATTTATCCACATAGGTGTTTCAAAATGTAAATACGAAGGAACTTTTTTTTTGCTTCAAAAAGATAAAAAATAAGCACGATCACTCAAAAAATATAAAAACCCAATAAAAACAATTCGTTATAAAAACAAATCTTATAGCACTGAATGACAAAACAAAATCGTCGCGCATCACTAAAATATCTCTCGCTATCATCATTAACTTTATTTATTACCGTCATTCATTTCTGAATGTCTGTTTACCCCTATTTCAACCGGATGCGATGCGTCCGGTTTTTTTTACTCTTCTTTACACTTTCTTTCTCTTTATGTGCTACCGCATAAAAATAATAACAACTATTAACTATTTACCTTCATTCAGTCACCGGTTGATATCAGAAACCGATTTCTTGTTATTTCGTGCTATTTCTCCCCAGCGGACGGGCAATATTTGTACGCCTTTGGTGGCTCTGTACACTTTTACGCCATTTAACTGACGAATTCTTTTTGGCAAAAAATGCAGAACATCAATGAGTAGAGAGTGTGGAAATTCACACCGTACCCTTTATACTGCCCTTTCACCTTCTGCGTTGTTTTACAGGTCATAACCACGAATGAGTCAGTCTGATACAACGGCTACGTCCCGATTTTCCCTCCTGCCGGGAAGCATTACCCGTTTCTTTCTATTGCTGATCATTGTGTTGCTGGTGACGATGGGCGTGATGGTGCAAAGCGCGGTTAACGCCTGGTTGAAAGATAAGAGCTATCAAATCGTCGATATCACGCATGCAATCCATAAGCGGATCGATACCTGGCGTTACGCGACCTGGCAAATCTATGACAACATCGCTGCAACCACGACCCCCTCAAGCAACGAAGGATTGCAGGAAACGCGCCTGAAACAGGACGTTTACTATCTTGAAAAACCGCGGCGTAAAACCGAAGCGCTGATCTTTGGCTCGCATGACAGTTCAACGCTGGAAATGACGCAGCGCATCTCGTCCTACCTCGACACGCTGTGGGGCGCTGAGACGGTGCCGTGGTCCATGTATTATCTTAACGGGCAGGACAACAGCCTGACTCTCATCTCGACGCTGCCGTTAAAAGATCTCTCTTCGGGATTCAAAGAGTCGACCATCGGCAGCATTGTCGATTCCCGTCGGGCGGAGATGCTCCAGCAGGCCAATGCGCTGGACGAACGGGAAAGTTTCTCATCGCTGCGTCGACTGGCATGGCAAAACGGCCACTATTTTACGCTGCGAACCACCTTTAACCAGCCGGGACACCTGGCGACCGTTGTCGCGTTTGATCTGCCCATCAATGACTTAATCCCTCCCGGCATGCCGCTGGACAGCTTCCGTCTTGAGCCTGACACAACACCCGTCAGTACACGCAATGCAGATAAAGAATCACCCGACAGCGTAAGCATCAGCTTTAACAGTTCGAAAATTGAAATCTCGTCGGCGCTGAACTCGACGGGAATGCGCCTGGTCTGGCAGGTGCCGTTTGGCACCCTGCTGCTCGATACGCTGCAAAACATCTTGTTACCGCTGTTGCTGAATATCGGCCTGCTGGCCCTCGCGCTGTTTGGCTATACCACCTTCCGTAACCAGCCGGGACGCACAACGGAAGTCGCGCCGAATACCGCAGCCAATAATGAGCTACGTATTCTGCGCGCGATTAACGAAGAGATTGTCTCCCTACTGCCGCTGGGTCTGTTGGTGCATGATCAGGAAGCGAACCGCACGGTGATGAGCAACAAAATTGCCGACCATCTGTTGCCGCATCTGAATCTACAAAATATCACCAGCATGGCGGAACAACATCAGGGCGTGATCCAGGCAACCGTCAATAACGAGCTGTATGAGATTCGCCTGTTCCGCAGTCAGGTCGCCCCGCGTACCCAGATCTTTATTATCCGCGACCAGGATCGTGAAGTACTGGTGAACAAAAAGCTTAAACAGGCACAGCGGTTATACGAAAAAAATCAGCAGGGCCGCGTCGCCTTTATGCAAAACATCAGCGAGGCGTTAAAAGAGCCGGTCAAAACGCTGGCGGCAGAGGTTGCCCAGTTGCAAACGCCTGATGCCCAGCAACTGGTGAATCATGCCGATGTCCTGGTCCGCATGATCGATGAAATTCAGCTGGCAAATATGCTGGAAAGTGACGCCTGGAAGAGCGAACCGACCCTCTTCTCGGTTCAGGCGCTGATTGACGAAGTCGTCCCGCAAGTGCTGCCCGCGATAAAGCGTAAAGGGCTGCAACTGCTCATTAACAACCATCTGAAGGCAAACGACGAACGGCATGGCGATCGCGATGCACTACGGCGGCTCTTACTGCTGTTGATGCAGTACGCGGTAACAACCACCCAGATTGGCAAAATCACGCTCGAGGTGGATCAGGACGAATCGGTGGCCGAGCGTCTGACGTTCCGCATTCTGGATACCGGCGAAGGTGTAACGTTAAGCGAAATTGACAACCTGCATTTCCCGTTCATCAGTGAGACGCAGAAAGACCGTTACGGCAAAGCCAATCCGCTGGCCTTCTGGTTATGCGATCAGCTGGCGCGTAAACTTGGCGGACATTTGAGCATAAAAGCGCGAGATGCGCTGGGTACACGCTATACAGTCCATGTTAAAATGACGCCGCTCGACCAGCATAAAGAAGACGAAGAGCGTCTGCTGGATGATGTCAGCGTAATGATCGACGTGACCTCTAACGAGGTGCGCAACATCGTGCTTCGCCAGTTGGAAAACTGGGGAGCAACCTGCATCACCCCGGATGAGAGACTCATAAGTCAAGAATATGATCTCTTTTTAACTGATAATCCGTCTAATCTTACTGCCTCCGGCTTGCTTTTAAGCGATGATGAGTCAGGCGTGCGGAAAATTGGCCCTGGCCAGCTTCGCGTCAACTTTAATATGAGCAACGCTATGCAGGAAGCTGTACTACAACTAATTGAAGAGCAACTGGCGCAGGAAGCGAGCCCGGAATCCCCTCTGGGAGGTGATGAAAACGCCGAACTTCATGCCAGCGGTTATTACGCACTATTTGTAGACACAGTACCGGATGATGTTAAGAGGTTGTATACTGAGGCTGCAATCAGCGATTTTGCTGCGCTAGCCCAAACGGCTCACCGCCTGAAAGGCGTGTTTGCCATGCTAAATCTGGTACCCGGCAAGCAGTTATGTGAAACGCTGGAACATCTGATTCGTGAGAAAGATGCTCCAGGAATAGAAAAATACATCAGCGACATTGACGCCTACGTCAAGAGCTTGCTGTAGCAAGGTAGCCTTTACATGAACAATATGAACGTAATTATTGCCGATGACCATCCGATTGTACTGTTCGGTATTCGCAAATCACTTGAGCAAATCGAGTGGGTGAATGTTGTTGGCGAATTTGAAGACTCCACTGCACTGATCAACAACCTGCCAAAATTAGATGCACACGTGTTGATTACCGATCTCTCTATGCCGGGCGACAAGTACGGCGATGGGATCACTCTGATCAAATATATCAAGCGTCATTTCCCGAGCCTGTCGATCATTGTTCTGACCATGAACAATAACCCGGCAATCCTGAGCGCGGTGCTGGATCTTGATATCGAAGGGATCGTCCTGAAACAGGGCGCGCCAACAGACCTGCCGAAAGCGCTGGCAGCGCTGCAGAAAGGCAAAAAGTTCACCCCGGAAAGCGTCTCTCGCCTGCTGGAAAAAATCAGCGCGGGTGGCTACGGTGACAAGCGTCTCTCTCCGAAAGAGAGTGAAGTTCTGCGTCTGTTTGCCGAAGGTTTCCTGGTCACTGAAATCGCCAAGAAGCTGAACCGCAGTATCAAAACCATCAGCAGCCAGAAGAAATCAGCGATGATGAAACTGGGCGTTGAGAACGATATTGCACTGCTGAACTATCTCTCTTCCGTGACCCTGAGCCCGGCAGATAAAGACTAATTCCTCTTTCAGTTGCAAAATGCCTGATGGCGCTCCGCTTATCAGGCCTACTTACGGAAAACATACACGTTCTATAGGCCGGATAAGGCAAAGCCGCCATCCGGCATTTTTACCCCCGCGTTTTCCTGACCCGCTCCGCATACACCGCCAGCGTCTGCCTGATAACGTCCAGTGTGACCGGCTTCGACAAACAACTGTCCATCCCCGACTCCAGACAACGCTGCTTCTCTTCGGCTAAGGCGTTGGCCGTCACCCCAACTACCGGTAGCGTCAGCCCCAGCTGACGAATACGCTGCGTCAGACGATAGCCATCCATATTCGGCATGTTAACGTCACTCAGCACGATATCGATATGGTTTTTGCTCAGCACGTTCAGGGCATCCACGCCGTCATTGGCGGTTTTGCACTGATACCCCAGCGATCCCAACTGATCGGCCAGCAGGCGGCGGTTAATCGGATGATCGTCAACCACCAGGATCATCATGTCATCATTAGTGGCCGCCGCTTTTTCCGGAGCCGGTAACGCGGAGGAAAGCTCTTCATCGTCCAGCTCAATACGGTAGATCCGGGCCAGCAGCGCTGGCAGTTCATGCGGCGACGCCACGCTGTGCACCCATTCGCCCGGCATCCTTTCCAGCGGAATGCCAATATGGCGCCGACAGAAAATCACCGCCGCCCGCCCCTGCCACGGCTGTTCCAGGGCATCGTCGGTGATCAACACGTCGTCACTCGCCGGTGTCTGCCCTTCATAACGCATCACCTCAACAACGTTACGCGTCAGGCTGTTTTCCACAAACTGGCACAGAGAAGCATTACGCACCGCCAGCCAGCAGCGTGTTCTGGCAAGTCCATCAAGCCCTTTTTTCGCCGGATACTGCGCGCCATACAGCGGAATACGCACCGTAAACTGGCTACCCATCCCTGGCTCGGAATCGACCGAGATATCGCCGTCCATCATGCTGATCAGTTTTTCGCAAATCGCCAGTCCCAGCCCCGTTCCCTGGAAATTGCGCTGCACGCCCGTACCGACCTGGAAGAACGGATCGAACAAGCGCACCACCTCTTTTGCCGGGATCCCGACGCCGGTATCCCGTACCCGGATGCTGAGATAATCATCGTCGCGGCTGACATGCAACACAATGCAGCCAATGTCGGTGAATTTAATCGCATTGCTCAGCAGGTTAGAAATCACCTGCTGCAGGCGCATCGGATCGCCATTAAGCGCAACCGGCACATTCGGCTCGATAAAGCAGTACAGCCCGATCTGCTTGCGCACCACCAGCGGCAAATAGTTCGCCGTAATGTGACTCATCACTTCTCGCGGTGAGAATTCGCGCGGTTCAATTTTCAACTGCTCAGATTCAATTTTCGAGAAGTCGAGAATGTCACTGATGATTTTCAGCAGCAGGCTGGAGGAGTTATTCATCGCCGTCACCAAGCGATCGACCCCTTTTGGTAATTCTTTGGTTTGCAGCAGATCGAGGTTACCGATGATGCCATACAGCGGAGTGCGCAGCTCATGGCTGACGGTCGCCAGGAACATTGATTTCGACTGACTCGCCTGCTCGGCCGCCTGCGCCATCTCCTGCAACGACTCCTCCATTTTGACGCGGGCGGAGACATCCACCAGCACGCAGATCGCCACGTTTTCATTGCGATAGCGGGAATGGACGAAGCTAATCTGCAGGTTGGTGTTATTGCTGGTCAGCACATCGACAAAGTTCACCTGCTGTCCGCAGATGATTTGCGTCAGCCGCTGTCGATCCTCATGGGTGAGCATGTTCAGGTAGGTGTGCGCCAGCTCGTTACTGAGGATGTTAATACCGTCAACGGTGCGCAAAATACAGATCCCGACCGGCGCGGACGCGACAATCTTACGGTTAAACTGCTCATGCTCTTCCAGCCGTTGGGCGTCGCTTTCCGCCGGAATAAAGATCCGTCGTTCGTACATCCGCGCGAGAGTAAACAGTGCCGCACCCACCAGCACGTTCAGCAGAATGGCATTCAGAATCAGCATCCGGATCCGTTCCAGCACCAGATCGACCGGAACGGAATAGACAATGCTTAGCGAAGACGGCGGCAGATTTTTCTTCAGCACCAGCTCACGAAAACCCGGCGTATAGCCAAACCAGGAGCGCTCCTGCATCCAGCGAGGTTCCGCCTTGATGCTGCTTTCCGGCCCGGTCAGTGAAATCAACGCATGGCCATTTTCATCCAGAATGGTCACGCCCATCGGCAGACTACCCGGCGTAAAGAAGTTTTCCATCCGAATGGACTGTTCAACGCCCAACAGCGCCTGCAGACGGTTTGCCAGATAAACTGGCGTCAGCGCGTAGAAATAGCCGATCCCCGGACGCGGCCCCTGCGCCACCCAGTAGAGATTGTTTCCGGATTCATCCTGCGGCGCATTGCGGTACTTCATAATCCGTTCGTGCAGTGTTTTCAGCGCGTTATCGCGCTCGACGGGCATATCGCGCAGGCCGAAATTCGCCATGCAGAGATTATCGCTGCCGATGAGAAAAACACGATTCAGATCGTACGCAGCGGAAAAGTTATCGCGCCAGTAGCGCATGAACCACGCCAGCGACTCCAGCGATCCGCGCCAGGCGTTGCCCATTGCCGCGCAGTCGGAATCGGCAAACAGCGGCTGAAAGGTCGGCACCTCGGTTTTATCGTCACGCGACCGCGAAGACAACACGCCGTTCTCCGCCGTCAGGCGATTCTCCGCAATGTACTTAAGTTCTTTCATCACATCCGACGTGCGCTGAATGTAGCGCTGAGCCTGATCGGAACTGAGGTTAAACTCCTGGCGGATCTCAGACTCCCGCTGATGCAGGGCGTTCACAATGTAGAACACCGAGGCAAAGGCAATGAGCAGCCAAATCAACAGCGCCAACGCTCTGAACAGGTAGCGCGAGATTTTCAGGGTCGTGCGAAAGGATGCAAGGTATTTCAAAAGGGCGAAGCTCCGCCTCAGGCGATAAATGGAGTGTGGTTAAGGTAGCGGTAAATGCGCGGTGCCGCAATGCCCGCGCCTCTGTTTGCGGGAATATGATACACCGCTGAGAAACCGTTGCCGCAACCCCCGATAATTGGCGTTTGTCAGAAAATGGGTCACAGGGATGCCAGCATGCGCTTTTTGAGAGGGTTATACCCGCGACGCTTACGCAATCAGATGATCCTGATGGCGATCCTGATGGTCATCGTGCCGACGCTATCGATTGGTTATATCGTAGAAACCGAAGGACGGTCAGCAGTCTTATCTGAAAAAGAGAAAAAATTATCTGCCGTTGTACACCTGCTCGATCAGGCGCTGGGCGATCGCTTTACCCATTTTACGGCGCTGCCGCGGGACGAACGTATTCAGGCGTTGAATGCCGAACTCGGTCCCATCACCGAGCGGATCACCCAGGCGTTTCCGGGCATTGGCGCGGGCTACTATAACAAAGCGCTGGATGCGATTGTGACCTACGCCCCTTCCGCGCTGTACCAAAATAACGTTGGCGTGACGATTGCTGCCGATCACCCCGGACGCGAAGTGATGCGCAGCAATGCCCCGGTCGTCTTTTCCGGCCGCCAGGTGCGCGGCGATATTCTTAACTCTATGATCCCCATCACCCGGGATGGCGACGTGCTGGGCTACATCTGGGCGAATGAATTGACGGAAGATATCCAGCGTCAGGCGTGGAGGATGGACGTGCGCATCATTGCGGTGCTGGCGGCAGGTCTGCTCTGTAGCCTGCTCTTGATCGTGCTGTTTTCCCGACGCCTTAGCGCCAATATCGACATCATCACGGACGGTCTGTCGACGCTGGCGCAGAAAACGCCGGCGCAACTTCCCAATCTGCCTGGCGAACTGGGGCAAATCAGCCGCAGCGTCAACGCGCTGGCGCAAACGCTGCGTGAAACCAAAACCCTTAACGATCTGATCATTGAAAACGCCGCCGACGGGGTGATCGCAATCGACAGACAGGGCGATGTCACCACCATGAACCCTGCGGCAGAAATGATTACCGGCTATACGCTCAATGAACTGGTCGGTCGCCCCTATGCCACCCTCTTCTCCGACCCGCATTTTGCCAGCCCGGTTCTCGATACCCTGGCGCACGGGACGGAGCATCTGGCACAGGAAGTTAGCTTTCCGGCGCGTGATCGCACCATTGAACTCAGCGTCACCACCAGCCGCATTCATAATCCCAATGGAGAATTGATCGGCGCACTGGTGATTTTTTCCGACCTGACCGCCCGCAAAGAAACGCAGCGTCGCCTGGCGCAAACCGAGAGACTCGCTACGCTGGGTGAACTGATGGCCGGGGTAGCGCATGAGGTGCGTAATCCGCTCACCGCCATCCGTGGCTATGTGCAAATCATTCGTCAGCAAACCAGCCTGCCTGTACATCAGGAATATCTGTCCGTGGTGCTGAAAGAAATTGATTCTATTAATCGTGTCATTCAACAGTTGCTGGATTTTTCCCGACCACGACAAAGCCAATGGCAGCAAGTGCTGCTCAATTCACTGATCGAAGAGACGTTGATTCTGGTACAAACCTCCGGCGTACAGGCGCGGATCGCGTTCAACGTCGAACAGGATAAAGGGCTGCCAGCCATCGTTGCCGATCGTGAACTGTTAAAACAGGTGATCCTCAATATTTTGATAAATGCCGTGCAGGCCATCAGCGCACGCGGCGAAATCCGCATCCGCACCTGGCAATACTCCGCCACACAACAAGCCGTCATGATTGAAGATAACGGCTGTGGGATCGATATCGCGCTACAGAAAAAGATCTTTGATCCCTTTTTCACGACCAAAGCCTCTGGCACGGGGCTTGGACTCGCGCTCAGTCAGCGCATTATCAATGCCCATCAGGGCGATATTCACGTCGCCAGCATACCCGGATATGGCGCGACGTTTACCCTTATTTTACCGATTAACCCGCAGGGAAACTTGTCAGTATGAAAACCCGCTACCGTATCCTGATTGTGGATGACGAAGATAACGTTCGTCGCATGCTCACCACCGCCTTTTCGCTACAGGGGCATGAAACGCACTGTGCCAGCAACGGGGAGGAAGCGTTGCAGCACTTTGCCGACGCCCCGCCGGATGTGGTGCTGATGGATATCCGCATGCCGGAAATGAACGGGATTGACGCCCTGAAAGTCATGCGCACTCAGCAACCACGCATCCCCGTGATCCTGATGACCGCTTACGCCGAAGTCGAAACCGCCGTCGAAGCGTTACGCAGCGGGGCGTTTGATTACGTGATCAAACCTTTCGATCTCGATGAACTGAATTTACTGATCCAACGCGCCCTGCAACTGCAGGCGATGAAACAGGAGATCCGCAGCCTGCATCAGGCACTGAGCACCAGCTGGCAATGGGGACATATTCTGACCAACAGCCCGCGGATGATGGATATCTGCAAAGACACGGCGAAAATTGCCCTGTCACAGGCCAACGTCCTGATCAGTGGCGAAAGCGGTACCGGGAAAGAGTTGATTGCGCGCGCCATTCACTACAACTCGCGCCGGGCAAACGGTCCGTTTATCAAAATCAACTGCGCCGCGCTGCCGGAGTCGCTGCTGGAAAGCGAGTTGTTCGGCCATGAAAAAGGGGCCTTTACCGGAGCACAAACTCAGCGTCAGGGGCTGTTTGAACGCGCCCATCAGGGGACGCTGCTGCTCGATGAAATTGGCGAAATGCCGCTGGTGTTACAGGCGAAGCTGTTGCGCATCCTGCAGGAACGGGAATTCGAACGCGTCGGTGGGCACCAGACCATTCAGGTGGATATCCGCATCGTCGCTGCCACCAACCGGGATCTCCATGCGATGGTGAAAGAAGGCGCTTTCCGTGAAGACCTGTTCTACCGTCTGAATGTGATTCATCTGCAACTTCCCCCGCTTCGCGAACGACGGGAAGACATTGCACTGCTGGCTAACCACTTCCTGCAGAAATTCAGTTCGGAAAATCAGCGCGACATTATAGAGATCGACCCGGCAGCCATGTCGATGCTTACCACCTGGCCCTGGCCCGGAAACATCCGCGAACTCTCGAACGTCATTGAGCGAGCAGTGGTGATGAATACCGGTGCCATCATTTTTGCCGAAGATCTACCCGCCCCGCTCCGCCAGCCGGTGAGTGGTGGCAGCGAGATAAAAGCCACGCAGCCCGGTGGGCGCAATCTGAAAGAAGAGATTAAACGCGAAGAAAAGCGGATCATTATCGAGGTGCTTGAACAACATGAAGGAAACCGCACCCGCGCCGCCCTGATGTTAGGCATCAGTCGACGCGCCCTGATGTATAAACTGCAGGAATACGGTATCGATACGGCAGGTTTATAGCACCAGAATCTGCTATGCAGAATTTTGCACAGTGCGCAAAATTCTGCATAGCCTCCGCTGACTCCCCGCGCAAAATCAGTATAAATAACTTTTGTTATTCAATTGGTTAATTAATTTCTTCGTCCGTTAGCCATTCTGGCATCCCGCTTGCTATTCCCTTTGTGTACCCAAAATGGAGTATGCAAAAGGGAAACATAATGAAAACAAAACTGATTACCTTACAGAACGCTGCCGGGTTCTTTCGTGACGGCATGACCATCATGGTTGGCGGTTTTATGGGGGTCGGGACCCCGCCCCGCCTTGTCGAAGCCTTGCTTGAATCCGGCGTCAGAGACCTGACACTGATCGCCAACGATACCGCCTTTGTCGATACCGGTATTGGCCCACTGATCGTCAATGGCCGGGTGAACAAAGTCATTGCGTCCCATATCGGCACCAATCCGGAAACCGGGCGTCGGATGATTGCCAAAGAGATGGACGTTCAGCTGGTACCGCAGGGTACGCTGATTGAACAGATCCGCTGCGGCGGCGCTGGGCTCGGCGGTTTCCTGACCCCTACCGGCGTCGGCACCATTGTGGAAGATGGCAAACAAACCCTGACGCTCGACGGCAAAACCTGGCTGCTGGAGCGACCATTGCGCGCCGACCTGGCACTCATCCGCGCGCACCGTGCCGACCCTCTCGGCAACCTGACCTACCAACTCAGCGCCCGCAATTTCAACCCGCTTATTGCCCTCGCCGCCGATATCACCCTGGTGGAACCTGACGAACTCGTGGAGACAGGCGATCTGTTGCCTGACCAGATAGTCACCCCCGGCGCCGTTATCGACCATATCGTCATTCCACAGGAGAGCAAATAATGGATGCGAAACAACGTATTGCGCGCCGTGTGGCGCAAGAACTTCGCGATGGTGATGTCGTGAACTTAGGCATTGGCCTGCCGACGATGGTCGCCAACTATCTGCCGGATGACATTCATATCACCCTGCAATCAGAGAACGGATTTCTCGGACTGGGACCGGTCACGACCGCGCATCCCGATCTGGTGAACGCCGGTGGTCAACCCTGCGGGATTTTACCGGGCGCGGCGATGTTCGATAGCGCGATGTCATTCGCATTGATTCGTGGCGGTCATGTGGATGCCTGCGTACTGGGTGGGTTGCAGGTTGATGAACAGGCTAACCTCGCGAACTGGGTGGTGCCCGGCAAAATGGTCCCTGGTATGGGCGGCGCAATGGATCTGGTAACCGGAGCGCGCAAAGTGATTATCGCGATGGAACACTGCGCGAAAGACGGCTCGGCGAAAATCCTTCGCCACTGCACCATGCCGCTGACGGCCCAGCATGCGGTGCATATGCTGGTCACCGAACTCGCCGTGTTCCGCTTTATCGACGGCAAAATGTGGCTGACGGAAATCGTCGACGAGTGCGACCTCGATACTCTGCGAGCAAAAACAGAAGCGCAGTTTGACGTTGCCGCCGATCTGGTCGTTCAGCGAGGTGAAGCATGATCGGCCGTATCTCGCGTTTCATGACGCGCTTCGTCAGCCGCTGGCTGCCCGATCCCCTGATTTTCGCCATGCTGCTGACGCTGTTGACGTTCGGCATCGCGCTGTGGCTGACGCCGCAAACGCCGATCAGTATGGTGCGTTTCTGGGGGGATGGCTTCTGGAATCTGCTGGCCTTCGGGATGCAGATGGCGTTGATCATCGTAACAGGTCACGCGCTGGCCAGTTCTGGTCCGGTGAAAAACCTGCTGCGCACCGCCGCCTCTGCCGCGAAAACGCCCGCGCAGGGCGTGATGTTGGTGACCTTCTTTGGCTCCGTCGCCTGCGTCATCAACTGGGGCTTCGGTCTGGTAGTGGGAGCGATGTTTGCCCGTGAAGTTGCCCGTCGCGTGCCGGGATCCGATTATCCGTTGCTGATTGCCTGCGCCTATATTGGTTTTCTGACCTGGGGCGGCGGCTTCTCCGGCTCAATGCCCCTGCTGGCGGCAACGCCGGGTAACCCGGTTGAACACATCGCGGGCTTAATTCCGGTCAGCGATACCCTGTTCACTGGCTTCAATATCTTCATCACCCTCGGATTGATTGTCGTCATGCCGTTTATCACCCGCATGATGACGCCAAAACCGTCGGATGTTGTCAGCGTCGATCCGAAACTGTTGATGGAAGAGCCTGATTTCCAGAAGACCTTGCCGGCAGATGCGCCTCCGTCAGAAAAACTGGAAGAGAGCCGTATCCTGGCGCTGATCATTGGGGCGTTAGGCATCGCTTATCTCGGGATCTACTTCGCCGAGAAAGGGTTCAACATCACCATCAACACCGTCAACCTGATGTTTATGATTGCCGGTCTGCTGCTGCACAAAACGCCGATGGCCTATATGCGCGCGATTAGTGCCGCCGCGCGCAGCACCGCCGGTATCCTGGTGCAGTTCCCGTTCTATGCCGGTATCCAGTTGATGATGGAGCACTCCGGTCTCGGAGGACTCATCACCGAATTCTTCATCAACGTCGCCAATAAAGACACCTTCCCGGTCATGACCTTCTTTAGCTCTGCGCTGATCAACTTTGCTGTGCCGTCAGGCGGCGGTCACTGGGTTATTCAGGGACCCTTTGTCATGCCAGCCGCGCAGGCGCTAGGGGCCGATCTCGGTAAATCCGTGATGGCGATTGCCTACGGCGAACAGTGGATGAACATGGCGCAACCCTTCTGGGCACTTCCCGCACTGGCCATCGCCGGACTGGGGGTTCGCGACATCATGGGGTACTGCATCACCGCCCTGCTTTTCTCCGGCGTCATTTTTGTTGTCGGCCTGACCTTTTTCTGACGGCAGCGACTCACTTTTAAGGAACAGAAGATGAAAAATTGTGTCATCGTCAGCGCGGTACGTACCGCAATCGGCAGCTTCAACGGCGCGCTGGCTACCAGCAGCGCCATCGAACTTGGCGCGACCGTGATTAGCGCCGCGCTGGAACGCGCGCAGCTCGATCCGCAGCGTGTGGATGAAGTGATCATGGGCAACGTGTTGCAGGCCGGTCTGGGGCAAAACCCGGCGCGCCAGGCGCTGTTAAAAAGCGGCCTTAGCGAAACGATCTGCGGGTTTACCGTCAACAAAGTCTGCGGTTCAGGACTTAAAAGTGTCGCACTGGCCGCCCAGGCGATTCAGGCCGGTCAGGCACAGGCGCTGGTTGCTGGCGGCATGGAAAACATGAGTCTGGCACCGTATCTGCTGGATGCGAAGGCCCGCTGGGGCTATCGCCTCGGCGACGGTCAGTTGTCAGATGTGATTCTGCGCGACGGTCTGCTCTGCGCCACCCATGGTTATCACATGGGGATCACCGCCGAAAACGTCGCCCGCGAATACGGTATCAGCCGCGAAATGCAGGATGAGCTGGCGCTACTCTCTCAGCAAAAAGCGGTCGCCGCCATCCATTCTGGCGCCTTCCAGGCCGAAATTGTGCCGGTCAGCGTCACGTCGCGTAAAAAAACCATCGTCTTTGACCGCGATGAATTCCCCAAGGCTGACTCAACCGCGGAAGGTCTTGCCGCACTGCGTCCGGCGTTTGATAAGGCCGGTACCGTCACCGCCGGTAATGCCTCAGGGATCAACGACGGCGCGGCGGCGCTGGTGGTCATGGAAGAATCCGCCGCCCTGTCGGCAGGGCTGAAACCGCTGGCGCGCATTAAGGCATATGCCAGCGGCGGCGTCGCGCCAGCGCTGATGGGGATGGGGCCGGTACCCGCCACGCAGAAGGCACTGCAACAATGCGGATTGCAGCTTTCAGATATCGATCTGATTGAAGCCAATGAGGCCTTTGCCGCGCAGTTCCTTGCCGTCGGCAAGACGCTGGGCTTCGACCCACAAAAGGTGAACGTGAACGGAGGCGCGATTGCGCTTGGGCATCCGATCGGCGCCAGCGGCGCGCGGATCCTGGTAACATTGCTGCATGCGCTTTCCGCCAGGGATAAAACGCTGGGACTGGCGACGCTGTGCATCGGCGGCGGTCAGGGTATTGCAATGATTGTGGAAAGGATGAATTAACCCCTGCGTCCCCCGGTTATACACAAAATCATTCAGATGGCATGGACGCCTCTCCCGTCATCCCCGGACACAGAGATCACGCTGTGGCCGGGGATTTTGACAAATCTGCCAGGTCCAGATTTATACGTCGCAAAGCAACGGGCCGTCAGGGTGAGGCTCATGGATGAACCGAGTCGTTCAGCAGCCAATACAGAGGCTGCTTGAAGGATAAAGTGTATCTGTCATAATAAACAAAACCGAGGGACCTCAATGAACATTATCGAACAACTTCAGTTACTGGTAAAAACAGGTACGCACGCGGAACAAACAATTAGCCGTTACATTCTGGCTACATTATCGGGCGCGGAAAAACTGACGTCGACGGCAATTTCAAAAAAGACGCAAACCAGCCAACCCTCCATCGTTCGTTTTGCGCAATCTCTCGGTTATACCGGTTTTACTTCATTTAAATATGATTTAATTAAGTGTCTGCGCAGCGAACCTGAGGCACTGCTTCCGGCCCAGGCAACGAAAAACAATGTTATTCTTGGTGAGTTTATCAATAATAATAACCCTGCGGCCCTTAATACTTTCTTTGAAATTATTAATTCCAGCCGTAACCTCTATTTCTGTCATCCGCGAGAACTGAGTTCATTACTCAGCAATATCATTCAGGACTATAGTGATATTGGCAAAGTCTGCATTCCCGTGGAGTACCAGAATGCCCATTCATTGCTGACAAACACCCTGACGGATTGTGATTCCGTGATCCTGCTGCCTGGACTCAAAGATGAGCCGGATAATCAATTGATTACCTTGATTCGTGAGCATGAAGCCGCCTCACTGGCTGTCGCCTGCCATCAGAGCGGCGCGACGCTTGCCGATGTAACCTTATATACACCTCAGTCCAGCGTCAGCCCCCTCAGCTTCGCCGCGCTGAAAATGTCATTACACACGCTTTTTTTCCACGCGTTGCAATATTGCTATCTGAATATGAATAATGAAAAGGCGCCTCATAAACGCTGATCATCGACCGGGTTGTGGGGGAATAAAGAACCCTGCCTTAATCAGAGAAATTAAAGCCAAAAAACTGTTTATGAGGCGTAAACTGCTGGTTAATTATAACTGTACAATACGTCCTGTCGATAACGAATGATGCACAGCTTCGCAAATTAACGTCGCCTGCAGCCCATCATCTGCGGTTGCCAGATAAGGGGTATCAAATAATATGTGTTCAACAAAATCATGTATTGGCTGAATCCCATAGCCACTGGCTTTATTATTAACGTAATTAATAAAATTATAATTTGGCGTTGCACTGCGCTGAGGGGTGAACATTTCATATCCCCGCAACTGTGCGTCGGCACGATAATAGTTATTCTCGGTAATAACAAAACTGCGACCATCATTTGCTTTGGGGAATGAAGGTGGTAAGCACCACCCCACTTCAACGGTCCATTGCGCGCCATTATCAAAGGTGACGAAAGACTGAATGGTGTCCCAGGAATCAATACCTTCCGCCACCAGCTTCTTCTTCTGCCCTATCGCATAGACGCTCACAGCATTGGCGCCGTTCATATAATATCGAATCAAATCAAAACAATGCGTTCCGAGGAAATGAACGGGAGAACTCTCATTCGCCCATGACAGCCAGTTTTTCGGCACGTCGATAATATCGTCCATGCTCATATAGCCACGCAGGACCTGGCCAGTTTCGGGTTTCAACAGCTCATGGTGAATATGCTGTGCCATCCCGTCCCAACGCTTGTGGTAATCGACGCCAATCTTCACGCCTTGTTGCTGCGCACAGCGGATGATTTCCCGACATTCCGCTGACGTCGTCGCCATCGGTTTTTCAATCAGCACATGTTTGCCCGCGCTGATGGCCTCAATCGTGGCATCAAAGTGGAACGGATCCGGTGTAGCGATTGACACCAGATCAACGTCCGTCGCGGCAAACAACTCTTCAAGTGAGGCATAGCCAGGTACCTGAAACTCCGCCGCAACGTTGGCGCGGATATCCGGATTGATCTCGCAAAACCCGACCAGGTTCACCCACGGATTATAGTGATACGCATTGATATGATGTTTGCCATAAATACCGGCCCCCACCACCGCGGCATTGATTTTGTTCATTACACACTTCCTCAGTTAAACAAGCCAAACGAAAACAGATAACCGATGGCCACCGCCAGAGGCGCGGTAATCATCCGTGACAGCAAGAAAGAGGGCACACCAAGACGAATGGTCTTCTCTTTCGCCTCCTGCATGGAGAGCCCAACGGGAATAAAGTCGGCACCGACCTGGACGTTAATCGCGAACAGCGCCGGCAGCGCCATCAGCGGTGAAACCACCCCGCTACCGATTAGCGTTCCTACCAGCACGCCAACGACCTGCGCAATCGCCGCACCGGGAGCCAGAATGGGAGAGATGAAGGGCAGACCACAGATAATCGCAATCACAAACAGGCCGGTTAACGATCCGGCAAGCGGCGACAGCGCATTCCCGGTCCACTGACCAATCGCGGTCTCCTGAACCAGGGCGATCAGAACCGAGATAAAGGCCATAAAGGGGATCACGTTTTTAATACACAGCTCGACCGATTCACGCGCCGAGGAGTAGAGCAGGCTAACAAAGTTACCGATCCCCGTCGCAAAACGCGTCATCAACTCCAGCGCGGTGTTGGTCGCGGAACCGCGTGGTTTGGCCTCCACGCGATCGTGAGCCACGGCACTGGCATTGCCTGCCGGAAGAGGCTCACTGAGCTCAACGTTTTCCTCCCCGGTTACCGATTGATTAATGGTTTCAATCAGCGAAAGCGATTCAAGACTGACATCAGAGACATAGATATCTTCGGTGATATATTTCGCCAGTGGTCCCATCGCACCAGTCGGTAGCACGTTGATCGTCTTGATTCTTTTCTGCGGATAAATGCCACAGCGCAGTGAACCGCCACAGTTGATGACCACACAAAGGATTTTCTTATCATCCGGCATGGCGTCAAAGCCGTTAACCACGGTCATCTCCAGCATTTCGCCCAGTTTTTTCGCAACCGGGTCAATGGTTTTCCCGGTGAGCGACAGGATGACCATGCGGGTATCGCGATATAAATACATGTCATCGCCAATCCCTGAATGACCTTTTTTAATCAGTACGGTTTTCATTGGTTTTCCTCATTATTGTCAATGGGCCAATCAATTCATTTACGGATGGAGAACAATGACTTTTTACGTGTAATGAACCATAGGCTATTGGCTTTTCAGCCCCGTCAAATACCACCGTCACATGACCTAACTCGCATAAATTTTGCCATGCTGCCTCTCCCCAGCAGGTTATATTCCAGGTCTGATGATTAATCTGCAGAACATAATCCATTGTTTTTTGTAATGGGGTAACATCACAAACAATATTCTTAATGACCAGTACATAATCGAGATAATCTTCCGGGGCGCGGTCATTAAAGGTAATCAACATGCCATTAAGCAGTCCCTCTTCCACTTTTCTTCCAGCCTTTACGACGTCAGCCGAAAATAGTACTTTCATTGTTTTCCCTTATTCCTGATTAAGTTCGCGTTTCTCCAGCCGGGTGAAGATATATTCCGTAAGAAAACCACGGATAAAGCCGAGCAGAATACCCGCAGCGATATAGCGTAATGCCAGGTCGGCAACCGGCAAATCGAGTCGCGTCAGGCCAGCGGCTACCCCCAGCCAGATAAAGAGTTCAGATGGCACAATGTGTGGGAACAGAGAGGTCAGCGGGTGTACGGTGCTACCCAGCGCATCCTGATAAGCGGGTTTACAACGTTCGGGTAGAAATTTCCCCATCGTCAGCGCGCCCGGACTGCTAAGGAAGAACCAGGCAAAACTCGGCAAAATTCCGTAGGTTAATATTTTTGATTTCCCCATCAGGGTGGCGACTTTTTCCATTCGCTGTTGGCCAATTAATTTCATAATAAAATTAACGGTCAAAATTAAGGTTATCAGCATCGGAATGGTACTGACGATCATCCCGGAGAATATCTTCCCTGCGCTCTGGAAAAGATGGATAAAGCCTTCTGCAATTTCAACTATCATAGTTAACTCCCAACGTGTAGGTATAAGTATATTCATCCGTCAGAAGTGAACTGACAGATGAAGGCAGCCAACGCTTTTGTCTTTAAAACTTCAGATGATTTTATTTAATAATTTTTCAGTTCTCCTGCCAGTAAGGATCGTAAATATCGCGATTTGGTAACAGGAAAGTTAACGGCAAATGGCTGAACAAACAGTGAGCGCCTTCACAGAGTTATAATTATTCATTTAATTTTGTATTTTTATACACCGAAAGAAAAACTCCCCGAACATGACTTTTGACAGGGGAAATGGTGAATTCAGGACGTAAAAAAGGGAGGCAGCGCCTCCCTTTTGTGTGGTCGTTAAACCCGCAGATTACTCGTCTGCGTCATCGGCAACATCGTCGTCAGTTTCCGCTTCCGGGGCGATATCATCATCCCCTTCCGCCGCGCTACCGTCGATAGAATCGAGGTCTTCGTCATCCACCGGCTCAGCCACACGCTGCAGGCCCACCACGTTTTCATCTTCCGCTGTACGGATGAGGATCACGCCCTGAGTATTACGCCCTACCACGCTGATTTCCGACACGCGAGTACGCACCAGCGTACCGGCATCGGTGATCATCATGATCTGGTCGCAGTCATCAACCTGCACCGCGCCAACAACAGAACCGTTGCGCTCGGTCACTTTGATAGAGATAACGCCCTGCGTCGCACGAGACTTGGTCGGATACTCTTCCGCTGCCGTACGCTTACCGTAACCATTTTGCGTCACGGTCAGGATCGCGCCTTCGCCACGTGGAATAATCAGGGAGACGACTTTGTCTTCGCCCGCCAGCTTGATGCCACGTACACCGGTCGCAGTGCGGCCCATTGCACGGACGGCGTTTTCTTTAAAGCGCACCACTTTGCCCGCCGCCGAGAACAGCATGACTTCGTCAGAACCGGAGGTCAGATCCACGCCAATCAGTTCGTCGCCGTCGTTCAGGTTCACCGCGATGATACCGGCAGAACGCGGACGGCTGAATTCGGTCAGCGCGGTTTTCTTCACCGTACCGCTGGCGGTCGCCATAAAGACGTTCACGCCCTCTTCGTACTCACGAACCGGCAGGATAGCAGTAATACGTTCGTCGGCTTCCAGCGGCAGCAGGTTGACGATCGGACGACCACGCGCACCACGGCTCGCTTCAGGCAACTGATAAACCTTCATCCAGTACAGACGACCCCGGCTGGAGAAGCAGAGGATCGTGTCATGGGTGTTGGCCACCAGCAGACGGTCAATAAAGTCTTCTTCTTTAATACGTGCAGCCGACTTGCCTTTCCCACCACGACGTTGTGCTTCGTAGTCGGTCAGCGGCTGATACTTCACGTAGCCCTGGTGAGACAGGGTGACAACCACATCTTCCTGGTTGATCAGATCTTCGATATTGATATCAGCGCTGTTGGCGGTGATTTCGGTACGACGCTCATCGCCGAACTGATCGCGGATCAGTTCCAGCTCTTCGCGAATAACTTCCATCAGGCGATCGGCGCTGCCCAGAATGTGCAGCAGTTCCGCGATCTGTTCCAGCAGCTCTTTGTATTCGTCGAGCAGTTTTTCGTGCTCAAGGCCGGTCAGTTTCTGCAAACGCAGATCCAGAATCGCCTGGGCCTGCTGTTCTGTCAGGTAGTATTGACCGTCACGCACGCCGAATTCTGGCTCCAGCCATTCCGGACGCGCAGCGTCGTCACCGGCACGTTCCAGCATCGCAGCCACGTTGCCCAGATCCCACGGACGTGCGATCAATGCCGCTTTCGCTTCCGCCGGGGTCGGCGCACGACGAATCAGCTCAATGATCGGGTCGATGTTCGCCAGCGCAATCGCCAGCGCTTCAAGGATATGCGCACGATCGCGGGCTTTACGCAGTTCGAAAATGGTACGGCGGGTCACCACTTCACGACGATGGCGCACAAACGCTGAAATGATGTCTTTCAGGTTCATGATCTTCGGCTGGCCATGGTGCAGTGCCACCATGTTGATACCGAAAGAGACCTGCAGTTGAGTCTGGGAGTAGAGGTTGTTCAGTACCACTTCCCCGACCGCGTCACGTTTCACTTCAATCACGATGCGCATACCGTCTTTGTCAGACTCGTCACGCAGCGCGCTGATGCCTTCAACGCGTTTGTCTTTTACCAGCTCCGCGATTTTCTCGATCAGGCGCGCTTTGTTCACCTGATACGGAATCTCATGCACGATAATGGTTTCACGACCGGTTTTCGCGTCAGCTTCCACTTCCGCGCGGGCACGAATGTACACTTTACCGCGACCGGTACGATAGGCTTCTTCAATACCGCGACGACCGTTAATGATCGCCGCCGTCGGGAAGTCCGGGCCCGGGATGTATTCCATCAGCCCTTCAATGCTGATGTCTTCATCGTCGATATACGCCAGGCAGCCGTTAACCACTTCCGTCAGGTTGTGCGGCGGGATGTTGGTCGCCATACCGACTGCGATACCGGACGAACCGTTGACTAACAGGTTAGGGATTTTGGTCGGCATAACGTCAGGGATTTTTTCCGTGCCGTCATAGTTGTCGACAAAATCAACTGTCTCTTTTTCCAGATCGGCCATTAACTCATGGGCAATCTTCGCCAGACGGATTTCCGTATAACGCATCGCCGCCGCGGAATCGCCATCGATGGAACCGAAGTTCCCCTGGCCATCCACTAGCATATATCGCAACGAGAACGGCTGAGCCATACGGACAATGGTGTCGTATACCGCAGAGTCGCCATGCGGGTGGTATTTACCGATTACGTCACCAACGACACGGGCTGATTTCTTATAGGCTTTGTTCCAGTCATTGCCCAATACGTTCATGGCGTAAAGTACGCGACGGTGTACCGGCTTCAGGCCATCTCGGACATCCGGCAGCGCACGGCCAACAATCACCGACATCGCATAATCCAGATAAGAGTTCTTCAGCTCTTCCTCAATGTTGACCGGTGTAATTTCTCTCGCAAGGTCGCTCATCTAACCGCTATCCCTCTACTGTATCCCGGATTCAAAGGTCGCAAATTATAACACAACCGCAGAGATTGAGGTAAACCTATACGCTTTATTCAGAGTGAATGCCTGATATACTCATTCGTCTTGCCCTATAAGGAGTAAAAGCCCCGATGAATGCCGTAAAACCACCGGTAAACCACAACGTTGACCATGAAGAAATTGCCAAATTTGAAGCAGTCGCGTCGCGCTGGTGGGATCTGGAAGGCGAATTTAAGCCGTTGCATCGTATTAACCCGCTACGGCTGGGTTACATTGCTGAACGCTCAGGCGGCCTGTTTGGTAAAAAGGTGCTCGACGTCGGCTGTGGCGGCGGCATTCTGGCAGAGAGCATGGCCCGTGAAGGCGCCACGGTGACCGGTCTGGACATGGGTTTTGAGCCCTTACAGGTGGCAAAACTGCATGCGCTGGAAAGTGGTATTCAGGTGGATTACGTGCAGGAAACCGTGGAAGAACATGCGGCAAAACATGCCCATCAGTATGACGTGGTAACCTGTATGGAGATGCTGGAACATGTGCCCGATCCGCAATCGGTGGTCAGAGCTTGCGCCCAACTGGTGAAACCCGGCGGCGAGGTGTTCTTCTCAACGCTCAACCGCAATGGCAAATCCTGGCTGATGGCCGTTGTCGGTGCGGAATATATTTTACGTATGGTGCCGAAAGGGACTCATGATGTGAAAAAATTTATTAAACCTGCGGAGCTGTTAGGTTGGGTGGATCAGACGGTATTGCAGGAGCGCCATATGACCGGGTTGCATTTCAACCCAATCACCAACACCTTCAAGCTTGGCCCCGGCGTTGATGTTAACTATATGGTGCACACCACGGCGAACGCAGAATAATTCATCTGCCTGATGGCGCTTCGCTTATCAGGCCTACGGAAATGCCCCTGTAGGCCGGATAAAACATTTACGTCGCCATCCGGCCTCTCTCGCCTGGATCCAGGTTACAAAATTTGCGCCAGGTCATAAGAAGTTTCTTCACCTTCGTTGAAGAAATCAGCACTCGATCAAATTATCTATTTTTTTTATGAATTATTGACATCCCCGCCAGGCCTTATACCACGTGCACTTAGCCTTTCTTACCCTTTTGCAACCTCAATTTAACCTCAAAATCAACTCTTGTGCTGAAAAGAATCCCTACTAGAATACTCACCATATAGCGTTTACTTTAACACTCAACCCCTACATATAGTATTTATCCACAGAGTTAGTCACAAGGTGGCATTGTGGATAATGCAGGGGATATTTTTTCTTTCACGGACAGGTAAAAAACCACATGAATCAGAGTCTGCTGGTGACAAAGCGTGATGGTAGTACAGAGCGCATCAATCTCGACAAAATCCATCGGGTTCTGGATTGGGCGGCAGAAGGACTGAATAACGTATCGATCTCTCAGGTCGAACTGCGCTCCCACATCCAGTTTTATGACGGTATCAAGACCTCCGATATCCATGAAACGATCATTAAAGCGGCGGCGGACCTGATCTCCCGCGATGCGCCAGATTATCAGTATCTGGCTGCGCGTCTGGCGATTTTCCATCTGCGTAAAAAAGCCTACGGCGAATTCGAACCACCGAAACTGTTTGACCATGTGGTGAAAATGGTTGAAATGGGTAAATACGACAATCATCTGCTGGAAGACTACACGGAAGAAGAGTTCAAGCAGATGGACTCGTTCATCGTACACGACCGCGATATGACCTTCTCCTACGCCGCCGTTAAGCAGCTGGAAGGGAAATATCTGGTACAGAACCGTGTAACCGGTGAGATCTACGAGAGCGCCCAGTTCCTCTATATTCTGGTGGCGGCTTGCCTGTTCTCTAATTACCCGCGCGACACCCGTCTGGAATACGTAAAACGTTTTTATGACGCGGTCTCGACCTTCAAAATTTCGCTGCCGACGCCGATCATGTCCGGCGTTCGTACTCCGACGCGTCAGTTCAGCTCCTGCGTGCTGATCGAGTGCGGCGACAGCCTGGACTCGATCAACGCCACCTCCAGCGCGATTGTCAAATACGTATCCCAGCGCGCCGGTATCGGTATCAACGCCGGTCGTATCCGTGCGCTGGGTAGCCCGATTCGCGGCGGCGAAGCGTTCCACACCGGCTGTATCCCGTTCTACAAGCACTTCCAGACCGCGGTGAAATCCTGCTCTCAGGGCGGCGTACGCGGTGGCGCGGCCACGCTGTTCTACCCGATGTGGCATCTGGAAGTGGAAAGCTTGCTGGTACTGAAAAACAACCGTGGCGTGGAAGGCAACCGCGTGCGTCACATGGACTACGGCGTACAGATCAACAAACTGATGTACACCCGTCTGCTGAAAGGTGAAGACATTACCCTGTTCAGCCCGTCCGACGTCCCGGGTTTGTATGATGCGTTCTTCGCCGATCAGGACGAATTCGAGCGTCTGTACACGAAATACGAGAAAGACGACAGCATCCGCAAACAGCGTGTGAAAGCCGTTGAACTGTTCTCGCTGATGATGCAGGAACGCGCCTCTACCGGTCGTATCTACATTCAGAACGTCGACCACTGCAACACCCACAGCCCGTTCGATCCGCAGGTCGCGCCGGTACGCCAGTCCAACCTGTGTCTGGAAATCGCGCTGCCGACCAAACCGCTGATGGATGTGAACGACGAAAACGGTGAAATCGCCCTGTGTACGCTTTCCGCGTTCAACCTGGGGGCGATTAACAGCCTCGAGGAACTGGAAGAGCTGGCGGTACTGGCCGTTCGCGCCCTCGATGCGCTGTTAGATTATCAGGACTATCCGATCCCGGCCGCCAAACGTGGTGCGATGGGGCGTCGTACGCTGGGTATTGGTGTGATTAACTACGCTTACTACCTGGCGAAGCACGGCGTACGTTACTCCGATGGCAGCGCCAACAACCTGACGCACAAAACGTTTGAAGCCATTCAGTACTATCTGCTGAAGGCCTCTAACGAACTGGCGATTGAACAAGGTGCCTGCCCGTGGTTTAACGAAACCACCTACGCACAGGGCATTCTGCCGATCGATACCTACAAGAAAGATCTGGATGCCATCACCAACGAGCCGCTGCATCATGACTGGGAAGCGCTTCGTGAGTCCATCAAGACCCACGGTCTGCGTAACTCAACGCTCTCTGCCCTGATGCCGTCCGAGACCTCTTCGCAGATCTCGAACGCCACTAACGGTATTGAGCCGCCGCGCGGTTACGTCAGCATTAAAGCGTCGAAAGACGGGATCCTGCGTCAGGTCGTGCCGGACTATGAGCACCTGGGCAACGCCTATGAACTGCTGTGGGAAATGCCGGGTAACGACGGTTATCTGCAACTGGTTGGCGTGATGCAGAAATTTATCGATCAGTCGATTTCAGCTAACACCAACTACGATCCGTCACGCTTCCCGTCAGGAAAAGTGCCGATGCAGCAGTTGCTCAAAGACCTGCTCACCGCCTATAAGTTCGGGGTCAAAACGCTGTATTATCAGAACACCCGCGACGGCGCAGAAGATGCCCAGGACGATCTGGTGCCATCCATTCAGGATGATGGCTGCGAAAGCGGCGCATGTAAGATTTAATCTGTTGCCGGATGGCGTTTTGCTTATCCGGCATTACACAGTAGACAGGACTCACTTCAATGGCATACACCACATTTTCACAGACGAAAAATGACCAGCTTCTGGAACCGATGTTTTTTGGTCAGCCGGTTAACGTGGCCCGTTACGATCAGCAAAAATATGACATCTTCGAAAAGCTGATCGAAAAGCAACTCTCCTTCTTCTGGCGTCCTGAAGAGGTTGACGTTTCCCGCGACCGCATCGACTACCAGGCGCTGCCAGAGCATGAAAAACACATTTTTATCAGCAACCTGAAGTACCAGACGCTGCTGGACTCTATTCAGGGGCGCAGCCCGAACGTGGCGCTGCTGCCGCTGATCTCCATTCCGGAGCTGGAAACCTGGGTCGAAACCTGGGCCTTCTCCGAGACCATTCATTCACGCTCTTACACCCACATCATCCGTAATATCGTTAACGATCCAGCTATCGTGTTTGATGACATCGTCACCAACGAGCAGATCCAGAAACGGGCGGAAGGCATTTCCAGCTATTACGATGAGCTGATCGAGATGACCAGCTACTGGCATCTGCTGGGCGAAGGGACGCACACCGTGAACGGCAAAATCGTCACCGTGAACCTGCGTGTGCTGAAGAAAAAACTGTACCTGTGCCTGATGAGCGTCAACGCGCTGGAAGCAATCCGCTTCTACGTCAGCTTCGCCTGCTCATTTGCTTTCGCCGAGCGCGAACTGATGGAAGGCAACGCTAAAATCATTCGCCTGATTGCCCGTGACGAAGCGCTGCACTTGACTGGCACTCAGCACATGCTGAACCTGCTGCGCAGCGGCGTTGACGATCCGGAAATGGCGGAAATTGCCGAAGAGTGTAAGCAGGAATGCTATGACCTGTTTGTGCAGGCCGCCCTGCAGGAAAAAGAGTGGGCAGACTATCTGTTCCGCGATGGTTCGATGATCGGCCTGAACAAAGACATTCTTTGCCAGTACGTCGAATACATCACCAACATTCGTATGCAGGCGGTCGGTCTGGATCTGCCGTTCCAGACCCGCTCCAACCCGATTCCGTGGATCAACACCTGGCTGGTGTCCGATAACGTTCAGGTGGCCCCGCAGGAAGTGGAAGTGAGTTCTTATCTGGTCGGGCAGATCGACTCTGAAGTCGATACTGACGATCTGAGTAACTTCCAGCTCTGATGGGACGCGTCACGCTGCGCATCACTGGCACACAGTTGCTGTGCCAGGATGAACACCCTTCCCTGCTCGCCGCGCTTGAATCGCACAACGTTGAAGTGGAATACCAGTGCCGCGAAGGCTACTGCGGCTCTTGCCGCTGCCGTCTGGTTGCAGGTCAAGTGGACTGGATCGCCGAGCCGTTAGCGTTCATTCAGCCAGGCGAAATTTTGCCCTGCTGTTGCAGGGCAAAAGGCGACATTGAGATTGAGATGTAGCGCGCGTTACAGCGCGTAGTAATACGCTTTCACCTGTTCCCAGTCCGCTTTCGGGATCGGACTCAGGTACTTCTCAAGCTGGGAGAAGTCATGGTGTGCCGCTTGATGGCGACGCAAACGACGACGGCTTTTTTCCAGATCTAAAAACCCGGCTTCTACCGTCCCTTCCGTTTTCACATAGATATGACGTACGTAGCAGCAGCCATGTTGACGATTGACGCTGTGCATCTTTTTAAAGGCCAGCGCGACCGCCTTCAGCATTGCATCTCGCACCTCATCAGGATACGGCGTCACCGCATGCTGTTTATACCACTCCTCGATGCTCACAAAACCTTTCATATCTTCGGTGATCAACAGCGCACGCCACTCACCATCAATTTTTCTCGCTTTGCCATAGACAATTTTCGGCACGATAACGCCCGCGCGGGCCAGTTCGTTGATCACCTCAATTTCGCGCACAATCGTCGGACGTCCGAAGGGATAGCGTACCGAGTGAAACAGGTGTTGTGTCATCCGCTTCACATACAGTTTCTTCCCGTCACGTTCGATGCATTGCACACCGCTCATCCCTTTGCGTCGATAATTCGGTTCTTCGACCCAATCGCCTTCCGTTGCCCACCAGTGATTAAACTCTTCCTGCACCATTTCGGCCTCATCCGTTACAATAACGGCATAAACTATTCAGACATTTAATATAAATCTTCTGCTTAAGGATTTCTTAAGATATTTATGTTGCGGTCAGAATTTCTTGATCTGGTGTGCGTTTTTTATGCTTTATTGTGACAGTGAGATAAAAAAACTGCACCTTACTCAGCGGTTGCCCGCCTTTGGGGTGCAGTGGAGAGGGATAACGCGGTTTTTACTCTTTACGTAAGAACATCACCGCTTTGTCGGGGAAATCGGTGAACAGCCCATCCACCCCCGCCTGGTTGTACAGGATGTCGTACAGCTGATTCACATCCGTCGTGTAGTCCGGCAACTGATCGGCGCGCACCGTATAAGGATGAACCGTCATCTTATTCTGATGGGCGTCCTGCACCATGCCCGTCAGTACGATATTGCCTTTCGTCGACTTCTCGTCAATCAGCATGTGGTAATCCGGGCCGATGCCGTCCGCGTATTCCGCCACCTGCTTCATCGCCCCGGGTTTGAACATCCAGTCGTAGTTGTAATTGACCCAACTGCCGTCCGGCTGCTTCTCCTGAGTTTCATTCCAGTCGGTATAGGCAATCAGTTGCACCAGGTTCAGGTCCATCCTCATTTTAGGTTCCAGCTCATTTTTGATGCGCTTGAGTTCTGCTACATCAAAACTTTGTAACCAGACCTTGTCCTGCTTGTCGCTGTAACCGTACTGTTTCAGCACTTCCAGCGTCTTCGTCGCAATGTCCTTCCCTTCCTGATGATGGAACCACGGCGCTTTGATCTCCGGATAGATACCAATGTTCTTGCCGGTGGAATGGTTCAGCCCCTGAATAAACTCGATCTCTTCGGCAAAGGTATGCACACGGAAGTCCGATTTACCCATCGGGAAACGGCCTGGATAAGTTTGTACCTTCTTGCCATTTTCCAGATCAAACCCTTCGGTAAATTTCAGGGATTTGATTTCGTCCAGCGTAAAGTCGATGGCGTAGTAGCGACCGTCTTTGCGCGCACGATCCGGAAAGCGCTCAGCGACATCCGTCACGCGGTCCAGATAGTGATCATGCAGGACAACCAGTTGGTCGTCTTTGGTCATTACCAGATCCTGTTCCAGATAATCCGCCCCCTGCGCATAGGCCATCGCTTTCGCGGGCAGCGTATGCTCCGGCAGGTAGCCACTCGCGCCACGGTGGGCAATCACAACTTTATCCGTGTTGCTGGCGGCCAGGGCATGACTTCCCATTACCGCGCTCGCCATCATCAGCGTCAGACTCAGGTTTTTCAGTGCTGTTTTCATTCACTTAGCCCCCGTTGCGTTTCAGTTGCATCTCATCGTGATGGCGTTTTTCACCGATCATCACCACAATCAACAGAATCACTGCCAGGATGCTGCCGCCGATCATCACCATGAAGCCACCGTCCCAACCGAAGAAGTCCACGGTGTAGCCGACGATGGCGCTGGCCGCCACGGAACCGCCGAGGTAACCAAACAGACCAGTAAAGCCAGCTGCCGTCCCTGCGGCTTTTTTCGGTGCCAGTTCCAGCGCATGCAGACCAATCAGCATCACCGGACCGTAAATCAGGAAGCCGATCACAATCATACAAATCATATCGACGGTCGGGTTACCGGCCGGGTTCATCCAGTAAACGATGGTCGCGATAGTCACCAGCGTCATAAAGAACACGCCGGTCGCGCCACGGTTGCCACGGAACACTTTGTCCGACATCCAGCCGCACAGCAGGGTGCCAGGAATACCGGCATACTCATAGAAGAAGTAGGCCCAGGAGGACTTATCCAGCGCAAAGTGCTTCACTTCTTTCAGATAGGTCGGAGACCAGTCGAGGATGCCATAGCGCAGCAGATAGACGAACACGTTCGCGATAGCGATGTACCACAACAATTTGTTCGGCAGGACGTACTGCATGAAAATCTGCTTCGCCGTCAGCTCTTCTTCCGCTTTTTCGTTGTAGTCATCCGGATAGTCGTTTTTGTACTCTTCGATTGGCGGCAGACCACAGGACTGCGGGGTATCACGCATCAGCGCGAAAGCGAAAATCGCCACCAGAATGGCACCGAACGCCGGCATATACAGCGCCGCTTTCCAGTCGTTAAACCAGGCCATCCCGAGCAGGAACAACAGCGGAGGGATCCCGCCACCGACGTTATGCGCGCAGTTCCAGACGGAGACGATCCCGCCACGTTCTTTCTGCGACCACCAGTGCACCATGGTACGTCCGCACGGCGGCCAGCCCATTCCCTGGAACCACCCACAGAGGAACAGCAGCACGAACATCACGGCGATGCTCGATGTCGCCCACGGCACAAAACCCATGAACAGCATCACCGCCGCCGCCAGAATCAGACCCGCAGGCAGGAAAACGCGCGGATTCGAGCGATCCGAAACTGACCCCATGATGAATTTCGAAAATCCGTAGGCAATAGAGATTCCCGACAGTGCAAAACCTAAATCTCCTCGTGAAAAACCCTGTTCGACCAGATACGGCATCGCGAGGGCAAAGTTCTTGCGTACCAGATAATACGCGGCATAGCCAAAGAATATCCCCAGGAATATTTGCCAGCGAAGCCGACGGTAAGTCGGATCGATCTCCGCTGCTGGCAAGCGAGCTTTATGCGCCGCTGGTTTAAAAATACTCAACATAATGTAGCCTCCGTGGCCCGTCTTTTATAAGTAGTAAACACCGCAGGTGGTACACGCAACCCCGCTGCCTCCAGTGTGGTCGCGATGTTATGCAAAGATACAGGTCGTGAATGTGAATTACAGCACATATTGTTACAGATTTATGACAAATGTTCAGAAAGGCGCACGAAATCACGTTTCATTTTCGAATCATGAGCGAATATGCGCGAAATCAAACAAACCATGTTTTTTATGTGGCTAAATGATAAAAAACGAACTGTGAGGGAAAACAATGAAAACTCGCGACTCGCAAACAAGTGACGTGATTATCATTGGGGGCGGTGCCACAGGCGCAGGGATTGCCCGTGACTGCGCGCTGCGCGGTCTGCGTGTCATCTTAGTCGAACGTCACGATATTGCGACCGGTGCGACCGGCCGTAACCACGGACTGCTGCACAGCGGCGCGCGTTATGCCGTGACTGACGCGGAATCTGCCCGTGAATGCATCAGCGAAAACCAAATTCTGAAACGTATCGCCCGCCACTGCGTTGAACCGACGGACGGTCTGTTTATTACCCTGCCCGAGGATGAGCTTTCCTTTCAGGCCACCTTTATCCGTGCCTGCGAAGAAGCAGGCATTCGGGCAGAAGCGATCGATCCGCAGCAGGCGCAGATGATCGAACCATCGGTAAATCCACAACTGATCGGCGCGGTCAAAGTGCCGGACGGAACGGTCGATCCGTTCCGCCTGACTGCAGCCAACATGCTCGATGCGAAAGAACACGGCGCCATTATCCTGACCGCCCACGAAGTGACCGGGTTGATCCGTGAAGGCGCGACTGTTAGCGGCGTCCATGTGCGTAATCATCTCAATGGCGAAAAGCAAACGCTTCATGCGCCGGTGGTGGTTAACGCCGCCGGGATCTGGGGGCAGCGGATCGCAGAATATGCCGATTTGAGTATCCGCATGTTCCCGGCGAAAGGGTCGCTGCTCATTATGGACCACCGCATCAACCAACACGTGATTAACCGCTGCCGCAAGCCTTCCGACGCCGATATTCTGGTGCCAGGCGATACCATTTCGTTGATTGGCACCACCTCAACCCACATTGATTACAATGATATCGACAGCAACCGCGTCACCGCTGATGAGGTCGATATTCTGCTGCGTGAAGGGGAAAAGCTGGCGCCGATCATGGCGAAAACGCGCATTCTGCGCGCCTACTCCGGAGTGCGTCCACTGGTGGCAAGCGATGACGATCCCAGCGGTCGTAACGTCAGTCGCGGCATTGTGCTGTTCGATCACGCGAAGCGCGATGGCCTGGACGGGTTTATCACCATTACCGGCGGCAAGCTGATGACCTACCGCCTGATGGCGGAATGGGCCACCGACGCGGTCTGTCAGAAACTGGGTAACACGCGTCCTTGCATCACGGCAGACACGCCGCTACCGGGCTCGCAGGAGCCCACGGAAAGCACGCTGAAGCGCGTGATCTCCCTGCCGGCCCCACTGCGGGGCTCCGCGGTGTATCGCCACGGTGACCGCACGCCGGCGTGGCTGAGTCATGGTCGTCAGCACCGCAGTCTGGTTTGTGAATGTGAAGCCGTCACCGCCGGTGAAGTGCAATACGCCGTCGAAAATTTAAACGTCAATAGCCTGTTGGATCTCCGTCGTCGCACCCGCGTGGGCATGGGCACCTGTCAGGGCGAACTCTGCGCCTGCCGTGCCGCCGGGTTGCTGCAGCGCTTTAACATCACTACCGCCACGCAGTCCATTACCCAGTTGTCAGACTTCCTCAACGAACGCTGGAAAGGCGTACAACCGATCGCCTGGGGTGATGCCCTGCGCGAAAGCGAATTTACCCGCTGGGTTTACCAGGGATTATGTGGTCTGGAAAAGGAGTCGCGCGATGAGATTTGATACGGTCATTATGGGCGGCGGTCTCGCCGGACTGCTATGCGGTCTGCAGTTACAAAAGAACGGCTTACGCTGTGCGGTGGTCACCCGCGGCCAGAGCGCGCTGCACTTCTCCTCCGGCTCGCTGGATCTGCTCAGCGCGCTGCCGGATGGGCAACCGGTGAATGACATCACTGCTGGTCTGAACGCACTGGGTAAACAGGCACCTGCACATCCTTACGCCACACTCGGCACCCAGAGAGTCCTGGCGCTCGCCGGGCAAGCGCAGACGCTGCTGAACGCCGCCGGCGCGCATCTACAGGGCGAGGTTCAGCAGTCACACCAGCGGGTCACCCCGTTAGGCACGCTGCGTTCAACCTGGCTCAGCTCAGCGGAAGTTCCCGTCTGGCCGCTGGCGGCAAAACGCCTCTGCGTGGTGGGCATTAGCGGCTTACTCGATTTTCAGGCGCACCTGGCGGCGGCCTCTTTACGGCAACACGATCGGGAAGTTGATACCGCCGAAATCGACCTGCCGGAACTGGACGTATTGCGCGACAACGCCACCGAATTTCGGGCGGTTAATATTGCGCGTTTTCTGGATAACGAAGATAAATGGCCCTTGTTGTATGACGCGCTGTTGCCGATCGCAAAAACCTGCGAAATGATCATCATGCCCGCCTGCTTTGGTCTGGCGGATGACAGCCTCTGGCGCTGGCTCAACGAGCGTCTGCCCTGCTCGCTCACGTTACTGCCTACGCTACCGCCATCGGTGCTGGGGATCCGACTGCATAATCAACTGCAGCGACAGTTCGTCCGTCAGGGCGGGATCTGGATGCCCGGCGATGAGGTGAAAAACGTCACCTGTAAAAATGGCGTGGTCAGCGAAATCTGGACGCGTAACCACGCAGATATTCCACTGCGCCCGCGTTTCGCGGTGCTCGCCAGCGGAAGTTTCTTTAGTAGCGGCCTGATTGCCGAACGTGAAGGGATCCTCGAGCCGATTCTGGGACTGGACGTTCAGCAAGCGGCGACCCGCGCCGAATGGTATCAACGCGATTTCTTTGATGCGCAACCCTGGCAACAGTTTGGCGTTACCACCGATGAGGCGCTGCGCCCGTCGCTGGCCGGACAGACCGTAGACAACCTCTATGCTATTGGCTCGGTTCTCGGCGGATTCGACCCCATTGCCCAGGGATGCGGAGGCGGCGTCTGCGCAGTCACCGCGTTACATGCCGCCCATCACATTGCAGCACGTGCAGGAGGTGAGCAATGAGCGATACGAGTTTTGAAAGTTGCATCAAATGCACGGTGTGTACTACCGCATGTCCGGTCAGCCGTGTTAATCCCGGTTATCCGGGCCCCAAACAGGCTGGTCCCGACGGCGAGCGCCTGCGTCTGAAGGATGGCGCGCTGTACGACGACGCGCTGAAATATTGTATTAACTGCAAACGCTGCGAAGTGGCCTGTCCATCGGACGTCAAAATTGGCGATATCATTCAGCGCGCGCGGGCAAAATATGACACATCGAGTCCATCGCTGCGTAACTTTATCTTAAGCCACACCGACCTGATGGGCAGCGTCTCTACGCCGTTCGCGCCGGTAGTCAACACGGCAACCTCGCTGAAGCCGGTGCGCCAGTTGCTCGATTACGCGCTGAAAATCGACCATCGCCGGACGTTGCCAAAATACTCTTTTGGCACCTTCCGCCGCTGGTATCGCAGCGTGGCGACCCAGCAGGCGCAGTACCACGATCAGGTTGCCTTCTTCCACGGTTGCTTTGTGAATTACAACCACCCGCAGCTCGGCAAAGATTTGATCAACGTGCTGAACGCGATGGGCACGGGTGTCCAGTTATTGAGTAAAGAGAAGTGCTGCGGCGTGCCGCTGATTGCCAACGGATTTACCGACAAAGCGCGTAAACAGGCGGTAACCAACGTCGAATCACTGCGTGAAGCGATTGGCGTGAAGGGGATTCCGGTGATTGCCACCTCCTCGACCTGTACCTTTGCACTGCGTGACGAGTACCCGGAAGTGCTGGACGTCGACAACAGCGGTCTGCGAGAGCATATCGAACTGGCGACCCGCTGGCTGTGGCGCAAACTGGACGAGGGAAAAACGCTGCCGCTAAAAACGCTGCCGCTGAAAGTGGTTTACCACACTCCGTGCCATATGGAAAAAATGGGCTGGACGCTGTACACCCTTGAACTGCTGCGCCGCATTCCGGGGCTGGAGCTCACGGTGCTGGATTCCCAGTGCTGTGGGATTGCCGGTACCTACGGCTTTAAAAAAGAGAACTACCCCACCTCGCAGGCCATTGGCGCGCCGCTGTTTAAACAGATTGAAGACAGCGGCGCGGATATTGTGGTGACCGACTGCGAGACCTGCAAATGGCAAATTGAAATGTCCACGAGCCTTCGCTGCGAACATCCGATTACCCTGCTGGCGAAAGCATTAGGCTAAATGACTCGCCCGGCGGCACGGTGCCCCGGGCGTTTTTGCGTTTAGCCTTCCACAAAATTGAATACGTTACCGTCGTACGTATTTATCTCCCGCCCCTCTTCGCAAAGACTGAATTTCCCGCAGGCAACCCTTAATATAACCTCGTATTGTCACGTCTCTGGATTCTTTGGTGACGGACAACCATGGCGAAATCAACGACGTCAACACCGCACGATGCCGTGTTTAAAAAGATGATGACACATCCTGAAATTGCACAGGATTTTCTTAAGATTCATCTTCCTGAGTCATTATGCAAACTCTGCGATTTAACCACGCTCAAACTGGAATCCACCACCTTCATTGAAGACGACCTGAGAACCTACTATTCCGATGTTTTGTGGTCGCTGAAAACACGCGAGGGTGAGGGTTACATTTACTGCGTTATCGAACATCAGAGTACCGCCGTGCCGCATATGGCCTTTCGTTTGATGCGTTATGCCACTGCCGCTATGCAACACCACCTTGATAGCGGAAATAAAACCCTGCCGCTGGTGATCCCGATGCTGTTTTATCATGGTGAACAAAGCCCATACCCTTTTTCACTGAACTGGCTGGATGAATTTGACGACCCGCAACTGGCGCGGCAACTCTACACGGAAGCCTTTCCGCTGGTTGATATCACGGTCATCTCTGACGACGAAATCATGCAGCATAAGCGCATAGCCCTGCTTGAACTGATGCAAAAACATATCCGTGATCGTGATTTGATGGGGCTGGTTGACCGACTGGTTTCGCTTTTAATAACCGGTACCGCTAATGACAGCCAGTTGCATACGCTGTTTAATTATCTGGTGCAGTACGGCGATGCGTCCCGCTTCAGTGACTTTATTCATGACGTCGCCAGACGCGTTCCCCATCACAAGGAGAAATTGATGACGATTGCAGAAAGGCTTCGGCAGGAAGGCCACCACACGGGGCTGCAGAAGGGTCTACAGGAAGGATTACAAAAAGGCACCCGGGAGGAGGCATTACGTATCGCGCGGATGATGCTGAAAAGCGGGATCGAACGCGACAAGGTACTGGTGATAACCGGGCTGTCACTCGACGATATCATGGCAAACAGTCCGTAATGCCTGACAGATAGCCCGGTGACACAGTGCCGCCGGGCGATGGATTTAGTAACTACTTTTCAGTTTCTGCATCACCTGCCCGGGCTTAAACATCGCCAGTCTCTGGTCCAGCGCGTCGGTATACAGCATGGTATCGACGCCGACAGCAACAAAGTTCGCGCCCCACTCCAGACATTTCTGCGCCATCAGCGGATCGACGGCAAGAAAGCCCGCCGCTTTCCCGGCTGCGCGAATGCGCTGGATACTCTCTTTGATAATCCGCTGCACCTCCGGGTGTCCGCTGTTGTCCGGATACCCCAACGAAGCCGAAAGATCGGCAGGACCAATAAACACACCGTCAATCCCGTCTACGTCGAGGATCGCATCCAGATTATCCAGCGCGGCTTTACTTTCAACCTGCACCAGCAGACAGAGTGACGCATTGGCCTGCGCCATATAGTTCTCAATACGACCCCAACGCGCCGCCCGCGCCACGCTGGCCCCGACGCCGCGCTCACCCACAGGCGGGTAACGGGTTGCCGCAACCACCTGTCGCGCCTGTTCCGCGCTATCCACCATCGGAATCAACAGCGTCTGCGCGCCAATATCCAGTACCTGCTTGATCAGCGCCTTAGCACCGTCTACCGGACGGATCACCGGTTGGCTGGCGTAAGGCGCAATCGCCTGCAACTGATGATAGAGATCCTGCATCGTGTTCGGCGCGTGTTCGCCGTCGATCAGCAGCCAGTCATAACCCGACGTTGCGGCGATTTCCGCCATATAAGAGGTGGTCGAACTTAACCACAGTCCAATTTGTACTTCCCCTTTGCGGAGCGCATCCTTAAAAGGGTTTGCTAACAATGCGTTCATAATGATCCTTACAACATGGATAAAATTATTGATGCGCAGCACCCGGTTGCGATGCGGGACGGTTCACGCTCAGGGTGAAGATAATCAATGAGCCGATAATGGCGACGCCCGCCAGCGTCAACAATCCCGCAGCACTGCTGGCAAACATCGTTTCCGCCTTCACGCGCAGGATTGGCGCAATAAACCCGCCCACCGCGCCAAACAGGTTCACGAAACCGATCCCCGCCGCCAGCGCCGTGCCGGAAAGTAACTGAGTCGGCATGGTCCAGAACACCGGTTGTACAGCGATAAAACCGACCGCCGCCACGCAAAGCGCCAGAATCGCCACTACCGGAGAGGCCAGCCCGGATACGCCGATACCAATCCCCGCAGCCAGCAGCGTCAGCGCGGCGACATTGCGGCGCTCACCCGTACGGTCGGAGTAGCGAGGGATCAGCCAGGTCCCGAACAGAGCGGCAACCCACGGAATAGCGGTAACCACCGACGCCGTGAAGCCCACTTTGGTTCCCAGCAGCGCCGCAACCTGAGTCGGCAGGAAGAAAATCAGCCCGTACACCGCCACCTGAATCGTCAGATAGATAATCGCCAGTTGCCAGACGCGTCCGTTACGCAGGGCATCGGTGAGTTTTGACGTGGTCTTCTTCTCTTCTTCACTCGCCAGTTGGCTTATGAGCGCCGCTTTCTCTTCTGCGCTGAGGAAACGCGCCTGCTGCGGGGTATCATCCAGCCAGAAGAAGGTGAAGACTCCGGCGCCTACTGCCAGTAAACCTTCGATAACGAACATCCAGAACCAGCCGGGATGGCCCATAAAGCCGTGCATCTCCAGCAGTGCGCCGGACAGCGGCGATCCCAGCGTCAACGCCAGCGGCGCCCCCATGTAAAACAGCCCCATAATGCTGGCGCGGTTACGTTGCGGGAACCATTGCGAGGTGAGATAGATCATGCCGGGGAAGAAACCGGCTTCTGCCGCTCCGAGCAGGGTACGAATAATCAGGAATTTCGCCTCGGTATCCGCCCACGCCATCGCAGCGGAGAGGAATCCCCACAACAGCGTGGTGGTGCCAATCCAGGTTCTGGCCCCCAGCTTGCGCATCAACAGGTTGGCGGGCACGCCAAGAAAAGCGTAAACCACAAAGAAAATCCCCGCGCCAAGCGCATAGGCCTCGTTGCTCAGCCCGGTATCAATCTGATAGGTCTCTTTGGCAAAGCCAATGTTCGAACGGTCCAGAAACGCCAGTACATACAGTGCCAGCATGAACGGAATCAAACGTGCGCGGTTTTTCTTCACCACGCCGTCAAGAAGAGTGGTACTCATAGCAAGATCCTCAAAGAGATGAGGGCGTTGCCGTCGCTGCGGCAACGCACGGGTCATTAGTGGCTATAAGGCCGTTTCAGATTGCAGTCGCGGTTAAGCTCGACGCCGAATCCCGGTTTATCCAGCACGGACTTATGAATGCGGCCCTGCACCGGTACCGGTTCATCAAGCAGAATCGGGTCAAACTGCGGACGCATGGTTGAGCAGTCCGGACTGGTCATCAGGAACTCACTGAACGGCGTGTTGGTGAAGGTAATCACCGCATGATGCGAGTAGACCGACGAACCGTGTGGCACGACCAGTTGTCCGCGCGATTTCGCAATCGCAGCAATCTCGACCAGCGTGGTCAGGCCGCCGCACCAGCCGACATCCGGCTGCATGATATCGATGCCGGTTTCCGCCAGCGTACGGAAGGACTGCAGCGTGCCGTGGTGTTCACCGCTGGTGACCATCATCCCTGCCGGCGCATTGCGTTTCAGTTCGCGATAGCCTTCATACTGCTGCGGCGGTAAACACTCTTCGATCCACTTCAGGTTAGATGGCGCGCAAGCATGAGCCAGCTTCGTGGCGTAATTCACGTCCTGACTCATCCAGCAGTCCAGCATCAACCAGAAATCCGGGCCGCACTTCTCACGCATCTCCGCCACCATCGCGGCATCTTTGCGGATCCCCGCATCGCCATCGTGTGGCCCCCAGTGCGTCGGCATTTTGCCGCCAATGAAGCCCATCTCTTTTGCCAGATCCGGTCGGGCCCCGGTGGCATAGAACTGAATTTCATCGCGCACCGCACCGCCCAACAGTTTGTAGACCGGCAGGCCGACCACCTTGCCAAACAGATCCCACAACGCCAAATCGACGCAGGAGATGGTGTTCATCACCAGACCGCCAGAGCCTGAGTAATACATGGTCGCACCGAGCATCTGATCGTGAATGAGTTTGATATCGCTGACGCATTTCCCTTCGATAAAGCGATTGAGGTGTTTTTCAACGATAAAGCACCCCATCTCCCCTGCCGTGGAGACCGCAAAACCCGTCTGTCCGTTTTCGGCTTCGACTTCGACAATCAGCGTACCCAGCACGTTAATCCCAAAGGACTGGCGTGACTGCTCGTACTCACGATATTTACTCATCGGCGTGGCGATATGATCGTCAATCCAGTGATTCGCCCCCTGGTCATGATAATCACCGCCACCAGCACCTTTTTCTGCTGTAGCACCACCGGTAAACCAGGCGCGGACATGTTTAATTTTGGGTAGGGTCATGATGTTCTCCATTATTATGATGCGAGTGAATCGAAGGGACTTTTCCATCCCAACAGACGTGAAATATCTTTCGCGCAGGCAATGGCTTTACCGGCAAGATAATCACGATTCTCTTCGTTGATTTCTAAGCGAGTGCCAACCACCGAAATAGCGGCGGCGGGTTCGTTATTGGCATTAAATACAGGGGCAGCAACACAGCGTACATCCGGATAATCCTCTCCGTTATCGAAGCTCCAGCCGCGCTGGCGGATGCGTTCCAGTTCATCGCTAAGTTGCTGAGGTTGGGTGATCGTGGTGGGTGTCGCCTGCTCCCACACCAGTTGTTCAATAATGGCGTTGCGCACGGCGGCGGGTTGCCAGGCCAACAGGCATTTACCAATACCAGAGCGATATAACGAAAGGCTTTTCCCTTCATGGGAGCGCACGCTGATGGTCGAAGACGATTCCACCTTCAGGATGTAATACGCGCTTTCATGGTCAATGATCCCCAGATGGCAGAGCAGCCCCGTTTCATCCATCAGTTGCGTCAGGCGCGGGCGCGCCAGCTCACGCAGATCCATTTTGCTGAGCGCATGGCCGGAAAGTTCCACCAGCTTGGTCCACAGACAAAAGTTTTCCTGGTGATCGACACTGATAAACCGCTGACGCTTCAGTTCGCTCAACAGCAGGTACGCCGTGCTTTTGGGGATACCCAGCGTTTCGATAATCGTGGCGGCGCTACAGGGGCCAATCCGCGCAATCAGATTGAGAATATCGATGGCGCGGGTGAGCGCCGGGACTTTGCTTGATTCCAACATACTGGACTCCAGTCTGAGATACTGGAATCAGTGTGGTCGGTCGAGCCAGGTAAATTTGTGAAGCGCGTCATGTCGCGCCTTTCTTCCAGCAGAATGGAGAAATTACGTGCAGAAGTGTGAGATGACGCACGGATTTTTTCGCGGGGAGTACAATGGGTTGGACAAAAAAAGAATCCGCCCGAAAAACTCAGCGCTTTCGGGCGATGTAAAGACTACAGCGTCAGCGATTCAACCACGTTAATCCAGCCGTGTTCGCTGGCAATATCCTGCTCGTTGAACCAGCGACGCAGCATGTTAAGTGCCATCATCGCACAGACCTCCTGACGGACCAGCAGACTGTGACGGGTCACGCTGAAATGCACGCGCAGGGCAAACGTCCCGTCTGGGGTCGCCAGCGCAAAGTTCAGGTGATCGTTTTCCAGCCCGGAGATCGCCAGCGCCAGCCCGGCGTAATGGTTATCGCGCCGTTCTGTCGTCCAGTGCGCGGTCTGCGCCAGCGTCTCTTCCTGCGAAGGCACCACTTCACTGGCCAGCAGCGGCGCACCCACGCGGGAGAGCTGCAATGCCACCAGCCCGCCGGTGAACTGTTCGCTCAGCGTCAGGCTGAGCTGCCTTTTCTGCAACTCGCGGGCGATTTGCAACGGAAGTCCCTCGGTACCTTCAAAAATCAGGCTTTGACCGGCAACGCGTTTGACCTCCTGCCACAGACTGCGCATCGCTTCGCGCTGGACATACGGTCCGGTCAATTTCAGCTCGATAATCGGCATTGAGGAACGATAACCCAGCGTCACCCCTTCCGGTAATGAAAGCGAATCGAGGCTTTGCGCCAGATCGCTTTCCGAACGACCAAAGGTGGTCAGACGCAGACATAGCGGCGGCTCGGAGAGAGAGAAACGCTCGCGCAGACGCGGCAGGATCTCATGTTCTACCATCACCTTAAATTCTGACGGTACGCCCGGCGTAAAGAACATCAGGCAACGATTAAGCTGCACGGCAAAACCACAGGCGGTACCGACGGGATTATTGATGAATTCAGCGCTGGCGGGCAGTTCCGCCTGTTTGCGGTTGCTGGGCGCCATTACTCTGCCGCGCTCCCGGAAAAACCGCTCCATCTCGGCAAGCCAGGCCTCGTGCAGAACCAGCCCTTCCCCTTTTGCCGTCGCCGCAGCAAGCGCGCTGAGATCGTCGCTGGTCGGCCCCAGCCCACCGTTGACGATCAGTACGTCAGCATGCTGACTCCGCTCGCGCAAAATGGCGACCAGGCAGTCGAGGTTATCGCCCACCGTATTACGGCGAGTTAAGGGCAATCCCTGATTAAAGAAAAAATCGGCCAGCCAGGCAGCATTCGTGTCGACGATTTGCCCGTGCAACACTTCATCCCCGGTGGATAACATCTCCACGTTTAACATCGTGTTCTCCTGCTTTTATGATGAAAACACTATAACGCAAAGGGGGAAGTGACGCGGCAGAGAAATATCCGGAAGGGAACAAAAGTGGCGCGGAAGAAGACCGCGCCACCAAAATCAGAAGCTGGCGTTGACCCCAACATACGGGCCGTCCGCAATGGCGTTATCGCGATTGCCGTCTTTACCCGCCAGGTTCAGGTAGCGATAACCCGCTTCGATGCTAAGCGGACGCATGATCGTCATACGCGCGCCGGCATTCGCCTCTTCATAGCTCTGGATCCCGCTGGATAACGAGTCCGGAGAGTAATAGTACTCACCGAACAAGCGGAAACTATCGCCTATTGGCCACTGTAATCCACCGCCAACGGCAGCAGCATAGCCTTCTGGACTGTTGTTCGGGTTGGTATAGACCCCTTTGCCGCCTACCGTCGCCATCAGTGGACCAAGCGGAAGATTCAGCCCCAGTCCCAGACCCGCGACGTCGCCGTCGTCATCGCTATGCATCCAGTTGCCGCTCAGCGCCAGCCCCGTGGACTCAGTGCCAAAGCCGACGCCAACGTTGGTATATTCTTTACCCGCCTGTCCGCTGATGCTCATTGCACTCGCAGAGGCGGAAACGAACAGCATCCCCGCTATTCCAAATAATACGCTTTTCTTCATTTTTACCCTTTCCAGCAAGCAAATACATAAAATTCCCCAAAACTGCGGGATTGTACTGCCAGCGCCAAAGGAATCAATGAGCTAAAAAAGCGATTGTTCGGCATTTTGTAACTAAATAATACCGTTCATGGGCGAGAAGAGTATTGTTAACCTTCCCTACCGTTCGGAAAAACGCCCGGATACTATTTCTTATTCATAACAATCCATTGCAATGCATTTATCATATGAATAGAAAATAAACATTTTCTCCACTGTTGCCAGGCGATAAACTTTTCCCTGCTAACCCTCCCTCTGCTTCAAGGAACATTACCGTGCGTCAAAGGACTATTGTTTGCCCCTTAATACAGAATGCTGGAAGTTATCTCCTGTGCCAGATGGCCGACGACCGGGGCGTTTTCCCGGGCCAATGGGCGCTGTCTGGCGGTGGCGTCGAACCAGGGGAACGCATTGAAGAGGCCCTGCGCCGTGAGATTCGCGAAGAACTGGGCACTGAGTTGGTTCTGACTGATATCAAGCCCTGGACCTTCAGCGATGATATCCGTACCAAAACCTACCCCGATGGCCGTCAGGAAGAGATCTATATGATTTACCTGATTTTCGACTGCATCGCCGCCAATCGTGAGGTGTATATCAATGACGAGTTTCAGGCGTTTGCCTGGGTCAAACCGGAAGATTTAGTGAAATACGATCTGAACGTTGCGACGGTGAAAACCTTAACGTTGAAAGGGTTATTGTAATATCTGATGACAGCTATTACGGCTGTCATTCTTTATTCATAATAGGGATTAGGGTGACACCAGTTTACCGTCAAGGAATAATCTCCCCTTATCGACATGCATCACCAGACCATCCAGATAATCCGGGGTCAATTTTACACCCCGCATATTTTTTGCCAGATAGGTCAGACAATGATTGTGGGTGAAAATTACCACATCTTTATTTTCCGACTTATTGGCTAAGCGCTCAATAGCCTGATAAGTCCCCCGGCCACAGGTATGCATGCCTTTATCCACCGTCAGTTTTTTATCCGCAGAAAACCAGGTCGCTGACTGAATAGTACGCACCGTATCGCTGGCATACAGATCGTAGTCTTTTATCTCTTTATCAAACGCGGCGCCCAACGCACGGGCTTGCTTCGCGCCATGCTCGGTAATGCCAGTTTTATCCGACAGGCAGGTATTGTCTGACCTGTCGCAGCGCTCAGCATGACGAAACAACACCACCACCGGATGCTGTTTTGCCAGTACCGCCAGGGTACGGGAATCGATTCGCGGCAGTCCGTTACTACTCCAGGCGAAATGGCTACCCAGCCCCACCATCATCACCAGCGCCGATAACAAAATAACCGTATATTTTTTGTATTTAATGAAATATTGGGACACGATAAACACAGTAAACTCCACCCGTTACCGGCGATCAGAAATATAACTTTGCGACGTACTGCTTAATCAAAGGCATGATCATTTATGCGGGCAAAATGCCCGAAAACCACGGCCAATGCAAATGCAACACGAGGAAAAAAGGATATATTTCCATAACGTTAAGTTCTTAAGGTTAAATTAATATTCAGCCACTACTATTTGGCTCTAACTGGATAATCCTCATTTAGCCTCCTGTTTATGACTCAATAAATAAGAGGATCGCCGTATCTAAATGGCTAAAGGAAATATAATGTCTGATTTTCTGTCTTTCTCTCGCCCGGCGGTAGGTACGGAAGAACTTGCCGCAATCAAAGCGGTTCTTGATTCCGGATGGATTACGACCGGCCCGAAAAATCAGCAACTGGAAGAGGCCTTCTGCCAGTTGACGGGAAACCACCACGCCATTGCCGTCAGCTCCGCCACGGCGGGTATGCATATCGCCCTCATGGCGCTGGGAATCGGTGCCGGTGATGAAGTCATCACCCCGTCAATGACCTGGGTTTCCACCCTGAACATGATTGTGCTGTTGGGAGCCACCCCGGTGATGGTGGATGTCGACCGCGACACGCTGATGGTCACCGCTGAGCACATTGAAACCGCCATAACGCCGCGCACTAAAGCCATTATTCCCGTCCATTACGCCGGCGCACCGGCCGATCTGGATGCCATTTACGCCCTTGCGGAACGTCACGGCATTGCGGTTATCGAAGATGCCGCCCATGCGGTCGGGACTTATTATCAGGGCCGTCACGTCGGCGCACGGGGCACTGCGATTTTCTCCTTTCACGCCATCAAGAATGTCACCTGCGCAGAGGGAGGACTCATCGTCACCGACGATGAGCCACTCGCCCGGGAGCTACGTAAGCTGAAATTCCACGGACTCGGCGTGGATGCCTACGATCGGCAGACCTGGGGTCGTGCGCCCCAGGCGGAAGTACTGACGCCTGGCTATAAATACAATCTGACCGATATCAACGCGGCAATGGCGCTGGTTCAGTTAGAAAAGCTTGAAACACTCAACCGCTGTCGGGCTGCCATCGCCCACGCGTACCAACAGGCGCTGGCCGATCTCCCGTTTCAACCGCTGAGCCTGCCGTCATGGCCCCACATCCATGCCTGGCATCTGTTTATTATTCGTACCGACGAAGATCGCTGTGGCATCAGTCGCGACGCGCTGATGGAGGCGCTCAAAAAACAGGGGATCGGGACCGGTTTGCATTTTCGCGCGGCACACACGCAGAAATATTACCGCGAGCGCTTTAACACCCTGTCGCTCCCCAATACCGAATGGAACAGCGCACGTATCTGCTCGCTACCGCTGTTTCCTGATATGACCCCGGCGGATACCGCCCGTGTCATCGCCGCGCTTCGCCAGATTGCAGGAAAATAACCATGTTTGAAGCCCTTCCGATTACGAAAGTGTCGGTGGTGATCCCTGTCTACAACGAACAGGAAAGCCTGCCGGAACTGCTCAGGCGAACCACTGCGGCCTGCGAGAGTCTGGGAAAAGACTATGAAATCCTGTTGATTGATGACGGTAGCAGCGATCGCTCTGCCCAATTGTTGATCAACGCATCAGAAGCTGAAGGTAGCCATATTGTTTCGATTTTACTGAATCGCAACTACGGGCAGCACTCCGCCATCATGGCGGGGTTCAGTCACGTCACCGGTGACCTGATCATTACGCTCGATGCCGACCTGCAAAACCCGCCGGAAGAGATCCCGCGTCTGGTGGCAAAAGCCGATGAAGGGTATGACGTCGTTGGCACCGTGCGCCAGAATCGTCAGGACAGTCTGTTCCGTAAGACCGCCTCGAAGATGATCAACCATCTGATTCAACGCACCACGGGCAAAGCAATGGGCGACTACGGCTGCATGCTTCGCGCCTATCGCCGTCACATTATCGATGCCATGCTGCATTGTCACGAACGCAGCACATTTATCCCGATTCTGGCGAATATTTTTGCCCGCCGCGCCACGGAGATCCCCGTTCATCACGCGGAACGTGAATTTGGTGATTCCAAATACAGCTTTATGCGGCTGATTAACCTGATGTACGACCTGGTGACCTGCCTGACGACGACGCCTTTGCGCATGCTGAGCCTGCTCGGCAGCGTCATTGCCGTTACCGGATTTACCCTGTCGATACTCCTCGTCATTCTCCGCCTGACGCTGGGGCCACAATGGGCGGCAGAAGGGGTATTCATGCTGTTTGCCGTTCTGTTTACCTTTATCGGCGCACAGTTCATCGGCATGGGATTACTTGGCGAATATATCGGTCGAATTTACAACGATGTCCGTGCCCGTCCCCGCTATTTCGTCCAGCAAGTTATTCGTCCGGAAAGCCCGCACTCTACAAAGGAAAATCAACAATGAAAGCCGTTGTCTTCGCGTATCACGATATGGGATGTCTGGGCGTTCAGGCCGTGCTCGACGCCGGCTATGACATTGCCGCCATTTTTACACATGCGGATAACCCAGGAGAAAACGCTTTTTTTGGCTCCGTTTCTCGTCTGGCCGCTGATGCGGGGATCCCGGTCTACGCCCCTGATGACGTCAACCACCCAATCTGGGCTGAGCGTATCAGTCAACTCGCTCCCGACGTTATTTTCTCTTTCTATTACCGTCATCTGCTCAGCGATGCGATTCTGGAACTGGCCCCGGCAGGCGCATTCAACCTGCACGGTTCACTCCTGCCGAAATATCGCGGTCGCGCCCCGCTGAACTGGGTATTGGTAAATGGCGAAAGCGAAACCGGCGTGACGCTGCACCGCATGGTCAAACGTGCCGATGCAGGTGCCATTATCGAGCAACAGCGTGTCGCTATTTCACCTGACGATACGGCCCTTACGCTGCATCATAAGCTTTGCCAGACCGCCCGACGGGTACTGGAACAGGCATTGCCCGCGATCAAACGCAGAGAGACGCATGACGTTGCGCAGAACGAGAGCGACGCAACCTACTTTGGTCGCCGCACACCAGAAGACAGTTTCCTGACATGGAACCGACCGGCAACGACGCTGCACAACATGGTGCGAGCGGTCGCGGCCCCCTGGCCGGGCGCGTTCAGCTATTCCGGCACGCAAAAATTCACCATCTGGTCATCCCGCGTCCACCCGCAGACCCAGACCGCGCAACCGGGTACCGTGATTTCCGTCGCCCCCCTGCTGATCGCCTGTTCTGAAGGCGCGCTGGAGGTCGTGACCGGACAGGCGGGTAACGGCATCACCATGCAGGGAGCACAGTTAGCGCAGGTTCTTGGCCTGGTTGCAGGTTCTCGTTTAAACAGTCAGTCGCTGGCAACCAGTAAGCGCCGTACCCGTGTGCTGATCCTCGGCGTGAATGGCTTTATTGGCAACCATCTTACCGAACGCCTGCTGCGCGAAGACCACTACGAAATCTATGGTCTGGATATCGGCAGCGATGCGATTGGTCGCTTCCTCAATCATCCGCGTTTTCATTTTGTGGAAGGCGACATCAGCATTCATTCTGAATGGATCGAATATCACGTTAAGAAATGCGACGTAGTGCTGCCACTGGTGGCCATTGCCACGCCCATTGAATATACCCGCAACCCACTGCGCGTCTTTGAACTGGATTTTGAAGAGAACCTGAAAATCATTCGCTACTGCGTGAAATACCGTAAACGGATCATTTTCCCATCAACTTCTGAAGTGTACGGGATGTGTACCGACAAAGTGTTTGATGAGGACAGCTCGAATCTGATTGTCGGGCCGGTCAATAAACCCCGCTGGATTTACTCGGTGTCCAAACAGCTTCTCGACCGCGTCATTTGGGCCTATGGCGAAAAAGAAGGACTCCACTTTACCCTCTTCCGCCCGTTTAACTGGATGGGGCCGCGACTCGACAGCCTGAATTCCGCGCGAATTGGCAGCTCACGCGCCATTACGCAGTTGATCCTTAACCTGGTGGAAGGCTCGCCGATTAAGCTGATCGAAGGCGGAAAACAGAAACGCTGCTTTACGGATATCCGCGACGGTATCGAAGCGCTGTACCGGATCATTGAAAATGCGGGCGGCCGCTGTGACGGTGAAATCATCAACATCGGCAACCCAGAAAACGAAGCCAGCATCAAGGAACTGGCGGAAATGCTGCTGGAGAGTTTCGACAAACATCCACTGCGCAATCATTTTCCACCGTTTGCCGGGTTACGGGTGGTTGAGAGCAGCAGCTATTATGGCAAAGGCTATCAGGATGTGGAGCACCGTAAGCCCAACATCCGTAATGCAAAACGTTGCCTGGACTGGGAGCCTACCATCGATATGCGCGAAACAGTTGACGAGACGCTGGATTTCTTCCTGCGCAGTGTCGATCTCACGGAACATTCATCATGACAAAAGTCGGCTTGCGTATTGATGTCGATACCTTCCGTGGCACCCGCGAAGGCGTGCCGCGCCTGTTAGCGTCATTGAGCCGATACCACATTCGGGCAAGTTTTTTCTTTAGCGTTGGACCAGACAACATGGGGCGCCATCTCTGGCGCCTGATTAAACCGCAGTTTCTGTGGAAGATGCTGCGCTCAAACGCCGCGTCTCTTTACGGCTGGGATATTCTGCTGGCCGGTACTGCCTGGCCGGGAAAAGAGATCGGCCGCGCAAACGCAGAGATTATCCGTGAAGCGGCGCGCCAGCATGAAACAGGGCTGCACGCCTGGGATCACCACGCCTGGCAGTCCCGGAGTCCTCAGTGGAGCGAACAGCAGCTGATCGCTGATATTTCACACGGGATAACCGCCCTGGAGGCGATCACCGGCCAGCCTGTGACCTGTTCAGCCGTCGCGGGCTGGCGTGCCGATCAGCGTGTGGTGCTCGCCAAAGAGACATTTCCTCTGCGTTACAACAGCGACTGCCGCGGCTGGGCGCCGTTCCGTCCGGTTCTCGGGGCTGATGCGTTCGCTACGCCACAAATTCCGGTTACACTGCCCACGTGGGATGAAGCGGTGGGTCGCGACGTTCAAGCGGAGGATTTCAACGACTGGATCCTCTCCCGAATACAGCGGGATACCGGTACGCCGGTGTATACCATTCATGCCGAAGTCGAAGGCGGTGCCTGGCACAGCCAGTTTGAGGAACTGCTCCAGCGTGCGGCTGATGTGGGCATCACCTTCTGCCCGCTTGGCGATCTACTGCCTGACGATCGCAACACCTTACCGCCGGGAGAGATTATTCGCGGTAACCTCGCGGGAAGAGAAGGATGGTTAGGCTGCCAGCAAGCAATGAGTGTCACACGATGAAGAACACCCGTTATTATCAGATACTGGCCACGCTAATCGCGTTCTGGTACATCATCCCCATCAACCTGCGCCTGCTGTGGCAACCTGACGAGACGCGCTATGCCGAGATCAGTCGTGAAATGCTGGCCTCCGGCGACTGGCTCGTCCCCCACTTTTTGGGCGTGCGTTACTTTGAAAAACCGATTGCCGGATACTGGATCAACAGCATCGGGCAATGGCTGTTTGGCGCTAATAACTTCGGCGTTCGCGCTGGGGCGATTTTTGCGACGCTGGTCACCGCCGCGCTGGTGGGATGGCTCGCCATGCGCTTATGGCGCGATACGCGTACCGCACTGTTGTCGGTCATCATCTTCTTGTCGTTGTTCATTGTCTATGGGATTGGCACCTACGCGGTACTCGATCCACTGATTGCGCTCTGGCTGATGGCGGGACTGTGCTGCTTCTGGCAGGCGATGCAGGCCACCACCTGGCAAGGGAAAAGCGTAGGATTCCTGCTGCTGGGGGTGACCTGCGGAATGGGGGTCATGACCAAGGGATTTCTGGCGCTTGCGGTACCGGTGCTCAGCGTTCTGCCGTGGGTCGCCGCGCAGAAACGCTGGAAAGATCTATTCCTCTACGGCGGATTAGCGGTCATTAGCTGTGTCGTCGCCATTCTGCCGTGGGGGCTGGCTATCGCCCAACGCGAACCCGATTTCTGGCACTACTTTTTCTGGGTCGAACATATCCAGCGTTTCGCAATGGATGACGCCCAGCACAAAGCGCCGTTCTGGTACTATCTGCCGGTGCTGATCGCCGGAAGCCTGCCGTGGCTTGCGCTGCTTCCCGGAGCCTTAAAGACCGGCTGGCAGGAGCGCGATAAATCGCGCAGCGCGCTCTATCTGCTCGGTTGGATCGTGATGCCGCTGGTGTTTTTCAGCATCGCGAAAGGCAAATTACCGACCTATATTCTGTCCTGTTTCGCCCCGCTCGCCATACTGATGGCGAGATACGGATTGAACGCGGCGGAAAAGGGTTTTACCGCGCTGCGCATCAACGGCTGGATCAATATTCTGTTCGGCGTCATTGGGATTATCGCCACGCTGGTTGCCTCGCCGTGGGGTCCGCTGAAATCGCCGGTCTGGATGCACATTGAGGTGTATAAAGTCTTCTGTTCGCTGGGAATTTTTTCCCTGTGGGCCCTTTTCGGCTGGTATACACTGACTAACACCGAAAAGAGCTGGATTTATGCCGCGTTGTGTCCCGTGGCGCTGGCGCTGTTGTTTGGCTTTTCCGTTCCCGATCGGGTAATGGAATCTAAACAGCCGCAGTTTTTTGTCGAGATGACCCGGGAAAACCTGGTGCCAAGCCGCTACATTCTTACCAACAGCGTAGGCGTCGCCGCCGGTCTGGCCTGGAGTCTGAACCGGGATGACATTTTAATGTATGGGCAAACCGGCGAGCTGAAATATGGCCTTAACTATCCCGATGCCAAAGGCCGGTTTATTCGCTATGCCGATTTTGCGGACTGGCTCAGCCAGCACCGTCAGGAGGGGATTATTTCGCTCGTGCTCACCATCGCGAAGGATGAAGACATCAACCGCCTTGCCATTCCGCCTGCCGATAAGATTGATAATCAGGGGCGTCTGGTGCTGATTCAGTATCGTCCCAAATGATCTGGCTGGTGTTAGTCATGGCCAGCCTGCTCAGCGTCGCGGGACAGTTATGCCAGAAGCAGGCTACGCTCCGCGTGCCGACAAGCGCGCGGAGACGCCATGTTACCCTGTGGCTGGGGCTGGCGCTCGCCTGCCTCGGCCTGGCGATGATCCTGTGGTTGTTGGTATTGCAGAACATTCCCGTGGGTATCGCTTACCCGATGCTCAGTCTGAACTTTGTCTGGGTCACACTGCTGGCATGGAAAATCTGGCGTGAACCGGTGGCGCTTCGTCACTGGCTGGGCATCGTCTTGATCATCGGCGGTATTTTTATTCTGGGGAGCGCAGCGTAATGGGATTACTGTGGGGACTGTGCAGCGTGATCATCACCTCCATCGCGCAACTGGGGCTGGGTTTTGCGATGGCAAACCTGCCACCGATGATGCAGTGGCAGACATTTCTTCCGGCGTTGTTCGCCATCCACACCGGTACTCTCGCGCTTTTTGCTGGCTTAGTGGGTTATCTACTGTCGGTTTTCTGCTGGCATAACGCGCTGCATCACCTCGCGCTGAGCAAGGCGTACGCGCTACTCAGCCTGAGTTATGTGCTGGTATGGGGGGCATCGATGATCTTACCCGGCTGGCAGGGCGCGTTTTCCCTGAAAGCGCTGTTGGGCGTACTGTGCATTATGGCCGGGCTGATGCTCATTTTTCTGCCCGCACAGCGGAAAACCCACTGACGATTATTTGTTACTCAGCAGGTTCTTCAGACGCTCCCACTCGTCGCAAGTATAGCTCCGGGCATCCAGAACTTTCACCGTCCGTCCGCTGTCACGATTGACGGAATACAGGGCATCCTTCTGCGGGGAAAGGATGTCGCCGGCATTCACAACAATGTCAGACTGGACTTCAGCGATCATTTTTAGTGAACCACCGGCATCACTCAACACTAATGCATGCTTCCCTGACGTTTTGTCATAGCATGACTTCTTCACCTGCCACTCCATTGCATACCTTTACTTGCTGATGGTTTTCACAATACGTTACACATTAGCAGATAAACAAAGTGGCAATGGGCATCAATTGGTAAAACAGCGAAGTGTAATTAATGTTTTCTTAATGCCTCATTCACCCAATCAACAACGGCTCGCCGGGAAATCTTGATCCCCCCATTTTTCAGTTCTGCTGGCAGAGAAAGCCAATGTACCGGCTGCTGGAAGCGCGCCAGTTTATCTTTCACCCAGTCACTGAGCTCGCTTTGTGCAACATCGGCGTCATATTCAACCACCGCCACGGGACGATGACCAAATTCGACATCTTCAACAGGGACGATAAACGCCTGCAGCACGTGAGGATGGGTCACGATAACCCGCTCCACCTCTTCCGGCTGAATCCCCTCTCCACCGCTAAAAAAGAGATTATCCAGACGCCCGGCGATGGTCAGTTTTCCGTCATTCAGCACGCCGCGATCGCGTGTGGCAAACCAGCCTTCATCATTGACCAGTGGAACCAGTTTACCGTTTCGCCAGTAGCCTTCCGCCATACTGGCCGCCCGCAGCCAGACTTCACCATTCACGATTCTGACTTCTCGTCCCGGTAAGGGCATACCAACATCAGCCAGACCGTCCGCCTCTTTTGCACACACCGTCGAAGCAAATTCCGTCAGGCCATAACCGCACCAGCAGCGAATGCCTTGCGCGCGCGCCTGCCCGGTTAACGCCACCGGAATCGCCGCGCCACCCAGCAAGACCGCTTTCAGCGCCACCGGCGTCTGGTTCACCAGCAGCCGCCAGAGTTGCGTCGGCACCAGCGAAGCATGAGTACATCCGGCCAGCATCTGTTCCAGCGGCTGTTTTTCCCGCACGGTCATCCGCGCACCGGCCACTAACCAGCGCCACAGAATCCCCTGTCCGGAGACATGAAACAACGGCAGAGAGAGCAGCCAGTCGTCGTCTTTTGCCAGCGGCATCAGCGACAGTACGCCTTCAGCACTGGCGAGATGCGCCTGACAGGTATGAACTGCCGCTTTCGGTAGACCGGTCGAACCGGAGGTCAGCGTCATGGAACACAGACGCTGCGGCTGCCAGTCGACGGCATGCTGCCCGTTCGCGTTCAGGCAGCTTAGCGGGATCAGAAAGGGAAAACGGTTTTCCTCCTCCAGATCCAGCGCAAACTGCAGCGTAAGATCGGGCAACAGTGTCGCCAGTAAAGAGTGGGGAAGCTGCGGGTTGACCGGCAGTATCCTTGCCCCGCACTGTAACAGCGCCAGCCATGCCAGCAGAGTCTGTGGATGATTCCAGGCGCGCAGCATAACGCCGCGGCCTTCGGTAACGCCCTGTGCGGCAAAACCGCTCGCCAGGGCATCAATACGGGTACAGAGCGTACGCCAGCTTAGTCCCTCATCATTCAGGCGTAAGGCTGGCGCATCTCCCTGAACCTGCCGCCAGTAACGCCACGGCCAGTCAGGAAAGGTCATCGCAGTCGTTCCAGAGACGTTTCGTCAATCAACGGCAATGGACTGCCAGGCCAGCGGCGAATCTGCTGTGCCTGCATCAGACTCAACGTATCCAGTCCCGGAATGGTGTCTGGCGTCAGCCACGCGGCAATGCGCGCCAGTTGCGTCAGGCCCAGGCTCGATTCGATGGACGAACTGATCACCGCCGTCAGCCCCAGCGCATGTGCCGCCTGTACCTGTTCGCGTACTTTCTCCAGCGATCCGGTCAGCGTCGGTTTGATCACCACCGCACGTACGCCCTCTTCCGCCTCAAAGACAAAATCAGCGTCACGCAGACTCTCGTCCCAGGCGATGGCAATACCGGTTTCCCGGGCAAAGGCGCGCGAGTCATCGCGCGTTTTGCACGGTTCTTCGAGGAAGGCGATGCGGTTACGGTAGTCCGGGTTCACGTACTTAGCGAACTGCTGCGCCTTCAACGGCGTCCAGGCGCGGTTGGCATCCAGACGCAGTCGCAATTGCGGGATCGCCTCCAGCAGCAGGTTAACCACCATGCCGTCGCGCACGGCTTCGTACAGTCCGACCTTCACCTTCGCGACTTTTTCGCCGGGCATATCTGCCAGTTGCAGCACCAGATCGTCCGGATCGCCGGTACACAGTGGTGCCGCCCGACAATCCGCGGCTTCAGGCAACGTTCCGACTATTTCCGCCAGTGCGCAGCTGACGCCAAAAGCTACGGAAGGCATTGCCGGCAATGCGTCTTCTCCCTGCAGCCAGCCGTCAACCCAGGCCAGCAGCGCTGTCTGCGCCTCTTCCTGGGTTTCCTGACTGAAGCCCGGCAGCGGGGAGATCTCTCCCCATCCCTGACGCTCGCCGTCGTGCAGACGAACATACAGCCCGTCACGCGTTTTTAACCGCCTGTCGCGTAGAACCACCCCCGCGTCCATGGGGATCTGCCAGCGGTATACCTGCGCGCTACGCATTACGGATTCCGTTTGAATTTGCTGAAATCAGGCTGACGTTTCTGGTTGAAGGCATTACGCCCTTCCTGACCTTCTTCCGTCATGTAGAACAGCATGGTGGCGTTACCTGCCAGTTCCTGCAGACCTGCCTGACCATCACAGTCTGCGTTCAGCGCCGCTTTCAGGCAACGCAGCGCCATCGGGCTGTTTTGCAGCATTTCACGACACCAGCGCACGGTCTCTTTTTCGAGTTCGGCCAGCGGGACAACGGTGTTCACCAGCCCCATATCCAGCGCCTGTTTAGCATCGTACTGACGGCACAGGAACCAGATTTCACGCGCTTTCTTCTGCCCAACGATCCGCGCCATATAAGATGCCCCCCAGCCGCCGTCAAAGGAGCCGACTTTCGGGCCGGTCTGACCAAAAATGGCATTTTCCGCCGCAATCGTCAGGTCGCACATCATATGCAGCACGTGACCGCCGCCGATGGAATAACCTGCCACCATCGCCACGACCGGCTTCGGACAGGTACGGATCTGGCGCTGGAAGTCCAGCACATTCAGGTGATGTACACCGGAGTCATCCTGATAGCCGCCGTAGTCGCCACGAACCTTCTGGTCGCCGCCGGCGCAGAAGGCTTTATCACCTGCGCCAGTCAGAATAATCACGCCCACGTTATCATCGTAACGAGCATCCGCCAGCGCCTGAATCATCTCTTTGACGGTCAGAGGACGGAATGCGTTGCGCACCTGCGGACGATTAATGGTGATTTTTGCAATACCGTCGGTGGATTTCTCATAGCGAATGTCGGTGTAGCCTTCGGAGCAGTCGTGCCATTCTACCGGTGCGTAAAGCATTGTTTCATCAGGATAGATCATAGTGTGTCCTTTAGTCAGAGACGCAGAATCTGAGCCAGACAGTCCACCACGCCCGCGGGGTTTTCCCGATGCGCGTTGTGTCCGGCGTTACGAATCACATGGCGGGTCGCCGCTAACTCCGTCGCGAGAGCGCAGAATTTGCTGTCACGTTCACCACATAAATAATAAAACGGAAACGCGCGCGCGTTGAGCACCGCGCGTAAATCAGGCTGGACCGCCAGCGAGGTGGCCTCCAGCATTGCCGCCAGCGTTTCACCGTTATTCTGGCTACGCAGTGCAACCAGCACTTCTCGTTGCTGCGCGTTCAGCGAAGCAAAAACCGGCTGCTGATACCAGTCATGAAAAACGTCAGTCAGGGCGTCATGGCGAAAACGTTCCACCCAGTGATGATCAGAACGTCGGCGCGCGTCGCGTTCAGCGTCGCTTTGTAGTCCTGGATGCCCGCCTTCAACCACCAGGCCGCAAAGCCCCGGTATCGCCTGACAGGCCGCCATCATCGCCACTCTGCCGCCAAGGGAATATCCCACCAGCCAGTAGCTTAGTATGTTGTAACTAAGAAGGGTATTACGCAGTAAGGCAAGCACATCGGCAAATCCGCTGACGCGAATCTCCGCCGAACCGCCATGGCCGGGCAAGTCGATATACAGCCGGGAAAAGCCCGTAAGCTGCTCGCCAACCGGTTGCCATTCCTGGCCGTCACCTGAAAAGCCGTGCAGAAAAACCAGCCAGGGTGAACCTGGCTGCGCGGCTTTTGCCTGCGCGTGCAGGATCATAGATGGCTTACCTGCGCCAGAAGCTGTTGCAGGGTTTGTGCGCCGTCGCTGTCGTTGACCACCAGTTCAATCACCGTGGTCGCAGGAGTACGCCATGCACCCGCCAGCGTCGTCTCCAGTTCATCCCAGCTTTCCGGACGATGATACTTGAGGTTGAACATTGCGGCAGCGTGTTCAAAATGGACATTCTGCGGCATCAGATAGAAGCGTTCACGTTCGCTCTGCGGCGTAGGCAGCAGCGAGAAAATCTGCCCGCCGTTATTGTTCACCACAATCAGTACGAACGGTGCGGAAACCTGGCGCAACAGGGCTAACGCATTGAGATCGTACAACGCCGATAAATCGCCCACGATCGCCAGCGTCGATTTCGCGCTGGCGCGCTGCACACCTGCGGCCGTGGATATTAAGCCATCAATACCGCTGGCCCCGCGATTGCTGTAAACCGGGTAACCCGCCGGAAGTTGTGACAGTGCATCAATCAGGCGCACCACCAGGCTGTTGCCGACAAAAAGCTGCCCCTGCTCAGGCAGATAGTCGCGAATGCGATGAGCCAGTTGCGCCTCGCCGAAGGTATCCCGACGCGCCACCACGGCCTGCCAGGCCTGCTCCGCCAGACGCGGGATATCCACACACCACGGTTGACGTTTTTCCGCAGGATGCAGTTCCAGCCAGTCGCCGATTTTTGCCACCAGACGGCGACCGCGATGATGCGCCGGATCCAGCCGTCCTTCAATGTTATCGACAATCCAGTACTCTTGCGGATCACAGCTTGCCTGCCATTGCAGTAAGCGCTTCCCGGTCAGGCTGCTGCCCAGTTGCACCACAATCTGCGCCTGCTGTAATTCCGTTACGGCCTTCGGATTACCAAGCCAGAGATCGGCACAGGGGAGCGGCTGTCCGGTTTGCGAGAGCACATCGCCAATCAGCGGCCAGCCCAACGTCTGCGCCCATTGCGCAACTTTCTTACCCTCTTCTGCACTCATTCGCCCGGCAACGACAACACCGCGTTTTTGCCGCCAGAAGAACCAGTCGCGCTGTTTGTCGCTCTCCAGCCGACGCGCTTCGCGTAGCCAGGGTTTGTCATCCTGCCACCAGTCACCGAGGCGCTGCTGCCAGGCCAGACCGGTTTCGTCCATCTCGCCATACAGCGGCTCAGCAAACGGGCAGTTAATATGGACCGCGCCGGCATGCAGCGAGGCCAACGCATTATCGATAGTCGACACCAGCCAACGGGCCGGAATGTCCTGCGTCGGGCGCGGAAGGGAAAGCGTTTGCGACGGATGTGACGCAAACATGCCTGCCTGACGAATCGCCTGATTCGCGCCGCAGTCAATCAGTTCAGGGGGGCGATCGGCCGTCAGGAGGATCAGTTTTTCACCGGTCAGCCCCGCTTCAATCAGTGCCGGATAGAGGTTAGCGACCGCCGTACCAGAGGTCACGATCACGGCAACAGGCTGTTTACTCACCTTCGCCAGTCCCAGCGCCAGATGGCCAAGACCACGCTCATCAAAATGAGTGTGGTGAATAAAGGCCGAATTTTCCGCCGCCGCCAGAGTGAGCGGCGTTGAACGAGAGCCAGGGGCAATGCAAACATGCCTGACACCGTGGCGAGTTAATGCTTCCAGAATGACCGCCGCCCAGCGTCGGTTAAATGCGCTTACTGACATGAGATTGTCCGGTATCAATATTGCGACTCAGTATAAAGAACGGAAAAAAGGGATTATTGATATGAGTCGGGAATATGTAACTCATTATCCATCCATCTGTAACAAAGATCGCAGACCGGCGGCTTTATTGTCGATTTCCTGCCATTCCTGCTCAGGATCTGACCCGCGAACAATCCCCGCGCCGGCATACAGTCGAACTACGTTACCGCTGATTTTCGCCGACCGCAGCGAGACGCAGAATTCACTTTGCTGCAATGACAGATAGCCCGCCGACCCGGCGTACCATTCTCGCGCAAAAGGTTCATGCTGTTGAATAAATGCCCGTGCCCGTTCGCGTGGGATCCCGGCGACGGCCGCCGTCGGCTGCAACTGCAGTAGACACAGCGTGTCATCCGCCTGATTCAGCGCCGTCCAGATGCAGCGTCGCAAATGCTGCACTTTTCGCAACCGCAGTACCTGCGGCGGCAAAACGTCCAGCGAATGCGTGTAGTCCTGCAGGCGCTGACAGATATCCTCGACCACCAGCATATTTTCGCGCTGATTTTTGTCGTCCTTCATCAGCCATTCGCCCAGTTGCCAGGCCTTATAATCATCCGGGTGATTCGCTACTGTCCCGGCGAGCGCCTCGGTACGGAGCGCGGTATCGCGACGTCGCCAGAGGCGTTCGGGAGACGAGCCAAGGAACGCGCTCTGCGCAGAAAACGCCATGTAAAAATGGTAGCAGTTCAGGTTCAAACGGCGACTTGAAGCCATCACAGCAGCGGCATTCACCGGGCGAGAAAAGTGCAGATCGCTGGCGCGCGCCAGCACCACTTTATCCAGTTCGCCTCCGGCAATCGTCTGGGTGGCCTGCTCAATCAGGCTGATCCAGCCTGCTTTTTCAGGCCAGTGCTGTTCACCGGTTTTGCTCAGCCGCAATGTCGGCAGCGGTTTGACACTCGTCAGCGAGGCGAGAAAAGTCAGCGCCCGGTCAGCATCCTCGCGCAGAGAAACGTCACTCCACAGATGCAGACGCAGCACCGCCACGCCCGCACAGCGCCGCCACTCAAGGCGCGGCAACACCAGGTTGCCCTGCTGAGGATCGAACGCGTTCAGTCCCCAGATACGCAGGTCGGTTTGCTGCCGATGTTGACGAAGAAAGCATTGCGCCTCGTCAAGAGAAGAAAAGGACGCAACGACGCCCAGCACGGCGGCCTCTTCATCACCGTTGCGCTGCTGCCAGTAAAATTGCGGATAAATGGACTGACTTGCCAGCCAGCTTAACGCATCGAAAGCGTCATTAAGGGGAAAAGGAACCTCGAGAACCCGAATGCCAGGTGCCGCCGGGATCGCCTGCGACAAAAGACGCGTCAGACCTTCCAGCGCAGTAGTGAGTGAATGCACGCGGACCTCTCCCTGTTAAAAACCTCACATTATACGGGGTACTGCGGAAAAAAAGCAGTACCCCAGTTTAGGGAGTCAATGCGATCTCGCTTACAAGTTAGCGTCGTGCCAGCAGTAAGCCGAGCACCAGTCCGACCGTCGCGCCAACGCCAATCCCCTGCCAGGGCTTTTCGTGCACATAGTCATCCGCACGATAAACGGCCTGTCTGGCACGATAATAGTAGCTATCTGAAGCCTGACTTACGCGATTTTTGACCTCATCCAGCGCCTGTTCCGCCCGCGCTTTCAGCTCGATGTACTTTTGATCGGCAGGATCTCCTGAGGAACGCAGCACCTCTTCCAGCGTTTCACTCAGCAACGTCAGGTCGTCATCAATACGCGAATCACCAAATTGATAAGACATTTTCGTTCTCCATGTTAGTAAACCTGCCCCTAACTATAGACAATGACTCAGGATCCCGCCTGAACCGCTTCGCGCGCCATGCCAACATGAGGGATGCCATCTTCCTCATAGACGTCGGTGACCGGCGCAAAATCAAATCGCGCATAGAATGTCTGCAAATGTGCCTGTGCGCCCAGATACAGCGCCTTCTCCGGCCAGTGTTGCTGACAGGATGCCAGCGTCTGCGCCATCAAGTTTTGGCCCAGTTTTTCACCGCGTAACGCTTCACTGACGATCACCCGTCCAATCACTACGGGCTCCAGTTCTTCAGCACTTTTCAGAATCCTCGCATACGCCACCAGCTCGCCGTCATGCCAGCCAAGAATATGGCGGTTTTCACCCACCAGATCGTCGCCGTCTACGTCGAGATAGGGACAGTTCTGCTCCACCACAAACACCGCACAGCGCAGTTTTAACAGCACATAGAGCTGTGGGACGGTTAATTCCGAATGATGCAGGTCTTGCCAGGTAATCATCGTGCGCTCCTTTTTTCGTAAACGATTTATACTAGCCAGATTATTTTTCAAAAGTGTAATGAAATAATGGAATTTCTCTTTTTAGGTACCTCGGCTGGCGTGCCCACGCGTGCGCGAAACGTGACGGCCATTTTGCTGCATCATCAGCACCCGACGCAGCCCGCGCTGTGGCTATTTGACTGTGGTGAAGGCACGCAGCATCAGATGTTGAACACGACATATCATCCCGGCAAAATTGAGCGGATTTTCATCAGCCATCTGCACGGCGATCATCTGTTCGGTTTACCGGGTTTACTGTGCAGTCGTTCGATGGCGGGTAATGCTCACCCGCTGACGCTTTACGGGCCGAAGGGACTGCGTGAGTTTACTGAAACCGCGCTGCGTCTGAGCGGTTCCTGGACTGACTATCCGCTGGAAATCATCGAAATCACCGCCGGGGAAATTCTCGATGACGGACTGCGAAAAGTAACAGCTTACCCGCTTGAACACCCGCTGGAGTGTTACGGCTACCGCGTTGAGGAGCATGATAAACCCGGCGCGCTAAACGCCAGAGCGCTGAAAGCCGCTGGGGTGAAAGCCGGTCCCTGGTTCCAGGATCTGAAAGCCGGTAAAACGCTCACTCTGGAAGACGGCAGCGTAATACGCGGGGCCGATTTCCTTGCCCCGGCGACGCCCGGCAAAAAGGTCGCGATTTTTGGCGATACCGCTCCCTGCGCATCCGCGCTTGCGCTGGCGAAAGGGGTCGACGTGATGATTCACGAGACCACGCTGGATACGCTAATGGAAGAAAAGGCCAACAGCCGTGGACACAGTTCTACCCGCCAGGCGGCGCTGCTGGCACGGGAAGCTGCCGTCGGAAAACTCATCATGACGCACGTCAGTTCACGCTATGACGCCGCGGGTTGCCAGCGACTGCTGGCAGAGTGTCAGGCCATCTTTCCCTCCACTGAACTTGCCGACGATTTCGCCATTTTCACGGTTTAGTGCTCCATTTTTCGCTCTCAGTGCCGATAACAGTAAAAACGCAGTATTCACACTGAGGACAGCATGGACAATTTCCAGAAAGATATCGATGACAGGGCGAATCTGACCCTGTCCAACCGCTTTGAACTGCTGCTGTTTCGTCTGGGAAACTCCCTGCACGAACAAAAATCTGAGCTGTTTGGCATTAACGTGTTCAAATTGCGCGAAATTGTACCCATGCCTGCCTTTACCCGTCCGGCGGGGATGAAGGCACCATTGCTGGGAATGGTCAATATTCGCGACCAGGTTATTCCGGTCATTGATCTCCCGGCCGTTGCCGGCTGCAAGCCGGAGAATGGGCTCAACATTCTGTTAATCACCGAATACGCCCGTAGCGTACAGGCCTTCGCCGTCGAGTCGGTCGAAAACATCATGCGCCTGGACTGGAAGCAGGTACACACCGCAGAGAAAGCGGTGAACGGCCGCTATATCACCAGCATCGCCTGTCTGGATGAAGACAAAGAGACCAACAACCTGGCGCTGGTGCTCGACGTGGAACAGATCCTGTATGACATCGTGCCGTCGAATCACGACCTGCGCGCAACGGAACTGAAAACCAATAAGTTCAACATCACCCCCGGCGCTGTCGCCATTGTCGCAGAAGACTCCCGCGTGGCCCGTGCGATGCTGGAGAAAGGTCTGACGGCCATGGATATTCCCCATCAGATGCACGTCACCGGTAAAGATGCGTGGGACAAAATTCAGCAACTGGCGCAGGAAGCGGAAGCGGAAGGCAAAGCGATTAGCGAGAAGATCGCGCTGGTGTTAACCGATCTGGAAATGCCGGAGATGGATGGTTTCACCCTGACCCGAAAAATCAAAACCGACGAGCGGCTGAAGAAAATCCCGGTGGTGATCCACTCTTCCCTTTCCGGCAGCGCCAACGAAGATCACGTCCGCAAAGTGAAAGCCGATGGCTACGTGGCGAAGTTTGAAGTGAATGAACTGTCATCCGTTATTCAGGAAGTGATGGACCGCGCGGCGCAAAACATCAGCGGCCCGCTGGTCAGCCGTCAGTTGATTGCCTGATGATTCTTCACCCATAAAAAAACCCGCCTCGGCGGGTTTTTCGTTTTTGCTTGTCGCTTACATCAGCGGTGCAGCTAACTGCACAATACTGATCAGCGGCTGCGGGTAGATACCCAACACCAGCACCAGCAGTGCGGAGATCAGTACCACAATGCCGCCCGCACTGTACTGCCAGTTAGACGGCGCATCGCGGTTAAGCTGCTGCGGCGCGCTCAGGTACAGACTCACGGCAACGCGCAGGTAGTAGTACAAACCAATCGCGGAACCGACCACCACAGCGGCAACCAGCCACCACAGGTGCGCCTGCACGCCGACGGCCAGCACGTAGAACTTACCGATAAAGCCCAGCGTCATCGGGATACCCGCCAGAGATAGCATCATTACCGTCATCACTGCCGCGAGGATCGGACGATGCCAGAACAGTCCACGGTAGGAGAACAGAGAATCGGCATCCGGGCCGCGGTACGGACTGGACATCAGGCTGACCACGCCGAACGCGCCGAGGCTGCTGAACAGGTAACCGGCAAGGTAAACGCCGACCGCTTCCATGGACATCTCGCCGCTCTGCAGAGCAATCAGCGCCACCAACAGGTAACCGAGGTGAGAGATAGACGAATAACCCAGCAGACGCTTGATGTTAGTCTGGCTCAGCGCCATCAGGTTACCGAAGATGATGGAGGCAAAGGCAATCACGCCCAGCACCACGCGAACCGCTTCACTGTCGCCAACCGGCGCGTACAGGAACAGACGCATCACCACGCCGAAGATAGCGATTTTACTCGCCGTCGCCAGGAAGGTGGAAACCGGAGCCGGTGCGCCCTGGTATACGTCTGGCGTCCACAGGTGGAACGGAACCAGAGAGAGTTTAAAGCCCAGACCAACAATCATCATCCCGAAGCCCGCCAGCAGCAGCGGCTCGTTCAGCATACCGTCGCCGAGGCTCTTACCGAGCGCCACAAACGACAGGTTGCCAGACTGCGCGTACACCAGCGCCATACCAAACAGCAGGAATGAAGAGGCGGCGGCAGACAGGATAGTGTATTTGATACTGGCTTCCAGCGAACGTTTCTGACGGAAGGCATAGCCCACCAGACCAAACAGCGGCAGGGAGATCAGTTCGATACCAAGGAACAGCGCCGCCAGATGATTCGCGTTCGCCAGCAGAATGCCACCCAGCGCGGCAATCAGCACCAGCAGGTAGAACTCTTCCCGGTTATCGTCATAGCCTTCCAGCCACGGATAGGCAAAAGTACAGGTCGCCAGACTCGCCAGCAGAACCAGTCCGGTGTAGAGCATCGCGAAACCGTCAACCCGCATCAGCGGGGTGACATCCATCGCGCCAGCCTGGCCAACAAACCAGAGCGAAACCAGCGCGGCGTTAAGCCCAATGACCGACAGCGTGGCATTGAGGAAGTGATTGCGTCGCCACGCAATGGAGAGCATCACAACCACCACCGTCAAGCCGACGATCAGCAGCGGTAGCAGCGCAATCAGGTGTTGTGGAGTTATTGTCATGGCGATTTACGGCCTTGTAGTAGTAACGGAATTAACAAACCACTGCTGGATGTTGCTCATCGCTGAATGCGAGGTATCCAGAATCGGCTGCGGATAGAAGCCAAGCAGTACCAGAAGCACGACCAGCAACAGGATGATAAACAGCTCACGCAGCGACATCCCAGGCAATTCTTGTTGTGCAATCTGGCTCTTCGCTTTACCGAAGTAAGCGCGATGCAGCATCGCCAGCGAGTAAACAGAGGCAAATACCAGACCAAAGGTCGAAATCACGGTGATGACCGGAACCACCTGGTAGCTGCCGAACAGGATCATAAATTCGCCAACGAAGTTACCGGTGCCTGGCATACCCAGCGTCGCCACCGCGAAGAACATGGACAGCGCCGGCAGCCATTTCATCTTGCCCCACAGACCGCCCATCATGCGCATGTCGCGGGTATGCAGTCGTTCGTACAGCTGACCACACAGAATGAACAGACCCGCAGCGGACAGGCCGTGCGCGATCATCTGAATCACCGCCCCCTGGTACGCCAACTGGCTGCCGGTGTAGATGGCAATCAGCACGAAGCCCATGTGTGAAACCGAGGTGTAGGCGATCAGACGTTTAATGTCGTACTGCGTGAACGCCATCCATGCACCGTAGAAGATACCGATGACGCCCAGCCACATCGCGATAGGTGCGAACTCCGCTGACGCGTTCGGGAACAGCGGCAGGGAGAAACGCAACAGACCGTAAGCGGCGGTTTTCAGCAAAATACCGGCGAGGTCAACGGAACCTGCGGTCGGTGCCTGGGAGTGCGCATCCGGCAGCCAGCCGTGCAGCGGAACCACCGGCATTTTCACCGCAAACGCGATGAAGAAGCCCAGCATCAGCAGATATTCGACGCCGTGAGACATCGGGGTTTTCAGCAGGTCTTCATAGTTGAAGGTCCACACGCCGGTCGCATTGTGGTGAACGAACACCAACGCCAGGATGGCAATCAGCATCACCAGACCGCTTGCCTGGGTATAAATGAAGAACTTGGTTGCCGCCGTGATACGCGTTTTACCGTCGGACGCCTTGTGGCCCCACAGCGCGATCAGGAAGTACATCGGCACCAGCATCATTTCCCAGAAGAAGAAGAACAGGAACATGTCGATGGCAAGGAACACGCCGATCACGCCGCCCAGGATCCACATCAGGTTCAGGTGGAAGAAGCCCTGGTATTTTTCGATTTCTCGCCAGGAACACAACACCGCCAGAACGCCAAGCAGACCGGTCAGCACCACCATCAGCAGCGACAAGCCGTCGATGGCCAGGTGAATCGAGATGCCAAAGCACGGGATCCACGGCAGGACAAATTCAGACTGCCACTGCGGAATGCCAGCAGACTGCGTCAGCGAATAACCGCCCTGTAGCCACAGTTGCAGGCCAAGCGCGAGCGTCAGTCCCATGGTGATCAGCGCAATCCAGCGCGGCACCTTCACGCCAAAGCGTTCGGTCTGCCAGCACAGGAAGCCACCGATAAAGGGGATTAGTATCAACCAGGGTAATAACATAGCTAAGTATGTCCCTTATATTTACTCCTGCTCAGGCTATCTCACTCGTCAGCCCAAATCCCGGCAGTGCTCGCAATCCTCACGTACTTCAGTACGCTCCGGTTGTTCTGCGCTGGCGGTCTCCGGTCTGACTTCGCCGATGACGCCTGTACATCAGGAACAGATTTTCAACGAATTCTAAAAATTATTTTTGGGTTTGTTGTGTCGGGTGGCGTTAACGCTTACCCGACCTACGGCCTCGTAGGCCCGGTAAGCGCAGTGCCACCGGGCACAATCCCGACCCGCAAACTCAACGCAGTACCATCAGCAGTGCCAGCACGACAACCGCACCGATGCTCATTGACGCGACATACCAGCGCAGATAACCGTTCTCACTGAACAGCAGGCCTTTACCTGCGAAGCGGGAAAGGATTGCCGGCACGTTCATCAGGGCATTGAGCGGATCGCGTTTAAGCAGCCAGGCGACGCCAAGGAACGGCTTAACGAACACTTTGTCGTACAGCCAGTCGAAGCCCCAGGCGTTATACCACCAGGTCCCCAGCAGACGACCCGGCGCACTGTTGGCAATCGCGGTCACAAGCGTACGTTTACCCAGCCACAGCCATGCGGCAATCAGGATGCCCGCAATCGCGACCACACCAGAAGTTATTTCCAGGGTCATCACGCGGCCATGCTCAAGTTCAGTTGTCTGTGGCAGTACCCCCTGCAGCGGCGGCACAATCAGCGCGCCTACGAAGGTGGACAGGATCATCAGGACAATCAACGGCAGGTGGTGAGTAATCCCCTTCCCTGCATGAGCATGAATTTGTTCTTTACCGTGGAACACGATGAAAATCATACGGAAGGTATACAGGGAGGTCATGAACGCACCGACCAGACCTGCCACCATCAGATTGATATGACCATTTGCCATCGCGCCTGCCAGAATCTCATCCTTACTAAAGAAGCCTGCGGTAATCAGCGGCAGCGCCGACAGCGCCGCACCGCCCACCAGGAAGCAGAGATAAACCAGCGGAATGGACTTACGCAGGCCGCCCATCTTGAAGATGTTCTGTTCGTGATGGCAGGCCAGAATCACGGAGCCGGATGCCAGGAACAGCAGCGCTTTAAAGAAGGCGTGCGTCATCAGGTGGAAAATCGCCGCATCCCACGCCTGAACGCCCAGCGCCAGGAACATGTAGCCGATCTGGCTCATGGTGGAATAGGCGAGTACGCGTTTGATGTCGGTTTGCACCAGTGCGGCAAAACCTGCCATCACCAGCGTCACCGCACCCACGATACCGACCAGATGCAGGATTTCCGGGGTCATCAGGAACAGGCCATGCGTACGGGCAATCAGGTAGACACCGGCGGTAACCATTGTTGCGGCGTGGATCAGCGCGGAGACAGGCGTCGGGCCCGCCATCGCGTCAGCCAGCCATGTCTGCAACGGCAGCTGTGCCGATTTACCGACCGCACCACCCAGCAGCATCAGCGTCGCCCACGTCAACATATTGTTGCCTGCGGCGAAGTGTGCTGGCGCCAGTTCAACCATTTCACGGAAGTTCAGGGTGCCCAGCTCGTTGTACAGAATGAACAGTGCGAACGCGAGGAACACGTCACCCACACGGGTCACAACGAACGCTTTCATCGCCGCAGCGCCATTCTTCGGATCGGTGTAGTAGAAGCCGATCAGCAGATAAGAGCAGAGGCCCACGCCTTCCCAGCCGAGGTACATCAACAGCAGGTTATCGGACAGCACCAGAACAACCATGCTGGCGATAAACAGGTTGGTGTAAGCGAAGAAGCGGGAGTAGCCCTCTTCCCCGCGCATATACCAGGACGCGAACATGTGGATCAGGAAGCCGACACCGGTGACCACCGACAGCATGGTCAGCGACAGGCCGTCCAGTACCAGGTTGAAACCAATGTTGAAGTCACCGACAGACATCCACGTCCACAGCGGCTGGCTGAACGCCTGCTTGCCGTTGGCGAAGAAGTCCATCCCGACAAAGGCAGTGACCAGCGCCGCCAGACCAATGGAACCTACGCCCACGGTTGCGGAGAGATTTTCTGACCAGCGTCCGCGAGAGAACGCCAGCAGGACAAAGCCAATCAATGGCAGAATGATGGTTAAGGCAAGCATGTTCATCCACGCATCTCACTTACTGAATCGATGTTCAGGTTCTGGCGACGGCGATGAAGTTGCAGTAACAGCGCAAGTCCAATACTCGCTTCGGCAGCCGCAAGGCTGATGGCGAGAATATACATCACCTGACCATCGGTCTGGCCCCAGTAGCTACCGGCGACCACAAAGGCCAGCGCGGAAGCGTTGATCATGATTTCCAGGCCAATCAGCATAAACAGCAGATTGCGGCGGATAACCAGACCGGTTAAACCCAGGACGAATAATATCGCAGCGAGGATCAGTCCATGTTGTAAGGGGATCATGCGTGCTCCTCCGTTTTTCTTTTCGCGCTGTCGTCTTTACGGTTGCTCAGCACTTCACCCGAACGCTCTTCGCGTCCAACGTGGAAGGCAACAACCAGACCTGCCAGCAGCAGCATGGATGCCAGTTCAACCGCCAGTACATAAGGCCCGAACAGGGTAATACCTACCGCTTTCGCGCTGATTGGCGTGCCGTCGATACCCTGATCGTTAACACCCAGAATGGCGTAAACAATCACCACCAGCATAATGGCCGACAGAATTGCCGGGCCAATCCACACCTGCGGCTTCAGCCACTGGCGTTCTTGTTCGATTTCAGAACCGCCCAGGTTGAGCATCATCACCACAAACACGAACAGCACCATAATGGCGCCCGCGTAAACGATAATTTCCAGCGCACCCGCGAAGTAAGCGCCTAGCGAGAAGAACACCCCGGAAATCGCCAGCAGCGAAATAATCAGGTACAGCAGCGCGTGCACCGGATTGGTATGGGTGATCACCCGCAAGGTTGCGAGAATGGCGATCAGGCCACAGATATAAAAAGCGAACTCCATTGCCCCTCTCCTTACGGTAACAGGCTCTTGACGTCGATAGGCTTGGCTTCGTTCTCTGCTTCGCCCTTATCTTTGCCGTCGATTGCCATACCTGCCATCCGGTAGAAGTTATATTCCGGATATTTACCCGGACCGGAGATCAGCAGATCCTCTTTCTCGTAAACCAGATCCTGGCGCTTGTACTCACCCAGTTCGAAATCTGGCGTAAGCTGAATCGCGGTTGTCGGACAGGCTTCTTCGCACAGACCGCAAAAAATGCAGCGTGAGAAGTTAATGCGGAAAAACTCCGGATACCAGCGACCGTCTTTGGTCTCTGCTTTTTGCAGAGAGATACAGCCTACCGGACACGCTACCGCACACAGGTTACAGGCAACGCAGCGCTCCTCGCCGTCCGGGTCGCGCGTCAGAACAATGCGACCACGAAAACGGGGCGGTAGATAGACCGGCTCTTCCGGGTACATCTGCGTTTCGCGTTTCGCGAACGCATGCAGGCCGATCATCCAGATACTGCGTACCTGGGTGCCGAAGCCTACTAACAATTCTTTTAAGGTCATGGTCTTTGTGCCCCTTATTGCGCCTGCCAGAGAATGACAGCCGCCGTTACCAGCAAGTTGATGAGCGTCAGCGGCAGGCAGATTTTCCAGCCGAAGGACATTACCTGGTCATAACGAGGACGCGGTAACGACGCACGAATCAAAATGAACATCATCATGAAGAACGCGGTTTTCAGCGCGAACCAGATGAATGGTGGTAACAACGGGCCATGCCAGCCACCGAAGAACAGGGTAACCATCAGCGCAGAAATGGTGACGATACCGATGTATTCCCCCACAAAGAACAGACCGAATTTCATCCCGGAGTATTCAATGTGGTAACCATCGGCCAGTTCCTGCTCGGCTTCCGGCTGGTCAAACGGATGACGGTGACACACCGCCACGCCCGCGATAGCGAAGGTGACAAAACCAAAGAACTGCGGAATAACGTTCCAGATATCAGCCTGGTTGTTGACGATGTCGGTCATGTTGAATGAACCCGCCTGCGCCACCACGCCCATCAGGGAAAGTCCGAGGAACACTTCGTAGCTGAGCGTTTGCGCAGACGCGCGCATCGCACCCAACAGCGAATATTTGTTGTTGCTCGACCAACCGGCGAACAACACCGCATACACCGCCAGACCCGCCATCATCAGGAAGAACAAGATCCCGATGTTCAGATCCGCAACCACCCAACCCGGACTCACCGGCACAATGGCAAATGCCAGCAGCAGTGAGGTAAAGGCGATCATTGGCGCAAGGGTAAAGATGACGCGATCCGAGAATTTCGGGATCCAGTCTTCTTTAAAGAACATCTTGATCATGTCTGCGACCAGCTGGAGCGAACCGCCCCAGCCTACACGGTTCGGTCCGTAGCGGTTCTGGAACAGACCCAGCAGACGACGTTCGCCAAAGCTCATGAATGCCCCGCAGGTGACCACCACCAGCAGAATCACCACTGCTTTGAGGATGGTCAGCAGGATATCGATAAGATCCGGTGTTATCCAACTCATTGTTGTGCCTCCTGCAGATCCTCAAGACGCGCACCCGCCAGAACCGGCGCAATGCCCGGCATGCCCATCGGCAAACCGACCTGCCCTGCCGTCAGACCTTCGGCGATTTCAACCGGCAGCGTGACCGTGTTGCCATCGTAGCTAAAAGAGACGCGGGTACCGACATTCACGCCCAACTTCGCGGCATCCGCCGGGTTGAGTTTGATGTACGGTTGCGGCATGCGGCTCTGGAAGACCGGCGCGCGCTGAGACAGTTCATCGCTACCAAACAGATGGTAGTACGGCGCGATACGCCACTGTCCGTCCTGCGCCTGGAAGCTCGCCGGAACGGTCGTGAAGTAATCCAGACCGCCCTCTGATGCTTCGATCAGACGCACACCTGGATCGCCATGGCGCAGTTTCCCGCCCACTTCATCCTGGAACTTGTTCCACGCCTGTGGGGAGTTCCAGCCCGGAGCCCAGGCAAACGGAATCTGTGAACGCGGCGCAGACGGCTGGTTGTTCCCTTCCATTGAGAAGGCAAACATCGTGTCTTTGTCCTGCGGCTGACGCGGTTCGTGAACGCTGATGTTCGCGCGCATCGCCGTACGACCGCTGTAACGGTGCGGCTCACGCGCCAGTTTCTGTCCACGAATGCGGAAGGTGGCATCCGGCGCAGCATCTTTAATACCCGCCAGTTCAGGCATCGCGGCAACCACGGCGTCGATCACGTGGTCAAGCTGCGTCCAGTCTACTTCGCGGTTCTGCACAGTGCTGTGCAGCGAATGCAGCCAGCGCCAGCTTTCCAGCATAATGGTGTTGCTGTCGTAGTACGCCGGATCGTAAACCTGGAAGAAACGCTGAGCGCGGCCTTCGTTGTTGATGACCGTACCGTCGCTCTCGGCAAAGCTGGCGGCGGAAAGCACCAGATGGGCGTTTTCCATGATCGCCGTACGCTGATGGTCAACCACCATCACCAGCGGCGCTTTTGCCAGCGCAGCATTCACGCGCGTTGCCGACGCATGACGATGCAGATCGTTTTCCAGCACCACCACCGCGTCTGCACGGCCAGTTTCCAGTTCCGTCAACGCATCATCAAGCGAACCGCCGCCCATGATGCCCAGGCCCATACTGTTAACCGAACGAGCAATCATCGTGATGCCGACGTCAGCACCGCGACCTTTCAGCGCTTTCGCCACGTTGGCAGCCGCCTGAATCACTTCAACGCTACCGGCGTTCGTGCCGGAAATGATCAGCGGTTTTTTCGCCCCGGCCAGCGCCTGGACAATCACGTCGATTTTGTTTTGCAGCTCGCTGCTTATGCCGTCAACGGCTGGCGCATTGTTGTCCAGTGCATGGGCAATCGCGAAGCCTAAACGCGCCTGATCTTCCACCGGCGCACGGTAGGTCCAGGCCGCAATATCATCCAGACGGGTGCTATCCACGTTGGTGACGAACAGCGGATGCTTCGCGCGCTGACCGATGTTGAGGATTGCCGCAATCTGCCAGTCAGCCACTTTCTGGGCTGCCGCCATTTCGCGTGCTTTACCTTTCACCGCCTGACGCACGGCCAGCGCAACGCGGGCCCCGGTCTGGGTGATGTCTTCGCCCAGCACCAGCACCGCATCGTAAGATTCGATATCACGCAGCGCCGGGGTATACACACCGCCTTCACGCAGCACTTTCAGTGCCAGTTGCAGACGTTCCTGCTCGGATTGTGCAATCCCGGTATAGAAGTTTTCCGCCCCGACCAGCTCACGCAACGCAAAGTTGCTTTCCACGCTGGCACGCGGAGAGCCGATGCCAATCACTTTCTTCGACTGACGCAGAATATCTGCCGCGCCCTGCATCGCCTGTTCGGCGTTGAGGGTGATCAGGTCATCGCCACGACGCTGTACTGGCTGACGCGGACGGTCTTTCAGGTTCACGTAACCATAGCCAAAACGACCGCGGTCGCAGAGGAAGTAGTGGTTAACGGTCCCGTTATAACGGTTTTCGATACGACGCAGTTCACCGTAGCGCTCACCCGGGCTGGTGTTACAGCCGATAGAACACTGCTGGCAGATGCTTGGCGCAAACTGCATGTCCCATTTACGGTTATAGCGTTCGGAGTGCGTTTTATCGGTGAATACGCCGGTTGGGCAGATTTCCACCAGGTTACCGGAGAATTCGCTCTCCAGGGTACCGTCTTCCGGACGTCCGAAATAGACGTTATCGTGCGCGCCATACACGCCCAGATCCTGACCGTCTGCATAATCTTTGTAGTAACGCACACAGCGATAACAGGCGATGCAGCGGTTCATTTCATGAGAGATGAACGGCCCCAGGTCCTGGTTGCAGTGAGTACGTTTGGTGAAACGATAGCGACGGAAACTGTGGCCGGTCATCACGGTCATATCCTGAAGGTGGCAGTTACCGCCCTCTTCACAGACCGGACAGTCGTGCGGGTGGTTGGTCATTAACCACTCCACCACGCTTTCGCGGAACTGTTTCGCTTCTTCGTCGTCAATCGAAATAAACGTGCCTTCGGTTGCCGGCGTCATACAAGACATCACCAGGCGACCACGCGTGTCTTCCGCGTTTTGGTATTGCTTCACCGCACACTGGCGGCAAGCACCAACGCTTCCCAGCGCCGGATGCCAGCAAAAGTACGGAATATCAAGGCCGAGAGACAGACAAGCTTCCAGCAGGTTGTCCGCTCCGTTGACCTCATATTCTTTGCCGTCTACATGAATCGTAGCCATAGTCAGCATGCTTCCAGTTGGCTTAGTCAGTGACTAAGCGTTAATCGAATTTCTTTTCCGCTTTATCCTTCAAGCTGCCTCGGCGTTGGCTTCCCTCGCTCACCCCAGTCACTTACTTTAGTAAGCTCAGGGGTTCTCTCGGTTGCCGCCTTGACGCATCTTGAATGCTTTCGCGTAAAACGTTTACCAGCGCTCTTTCAGCAGGTTCGGCTGAATACCACCAATCGCGTGGGTATTGCTGAACGACTGCTTGATGCCAGCTTCGAATTCTTCGCGGAAATATTTAATGGCGCTCTGTAGCGGCTCAACCGCGCCCGGTGCGTGTGCACAGAAGGTTTTACCCGGACCGAGGAAACGACACAGTTGCTCAAGTGTCTCGATATCCCCAGGCTGGCCTTCGCCACGCTCCAGCGCACGCAGAATTTTTACGCTCCACGGCAAGCCGTCACGACATGGCGTACACCATCCGCAGGATTCACGGGCAAAGAACTCTTCCAGGTTACGCACCAGCGGCACCATGCCAATCTCGTGGTCAACCGCCATCGCCAGCGCGGTACCCAGACGGCTTCCGGCTTTACCAATGCTCTCAAATTCCATTGGCAGATCGAGGTGCGCTTCGGTCAGGAAGTCAGTTCCCGCGCCGCCGGGCTGCCACGCTTTGAACTTCAGTCCATCGCGCATGCCGCCCGCGTAGTCTTCGAGGATCTCACGAGCGGTCGTGCCGAACGGCAGTTCCCACAGTCCCGGATTCTTCACGCGACCCGAGAAGCCCATCAGCTTGGTGCCGGCATCTTTGCTCTTCGAAATGTTCTGGTACCACTCCACGCCGTTGGCGAGGATCGCCGGAACGTTACACAGCGTTTCCACGTTGTTGACGCAGGTTGGTTTGCCCCATGCGCCGGAGGTCGCCGGGAACGGCGGCTTCGAGCGCGGGTTAGCGCGACGGCCTTCAAGAGAGTTGATCAGCGCCGTCTCTTCACCGCAGATGTAACGCCCTGCCCCGGTGTGAACAAACAGTTCGAAGTCAAAACCGGTACCCATAATGTTTTTGCCGAGCAGACCGGCTTCGGTCGCTTCCGCAATCGCACGGCGCAGATGCACAGCGGCTTCAATGTATTCACCGCGCAGGAAGATGTAGCCCCGGTATGCTTTCAGCGCAAACGCGGAGATCAGCATGCCTTCCACCAGCAGGTGCGGCAGTTGTTCCATCAGTAAGCGGTCTTTATAGGTGCCCGGCTCCATTTCATCAGCGTTACACAGCAGGTAGCGGATGTTCATGGATTCGTCTTTTGGCATCAGGCTCCACTTCAGACCAGTGGAAAAGCCTGCGCCGCCGCGCCCTTTCAGGCCAGCGTCTTTGACCTGGTTGACGATCTCGTCCGGAGACAAACCGGTCAGCGCCTTACGCGCACCTTCGTAGCCGTTCTTACTACGGTATTCGTCCAGCCACACGGGCTGTTTGTCATCACGCAGACGCCAGGTCAGCGGATGCGTTTCGGGAGTACGGATAATGTCTTTCATTTATACCGCTCCAGCAGTTCAGGAATGCCTTCCGGGGTCAGGTGAGAGTGAGTATCCTCATCGATCATCATGTTCGGCCCTTTATCGCAGTTCCCCAGACAGCAGGTCGGCAGCAGCGTAAAGCGACCGTCGAAGGTCGTCTGCCCCGGCTTGATGTTGAGCTTTTTCTCCAGCGCAGCCTGAATCCCCTGGTAACCATTGATATGGCACACCACGCTGTCGCAATAGCGGATCACATGGCGGCCCACCGGCTGGCGGAAGATCTGGCTATAGAACGTCGCAACACCTTCGACATCGCTGGCCGGGATCCCCAGCACATCGGCGATCGCATGGATCGCGCCGTCCGGCACCCAGCCACGCTGCTTCTGAACGATTTTCAGCGCTTCAATGGACGCCGCACGCGGGTCTTCGTAGTGGTGCTTCTCGTGCTCAATGGCTTCACGCTCTGCCGCACTCAGCTCAAAAGCCTCGGTTTGTGGTTGTTGATTCTCGTGCATAATTAGCGGTCCACATCTGACATAACAAAATCGATACTACCCAGATGGACGATCAGGTCGGACACCAGGCTGCCACGTACTGCCACCGGGATCTGCTGCAAATGCGCGTAGCTCGGGGTACGAATACGGGTACGATAACTCATGGTGCTGCCATCGCTGGTCAGGTAGTAACTGTTGATACCCTTGGTCGCTTCCACCATCTGGAAGGACTCATTCGCCGGCATAACCGGGCCCCACGACACTTGCAGGAAGTGGGTGATCAGGGTTTCGATATGTTGCAGCGTGCGCTCTTTCGGCGGCGGCGTCGTCAGCGGATGATCCGCTTTGAACGGGCCTTCCGGCATGTTATTGAGGCACTGCTCAAGGATGCGCAGACTCTGGCGCAGCTCTTCCACTTTCAGCATTACGCGGGTGTAGCAGTCGGAAACCCCGCCGCCAACCGGCACTTCAAAGTCAAAGTTTTCGTAGCCAGAGTAAGGGCGTGCTTTACGCACGTCGAAATCAATACCGGTCGCACGCAGCGCCGCGCCGGTGCAACCCCAGTCCAGCGCTTCTTTCTTGCCGTAAGCGGCCACGCCCTGCGAACGCCCTTTCAGAATGGTGTTTTGCAGTGCGGCTTTCTCGTAAGAAGCCAGACGCTTCGGCATCCAGTCGAGGAACTCACGCAGCAGTTTGTCCCAGCCACGCGGCAGGTCATGCGCCACGCCGCCAATGCGGAACCAGGCCGGGTGCATACGGTAGCCGGTGACCGCTTCTACGATGTCGTAGATTTTCTGACGGTCGGTAAAAGCAAAGAAGACCGGCGTCATGGCACCGACGTCCTGGATAAACGTCGAGATATACAGCAAGTGGCTGTTAATGCGGAACAGCTCGGAGAGCATCACACGGATAACGTTAACGCGATCCGGCACGGTAATGCCCGCCAGTTTTTCCACTGCCAGCACGTACGGCATCTCGTTGACGCAGCCGCCGAGGTATTCGATACGGTCGGTATACGGAATGTAGCTGTGCCAGGACTGACGTTCACCCATCTTTTCAGCACCACGGTGGTGGTAGCCGATGTCAGGCACACAGTCGACAATCTCTTCGCCATCAAGCTGAAGAACAATACGGAATGCGCCGTGTGAAGACGGGTGGTTCGGGCCGAGGTTGAGGAACATGAAGTCCTCGTTTTCGGTACCGCGCTGCATGCCCCAGTCTTCCGGTTTGAAGGTCAGCGCTTCCATTTCCAGATCCTGCTTCGCTTTGGTCAGCTCAAACGGATCGAATTCGGTGGCGCGCGCCGGGTAGTCTTTACGCAGCGGATGGCCCTGCCAGGTATGTGGCATCAGCAGGCGCGTCAGGTGTGGGTGACCTTCGATATCAATACCAAACATTTCCCAGGTTTCACGCTCATACCAGTTGGCGTTCGGGAACAGTTTGGTGAAGGTCGGCACACGCAAATCGTTTTCAGACAATGCCACCTTGAGCATGATATCGCGATTGCGTTCAATGGAAATCAGGTGGTAGAAAACGGAAAAATCCGCGGCGGGTAACCCTTCGCGGTGTGTGCGCAGACGTTCGTCCATGCCGTGTAAGTCAAACAGCATGACGTAAGGTTTCGGCAATCTCTTTAAGAAATCGCCCACTTCCAGTAATTGTTCACGCTTGACCCAAACAACGGGTACCCCGGTGCGAGTCGCCTGAACGGTAAAGGCATCCGGCCCAAAACGGTTGCGCAGTTCGCCGATGACCGGGTCATCAAGGTGATCCCGGGTCTGCCATGCGGCTTCTTGCGCGGTTAAGTCGGTCATATTGTTCACCATTGCAAATGGTCCGTGGTGACTGTCGACAGAGCTTCGCGCGATTTATGTAGTGATAGGCGAAGTAAAATGCTGCTGCCGACAGGCGCAAATTAAATCTCGTCTGGTGTACGCAGATTCGTTACTGCAATGCGTTCGCCGCGTTTACGCTCGCGCTCTGACTGCATGTTGGCGCGATAAACGCCCTGATCGCCAACCACCCAGGAGAGCGGACGACGTTCTTTGCCAATGGAATCCTGCAACAGCATTAACGCCTGCATGTACGCTTCCGGACGCGGCGGGCAACCTGGGATGTAAACATCCACAGGGATAAACTTATCAACGCCCTGCACTACCGAATAAATATCGTACATACCGCCGGAGTTGGCACATGCGCCCATGGAAATCACCCATTTCGGCTCCAGCATCTGATCGTAGAGACGCTGAATGACCGGCGCCATTTTGGTAAAGCAAGTCCCCGCTACCACCATCAAGTCAGCCTGACGCGGTGAAGCACGCAGGACTTCCGCGCCAAAGCGCGCCACGTCATGCACGGCGGTGAATGAGGTCACCATCTCAACGTAGCAGCAGGAAAGGCCGAAGTTATAAGGCCAGATTGAGTTTTTGCGACCCCAGTTAACCATGTCATGCAGTTTGCCCATGAACACGTTTTTGTTAACTTCCTGTTCCAGGGGGTCGGTTACGATCTCCTGTTTTTGCAGGGGGTAACGGTCGTTCTCACCGTTAGGATCTATGCGGGTGAGCGTATAATCCATCTTAATGCCTCGCGGTTAGCGTTGACGATTAGCGATACTGTTCGTTTCCGGGTTCATACGCTCGCGGCGTGAACGCGCGGGCGTCCAGTCCAGCGCGCCAATACGCACCAGATAAACCAGACCTGCCAGTAACACAAAAATAAAAATTGCAGCTTCCACAAAGCCTACCCAACCACTTTCGCGGATAGAAGTCGACCATGCGAACAGATACAGCGCTTCAACGTCGAAGATAACGAAGAACATGGCTACCAGATAAAACTTGGCAGACAGGCGTAAGCGGGCGGTGCCGACCGAGTCGATACCTGATTCAAACGGGGTGTTTTTTGACCTCGCGCGTGCGCGACCGCCTAAAAACCAACCGCCGATAAGCATCAGGCAGCACAGGCCAATGGCAACAATAAGAAAGATAGCGAATGCCCAGTGATGAGCGATGACTTCAGTGGATGTTGACATACTCATTGCTTACTCATCAAAAGTAGCGCCAAATTCTCTGCTCTTTTCGGCAGATGAACGCCACATCGATTCATGGGGAGGAATAAAAAAAACCTTACAATCGCTGCAGGAAATGTTTTAGACAGCCAATTGATGGGGTTTTTTACTCCTTTCTATAACCTTTTGTCAACTTTAACAAAAGTTTCCTCACATTAATTTACATGATAACAACACCCTTAACATTTAATGCGCTTTAGCACTGTGTTGATCGATTCACAGACTAAATGTGGATGTTGTTGAATCGTGTCCGTTGTGAAGTAAGTAGGAAAAAACGCGCCTATTTTGACAGGAATTGATCCAAAAGCCTTCCCCTAAAAGGGAGTATTTTCTTGATCTGTGACACGCTTTTGTTAATCCACCTCAAAAAACAGCAACAATTTCTCGCGTTTTTTAACATGAGAGCGTTGACTCGCGAATTTCGATTATTTTTTACGCATTTTTTAATCGCAACGTCTACTCGCTGATTTATGAGGATTTTTACCTTTTCCCTCCTGTCCGTTAAGGATATTAGTACAAAAAAAGAACCACTGGATGTTTTTTAATCTCCAGTGGCTCTTTTTTACACTTGCCATTTTTAATGATTTTTTTTGTGACCCGTTACTCATAGTCTCCCTGGACCAGCACGGAATCATCTCCCCCTTCTGGGGTAATTGGGCTGTACTGCCACGGATTCTGCCAGGTATCCATCGCCTGATAGATAACCTGCGCCAGATCGTTCTTCGATGCCGGGTCACGGCACAGCAGGTATTCGGTGTCCGGCAACGGCGGCAATCCATCAACCGCCCCCAGCACGCGCAGATCCGGACTCATCATTTCTACCGGGCGCGCTGTCACGCCGAGACCGGCCTTCACCGCCGCGCGCACGGCTGGCAGTGTTGACGCTACATAGGCCAGTCGCCACGGGATGTTCGCCGCATTCAGGGTGGCAAGGACCACATCGCGGAACGGACTGGGATCATCCAACAGCACCAGCGGAACTGGTTCGCCCTTTTGCAGCACATACTCTGCGGCACAGTACCAGTGTGTCGGCGAGGTACGCAGTGTCAGGCTCTCAAACGGTCCGGGACGATTCGTGGTGACGATCAGATCCACCTCTTGCGATTTCAGCATGTCGAGCATGAAAGCATTTCGCTTCACCCTGACATCCAGTGCAAGTTTCGGATAAACCGAACTAATGCGATTCAGAAGGAAAGGCAGTATCGTATCGGCGGATTCATCAGAAGCCCCAATAGTTAATACTCCCTGAAGATTGCTGAACATCAATGATGAGCAGGCCTCATCATTGAAACGTAAAATTTTTCTGGCGTAACCCAGCAGCTGAATGCCGTGTTCAGTCAACAGTTTGTTACGACCGTGACGAGCGAAGAGTTCTTTCCCCACGAGCTGCTCGAGGCGCTGCATCTGTTGGCTCACCGCAGACTGAGTACGACACACCGCTGCAGCCGCTGCTGCAAATGTGTTCAGATCGGCAACAGCAACAAATGTTCTCAGCAGATCGAGGTCGAGGTTAATTATCGGACGATTTGCATTTATCATAATTTTTCACTTACTGGCGGCTCATACTGAGCTTGTTAATGCTGTGCATACAAAATCAAGCAATTCCGTTTGTAATGCGCTTCCTTAGCAGAGTCACCCGCGGGCAGCAGGTGAAAGTAAATAGGTATATCATGTGACTGACGAAATGCTACCCTCTTTCTTACGTAATAATACCTTATGCGACCTCTCAGGTTATTTCGTTAAGAACAGGCTGACCTATTAAAGCGTATGCAGATTTCTGCCATTGTCTGGATGTAAAAAGTGTAAATGTAAAGAATGGAACCGGGCATACATCAACGAGAAATAAGCATACATGACAGTAAGTTAACTACAAAAAACCATCAGAGATATTAACAAATCATGCGACCACAAGTCATTTCATCATGCGTATCTTAACCTAAAACCTTTTTATTTATAAGTCTTAATGCGAATAATCTGATGCAAAGTTTTGTTATGTTTCTCAAATCAAGCCACTATTATTCGCGCCTTACGTAAAGCCTTTTTAATTATTAAATAATAATGAATGAGATTCCTGGTCATTCATAAACCCTGCTTAACATTAGATTTACACCGCCAGGGTTCCCGTACATCCCGATAACACAGCCAGCGATTAATCTTTCAGTATTTACGAATTATTAAATGACGTAAGAATTCCCCCCGAAATTTCACGAGCGCAGAACCTTTTTACACGCGAGAGAATCGGCCACCATCTGGCGGAAAATTCAACATATTATGCTATAAAAATCAACATAATCTATTTTTACATCTATATAATAAGAAAAAAATAGTCAATAACAAAACAATAGAACGTCACCATTCAGCAAAATCTTCTTCTGCAAAGCCTTCAAAACGCCCCGCCGGGGGAGTACATTGTTCCAAACTGACTTCCACGGCAGGAAGTGGTGATAACAGCATAAAGGTCAAGGTTCATGTCCCCCATTGAGAAATCCAGCAAATTAGATAACGTCTGTTATGACATCCGCGGTCCTGTTCTGAAGGAAGCGAAACGCCTTGAAGAAGAAGGCAATAAGGTTCTGAAACTCAACATTGGTAACCCCGCCCCTTTTGGCTTTGACGCCCCCGATGAAATTCTGGTGGATGTCATCCGTAATCTGCCTACTGCGCAGGGTTATTCCGATTCCAAAGGCCTCTATTCCGCACGTAAAGCCATCATGCAGCACTATCAGGCGCGTGGCATGCGTGACGTCACCGTCGAAGATATCTACATCGGCAATGGCGTTTCGGAGCTGATTGTGCAGGCGATGCAGGCATTACTGAACAGTGGGGACGAAATGCTGGTGCCCGCGCCGGATTATCCGCTGTGGACGGCGGCGGTCGCGCTCTCCGGCGGCAATGCGGTGCATTACCTGTGCGATGAGTCATCCGACTGGTTCCCGGACCTTGATGACATCCGCGCCAAAATCACGCCGCGCACCCGTGGGATCGTTATCATTAACCCGAACAACCCGACCGGCGCGGTTTATTCCAAAGAGCTGTTGATGGAGATCGTCGAGATCGCGCGGCAGAATGACCTCATTATTTTTGCCGACGAGATCTACGATAAGATCCTGTATGACGACGCCGAGCACCATTCCATCGCCGCGATGGCACCGGATCTACTGACCGTGACCTTTAACGGCCTGTCCAAAACCTATCGCGTGGCCGGTTTCCGTCAGGGCTGGATGGTTCTCAACGGGCCGAAGAAGCATGCGAAAGGTTATATCGAAGGGCTGGAAATGCTGGCATCGATGCGTCTTTGCGCCAACGTGCCGGCACAGCACGCCATTCAGACGGCGCTGGGTGGTTACCAGAGTATCAGTGAATTCATCATGCCCGGCGGTCGTCTGTATGAGCAGCGCAATCGCGCCTGGGAATTGATCAACGATATTCCAGGCGTCTCTTGCGTGAAACCACGCGGTGCGCTGTATATGTTCCCGAAAATTGACGCTAAACGCTTCAATATTCATGACGACCAGAAAATGGTGCTCGATTTTCTGTTACAGGAAAAAGTCCTGCTGGTTCAGGGTACAGCATTTAACTGGCCGTGGCCGGATCACGTGCGCATCGTCACTCTACCCCGCATCGACGACATAGAAATGTCGCTGAGCAAATTTGAACGTTTCCTGTCGGGATATCACCAGCTTTAATCCAAAAATCAACTGCCAGAATACTCTACATAATTCGCGTTGCAGGCAGGCGGCGACGCAGTGAATCCCCGGGAGCTTACACACGTAAGTGACTGGGGTGAATGACAAATCTGTCAGGAACAGATTTGAACATCGCGGAGCGACGGCCCGAAAGGGTGAGTCTCATGGATGAGACGAGTATTTGCATCCAGCGGTCTTCTCTGCGCACAATGACCTCCAGGTTGTCATCATGAAAAGGTCACTATGAAGCAGAGCCATTTTTTTGCCCACCTCTCCCGCCTCAAACTCATTAACCGCTGGCCTTTAATGCGCAATGTGCGCACAGAAAACGTCTCTGAGCACAGTCTCCAGGTCGCGATGGTGGCTCACGCGCTGGCGGCGATCAAAAACCGCAAGTTTGCCGGTCAGGTTAATGCCGAACGCATTGCGCTGCTGGCAATGTATCACGATGCGTCAGAAGTGCTGACCGGAGATCTGCCCACGCCGGTGAAATATTTCAATTCACAAATCGCCCAGGAATATAAGGCTATTGAGAAAATCGCTCAGCAGAAACTGGTCGATATGGTGCCCGATGAGCTGCGGGATATTTTTGCCCCGCTGATTGATGAACATGCGTATAGCGAAGAAGAAAAGTCGATTGTGAAACAGGCCGATGCGCTGTGTGCGTATCTGAAGTGTCTGGAAGAGTTGTCGGCAGGAAATAATGAATTCCTGCTGGCAAAGACGCGACTGGAAAGAACGCTGGAGTCACGTCGCAGCCCGGAGATGGATTACTTTATGGAAGTCTTCGTCCCCAGTTTCCACCTGTCTCTCGATGAAATTAGCCAGGACTCTCCGCTGTAACGGTTTGCCGGATGTGCGCCAGCGCATCCGGCAATGCGACACAACATTAAAACGGAAACAACATCGGGATCATCACCACACATACCACCATAACGATGATGGTGAACGGTACGCCCAGCTTAATAAAATCGCTAAAGCTGTAATTCCCTGGCCCTAACACCAGCGTGTTGACCGGTGATGAAACCGGCGTCATAAAGGCCGCCGACGCCGCCATCGCGATCACCATCGCAAACGGATAGGGGGAGACGCCCATCGATTTCGCCGCCGCCAGTGCAATCGGCGCCATTAATACCGCCGTCGCGGTATTTGAGATAAACAGGCCAATGGTCGCGCACAGCACAAACAGACAGCCCAGCATCATGTACGGGCCATAACCGCCTCCCACATCCATTAGCCCTTTCACCACCAGATCCACGCCGCCGGTTTTTTGCAGCGCCAGTGCAAAGGGCATCATGCCGACAATCAAAATAATGCTTGGCCAGTGAATGGCTTTATAGGCGCTTTCGGCGTCAATGCAGCGAAATTTCCCCATCAGCAGACAGGCAATAATCGCCGCGATGGGATTAGGAATTTCGTCAGTCAGCATTAGTGCGACCATCAACACCAGACAGAAAATCGCGTGCGGAGCCTGGCTGTGCGCCGGGGAGGCCTCGCTCACCTCTTCCGGCAGGTTAAGCGCGACAAAATCTCGCCCCTGCTTCGCCAGCATACCGATCAGTTTCCAGTTACCGACGACCAGGATGATATCGCCCATCAGCAGCGGCTCATCGGCAAGTGAGCCTTCGATCGCCACGCCGTCACGTTTCAGGCCAACTACATTCAGCCCGTAACGGGTACGAAAACCAATTTCCCGCACCGACTTGCCAATCAACTCCGATTCCGGGATCAGCGAGATTTCCGCCATTCCCACATCCAGCGCCTGGTCAGAGAAATACTCCCCACGCAGCACCATTGGCTCCAGCAATTGCTCGCTACAGAATTCACGGAGATCGACATCGGCGGCGGACATATCAATCAGCAACACGTCACGGGCGCGAAACTCCGAAACCCCATTCACGTTAACGATCACCCGCCGAAAACGCCGCCAGCGTTCGACGCCGATCACGTTGGCGCCATAGCGCTCACGCAGTTTGAGATCGTCGAGGCGTTGACCGATCATCGGTGACCCCGGACGAATCGCCAGTCGACGCGCCCGCCCGGTCAGGCGATATTCTTTGATCAGATCGCGAAAGGTGCGGCGTTTCCAGCCATCACGCTGCTGTTGCGGATCGTCGCCTTTGAGCATAAAACGCATCAGCAACATATAGATAATGCCCAGCACCAGCACGACCAGGCCAATAGGCGTGACGCTGAAGAAGCTGAAACCGGCGTGGCCTTCGCGCAACAATTCACTGTTAACGACCAGGTTTGGCGGGGTGGCCACCAGCGTCATCATGCCGCTGATAAGCCCGGCGAAACTGAGCGGCATCATCAGGCGCGACGGCGACGTTTGCATACGCATCGAGACGCTGAGTACCACGGGGATAAAGATTGCAACGACGCCGGTTGAACTCATAAACGCGCCCAACCCGGCAACGGTCAACATCAGCAGGACCAGCATTTTAATTTCGCTACTGCCCGCCATTTTCACCAGCCAGGTGCCCATGACAGTCGCCACGCCAGTGCGCACCAGTCCGTCGCCGATGATAAACAGAGCGGCGATCAACACCACGTTAGGGTCGCTGAAACCAGAGAAGGCTTCGGTGATGCTCAATGTTCCACTCAGAACAAAGGCTACAATGACCAACAGAGCTACCGCGTCCATACGCACTCTGCCCGTCGCAAACAAAATAACGGCAATCGCCAACAGCGAGAGAACCCAGATCAATTCACCGTTCACAACCTATCCTTGTCAGATGAGAAGATGGAATGATTCTGCCATAAAAAAGCCCCGACAAGCCGGGGCTAAATCATGATCAGGTATTTCTTAATACAACCACATCACCATTCGGTTGTTTGGTCACCGAAAGCTGCTCCAGGCTGGTCAGGATGAAATCGACCTCATCCAGACGCGGCGTGTCCGCCGGGGCATTCACCGCGATGACATGGCAGCCTGCGGCCAGTCCCGAGAGCACGCCCGCGGGGGCATCCTCCACCACCGCACATTCGTGCGGCGCTAAACCGAGCAGTTGCGCGCCCAACAGGTAGGCATCCGGCTCAGGCTTACCGCGTTTGACCCGCTCAGCGGTCACGAAAACCTCCGGCGCTGGCAGGTTAGCCACCTGATGACGTGCGCGCGCGACCGGCATCGACCCTGATGTCACAATCGCCCACGGGATCCCGGCCTTGTTCAGATGGTTAAGCAGCGCAACCGCACCAGGCAGCGCGGTGATGCCCGCCGTTTCTGTCGCTTCAATTTGCTCCAGACGCGTAAACTCCGCAGCGATTTCCGCCTCAGGCTTGCCCACCATGAAATGGCGCAAAGAGGTAATCGCCTGCTTGCCATGAACAAAACTCAACACGTCGTCATGCGTCAGCCCAAAACGATCGGCCCAGTTACACCATGCGCGTTCCACTGCAGGTAATGAGTCAACCAACGTTCCATCCAGGTCAAACAGAAAGCCCTTGCACTGCACGTTCACCTCCTCAGGCATTGATGATTTGGTTGATTTCGTTGGCGCTCAAATGATACTGACGTGGACAGGCATGCCACGCGCTTAACATCCGCTGGTATTTTTCCCACATTGGGGTCTGCGCGTTAAAACCGTGCGTGCCGGCATCAAAATGGGTGTAACGACCTTCCACATTCACCATAAAGCGAACATAGCCGAGGTAGCGCGCTTCCGTTGCGGCATCAAAACCCAGGAAGGTCACCCGGCGCTCATCAATGCTTTGCGCATCTTTCAGATTGGCCCAGGAGACGTGCAGAGCGTGATACATCTCCATGATGTCGATAACCGTACGACAGGTTTCCTCTTTCAGCTCGCCAAATTCCCGATCCAGCTCGCGCATTTGCAGACCGTAACCGCGTTCAATAATCGTCTGCAGACGACGATAACGCTCGGCGTTCGTCGGATCGAGCATAGTCATCATTTTGTATTGATTAGACAAAATAAGACGTTGAGCGTTGGTCATTTCCATTTGGGACTCCTGTATCACTCTACAACGGTGAAAAAAAAGAAGGCATTAATATGCCTTCTTTTATATGCGTAATCAGGGGGCAATTACAAATCATCAAGGAAAGTTTTATCCAGTTGTTTGAAAGCACGCTTAAGCGTGTCAGCTAACGCCTGGTAATCCGGCTTCCCTTCAACCGGGGAGAGCGCTTGTCCCGCCTCCTGCAATTTGCCCCTGACTTCATAGAACCAGTTCAGGATAGAGGGTGGCAGTGGCGTAACGGAACGTTTCCCTAACCACCACAGCCCCTGCATCGGCAGGCTGAGCGCAAACAACGCGGTGGCGACGGCAGGCCCTAACTGGCCACCCAATGCTATCTGCCAGCACAGGGTAAAGATGGCGATCGGCGGCATAAAACGGATCGCGTAACGTGTCATCCGTATCACGCGGTTCTCAACAAAGACGGGTGCAAGGCGCTTTTCCATTGGCCACGTCTTTGAGTAATGCTGCCCCCGACGAAAAAGGCTAAAAAAATTTACGGAGCGATGATCCGGCGTCGACATGGCTTACCTCAACTTCACATATAAAATTTCAAATATTTGTGCAAAACAACAACTATGTGGGACAACGTTCAAAACATTTTGTCATTGATACCCACTATCGGGTATCCTGTAGCGGCCTGTAAAAGGCCTGTAGTCCAAAATCATTGAGTCGTCAAATTTACATATAGTATGCCATTGGCTGAAAAATACGCAAAATGGCATAGACTCAAAGGTATTTCTTCCATCATGCCAAAAAAGACAACTGGCATGATGTTAATCATAAATGTCAGCGTCACACTGCGCTACGCTTTATGGCCCCTGACTTTTTTTAGCCACGTATCAATAATAGGTACTTCCATGTCGAGTAAGTTAGTACTGGTTCTGAACTGCGGTAGCTCCTCACTGAAATTTGCAATCATCGATGCAGTCAACGGTGAAGAGTACCTTTCTGGTTTAGCCGAATGTTTCCATCTCCCAGAAGCACGTATCAAATGGAAAATGGATGGCGGTAAACAAGAAGCGGCTTTAGGTGCAGGCGCCGCTCACAGTGAAGCGCTGAACTTTATCGTTAATACTATTCTGGCACAAAAACCAGAACTGTCTGCGCAGTTGACTGCAATCGGTCACCGTATCGTACACGGCGGCGAGAAGTATACCAGCTCCGTGGTTATCGATGACTCTGTTATTCAGGGCATCAAAGATTCTGCCTCTTTCGCACCGCTGCATAACCCGGCTCACCTGATCGGGATTGCAGAAGCACTGAAATCCTTCCCGCAGTTGAAAGACAAAAACGTGGCTGTGTTTGACACCGCGTTCCATCAAACCATGCCGGAAGAGTCTTACCTCTATGCCCTGCCGTACAGCCTGTACAAAGAACACGGCGTTCGTCGTTATGGCGCGCACGGTACCAGCCACTTCTTCGTGACTCAGGAAGCGGCAAAAATGCTGAACAAACCGGTAGAAGAACTGAACATCATCACGTGCCACCTGGGCAACGGGGGTTCTGTTTCTGCTATCCGCAATGGTAAATGTGTTGATACGTCTATGGGCCTGACCCCGCTGGAAGGTCTGGTGATGGGTACCCGCTCTGGTGACATCGACCCGGCAATCATTTTCCACCTGCACGACACGCTGGGCATGAGCGTTGATCAGATCAACAAGATGCTGACCAAAGAATCCGGCCTGCTGGGTCTGACCGAAGTGACCAGCGACTGCCGTTATGTTGAAGACAACTACGCAGACAAAGAAGACGCTAAACGTGCAATGGACGTTTACTGCCACCGTCTGGCGAAGTACATCGGCTCCTACACGGCGCTGATGGACGGTCGTCTGGACGCGGTTGTCTTCACCGGCGGTATCGGTGAGAACGCGGCCATGGTTCGCGAGCTGTCCCTGGGTAAACTGGGCGTGCTGGGCTTTGAAGTTGATCATGAACGTAACCTGGCTGCCCGTTTCGGCAAATCCGGTTTCATCAACAAAGAAGGTACCCGTCCTGCGGTGGTGATCCCAACCAACGAAGAACTGGTTATCGCGCAAGACGCCAGCCGTCTGACTGCCTGATTTCACACCGCCAGCTACACCCTAAATAATTCGAGTTGCAGGAAGGCGGCGACGTAGCGAATCCCCAGGAGCGTACACCAGTACGTGGCTGGGGTGAGTGAAGAAAGCTAACGCACATGCAACTTGAAGTATGACGGGAGCTGGTGGTGCCGTTTTGTAACCCGCCCAACGGGCGGTAACGAAAGAGGATAAACCGTGTCCCGTATTATTATGCTGATCCCTACCGGAACCAGCGTCGGCCTGACCAGCGTCAGCCTCGGCGTCATCCGCGCTATGGAACGCAAAGGCGTTCGTCTGAGTGTCTTTAAGCCAATCGCCCAGCCACGCGCCGGTGGCGATGCGCCAGACCAGACCACCGCTATCGTTCGTGCAAACTCTTCTGTCACTGCGGCTGAACCGCTGAAGATGAGCCACGTAGAGTCTCTGCTGTCCAGCAATCAGAAAGATGTGCTGATGGAAGAGATCATCGCAAACTACCATGCGAACACCAAAGACGCAGAAGTGGTACTGGTTGAAGGCCTGGTCCCAACCCGTAAACATCAGTTCGCGCAATCTCTGAACTACGAAATCGCTAAAACGCTGAACGCGGAAATCGTCTTCGTAATGTCTCAGGGCACCGATACGCCGGAACAGCTGAACGAGCGTATTGAACTGACTCGCAGCAGCTTCGGCGGCGCAAAAAATACCAACATCACCGGCGTTATCGTGAACAAACTGAACGCCCCGGTTGATGAACAAGGCCGTACCCGCCCGGATCTGTCCGAGATTTTCGATGACTCATCCAAAGCGCAAATCGTAAAAGTCGATCCGGCGCAGCTCACCGCAACCAGCCCGCTGCCGGTTCTCGGTGCAGTGCCGTGGAGCTTTGATCTGATCGCGACCCGTGCGATCGACATGGCGCGTCACCTGAATGCCACTATCGTCAACGAAGGCGACATCAATACGCGTCGCGTGAAGTCTGTAACCTTCTGTGCGCGTAGCATTCCGCACATGCTGGAACACTTCCGTGCCGGTTCCCTGCTGGTCACCTCCGCTGACCGTCCGGACGTGCTGGTTGCCGCGTGTCTGGCCGCGATGAACGGCGTTGAAATCGGCGCCCTGCTGCTGACCGGCGGTTACGAAATGGATGCGCGCATCTCTAAACTGTGTGAACGCGCTTTCGCAACCGGCCTGCCGGTATTCATGGTGAACACCAACACCTGGCAAACTTCTCTGAGCCTGCAGAGCTTCAACCTGGAAGTGCCGGTTGACGATCACGAGCGCATCGAGAAAGTTCAGGAATACGTGGCAAACTACATTAACGCAGACTGGATCGAGTCTCTGACCGCCACCTCTGAGCGTAGCCGTCGTCTGTCTCCGCCTGCCTTCCGTTATCAGCTGACCGAACTGGCGCGTAAAGCCGGTAAACGCGTTGTGCTGCCAGAAGGCGACGAACCGCGTACCGTGAAAGCGGCAGCCATCTGTGCTGAACGTGGTATCGCAACCTGCGTGCTTCTGGGTAACCCGGAAGAGATCAACCGCGTTGCGGCGTCTCAGGGCGTTGAACTCGGCGCTGGCATCGAAATCGTGGACCCGGAAGTGGTTCGCGAAAGCTATGTCGCGCTTCTGGTTGAACTGCGTAAGAGCAAAGGCATGACCGAAACTGTTGCCCGCGAACAGCTGGAAGACAACGTGGTTCTCGGTACGCTGATGCTGGAACAAGACGAAGTTGACGGTCTGGTATCGGGTGCCGTTCACACCACGGCTAACACCATCCGTCCGCCGCTGCAGCTGATCAAAACTGCGCCAGGCAGTTCACTGGTTTCCTCCGTATTCTTCATGCTGCTGCCGGAACAGGTTTACGTTTACGGCGACTGCGCGATCAACCCGGATCCGACCGCTGAGCAGTTGGCAGAAATTGCTATCCAGTCTGCTGACTCTGCCATTGCCTTTGGTATCGAACCGCGCGTCGCGATGCTCTCCTACTCCACCGGCACCTCTGGTGCGGGTAGCGACGTAGAGAAAGTGCGTGAAGCAACCCGTCTGGCGCAGGAAAAACGTCCTGACCTGATGATCGACGGTCCGCTGCAGTACGATGCCGCCGTGATGGCTGACGTTGCAAAATCCAAAGCGCCGAATTCTCCGGTTGCCGGTCGCGCTACCGTGTTCATCTTCCCGGATCTGAACACCGGTAACACCACCTACAAAGCGGTACAGCGTTCTGCCGACCTGATCTCCATCGGTCCGATGTTGCAGGGTATGCGCAAGCCGGTGAACGACCTGTCCCGTGGCGCGCTGGTTGACGATATCGTCTACACCATCGCCCTGACTGCGATTCAGTCTTCACAACAGCAGTAAGTTGTCTCTGCTGGGCCCAGACGGGCCCGGTCAAAAGCCGGGAATCATTATGATTTCCGGCTTTTTTATTGCCGTTTTTGGCAATGCAACATCTGATTTATTTGCTTAACTGCGCTGTATCAATGAATAACCATTCGCCTGTTTGCATACTTAGCCTCTTTGCTTTGCAACAGGAATAGTCTTTCATGTCTGCAGTAACCGAAACACAACCAACCAGAAAATGGGCCATGCCCGACACGTTGGTCATTATTTTCTTTGTCGCCATTTTAACCAGCCTTGCGACCTGGGTTGTCCCCGTCGGGATGTTCGACAGCCAGGAGGTGCAATATCAGGTAGATGGTCAGACAAAAACCCGTAAAGTGGTCGATCCCCACTCTTTCCGTATTCTGACCAACGAGGCCGGTGAAGCGCAGTATCATCCGGTTAAGTTCTTCACTACCGGCGAGGAAAGCCCGGGCCTGATGAACTTCCCGTTCGAAGGGCTGACCTCCGGCTCTAAATTCGGTACCGCCGTCGGTATCATCATGTTTATGCTGGTGATTGGCGGCGCGTTTGGCATCGTCATGCGCACGGGAACTATTGATAACGGCATCCTGGCGCTAATCCGTCATACCAAGGGCAACGAGGTGCTGTTTATCCCGGTGCTGTTTATTCTCTTTTCGCTGGGCGGCGCGGTGTTCGGCATGGGGGAAGAGGCGGTTGCCTTTGCGATCATCATCGCACCGCTGATGGTGCGGCTGGGTTATGACAGTATCACTACTGTATTAGTGACCTATATTGCGACGCAAATTGGCTTTGCCAGTTCGTGGATGAACCCCTTCTGCGTGGTGGTCGCGCAGGGCATTGCCGGCGTACCGGTTCTCTCCGGTTCCGGTCTGCGCATCGTGGTATGGGTTATTTCGACGCTGATCGGCCTGACGTTTACGCTGGTCTATGCCTCGCGGGTGAAAAAGAATCCGCTTCTGTCACGCGTGCATGAATCGGATCGTTTTTTCCGCGAACAGCAAGATGACGTTGTCGAGCGGCGCTTCACAATCGGCGACTGGCTGGTGCTGCTGGTTCTGACCGGGGTGATGGTTTGGGTGGTCTGGGGCGTTATCGTCAACGCGTGGTTTATCCCAGAAATAGCCAGCCAGTTCTTCACTATGGGCCTGGTCATTGGCATTATCGCCGTTGTCTTCCGCCTTAACGGCATGACGGTCAACATTATGGCCTCCTCTTTCACCGAAGGCGCCCGCATGATGATCGCCCCCGCCCTGCTGGTAGGTTTTGCCAAAGGAATTCTACTGCTGGTAGGCAACGGCGAAGCAGGTGACGCCAGCGTGCTCAATACGCTGTTGCACAGCATTGCCAACGGTATCAGCGGACTCGACAACGCCGTTGCCGCGTGGTTTATGCTGCTCTTCCAGGCGGTGTTTAATTTCTTTGTGACTTCAGGATCGGGCCAGGCAGCGCTGACCATGCCGCTGTTAGCGCCGCTCGGCGATCTGGTAGGCGTTAACCGTCAGGTCACCGTACTGGCATTCCAGTTTGGCGATGGCTTTAGCCACATCATCTACCCGACCTCTGCATCACTGATGGCGACATTAGGCGTCTGTCGGGTGGATTTCCGTAACTGGCTGAAAGTGGGTGCGACGCTGCTGGGGTTGCTGTTCATTATGTCCAGTGTGGTAGTGATTGGCGCGCAGATCATGGGATACCACTAAAAGATAAAAGGAGCCGCTTATGGCTCCTTTTTACTGTTGAGTTCAGAAAGAACGTTACTCCGCCTCTTCCTGCTTTTCCTGTTGTGACTCTGACCTTGCGGTTTCATTTTTAGCGTTACGGGTCATCCACAGCGCCAGCGCCTTCAGAGAATCGGGCGTGAATTCATCACAACGGGCGGTAATTTCTTCCGGCGTCAGCCAGCATACTTCGCTGACCTCTTCTTCCTGCAAGGCAAACGGGCCGTGCGACACACAACTGAACAGCGCGCCCCAGACGCGACAGTTCTTATCTTCAAAGTAGAACTGGCCGTGCTCGGCGAATGGCACACCGGCGATGCCTAACTCTTCTTCTGCTTCACGACGGGCAGAGTCCAGCAGTTGTTCGTCAGCCTGCACAACGCCACCGGCAGTGGCATCTAACATGCCGGGTAAAAAGTCTTTTGTCTCGGTACGACGTTGCACCAGTATTTTGCCCATTCCGTCATGTACAACAATATAGGTCGCACGATGACGCAGGCCCTGCGCTCGCATCTGTTCCCGGCTGGATTGTGCAATGACTTCGTTGTCTTCATTCACAATATCCACCCATTCCGTACTTGCCAAACGACGCTGTTCCACCATCAGGAAACCTTCTTTTTCTGGCGCTCTTACGGCGCATTTACATATGTGGGGGTAAATTACGAATTAATCGCGACCTGCGCAATAATACTTTGATCATTGAGTGCGATAACGCTCAAAACATTATCGTCCAGCAGGCCATAACTGGCCTGATAACCACCTTTCGGAATGCTTACTGAACCCGGGTTAAAGTGATAAATATCGCCTCTTTTTTCTGCCACCGGCAGATGCGTATGCCCGTATACCAGGACGTCGCCGGCCCGCAGTGTCGGCTGGTTATCCGGCCCAAAGAGATGACCGTGAGTCAGAAACAGCCGCTGATTTTCCAGCAGCACCTGCTGCCAGGGCGCGGTTATTGGAAACTGCAGCAGCATCTGATCCACCTCGCTATCACAATTTCCCCGCACCGCGATAATCTGCGCCGCCTGTTCATTGAGTCGCTCAGCGACCTGAGCGGGCGCGTAGCCTTCGGGTAACGCATTTCGCGGCCCGTGGTTGAGGACATCACCCAGGATCACCAGCCATTGCGCGCCACTCTGTGAAAACAGAGTCAGCACGCGTTCTGTGGCTGGCAAGGCCCCATGAATATCGGATGCAAACATCAGTTTCATCATATGCTCCGTGTCATCAAAAACCGCATTATGATACTGGATAACAGACGTTTTATCAGCCTGAACGCTTCGCGGAAAGCGCAATATAACGCTGGACAGAGGCGCGTTGCCACTGAAATGCTGCATATTCCGCCAGTCGCTCCGGAACGTCGTCGCCATTGAGGACCAGACGATTGAGCATCAGGGCTAAATCGGTATCAGCCAGACACCATTCACCGAAAAGATTTGGCATGTCGTGTGCCAGTAGATTCCCCGCCGTGGCGAACAGTTTTTCCGCACTGGCTTTCCCCGCCTCACTCAGTGGCCCTTTTTTCACTCCGCCGAAAACGACATCCGTCGGACGCTCTTCTCGAATGGGCATTAAATCACTACGCAACCATGCCTGTATCTGCCGCGCACGCGCACGCTTTTGCAGATCGTGAGGATAGATTCGCTCCCAGGTGGGCGGCGCAAAGCTGTCTTCCAGATATTCCGCAATCGCGGAGGACTCGCTTAGCTCAAAACCATCGATTTCCAGCAACGGCACCCGACGAGTCAGTGCATAACCCTGCCAGCCCGGTTGTAGATGCTCACCGTTGTTAAGATCGACGGTTTTCAGACTAAACGGCAATCCCTTTTCCTGCAAAGCGACATACGCGGAGAGCACGTAGGGGGAGAAATAGTTTGCATCGGACCACAGCGTGATGTTGGGGTTACTCATGGCATCCTCGTCGTTATTAGGCTTTTCTCCCAACATAGAGGGTCTTTCGCTCGCTGTCACCTGATGAAAACTCACACAGCACGACAGGCTTTCTATACTTGTGGTTGGCTTATCCGATAAATACGTTGTGGAGCTGAAATGATCGACCTCTATTACGCCCCGACACCCAATGGGCACAAGATTACCCTCTTCCTTGAGGAAGCCGCGCTGGACTACCGATTAATTAAAGTGGATATCAGTAAGGGTAATCAGTTTCGCCCCGATTTCCTCGCCATTTCACCCAACAACAAAATCCCCGCCATCGTCGATCATGCTCCGATCGATGGCGGCGCACCGCTCAGCCTGTTTGAGTCGGGCGCCATTTTGCTCTATCTGGCAGAAAAGAGCGGCCTGTTGCTTAGCGGCGAATTGCGCGAGCGCCATACCACGCTGCAATGGCTGTTCTGGCAGGTGAGTGGACTAGGGCCAATGCTCGGTCAGAATCACCATTTCAACCACTTCGCCCCGCAGGCCATCCCCTACGCTATTGAGCGCTATCAGGTAGAAACACAACGGCTGTATAACGTCCTCAATAAACGGCTGGAAACGTCGCCGTGGCTGGGCGGCGAGCATTACAGCATTGCCGATATCGCCTGCTGGCCGTGGGTGAACGCCTGGCAGCGTCAGCGCGTCGAGCTGGACATGTTTCCCGCCGTGAAGAATTGGTTTGAGCGCATTCGCAATCGGCCCGCCACGGCGCGCGCAATGATACTGGCGCAACAGGATCCTGCGAGTGCAAAAGGATAACGCGACCGGGTTCTCGTGTATCATGCGAGAGTTCATACATGGAGGAGACCTGCAATGTCACATCATGACGCTATAATTCGTATAAAAAACCTTCGCTTACGCACTTTCATCGGCATTAAAGAGGAAGAGATCAATAACCGCCAGGATATTGTCATCAACGTTGCGATTCACTATCCGGCGGACAAGGCTCGCGTCAGCGAAGATATCAATGATGCGTTGAATTACCGCACGATCACCAAAAATATCATCCTGCACGTTGAGAACAATCGCTTCTCATTGTTAGAAAAATTAACCCAGGATGTGCTCGATATCGCACGCGAACACCACTGGGTCACTTATGCTGAAGTGGAAGTCGACAAACTACACGCGTTGCGTTATGCCGATTCCGTCTCCATGACGTTGAGCTGGCAGCGCTAATCGCCATCACGGGAGGCTGCATGAAGATACTGGTAACCGGAGGGACTGGCCTTATCGGAGGGCACCTGGTCCCGCGCCTGCAGGAACTGGGTCATCAGGTGACCGTACTGACCCGCCGCCCCGATAACGCCCGGGGAAAGCTCAATGACCGGGTGACACTGTGGGATACGCTGGAAGATAAGCAGAATCTCGACGGCATAGACGCGGTGATTAACCTGGCCGGAGAGCCCATTGCTGACAAGCGCTGGACGACTGAGCAAAAAGAACGCCTGTGTCAGAGTCGTTGGCGCATCACCCAGAAACTGGCGGACCTCATCAACGCCAGTGAAATGCCGCCATCGGTTCTGATTTCCGGTTCTGCCGCTGGTTATTATGGCGATCTGGGCGAAGTGGTTGTCACGGAGGAAGAACCGCCGCATAACGAATTCACTCATAAGCTTTGCGCTCGCTGGGAGCAAATTGCCTGCGAGGCGCAAAGCGACAAAACGCGCGTATGCCTGCTGCGTACCGGTGTAGTGCTGGCACCAAAGGGGGGTATCCTCGGCAAAATGATCCCGCCGTTTCGCCTGGGCCTCGGAGGCCCCATTGGCAACGGCCGCCAGTATCTGGCCTGGATTCACATTGATGATATGGTCAATGCGATCCTCTGGCTGCTGGATAACGACCTGCGCGGGCCGTTCAACATGGTCTCCCCCTATCCGGTACGCAATGAGCAATTTGCTCATGCGCTGGGACATGCCCTGCAACGGCCAGCCATTCTTCGCGTACCGGCAACCGTGATTCGCCTGCTGATGGGCGAATCATCAGTGCTGGTGCTGGGTGGGCAGCGCGCCCTGCCCAAACGACTGGAAGCCGCCGGATTTCCCTTTCGTTGGTATGACCTTGAAGAAGCGCTGGCGGATGTCGTTCGCTAACGTCTTCCCTGTTCACTCTCGCCATTCCGGTGGTAAGGTAGTCTCACTGGCTCCCGGAATGGCGATTTTATGGCACGACTCACAACCGAACGACTGACGCTTTCCCCGTTTCAACCCACAGACTGGCCCTTTTTCCTCGCGCTTCGTGAAAATCCGGACATCATGCGTTTTATGGGCAACCTCTGCCCGGAACGCGAAACGCGTTTGCTGTTTGCGCGTCGCCTTACCTCAAAACACACCTTCGTGATCCGCCAGCATCACGATGCCACGCCGCTGGGCGACATTGGCTTACAGATCAGCCATCATTTTCCGCAGGAAGCCGATATTGGTTATTGCGTCATCCCCGCCGTCCAGGGACGCGGTATCGCCAGCGAGGCCGTTCGTGCCGTCTGCGACTATGCCTTCCGCGAAGCTGGCGTGAAAGCCATCAACGCCTGGGTGCTTGCCGAGAATCGGGGTTCAGTCCGCCTGCTGGAAAAGCTGGGATTTGTGCGTACGCAGGTGCTGGAGAAAGCGTTTGAGGTCAACGGTATCCACTATGACGACTGGGGATACCGTCTGGAGAGTGCGTGAGGTTTACCGTCTATCGACGCGAGAAAGCCTTATGCACGTGTTGCGGTAAGCTCGTCAACGGGAAGACCGGTTATCCTGGCGACGGTGTGGGCATCAATACCGTCCGCCACAACCGTGATGTCAACCAGCGGGAAGGCGGCGGTATAAAGCTGTATAGCGGAAAGCCACTCGCAAAAAAGCCAGGAGGCCGTGTTGCCATTCCCGGCTTACCCTGACGATACGCGTAAACCCGTTACTTCAGCGACCCTTTCAGGAACTGTTGCAGGCGTGGACTTTGTGGATTACCGAAAAGTTGCTCTGGATTGCCCTCTTCTTCGATTTTCCCCTGATGCAAGAAAATCACGTGGCTGGAGACATGACGGGCAAAACCCATTTCGTGCGTCACTACCACCATCGTTTTCCCCTCTTCTGCCAGTTGCTGCATGATACGCAGCACCTCGCCGACCAGTTCAGGATCCAACGCCGAGGTCGGTTCATCAAAGAGCAACACTTCCGGCTCCATCGCCAGGGCGCGCGCAATCGACACGCGCTGCTGCTGACCACCAGAAAGATGCACCGGGTATTTCCCCTGGGCACGCTCATCAATGCCGACTTTCGCCAGGTATTTGACTGCCCGTTCACGGGACTCCTGTTTGCTCAGACCCAGTACCTGAATCGGCGCTTCCATGACGTTCTCCAGCACCGTCATGTGGCTCCACAGGTTAAAGTGCTGAAACACCATCGTCAGGCGGGTACGCAGTAAACGAAGCTGATTTTTATCCGCTACCTTCAATTGACCGTCTTTGTCACGCACCAGGTTGATGTTCTGGCCGTTAACCACAATCGATCCTTCACTCGGTTTTTCGAGGAAGTTAATGCAGCGCAAAAACGTACTTTTCCCCGAGCCTGATGAGCCAATAATACTGATCACATCGCCGGCGTTGGCTTGCAGTGAAACCCCTTTCAGCACTTCGTGTTCGCCGTAGCGTTTGTGCAAATCGATAACGTTTAATTTATTCTCAGACATCGTGTTACCCGAATTATTTAGAGGAAACATGCTGCAACCAGCGCCTTTCCGCACGGCGGAACAGGCTTATCAGGACATACGATATGATTAAGTACAGCACGGCGGCAATACCGAAGGCGGTAAAGGGCTGATAGGTCGCCGAGTTAATATCACGGGCGATTTTCAGCAGATCTGGAACCGTTGCCGTGAAAGCCAGCGCCGTGGAGTGCAGCATTAAAATGACCTCGTTGCTGTACGCGGGTAACGCGATACGCAGCGCCGAAGGCAGAATAATGCAACGATACATTTTGAATGAGGAGAAGCCATACGCGCGCGCAGCCTCAATCTCACCGTGCGGAACAGAACGGATGGCCCCGGCGAAAATCTCTGTGGTATAGGCGCACGTGTTCAGCGTCAGCGCCAGAACGGTACAGTTCAGACCACTGCGGAAGAAGGCATTCAGAAAATCGGTGCCTTTGACTATCTCCAGCGTGTACATCCCTGAATAGAACACCAGTAGCTGAACGTACAATGGCGTCCCGCGGAAAATATAGGTAAACAGCCAGATGGGAAACTGGATGAACTTGTTACTGGAGACGCGACCAATCGCCAGGATCACCGCCAGAATGCCACCCATCACCACGGAGGAAATCAGTAGCCACAGCGTAATCGCCACGCCCGTAAACCGGTAGCCATCCGTCCACAACAGGGATTTCCAGTACTCCTGAATAATCTCAATCACAGGTCAGCCCTCTTCACACCGACGGAGTAACGGCGCTCAAGGAACAGCAGCACACCATTGGAAACCGTAGTAAATACCAGATAGATAAGCCCGCAGACGATGGCGAAATAGAATGGCTCCCAGGTGCTCTTCCCGGCCAGTTGCGTGGCTTTGACCACATCTTCCAGACCGAGCAGCGAGACCAGCGCCGTCGCTTTAAGGATCACCTGCCAGTTGTTACCAATCCCCGGCAGCGCATAACGCATCATCGCCGGGAACATAATGCGGCGAAAGGTTTGTGAAGAGGTGAAACCAAAGGCGGTTGCCGCTTCAATATGTCCTTTGGGGACGGCCATAAAGGCACCGCGGAAGGTTTCCGTAAAATATGCGCCATAAATAAAGCCAAGCGTAATAATACCGGCAACCATCGGATCGATATCAATCTGGCTGATGCCTATCGCATCGGTTACAGCGTTGAGCGCAATCTGCAGACCGTAAAAAATCAGCAGCATGAGCACCAAATCCGGCACCCCGCGAATAAGGGTGGTATAACCTTCGAAAATAAGCCCCGTCACCCGGTTTTGCGAGAGTTTAGCTCCCGCCCCGACGAGGCCGATCAGAACGGCCAGCACCACGGAACTGAGGGCCAGTTCCAGCGTGACAATTGCGCCCTGTAAAATAACACCTGAAAACCCGTACAACATGCTGCCTGTCCTGTCGTGAGTGGCGAGTTAGAAGCCTCTTTTGACGTCATGACACACTTCATTGATGCCGGATGGCACTACGCTTATCCGGCCTACAAGAACATCGTCGTAGGCCGGATAAGGCGGAGCCGTCATCCGGCATAAAGTCTGTCAAACATCTTCGGGCTTTATCTGCACCTGCGGGGATTAACCGCCATAAACATCAAAATCAAAGTATTTCTTCGCCAGCTTCTCGTAAGTTCCGTCAGCGCGCATTTCTGCAAACGCTTTGTTCAGGGCTTCGCGCAGTTCATTATCTTCTTTGCGCAGCCCCATACCGGTCCCTACACCAAACAGTTTCTCGTCTTTTACAGACGGGCCGCCGAATTTGTAATCTTTGCCAACCGGTTGCTTCAGGAAACCTTCGCTCGCAGCGACTTCGTCCTGGAATGCGGCATCAATACGCCCGGCAGTCAGGTCGGAGTAAATATTGTCCTGGCCCTGATACGACACGATCTCAATGCCTTTTGGCGCCCAGTGTTCGTTACCAAACGTCTCCTGAGTGGTGCCCTGCAGCACACCGACGCGTTTGCCTTTCAGTGACTCAACGGTTGGCTGAATGTCCGATGAATTGGCCACGACCAGACGCGAGTCAGCTGCATAAAGTTTGTCGGTGAAGGCGATTTCCTGCTGACGCTTTTCAGTAATCGAAAGCGAGGACATGATCGCGTCGATTTTCTTCGCTTTTAACGACGGGATCAGCGCATCCAGCGGGTTCTCAACGAAGGTACATTGCGTATTAATACGTTTGCACAGCTCTTTCGCCAGATCGATATCAAAACCCACCAATTCACCCTGCGCATTCTTCGACTCAAACGGAGCGTAGGTCGGATCGGTACCGATACGAACTTTTTGCGGAATGGCGGCAAAGGCTGCGGTAGCACTGGAGAAAGCCAGGACCAGAGAAAGAGATAACACCAGTTTTTTCATAACTATCCTCAACAGACTGTCTTTTATAGGGGATGTTTACAGGACCAGGTGCAGTTATCGTGCCATTAATCGGGTCGACAAGGCAAAACATTCTGCCCTGCCACCCGGTTTATTTTGCATGAAAAGCGCTTAAATATGCACTTCCGCTCTGTTCACCCGCAATAATTGCACCATAACGGTGCATTTAACCCGTCTCGCACCGCAATGGCTAACCCGAACGGTGCAATCAGGTCCCCGTATTCAGGTATCAGTCGCCGTAGACGTTAAAGTCAAAATACTTTTTCGCCATCTTGTCGTAAGTGCCATCCTGGCGCAGATCGGCCAGCGCCTTATCAAAGGCGGCTTTCAGTTCAGCATCGTCTTTACGTAAACCGACGCCCGTGCCGTCGCCGAAGTACTTTTTATCCTTCACGGAAGGACCGGCAAAAGCATAGTCTTTGCCCGCAGGCTGTTTGAGGAAACCTTCGCTGGCGGCAACTTCGTCCTGCAATGCCGCATCAAGACGACCCGCCGTCAGGTCTGAGTAAATCAGATCCTGGTTCGCATAGGCCACCACATCCACGCCCTTGCTACGCCAGGTGTCATTGGCATAGGCCTCCTGAGTGGAGCCTTGTAACACGCCAACATGCTTACCTTTCAGCGCGTCAAGCGTTGGTTGAATCGGGGAACCTTTCGCCGCGATCAGACGCGAATCCGCCGCGTACAGTTTGTCAGAGAAGGCAATTTCCTGCTGGCGCTTATCGGTAATGGAGAGCGAAGAGATAATGGCATCAATTTTCTTCGCTTTAAGCGACGGGATCAGTGCATCAAAATCACTGGCGACCCAGGTACATTTGACCTGCATACGCTTACACATCTCATTGCCCAGATCGATATCAAAGCCGATGAAGTCGCCTTTGGCATCTTTCGAAGAGAATGGTGCGTAGGTGGTATCCGTACCAATGCGCACCGTTTGCGGCAGCGCGGCATAGCTGGATGCTGTAGCAGAAAGACCAATCAGCAATGACAGAGCGAGAATTGACTTCTTCATACATAACCCTCAAGTGGAATGACTTTATTATGTTTTACGTTGTGTTGTGTGTTTGCAGGCTTTTTCATGCAGGTCTTATGCCATTTTCGCGCCGCTCGGGATATTCGACGTTAAATATGTTAATAAAACGTTGCAATATTGTCCTGATGTTGAAGATAGCAGGTCTGACGGATGAACCGCAGCGTTTCGAATGGATTTAGCGAATTAAATGTTGAGGATATGATCGCGGTTACAAAATTGCCCTGAAACAGGGCAATTGATGCAAAAAGGCACGCCGACGGGGCAATGTTATGCCCCCTGCCAGCGGGTAAAAAGGTCCTGCGGGAGGGCGATATCAAACTGATCGAGAACGCGATTAACTGTCTGATTTATCACATCATCCAGCGTCTGTGGACGATGATAAAACGCCGGAACTGGCGGCATAATGACCGCACCAATTTCCGCCGCCTGGGTCATTAAGCGCAAATGCCCAAGATGGAGCGGCGTTTCCCGAACGCACAGCACCAGCGGGCGGCGCTCTTTTAACACCACGTCTGCCGCGCGGGTCAACAGGCCATCGGTATAGCTGTGAACGATGCCAGAAAGCGTTTTAATTGAACACGGCAGGATAACCATTCCGGCGGTCTGAAAAGAGCCGGAAGAGATACTGGCGGCGATATCGCGCGCATCGTGCGTCACGGCGGCGAGCGCCTGAACATCACGCAGCGATAAGTCAGTCTCGAGAGAAAGCGTCTGGCGGGCGGCCTGGCTCATGATCAGATGCGTTTCAACATCCGGTACATCGCGCAAAACCTGTAACAGTCGCACGCCGTAAATGGCGCCGCTGGCGCCGCTGATCCCTACTATGAGTCGTTTCATTTTTTCTTTCCGTCACACGATGCGCTAACTGTGCCGTATTTCTGTATCTCAGACAACCCAGAATCGTTGACGCCTTCAGCCCGCAAAGTTGGCCTGAGTCGATACCATGAAATAAGAATACTCACCATAAAGGCTAATTCTACCAGCATGATCACCATGCCTTCCTCGCTGAACCAGGTTCCAACCATAATGGCAAAGTTTGTAGCAATAACAAACCTGGCTATCCATGGGAAAAACGGTGAACGATAGCGCAGCAAACTGCGATCATACTTCCCGTCATGTATCGCTTTGCGGAACTGGTACTGGCACCAGCCAATCGTTATCCATGCCAGGCAACCCACCTGGCCGGTGCTGGCAATCAGATAGATGTAGAATTCCTGTGCGGGAATGTATCGGGTCAACATTGAAACCAGCGCCAGAATAACCGTGAGCAGAATCGCGTTGACGGGGACACCGCTGGCGTTAGTTTTACTGAAACCGCGCGGGGCAAATCGATCGCCGGACATTGACCACAACATGCGTGAGCTGGCATAAATTGCCGAGTTTGCCGCTGAAACAGCAGCAGAGAAAATGACAAGCGTCATCAATACTTCTGCCCCAGGGATTCCTACATGCGAGAAAACCCACACAAAGGGACTCCTTCCGTCAGGCACACTTTCCTGCGGATAGACCAGTGCCAGAACGGCAATTGCCAGACCATAAAACAGGATGATCCGCATGCCGATACCCAGAATCACCTTGGGCAACACCGTGTGCGGCGACTCCGTCTCTCCCGCCGCATTTCCGACCAGTTCAACCCCCTGAAAGGAGTAGATCACTATCGTCATACAGATCAGAATTTGCTCCCATCCATGGGGAAACCAAAGACCTGCGCTTTTCAGCGTCGGATGCCAGTTGCCCTCGCCTGACAGCGAGAACATCATGACAACACCTGCGCCGATGAAAAGTACGATAGCGAAGACCTTTATGGCTGAGAGCCAGTACTCACATTCACCAAAGCTTTTTGCCGAACACAGATTTATCAGCGTCAGAATGACAAGGATGATAAGACAGAAGAAGTGAACAGGAATGATCGGAAAAAATTGATGAGCAATGAAACCTGCAGCCGTCAGGTCTGCGGCAAGAGAAAACACCCAGCTCAGCCAGTATAACCACCCAATGGTATAGCTCCAGATGGGATTAGGCAGAAACATCAATGCGTAATGCTGAAATGAACCAGAATGGGGAAACGCGCAGGATAACTCCCCCAGACACATCATCGTTGCCAGCATAATGGCACCAGCAAACAGGTAAGCCAGTAATGTTCCCGCAGGTCCAACGCTGTTGAGCGGTTCAGCAATACCAATAAACAGGCCCGTACCGATGGTGCCGCCCAGCGACATCATGAGCAAATGACGCTTTTTAAGATTTCGGCGCAATCCACTGTCAGACTTGGCTGGCGGCAATTCTTGCAGGGTACTCATGGTTACTCCCCGTCTCAGATAAGGTCGGAGACACCGCCATAGACACATTACTATGGCGGCAGTGGCTTAGCGCACAAACCTTGTCGCGACGCCCTTCGTCTGACAGGCCATCAACAGTCCCGTGTAGTCCAGTTCAAAGCGTATGACATCTCCAACTTTCAGCGATTGCCCGCAATCTTCAATATCCACCAGCGTATGGTCACTGGTCTGTCCCAGAATGGTAATCCGGTCATCACAGGGCACACAGTTATCCGATGGCACATCCTGGCGACCAAAGGCCAACAATGCTCGCTGGCGAACACCATGATCAACAAACGTCTTGCTTTGCAGGAATGCGTCGACCCCCAGCTCTCCGACGGGAACGGTCGGTTTGCTGTTGAGCTCAATAATTTCCGCTTCCAGGACATACATGTCGCAACACGCTTTTTCCACCGGTTTGGCCGAGTGATGGAATTCGTCCAGATACGTCATTTCGACATATTCAATCCCGAATTCGTGCAACCCGCCGATGCGCAGGTGGTTCAGCCCCCGGGGCCAAATGCCTTTGTCCAACAAATGATAGCTGGTGCAATTACCGGCCGAGAGTCGGCGCACTGACACGCCGCTATCACGCTCCACCTGTGCGGCCAGTGACAGAAAATCCTCGCCATTTTTCACCGTTGGCAGGACTGTGCCGTAACAGTTGAAGTTGGTGCCCAATCCATATAACTCCAGGCACGGTAGCTCTCTGATGAGCCGAACGGTGTTCAGGATCTGCGGGTAGTCTGTGAACCAAATCCCTTCGCGTAGATCGCCCATATCGATCATTAGCAATACCTGATGCGTTTTCCCCTGTCGCTGAGCTTCTTGCGACAATGCACGCAGGATGACAGGTTCACTGTTCAGGCTGATATCCGCATAGCGGATAACATCTTCGATTTCACTCAGACAAGGACTACGGAGCAAACAGGTTGTACAGCCAATCTCACGAATCTTCTGGAGATTATAGGTCCGCGATTCTGCAATCACCTGAATACCGCCATCAAACACGGCTTGCGCGGTTTCAACACAACCATCAAAAACTTTGTTAACCGCCATGACGTCAATCCCGCTACTGGCGAGCAAGGCTTTTTCTGTTCGGGCATTTTCTTCCAGCTTACGTAAGTTGATTTCCAGCGTTGGTCTGTACATTTTATCGTCCTCCCGCCACGTTCAGACGGGCATTGCGTTTCTGCGCCCGGTGATAGATCCATTCCGCCACGACAACAGCCAACAACGCGCCCACGATGATCTTGCCGGCATACTGGAAGTACCCCCCCATATCAATTTGTGAAGGCGGGATAAACAGCAGCGCGACAGCAAATGCAATAGAGATAAATCCAAGCGCGGGAAGTACAGCGGGTAACACTTTGCCCGGGATTTTGAAACTTCTCGGCGTGTCTGGTTGAGTCTGACGCAGTCGCCAGAACGCCGGGAACATCACCAGATAGGGAATGAAATAGGTAATGGTTGTCAGTGCAGTCAACATCCAGTATGCCGCTGCAACGCTTGGGGAAATAAACGTTGAGAAACACAATACGGTAACGATAATCGCCTGCACGATCAGGGCGAAAGCCGGTGTTTTCCAAACCGGGTGCAGCCGAGCGATCCGATCACCCAACAGGTTATCCTCCCGGGAGGCTTCCTGAAGCATGTAGATAGGCCCCACCAGCCACGAGTTAATCTGTCCTAACGCACCAAAAAACATACAGATAGCCATAACCGGAATCAGCCAGGGCATATGTAAGGTATCCGCTGCGGCATGCATCGCCTGCATCACACCCGCGACAATATCCGTTTTCCCGGCAGGCAACAGGGTGTTCAGCGCCCAGGTCCCCACCATGTAAATCCCCACAATGACAGCGGCCGAAACGGCCATCGCCCGCGGAAAATCACGCTGTGGGTTACGTGTACGCCCGGCAATCATGGGCGCAACTTCCAGACCGGCAAACGCAAACATCATACTGGACAGAAAAACGATCGTGTCCCAGTGGCTCAGATCCGGGATCCAGTTTTCCGCCGTGGTGTAGTCTGTTTGCATACTGTGTCCGGTACACAACCAGACCACGGCCAGTAAAATCAAAATAGTGGAAGGAATAAACACCCCGCACCAGGCGCTGACACTATTAATAATTTTGGTCCATTCCATCCCGCGAATATTCATCAGCGTCAACAACCAGAAAATAACGGCTGACCCGATACCGATAAACGCCTTATTTTCTGCCAGCCCGCCCCCCATCATGTAGCCCAACGCCGTAAAACCAAACTGCAGCATCAGTGGAAAAAACAGTACGCAGGAAAAGAGGAAACAAACCACCACAATCCACGCAATGCGTTTTCCAAAAGCCTCTTTAATCCAGACAAATATGCCCCCATCTTTCGGCCACCCTGTTGACAGTTCACCGCAGACCATCGCTAAGGGAAAGAACAGACAGAACGCTGCAATCACCCAAAGCAGCATGGCTGAAGCACCGTAAGGGGCAACATTCGGTATTTGTCGCAAACTCAGAATGGCAATGACATTCATAAAAACAATGTCTTTAATGCCAAGTAAGCCAGAACTATTGTTACTCATGGCCATCTCCTGTTAAGCATTCCGGGGCATCACTGCCCTCTTCACATCACCTGACCCGTGGGCCCCGGTCTGCGCCGAGGCCCAAAATAAGAGTTAATAAATATCGTACTTGACCATATCGTCGTAACTGTCTTCCCGACGGATTAAGCGGTCTTTGCCCTCTTTATCTATCATCACAACAGCGGAACGTGGACGGTTGTTGTAAACAGTCTGACTTTCGATGGTATAAGCACCCGCATCCAGAAACGCGACAATATCGCCGATTTGCGTGTTCTTCGGCATCAGGAACTCCTCACCTTTCACCCCCATGTGAAAGTAATCGCCGCCATCGCATAATGGTCCTGCGAGTTTGATCCACGCATCATGAGGGGTGGTCATCCTGGAGATGTTGTAGACGTAGAAAAACCAGTCAAAATGCTGACTGTCTGAAAGCACGCTGTACCCGGCATCAACAAATTTCCACTCAACATGACATTCCACGTTGCCGTTGAGGTCGTAGTTGGTTTTACGTTTTTCGCAGGCGACTTCTGTCAGCAAAACAGCGGCTGAACCGGTCACTTTTCGCCCAGGCTCAATGCAAATTTCAACATCCGTACGCCACTTATGAACTTCGCGAATCACCGCGTCGGCGAAATCCTGCGCCGTAATCCCGGCGTACATGTTGTCTTTGAGCGGGTCACCATTCTCCGCGTCATATTTGTAAGGCACGGGAATGCCACCGCCCACGTTGATCAGATCAAACTTAATTCCCAGAACGTCTTCCAGCCGTCGGGACTCATCCACCAGTACTTTAGTCGCTTTGGCAAAAGGTTCAGATTCAGGAACCTGATCCCCTACATGCATATGCAACCCACGCAGATGGACATAAGGCATCTCCAGGATCCGCCGACAGGTTTCTTCCGCTTGCTCCAGATCCAGACCTGATTTTGCGTGAAAAGCCGTCACCAACTCGGCATGTGTCGCGGAAGGAACATTGGGCTCCACGCGAACACAAACATTGGCGACTTTTTTCAATTTACGGGAGATCGCATCGATATGATCCAGTTCATACAAACTGTCTACATTGATCAGATACAGCTCATTAGCGATGGCATATTCCAGATCGGCGGGTTTTTTCACCACCCCATTGAACACGATCTGGTCGCCACGAAAACCAATCTCGAGACATTTACGGACTTCATACTGCGAATTTGCTTCCGCACAAATTCCCGCCTCACGAATCGCCTGCAAAACCCCCATCACTGAACAGGTCTTGGAGGCAAAAAATGTTTTGGTCTTTTTATGGGCGGCAAACGCTTGCTGGATTTCGTTGATGTTACGAACGATCTCTGGCTCAGAAAATACATAAAATGGCGTTGGATACTTGCGCGCTAAAGCATCCAGATCGACTCCCTCAAAACACAAATGCCCTTCTTTGTGCTGGAAACGGCGATCGCCCTCGATCACCTGCTCACGTAATTGATTGTAATTTTGCATAATCGAATCCGTCATAACATCCTCTGCTCTATGTTCATTGTAAGAATCCATATTCTTTAAATGGATATAGCAACAAACATGCCATGATTAAATTCATTTAAATTCAATGTGTTAATGAGTAACTTTCTTTTTATGATTTCGTCATTTTGCGCGTTATTCATCACAACGACGAAAATTCGTCACATCTATAATGTGTCCGCAAGTACGCAAGAGAAGGAATTCGGATATGGCTTCAACCAACGAAGAACTGGCTACAGCCCTTAAAATGTTTTCTCGTTTCTTTGATTTAATTCACCAACCTCTGGCAGTAATTAATGAACGCGGGGAATACGTTTATTACAACCAGGAGAGCGCGGACCTGGATGGCTATAGCATTGAGCAAGCACTGGGAAAACATATGCTGGATGTTTATCCGAGTATGAAAGAGACACAAAGCACTATGCTTTCTTCACTGAAGAAAGGGGTGGAATACATTGGTCATTACCAGATTTATTACAACGCACGAGGTCAGGCGGTAGATTATCAACATACCACCGCCCCGCTTTACTCAAGCGATGGCCATATGATTGGCGTCATTGAGATTGGAAGAAACATGTCCGGTGTCAGGCGACTACAGGAACAGGTCGTTGAACTGAATCACCTGCTCTATGCCGATCGACATGAAAAACACCACGCCATCATTACCGAAAACCCAGAAATGCTCAGTAATATTGCGAAGGCAAAGCGCCTGGCGGCAAGCAATATTCCGGTCACTATTGTTGGGGAAACGGGAACAGGGAAAGAGCTCTTTTCTCGTCTCATTCATCAGTGCAGCAAGCGTTCTGATAAGCCATTTATTGCGCTGAACTGTGGCGCTTTGCCTCCCACGTTGATCGAAAGTACGCTTTTTGGCACCGTACGAGGTGCCTATACCGGCGCGGAAAATAGCCAGGGGTATCTGGAGTTAGCGAACGGTGGAACCCTTTTCCTTGATGAACTCAACGCCATGCCCATTGAAATGCAGAGTAAACTTCTGCGCTTTTTACAGGATAAGACCTTCTGGCGGCTGGGAGGCCAGCAGCAGATTCATTCAGATGTCCGTATTATCGCGGCGATGAATGAAACGCCCGCCCGACTGATCCAGACCGATAAACTGCGCGCCGATTTGTTCTATCGTCTGAACGTGGGGATGCTTACACTTCCCCCTTTACGGACACGTCCGGAAGACATTCCCTTGCTGGCGAATTATTTCATTGATAAATACCGCAATGACGTTCCCCAGGAGATCCACGGGTTGAGCGAAACTGCCCGCATCGCCTTACTGAATCATACCTGGCCTGGTAACGTCCGGATGCTGGAAAATGCCATCGTCCGCAGTATGGTTATGCAGGAAAATGATGGGTTGCTCAAAAAGATAGTCTTTGACGAGGAAGAGTTAAATTTAGGCGTTACCGATATTCCGACGGTCGTCAGTCGCCCTGCACGCTCCGGGTCGAATTCCGAAGGCTCACTAGATGTACAGGTCGCTAATTTCGAAAAAAATCTTCTTGAAACGGCACTGAATACCCATCAGGGAAATATTGCCGCTGCGGCGCGGAGCCTTAATGTGTCGCGAACAACGCTTCATTACAAAGTACAGAAGTACGGTATTCGGTTTGGCGTAGTTGGTCATTAATAAACGCCAGCGACAGAGTGCCGCTGGCGATAAAATTACCCTTCGTTGTGCATCTCGAGGTTTTCAACTTCGTTCTGCAACTGAACCGCTTTGGCATCGTCATTACGCAGAGAATCGAGGAAATCGAGATACTGCTGATCCACATCCTTCGTAACGTATACGCCGTTAAACACAGAACATTCAAACTGCTGAATATCCGGGTTCTCGGTACGGACGGCGTCGATCAGATCGTTAAGATCCTGGAAGATAAGTCCATCTGCGCCGATGATCTGGCGAATCTCATCCACTTCACGACCATGCGCAATTAGTTCGTTTGCGGTAGGCATATCGATACCGTACACGTTCGGGAAGCGAATCTCCGGTGCCGCAGAGGCCAGATAGACCTTTTTCGCCCCGGCTTCACGCGCCATCTCAATAATCTGCTCTGAGGTGGTGCCGCGCACAATGGAGTCATCCACCAGCAGGACATTTTTATCACGGAACTCCGCGCGGTTGGCGTTCAGTTTGCGGCGTACGGACTTACGGCGCAGCTGCTGTCCCGGCATGATAAAGGTACGGCCGACGTAGCGGTTTTTCACAAACCCCTGACGGTACGGCTTACCGAGAATACGCGCAATTTCCAGCGCGATGTCGCAGGAGGTTTCTGGAATCGGAATGACCACATCGATATCCAGATCTTCCCACTCGCGGGCAATTTTTTCGCCAAGTTTGGTACCCATGTTCACACGGGCGCTGTAGACGGAAATCTTGTCGATGAAGGAATCCGGACGCGCGAAGTAAACATACTCGAACAAGCACGGATTACTGACCGGGTTTTCGGCACACTGACGGGTGAATAACTGCCCTTTCTCAGTGATATAAACCGCTTCGCCCGACGCAACGTCACGCAGGAATTCAAAGCCCAGGGTATCCAGCGCGACGCTTTCAGACGCCACCATATACTCGGTACGACCGTCGCCGATATCGCGTTTACCCAGCACCAGCGGACGGATACCGTTCGGGTCACGGAAGGCAACCATACCGTGACCAATAATCATCGCCACGCAGGCATACGCGCCGCGGATCTGGCGGTTGGTCGCGGCAATCGCGGCAAAAATGTTGTCTGCTTCCAGTGGGTAGTGGCGGAAGTTATCCAGTTCACTGGCGAAGATATTGAGCAGGATCTCAGAATCTGAGGTGGTATTGATGTGACGGCGCTTCTCTTCAAACAGCTTTTTACGCAGTTCGTGGGCATTGGTCAGGTTGCCATTGTGGGCAAGCGTGATGCCATACGGGGAGTTGACGTAGAAAGGTTGAGCTTCAGAGGCGCTGGAGCTGCCAGCCGTCGGGTAACGCACATGACCGATGCCCATGTTGCCCTGCATACGCTGCATGTGGCGAGCTTCAAATACATCACTCACCAGACCGTTTGCCTTACGCAAACGGAAGCAGTTATTTGCATCGATGGTGATAATGCCAGCGGCATCCTGACCACGATGCTGAAGCACTGTTAAGGCGTCATAAATCGACTGGTTAACCGGCATAACACCGGCGATACCGACAATACCGCACATACGTCTTTTTCCTCGTTAAGCTACAACCCAACGCTTATGCTCTGGGCAAGAAACTTGACGAGCTTTGCAGATAGTCAAAGAACCATCTGATGATGAAACTGAACTCCGGGATCAGCTGTGACTTACTCCAGTCTTCACCTTTCGACAGGCCGGTAAAGGTGTCGAGAAAGAACAGAATGGCAGCCACAATTAACACGCCGCGCAGAGCCCCGAAACAGACCCCCAGAACCCGGTCGGTACCTGACAGACCGGTTTTCTCAACCAGTTGCCCTACCACGTAGTTCACAATGGCGCCGACGATCAGCGTCGCGATAAACAGCACCGCGATGGCAATCCCGTTTCGAACCAGTTCGTCTTCAAAGCCCGAAAACCAGACAGACAGGTAAGTGTAGTAATGGCTGGCGACAAAGAAAGCACAACCCCATGTCACCAACGATAACGCTTCACGAACAAAGCCACGGATCAGGCTAACCAGACAGGAAAAACCAATCACCGCGATAATGGCGTAATCAATCCAGACCATATGTGTCCCACGATTTTACGCCCTGTCGTCCTGTTCGGGGCGCATTCTAACAGAAAAAGAAAACGTTTGCGTAGGGATTTCCTTCCCGTGCGTAAATAAAAATGGCGCTGAAAAAAACTTCAACGCCATACCGTTTTATGCCTCTTCGGGCACTGCCGGATGGCGGTAGAAACGCCTTATCCGGCCGACAAACAACAAGATGGGAAGCCTGATAAGACACCGAGCGCTGTCGTCAGACTACCCTCACTTAGTTCGGGCTGTACCCCATCACCACTCCGCTTAATCCGGAGATTTGCTGTAACTCGCCGAGCGAGCCTTTCAGCTTGTCGCGTGATGCATCCGGCCCCACGAGAATACGGGTTATTTTACCCTGTACTGGCGTTGACGGAGAAGTATATACCCGGAAACCTGCGGCACGAAGTTTACCCACGATCTCATTGACCTTATCGGCATTTTTCAGCGCACCTAACTGCACAACGTAGGCTTTACCCGTCGGCGCCGGTTTCTCTTCTGCCGCCGGTTTTGGCGCAGGAGCGGGAACCGGAGCAGGCGTTGCCTCTACAGGCGGCTGTGGCTTCGGTTGCGGCTTCGGCTTTTCAACCGGTTTTGGTTTGGGCTGTTCTACCGGCGCTGGCGTCGTATCAAGCTCAGGATTATTCGCTGATGCATAGCGTGACGGATCCAACGACGGCGCCGCCGCATCGCCTGCCCGTACCTCTTCCGCCGCCCCTTCTGGCGGTTGGGTCGGCAATGCCTGCGTTGCCGCTGGCATCATATCCGGCTCATCGCGATCGCCCGGTTTCGGGACCAGCGGGATCGCCGCGAATTCATCCTGATAATGTTTTTTCTGCCCGTCGAGCAGCCCGGGCAACACAATGACGCCCAGCGCGACCAGCACAATCGTGCCGACTAAACGATTCTGAAACTTACTCGCCACCGATTCTCCCCGCGTCCATCACTTCCATGACATGTGCAACCGTGTGAAATGAACCACACACCAGTACGGTATCTTCTGGTCTCGCGTCTGCCAGAGCGGCATGCCATGCCAGCGCGACACTGTCATAGACACTGCCTTTACCGAGATGTTCCAGCAGTTGTTCTGCCGTTGCGCCCCGGGGGCCTTCCAGCGGAGCACAATACCAGTCGTCGACCACGCTTTTCAACCAGGCCAACGTTCCCGCAATATCCTTATCATGTAGCATACCGATAACGGCAAGAACGCGCCCCTTTTTCGGCAACATTTTCAGTCGTCCGGTGAGATATTCCGCTGCATGGGGATTATGCGCGACATCAAGGATGACGCGCGGCGACTCGCTCACAATCTGGAAACGTCCTGGTAGAATCGCCCGGGCAATCCCGTCACGGATCGCCTGCTCACTGACGTTCAGGCCGCTGGCGCGCAGTGCCGCCAGCGCGGTCGCCGCATTGGGTTGCGGGACCTGCGGCAGCGGTAAATCCACCAGAGTGCCGTGGCGGTCGCTAAAGGACCAGTCCGTCTCCGTTACCGTAAACTGCCAGTCTTCGCCACGACGCTGTAACCGCGCGCCTTTCTCCAGCGCGACATCGGCGATGGTATAGGGCATTTCGGGTTCGCCGACAATCGCTGGTTTTCCCGCACGGAAAATACCGGCCTTTTCACGGCCAATGCTTTCACGATCCGGCCCCAGCCAGTCGGTATGATCCAGCGCGATGCTGGTGACTACGCCAACATCGGCATCGACGATATTCGTCGCGTCGAGTCGTCCGCCCAGCCCAACTTCCAGGATCACCACATCCAGTTGCGCCTGCTTAAACAGCCACAATGCAGACAACGTGCCGTATTCAAAATAGGTCAGCGAGATATCCCCACGCGCCGCTTCGATCTCCGCAAAGGATTCGGTATGAGCCGATTCGGGCAGTTCATTGCCACGCACGCGGACGCGTTCGGTGTAACGTACCAGATGCGGCGAACTGTATACCCCGACGTTATATCCCGCCGCCGTCAATACGGACTCCAGCGTCCGGCAGGTCGTGCCTTTACCATTAGTGCCAGCCACGGTGAAGACAAACGGCGCAGGCTTCAGTACGCCCAGTCGCGCCGCCACCTGGCTTACGCGCTCAAGGCCCAGATCGATCGTTTTCGCGTGGAGGTTTTCCAGATAAGAAAGCCACGAGGCCAGGGGCGACGTGGCTTTAGGAATACGTTTGTTATTCATGATGCCCGTAAAATCGTTACGTTGAGAAAAGCAAAAGGGCAGCGCCTGTGGCCCTGCCCTTTTCAGTTATCAGGCCTCGGGTTCCTGATCCGGCACCGGCGGCACCACCACGCCTTCACGCGGGGTATCCGGATTTGGCGCCGGCAGATTCATCAGCTTCGCCAGAATGCTCGCCAGCTTCAGGCGCATCTCCGGACGGCGGACGATCATATCAATAGCGCCTTTTTCGATCAGGAACTCACTGCGCTGGAATCCCGGCGGCAGTTTCTCACGTACGGTTTGCTCGATAACGCGCGGACCCGCGAAACCGATCAGCGCTTTCGGTTCAGCAATGTTGAGATCGCCCAGCATCGCGAAGCTTGCAGAGACGCCGCCCATTGTCGGGTCGGTCAGCACGGAGATGTACGGCAGACCGCGCTCCTGCATTTTTGCCAGCGCTGCGGAGGTTTTCGCCATCTGCATCAGCGACATCAGCGCTTCCTGCATACGCGCGCCGCCGGAGGCGGAGAAGCAAATCAGCGGGCAGTTATCTTCCAGCGCCTGTTCAACGGCACGTACAAAACGTGCGCCGACGACAGAACCCATCGAGCCGCCCATGAAAGCAAACTCAAATGCCGCTGCAACGACCGGCATGCCGTGAAGCGTACCCTTCATCACGACCAGCGCATCTTTCTCGCCGGTTTCCTTTTGCGCGGACGCCAGACGGTCTTTGTATTTCTTGGAGTCACGGAACTTCAGTACGTCTTTCGGCTCGAGTTCGCTACCCAGCTCCACCAGCGTTCCTTCATCTAACAGGCTATGCAGGCGGTTACGCGCCGACATACGCATGTGATGGTCACACTTCGGACAGACCTCAAGATTACGTTCCAGCTCAGCACGGTATAAAACCTGACCGCAGCTATCACACTTAGTCCACACCCCTTCAGGAATGCTTGCCTTGCGGGTGGGAGTAATGTTGCTTTTAATTCGTTCAATCCAGCTCATTTATGACCTTTCTGCCTGAACCTGGTGTGTTCCAGTTTTGCCGTGGGGGCGCATAATGCCATTTTTGCCCCCAACAGACCATGAATGTTGCACATTAAAACATAACAGCCCGAAACTTTGGACAAAAAAGTGGTCGAACCGCCGAGTTAGTTTCTATTTTGTTACACGTGACGCAGCGCGTTTATGGCGAATAATTTCCACCACGCCCGGCAGGATCGATACCACAATAATCCCGACTATCAGCAACTTAAGGTTATTCTGAATCATCGGAATGGTGCCGAAGAAGTAACCGGCATAGGTAAAGAGCAGAACCCACAGCAGCGCGCCTATCACGTTATACGCCGCAAAATGACGATACGACATATGCCCCATTCCCGCCACAAACGGTGCAAATGTTCTGACGATTGGCACAAAACGGGCGAGAATGATGGTTTTTCCGCCGTGTTTTTCGTAAAACTGGTGCGTTTTGTCCAGATAGCTGCGGCGGAAAATCTTCGAGTCCGGGTTACTGAATAACTTCTCACCGAACAGTCGACCAATAGTGTAGTTCACCGCATCCCCGACAATCGCGGCAATCAGCATCAACACCACCATCAGGTGCACATTGAGATCGTTGGTGCCCAGCGACGCCAGCGCCCCCGCCACAAACAGCAGGGAATCCCCCGGCAGGAACGGCGTCACCACCAGCCCCGTTTCACAAAACAGAATCAGGAACAGTATTGCGTAAACCCAGACGCCATACTCTGCGACCAGCTCCGCCAGGTGCACATCAATGTGCAGGATAAAATCGATGAGAAAGTAAATCAGGTCCATAGTTGTGCCTTTATACGACTCGAATTAGTCCGCCAGAAAGAGCGGGCCCATGGGCGGTTTAGGAAGGTCAAACCGGTCAGGGTAATCCACCGCAACCAGATACAGTCCTTCGGCCTTCGCCGTTGCCGCTGCGAGCGTTCTGTCCTTTGCCGCTAACAACTCTGCTATCCAGCTCTCCGGCTGGTTGTGGGCACCTACTTCCATCAGGCTGCCAACAATATTCCTGACCATATGATGTACAAAGGCATTCGCTTTGATATCGACCACCACATACGCCCCATGACGCGACACCGTAATGTGCATCACGTTACGCCACGGCGTGCGCGACTGGCACTGGACGGCACGAAACGACGTAAAGTCATTCTCGCCAATCAGACACTGCGCCGCACGATGCATGCGCTCGGCGTCCAGCGGCTCGTAATAATGTGTCACACCTTTGCCTAACACCGCCGGACGTAACCGATGATTGTAGATGATGTAACGATATCGGCGAGCCGTGGCGCTGAATCGCGCGTGAAAATCTTCCGGTACAGCTTTCACCCATCGCACCGCAATGTCACCAGGCAAATTCGCATTTACACCCAATGTCCATGCCGCATCTTTACGCAGCGCGGTGGTTTCAAAATGCACAACCTGCCCGGTGCCGTGCACACCGGCATCGGTGCGTCCGGCGCAAAAGACGTTAATCGGCTCATTGGCAACCTGTGAAAGCGCCTTTTCCAGCTTTTCCTGCACACTGCGGACTTCATTCTGACGCTGCCAGCCATAATATTTGCTGCCGTCATACTCGATGCCCAGCGCAATTTTATACACCGGCGGTTGTTGCTGGTCAGACATCAGTACAGATACTCCTGCACCAGTTTTTCCGCAATTTTCACCGCCATCAGCGCACCGCCAAAGCGGACGTTATCTGCCACGGACCAGAACTGAACCTGTTCCGGCATGCCGTAATCGTTACGCACACAGCCCACCGACAGATGCGCGCTGCCTGAAGCGTCGCCAACCTGGGTCGGAAAATCACTCTCTTCTGACAGCACAATGTCTTCGCCGCGGGAAAAGGCATCACGAGCCTCTTCGGCAGCCAGTGGACGCAGCGCTTCAAATGCCACCATCTGCGCGTGACCGTAAAACACCGGTGACTGTACGCAGTTTGCCGAGATCAACAACCCGTCATCCTGCATGATTTTGCGTACTTCATCGACGATCCGTCGCTCTTCTCGCACGCTGCCTTCGCGATCCGGCAACAGCGGCAACATGTTGAACGCCAGTTGGCGACCAAAGAAATCATCTTCATCGATGGGGATCCCGTTCAGCAGTTTTGCGCTTTGTCCGGCCAGCGCATCGACCGCTTTTTTACCGTGAGCTGATGCCGAAAGCAGACTGGTTACGGTGATGCGAGAAAGTCCACCCTGATCGATAAGCGGTTTCAGCGCGGCCAGCAGTTGACTGGTCAGGCTGTTCGGCACGGCAATCACGTTACGATTGCGATAGTCCGCCAGCACAAACGGGTTCACTTCCGGCACCACCAGCGGAACGTCAGGTTCTAGCGCGAACAGACCGCTGGAATCAATGACCAGACAGCCTGCATTTGTCGCCTCTTCAACCCAGGCCGCCGTAGCCTCAACGCCGGCGACGAAAAAGGCCAGTTGCGCCTGCGTCCAGTCGAACTCGGCCGCATCCTGCACAATCACTGACTTACCACCAAAGCGCAGATGTTCGCCCGCGCTTTCATTACGCGCCAGCGCAAAAATTTCCCCAACCGGGAACTGACGTTCAGCCAGGGTTTCAAACAACGCTTCGCCAACAGCGCCCGTCGCGCCGAGGACGGCAATATTCCAGCCTTCAGACATGGTGGTTTACTCCAGAAAAGCATAAGCCTCCCTGCCGATTATTCGTCAGGGGGCATTAAGAAGACATTAACGTGTCGGGTGATGAACTGCGTTAAAACCCAGTTTACACAGTAACGCCGCCGCATCTGCGTCGTCGCACATCACATACAGTGAGGACCACTCACGACGCTCGAGGTAATTTTTGCGCAGTTTATCAAATTCACCCGGTATTCCGGCAACGTTGCGCAGCGGCGCATCATCGCGGCGCACATCATACACCAAATGCACCAGTCTTTTCAGCGTCGGCTGATCCAACGGGCCATGCAGCGTAATGCGGCCAAATTCCGGCGCAGGCAGTAGCGTATCCAGCGCGATATGTTGCTCGCGGCCGATAAACGCGCTCCAGGCTTCAAAGACCTGCGTGGTGCCGCGCGCTTTACCTTCCAGCGTGTAGCCCGCAATGTGCGCAGTGCCAATATCGATCGTGTTCAACAGGTCGACATTCAGGTCCGGCTCGCCTTCCCAGACATCCAGAACCACACTCAGATCCTGTCCGGCGTTAAGACGCGCCAACAGCGCGGCGTTATCCACCACGGCGCCACGACAGGCATTAATCAGAATAGAGCCCGGTTTCAGACGGGCAATCAGCGCGTCATCAGCCAGATGCAGCGTTTTGTAAGGTCCTTCTTTAAACAGCGGCGTGTGGAAGGTCAGGATATCGGCTTCCTGTACCAACGCATCAAGCGAACGGAAATCGCCTTCGTCTCCGCGATCCGCACGGGGTGGATCGCATAGCAGCGTGCGGATCCCCAGCGCTTCCAGTCGCGCCTGCAGGCGTCCACCGACGTTACCCACGCCGACAATCCCGACGGTACGATCGCGTAACGCGAATCCGTCACGTTCAGCCAGCATCAGCAGCGCGGAGAAAACATATTCCACCACCGCGATGGCGTTACAGCCGGGCGCCGCTGAAAATCCAATGCCCGCTTGCTTGAGCCACTCCTCATCCACATGGTCAGTGCCCGCGGTTGCGGTACCCACAAACTTGATGGCTTTCCCCTCCAGCAGCGACGCGTTCACTTTGGTGACCGAACGCACCATTAACGCATCGGCATCATCCAACTCAGCGACAGGGATGGGACGTCCGGGAACCGCTTTGACCTCACCCAGACGACTAAACAATTCGCGGGCATAAGGCATATTTTCATCAACGAGAATTTTCACGTCTGTCGTACCTGTTTGAGAACGAGAGTTAACCGGGCAAGTGTGCCATAATCTGGCCGCCAGGCATACTTTGCTAAGATTGATGGTTTAAGGATAAGTGATGATGCAACCCATTTCCGGTACTCCCGCGCGCCCTCCCGGTGAAGGGCAACCTGCGGTTTCCACGGCGGGCGAACAACCGCTCTCCACGCAACAGCGGACCGTACTGGAACGCCTGATAACGCGCCTGATTTCACTGACGCAACAGCAAAGTGCGGAAGTGTGGGCCGGTATGAAGCACGATCTCGGCGTAAAAAGCGATACTCCGTTGCTGTCGCGCCATTTTCCTGCGGCGGAACAAAATCTCAGCCAGCGTCTCGGCGTGGCCCAGCAAAATCATGCCAACCGCCAGGTGCTTTCACAGTTGACAGAATTACTGAATCAGGGAAATAACCGCCAGGCAGTGAGCGATTTTATTCGCCAGCAGTACGGGCAAACGGCGCTCAGCCAACTCAAACCGGAACAGCTTAAGAACGTGCTGACGCTTTTACAGCAGGGACAGTTGTCGATCCCGCAGCCGCAGCAGCGCCCGGCGACCGATCGCCCGCTGCTGCCAGCCGAGCACAATACGTTAAATCAGCTGGTGACCAAACTGGCCGCCGCAACGGGGGAATCCAGCAAGCTGATCTGGCAATCGATGCTGGAACTTTCCGGCGTGAAAAGCGGTGAGCTGATCCCGGCAAAGCATTTCACTCATCTGGCAACCTGGCTACAGGCGCGTCAGACCCTGAGTCTGCAACATGCGCCTACCCTGCAATCGCTACAGGCGGCGCTAAAGCAACCGCTGGAAGCCGATGAGCTGGTCAGCCTGAAAGAGTACGCCCAGCAGAACGGGCAGATCCAGCCGCAGACGGTACTGACCACCGCACAGGTGCAGGATCTCCTGAATCAGATCTTCCTGCGCCGCGTCGAACGCGATCGGGAATTAAACGATCCGCGCCACATTCAGCCGATTTACAGTCCGTTTGCGCCGGTTATCGACACGCTGCGCTCGTTCACCGCGCGTCCCGGACTGCTGTTCATCGCCCTGCTGGTCGCGTTACTGATTTTCTGGCTGGTCGTCTAGCCCCGGCGAAACGACAGCAGCGTCACCGCTATTCCCAGCACCGCCGAAATCGCACCGGCAAGAAACACGGATGGATAGCCACAGGACGTGGCAAGCAACCCTGCCAGCGGGCCAGTGACCGCATAAGAAATATCCTGAAATGCGGCGTAGCCTCCCAGCGCCGTCCCGCGAACCTGTGACGGTACGCGTTTCACCACTTCAACGCCGAGCGCCGGGAAGATCAGCGAACACCCCGCCCCGGTTAATGCCGCACCGAGCAGCGCAAACCAGGCCGTCGGCGCCAGCCAGAGCAAGACCAGCCCAACGGTCTCGATCAGCAGAGAAGCAATAGCCACCCTGATCCCGCCAAAGCGGTCCGGCATCCAGCCAAACAGCACGCGCATGATCACAAAGGCCCCGCCAAACGCGGTCAGCGTAAAACCGGCCATCGCCCAACCGTGGCTGGCAAAATAGAGAGAGATAAAGGTGCCGATCACGGCAAATCCCACGCCTTGCAGCGCGAGGCCCAGACCCGGTTTCCAGATAAGCCCTACCACGCTCCACAGCGAGGGACGCTCGCCCGCATGGGCCGGTACTTTACGCACCGTTCCGTTAAACGCCCATGCCAGCAGCGGTAACACCATTGTCGTGCCTGCAAGACCCGCAAACCCAAAATGGCTGTGGATCAGCAGGCCCAGCGGCGCACCTGCCGCCAGCGCGCCGTAAATCGCCATCCCGTTCCACGACATCACTTTACCGGAACGTGCTGGCCCCACCAGACCCAGTCCCCAGGTCAGGGTTCCGGTTAATAACTGGCTTTCCCCAAACCCGAGGATCAGCCGTCCGACGATTAATAACGCGAATTTGATCGGTACAGAAACGGGTAACAATGCCGCCAGTAGCCACGCGCCGCCCGCCAGTGCGCAGGCAAACATTCCCTGCAGCGCAGAACGTTTGGCGCCGTACTGATCGGCGAGACGCCCGGCATAGCCGCGCGTCAGAACGGTGGCCAGAAACTGAATCCCCACGGCGATACCGACCATCGTATTGCCATAGCCCAGTTCATGGTGAACAAACAGTGGAATGACGGGTAGCGGCAGGCCGACCGTCATGTAGGTCAAAAAAACCGCAAATGCGATACGAAAAAGCGATGTGTTCGCTGCAGATGTTTTTTCTTTATGGGTTACTGCTGTCATGCGTTACTCCAGAATGCAGAGTAAGGCGAGGAAATGCCACGCCCCCTCCACCTGACCGTCAGGATTAAGGTGCGTTGGATAACGTCAAACGCTTACGCATTATCCGGAAGATAATGATGGGCCTGAAGTCTGCCTGTGAGTGGCTAAAGTTGTCAACCGCAAACCATCAGCGCGTATCAATACAGGTTTTCATCGTCAAAAAGTGAAGGCAAGGCGGCGCCGATACCTTTGGTCCCAAACAGATAAGTCACCTGTTGCTGCTGTTCTGGCGTCAGGAGTCTGAACATCATATCCCAAATCTCTTTCGGTTCCGCCTCCCAGGCTGAGGATTCATTGCGCACCGATGCCGTGTCGCCATCCACAACATAGGGATGAACATAGACGGGGAGAATCGAAATGTGGTATTCCCACGCCTTTGATTTACTGCGCTTGCGTTTAATGCCTTCTTTACCTGCGCTCAGGATATTGAGCCGATTGCGAACAGCGGGGATGCTACCGGGAAAACCCGGTAGGCCAATACATTCCTGTACCGTGAGCCATTCTTTAGACATCATTTCGTTCCTTTCCCCAGTGAAATAAAAATAACTTTTCCTTTTTGCGCGAAATTTCAGGGTTATTCTGGCAATATTAAACTGGCAAAAGAAAATCATCTTCTTTTGTCACCATGATATAAACCATAAAAAATATCGGCGCCGATAACACATCTTCGTAGGATTACAGAATGAGAGAAAAAAGCCAAGACTGGCATCGTGCAGATATTAAAAGTGCACTTGAAAAAAGAGGTATTACGCTCAGGGATCTTTCACGCGCGGCGGGCTTGTCACCCGATTCGCTACGTAACGTCTTTACCCGCAGTTGGCCTCGTGCCGAGCAGATTATCGCTAACGCGCTGGAAACCACGCCAGACGTAATATGGCCGACCCGTTATATCAATATGCCACCTGTTCCTGCTGCTGAATCACCAGAGAATAATAAAAACTAATATTTCCTGTTTGTTTTATTCTTTGCCGGAATTAATAAATACATTAGCGAAACACATTATAAATACCAATAGCACTAAAGGTTATGCCTGGCGGAAAAAATATTGTTAATGCTTCTCGTAATCTTTTTAGGCGTTTCACTATCAGAGGTTATTATGAGTTGGGATAAAGCAGCTGCGGCTAATTATGCAAAATCGCATGCGGGCGGAAATCCTGGTGGGTATAGGGCGATTTTCGATAGTTCAGAGTGGTATTCAGACTTCAGACAGCCCGACATGTGGGCAGGACCGGGTTATCGGGCAGCAAAACCGACCTATATTATTTACAGCATCCCTTATACAGCGCCGGCGCTATTGTCCAGGCCCGGGCATGGTCTGCGAAAATCGCAGCAGAATACGAACCGCTTAAAAAGTAAAAAGGGAGCCGTCTGGCTCCCTTTCCATCAACAGTAGTCTTACGCTTTCAGCTTACGCATCACCAGCGTGGCGTTGGTGCCGCCGAAACCGAAGCTGTTCGACATAACGGTGGTCAGTTCGCGATCGAGGGTTTCGGTCACGATGTTCAGACCTGCTGCCTGCTCGTCCATCTCTTCGATGTTGATGCTTGGTGCGACAAAGCCGTGTTCCAGCATCAGCAGAGAGTAAATCGCTTCCTGTACGCCGGCGGCGCCCAGAGAGTGACCGGTCATCGCTTTGGTGGCGGAGATCGCTGGGCTGTTATCGCCAAACACTTCGCGAATCGCCCCCAGTTCTTTTACGTCGCCAACCGGCGTAGAAGTACCGTGAGAGTTCAGGTAGTCAATCGGGGTATCAACGCCGTGCATCGCCATCTGCATGCAGCGCACCGCGCCTTCGCCAGACGGAGCCACCATGTCAGCGCCATCAGAGGTCGCGCCGTAGCCCACGATTTCTGCGTAGATATGCGCGCCACGCGCCAGGGCGTGTTCCAGTTCTTCGACCACTACCATACCGCCGCCGCCTGCGATGACAAAACCGTCACGGTGCGCGTCATAAGTGCGGGACGCTTTAGAAGGCTGATCGTTATATTTGGTGGACAGTGCGCCCATCGCGTCGAACTCACAGGCCATTTCCCAGCCCAGCTCTTCGCCGCCGCCAGCAAATACGATGTCCTGTTTGCCCAGTTGGATCTGCTCGACCGCATTACCGATGCAGTGTGCGGAGGTCGCACAGGCGGAGCTGATGGAGTAGTTTACGCCATGAATTTTGAACGGCGTCGCGAGGCAAGCGGAAACCGCAGAGCCCATCGCTTTGGTGACCACGTATGGGCCAACCGCTTTCAGGCCACGCGGGCTACGCATTGCGTCAGCACCGAATACCTGCGCTTTAGACGAGCCGCCGGAACCGGCAATCAGGCCAACGCGCGGGTTGTTCTGATAGGCTTCTTCGCTCAGGCCTGCATCCGCAATCGCTTCACGCATGGAGAGATAGGCATAAATAGAGGCATCGTTCATGAAACGAACCACCTTACGGTCGATCAAACCAGTGGTGTCCAGTTTGACGTTGCCCCATACGTGGCTGCGCATTCCTGCATCTTTAAACTCGTCAGAAAAAGTGATCCCTGAACGTCCTTCACGCAGAGATGCCAGGACTTCCTGCTGGTTATTACCGATGCTGGAAACGATGCCCAAGCCAGTAATCACTGCACGTTTCATTCAATACCTCTGTAATCGCACTATAATAAGTTTCGATTGGCACAATAGCGTACACTTGTACGCCGAACAAGTCCGATCAGCCAATTTATACTGAAATTTGCGCCGCCTGGCACACATCGCTAAGATCGTGACACTGCCTGTCAGACGAGTAACTTACGTGAAACAATACGCTATACAACCCGCCAACCTCGAATTCAACGCTGAGGGTACACCTGTTTCCCGAGATTTTGACGACGTCTACTTTTCCAACGACAACGGTCTGGAAGAGACGCGCTATGTCTTCCTCGGAGGCAACCGGATCACAGAACGTTTTGTGGAACATTCTCACCCGTTGTTTGTGGTAGCGGAGAGCGGCTTCGGCACCGGCCTGAACTTTCTCACGCTCTGGCAGGCGTTCGCAGCATTTCGCGCCACTCAGCCCGAGGCTACGCTACAAAGATTACATTTCATCAGTTTTGAAAAATTTCCGCTGAGTCGTGACGATCTCACCGCGGCGCATCAGCACTGGCCAGAGTTGGCCGAATTTGCCGGACAACTTCAGGCCCAGTGGCCGTTGCCGCTGGCGGGTTGCCACCGTCTGCTGCTGGATGAAGGACGCGTCACGCTCGATCTCTGGTTTGGCGATATCAATGAACTCACCGACCAACTCGACGACAGCCTGAATCAAAAAGTCGACGCCTGGTTTCTCGACGGCTTCGCCCCGGCCAAAAATCCGGACATGTGGACGCCGACGCTGTTTAATGCCATGGCGCGGCTGGCCCGCCCGGGGGGAACGCTGGCGACCTTTACATCTGCCGGATTTGTCCGTCGCGGGTTACAGGAAGCTGGTTTTACCATGCAGAAATGCAAAGGTTTTGGCCGCAAACGGGAAATGCTGCGCGGCGTGATGGAACACACTCTCGCCCTTCCAGCGTCAACGCCGTGGTTTGCCCGTCAGGGCAGTGACAAACGCGAGGTCGCCCTTATTGGCGGCGGGATTGCCAGCACGCTGCTTTCACTGGCGCTGTTGCGCCGTGGCTGGCAGGTGACGCTCTATTGCGCGGATGACAGCCCCGCTCAGGGTGCGTCCGGCAACCGTCAGGGGGCGCTCTATCCTCTTCTCAGCAAACACGATGCGGCGATCAACCTCTTTTTCCCTGCGGCGTTTACATTCGCGCGCCGCCTCTACGATGCCTTACCCGTGGGCTTCGATCATGACTGGTGTGGCGTCACGCAACTGGGTTGGGATGATAAAAGCCAGCAGAAAATCGCGCAGATGCTGTCGCTGGATTTACCGTCAGCGCTGGCGAGCGCAGTCGATGCCGAACAGGCGAGACACCTTACCGGTGTCGATACGGGCTGCGGCGGCGTGACGTATCCCCTGGGCGGCTGGCTGTGCCCGGCGCAATTAACTGCCGCCGTGCTTCTGCTTGCCGAAAAACAGGGACTGCGCTGCCACTATCAGCATTCGCTTGCAACACTTAACCGTTCTGCGTCCGGCTGGGATCTGCACTTTAGCCACGGCGATCGCGCAGAGCATGCCGTTGTGGTGCTGGCTAACGGCCACCAGATTTCCCATTTTACTCAGACACAATCGCTGCCCGTCTACGCCGTCGCCGGCCAGGTTAGCCATATTCCGACGACGCCAGCGCTTTCCGGGATCCGTCAGGTACTGTGTTATGACGGCTACCTTACACCGCAAAACCCGACCAACCAGCAGCACTGCATCGGGGCCAGCTACCATCGCGGCAGCGAAGAAACGCAGTATCGGGAAGACGATCAGCAGCAGAACCGACAGCGCCTGATTGACTGTTTCCCGGCGGCGGAATGGGCTAAAGAGGTTGATGTGAGTGACAACGCGGCGCGCTGCGGCGTGCGCTGTGCCACCCGCGATCATTTACCGATGGTGGGAAACGTTCCGGACTATAGCGCCACGCTGGCGCAGTATGCCGACTTAGCAGACAACAAAGCGGGCGCGGCAAGTGCGCCGGTGTATGACGATTTGTTTATGTTGGGTGCGCTGGGTTCGCGCGGGCTGTGCTCCGCTCCGCTGTGCGCAGAAATTCTGGCTTCGCAGATGAGTAATGAACCGGTGCCGATGGATGCCGCTACGCTGGCAGCCTTAAATCCAAATCGCTTATGGGTGCGGAAGTTGTTGAAAGGAAAAACGATTAAAACGCAGGTGGGATAAAAAACGCGCCATCCGGCAGGTTGAATGCCGGATGACGGTACCGTGATTATTGCGTTGCTTTCTGGAACAGCGCGTCCCACATCTCTTTGACTAACGCCTGATCGCGCGGCGACAGCTCACCAGCACCGATAGCGTTTTCCAGGCTGCGGGTGACGTTGGCATAGACGGCCTGAGCAGAATGGTCATCGGTACCTTCCAGTTCTGCGACGGCTAACGTCAGGTGGCCACGCAAATACCCACTGGCAAACAGCTCATCATCGCTTGCATGCTCTACCATGTCGTCGATTAATGCCAGAATGCGTGATTCAAACTCCGCGATCATCTTCTTTCCTCATTGTAACGTGGCACTGGCTTCAGTTGAGCGCTTCTGGCCACGGGAACTGTTCCGCCGTAAGTTCAGGCGTGTGATAATAATCCTGTAATGCCTTGATAAAGCGCGCCGGACGTTCGGGAATGCCCTCCTCCAGATACGCCATCACCTGTGCATGAACCCGACGCTGAAACACCACGCGGTCCGGTTCAAAATCGCCTTCCAGGTTGTCGCAACTGACGTTAAACGGATACCCCGCCGCCACGCAAAACAACCAGTCAAACGCCTGCGGTTTCACTTCCACATCTTCAAACTGGCCCTGCGTCGCCGCATCGCGACCGTCCGGACAATACCAGTAACCGAAATCCACCTGCTCGCGGCGCGCTTTTCCGGCAATGCACCAGTGCGAAATCTCATGCAATGCGCTGGCGTAAAAACCGTGCGCAAAAACAATCCGGTGATACGGGATCTCCGCATCAGCAGGAAGATAGATCGGTTCGTCGTCGCCTTTAATCAGACGGGTATTAAAATCATCGGCAAAGCAGCCGTTAAAAATATCAATCAATTGTTCGTAGCGGTGCGTACTGTTCATTAACTCATCCCCAGCCAGTGGAGAATCTCCTGTCCATGGTTATCATAAAGAAGTTTCATACTCATCACCGCCGAGACAATGACGATCATGGGCCGAATCAGCTTTTGTCCTTTGCTCAGTACCAGTCGGGAGCCCATCCGCGCCCCGAGAAATTGGCCGATCAGCATGACAAAACCGGTGGCCCAAATCACTTTCCCGCCGATGACAAACAGCAGCAGGCCGCCAATATTGGAGGTGGCATTCAGTAGCTTGGCGTGAGCAGTCGATTTAGCGAGGTTATAGCCGCACAGCATGACAAACGACAGCGCATAAAATGAACCAGCCGCCGGGCCAAAGAAACCATCGTAAAAGCCTACGCAGCCACCGGCCACCAGAGCAAACGGCAGACCGTACAGGCGACGCTGCCTGTCTTCCTCACCCACTTTCGGCATCAGCAAAAAGTAGAGACCAATGCAGATCACCAGAACAGGCAGGATCTGTCGCAACACGTCTGACTGCACATGCTGCACCAGCAGTGCACCGCTCATCGAACCAATGAACGTCATCGCGATATTGAGTTTCTGGTCGGCGAGGTTCACCACTTTACGGCGAATAAAATAAATTGAAGAAGAAATCGAACCGCCGCAGGCCTGCAGTTTATTGGTCGCCAGCGCCTGCGCGGGAGACATCCCTGCCGCCATCAGCGCGGGGATGGTCAACAGACCGCCGCCGCCCGCCAGTGAGTCGATAAATCCAGCCAGCATTGCCACAAAAAACAACACCATCAACAGCAGCGGAGAGACCATAAACAGGTCCGCAAAATTATCCATCAGAGTACATGCTCATCCAGCAGCGCCTGGCAGGAAGGCGGCAACGGAGGCGGAGTCTTCTTCTCAGGCTTTGTTGTTCCAGGTTTTGGCGGTTCAAACCAACTTTGTAGCTCAGCGCCGCAACCGTCGCCCGGAGGAGGCAAAGGTTGATCTTCGCACTCAAGACTATCGGCAGGGCAGCGTAATCGTACATGCATATGCGCACGATGCTGGAACCAGGGTCGCACTTTACGTAACCAGTCGCGATCGGTACCGGCATCCAGGCAGAGCTGTTGTTTTATGGCAGGATTCACAAAAATACGCGTGACGTCATTATCTTCTGCCGCCAGCTTAATCAGACTGGCGATTTCCGGTTTCCACAGGGCCGGCACGACATGTTTACCGTCACGGGCGACCAAATCCAGCGCCTGGGGACGCAGCAGTTGCGCCTGAGTCCAGCGGGTTTTTGGCAACTGCAGGAAAATGTCCACATCCAGACCGGTCTGGTGGCTGGCATGCCCACCGTTAAATCGACCGCCGGCGGGCATTCCCATATCGCCAATCAGCACCGTTCCCAGCCCAAGATTGCTCACCTGCGTACTCAGTCGCTGGATAAACATCACCAGATCGGGATGGCCGAAATAGCGACGCTGATCGGTGCGCATCACCTGATAGTGATCCGACTGCGCGGGAAGCGTGTCCGCCCCCACAATGCAGCCGTTCGAGAAACCACCAATCGACTGCGCGCTGCCCGGCACGGGCTGGGTAATTTTCTGCCACGGCGTCGCCGCCAGGCTGGCCGTGCTGGCAAGCAGAGCCAGCAGTGCTATCGCGGTTTTTTTCATCTCTTACCAGCGTGGAATATCCGTTTTGACATCCGCATTTTGTGCCCGTTGACGTAACAGGTGATCCATCAGCACGATCGCCAGCATCGCTTCCGCGATCGGTACCGCTCGGATCCCCACGCACGGATCGTGACGACCTTTAGTGATCATCTCCACCTCGTCGCCAAAGCGGTTAATAGTGCGACCCGGAACGGTAATACTGGACGTCGGTTTCAGCGCCATGTGGGCCACGATTTGCTGGCCGCTGCTGATCCCGCCCAGAATACCGCCGGCGTGGTTGCTCTGGAACCCGTCTTTGGTGATTTCATCACGGTTCTGACTACCGCGTAGCGCCACGACGTCAAACCCGTCACCAATTTCGACGCCTTTCACCGCGTTGATGCTCATCAGCGCGTGGGCGATATCGGCATCAAGTCTGTCAAACACGGGTTCACCCAGCCCTGCCGGAACGCCACTGGCGACCACGGTCACTTTCGCGCCAATGGAATCGCCCTCTTTTTTCAGCGCACGCATCAGTTCATCCAGCGCGTCGATCTTATCCGGGTCCGGGCAGAAGAAAGGATTTTGCTCAACCTGCGACCAGTCTTTGATCGCCAGCGGAATGTCGCCCATCTGGGTCAGACAGCCCTGAATGGTGACGCCAAACTTTTCGGCGAGGTATTTTTTGGCAATTGCGCCAGCCGCCACGCGCATCGCGGTTTCCCGCGCGGAAGAACGTCCGCCGCCACGATAATCGCGCAGGCCATATTTCTGCTCGTAGGTGTAATCCGCGTGTCCCGGACGAAACACGTCTTTGATGGCGCTGTAGTCCTGCGAACGCTGATCGGTGTTTTCAATCAGCAGACCAATGCTGGTCCCCGTCGTTACGCCTTCAAACACGCCGGAGAGGATTTTCACCTGATCCGGTTCGCGGCGCTGCGTCGTGTAACGCGACGTGCCAGGGCGACGTCTGTCGAGATCGTGTTGCAGGTCAGCTTCCGTCAGCGGAATGCCCGGCGGCACACCGTCGACGATACAACCGAGCGCCAGCCCGTGCGATTCGCCGAAGGTGGTTACACGAAAGAGTTGTCCAATTGTATTTCCTGCCATTGCGGTCTCGTTGTTGTCGTTGTTGTTTAATCTTTATAGAGGCTGAAGTGCTCGCGGGCAGCAATCAACTCGGCTTTCGTCAGCATAAAGACGCCATCGCCGCCATTGTCGAATTCCAGCCAGGTGAACGGCACATCCGGATATTGTTCCATCAGATGTACCATGCTGTTACCGACTTCACAAATCAGAATACCGTCATCAGACAGGTAATCCGGCGCGTTGCCCAGAATGCGACGGGTGAGTTTCAGGCCGTCAGTGCCGGACGCCAGTCCCAGTTCCGGCTCGTGACGATATTCATTCGGCAGATCGGACATATCTTCCGCATCAACGTACGGCGGGTTGGTCACGATCAGGTCGTACTGAACTTTCGGCAGATCGCGGAACAGATCGGAGCGAATAGGCGTGACGTGATGGATCAGACCGTGCTCTTCAATGTTGTGTTCGGTCACGGCCAGCGCGTCCGTCGAGATATCTACCGCATCCACTTCCGCTTCCGGGAAGGCATAGGCGCAGGCAATCGCAATACAGCCGCTACCGGTACACATATCGAGGATAAGCTGAGGCGGCTCATTAACCAGCCCCGCAAAGCGGTTGTTGATCAGCTCGCCAATCGGAGAGCGCGGCACCAGCACGCGTTCATCAACATAGAACTCATGGCCGCAGAACCAGGCTTTGTTGGTCAGATAGGCCACCGGAATACGTTCGTTCACACGGCGGATCACGCGCTCAACAATACGGTGGCGCTCGCTGGAGGTCAGGCGCGCGGTACGCATATCTTCTGGAATATCCAGCGGCAGATACAGCGATGGCAGCACCAGTTGCACGGCTTCATCCCACGGGTTATCGGTACCGTGACCGTACCAGATGTTCGCCGCACTAAAACGGCTGACCGCCCAGCGCAACATGTCCTGAATGGTATGCAGATCACTCACTGCTTCATCAACGAAAATTTTATCCACCTGTTCCTCCAGGGCATGCTCGCATTAATTTCGGCGGCTAGTTTGCCATGAAGACGGCGATAAATCAGCAATCACGCAGGGGTTGCGGGTGAAAATTGCGTTTTGAGCATTCGCATCCGCATTGAGTCGGGTAAACTAACGGACAATAAAAAAAGATGAGACCGTAGAATGAAAAAGAAAACATCGCTGAGCGAGGAGGACCAGGCGCTGTTCCGGCAGTTGATGACCGGCACCCGCCAGATTAAACAGGACACCATTGTTCATCGCCCGCTGCGTAAAAAGATCACCGAGGTGCCGGTAAAGCGGCTGCTTTCGGAGCAGGCCGATGCCAGCCATTATTTCTCTGATGAGTTCCAGCCGCTGCTGAATACAGAAGGCCCGGTGAAATATCTCCGTCCTGACGTCAGCCACTTCGAGCTGAAGAAAATGCGCCGTGGCGATTACTCCCCGGAGCTGTTTCTCGATTTACACGGTCTGACGCAACTTCAGGCGAAGCAGGAACTGGGCGCGCTGATTGCCGCCTGCCGCCGGGAACATGTGTTTTGCGCCTGCGTGATGCACGGTCACGGTAAACATGTGCTGAAACAACAGACGCCGCTGTGGCTGGCGCAACATCCGCACGTCATGGCCTTCCATCAGGCACCGAAAGAGTACGGCGGCGATGCCGCGCTGCTGGTGTTAATCGAAGTGGAAGAGTGGGCGCCGCCGGAACTGCCCTGAGCACAGAAACAACAAGAGCCGCATCAGCGGCTCTTTACAGAGAATACAGCGGTTAAATCGCTTTCGCCATTTTGAGGTTACACGGGCTCATCTGCCAGTTGAACACCCCTTTTCCGCTTTCATCCAGCGTCACACTGGCAATCGCGGAGGTGGTAAACATCGGCGGCGTTTCACCAGGACACAGCTCGGACACCAGGTAACCCACTAACGGAAGGTGGGAGATCACCAGCACGGTGGCTACGCCCTCATTGGCCAGAGCCTGCAACCAGGCGCTGACCAGACCGACATCGCCGCAGGGAGTCAACTCCGGCAAAACATCCACGTTACCTGGCAGGTTCATGCATCCCCCTACCACATCCAACGTTTGTTCGGCTCGCAGGAACGGGCTCACCAGAACACGTTCGATATCCACTTTTTGACCTTTCAGCCAGTTCGCCATAAGGCGGGATTCATCACAACCGCAGGGGGTTAAGGGACGAACCGAATCACTGGCGGCATCGAGGGCCGCGTCGCCGTGACGCATGATAAAAACTTGCATATTGCACCGCTTTTGTTAACCAGAATCACGCACCCCAGCCAAAACCCCTCAGGGTCGCTGTAATGCAGTGGCCGGCATTGTGCCTTATCCGTTCACTGAATGAAACGCTGTGTTTTACCTCAATGGCGTAAGTATAGTCAATCTGTGTTTACAATTTAACCAACTCACAGCCATTCAGTGCGGATATACCTTACATTTGACCGTGTTCATTCAGGTCAGTTGCATCTGCTTTCCAGAAACTTTCACCCCGCTCCGCCATCTGTAACAACGTATCGCACGGCGTGAACCGCGGACCATACAGCGAAGCCAGACGTTGCAATACCGCAACCACTTCACCCGCCCCGAGAGAATCCATATAACGGAACGGGCCACCGAGAAACGGAGGAAAACCAATACCAAACACCGCGCCAATGTCACCATCGCGCGCGCTACGGATCACCTGCTCATCGAAGCAGCGCGCTGCCTCATTGAGCATTAACATGACGCAACGTTCCGCAATCTGTGAAGCGGAGAGTCGGCTCTGCCCCTGAGCACCAATAAGCGTATAAATTGCAGGGTCGACCTGTTTTTTGCTTTTACGCCCTTTCGCCCCATAAAGATAGAAACCACGACCATTTTTTCTACCTTTGCGATCGTCATTCAAAATTGATGAAACAACATTTGCAGGGGCGCTAAAACGCTCGCCATAAGCGGCTTCCAGTATCGGTATAATTTTAGTGCCTGTGTCGATTCCGACCTCATCCAAAAGTTGGATTGGCCCGACCGGAAAACCAAATTTTACCAGTGCGCTGTCGATCTGCTCGACCCGCTCACCTTCGGTCAGCAGGCGAATCGCTTCATTGATATACGGCGCCAGAATACGGTTTACGTAGAACCCGGCCTTATCACGCACCACAATCGGCGTTTTGCCCTGTTTTTTCGCCAGCTTAACCGTCGTGGCAATGGTTTGCCCCGACGTCGTAGCATGCGGAATCACTTCCACCAGCGGCATTTTTTCTACCGGGCTAAAGAAGTGCAGACCAATCACCTGCTCAGGTCTGGCGGCCTGTGCCGCAATATCGCCAATAGGTAAAGATGACGTGTTGGATGTAAAAATGGTGTGAGATGCACAATTCTGCTCAACTTCTGCCACCATCTGTTGTTTTAACGGCAGATCTTCAAATACTGCTTCAATCACCAGATCGCGATGGGAAAAGCCGCAATAGTCGACCGAACCCGAAATCAGCGCCAGCTGTTTGTCACGTTCACTGGCTTTGATATGCCGACGACGCACCTTCGTTTCAAGCTGATCCCAGCTGTATTTCAGCGCGTGATTGATTCCTTTGGTATTAATGTCTTTGATGCGAACTGGCAAGCCACCTTTACAGGCTGTGACGTACGCAATACCGCCCCCCATCAGCCCACCGCCTAAAACGCCGACGCTGTTAAGCGGCCCGGGCGGGACCTCGCTGCCCGGATCCTTTTTCACGTCCGTACTGGCAAAAAAGATATTGCGTAACGCCTGCGATTGCGGCGTCATCGCCAGCTCGCCAAACGCGCGCGCTTCCGCGTCATAGCCGCTGCTGCTCCCCTGCGCCAGTCCGGTTTCGATCACCTGTAAAATGCGTTCTGTCGCCGGGTAATTTCCCTGGGTTTTCTGTTCTGTTTTCTTACTGACCATGCGGAACAGCAACGTCCGCCCGAGCGGACCCGCCAGAATACGTTCACGAATCGGCAGAGGACGATGAACGGGACGATCTTTTTTCGCCCATTCCACAGCGGCATCCAGCAGGATCGTCTGCGGGACCACCTCATCTACCAGCCCCGCCTTCAGCGCCTGCTTCGCGCGAAGTTGCTTACCGGTGAGGATCATATTCAGCGCCGTACTGACGCCCACCCGTCGGGGTAACCGTTGGGTGCCGCCCGAACCCGGCAGCAGCCCGAGTTGAACTTCCGGTAAACCGAGTACCGTTTTCGCATCGTCCGTACAAACACGCGCGTGACAAGCCAGCGCCAGTTCAAGTCCGCCACCAAGACAGGCACCGTGAATGGCAGCCACCACCGGGATCGGCAGCGCGTTGATCTCGGCCATCAGTTGCTGCCCCTGTCGCGCCAACGTTTCTGCTTCCTCTGCACTTTTGCAGCGGCCAATCATATTAATATCCGCCCCGGCAATGAAATTGTCCGCTTTTGCGGAAATAATGACGACGCCGCGAATCGCCTTGTTTTCGCGAATCTGTTTAAGAATAATGCGTACCTGCGAGGCAAACTCCGCCTTGAGGGTATTCATCTTTTCTCCGGGGACATCAACAGAGATGACCGCGACGTTATCCAGACGCACGTTAAGCGTAAAAGCCGATGCCATGTCCATTATTCTGCCTCCAGAACCATTGCCGCACCCAGTCCCCCCGCCGCGCAGGCGGTGACCAGGCCAAAGCCGCCGCCACGACGACGTAATTCATGCAGCGTTTGCGTGATCATTCTCGCGCCAGTTGCGGCAAAGGGATGTCCAAAGGCAATCGAACCGCCAAGTACGTTAAATTTGCTGTCATCCACTTCGCCAGTGGCATGGCTTCGACCGAGCACGTCGCGGGCAAAACGCTCACTGCCGAGCAGCTGGAGATTGGCCAGCGTCTGCGCGGCAAAGGCTTCGTGCATATCGAAAAGCGTCAGATCGGCCATCGTGATGCCCGCACGTTCCAGCGCCAGCGGCGTAGACCAGGCCGGCCCCAGCAGCATATCCTGCCAGACATCGATTGCGGTAAACGCATAGCTGCGCAGATAGCCGAGCGGAACTAACCCCAACTCTTTGGCACGAGATTCTGTCATCAGGATGACTGCCGCCGCGCCATCGGTCAGTGGGGTGCTGTTTGCCGCCGTAACGCTGCCATGTTTCCGGTCAAATGCCGGACGCAGCCTGGCGTAGTCTGCCAGCATGGAGTTGCCGCGAATATTGTTATCTTCAGACAGGGGCTCTTTAAAAGGCGGCGTGTAAGTAGTCATCACTTCATCGGTCAGCTTGCCTTCTGCCCACGCCAGGGCGGCTCGCTGGTGAGAACGATGCGCCAGGGCATCCTGTTGTTCACGGGTAACGCCGTAGGTTTTCGCCATCTGCTCGGCGGTATCGCCCATTCGCAGGCCAGTGGAGTATTCCGCTACGGCCGGGGGGACGGGCATCAGATCGCGCAAGCGCAGACGGGAAAAGAGTTTCAGACGCTGCCCCATCGTACGGGCTTTGTTGACATCGACCAGCACCCGCGCCAGTTTTTTGCTGACGCCAATGGGCAGCACCGAAGAAGAGTCCGCCCCACCGGCGATACCCGCACGAATGGTGCCGGCCATCAGGCTTTCTGCAACGTTGGCGACAGCCTGAAAACTGGTCGCACAGGCGCGACTGACGCTGTAGGCATCGGTATGCACATTCATCCCGGTCCCGAGCACAATTTCACGCGCGATGTTCGGCGCTTCCGGCATCTGTACAACCTGGCCAAAAACCAGTTGTTCAATCACCTCAGCAGGGATTTCACTGCGCGCAAGAAGTTCGCCAACCACCATTTTGCCGAGATCGACGGCGGGAATGCCATGATAAGCGGTCGCCTGACGGGCAAAAGGCGTACGTAATCCGCTCACGATGGCGATGCGATCGCCCTGACGGGTGACCAGCGGTAATGCCTGACTCATAACACTCCCCTGTAAAAAATAAATAAGTGGTCTGACCTGATCATAGTCTTAACCAATTTTTTACATTTAGCCAAGCGGAGCGCAAAGAAAGTGAGAGCTACGGCACAGTGAATAATCACTGTCTGAAATGAAAATGCCCCGGGAAAACTCACCGGGGCATCAGAAATAACGAGGTGGGATTAACGCAGACCCAGCTGGAAAATCAGGGTTTCGGCTTCGCAGGCGAAGACAAAATCGATATCCAGGCGCACACCGTCAGACTCTTCGGTGAAGGTCGAGGTGATTTTGCACGGTTCAGATTCCACGCTACGCGCTTTTTCGGTCAGCGCCGCCAGCGTCTCTTCAGCCTCTGCGCGGTTAGCGAACACGCGGCTGTATGATGCGGTGCAATCGGAGTTGTCCATGATGGTACCAACATCCATACAGCAGCAAACCGGGGTTTCATCAGCACTGCATTTACTCATTGTAGATTTCCTCTGTATTTCGCACCCAGGGTGCCAGATAAACGATGGGGATATTTTACGCTCCCCACATTCACCTCTCCAGTTGTTAATTGTGCGAAATGAGATAAGTGACCGAAATCACAATTAAAAATGATCTAAAACAAATTTCACCTAAAAGGGTGAGTGCGCAAACCGGCAATTTTGCCAGCTGGATCGCGTTTTTAAGATCACAATTGAAAAAAGTTATAAACATACTTGCAACATTTCAGCTGGTCAGACCTATACTCACGCCACTGGTCTGATTTCTAAGTCGTACCGCAGACCCTACACTTCGCGCTCCTGTTACACCATGTAACATAGTTTGTATAAAAATAAATCAATTGAGGTTATGGTCATGAGCCAGAAAACCCTGTTAACAAAGTCTGCTCTCGCAGTCGCAGTGGCAATTATCTCCACCCAGGCCTGGTCTGCAGGCTTTCAGTTAAACGAATTTTCTTCCTCTGGCCTCGGCCGGGCCTATTCGGGTGAAGGCGCGATCGCAGACGATGCAGGAAACGTCAGCCGTAACCCAGCGCTGATCACGATGTTTGATCGCCCGACGTTCTCTGCAGGTGCGGTCTATATCGATCCGGACGTCAACATCAGCGGACGCTCACCGTCTGGCCGTAGCCTTGATGCCGATAACATCGCGCCGACGGCATGGGTACCGAACGCACACTTTGTTGCGCCGATTAACGATCAGTTCGGTTGGGGGGCATCCATTACCTCTAACTACGGTCTGGCGACAGAGTTCAACGACACCTACGCGGGCGGTTCTGTCGGCGGTACCACCGACCTCGAAACCATGAACCTCAACTTAAGCGGTGCTTATCGCTTAGATGACGCCTGGAGTTTCGGTCTTGGTCTGAACGCCGTTTATGCACGTGCGAAAATCGAACGCTTTGCTGGTGACCTGGGTCAACTGGTCGCAGGTCAGGTGATGCAATCTCCTGCCGGACAAACGCCGCAGGGTCAGCAACTGGCTGCCACCGCAAATGGCATCCCAAGCGATACCAAAATTGCCCACCTGAACGGTAACCAATGGGGCTTCGGCTGGAACGCCGGGATCTTGTATGAACTGGATAAAAACAACCGCTACGCGTTGACCTACCGTTCTGAAGTCAAAATTGACTTTAAAGGTAACTACAGCAGCGATCTGCCGCCGGCGATCAACAACTACAACCTGGGTATCCCGACCGCTACCGGCGGCGCAACTCAGTCAGGTTACCTGACGCTTAACCTGCCAGAAATGTGGGAAGTGTCCGGTTATAACCGCGTGGCGCCGCAGTGGGCTATCCACTACAGTCTGGCCTATACCAGCTGGAGTCAGTTCCAGGAACTGAAAGCAAAATCCACCGGTGGTGAGACACTGTTCCAGAAAGATGAAGGCTTTAAAGACGCCTATCGCATCGCACTGGGTACCACCTACTACTACGATGATAACTGGACGTTCCGTACCGGTATCGCCTTCGATGATAGCCCTGTTCCGTCACAAAACCGCTCTATCTCGATTCCGGATCAGGACCGCTTCTGGCTGAGCGCCGGTACCACCTACGCCTTCAATAAGGATGCGTCTGTGGACGTTGGTGTCTCTTACATGCACGGCCAGAGCGTTAAAATTAACGAAGGTCCGTACCAGTTCGAGTCTGAAGGTAAAGCCTGGCTGTTCGGTACCAACTTCAACTACGCATTCTGATTTCTTGCAGATGTAAAAAAGGTGAGCTTTTTAGCTCACCTTTTTATTTGTCTCATCTGGCTTACTCGGAATCGATCTCTTTCAGTTCGTCCTGAATCGCCTGCGCGTTCGGGTTTTCCTGCGGCTTGAGCTTACCACCATCAGCGATAAAATCATGACGCTGGAAGTAAGCTTCACGAACCATAATATAGGGATCGGAGGACTGACGCAGCAGACCGTCGGAATCCAGCAACTGGGCGCGGGTTTCAATCCCTTCAATCGTCCATTTACCAATAGACATCGGCCAGGTCAGCCAGGAAAGAACCGGATAGAGCGTATCCGCCATATCACCGCCGTCCTCACGGATCGTCCAGCTACCATAGAACGGTAACTGCACGTAAGGACCGTAGCCTACGCCATAGTGACCTAAGGTGCTGCCAAAACGATGTGGTTCAACGCGCTGCAGTTTCGGGTTCGCCATACCGGCGACGTCAATAAAGCCGCCCATCCCCAGGATCGTGTTGAGGAAGAAACGGGTGAAATGCACCATCCCCTGATACGGATCGCCCTGCAGGAAATAGTTCACCATCACCGCCGGCTCTTCCAGGTTGCCGGTGAAGTTGCTCAGACCATTACGGGCAGGCTGCGGAACATAATCACGCCAGGCGACGGCCACCGGTCGAACGATATACGGATCCAACACATTAAAGTTGAAGTTGTACATGGTGCGGTTGAACCCTTCAAACGGGTCTGAACGCCCCTGCTGTTCTGTGCCGGAACTCGCACACCCCACCAGCAGTGTGGTTCCCAGCGCAAGCGCCGACAGGCGAAGCTTCATAAATGTCTCCCTGTTAATTATGGCTATCGCTGATTGCCATCCATGACGGAACGCTACCGTATCCGCCTGTAAAGGTGTGAGCGATTGTAACAGTACGTCAAACGATGTCTATATCACCGAACTTGTTGATTTGATCATAGCCTGGTCACACCAGAATCGTCGCGCTTCTATTTTAGCGGGATGAAGAAAAACAAACGTTACCATTTTTGCGTTTTCAGAGCATGTCCTGACGGGGTTCACGCTAAAAACCGCTACGCTTTATCCTGTCTGAACTCACTCCGGGGACAAATGATGGTTGATCATGAAAACGACAAGATAGATAAGCATAGCGACGAGCTGGCTGTCGAAAGTGAAGAAAAACAGAGCGGGAAGAAGATAGAACTGGATGAGGATCGCCTCCCCTCGCGAGCGATGGCGATTCATGAGCATATTCGTCAGGACGGGGAGAAAGAACTAGAACGGGACGCGATGGCACTGCTGTGGTCCGCCATCGCCGCCGGACTATCGATGGGGGCTTCGCTGCTGGCAAAAGGGATTTTCCACGTCGAACTGGAGGGGGTACCCGGCAGTTTCTTGCTGGAGAATCTCGGCTATACCTTTGGCTTTATCATCGTCATCATGGCTCGCCAGCAGTTGTTCACTGAAAACACCGTCACCGCCGTGCTGCCCGTCATGCAGAATCCGACACTCAGTAACACGGGCCTGTTGATGCGGCTGTGGGGCATCGTACTGCTGGGGAATGTGCTGGGTACCGGCGTCGCGGCGTGGGCTTTTGAATACATGCCCATTTTCAACGAAGAGACCCGTGATGCGTTCGTGAAAATCGGCATGGACGTGATGAAAAACTCCCCCACGGAGATGTTTGCCAACGCCATTATTTCCGGCTGGCTGATTGCTACCATGGTCTGGATGTTCCCGGCGGCTGGCGCGGCGAAGATCGTAGTGATTATCCTGATGACGTGGCTGATTGCGTTGGGCGATACCACCCACATCGTGGTCGGGTCGGTCGAAATTCTCTATCTGGTATTTAACGGCACGCTGCACTGGAGTGACTTCCTCTGGCCGTTTGCCTTACCGACGCTTGCCGGAAACATTTGCGGCGGCACCTTTATCTTTGCTCTGATGAGCCACGCGCAGATCCGCAACGATATGAGCAACGCACGCAAAGAAGAAGCCAGAATCGCGGCGCAAAAAAGAGACAATGCGCAGAAAAAGGAGGAAAAACAGTCCTGAATGGCGACGGTTTGAACAGTCAGGCGGTCCCTCACTTACCGGGGCAAACAAAAACCGGTATACTCGTGCCGCCTTGTCCCCTTAGTTAAATGGATATAACGAGCCCCTCCTAAGGGCTAGTTGCAGGTTCGATTCCTGCAGGGGACACCATCCGGCCCACCGTGGTGAGCCGGAAATCGTCCGGGTGTTAAAGGATGACCGAGTGCGCTTTTTCGCCGGGTTTGAACGCTACCTCCCCGAGGCTGATACACGCAACCGGGCAAACATGGCCGCACAGCAGACAACCGACGCATTTTTCGGTATTGCAGTGCGGAGTCCGCATCTGTTCGTTCCACTCCATCGCCTGATGACCGCCGTCGAAGCAGGAGATGTAGCATCGACCGCAGCCGACGCATTTTTCCTGATTAATATGCGGGTAGACGATATAGCTGCGGTCGAGATCTTCTGCCGGAACGATATTGGCATTCGCCAGCCCCACCATCTCATCCAGCGCGTCGAAACCCTGATCGTTAAGATAGTGCGACAGGCCACTGATCATATCTTCAACGATGCGATAACCGTACTGCATGATGCCGGTTGTCACCTGCAGCGTTGCCGCGCCCAACAGCAAGAACTCAGCAGCATCTTCCCAGGTTTCAATTCCACCGATACCGCTAATCGGGAAATCTTTCAGCTCAGGATGAGTGCGTAGCTGCTGAATGAAGCGCAGGGCAATCGGTTTCACCGCTTTACCTGAATAGCCCGAAATACTGGATTTGCCGTTGACGACTGGCAGACCCATTTTACGGTTGAGGTCAATATTGGTAATTGACTTGACTGTGTTGATGGCGGCAATACCATCGGCGCCACCGCGTTTCGCCGCCAGCGCAACCTCGCACATATCGCCGATATTGGGCGTCATTTTAGCGAGCATCGGCAGAGAAGAGCCGCGTTTCACCGCCTGGCAATATTTCTCTACCAGTTCGGGGCTTTGCCCCACATCGCTCCCCATGGCATGAGAAGTCATCTGCGGGCAGGAGAAGTTGCATTCGATCATATCCGCGCCGGCCTCTTCGACCAGATGCGCCAGATCCTGCCACTGCTGCTCATTTTCCCCCATGATCGAGGCGATCAACACCTTATTCGGGTAATCTTGTTTGAGCCGACGAATCGCCGCAAGATTTTCCACCAGAGGGTGCTCGGCAATCTGCTCCATGTTTTTAAAGCCGATAAACCCGGTGTCTTCTTTAATCAGATGGTCGAAGCGTGGAGATACTTCGTTGGCGATAAAGAAACCGATGGTTTTAAAAACGATACCGCCCCAGCCGCTATCATAGGCTTTAGCGCACATCTCATAGCAATTGCCGACCGGGGAAGAAGAAAGGCAGAACGGATTGGGAAACGTCACGCCGCAGAAGGTAATAGAGAGATCTTTGGTTAGCATGATTACGCCTCCTCTAAATAGTGGTGAATGGCTTGAGCGGCTTCTTTCCCGGTTTTAACGGCATACACCACGGTTTTATCTCCCTGAACGATATCGCCTGCGGCGAACAGTCCCGGAACTGCAGTCTGGTAATGTCGAGTGTCAACGGTATTGCGTTGTACCCGAATACCAGAGAAGGCTTCCAGTTCGGCATGCTGGCCAACAGCAAGAATAATTTTTTCTGCGGCCAGAGACAGCTCGCCAGGCAGGCGCACATGTCTGAAGGTGACCTTATTTCCGTCAACAGCCGTTGGCGTAAAGCCATCAATGATAGAGACGCCCAGCGCCTGGGTGGTGGTGAACTCTTTTTCACTGGCCGGAAACTCGGCAAGCTCTTCGCGCGCCACGCAGGTAACTGATTCACAGCCGAGTATTTTCAACGTACTGGCCACGTCCATGGCGACGTCGCCGCCGCCAATCACCAGCGCGCTTTGCGGCACGGATATGTCACTCGCCTTGCCACGCGCGCGTTGTAAAAGGTCGACGGCAATTTCTGCCGAACCCGCGTTATTAAACAACGGCAGTGACACGCCTTTTGACAGGCCGACCGTCAGCAGGACCGCGCGATATTCGGCTTTGAGCGCCTCCAGCGTGACGGTGTTGCCAATCTCGCAACCACAGCGGATTGTCACACCCATTTCCGTAATACGCGCAATTTCAGCGTCCAGCACCGATTGCGGCAGACGGAATTCAGGAATACCGTGGCGCAACCAACCGCCGGGTTGGGCCGTTTTCTCGAACACCGTGATGTCATAGCCCAGATTGCACAGCGTGACGCTGGCCTGCAACCCGGCAGGGCCCGCCCCCACGATGGCGACTTTACCCTTATCTTTACGGCCAGGCTGATAAATCTGCATCTGCGTTTGTCGTTCGAAATCGGTAACAAACCGTTGCAGACGGGCGATATCGATAGGTTTATCAATCCCGGAACGGGAACAGCCCTGCTGGCAGAGTTTTTCCGTGGGACATACCCGGGCGCAGACGGCACCAAGCGCATTATTTTCTCTAATGGTTTCGGCCGCGCCCTTAACGTTACGGAAATAAACAGAGCGGATAAATTTCCCCGGGTCGGTTTCCGCCGGGCAGGACTGACTGCACGGTGCGTCGTGACACAGCAGGCAGCGGGAAGCTTCTTTGATAGCCAACAAGGGCGTGAAGCCAGGAATCAGTTCATCCAGGTAGTCTCGTTGCGACATATGCCATTCCTTAATAATAAGTTTACGTAAGGCAAACTGAGTACAAATAGTTACGTATGAGGCTAGGCTTATGCCTGAATGGATGTTGTGAAAGCATTCACAGATAACCACATAAAAAATGCGGAATTACTGCGATCGCAAGAATAGATAAGTTGCGAATAGAAACTATTTTTGTAATAAGAATATATTAGTTTGTGTTATGCGAAAAAAGACGGTTACGAAAGCGTCCCTGTACTTCTTTTTCTGAAAGACGACTCTTAATTGCAGTGGGATATTTCAGAGAACGAATTCAATGAAATAAAAAAGACGTAACCACTGTAAAAAATTACGGTAAACAGGAGAGCGAAAAATGGAGGTCATTATCAGCCAGGCCAACCCCGTCGACGCAGAAAATATATTATTGCTTCAGAAAATGGCTTACCAGAGTGAAGCATTACTGTATCAGGATGATTCAATTCCTGCATTGCAGCAAACGCTGAAATCATTACTGGCGCAATTTACTGACACACTCATGCTTAAAGCGTCTCTGGCGGAAGGGCAAATTATCGGCTCTGTCCGTGGTCATGTTGTCGGAAATACCTGTCATGTGGGACGTTTGATTGTCCACCCGGCCTTTCAGCGCAGAGGAATCGGTTCAGACTTACTCAATAAGCTGGAAAAACAATTTCCTGATATCACACGCTTTGAACTCTTTACCGGGCATAAAAGTGCAGGCAATTTACGCTTGTATCACCGACATGGCTACCAGGAATACCGTCACGACCCTATTCACGCTGGACTGACCATGATCTATCTTGAAAAACATCGGATAAGGTCCTGATTCGGCATCGTGTTTTTCGCCATTTCGACGCCCGCCTTACTGGCCGGGCGTCGTCGTTTAGCGCTTCATTTTTCGGTTCGCGTAGAACGCGTCGGGACTCATCCAAAGCTCATACGTCGTATCATGATTTTTGCGATTTTTAAGCTCACGCAGCGTAATGCCGTGAATCTTCCTTTCGGCAATCCGTCGCGCGATCTCCCCTGTACTGAGTCGCAACTGCTTTTTCATCACCGATAACAGACTGACCCGAAAGGCGGTCGTTAAGCTGATCGTGACCTTCACCTGTTGATGCCGGGCAAGCGTCACCCTCCACTGTTCACGAACATCAAACTCCGGGATCCCGGAGAGCTCGGCATTATTTCGCTTCAGAACCTGGCGATCGTGAGCGAAAAGCAGGATCGCGCTTGCGTCATTGGCAACGATCCGCGCATAAAGGTCGCGGTCAATACAGCTGACAGGGAGTCGCGAGAACAGGCTGATATTCCAGGTGTAATCGCAATGAAGGCATTTGTAGATACTCCAGACATCCAGCAGCTTCTTTTGCGAATTCATTCTGAAAGCCCCGGAAGGGATGAAATCGCGTTTGATATTGCAGGCAGGACAGCGCTTCGCAATGCGCTGATATCCCACGGGACTGACGGTCCATGTGACGTGCATGTTGACCCTTTTTTAACCCATACAAAAACGGATTCGTCCTGGACGAACCATGAATTTTGCTATGCGAAAAATATTTGAAGATATTTTTCAGTGGGTTAAGAAAAGATTTCCAGCACAACAATCCCTTGAGTTATCGATAAGCCAGCAAGACTAACAGACCCCCGGCCTCTCAATACATAAATCCAATCAATATTTGTGACACAACTATCAGGGTTATTTGATCTGGCATCGGATTATTCTCGAAAAATAACCGTATATTTATTCATCAACCACAGGATACAAGGAGCGTTAAATGTCACAGCAAGAACAGTTTTGCCATGCCTGCGGAATGCCACTTTCCGCACCCGATGCCAAAGGGGCGAGCGATAAATACTGTGCGTATTGCAGCGATGCCGAAGGCAATCTGAAGCCCTGGGATGAAGCCGTTTCCGGTCTGGCGGGATTTCTGGATTCCTGGCAAAAAGTTGGCCCAGAGGAGTCACGTAAGCGCGCGATCCGCTACCTGACGTCCATGCCCGCCTGGGCACACAAAGCAGACGACTAAACCGCCGATGCCAACCCAACAATCAGATGCCGTCGTCATTCTGCATGAGATCTACGGCATCAATGCACACATACATCGCACCAGCGAAATGTGGCGAGCGCGTGGGTTCGAGGTTTACACTCCCGCGCTTTTTCCGCATGACGCACCGTACAGCTATACTCAGCAGGATGAGGCGTATCGCTATTTTTCACACCACGTTGGTTATGATCCGCAACCCATCTTAACGTTGCTTGCCACACTGCGCGCGCAACATCGCAAACTGATTGTCATCGGCTACAGCACCGGGGCAACGATCGCATGGCGAGTCGCAGGAAGCGGCTTGTGTGACGGGGTTATCTGTCATTATGGCTCTCGGATTCGTCAGTACAGCGATAAGTTACCGCGCTGCCCTGCGCTGATGATCATGGCTCGCCATGAGCCGTCATTCGACCCTGCGGTGCTACAACAGAAGCTGGAAACATTGCCCTTGGTGCAGTGTCATATGTACGATGCGCAGCACGGCTTTTGTGACGCAGACAGCCCCGGATACCTTGCGTGGCAGGCGCGTCATGCTGTCGCCGATGCCATCGCATTTGTTGACGCGGTTTGCGGATAGTCGACTTGCTGCCTTTATAGCCAGCGGCGAACCTGTTTAGCGTAGTGATCCCACTGTGCGCCAAAGCGCTTATGTAGCTGGAACTCTTCAAAATCGATATGCAACCGGGCCACCGCCAGCATAAAGAACGGTACGGCAATCAGGCCTGGCAGACTGCCCACCCAGAGCGCAACGGCAAGTTGCACACCAGTCAGTCCAAGATAAATAGGATTTCGACTCCAGGCATAGCATCCGTGCGTGACCAGCGTCGTTGTTTTATCCGCCTGGAGTGGATTGAGCGTGGTGCGACTCACATGCATGTGCCACGCGGTCGTCAGGATGACGCCAAGGCTTACTGCGGCAATCGCCAGACTCAGCACCTGGGTGACCAGGCCAAAGGTAAAGTGTGGATTGGCAGTCAGACAATCCCCGACCACAAAGATTAATAAAATGACCGGCGGCGGAAACCGACTCCTGAACTTTGCGAGACGCACGTTGATCTGTTTCATTTCTCTCCTTCTGCACCGCGACTATTTTGAGACTTTTCAGATCCCTTCGAATATTGCCTGATAAATTATTAATAAACTATGCTCAATACGGTGCGGTAATTCCTCTCTTTTCAAAAAGGTGATAATTATGGCCGGTTGGTTCGAATTAAGTAAGAGTACAAACGATCAGTTCCGTTTTGTATTGAAAGCAGGTAATGGTGAGGTGATTCTCACGAGCGAACTGTATACCACGAAGGCGGCGGCAGAAAACGGCATTGCCTCCGTTCAGTCGAATAGCTCGCTGGACGAGCGCTACGACATGAAGACAGCATCGAACGGTAAGTTCTTCTTTAATTTAAAAGCAGGCAATCATCAGATCATTGGCACCAGCCAGATGTATGCCTCCGCGCAATCGCGTGATGTGGGCATCGCCTCAGTAAAAACAAACGGCAGCAGCAAAACGATAAAAGAACAGATCTGATTTTGACGTAATTGGCCAGATCGAGAAATACCGATCTGGCCTCTTATATCAGAGAACTTTACTTAAAAATTCAGCCGTTCGCGGATTCACTGGTGACGTAAAAAGCACGTCAGGCGATCCCTCTTCCTGGATAATACCGTGATCGATAAAGATGACCCGATCGGCCACTTCACGGGCGAATCCCATTTCGTGGGTGACAATCGCCATGGTCATGCCTTCATTGGCCAGGTTCTTCATGACCTCCAGCACATCCCCGACTAACTCCGGATCCAGCGCCGACGTTGGCTCGTCAAACAGCATGATCGAGGGGTTCATTGCCAGCGCACGGGCAATCGCCACGCGTTGCTGCTGACCGCCCGACAGGCGCGAAGGCCAGGCGTCGCGTTTATCGCTTAATCCGACCTTTTCCAGCAACATTTCAGCCCGACTGACCGCTTCACCACGGGAGATCCCCAACAGCATTTGCGGCGCCATCATCAGATTGTCCAGCACCGTCATATGCGGAAACAGATTAAAACGCTGGAACACCATCCCCACGCTTTCACGCATTTTATTGAGATCGGTTTTGCGATCGTGAACGGCAAAACCATTCACCATCACTTCGCCTTCGGTGACGGTCTCAAGCGCATTCATACAGCGTAAAAAGGTGCTTTTCCCGGACCCTGACGGACCAATGATGCACACCACTTCCTGCGGTTTGATATCACAGTCAATCCCGCGCAGAACGTGGTTATCACCAAAGTGTTTATGTAAATTTTTAATGTGGATCACTTTTACCAAACCTTTTTTCCAGACGGTTAACCAGCTGCGCCAGCAGGAAGGTGAGTACCCAATACACCAGTGAAATGGTCAGGTAGGGTTCCCAGTAGGTTGCGTAAGCACCTGACACCGTACGCGCCGCGTAGGCCAAATCAGCAAGACCGATCGCCGAGGCGAGTGAGGAATCTTTGACAATCGCAATGGCGTTATTGCCCAGCGGCGGAAGAATACGGCGAAAAGCCTGAGGCAGGATAACTTTGCGCATGGTTTTCCACCACGGCATCCCCAGCGCCCGCGAGGCTTCCATCTGGCCTGGGTCAATCGACTGGATCCCCGCACGGAAGATCTCGGAAACATAAGCCCCGGCATTCAGCGTGATCGCCACAATACAGGATAAGAAAGCCCCGTAGCCCGAACGCAATTCGCGGGCAAAATCGGCGCTCATCAGCCCGCTGGTAACCAGCATTCCGTCACGGGGATTAATGAACAGCGGCACCAGCGCAAAATGGACGACCATGATCTGAACAAACAGTGGCGTTCCGCGAAAGGCGCTGACGTAGAAACGAACGGGATATTGAACAAGATAACGGAGCGCGTATTTCCAGAAGCCGTGCTCGGCTTTCGCCATGCGGCCCAGCCCCAGCGTCAATCCCCAGAGTGTGCCAAGACAGACACAGATGATGGTGCATTTTATGGTCATCCACGCGCCTTCCATAAATAATGGCGCATACTCCTGGATGATTTCCCAACGAAATCCCGTCATGGTTTTCCCCTGCAAAAAAGCTGACACAGACCGCGTGTCAGCCTAAAAATAAATTAATAATGCAAATTACTCTGACGGAAGCGTCGGGACTTCACTGTCAAACCAGGTTTTATAAATTTTATCGTAGGTACCGTCAGCGATAATTTTCTTCAATCCCGCGTTAATTTTTTGCTGTAATTCGGTATTCCCTTTGGCGACCGCAATACCAAAATACTGGCGCTCAAACTTGGCATCCGGGACAAGCTTGAACTGTTTTTCCGGATGCTGCTTGATGTAGTATTTCACCACGCCAACATCGCCAACCGCCGCGCTGACACCATCTTCAAACAATTCCTGCAGCATTAATGGAGTATTATCGAAACGCTTAATTGCGGTGCTGTTTTTCCCGAGAACGCCAGAAACCACAATGTCGCCGGTGCTGGAGTTAACGACGCCAACCTTTTCCGTTTTCAGCGAGTCCAGAGAACTCACTTTTGAATCAGCCGGAACGACAATGGACTGCTCCGCCGGGAAATAAGGGAGAGAAAAATCCACCATCTGCTTACGTTTATCCGTGATGGTGATCCCCGAGATAATGATGTCACGATCCCCGGAACCCAGCGTCGCGAAGATACCTTCCCACGGCGTATTGACCAGTTTGACATCAAAATTTTCTGCTTTAGCAATGGCTTTAATAATATCGATATCAAAGCCTTCCAGCTGTTTCTGGCTGTTTTCAAATTCAAATGGGCGATAGGTGCCACCCGCGCCGACCACGTAGGTTTCTTGTGCTGCAAAAGCGGCCCCGGTCAACGCCATCATCAAACATCCTGCTTTTATCCACTGACTGAACATTCCCTTCTCCTGTTATTTTTATGCACATTTACTGCATAAAAATACCCAAACTGATTTCCTTATGCAAACACAATCTGATCCGCGCCTTACCACACCAAATCACCGCTTAGCGCGTCGCTTTCGCTGCTTTAACGCCTTCTTGTGCCATCGCGACAAACGCCCTGGCGGCAGCGGTTTGCCAGGCACCTTTGCGCTGCAACAATACGGCCGTGCGTTCGAGCAGTTGTGGAGTCAGTGAAATGGCCCGCAGATCGTTGCTTTGCATCGCGATAGGCGCAGGCAGTAGCGTGGATAATCCGGTGCGTCGCACCAGTTCCAGCACTGCGCTGATGGAGTTGACCTCCATGAGGATCTGCGGTCGCAGTCCTGCCTGGCGGCAGTAACGATCAATCTGTTCCCGGGTAGCAAACTCCGCGCTCAACAAAATCAACTTTTCATGATTGAGCACGCTTAAATCCACCGACGCCTGCGCCGCCAGCGGATGATGATTCGCCACAACCAGAGCCAGGTTTTCGGTCAGCAACGGCTGTGCATTGATATCCGCAGAGTGAATCTCATCAAAGGCAATGCCGACATCCAGTTCATCGTTGACCAACATCTCTTCGATTTTGTCCTGCGAGAGCTCCTGTAACTGTAAAGTCACATTGGGATAGCGGGTATAGAATTCGGCCAGTAGCGGGCCGATAAACCAGGCGGTAAAGGTCGGCGTCACCGCTACGCGCAGGGCACCGCGGCTCAGATCCTCCACATCATGAATGGCGCGTTTGCCCTCTTCCAGCGCCTGTAGTGCGCTACGCGCATAACGCAGATAAACCTCTCCCGCATCGGTTAACCGGGTCGAACGCCCGCTACGATCGAACAACTGAACGCCCAGCGCCTCCTCCAGTTGCCTGATTTGCTGTGAAAGCGCCGGTTGCGAAACGTGCAGTGCCGCCGCCGCACGAGTGAATCCGTGATGTTCCGCGACGGCAAGAAAATAGTGGGTGTGTCGATCCAGCATCGCCTTTACCTATAAGATTTTCCAATAGACTGCATTATAAATGAGTCTTTTATCTTATGATATGAAGCGCGTAGCCTGTGTTCATCGCATAGCGAGACAGAGGATTATTCGTGAAAGAGATTATTGATGGCTTCCTGAAGTTTCAGCGCAAGGTATTTCCTGAACGCGCGGAATTATTCAGACGCCTTGCCACCCAGCAAAGCCCCCGGGCGTTATTCATTTCCTGTTCAGACAGTCGTCTGGTTCCCGAACTGGTCACGCAGCGCGAGCCTGGCGATCTGTTCGTGATCCGCAACGCCGGAAATATTGTGCCGTCATACGGCCCGGAACCCGGCGGGGTGACCGCCTCGGTGGAATACGCCGTCTCTGCGCTTCGCGTCAGCGACATTGTGATCTGTGGGCACTCCGACTGCGGTGCGATGACCGCCATTGCCGGCTGTCACTGCCTGGATCACATGCCCGCCGTCAACCACTGGCTGCGCTATGCGGACTCCGCTCGCGTCGTCAACGAGTCACGAGCGCACGCCTCTTTGGCCGAGAAAACGGCCTCGATGGTGCGTGAAAACGTCATTGCGCAACTCGCCAACATCCAGACCCATCCCTCCGTGCGCCTCGCCCTCGAAGAGGGGCGCATTGCGCTCCACGGCTGGGTTTACGACATCGAAAGCGCAGAGATTGCCGCTTACGACGGTGCCAACGGACAGTTCGTTTCTCTGGCGAACAACCCAGACACCTGCGCGATGCCTTACCGCCAGCGCTCCGCAGCCTGAGCTATTTTTTAACGTATCAAAGAGGTTTCATCATGATTCAGTCGCAAATCAACCGTGACATTCGCCTGGCCCTGGCTGACCAGATCCTGCTGAGCAAAGCCAAAAAAGATCTCACATTTGCCCAGCTTGCGGACGGCACCGGCTTATCCGAAGCCTTTGTCACCGCCGCGCTGCTCGGTCAACATGCCCTCCCGGCCAATGCTGCGCGTCTCGTCGGCGAGAAGCTGGCTCTCGACAGCGACGCGGTACTGTTGTTACAGACCATCCCCCTGCGCGGCAGTATTGACGATCGCGTACCGACAGACCCGACGATGTACCGTTTCTATGAGATGTTGCAGGTTTACGGCACTACGCTAAAAGCGCTGGTCCACGAAAAATTTGGCGACGGCATTATCAGCGCCATTAATTTCAGGCTGGATGTAAAAAAAGTGGCGGATCCAGAAGGCGGCGAGCGCGCCGTGATTACCCTGGATGGTAAGTATTTGCCGACGAAGCCTTTTTAATCCATCAGAACGGTACGCGCAGGCGTATCGTTCTTCTTTTATCTGCTCACAGGAGTAAAGCATGTCTGCACATGATAACTATCTGCAACAGGCGCTGGCCCTGGCGGCCCGCAACGTTGAACAGGGTGGACGCCCGTTTGGCGCAGTTATTGTTCGCAACGGCGACGCGATCGCCGAAGCCGTCAATACGCTGCACCTGGATGATGATCCCACCGGGCATGCGGAGCTCAACGCCATTCGGGCGGTTGCCGCCCATTCAGGCAGCGCGGCGCTCCGTGAATGCGTGGTTTACGCCAGTGGGCAACCATGCCCGATGTGCCTTAGCGCGATATATCTCACCGGGGTGAAAGAGGTCTGGTTCGCCAACAGCAATGGCGATAGTGAAACGTTCCGTCTCTCCACGGCGGCCATTTATCAGCAGCTACAGCAGCCTCTCGAACAACAAACGCTGCCCATTCATCATCTTCCGCAGCCTAACGGTCTGGCGGTGTATCAACGCTGGGCTGAAAAACAGTCATGAACAAAACCCCCCGTGTTGGCCTGACGTTGCTGGTTCTGGTGCTGATAGGCCTGAACATGCGGCCGCTGCTGACCTCTGTCGGCCCGCTTTTACCGCAACTACGCGCCGCCAGCGGCATGAGCTTTGCCGTGGCGTCGCTGCTCACGGCGCTACCGATGATCGCCATGGGCGCGTTGGCGCTGGCTGGCGGATGGATCAATCGCCATATCAGCGAGCATGTCAGCGTCGCCTTAAGTTTATTGATGGTGATGACCGGCGCGTTGCTCCGTGAACTGGCGCCACACAGCGTTGTTCTGCTCAGCAGCGCTCTGCTGGGCGGTATTGGTATTGGAATCATTCAGGTTGTGATGCCCACGGTGATTAAGCGTCTTTTTCATCGTCGCATGCCGCAGGTGATGGGGCTCTGGTCAGCCGCATTGATGGGTGGCGGGGGACTCGGTGCGGCGCTGACGCCGTGGATCGCGCAACACAGTGACCTCTGGCACCGCTCGCTGGCATGGTGGGCATTGCCCGCGCTGATTGCTCTGGTTGGCTGGCTAGCGCAACGCCGCTCCGCAGAGATGCCGCTCACTCATCCGAAAGGGGCCACCGTGCGCATCGTCCTCAACCCGCGCGCCTGGACGCTGGGGCTTTATTTTGGCGTGATCAATGGCGGTTACGGCAGCCTGATTGCCTGGCTGCCGCCCTACTATATTCAGTTGGGTGAAAGTGCGCAGTTCAGCGGCACGCTGTTGGCACTGATGACCGTCGGTCAGACGGCGGGAGCGCTGATATTGCCAATGCTCGCGCATCATCAGGATCGCCGTAAACTGCTGCTTTTCACGCTGGCACTACAGATGCTCGGCTTTTGTGGTTTTATCCTCTGGCCCATGCAATTGCCAATTCTCTGGGCTGTGGTGTGCGGTATCGGCCTGGGCGGCGCATTTCCTTTATGTCTGGTGCTGGCGCTCGACCATGCCCGACATCCGGTAATATCCGGTAAATTAGTCGCGTTTATGCAGGGGATTGGGTTTACTATCGCCGGCCTCTCTCCCTGGCTCTCTGGTCTCTTGCGCAGTCTGAGCGGCAATTACTGGCTTGACTGGACGTTCCACGCCCTCTGTGTCGCCGGGCTGATGGTGCTCACACTACGTTTCGTACCCGCACGCTATCCCCGCGAGTGGTCTGTCGCCGAATAAGGCGCGAAATAAAAGAAGGGAAATTAACTGGCTCGTTCTTGTTGAGCCTGACAACGAAAGTGCCAGCAGACTGGCACTTTCCCACTCGACGCGATAACCGGATATAAGAAATGGCAATCATCAATATTAATGATTTATTGCCGGGCCTGTTAACGCTTACCGTAACCCACCATAAAACGAATCATCAGGCCGCAGGCAGGCGAAAGGAAAAGAAACAATCCTGTGAGCATTTCGTCACCGGCAGTCAACCACATCGTGGTGTAGTATATCAGCACCGCCAGAATGACCATGCCGATAAACGCGCTTATGGCTGATATCCAACCTAAAACCTGTGCGATATAACCACTGACACCCAGCATACTCACGAGCAGAAAGGCTAAAAAAAAGATCATCGCCGTACCTCCTTTTCACGTGAACTCTTAACGTAACCCCTTACTCTCCTTATACTTTCAATCATAAACTAAAGCGTTCACCCCGGCAAATATCACAACTTTTTCATAACAATTTTAATTATACGAATATTCCGCATTGTGCTTTTCTAACCTTATTAAAAACAACCAATTAAAAAACACGCCATTATTCTTTATACACAATGCAAATATTTACGCTTCTTGATTAATTATTTGTGGCTGACATTAATCACCTGATGGTACATTATGCGTCCAGCATTCATGCCCCTCGTGGTTTTATCCTGACGCAGTTTTACACTCTTTGCAGGAACCATTGTCGTACATGATGGCCTAAGACATTGAGTGTACCGCGTTGGAGAATTCATCTTCTGCGATACAAAATGGGTATCTATAGAAGGTATTTATGTTCCCAACATGCAAATTTTCCCGCGCGTTCCTGCATCCGCGTTACTGGCTCACCTGGTTTGGTCTCGGTGTGCTCTGGTTATTGGTGCAACTGCCCTACCCTGTTCTGTGCTTTCTCGGCACCCGGACGGGCGCGTTGGCGCGCCCCTTCCTGAAACGTCGCGAGTCTATTGCCCGTAAAAACCTTGAGCTCTGCTTCCCGTCTTATTCTCAGGAACAGAGAGAAAAGATGATCGAAGAGAATTTCCGTTCTCTCGGGATGGCGCTGCTGGAAACCGGTATGGCCTGGTTCTGGCCGGACCGTCGCGTACGTAAATGGTTTGATGTTGAGGGACTGGATAACCTGCAACGCGCACAGGCGCAAAACCGCGGCGTGATGGTCGTTGGCGTTCACTTTATGTCACTGGAGCTGGGTGGCCGGGTAATGGGGCTTTGCCAACCGATGATGGCAACCTATCGTCCACACAATAATCAGTTGATGGAGTGGGTACAGACCCGCGGGCGGATGCGTTCGAATAAAGCGATGATCGGCAGAAACAATCTGCGCGGTATCGTTGGCGCCCTGAAAAAAGGGGAAGCCGTCTGGTTTGCCCCCGACCAGGATTACGGCCCGAAAGGCAGTTCTTTCGCTCCGTTCTTCGCCGTTAAAAATGTCGCGACCACTAACGGTACCTATGTGCTGTCGCGCCTGTCCGGTTCCGCGATGCTCACCGTAACGATGGTCAGAAAAGCCGGTAACTGCGGCTACCGTCTGTATATCTCCCCGGAGATGCAAGGCTACCCGGCAGATGAAAATCAGGCTGCAGCCTATATGAACAAGATTATCGAGAAAGAGATCATGCGCGCCCCCGAGCAGTATCTCTGGATCCATCGCCGCTTTAAAACCCGTCCAATGGGTGAAACCTCACTCTACATTTAAAAAAGGCCGCAAGGCCTTTTTTATTGCCTGCCACCCGCCAATAACCTTGATTATACTAGGGTTTTCATCCTCTTTTTTCGGGCTGTAAATCGCGTCGCTCAAAGGTGATTCATTACCCTCTGCAATTATACTGTCGCCGAATCCCGACAGTTGTAAGTTACTAAAAGTAAATAAAAAAATGCCTCTTGTCTCGCCTCATTTTTAGGCGTACATTAGCGCCGTCTGGAGCAATCAACGCACAGAATTCTGAGGTGGTGCCGTAAACGAAATAAGGAATATTCCGGGTTTCGTTTTTACCGGTATCAGCTCTCTATAATCAGATGAGATGAAATTCATTCAGGCGTATCAGTTATTGCGCGGAGAGATGAAAGTGAAATATTTCTTTATGGGCATTTCTTTTATGGTCATCGTTTGGGCCGGTACGTTTGCTCTGATGATCTAAAGACAACAATACAGCAAAGAAAACAGGAGCCGATGGCTCCTGTTTGCGTCTGGAGAGACTGGGGTTTTACTCAAGTGTCTCAGAGGTTGATTTCGTCCCGGCTGGCAGCAAGCCATCGGCGCGGAACATTGATTTAATCCCTCTGATCGCCTGACGAATGCGATCGCGGTTCTCAATCAGCGCGAAGCGGACATGGGTATCACCGTAATCACCAAAACCAATGCCTGGCGATACACACACTTTGGCGTCGTTCAGTAGCTTCTTCGCGAAGTCCAGCGACCCCATCCCGGCATACTGTTCCGGGATCTTCGCCCACACGTACATCGAAGCCTTCGGCATTTCGACCATCCACCCGGCCTCATGCAGTCCTTTCACCAGCACATCACGGCGACGCTTATATTGCTCGGCGATATCCCGTACGCACTGCTGATCGCCTTCCAGCGCCGCAATCGCAGCAACCTGCAACGGGGTAAACGTCCCGTAGTCGTGATAGCTCTTAATCCGCGCCAGCGCGTTGACCAGCGTTTTGTTACCGACCATAAAGCCAATACGCCAGCCAGCCATGTTGTAGCTTTTCGACAGGGTGAAAAACTCTACCGCCACGTCGCGGGCGCCAGGCACCTGCATGATGGACGGCGCTTTCCAGCCGTCGTAAACGATGTCGGCATAGGCCAGATCGTGCACCACCAGCACATCGTAACGCTTCGCCAGCGCGACCACTTTCTCAAAAAATTCTAACTCAACGCACTGTGCCGTCGGGTTAGACGGAAAGCCAAGGATCATCATCTTCGGCTTCGGGTAACTTTCGCGAATCGCACGTTCCAGCTCATTGAAGAAATCGATACCTTCCACCAGCGGAACGGAACGCACCTGAGCGCCAGCGATCACCGCACCGTAAATATGGATGGGATAACTGGGGTTCGGCACCAGCACCGTATCACCGTGATCGAGCGTGGCCAGCATCAGATGCGCCAGCCCCTCTTTTGAGCCGATGGTAACAATCGCTTCGGATTCCGGATCAATATCGACATCATAACGTTCCTGATACCACCGGGAGATGGCCCGACGCAGACGAGGAATACCGCGAGAGGTGGAATAACCGTGCGTATCCGGGCGCTGCGCCACGGTACACAGTTTTTCGACGATATGAGGCGGCGTCGCACCGTCCGGGTTCCCCATGCTGAAGTCGATAATATCTTCACCGCGCCGACGCGCAGCCATCTTCAGTTCAGCGGTGATGTTAAAAACGTAAGGGGGAAGACGATCAATACGCGTAAAGCGACGTTCAGGGCGAGAGTCAGCCATAATATCCTCAGATTCACGTTAGCGCCCGGACCGTCCGAGCGACGCTGCCACGATGGTGGCATGTTTAGAAAATAGCCTGATTAAAATCCTTCTGTCGAGAGGGAAAGGAAAATATTTTTTCTCTCACCAAAAGAGGAATGACTATTTTAAAAGGGGAAATAATAGGTTTTAGACACCGCTTAATGTTACTTTTCAATAACATTTTGTTGCTATCGTAGTAACCATGAAAGCGGGCGTTTTATGAGATGTATTGTAAATACACCAATCAACCATCAATCCCCTTTTAAAATTATGGTTTTTCCTCATTAGCCGCAAGATCTCAGCAGGCTGGTCATCTGCCCTGCGGTTACCTATCATAGGGCTTTACCCCTTTGGCAAGAGTCCCCCGTGCACGAAATATTTACCATGCTGCTGGCCGTGTTTGACCGCGCAGCGCTGATGCTATTTTGCCTGTTCTTTCTCATCCGTATCCGTCTGTTTCGCGAGCTGCTGCATAAGTCTGCCCATACGCCAAAGGAACTGCTCGCCGTCACCGCGATTTTTTCGATGTTCGCGTTGTTCAGTACCTGGTCCGGCGTTCCTGTCGAAGGTTCACTGGTGAACGTGCGGATTATTGCCGTGATGTCCGGCGGCATCCTGTTTGGTCCGTGGGTAGGCATTATTACGGGGGCGATCGCCGGGACGCACCGTTACCTGATCGACATTGGCGGCGTAACAGCGATTCCCTGCTTTATTACCAGCATTCTGGCGGGTTGCCTCGCAGGCTGGATTAACCGCAGGATCCCCAAAGCCCAACACTGGCGCGCCGGGATTTTAGGCGGCATGCTTTGCGAAACGTTGACGATGATCCTGGTGGTCCTCTGGGCGCCAACCACTGAACTGGGACTGGATATTGTCTCAAAAATCGGTATTCCGATGATCCTCGGCAGCGTCTGTATCGGGTTTATTGTGCTACTGGTTCAGAGCGTTGAGGGGGAGAAAGAGGCGAGCGCCGCGCGGCAGGCCAAGCTGGCGCTGGATATCGCCAATAAAACCCTGCCCCTGTTTCGCAAGGTCAACAGCGAATCGCTGCGCCAGATTTGCAAAATCATTCGTCACGATATCCACGCCGATGCGGTCGCCATTACCAATACTCAGCATGTACTGGCCTACGTCGGCGTCGGGGAAGCAAACTACCGCGACCACGATGATTTCGTCAGCCCGACCACCCAACAGGCGATCAATCACGGTGAAATCATCATTAAAAACAATGATGAAGCTCACCGTACGCCGGAGATCCATTCCATGCTGGTCATTCCATTATGGGAAAAAGGCGTGGTGACCGGCACGCTAAAAATTTACTACTGTCACGCCCATCAGATCACCTCGTCATTGCAGGAGATGGCGGTGGGTCTGTCGCAGATTATCTCGACCCAACTCGAAGTGTCCCGCACCGAGCAATTGCGGGAAATGGCAAATAAGGCAGAGCTACGTGCGCTGCAAAGTAAAATTAATCCTCATTTCTTGTTTAACGCCCTGAACGCAATTTCGTCATCGATTCGACTTAATCCGGACACTGCCCGTCAGCTCATTTTTAATTTGTCGCGTTATCTGCGCTATAACATTGAGTTAAAGGATGACGAGCAGATCGACATCAAAAAAGAGCTGTATCAAATCAAGGATTACATTGCCATTGAACAGGCCCGTTTTGGCGACAAGCTGACCGTGATTTATGATATTGATGAAGAGGTCAACTGCTCCATCCCCAGCCTGCTGATACAACCGTTAGTGGAGAACGCCATCGTCCACGGCATTCAGCCCTGCAAAGGGAAAGGCGTGGTGACGATTAGCGTCACCGAGTGTGGCAACCGGGTGCGCATTGCCGTAAGAGACACCGGCCACGGTATCGACCCGAAAGTGATTGAACGTGTGGAATCCAACGAAATGCCGGGCAATAAAATTGGCCTGCTTAATGTCCATCATCGCGTTAAGCTGTTATACGGTGAAGGCCTGCATATACGCCGCCTGGAACCTGGCACCGAAATCGCCTTTTATGTCCCCAACCAGCGTTCGGCAACGGCTACGCCCGCCACGTTATTGCTTTAAGCCGGAGTAACACTGTGAAAGTCATCATCGTTGAAGATGAATTCCTCGCCCAACAGGAACTCAGTTGGCTGATTAAAGAACATAGCCAGATGGAGATTGTCGGGACGTTTGACGACGGTCTGGATGTGCTGAAGTTTTTGCAGCATCATCGCGTCGACGCCATTTTTCTCGATATTAATATTCCGTCTCTGGACGGTGTTTTGCTGGCGCAAAATATCAGCCAGTTCGCCCATAAGCCGTTTATTGTGTTTATTACCGCGTGGAAAGAACATGCGGTTGAAGCGTTCGAACTGGAAGCGTTTGACTATATTCTCAAGCCGTATCAGGAATCGCGGATTGTCGGGATGCTGCAAAAACTGGAGGCAGCCTGGCATCAGCAGCAATCCGGCGCCGCTGCGGTCAGCCCCATCACCCGTGAAAACGACACCATCAACCTGATCAAAGATGAGCGGATCATCGTCACCCCGATCAACGATATTTATTACGCCGAAGCGCATGAGAAAATGACGTTTGTCTATACGCGACGGGAATCGTACGTGATGCCCATCAACATCACCGAGTTCTGTAACAAACTGCCGCCCTCGCATTTTTTCCGCTGCCACCGCTCGTTCTGCGTCAACCTGAACAAGATTCGCGAGATCGAGCCGTGGTTTAACAATACCTATATTCTGCGGCTCAAGGATCTGGAATTTGAAATTCCCGTAAGCCGCAGTAAGGTGAAAGAATTCCGGCAGTTAATGCATCTGTAGTCGACTGAATTGTGCTGCCGCCAGGCAGCACGGAAATCAGACTTTGAGCATTTTGACCGTGGCCTCGATATCAATCTCATCTTCCGAGAAGATCAGTGTCGTGCCCTGGAAGGTGGTGATCGCCAGTTTTTTCACCGTGCGCATTTCACCGGGTTTCACCGTAGTTTTCGGTCTGATGTTACTCATCAGCAGCCCGACAGAGAGCACCGCATTTTCTTTATCAATCGGTGTATCGGCCGGGATCTCTTCGCTGAACACCACGAATGACTTAATCGAGGTGAGCTTCAGACGCTCGCCCGCGATATAGATATATTTGCTGTCCGGCACGACCTTCACCGCATACGCGGAAAGACCTTTGTTGTTAGTGGTGGGTTCAAAGGTTACCGCCGCATCTTTCTTGAGAAGCTCAGGGTTGGCAACCTTAATCACATGAAAATAGCGATTATCGCCGTTCTCATCTTTGATAAATCCAAAACCTTTATCTTTAAACCACGTTGTGATTGTTCCGTTCATCGCCATTACCGTCTGGTTAATCTACTCAATTTTTTGCAGCGCGCAGTGTAAAGCACAATGCCTGCGCAGGCCACGTCTTTGGCTAAAGTCTGGATGATAAATTTCAACGACGCGAGGGAAAGTGAAGCCGCTGTCATTCGCCGGTCGGCTGAAAATGGGTTATCATCCGCACCCACTTTCCCGCCGGGCAGCCTGATGTCTACGATTATTGATACCTTTATCGCCCCACCGTGCCACGACGAGATAGAGACGCTCTATCAGGACGATCACCTGCTGTTGATCAATAAACCCAGCGGGCTGCTCAGTCTTTCAGGGAAGAATCCGCAAAATATCGATTCGGTACACTATCGGCTGGTTCAGCAATATCCAGGCTGCACGCTGGTCCACCGTCTGGATTTCGGCACATCCGGGCTGATGGTCGTGGCGCGTAATAAGGCGATCAATGCCGCCCTCTGCCACCAGTTCAGCCAGCGCACCGTCAGTAAAGTCTACAGCGCATTGCTCTGCGGACATCTGAACGCTGACGATGGGGTGATTGATGCGCCAATAGCCAACGATCCGGCACGGTTCCCGCTGATGTCAATTTGCCCGAGCAATGGCAAACCTGCGCGGTCGCGTTATCAGGTCGTTGCGCGTATTGACCAACAGCAGGCCGACGGAACCATACTGCCGTTGACGCGTGTCCAGCTCACGCCGGAGACCGGACGCACGCATCAGCTACGCATTCACTGTCAGCTATTGGGGCATCCGATTCTGGGTTGCGACCTGTATGGCGGTCGCCTGCTGCCCGGTACAGAACAAACCACACGGCTGATGCTACACGCCAGCGAACTGCGCTTTGTTCACCCCGTCAGCGGGGAGCGCATCAACGCGCATCATGCCGCGCCGTTCTGAACGCGACTTACCACATCAGATCATCAGGCACTTTAAAATCAGCATACGGATCGTCTTCATCCTGCGCTTCCTGACTCAACGCGCTGTGCAATACGATGCTATTGGCGTCGCGCTGCGCAATTTTATCGGCGACGCTGGCCGGGATAATCGCGTATTCGCTCTCACCACTGTTATCGGTAGCCAGGCGCGCAATGGCCAGACGTCCGTTGATTAGTTGCGTCTGGGTCAGCTTATCGACGTCGATTTTCTTGATGAGATTGTTATCGGAGAAGTTAAAGCCAATGTTGCCTTTTGCGACAGTGATCCGGTTCATTTCAATCAGTTGCTTCACCTGAGCTTTAAATTCTTTCGCCAGCGTCGCCTGCTTTTGCTGCTCACTGAGCTGTTTGTCACGCTCAAGCTGCGCCTTTTTATTTTCTTCAACCGCCTCTCTTGCCTCACGAGCCTGCACGCGTGATTTTTTAGCCGTTCTCTGGACTTTCGCCATCTTTTTGCTGGTTACTAAACCCGCTTTTAGCATCTGCTCTTGTAAGGTAAGTTTCGTCATCTTTGCTTATAAACTTGTGGAATGATGTCTGAGATTATACCTGCAATTTTTGCGGCGATACCAGTTGGCAGACGCGGTTTACGGGTCTCGTTATGATCGGACTGGGTTACGCATTCTGCCCGGTAATAAACAATAAATCCGCCCGACGCAGAGAACAGAGACCAAAAACCGCGTGAGGCACGCGGTTTTCCCGTTGAACAAGGCTTACAGAATCTGGCCTAAGGTCTGGCGCAAATGCGCGCCGGAACCGAGCAGACCGGGGTTGTCGTGAACAATCAGATACACCGGAATATCCTGAACGTAGGCCTTAAAGCGACCTTTATCTTCAAATCCCCCCCGGAAGCCCGAGGCTTTGAAGAACTCCAGGAAGCGCGGCACGATGCCACCGGCAATGTAGACACCGCCAAAGGTGCCCAGCGTTAATGCCAGATCGCCACCAAAGCGTCCCATGATCACGCAAAACAGCGACAGTGCGCGACGGCAATCCGTGCAACTGTCGGCCAGCGCACGTTCGGTAATATCCTTTGGCTGCAGATTTTCCGGCAGACGTCCGTCAGATTTGACGATCGCCCGGTACAAATTCACAAGACCCGGACCAGAAAGCACGCGTTCCGCAGAGACATGACCAATCTCAGCGCGCAGGACCTCCAGGATGATCGCCTCTTCTTCGCTGTTCGGCGCGAAGTCAACATGGCCGCCCTCGCCCGGCAGACTGACCCAGCGTTTATCAACATGAACCAGATGCGATACCCCGAGACCGGTGCCCGCACCATACACCGCGATAGGTTTACCCTCAACCGGTTCCGCGCCGCCAAACTGGATCAAATGCTCTTTTTTCAGCATCGGGATCGCCATCGACACCGCAGTGAAATCATTGATGATTTCCAGATGGCTGAAACCAAGGTTCTTTTTCATCTCCGCAATAGAAAACGCCCACGTATGGTTGGTCATCGCCACCCAGTCGCCCGTAATTGGGCAGGCGATCGCGATACAGCCCGCGTCCACTTTCACCTTGTGCTCATCGAGGTAAACACGCACGACAGCTTCCAGGCTGGGATAGTCCAGACCGGAATAGGTTTTGGCCTGCGAGATGTCACCACTGTCGATATCACACAGAGCAAGACGAGCGTTGGTGCCGCCGACATCACCTACTAAAGCATACTTTGTCATTCTTCTACTGCTCCGCTAAAGTCAAAATAAGTCTTTGCCACACTGTAAATATACAGGGGCATAACAACAACGTCAGATAAGCGAGTCCCCTGAGAATATCGATCCAGGTCACACAATAACTTTATCGTTTCAGCACCATTTGCAGCAATGCCATCCGGCTGACGCGGCAAACTGAACACAAGACACGGCATTAAGGAAAAAAACATGCTCCATCCGCGAGCCAGAACCATGTTGTTATTGTCGCTTCCTGCCCTGATCCTGGGAATTGCATCCAGTTTAGTCCTGATTGTGGTCATGAAGTTTGCCGCCATCTTGCAGAGCGTACTCTGGCAACGTCTGCCGGGAAGTTTGGGGATCGCCGCCGACTCTCCCCTCTGGATCATGCTCACCCTGACGTTAACCGGGATTATGGTCGGTCTGGTGATTCGCTACAGCACCGGGCATGCTGGTCCCGATCCGGCGACCGAACCGCTGATCGGCGCACCAATTTCCCCCGCTGCGTTGCCAGGCTTGATCATCGCGCTAGTGCTCGGTCTGGCGGGTGGCGTCAGCCTTGGTCCCGAACATCCGATTATGGCGGTTAACATTGCGTTAGCCGTCGCGCTGGGGCGTCGTTTTTTTCCGCGGATTGGCGCACTCGACTGGACTATTCTGGCCTCCGCCGGCACCATCGGCGCCCTGTTTGGCACGCCGGTAGCCGCCGCGCTGATTTTCTCGCAAACCCTGAGTGGCTCGAACGATACCCCTTTGTGGGATCGCCTCTTTGCGCCGTTGATGGCGGCGGCGGCGGGTTCGCTGACCACCAGCCTGTTCTTCCATCCGCATTTCTCGCTCCCTGTCGCCCATTACACCCAGATGCGTATCGTGGACATTTTCTCCGGGGCTGTAGTAGCGGCGATAGCGATTGCCGCGGGAATGGTGGCAGTTTGGTGCTTACCCCGACTGCACGCTTTACTGCATCGCCTGAAGAACCCGGTGCTGATCCTCGGTGTCGGCGGCTTCCTGTTAGGGATACTCGGCGTGATGGGTGGACCGCTGACGCTGTTTAAAGGCCTGGACGAAATGCAGCAAATGGCGTTCAGTCAGACGCTCGGTACCACGGATTTCTTTATGCTCGCGGTGATTAAGCTCGCCGCGCTGGTCATTGCGGCGGCCAGTGGTTTTCGCGGCGGACGGATCTTCCCGGCGGTGTTTATCGGCGTGGCGTTAGGCTTGATGCTGCATGCCCACGTTGAAGCCGTTCCGGCGGCCATTACCGTCTCCTGCGCCATTCTGGGTCTGGTGCTGGTGGTCACCCGTGACGGCTGGCTCAGCCTGTTTATGGCCGCAGTAGTGGTACCGGATACCACCCTGCTGCCGCTGCTGTGTATTGTGATGCTTCCTGCCTGGCTGTTGCTGGCGGGTAAACCGATGATGGTCGCCAACCGGGAGGACGAATAGTCACCCGCTGTTACGCGACTCCAGCGCCTGGGTAACCTGACGTAACAGCGCAGGTAAATCGGCTTTTGGCAGCACGACCTCAATCAGCGAGAGCCGTTGCGGACGCGCCAGCCGGACGAGGACTTCCTCGAGCTGGATGGCCTGAGTCACCCGCCAGCATTCGGCCTGATCCGCAAGGCTGAATGCCCGAGGGATCTGCGTCCAGTTCCAGGAGGCAATATCGTTGTACCGTTGTTTCTCCCCGTGGATCGCTCGCTCGACAGTATACCCGTCGTTATTCAGCACCAGGATCACCGGCGTTTGACCGTCGCGCAGCATGGAGCCGATTTCCTGGATGGTCAGTTGCGCCGCGCCGTCGCCGGTTATCAGGATAACCCGACGCTCCGGTGCCGCCGTTTGCGCGCCAAACGCGGCGGGCAGCGAATAACCTATCGATCCCCAGAGCGGTTGGACAATCAGTTCCGCCCCGCCAGGCAGCGACAGGGATGCGGCCCCAAATGCCGCCGTTCCCTGATCGGCCAGGATCAGATCGCCGGGTGCCAGCGCCTGCTGCACGGTATGCCAGAAGTTCTCCTGGGTCAGTGGACCTCGTTCGATGTGCGGCTGTACGGGCGCAGGTTTTGCGGGCGGCGGCGCAATGGAGAGCTCCAGGCATAGCTCACGTAACGTGGTAACCGCCTGCTCCATAGACAGTCCACTGAACCAGGTGTCTCCCACCCGCGATGCCTGCGGCTGGACCTCAATCGTACGTTCCAGCACCAGTTGCTGGGTGAAGCCAGCCGTTAGCGTATCGACAAATCGGGTGCCCACACAAATCGTCGTATCCGCCTCTTCTATCGCCTGACGGACGTCGTCACTGCTGGCCCCCGCGCTATAGGTGCCGACAAATCCCGGCTGCTGTTCGTCGAAAAGCCCTTTTCCCATCAACAGCGTGGCGTGGGCCATGGGCGTCTCGGTCATCCAGCGTTGCAGAACCGGTTGTAGACCAAAACGGTGGGCGAGAAAATCTGCCAGCAGCGCCACGCGGGAGCTGTTGATCAGCTTTTGTCGGGCATGGTAGCGAAATGCCGTCACCACGCTCCCCTGTGATTCCGGTGCAGAGAGGGCCAGTTCCGCCGAAGGGGGTAACGCGGGGCGTTTCGCCACATCAGCAGGCAGCATCAGGTAACCTGGGCGATGAGCGGTCAACATCGTACTCAGTACACGGTCGATCTCATGACAGGCGTTTTGCGCATCCAGCACTGCGCTGGCCGCACACAGGGACTGGCTCATCCGGTAGAAGTGTTGGAAGTCGCCGTCGCCCAGCGTGTGGTGCATCAGTTCTCCCCGACGCTGCGCGCTGCTACACGGGGCGCCAACAATATGCAGTACGGGGACATATTCCGCATAGCTGCCCGCCAGGCCATTCATCGCACTGAGTTCCCCTACGCCGAAAGTGGTCAGCAATGCGCCTGCCCCGGCGATCCGGGCATAACCGTCCGCCGCATAGGCGGCGTTAAGCTCGTTGGCGCATCCGACCCAGCGCACGTGCGGATGGTCGATCACATGGTCAAGAAACTGCAAATTGTAATCGCCCGGCACGCCAAACAGATGCCCAATGCCGCACCCGGCGATTCTGTCGAGCAGGTAATCCGCAACGGTGTAAGGGGTTTGCATGGCAGCTTTCCTTCTGACGGTAACCTCATGTTGAGTATCGAAGAAGCATCAGGGCTGTCCAGAAAGAGGTGGCGATGAGGGTGGAAAGCAGAATTTACAGTCTCTGGCGTAAAAATGTCATTGAAAAATGACCAGTGTAAACGTATACACTTGAGAGCTGAATTCACTGCGAGGGAAGACAATGGTTTACCAGCCTGATGAAAATCGCTATCAGAGAATGGCATTTCGCCGCTGCGGTCAGAGTGGCCTGAAGCTACCCGCCATCTCGCTTGGCCTGTGGCATAACTTCGGCGATACCACCCAGGTGGAAAATAGTCGGGCCCTGCTTCAGCGCGCGTTTGATCTGGGGATCACCCACTTCGACCTCGCCAATAACTACGGCCCCCCGCCGGGTTCAGCGGAACGCAACTTTGGTCGCATCCTGCAGGAAGATTTTTTACCGTGGCGCGATGAGCTAATTATCTCCACCAAAGCGGGATATACCATGTGGGACGGCCCTTACGGCGACTGGGGATCCCGCAAGTATCTGATTGCCAGCCTTGATCAAAGTCTGAAGCGGATGGGGCTGGAGTACGTGGATATTTTCTACCACCACCGTCCCGATCCTGAAACGCCCCTGCGGGAGACAATGAAAGCGCTCGACCACATCGTGCGCCAGGGAAAAGCGCTGTATGTCGGGATTTCCAATTACCCGGCCGATCGCGCTCGTGAAGCGATCGATATCCTCAATGATTTGGGCACGCCATGCCTGATCCATCAGCCTAAATATTCGATGTTTGAACGCTGGGTGGAGGATGAACTGCTGACGATGTTGCAGGAAAAAGGGGTGGGCAGTATTGCTTTTTCACCGCTGGCGGGAGGACAACTCACCGATCGCTACCTGAACGGGATCCCGGCGGATTCCAGAGCCGCGAGCGGAAGCCGTTTTCTGAATCCGGATCAGCTTACGACCGGGAAGCTGGAAACCGTTCGCCAGCTCAATGCGCTGGCCGAAAAACGCGGACAAAAACTGTCGCAGATGGCGCTTGCATGGGTGCTGCGTAACGACAACGTCACTTCGGTGCTGATTGGCGCCAGTAAAACCGTACAGATTGAAGATGCAGTCGGCATGCTGGCCAATCGCCATTTCACTAACCAGGAATGCGCCGATATCGACAACATTCTGCACAGCACGCGTTAACAGCGTTTTTAGCAATTCGTGCTCTCATTCATGATTTAAGAGTTAAGGCGATGAAATGGGGCTTTACGGCCCCGTAATATTACGTTAACAGGCCGACTACGGCTTCGATCGTGAAGGAGATAAAGAATGTTCAGGTCACTGATTCTGGCGGCAGCCCTGCTGGCTTTTACACCGCTTGCCGCAAACGCGGGCGAAATCACCCTGTTGCCATCGATAAAATTACAAATTGGCGATCGCGATAATTACGGTAACTACTGGGACGGCGGGCACTGGCGTGACCGCGACTACTGGCATCGCAATTATGAATGGCGTAAAAATCGCTGGTGGCGACATGACAATGGCTATCATCGTGGCTGGGATAAGCGTAATGCTTACGAGCGCGGATACCGGGAAGGCTGGCGCGATCGTGACGACCATCGCGGGCGCGGGAAAGGCCACGGCCACAGACATTAAAAAAAAGAGCCCTCTGGGCTCTTTTTTTATGGTCAAATCCTGCGCTTTTTATCCTGCACCATTTGCCCTTGAGCAAAAATATCCTGAACGTATCTTATCCTCATGAGAATTTTCGTCAGGATTAATTTATGAATACTAATTTTAAGAATGAAATTCAGACATTCGGTCGATCGCTGTTATTGCCGATTGCCGTACTGGCGCCTGTGGGAATGGTCATGGGAATTAGCTCGGCGTTAGGCCAGAGCTATATGATAGAAAAACTCCCGTTTCTGGGGAATGAACTATTTAAAGCCATCCTTTCTTCGCTCGGATTAATTAGTAGCGTCGTATTCAACAATATCCCGTTATTATTCGCGATGGGTGTGGCGTACGGCATGTCCAAAAAAGAGAAAGGGATTGCGGTTTTTGCCTCCGTGGTCGCCTATCTGACGCTACTTATCGCCATGCATGTTCACCTCAAACTGGCGGGTACTCTGGCAAAAGATGATCTGGCGCTCGTTGGGCAAGGAATGGTACTCGGTATTCAGACGCTGAAAATCGAAGCGCTTGGCGGCATTATTGCCGGCCTGCTGGCGGCCAAAATCACCGATCGATTTTACCGATTGCAACTTCCTCTCGCCTTTGCGTTTTTCAGCGGTAAGAAATCCGTAGCGATTCTGGCTATCGCCTTTTCGATTCCCGTGGGCTTAATTATCCCTTTTATCTGGGATCTTTTTACGGCGGGTATGCGCGCCATTTCAACCATTATGATGGCGCCTGATATCGGCGCCGGGATTTACATGACGCTCAACCGCCTGTTAATTCCGTTTGGTTTACATCACGTACTGAGTTCTACCGTCCGCTTTACCGCGGCTGGTGGTACCTATCTCATTGACGGACAAACGTACGTCGGCATTTTGCCAGCGATTAATAAGATCCTGTTTGAGCTTGGCCCTTCTCATCCTGCCTGGAAGGAATATATGCCAACGCTCACCAGTTATCTGGCGTCGTCGCAAATGCTCACCACGCTATTCCGCGTGCCAGCGATTGGTCTGGCGATGTATCACATGGCCTATTTTAAGAATAAGAAATTTGCCAAAGGGATGATTCTGACCGTGGTGCTCACCGCCATGCTGGGGAATATCACTGAACCGCTGGAGTTTTCCTTCCTGTTTATAGCTCCGCAGCTGTTTATCGTATATGCCCTACTCTGCGGCTTACTGACTATTCCACTGCAAATGCTGGACGTGTCCATTGGCTATATTCGCGGCACGATCTTCGACTTCGGTATTTTTGGTCTGATGTATGAACAGACACACTGGGTGAATTTATTGCTCCTCGGCGCCATTAACTTTGTCGTTTTCTACATCGTTTTCCGCTTCGCGATTGCTCGCTTTGATATAAAAACGCCGGGACGCGAAAGTGAAACGTCAGACAGTACCTTGCTGAATAATAAAGAGTACGACAAGGTCGCTGAACTGGTTATTCAGGGGCTGGGCGGATTCGACAATATTAAACATGTTGAAAACTGCGTGTCGCGTTTGCGTGTCGATGTAAAGGATCAGAAAAAAATGGACATGGCCGTGCTGAAAGAATCGGGATCGCTGGGCACCTTTATTCCCTCCAGCAATCATGTCCACGTGGTCTTTGGCCCACACGTTGAATTTGTCCGCAATGCGGTAGATGACCGCCTTGTTGGCGCGAAATAAGCTTAAGGAGACAGGAATGCGCGCATTGTATGATTCAAAAAGCAAAACCATCGACGATCGGGGAATGAAAACATTGCTCGCTCAACCCGCGCGGGTCCAGTCCTGGCTGGACGTCGAAGCTGCTCTGGCGCTGTCACAGGCTGAATACGGAATGATTCCCACCCGTGCGGCAGAAAATATTGCCGCCAACTGTCGCGTTGATAAAATCGACCTGACGGAAATGGAACGCCTGCTCCGCGAGATCGGCCATGGCTTTGTCCCGGTAATCAAAGTACTGGTCAAGGCCTGCGACAGCGAAAGTGGGAAGTATGTGCACTATGGCGTCACAACTCAGAATATTCAGCAAACCGCACAGCTTTACCTGGCAAAGCAGTTCGATGACATCATGCAAGGCTTTGTGAATGATATCCTACGCAACCTGGCGAAGATGGCGTCCGCTCACCAGGCCACCCTGATGCCTGGACGCACCCATGGTAAGCATGCCTTACCGGTGACCTGGGGCTATAAAGCTGCCGTATGGATTGACGAACTGTTGAGCGCACAACAGCGCATGCAGGAAGCAGAAAAACGCGTCTTCACAGTGATGATGGGTGGCGCAGTGGGGGCGTTTCACGCCACTGGCGAAACAGGACGTCGGGTGCAGGATCGCGTCGCACAGCGGTTAAAGATGCACTCCATGGCGATCCCTTCGCGTAACTCCCGAGTCTATCGTACAGAATACATTAGCAATCTGTGCCTGCTCGCCACCACACTGCATAAAATCGCTGAAGAGGTGTATCAGACCTCCAGCGAAGAGTTCGCCGAAGTCTCTGAAGCGTTCACCAAAGGAACGGTTGGCAGCAGCACGATGCCGCAAAAAGTGAACCCCAAACTGGCTAAAGGGATTATCGCCAACGCGCAGAAATTGTATTCCGTGCTCACCTCCTGCCTGTATGTCAGCCCTCGCCCGTTTGAAGCGGACAGTTCTGCCTACTTTATCTTCGACGGAAATATTCAAGAGAGTATGGAATTGATGGCGGAGATCGTGATGCGCGCTGAAGAGTTGACCCGCACACTGGTCATTAATCCTGAACGTATGCGCCAGAACGTCCACTTAACCCACGGTTTGATCAATAGCGAAAAAATCATGATGCAACTGGTGGAGCGACTGGGCAAAGACGCTGCGCATGAGCGCGTGTACCAACTGGCGATGCGCAGCACCCATGAGGGATTGCCCTACGCTGACGTGCTGCGCGCCGACACTCTGATTCGCCAGTATTTTAGCGATGCGGAAATTGACGCCCTGCTCGACCCCGCCCATTACCTCGGTTTGTGTGCGGAGATCGCCGCCGAAACGGCTGCGCGCGTATGGGAGAAAGAGGATGTCTGACCCCCTGCTCTCTCTGGCAAGCGACCGTATCATCACCCCCGACGGGATACAACGCGGTTATCTGCATATCGACCAGGGACAGATTGTTGGTCTGGATAATACGCCCCGCGGCCAGCTTGTGGATTACCGACATGCGATGCTGATGCCAGGTTTTGTCGATATCCACGTCCACGGTTGGGGGAGAGGTTCGTTTGCCTGGAAGGGGGAGCGCCAATCTTTGCGTGCCATGAGCCGGGATCTGGTCAATGCCGGGGTCACCGCGTGGCTTGCTACGTCCGCAACTCAGCCGGACGCGTTCTTACTGGAGAGTCTGGCTACGGCCGCCGACTGGATTGCGCACGCGAAAGCGGAAGATGGGGCTGAAGCCGTAGGCGTTCACATGGAAGGACCGTTTATCAATGCCAAATACAACGGGATGCAGCGCAAAGAGTCTATTCAGTCCCCCAGTATCGAGGGCTTTGAACGCTATCAGCATGCTGCACGGGGGCATATTCGCCTAATGACGCTGGCGCCAGAGTTGCCAGACGCGCTGCCGCTGATTCGTCATTTGCGCCAGGCCGGCGTCACGGTATCCGCAGGGCATACCGACGCGACGTTTGACGAAACCACCCGGGCGATTGACGCGGGGCTATGCCACTTTACCCACGCCTTCAGCGCCATGCGCGGATTACATCATCGCGAGCCCGGCGTTGTCGGCGCGCTGATGTATCACCAGGACACCTTCGCCGAAGTGGCAAAACAAAGCGGTATCACCCTACGCCCGGAAGTGTTTGATATTCTCTATCGACTGAAAAAAGATCGTCGGCTGGTCATGGTGAGCGACTGTCTGGGATATGTGGACTTTCCGGAAGAGTTTGAATTTCACCATTACCTGCGTCAGGAGACGTTTCGTATCCATCAACATCTTCTGGAAATTACCGATCGCCACGGCAATACCCGCACGGTCTCGCCCGATGACTGGGCGGACGTCTGCAAGTTGGAGATGAGCTTTCTGGATTCAGTGAAAAATGTGGTTGATCGCCTGGAGAACAGTTGGGTTTCCGTGGCGCAGATTGCCTGCCTGAATCCGGCGATTCTCGCCGGTGTTGAACGGCGTAAGGGTAGTCTGACGCCAGGAAAAGATGCCGATATTCTGGTCCTGGATGAGACGTTAAACCTGGAAGCCGTCTGGTGTCGCGGAGTCTTACAACCGCTGGCTAAATAAACACATCACCATAATGGAGTTCGAGGAAGTCCCTGAGCGCCGCCTGACTCATCCCCTGAACCTGCTGAACAAAATGGTCAGCCGGGATTTTTTTGCGCGCAGAGGCGAGTCCCCGCTCACGGAGCAACTGGAAATCGTCCTGCGTTAGCCAGAAGTTAACCTTGACGTAATCCAGTCCGGCATACCGCAGATGGCTTGAGATCTTATTGGTAAAGGTGATCAGCAGATCAAACTCAAGCGACTGTAGCTGTTCGATCTCATTAATATTAATACATACCGGGATATCGATATGAAAACGTGAGGACAGGACCTCCTTGAAATACCCGACCTTACTTTCCGAAGAATTCGTCACAATAATGACCCGCTTTTTCGGCTCACTCACTACCCGGTTTTTAAGCTCATATTTTTTCGTGATCAACACCAGCGTCGCCAGATGGATGGCGGAAAACGTCGTTTGCCAGCCTTTTTCAATCTCGCTCACCGCCGACTGAACGTCGGCCCAGAGTTCAGGGTAGCGATTCTGGACGTTATGCAGTTTTTTATCATCAAACCAGAGATGAAATTTATTCTGGATGATGGCGGCATAGATAAAGTGATAAACCTCGGCAAACCAGGCATGTTGATTGTGAACCGTATTGCTCAGGCTACTGGCTAATCGTTCACAGGTCCGTTTCACGTGCGACACCAGGCGGGCGTCATATAAGGTGAAAGGCCGATACGTAAACGTCAGCGAAGCGATCAGAAGATCCAGACAGCGGTTTTCCTGCGGGTCGGTCATGGCCTCAAAAGGGAACGTCGTCAAAAACGACGTCGCCGTACTCTCTTTGATGACATGCCCCCGGCGGATGCGGTGTAACGCGAGGCTTAGATACACCAGCAGGTATTTCCGACCGTTGTAACCCAGCGTGTTAATCGGTCGAATAACGTCTTCATAGCAGCGTGCGGCCTGGGTAATCTCCGTGGCGCATTCGCTCAGAAACTGAACGGCAATCGAACGACTGACGGGCTCATTCGCCTGATGAGCGATCAACTGGTGGTTTTCACCAATCTCAACAGTTTTGAGTATTAACATGCACACCGCCAGGCGCAACGAGAACTCATCGCCGACAAGCCGCGACCCGGTACGTGGGATACTTTGTACCGTCAGGGCGTGTTCCTGCGCCAGACGCAACATCACAGGGTTATCATTTTTTACCGTCCCCGCGCTGACATAAAACTTTTTGTAGTACTCGTTTTTATTCACCACATCATGCAAACAGAGCGCCACGAGGAGATCCCTCACACGCTCTTCCGCCGTGGTGATATAGCGATTAAAACGTATACGCGCTAAAAATTGCCGGTATTCGCTATAGCCAATCCGGGTCGTAATAAACTGACTATCCTGATGGAGCTGGACATCTTCCGGTAAGAGCTCATTAAGCTCTTTCATGGTGCGTTTTAGTGTGGAGAGGGTCTTACCGAAACGCTGAACCGCCTCGTCAATCGACAGCGGGCTGTTATCCTGCAAATATTTCAGGAAAGAGAGATCAAAGTGATTCATGAACGCTCGCCAGTGGTTAATGCGGGATTCAGGATAACGGAAATCAAGGACTAAAACCGTGACCTGTTGCGAGTCACGGCGGTTAGATCACAGCCCCAGCGCCGTGCCGACCAGCAGCCACAGGTTCAACGCCACCACCAGCACCACAATCATCCAGCCAATCTGTTTAACCCAGCGGGTATTCACCAGATCGCCCATCAGTTTGCTGTCGCTGGTAAATATCAGCAGTGGCACCAGCGCCAGTGCAATACCAAAGCTTAACAGCACCTGGCTCATTACCAGAATCCGCGTCGGATCAAGGCCAATCAGAATCACGATAAAGGACGGCATCATGGTGATGGTACGCCGCACCCACAAGGGGATATGAAAGCGGACAAATCCTTGCATTACAACCTGCCCCGCCAGCGTCCCAACCACCGTTGACGACAACCCCGCCGCCACCAGGCTTAACCCAAATACCGTTGCCGCCGCGTGACTTAATAACGGTTCCAGCGTCAGATAAGCCTGATCCAGATCGGCAACGCCGGTGTGACCACTGAAGTGAAACGCGGCGGCGGCAGTCGCCATCATCGCCAGATTAACGAACCCCGCAATGGTCATGGCAATAGCCACATCCCATTTTGTCGCCGCATAGCGCTGCTGACGAGTGCCGCCATGCAGGTGCTGCGTTAACGAAGAGTGCAGATAGATCACGTGTGGCATGATGGTCGCGCCCAGCACCCCGGCGGCCAGAAATACCGCTTCAGAGTTGGGCAAGTCAGGGATCATCATGCCTTTACTCAGCTGAGCCAAGTTGGGTTGGGAAAAGATCAGTTCAACAATATAGGCCATGGCGACAAACAGCAGCAGGCCGCCGATCACTTTTTCCAGCGGTTTTTGTCCACGCCGCTGGAGCATCAGGATCAGGAAGGTGGCGATCCCGGTCAGCACTGCCCCCTGCAATAACGAAACGCCGAGGATCAGTTTGAACCCTATCGCCGCCCCGATAAATTCCGCGAGATCGGTCGCCATCGCAATGATCTCCGCCTGCACCCAATAGAACCAGACCACCGGGCGCGGATAGTGATCGCGAATTTGTTCAGCCAGATTTTTACCGGTTGCAATACCCAGTTTCGCAGACAAGACCTGGATAAGCATCGCCATCAGGTTTGCCCAGACCACCACCCACAGCAGTTTATAACCAAAGCTGGCACCGGCCTGAATGTTCGTCGCAAAGTTGCCCGGGTCGATATACCCAATAGCCGCGACAAACGCAGGTCCCATTAATGTGAGCCTTAACTTGCGCGCAGCTCTTCCACTGCTACTCTCAACGCGATCGTTTGTCATCTTCTGCCTCGGAAACATAGCCTTTGCTATGTTTTATATTATGCCTGATGAGAATGGTTATCAAGTGCATGTAAAAGCGGTAACCTTGATTTCTCTTATAGGCGGGAACGATAAAGAGTGCGGGTACAGGAAATGCGCGCAGCATGTTTAATAATTGTAATTATATTAGCACAATAACTTAACTATTTACTTTCGCATTAGACATAACAGAAGTGTATGCCGGATCACTATTTTTGAATCTCGTCACAGGTCCTGATTATAGTGTGTGTTAGATCTCGTTTTCTTTGTACACGTTGCATAGAATGTGCACGAAAACTTAACCTGCCTCATATTTGGAGCAAATATGGACCGCGTCCTTCATTTTGTCCTGGCACTTGCCGTTGTTGCGATCCTCGCATTGCTGGTAAGCAGTGACCGTAAAAAAATTCGCATTCGTTATGTCGTTCAACTGCTTGTTATCGAAGTGTTACTGGCGTGGTTCTTCCTGAACTCTGACGTCGGTCTCGGCTTCGTGAGAGGCTTTTCCGAAATGTTTGAAAAACTGCTCGGATTCGCCAATGAAGGGACGAACTTCGTCTTTGGCAGCATGAACGATAAAGGGTTGGCTTTCTTCTTCCTGAAAGTTCTCTGCCCTATCGTCTTCATTTCAGCGTTGATCGGTATTCTGCAGCATATTCGCGTGCTGCCAATTATCATCCGCGCCATTGGCTTCCTGTTATCCAAAGTCAACGGCATGGGCAAGCTGGAATCCTTCAACGCCGTCAGCTCGTTGATCCTCGGTCAGTCTGAGAACTTTATCGCGTATAAAGACATTCTCGGCAAAATGTCCCGCAACCGCATGTACACCATGGCAGCGACGGCAATGTCCACCGTTTCCATGTCTATCGTCGGTGCGTACATGACCATGCTGGAGCCTAAATATGTGGTTGCGGCGCTGGTTCTGAACATGTTCAGCACCTTTATCGTGCTGTCGCTGATCAACCCGTACCGTGTTGACGCCAGCGAAGAAAACATCCAGATGTCCAACCTGCACGAAGGCCAGAGCTTCTTCGAAATGCTGGGGGAATACATCCTGGCGGGTTTCAAAGTTGCGATTATCGTTGCCGCCATGCTGATCGGCTTTATCGCCCTGATCGCCGCGCTGAACGCCCTGTTTGCCACCGTGACCGGTTGGTTTGGCTACAGCATCTCCTTCCAGGGCATCCTGGGCTACATCTTCTACCCGATTGCCTGGGTGATGGGTGTGCCGTCCAGCGAAGCGCTGCAGGTGGGCAGTATCATGGCAACCAAACTGGTTTCCAACGAATTCGTTGCAATGATGGATCTGCAGAAAATCGCCTCCACGCTCTCTCCGCGCGCGGAAGGTATCCTTTCTGTGTTCCTGGTCTCCTTCGCCAACTTCTCTTCTATCGGTATCATCGCGGGTGCGATTAAAGGCCTGAACGAAGAGCAAGGTAACGTCGTATCCCGCTTCGGTCTGAAACTGGTTTACGGCTCTACGCTGGTGAGCGTCCTGTCTGCTTCTATCGCCGCACTGGTTCTGTAAGACAGCACTGACATAAAAAACGGGGAGCGCATCCCCGTTTTTTTATACCTGTTATTCCTCGAGCGGCCTGGGTCGTCCAATCAAATACCCTTGCAGGTAGTTCACGCCCAGACTCAGCAGCAACTCCCGCTGTGCGGGCGTTTCCACGTACTCCGCCACCACGCTTAGCGACTTCGCCTTTGCCAGATCGGTTATCGACTTCACAATCATCGCATCCAACGAATCGGTCAGAATATCTTTTACAAACACGCCGTCGATTTTGATGATGTCAGCCTGCAGACGCTTCAGGCGCTCATAATTGGCATACCCGGTACCAAAGTCGTCAATCGCAATCCGGAAGCCAAACCTGTGCAGCAATTCAAGATTTTGCATGCTGGTTTCCGAATTGGAAAATGCCTGCTCTTCAGTGATCTCAATGATGACCGTTTCCGGAGCGATACCATAACGAGTGAACAAGCGAATAATGTGCGGCGCGGTCTCTTTTTGCAACAGCGTCAGCGGCATTAAATTGACCGAAAAAAGCGGTCCCGTCTCATCAGGAGGATGTGCGGATAGCCAGGTAAGCAAGGCTTCAACGACCTGTAAATCAAAGCGGGCGCTGAGGTTAAACTGCGCTATCAGCGGAATAAACTGATCCGGAGTCATGATACTGTCGCCGCTTTTCAACCGGGCGAGAATTTCATCATACCCTTTGCCCTGAGCGTCGCGGATAGGCTGTACGTAAAGCAGGAGATCGCCGTTATCGAGCGCTTTACGAATTTTATTGAGCAGCAGCACCCGTTCGGTCGTCTGGTCCGTTGCCACTTCCTGGCTGTGCGTCAGCGCCAGTACCCGGTGATTCGCGCAGGATTGTTCTGCCAGCCAGCTCAACTGCCCCAGCAGCGGTTGCAACGTCTCCTGTTTCCCATCCCATTGCCCCCAGGATGCGCCGTAGCCCATGTCCAGCCCGGTGTTATTCCAGTAAATTTTACGACTGTTCAACAGGTCGAGCATATGTTGCAGACGGGCGTCCATTTCCGGCCCGTTAAGCACCAGCAATAATTCACTCCCCGGCAACTGGAAGATTTTCTCATTCTCAAGCATCAACGGTTGCAGCATACGGTGCACCGTGCGTTTGCTATGCACGCGCATTAACATGCCGTAGTGACGACTCAGAAACTCCATATTCTCCAGTCGCAGACAGCAGACGCTCTGTCCGGACTCTTTTTGCAGGAACTGCTCCAGCGCACGCAGATTCGGTAAACGAGTTAAAGGGTCGGTAAGGGCCTGCATGTGCCAGCGGCGATTAAGCCATTCACTGCGCTGAAAGATGCGCATCATATACAGCAGACAGATACTGAACGAGACGAGTACCGACAGGATGAATGCCAGTGAATACTCCGATCCCACCCCTTGTAAGAAATTGCGGTTATAGGTCAGCAGAAACAGTGTCGAAATGGCCCAACTGAGATTCAAAAACGGATAGGTGAGCTTACCCACGCCGGTGGTAAAGATGATGAACAGAACGGGAACCAGATACCCTGCAATATAGTCGCTTTCCAGCGAAGAGCACATCATGGCGAGCAGCAGAGAAATGCTGACCAGCCAGCATAGGGTAAAGAGACGCGTCTCTTTTTCAAAACACGGCGCAATATCGCGGCGCCAGAATATCCGGGCATAATGCGGATTCACAATCATCCGCAGCGGATAATAAAAAAGCATGGTGAAGATTAGCACCGCAGAGATCAGGCTCAGGATATCGACAATCGTGAAGATGGCCGCCGCCGCGCCAAAAAACGTCGAAACTGCGACCGGAAAGTCGAGATAATGCCCGGCGAGATACATGCTGATTTTCATCCCGAGCGGGGCAACAAAGCCAAACCAAATCACCCTGCGCCAGATATTACGATCGGGCAATCCGTAACGCCAGCGCGACCCCAGTTGCCAGCGCACCAGCGCACAGGTTCCCAGCACGGCAAACATCTGACAGAAGAGCAACACAATGCCTTGCGCGAACGGCAGATGAAGATTCCAGTGATTGGTCAGGTATAACGCCAGCACAATGGGCAGAACAGCGCGTCGACCAAACAGCAGCATCATCGACAGCAGCACGCACAGCGGCAGCCACGAGAGATAGATATAGCTGGAATCCACAATGGCCAGAGGGGAAATCAAACGTGAAAACTGGATGGCAGCGATGGAGAGCACGATCGCAAGAGCGAATATTCTTATATTATTTATCAGATTGCGCTTGGCTGGCATGAATTGACTGCTCTCACAGAGACGAACTATTTGTCACATAAATGATAAGTTTATTCGCATCGCGAAGCAAACCTATACGCACCAGAAACCGATCCCACCTTTCGCGGAACAGACTCTGGCTTATCAGCAACTGTATTACAAAAATGGAAGGTATGCCGAGATAAAAAACCCCCGCTTCGCAGCGAGGGTTCTGAATTTGGTGGAGCTAAGCGGGATCGAACCGCTGACCTCTTGCATGCCATGCAAGCGCTCTCCCAGCTGAGCTATAGCCCCATGATGCGTTTACGTACCAAAATTGTTGGGTTCAATTTTTGGTGGAGCTAAGCGGGATCGAACCGCTGACCTCTTGCATGCCATGCAAGCGCTCTCCCAGCTGAGCTATAGCCCCATTACGTAAAGCTTGTCGAGTTGACGGGCGGCATCATATGAATTCCCTTCGCATGTGTCAACGGCAAATTGTAGACGCCGATTCTAATCGCTGAAAAAGCAGACAAATGAAGAACATTGCGTAACAACTCGCATTCAGTAGTTAAACACGTCACGGTTTCCACTAAAATGGTGCTATAAAATGAACCACTAATTAACCACACGACTATTCAGGGAATCTTTATGTTCAAGGAGCGGATGACGCCAGAAGAACTCGCGAATCTGACGGGTTACAGCCGACAGACCATTAATAAGTGGGTGCGAAAAGAGGGTTGGGCGACATCACCAAAACCAGGCGTCCAGGGCGGTAAAGCACGACTGGTGCATGTTAACGAACAGGTTCGTGAATATATCCGCAGCGCAGAACGCTCGGCGGAAGGGCTGTCTGACACCTTCTCACCCCCTGGCGATGCCTCGCTGGAAGCACTACTGATCAAGCTGGTGAAAGAGATGACACCCGCCGAACAAAAACACTTTACCTCTTTGCTACTGCGGGAAGGAATTACTGGTTTATTACAACGCTTAGGGATCCGCGACAGCAAATAATATGAAAAGATTACGCAGCAAAATGACCACCGAAGAACTGGCGGATTGCCTCGGTGTCGCTAAGCAAACCGTGAATCGTTGGATCCGTGAACAAAAATGGGAAACGGAAAAATTTCCAGGTGTTAAAGGGGGTCGGGCAAGACTCGTTCACATTGATACACGCGTGCGGGAGTTTATTCTGAACATCCCGGCGTTTCGTAACCATTCTGCATTTTATCAGGCTGAAGAGTCACTGGCCGAGTACAACCCCGTCGTACGCAGTCATGCTTATCGGCAAATTATTGATGCCGTGGAAAATATGTCTGCAGCAGAACAGGAAAAGTTAGCGCTGTTTCTTTCACGTGAAGGCATCCGCGGTTTCCTCACACGCCTGGGCCTGAACGATTCTGAGTAGCACAAAGAAAAACGGCAGAGTCTCCCCTGCCGTTTCGTTAATGCGGCGATCGCTTACTGCTGCGCTTCACGATCCGCAATAAAAGCCAGTGCTTTATTGATGCGCTCAATGCTGCGGGTTTTACCAATCGCGTGCACCGTCACGTCTAAGCCAGGAGATTGACCCGCACCGGTTACCGCCACTCGCAGCGGCATTCCGACTTTACCCATTCCCACTTCCAGCTCATCAGCTGTTGCCTGAATCGCGTGATGCACATTTTCAGCCGTCCACTCGGTAATGGCTGCCAGTTTGTCGCGCACCACTTCCAGCGGCTGACGCGCAACCGGACGCAGGTGTTTCTTCGCTGCATCGGCATCAAACTCGGCAAAGTCTTCGTAGAAGTAACGGCAGCTCTGCGCCATCTCCTTCAGTGTTTTGCAGCGCTCGCCCAGCAGTTTCACCAGTTCAGCCAACTCCGGGCCATTACGGGTGTCGATGTTTTCCTGCTCAATGTGCCACTGCAGATGCGTTGCCACATACTCCGGCGCCAGTGAGTTAATGTAGTGATGGTTCAGCCACTGCAGTTTTTCCGTATTGAACGCACTGGCGGATTTGCTGACCGCACCGAGGGAGAACAACTTGATCATCTCTTCACGAGTGAAGATCTCCTGATCGCCGCTGGACCAGCCCAGACGCACCAGGTAGTTCAGCAGCGCTTCCGGCAGATAGCCGTCATCACGATACTGCATCACACTCACCGCGCCGTGGCGTTTGGACAGCTTTTTACCGTCGTCGCCGTTGATCATAGAGACGTGGGCGTACACCGGCACCGGCGCGTTCAGCGCTTTCAGAATGTTGATCTGGCGCGGGGTATTGTTGATATGGTCCTCACCACGAATGACATGGGTGATCTCCATATCCCAGTCGTCCACCACCACACAGAAGTTATAGGTCGGGGAACCGTCGGTGCGGCGGATAATCAGATCGTCCAGCTCCAGATTGCTGAATTCAATCGGGCCACGGATCTGGTCGTCAAAAATGACAGAACCGTCCTGTGGGTTGGCAAAACGGACAACGCAAGGCTCATCATCAGCGTGATGTTCATGACCATGACGACAGCGACCGTCGTAACGCGGCTTTTCACCCTTCGCCATCTGCTCTTCACGCAGTGCATCCAGACGCTCTTTGGAGCAGTAGCATTTATAGGCCGTGCCCGCTTCCAGCATCTCATCAATCACTGCGTTATAACGATCAAAACGTTTAGTCTGAAAGTACGGACCTTCGTCCCATTCCAGGCTCAGCCAGTTCATACCATCCATAATGGCTTCGATAGCTTCCGGCGTGGAACGTTCGAGATCGGTGTCTTCAATACGCAGCACAAACTCACCACCGTGATTACGTGCAAAAAGCCAGGAATAGAGAGCAGTACGCGCACCACCGACGTGCAGATAGCCTGTCGGGCTTGGCGCGAAGCGAGTTTTGATTTTCATGAAATGGCCTTACGTTTATAAAGATGCCGACAACCGGCAAATCCGGGGAAAAATACAATGGCCGATATTCTATCACTGTGAGGTAAATCCTCAATGTTGTTACCAGGTAAACGCCGTGCAGAACCGTTTTTGTTTAGAAATCATGCGCCAGAGACCGTTTCACGATCGTTTTGCTTAAAATTACGACGAACGAGCAATTTCTTTAGAAAAGGCGTTGACTCATTTTCAACTCTCCCTATAATGCGACTCCACACAGCGGGGGTGATTAGCTCAGCTGGGAGAGCACCTCCCTTACAAGGAGGGGGTCGGCGGTTCGATCCCGTCATCACCCACCAACTACTTTATGTAGTCTCCGCCGTGTAGATAAGAAATTGAGAAGTGGGTGATTAGCTCAGCTGGGAGAGCACCTCCCTTACAAGGAGGGGGTCGGCGGTTCGATCCCGTCATCACCCACCACTTTCTCGCCAGCTAAATTTCTTATTGTGAAGTACCGAAGTGGGTGATTAGCTCAGCTGGGAGAGCACCTCCCTTACAAGGAGGGGGTCGGCGGTTCGATCCCGTCATCACCCACCACTTCGGGTCGTTAGCTCAGTTGGTAGAGCAGTTGACTTTTAATCAATTGGTCGCAGGTTCGAATCCTGCACGACCCACCAATGTAAAAAGGCGCCCTAAAGGCGCTTTTTTGCTATGCGCAGAATATAACGATTCGAGCCTGATGGCGCTTCGCCTATCAGGCCTACACGTCTCAGTTACGCCGTTAACGCATCAATCATATGTTCCAGCGCGGGCGTCGCTTGCTGCTGGTCATACACAATGTATAAATCAGCCGGAATACGCTCTTCTAACGGACGAAACACCACTCCCGGCCAGTTCATCTGCGCATAACTGTCCGCAATCAGCGTAATGCCAATCCCCATACTGATCATCGCCAGCACCGTTTGCGGCTCCATCACTTCACGTATGATCATCGGAGAGAATCCAGCACTCTGACAAACACGTTGCAGAAAGGCCCAGTCAGTGTGAATGGAAGGCATGGTGACGAAATATTCGTTGCGCAATGCCTCTAACGGCACAGACTCACGGGCAGTCAGCGGATGCTCTTCCGGCATCGCAACCAGAAAAGAAGATTCATGCAGTCGCAGGCTGGTAAATCCAGGCGCAGGTTCAATCGCCATTCGCCAGACGCCAGCATCCAGTTCACGTCGTTCCAGCATGGCCATCTGCATCGCCGGCATATTTTCGCGAAACAGCACCTCAACGTTGGGATTCGCCTTCAGGAATTGCCGCATTACCGGGCGCATTTTTCCCCACATCGCAGTGCCAATCACCCCCAGTTCGATCCGCCCTGCTTCACCGCGCCCAATCTGCTCCACTCTCGCCAGCACCTGATTCGCACTGGAAAGTAAACGTCGGGACTCCTCCATCAGGATTTTCCCAGCATGAGTCAACGCCACACTGCGGGAATGTCGGATAAATAAAAGCGTACCGAGTTCCTGTTCAAGCTCTTTAATATGAATACTCAGTGGGGGTTGGGACATATTCAGGCGGGCAGCCGCGCGTCCGAAATGCAGTTCTTCTGCGACAGCAAGAAAATAACGCAGTAGCTTCAAATCGATACGGTGCGTGCGTTCCATGTGTAATGCGCTCCAGGAGGAAGAATAATGCGCCAAATTATCACAATGCATCGCGTAATCGGAAACGGCGGACAATAAATGCCCGCCGTTGATAAGGATTAACCGGCCAGCGAGTGCTGCACCTGCTTTTCAGGCTCATGCTTGTACTTAAAGAACAGCGCGAAAATCACCGCCAGCGCCAGGGCATACGCCGCAAAAACCAACCAGATGGTTTGCCAGTCCTTCACGCCATCCACAGAGAAGTAATCCACCGCCATACCGCTCAGGATTGAACCCACCCACGCCCCGACGCCATTGACCATCGTCATAAACAGCCCCTGCGCGCTGGCACGGATCCGTGATTCCACCTCCTGCTCAACGAAGACGGAGCCAGAGATATTGAAGAAGTCGAATGCGCAGCCATAGACGATCATCGACAGCAGTAGCAGGACAAAACCGAACGGCGACGGATCGCCAAAGGCAAAGAAGCCAAAGCGCAATGTCCACGCCAGCATGCTCATCAGCATGACTATTTTAATGCCAAAACGTTTTAGGAAGAACGGAATAGTCAGGATAAAGCCCACTTCTGCCATCTGCGAGACGGACAGTAAGATGGACGGGTATTTCACCACAAAGCTGTCAGCGAATTCCGGGTTACGGGCAAAGTCGTGCAGGAAGGGGTTACCGAAAACGTTGGTAATTTGCAGCACCGCCCCCAGCATCATGGCAAACAGAAAGAAAATAGCCATCCGTGGATTTTTAAACAGCACGAACGCATCCAGCCCCAGTTTGCTGGCAAACGACGCGCTCGCTTTCTTTTCGGCCACCGGAATTTTCGGCAGCGTGAGCGCATAGAACGCCAACAGCAACGACGCACCGGACGCTATGTACAGTTGCGCGCTGCTCAGCTCCAGACCCATCAGACTGACGGTCCACATCGCAACGATGAAGCCAATCGTGCCAAAAACGCGAATAGGTGGAAATGCAGTTACCGGATCCTGCCCCGCCTGCGCCAGGCAGGAGTAGGAGACGCTGTTCGAAAGCGAAATGGTCGGCATGAACGCCATTGCGTTGATCAACATCACCCAGAACATGGTGTCCGGGTCAGTCACCGTGGTCGCATACAGCAATACGCCCGCGCAGACCAGATGGCAGAGCATGTAGGCGCGCTCTGCCCGCAGCCATTTGTCAGCAATAATTCCCATAATGCCGGGCATAATAATCGCCGCCAGCCCTTTTGAGCTGTACACCATACCCACGTTGGCACCGGTAAAATGAAGGGTGTTAATCATGTATGAGCCCAGGGTTACCAGCCAGCTTCCCCAGATAAAATATTGCATAAACGACATGATCTTTAATCGGGACGCAATACCCATTTTTCTCTTCCTTGCCGTAGAGTACGAACCCCGCTGGCAAGCGGGGTCATTATTATTATCTGTTTCAGGCCAGTTTGCGCAGGAACCCGCAAATCAGGTCGATAAAGTTCTGCCGGGAAAGCTCAGCGGCGGCCAGGGTTTGCGCGTGTGAGAGTTTCACATCGCCCAGGCCCTCCGCCAGATTGGTGATCGCCGACACGGCAACCACTTTCAGTCCGCAGTGGCGGGCGGTAATGACTTCAGGCACCACCGACATCCCGACCACATCACCACCGATCATTTGCATCATGCGGATCTCTGCGGCCGTCTCAAAGTTAGGTCCCGGATAAGAAACAAATACGCCTTCACTCAGCGTGAACCCCTTATCGGCAGCGACAGCCTGTAAAACCGCACGATAATCGGCGTCATAGGCATTCGCCAGAGAGAAGAAACGCTCGCCAAAGCGTTCATCGTTCGGGCCAACCATTGGTGTCCCGGGCATGGTATTAATGTGGTCGCTCAGCGCCACCAGGCTCCCTGGCCCCACTTCCGGACGCAGAGAACCCGCCGCGTTGGTGCAGAACAGCAATTCGCAGCCCAACAGCTTCATCGTGCGAATGGCGTCGGTCATCACGGTCATGCCGCGCCCTTCATAGAAGTGCCCGCGCCCTTTCATACAGGCAACCGGAACCCCAGCCAGATGACCGAGCACTAACTCGCCCGCGTGCCCGTGAACGGTGCTCACCGGGAACCCCGGCAGCTTCTCATAGGAAATCGCCACTGCATCTTCTATCTGCTCAGCCAGCGCGCCCAGACCCGATCCAAGGATAAAGGCCACGCGCGGCGTGAAGTCAGGTTTATAGCCGCGAATAATATCCGCGCTGTTCCAGGGATTCTGAGAAAAGTGAGGGTCGGTCATGAGATGTCCTTATAATCGGCTAATCACTCGTTGAGTGAGGGAGGTAATGGTTATAGCGAGAGTACGCAATCGATTACCAATACAGTTTTCCCTGCCAATCGATAGTAAATCTATATTGATAAGGTGATGCAACGCCGTCGGATGAGAAAAAGCCTGACTGCCAAAAATGGCAGGGAGTACTGAAGGTCTGCGAATATGTGCCGATATCGTAGTTTTATTGGCAAAAGGAAACCACGATGACCACCATCAACGTCTCGACTCCTTCCGTGCAAAGCAGCGGGACTAAAGCCGCTTCCGGGAACAGCGTCTCTGCGCAGATCGCGCAGATTGCGGAGAAAATCACTCAACTGACGCAGAAGCTCAAAGATATCCCGAACGGAAGCGGTAGTGCCGAAGAGAAGCAAAAGCAGCAGGAATTGATCCAGACGCAGATCAAAATGTTGCAGGCGCAGTTGGCGCAGTTACAGCGTCAACAGGCCGAGGAGGCCCAGCAAAAGCAGGAACAAACCCAGGTTAAAGCGGAAGGCGTTAATTATCCTTCCGATGACCACCAGATTGATGTCTATATCTGATAGAGCGGATCCTGCGCACGTAAAGACGTTAATTCATTCGCCTGGGTGCGGACCACCTCCCACAGCGCCTGGGCTGCTGTCGACAGCGAGCGGTTCTTGCGCCGCGCCAGCATCAGCTGTCGCTCCACCACCGGCGTCAGTCGCTTCACCTGTAAATGGCTCCCCTGCGGCAACGGTAAGGCCAGCGCAGGCAAAATGCTGATACCTATCCCCGCTTCCACCATTGGAAACAGCGTCGCCGGGTGACCAATTTCCTGCACAATATTGCCCTCTATCGCAAAGTGCGCGAGTGCCGCGTCAATGAGCGGCCGACTGCCCGAGGCGTAATCCTGCAACACGAGTCTTTCCTGCTGGAGATCCTGCCAGCTCACCCACTCCTGTTGCGCCAGCGGGTGCGCCTGATGGCAAAGCAGAAGGAAGGGTTCGGAGAGTATCGCTTCGCACTGCAAATCGCTCACCGCACCGGGATCAATCACAATACCAAAATCCACTTCGCCCCGGCGGATGCTCTCCAGTACCCACTGCTGCGGTCGATCGTGCAGGACAAAGTCAATCGCTGGATAGCGCTGATTGCTTTGCGCAATGCACTGCGGAATGAGATGGGCGGAGATCGTCTGGCTTGCCGCCACGCGGACCGTACCGGTCAGCTGCGTGCCCACCCTGCCCGCTTCCCGTAACGTAATGTGCAGTTCATCCAGCAGTCGTTCCAGGCGGCCCGCCAGCTGTTGCCCGGCATCCGTCAGCACCACTTCACGCGTCGTGCGGTTCAGCAGTTTCACCCCTGTCTGACGCTCCAGTTCTTTGATACTGTGACTGACCGCCGACTGGCTCAGACCAATACACTCACCGGCCCGGCTGAAGCTTCGCTCCTGAGCAACGGTAACAAACACACGCAACTGACGCAGAGAATAATTCATCGACTCAATTCATATATAGATGCAATAAATCAATTTTATTTCTCAAAATGAAAAACGCAAAATAAGGACACCGAATTCCTGGAGTATTTATGAATATTTTTCGTATCCTTGATCCGTTTACGCTGACCCTGATTGCGGTCGTCCTGCTGGCCTCATTTTTTCCAGCAGAGGGAGATTTTGTGCCTGTTGTTGAAGGCATCACCACTGCAGCCATCGCGCTTCTGTTTTTTATGCACGGGGCAAAGCTCTCACGCGAAGCCATTATCGCTGGCGGCAGCCACTGGCGTTTGCACCTGTGGGTGATGTGCAGCACATTCGTTCTGTTCCCGGTGCTCGGCGTACTGTTTGCCTGGTGGGCGCCAGTCAACGTTGACCCGATGCTGTACACCGGCTTCCTGTATCTGTGCATTTTGCCCGCCACGGTACAGTCGGCGATTGCCTTTACGTCGCTGGCAGGAGGAAACGTTGCGGCGGCGGTCTGCTCAGCCTCGGCCTCCAGCCTGTTGGGGATTTTCCTCTCGCCGCTGTTGGTTGGTCTGGTGATGAACATTCACGGCGCAGAAGGCAGCCTGGAGCAGGTCGGCAAAATCATGCTGCAACTGCTGCTGCCGTTTGTGCTGGGTCACCTTTCCCGTCCGTGGATCGGCAAGTGGGTCGCGCGAAATAAAAAATGGATTGCGAAGACTGACCAGACGTCGATTTTGCTGGTGGTTTATTCCGCCTTCAGCGAAGCCGTCGTGAACGGGATCTGGCACAAAGTGGGCTGGGGATCGCTGCTGTTTATCGTTCTTGTCAGCATTGTGCTGCTCGCCATCGTGATTGCCGTAAACATCATTGTGGCGCGCAAATGCGGTTTCAACAAAGCTGACGAAATCACGATTGTTTTCTGCGGGTCGAAAAAGAGTCTGGCGAACGGCGTACCCATGGCCAACATCCTCTTCCCGACGTCGGTCATTGGGATGATGGTGCTACCGCTGATGATCTTCCACCAGATTCAGTTGATGGTCTGTGCGGTGCTGGCGCGTCGCTATAAGCGCCAGACCGAACAGTTACAGGCGCAGCAGGACAGCCGCGCCGCCAAAGCTTAAAGCGGACGTTTCAGGGGCTGAACCAACTGGCTCAGCCCTTCGGTTTTGATCAGCAGCGTAATTTGCATCAGCTCGCCCAGTTTGCCCGCCGGGAACTCATCCTTACGGGCAAACCACAGCAGATACTCTTCCGGCACATCGATCAACCGACGCCCTTTGTATTTGCCAAACGGCATCACCGTGTTGGCAATCTCAACGAGCTGCTCTTTCTCCATCTCAGACACCCAGCAGGCGGAGCATTTCCGCTTCGTCGATCACCGCAATCCCCAGCTCCTGCGCTTTTGCCAGCTTGGAACCTGCCGCTTCGCCAGCAATGACCAGATCGGTCTTCTTCGAGACGCTGCCCGCCACTTTCGCACCGAGCTCTACCAGCCGCGCTTTCGCATCATCGCGCGACATCTGGCTCAGGCTTCCCGTCAGCACGACTGTTTTCCCGGCAAAAGGACTGTCAATCTCTTCCGCGTTGATCACCACCGGCGCGGGCCAGCGAATGCCTTCCGCCAGCAGTTGCGCGATCACCTCGCGGTTGCTCTCTTCGGCAAAGAAGTTGAACACATGGGTGGCGACCACAATGCCCACGTCGGGGACTTTTTGTAGCTCGTCAATAGACGCGGCTTCCAGTGCCTCCAGCGTACCAAAAAAGGCTGCCAGCCCCGCCGCCGTGGCCTCGCCGACCTCCCGGATCCCCAGCGCATACAGGAAGCGCGCAAAGGTCGTCTCTTTCGATTTTTCCAGCGCATCCACCACGTTTTGCGCCGACTTTGGTCCCATTCGGTCGAGGCCGGTCAGTTTCCCGGCAGTCAGCCTGAACAGGTCCGCTGGCGTATGGACGTACTCTTTCTCGACCAGTTGGTCAATAATTTTGTCACCCATCCCGTCCACGTCCATCGCCCGACGAGACACGAAATGCTTGAGGGACTCTTTACGCTGCGCGCCGCAAATCAGGCCGCCGGTACAGCGAGCAACCGCTTCACCTTCCACGCGTTCAACATCGGAATTGCATACCGGGCAATGCGTCGGAAATTCCACTGGCCGCGTGTCGTCCGGACGCTCGGAAAGCACCACGTTGACCACCTGTGGGATAACATCGCCAGCACGGCGAATTACTACCTTATCGCCAATGCGCAGGCCAAGACGCTCAATTTCATCGGCGTTATGCAGCGTGGCGTTACTCACCAGCACGCCGGCAACCTGTACCGGTTCCAGACGCGCAACGGGAGTAATCGCCCCGGTACGCCCGACCTGAAATTCCACGTCACGAACAAAGGTCATCTGCTCCTGCGCCGGGAATTTAAAGGCCACCGCCCAGCGCGGCGCGCGTGCGACGAAACCCAGTTGCTCCTGGAGCGCCATCGAGTTGACCTTAATCACCACCCCATCGATGTCGAAGCCCAGCGTCGGACGGTCCTCTTCCACCTTGTGGTAAAACGCCAGCACCGCTTCCGGCGAGTCGCACAGGGTCACACGATCGCTGACCGGCAACCCCCATGCTTTGAATTGCAGCAGGCGGCCCAGATGAGTATCGGGCAGTGCGCCGCCTTCCAGCACGCCGACGCCATAGCAGAAGAAAGTGAGCGGTCGCTTCGCGGTGATGCGCGGATCGAGCTGGCGCAGCGAGCCCGCCGCCGCGTTACGCGGGTTAGCAAACAGCTTTCCGCCCGTACGGCGAGCATCTTCGTTGATCTTTTCAAAACCAGCCTGTGGCAGGAAAACTTCGCCACGCACTTCCAGACGCGTCGGAATGTTATCGCCATGGAGTTTCAGCGGAATGGCGCGGATAGTCCGCACGTTTGAAGTAATGTCCTCACCGGTCGTACCATCCCCACGAGTTGCGGCGCTGACCAGTACACCATTTTCGTAGAGGATGCTGACCGCCAGGCCGTCCAGCTTCAGCTCACAGCACCAGGTCAGCTTATCGCTGCTCTTAAGGCGGTCCTGCACGCGCTTGTTAAACGCCAGAAAACTCTCCTCATCAAAGACGTTGTCCAGTGACAACATCGGCACTTCATGACGAATCTGGCTGAAAGAAGCCAGCGGCGCAGCGCCCACACGCTGGGTCGGAGAGTCCGGGGTAATCAGCTCCGGGTGCTGCGTTTCCAGTTCACGTAGTTCCCGCATCAGGCGGTCATATTCTGCATCGGGGATTTCTGGCGCATCCATCACATGGTAAAGATACTCATGATGGCGAAGCGTGGTTCGCAGTTCGGTCAGTTGTTGTTCGATTGATTCCATATCGCACCATCAATGATAAAAAACCCCCGACAGGCGGGGGTTCAGAAAGGAAGTTGTCGTGCCTTGAGTGTATCAGGCGTTCGCGTCTTTCACTTCGCGGATACGGTCCTGATACTCGCGCAATTTTTGCGGCGTCATCATCCGACGCTGATCGTCGAGCACCACACCACCAACTTCATCGGCAATATGCTGTGCGGATTGCAGCATCAGTTTGAAGTTCTGCAGTTCGTCACCGTAAGACGGCACCTGCATAAAAATGGTCACGCCCGGTGTGGTGAAGTCGACCATTTCTGGATCAAACGTACCCGGGTTAACCATATTCGCCAGGCTGAACAACGCCGGGCCGCTGCCATCCGGACTTAAATGACGATGGAAGATATTCATATCGCCAAATTTGAATCCGGCCTGCTGGATGCTGTTGAGCAGTACTTCACCGTTAAGCTCACTGCCATGATGGGCGGCGACGTTCATGATGATTACCGCTTCTTTACGCTGCGGTTTTTCCGGGGCTGGCGCTTCTTCAACGACGGGCTCAGGCTGCGGCTCGACCACGGGTTCTGCAGGCTGGAACGCCTGTTGCGACGGCTGCGGAGCAGTCGGCTGAACAGGCTGAACCTGCGGCGCGACAGGTTGTTGAACCGGCTGCGGCTGTTGCACAGGTTGCTGTGGTGCAGGCTGATGCACCGGCTGCAGCGGAGCGGTTTGCTGCGGCGCAGGCTGTGGCTGGTGTACCGGCTGCTGCGGACGCTGGGCATGCTGCGGCTGTACCGGCGCTTCAGACGATGGCTGAACCGGCTGACGCGGTTGTGCCGACGCATAAGGCGGCTGGTACTGGTGTTGCGGCGACTGGCGAGGAGCTTCATGCTCCTGCGGGTTGCCAGGGGCATGATTCACGCGGTGAACACGAACTTCACCAACGCCTTCGTCTGCTTCAACATCATCGTCATACGAATCGTCGTCGCGTTTTGATTTCATGCGTTTCAGTGGACGATCGCGGAACATAGAAGATCGTTCTTTACGGCTGGTCCAGAAACCATGTACCAGTAAAGCGATTATGGCGATCGCGCCAACAATGATTAATATCAGACGCAAATCCTGCATCATTATATTCTCTGTTGTTCTAACACCTTGCCACCACGGCAAACATTTACTCACTAAGAGTATTTGCCGATTACGTCAAGTGCAAGTGTACTCTTAGCTTTCACAGCATAAAGATGAACGAAATCGTGCTTTTTGCTGTTTTTTCGAACATTTCCGAACTGTTCTGTGTGCGATAACCCGGTAAGATACCCGTGTTCGCTTAGGACTTATACGAAAAGGAGCATGTCCTGACTATGGTGTCATCATCTGTCACTGCACCACGCAGCGGTTTTTACTACTTTGCTCAGGGATGGAAACTGGTTTCGCAACCGGGGATCCGTCGCTATGTCATTTTACCGCTACTGGTAAACATCCTGCTAATGGGCAGTGCGTTCTGGTGGCTGTTCACACAACTGGATGTCTGGATCCCGTCGCTCATGAGTCACGTCCCGGACTGGCTGCAATGGCTGAGCTATCTGCTGTGGCCTGTCGCGGTCATCTCTGTGCTACTAGTGTTTGGCTATTTTTTCTCTACCCTGGCCAACTGGATTGCCGCGCCGTTTAACGGGCTGCTGGCAGAGCAACTGGAAGCGCAGTTGACGGGCGCTACGCCACCGGACACCGGCGTTCTGGGGATCATGAAAGATGTGCCGCGGATTATGAAACGCGAATGGCAAAAGCTGGCCTGGTATCTGCCGCGCGCCATCGTACTGCTGATCCTTTACTTTATTCCCGGCATCGGGCAAACCGTCGCTCCCGTACTGTGGTTCCTGTTCAGCGCCTGGATGCTGGCCATTCAGTATTGCGATTACCCTTTTGACAACCATAAAGTGCCGTTTAAAGAGATGCGCACCGCTCTGCGCAGCCGTAAAGTCATCAACATGCAGTTTGGTGCGCTTACCAGCCTGTTTACCCTGATCCCGGTGCTTAATCTCTTCATCATGCCGGTGGCGGTTTGTGGCGCCACGGCGATGTGGGTGGATTGCTATCGTGCTAAACATGCGTTATGGAAGTAATGCAAAAATGTGTAAACGAGAGGTGGCTTATGCCACCTCTTATTCCATACTGATACCCATTATTTCTCCATAGCATATAGATATGCGAAATCCTTACTTCCCCATATTCGTCTGAAGGGTATGCTGGGAAGGTATCCCAATTTCATACAGTTAAGGACAGGCCATGAGTAAGATTTTTGAAGACAACTCGCTGACTATCGGTCATACGCCGCTGGTTCGACTGAACCGTATCGGTAACGGACGCATTCTGGCGAAGGTGGAATCACGTAACCCGAGTTTCAGCGTGAAATGCCGTATCGGTGCCAATATGATTTGGGATGCTGAAAAACGCGGCGTGCTGAAACCGGGCGTCGAGCTGGTTGAACCCACCAGCGGCAACACCGGTATCGCGCTGGCCTATGTCGCTGCGGCACGTGGTTACAAGCTGACGCTGACCATGCCGGAAACCATGAGTATCGAACGTCGCAAATTGCTGAAAGCGCTGGGCGCCAATCTGGTGCTGACCGAAGGCGCCAAAGGTATGAAAGGCGCGATTCAGAAAGCGGAAGAAATTGTCGCCAGCGATCCGGCGAAATATCTGCTGCTTCAGCAGTTCAGCAACCCGGCTAACCCGGAAATTCACGAAAAAACCACCGGCCCGGAAATCTGGGAAGATACTGATGGTCAGGTTGACGTTTTCATCTCCGGCGTGGGGACTGGCGGTACGCTGACCGGCGTAACCCGCTATATTAAAGGCACCAAAGGCAAAACGGACCTGATTACCGTTGCCGTTGAGCCAACGGATTCCCCGGTTATCGCTCAGGCGCTGGCAGGTGAAGAGCTGAAGCCAGGTCCGCACAAAATTCAGGGTATCGGCGCCGGTTTCATTCCGGGCAACCTGGATCTGAAACTGATCGATAAAGTCGTCGCCATCACCAACGAAGAGGCGATCGCCACCGCCCGCCGCCTGATGGAAGAAGAAGGCATTCTTGCAGGTATCTCTTCCGGAGCCGCAGTGGCTGCCGCCCTTAAGCTTCAGGAAGATGAAACCTTTACCAATAAGAATATTGTGGTTATCCTACCGTCATCGGGTGAGCGTTATCTGAGCACTGCACTGTTTGCCGATCTCTTCACTGAGAAAGAATTGCAACAGTAATGCCAGCATGTTAAAAACGCGTAAAAAAGCACCTTTTCAGGTGCTTTTTTGTGGCCTGCATCAAACTTTCACCCCACCTGCCATTGCTTCACCCCGCCAGGTCTGGTATTTAACCTGATTAATTATTTTGAAGCGCGAAATTAATCGTTACAGGAAAACTGCTAGCTGAATCGATTTTATGATTTGGTTCAAGTCTTGATTTAGCGGCATAATGTTTAATGACGAGCGAAACGTCAGCAGCCAGAGGTTGACTGCAACGGATTGCGTAAAACACCTAGTGTGTCGCGCCCGTTTACGCCGGCGCTAACAATACAGGCTAAAGTCAAACCGCCAGGCTAGACTTTAGTTCCACAACACTAAACCTATAAGTTGGGGAAATACAATGTTCCAGCAAGAAGTTACCATTACCGCTCCGAACGGTCTGCACACCCGCCCTGCTGCTCAGTTTGTTAAAGAAGCGAAAGGCTTTACTTCTGAGATTACTGTGACTTCCAACGGCAAAAGCGCCAGCGCGAAAAGCCTGTTTAAACTGCAAACTCTGGGTCTGACTCAGGGTACCGTCGTTACCATCTCTGCAGAAGGTGAAGACGAGCAGAAAGCCGTAGAACATCTGGTCAAGCTGATGGCGGAACTGGAATAAGTTTTCCGGGTTCTTTTAAAAATCAGTCACAAGTAAGGTAGGGTTATGATTTCAGGCATTTTAGCATCCCCGGGTATCGCTTTCGGCAAAGCACTTTTGCTGAAAGAAGACGAAATCGTCATTGACCGGAAAAAAGTTTCTGCCGACAAGGTTGATCAGGAAGTTGAACGTTTTCTGAGCGGTCGTGCCAAGGCATCTGCACAGTTAGAAGCGATCAAAACGAAAGCTGGTGAAACGTTCGGTGAAGAAAAAGAAGCCATTTTCGAAGGGCATATTATGCTGCTCGAAGATGAGGAGCTGGAGCAGGAAATCATAGCCCTGATTAAAGATAAACACATGACGGCTGACGCAGCTGCGCATGAAATTATCGAAGGTCAGGCCACTGCCCTGGAAGAACTGGATGATGAATACCTGAAAGAACGTGCGGCTGACGTACGTGATATCGGTAAGCGCCTGCTGCGCAACATCCTCGGGCTGGCAATTATCGATCTGAGCGCAATCAAAGACGAAGTGATCCTGGTTGCCGCTGACCTGACCCCGTCCGAAACCGCACAGTTGAACCTGCAGAAGGTGCTGGGTTTCATTACCGACGCGGGCGGCCGGACTTCCCACACCTCGATCATGGCGCGTTCTCTGGAACTGCCAGCCATCGTGGGTACCGGTAGCGTCACCTCTCAGGTGAAAAACGACGATTATCTGATTCTGGATGCCGTAAACAACCAGGTTTACGTCAACCCGACCAACGAAGAAATTGAAAAACTGCGCGCCGTTCAGGAACAAGTTGCCACTGAAAAAGCGGAACTGGCTAAACTGAAAGACCTGCCAGCCATCACCCTGGATGGTCATCAGGTTGAAGTGTGCGCCAACATCGGTACCGTGCGTGACGTCGAAGGCGCAGAGCGCAACGGTGCGGAAGGCGTTGGTCTGTACCGTACTGAATTCCTGTTTATGGATCGCGATGCGCTGCCGACTGAAGAAGAACAGTTTGCGGCGTACAAAGCCGTGGCTGAAGCCTGTGGTTCTCAGGCGGTGATCGTGCGTACTATGGACATCGGTGGCGACAAAGAGCTCCCGTACATGAACTTCCCGAAAGAAGAAAACCCGTTCCTGGGCTGGCGTGCCGTGCGTATCGCGATGGATCGTAAAGAGATCCTGCGCGATCAGGTTCGCGCTATCCTGCGCGCGTCTGCTTTCGGCAAACTGCGCATCATGTTCCCGATGATCATCTCTGTTGAAGAAGTCCGCGCACTGCGCAAAGAGATCGAAATCTACAAACAGGAACTGCGTGACGAAGGTAAAGCCTTTGACGAAACTATTGAGATTGGCGTGATGGTGGAAACACCGGCTGCGGCAACGATTGCTCGTCATTTAGCCAAAGAAGTTGATTTCTTTAGTATCGGCACCAATGATTTAACGCAGTACACTCTGGCAGTTGACCGTGGTAATGATATGATTTCACATCTCTACCAGCCAATGTCGCCATCTGTCCTGACGCTTATCAAGCAAGTTATTGATGCTTCTCATGCTGAAGGCAAGTGGACTGGCATGTGTGGTGAGCTTGCAGGCGACGAACGTGCTACACTTCTGTTGCTGGGGATGGGTCTGGACGAATTCTCTATGAGCGCCATTTCTATCCCGCGCATTAAGAAGATTATCCGTAACACGAACTTCGAAGATGCGAAGGTGTTAGCAGAGCAGGCTCTTGCTCAACCGACAACGGACGAGTTAATGACGCTGGTTAACAAGTTCATTGAAGAAAAAACAATCTGCTAATCCACGAGATGCGGCCCAATTTACTGCTTAGGAGAAGATCATGGGTTTGTTCGATAAACTGAAGTCTCTGGTTTCTGATGATAAGAAAGACACCGGAACTATTGAGATTGTTGCACCGCTCTCTGGTGAGATCGTCAACATCGAAGACGTACCGGATGTCGTTTTTGCTGAAAAAATCGTGGGTGATGGCATCGCTATCAAACCGACCGGTAACAAGATGGTTGCACCGGTTGATGGTACCATCGGCAAAATCTTTGAGACCAACCATGCGTTCTCTATCGAATCCGATAACGGTATCGAACTGTTTGTTCACTTCGGTATCGACACCGTTGAGCTGAAAGGCGAAGGCTTCAAGCGTATCGCTGAAGAAGGCCAGCGAGTGAAAGTGGGTGACCCGGTTATTGAATTCGATCTGCCGCTGCTGGAAGAAAAAGCCAAGTCTACCCTGACTCCGGTGGTTATCTCCAACATGGACGAAATCAAAGAACTGATCAAACTGTCCGGTAGCGTAACTGTGGGTGAAACCCCGGTTATCCGCATCAAGAAATAATTCTTGCCGCAGAGAGAAATGGCGCCTGATGGCGCCATTTTTTTATCTAACGAATGGCTAAACCAGCCAGACGGCGTTAAATTTGTGAGGTCACCGGGCGATAACACTTTTCGCGCATCAGGATTTTCATCCCCTCCGGCCCACTCTCCAGCATCCGCTTTTCTGAATCAGAAACCAGCAGTTCGCACTGATAGCCGCCCGTGATACCAAACATCGCGCGCGCCACGCAAATATCTTCCAGCGCATTCAGCCCGCTGGTTTCAAAATGCCCCACAATGCGCCCCTGCTGGCGAACCACCAGTCGATAACTCTTCATCGCGCCTCCCTTGCCGGAGGCAGTATCAGTTCGTCACATCCGCATTGTTGCGTCCAGGTCATCACCGCCAGCACGCGTTCCGCGGCCTGTTGTGTTGCTTGCGTCAGCGATTTCCCCAGCACAATGCCGCTAATCAACTCAGCACAGAACAGATCGCCGGTCCCTTTCAGATCGGTTTCCACTCGCGGATGTTCAATCACATCCAGCGTTTGGGCCGTCACTACCGCCACATTGATGGTTTCACTGTCCTGACCAGGCGCGCTGGTGATGACAATCCACTTCAGCGTGTCGGTCAGCAGCGATCTCGCCGCGACGACAGCGTCCTCCAGCGTGCGGCACGGTATACCGCTGAGCATCTCCAGTTCGAAGACATTCGGCGTCAGCCCCTGCGCCAGCGGCAACAGGTGGTGTCGATAGGCATCCGGTATCTCGGCTTTCACATACATTCCGCTGTCAGTATCGCCAATCACCGGATCGACCAGAACGGGAATATCAGGATGCGTTTTACGAACCTTTTGCAACCATTGCGCCAGCAGGGCGATTTGTTCTGCGCTGCCCATATAACCGGTGGTCACGGCCTTTAACTCGCGCAGCGCATCACGCTCGCTCAACGCCAGCAAATAACCACGGAACCAGTCAGCCGGAATGACGCCCCCATAGAACGTGTCATAGTGCGGAGTATTACTGAACAGGACGGTAGGCACCGCCGTCACCCGCAAACCCTTTGCTTTGATGGCTGGCACCGCGATGCTATTACCAACGCTGCCATACACCACCTGTGACTGAACGGCGACAATATCGGTCTGTAACGCCCGATGCTTATCGTCGAAGAGCACTGACTGAATATCACTCTCCTGCCCCATAGACTTCTCCTCTCACTGGACAGCGGGCGGGTGCCTCACTATTATCGTCATATGCTAAAATTCATTTTGTCATAGGTCAATAATGATCGACGGAAAAACCGCCAGCGAAATCTTTGACAGTATACGTCAGCACGTCACCAGCGGCGTGTTGCCTGCGGGTGAAACACTGCCGCCGGTACGGGAACTGGCTATGCAACTCAATGTGAATCGCAATACTGTTGCAGCGGCCTACAAACGCCTGGTGACATCCGGACTGGCGCAAAGTCGTGGCCGCAATGGCACCGTTATTAAAAGCGCCTCGACGCCCATCGCGCAGGAGGGCGGCGATCCGCATACACCACTGCACGATCTCTCCAGCGGAAATCCTGATCCGACTCGCCTGCCCGACCTGAGCCGTTACTTTGCAAAATGTCATCGCGGCCACCGCCTGTACGGTGACGCGCCGGTTTCCCCGGAGCTAAAGCGCTGGGCCATGCAGTGGATGCAGGATGCCGTTCCCGCTGCGGGTGAAATTGATATCACCAGCGGCGCGATTGACGCCATTGAACGCCTGCTGAGCGCCCATCTGCTGCCCGGTGACAGCGTGGTGGTTGAAGACCCGTGCTTTTTAAGCAGTATCAATATGCTGCGATACGCCGGATTCAACGCCAGCCCGGTGAGCGTCGATCGCGAAGGGATGCAACCGGAGGAGCTCGAACAGGCGCTAAGTAAAGGCGCCCGGGCAGTGATCGTAACACCCCGGGCGCACAACCCGACGGGATGCAGTTTAAGCGCCGCACGCGCTCGCGCATTACAGGCAATCCTTGCGCGATACCCACAGGTGCTGGTGATTGTTGACGACCACTTTGCCCTGCTTTCCGCCTCCGCGTGGCATCCGGTGATTGCGGCGGAAACGCTCCACTGGTCGATCGTGCGCTCAATGTCGAAAACGCTGGGGCCAGACTTGCGTCTTGCCATTGTCGCCAGCGATCCCACGACGTCGGCAAAATTACGCCTGCGTCTTAACGCCGGCAGTCAGTGGGTCAGCCACATTTTGCAGGATCTGGTTTACACCTGTCTGGCAGACCCCGTCTGGCAGCATACGCTCGCCGAATCCCGCCAGTTTTACGCCGATCAGCAGCGTAAACTGGCGAAGGCACTGCACGCACAAGGCATCAACTGCGTTTTCCCTGGTGATGGGCTGAACCTGTGGCTACCGCTTGCCGAAGCCAGCCAGAACGTTGCATTCGCACTGGCGAAATCCGGTTGGCTGGTGCGTGAAGGCGACGCTTTCGGCGTTAACACGCCCGCGCAGGGTCTGCGTATCACCCTTTCCACACTCAATGACAACGACATCAACCGCCTGGCCGCCCATCTTCATCAGGCGCTGAGCCAATAACAGGAGATCATCCGTGCACGTCCATTTTATTATTCACGAATCATTTGAATCGGCAGGCGCTTATTTGCCATGGGCTGAAACGCGCGGTCACCACATCACCTGGACCCGCGTCTACGACAACGAACCGGTTCCGGCCAACGCCGATGGCTTTGATATGCTGGTCGTGTTTGGCGGCCCACAATCACCGCGCACCACGCTTGCAGAGTGCCCTTATTTTGACTCAAAGGCTGAACAACACCTGATCAACCAGGCCATCTCGGCGGGTCGGATTGTGGTCGGGATCTGTCTGGGTTCGCAGTTGATTGGCGAAGCGCTGGGAGCAAGGGTCTGCCAGAGCCCGGAAAAAGAGATTGGTCACTATCCCATTACGCTGACCGAAGCAGGAAAACAGCATCCGTTGCTTGCTCACTTCGGCTCTCCGCTGACGGTTGGTCACTGGCATAACGACATGCCAGGGCTTACCGATCAGGCCACGGTGCTTGCCGCCAGCGTCGGCTGCCCACGGCAGATCGTGCAATATGGCAATTTTGTCTACGGCTTCCAGTGCCACATGGAATTTACCGCCGAGGCGGTGGAGGGGCTGATTCAACACTCTGAGCAAGAGCTGGCGGAAGCCAAAGGGAAGCGCTTTATTCGCTCGAATGCGGAAATGCGCGAATGGGATTACCGGGAGATGAATGAAAAACTCTGGCAGTTCCTCGATCTGCTGGTGAAAAAACGTCAGGGTTAATCCGCACGCCCGGTCATCGCCGGGCAATGTAATTAAATCCCCGCGCCCTGACTGAAGTGCTCTTCGCCAAACACGCCGGTAGAGAGATAGCGATCGCCGCGATCGCAAATAATCGCCACTACCACCGCGCCCGGATTTGCTTTCGCAATCCGTATCGCACCAGCGACCGCGCCGCCTGAGCTGACGCCACAGAAGATCCCTTCACGTACCGCCAGTTCACGCATGGTGTTCTCCGCGTCTCGCTGGTGAATATCCACGACCTGATCGACAAGCTGAGCGTTAAAAATGCCCGGCATGTATTCCGCTGGCCAGCGGCGAATTCCTGGAATGCTGCTGCCCTCTTCCGGTTGCAAGCCCACAATAGTGACCGCGCTGGCCTGCTCACGCAGAAAGCGAGACACCCCGGTGATAGTGCCGGTGGTGCCCATGCTGGAAACAAAATGGGTGAGACATCCGGACGTTTGCCGCCAGATTTCCGGCCCCGTGGTGGTGTAATGCGCGTACGGGTTATCAGGGTTGTTGAACTGGTCCAGCAGCGTGCCTTCGCCGCGCTGAGCCATCTCCAGCGCTAAATCTCGCGCCCCTTCCATTCCCTGCTCTTTGGTCACCAGAATCAGTTCGGCACCGTAGGCGCGCATCGCCGCACGACGCTCCTGGCTCATGTTATCCGGCATCAGCAACTTCATGCGATAGCCTTTCAGTGCCGCAATCATCGCCAGCGCAATGCCGGTATTCCCGCTGGTGGCCTCAATTAACACATCACCAGGTTTAATCTCACCGCGCTTTTCCGCCTCGACAATCATCGATAACGCAGCGCGATCTTTCACCGATCCTGCCGGATTGTTACCTTCCAGTTTGACCCAAATTTCACTGCCATTATCCGGCGTCAGCCGTTGCAGTTTCACCAGCGGCGTATTGCCAATTGTTTGTTCTAATGTATTCACGTGCGCTGTCCATAAAAAAGCCCGGATCGCGGTGCGCCTCCGGGCGATAAACATACCGATAACCTATCAAGCACTTTGTGCCAGAGCAAGTTCCTCATCACGCGTCTCAATGCGCTGCTCGCCATTGTATAAGCGTGCATTTTGCAGGCCCACAAACAGGCGCTCGCCGCGTACCGGAGCATCGTCCCCCTGCATGACCACGGTCAGCGGGTCGTGATACCACCCGAGCGGCTGCACGACTAATTGGGTGTAGTGGCCTTTCGGGCTGGCTTCAATCACCTGTACCGGCAACGGTGAATCCAGGCTGGTACGGCGGCTGATATCGACTTCCCATGGACGCAGGAACAGATCGACCGGCCCCTGATACGCGGGCGCATAGCCCAGCGGCCAGCGATGTGCACCAACGTGGAACTGCCCACCGCGAATGGTGCCTTGCAGACAATTAACTTCGCCCATAAATTCCAGTACAAAGCGGGTCGCTGGTTCACGCCAGACCTGATCCGGCGCATCGGCCTGTTCAATATTGCCCTGGCTCATCACCACCACGCGGTCCGCCACTTCAGTGGCCTCTTCCTGATCGTGTGTGACAAAGACGCTGGTGAATTTCAGCTCTTCATGCAGTTGACGCAGCCAGCGGCGCAGCTCTTTACGCACCTGCGCATCGAGGGCGCCGAACGGCTCATCCAACAGCAGAATTTGCGGTTCAACGGCTAAGGCGCGGGCCAGCGCGACACGCTGTTTTTGCCCACCTGAAAGCTGCGCCGGGAAGCGATCTGCCAGGTGTGCCAGTTGCACCATCTCCAGCAGTGTCGTCACTTTGGCTTTAATCGCCGCCGCATTGGGACGCTCACGGCGGGGCAGGACGCTCAGGCCAAAGGCGATATTGTCGAACACCGTCATATGGCGAAACAGCGCGTAGTGCTGAAAGACAAATCCCACCTTACGATCGCGCGCATGTAGGCGGCTGACGTCGGTACCGTGGAAGCGAATATGCCCGCTGGACTGATGATCCAGCCCGGCAATAATGCGCAGCAGCGTGGTTTTACCGGAACCCGACGGCCCCAGCAAGGCAACCATCTGACCTGAAGGAATATCCAGTGAGATATCGTTCAGCACCTGGGTGCGACCAAAAGACTTCTTAATATTGGCAATCTCAATGCTCATGATTTTCCTCCTGTTGCGCGCGTTTTTCCTGATTCTCCAGGCGCCATTGCAACATGCTCTTCAAAAACAGGGTAATAATCGCCATCAGCGTCAATAGCGCCGCAGCGGTAAAGGAGCCGACGGTGTTGTAGTCCTGCTCCAGTAATTCAATCTGTAACGGCAGCGACAGGGTTTCGCCGCGAATTGAGCCGGAAACCACCGACACCGCGCCAAACTCGCCAATTGCACGGGCGTTAGTCAGCACCACGCCATACAGCAGCGCCCAGCGAATGTTCGGCAGCGTCACGCGACGGAACATCTGCCAGCCGGATGCGCCCAGCAAAATCGCCGCCTCATCCTCCTGGCTGCCCTGACTGAGCATCACCGGCACCAGTTCACGTACCACAAACGGACAGGTTACAAAGATGGTCACCAGCACCATCCCCGGCCAGGAGAACATAATTTGCAGGTTATGTTCGTCCAGCCAGCCGCCCAACGGACCGTTGGAGCCGTAAAACAACAGATACACCAGCCCCGCCACCACCGGCGAGACGGCAAAGGGAATATCCAGTAGCGTCAGCAGCAACTGGCGGCCCGGAAAGTTAAAACGGGTGACCAGCCAGGCCAGCAGAATGCCAAACACCAGGTTCACCGGCACCGCAATCAGGGCGATCAACACCGTCAACCAGATGGCATGCAGCATATCCGGATCGGCCAGATTCTGTAGTACGGGCATCAGCCCTTTACTGAACGCCTGGACGAAAATGTAAATCATCGGCACCAGCAGGATGAACGCCGACACCAGCATGCCGGTGCCAATCAGAAACCATTTTCCCCAGTTGATGCGGGGAGCGTCATAACGCTTCAATTGAGTAACTTCCGCCATTAGTGACCTACCACACGTCGGCCAAAGCGACTTTGCAGGGTGTTAATTGAAAACAGCAGCAACAACGATGCCGCGAGGATCACCGAGGCAATTGCGCTGGCGGCAGGGTAATCAAACTCCTGCAAGCGAACAAAAATCATCAGCGAGGTGACTTCCGTTTTCCAGGCGATATTGCCAGCGATGAAAATCACTGCGCCGAACTCGCCGAGGCTACGGGTAAACGACAGCGCCACGCCAGCAACCAGCGCTGGCGACAGCTCCGGCAGGACCACTTTACGAAAGCTTTGCAGTCGCGTGGCGCCCAGGGTTTCCGCCGCTTCTTCATATTCCGGGCCTAACTCTTCCAGCACTGGTTGCACAGTACGCACCACGAACGGAATGCTGGTGAACGCCATCGCCACCGCAATGCCAAGCCAGGTGTACGTCACCTTGATATCAAACTTTGCCAGCCATTCGCCGTAGAAACCGTTAACCGAAAACAGCGAAGCCAGCGTCAGACCGGCAACTGCCGTCGGCAGCGCAAACGGCAGGTCCATCAGCGCATCCAGCAGCGTGCGCCCCGGGAAACGATAGCGGGTTAAAATCCACGCCATCAGCAGGCCAAACACACCGTTAAATATCGACGCCACAAATGCCGACAACAGCGTCACCTTATAGGCAGCAACCACCTGCGGATTGGTAATCACATCCCAGTATTGCGCCCAGCTCATCTGTGCCAGTTGCATCACTAACGCACTGAGCGGCAGCAGCAAAATCAGGCACACGAACAGCAGGCTGGTGCCCAGACTTAAGGTAAAGCCGGGCAGTACGCGTCGGGAGGAGACGGCAAACATTACTTACGCCCCGCCGCCAACAGTTTGTCCAGTTCACCACCGCTGGCGAAATGGGTTTTCATCACCTCAGGCCAGGAGCCAAATTTCTCTTCCACGCGGAACAGTTCGGTCTGCGGGAATTTGTCTTTCAGCTTGTCCATCACCTCCGGGTTGTTCACACGGTAGTAGTAGTCTGTGATGATGGTTTGCGCCTGCGGGCTGTACAGCCAGTTCAGATAGGCTTTCGCCGCTTTCTCGGTGCCGTTGGCCTGCACGTTTTTATCCACCCAGGCAACCGGGAACTCAGCCAGAATATTGGTTTTCGGGATAACGACTTCAAAACCCTGCGCTTCATACTGTTTGCGAATGTTGTTCACTTCGGACTCAAAGCTAATCAGCACATCGCCCAGTCCACGCTCAGCAAACGTGGTGGTCGCACCGCGACCGCCGGTATCAAACACTTCGACGTTTTTCAGGAACTGGGTCATGAACTGTTCGGTTTTGGCTTTATCACCGCCGTCCGCGTTATCGGCGGCGCCCCAGGCGGCCAGATACGTGTAACGGGCGTTACCGGAGGTTTTCGGGTTTGGGAAGATCAGCTTCACATCAGAACGGACAAGGTCGTTCCAGTCGCGAATGTTCTTCGGGTTGCCTTTACGTACCAGGAATCCCATCGTGGAGTAAAACGGTGAGCTGTTGTTCGGCAGACGGCTTTGCCAGTCGGCCGGGATCAGCTTGCCTTTGTCATGCAGGATCTGCACGTCGGTCACCTGGTTGTAGGTCACCACGTCGGCTTTCAGTCCCTGTAAAATTGCCAGCGCCTGCTTTGAGGAGCCCGCGTGCGACTGCTTAATCGTCAGCTTATCGCCGCCGTTATCTTTCGCCCACTGCTGTTCAAACGGCGGGTTGAGGGCGGCAAACAGTTCGCGGGAGACGTCGTACGAGCTGTTCAGCAGCTCCGTCGCCTGCGCCTGACCGACCAGTAACAGCGACGCCATCAGCGTCAGATATCTTTTTTTCAGTAAGTTAACGGCCATTGCGCACCCTTATAAATTTGATGACTTTCTAATAGCCATAATATTTATAACGAGTGTGAAAGGAGTAACGGTTTTATATACCGTTTACTGATTTGAAAGTTGAAAAGGGAATAAGAGAAACCCCTCCTGATGGTCAGAAGGGGTTGTGCGGTCGTCAGATTCCGACGCTGACGGTCTCCGGCAACGTGCTGCCGCCGTCAATCACGTTCTGCGTCCCCGTGAGATAGCTGGATTCATCAGAGGCGAGGAAGGCGGCAAGTTCACCGACTTCCAGCGGGCAGGCCAGTCGACGCAGCGGGATCGCTTTCGCCATCTCAGTCAGCACCGATTCCGGATCGGTCGGATTGGACTGCTGCGCGATGCTTTCCGCCATCGGGGTACGCACGTAGCCCGGGCAAATCGCATTCACGCGAATCCCCGACTGGGCATACTCCACCGCCAGTGATTTGGTCAGCCCGACAATTGCTGCCTTCGACAACGCATAGGCGGTTTCACCCGGATCGGCGACCATATCGCCAGTGACCGAGGACATCATCACGATGCGTCCGTCCTTACGTTTAATCATCTCCGGCAGAACGGCTTTGGTCACGTTCCAGACGCCTTTGATGTTCACATCAATGTGGAAGTCGCGGTCTTCGTCGCTCATGTCGAGGAAGCTTCCCAGACGGCAGACGCCCGCATTGTTGACCAGAATGTCGATGCGGCCTTCCACCTCTTTCGCTTTCTTCAACGCCGCCGCCACGGACGCGGGATCGGTCACATCCGCAATCACAGCCGTACAGCGATGGCCGCGGCCACCCAGTTCGTCCGCCAGCTTTTCAATCTCATCGGAGATATCCAGCAAGATGAGGTTCGCACCATGCCGGGCAAACACTTTGGCGATGCCTTCGCCAATGCCCTGTGATGCGCCCGTAATCAATGCTGTTTTGCCCGTGAGTTTACCCATTTCAATGCTCTCCTTGTGAATATGAAGTCTCACACTCCATTAACATTGAAAATACAGCAAAAAAGGATACGTGCTGAGGAACAGCTCACTAATTAAGGTAAATCTTAGATAAAAATAATCCCCGCCGGGGCGGGGACACTATTTTTATGCTGGTCGTATCGGCGTGCGTACATAGAAAATTAGAGTGCCAGCAAACGGTCCAGCGACGGCGCAAAGTAATACCCGCCCGTTACCGGTTTGGTGAAGCGCAGCATAGCGTCGCGTTTGCCATCGGTGTCACCAAACATGCTCAGCAGTTGCAGTTCAATGTTGTGCAGACGCGCACAGTAGGCGCAGAAATAGAGACCATGGGTGCCGCTGGCGGTGCCGTATGGCAGACTCTGGCGAACAATTTTCAGCCCTTTGCCGTCTTCTTTCAGATCCACACGGCTCAGGTGCGACGTTACCGGGCGATCGTCACCATCGATCTCTTCGTTGGCTTCTTTGGTACGCCCGATCATCATCTCCTGATCGTGAATACTCATGCGGTTTAGCTGTTTCAGATTGTGTTCCCAGCGCTGAACAAAGACGTAACTGCCACCCGCATCCACGCCGTCTTTGATGACCGCCACTTCGCGGCGCGTCTCTTCCCCTGCCGGGTTTTCCGTACCGTCGACAAAGCCGCTGAGATCACGCTCTTCCACCCAACGGAAACCGTGGATCTCTTCCTGGACCTCAATGCAATCGCCGAAGGCTTCCATCGCCGCCTGAGCGACAGAGAAGTTCACATCGTGACGCAGAGAAAGAATGTGGATCAGCACATCGTACTGGGTCGCCGGGGCCAGACCTTTACCGTAAGGGATAAAGTCTTTCAGCTCTTCAGCCCCCACTCCGCCGCTCAGGGCGCGCCAGGCGTTGTTGCCGAAGGCCACGACCGCCCCCAAATGGGCGTCCGGGAATTTCGCTTCGAAGGTCGCCAGTTTATCGGCGAACGCTTTGCTGGCGCCACGCAGGGCATCAACGTCACCTTTCACATTCGCTTCAATCCAAATCGCCGCACGGCAATGCTCTGGCAAAATGCCACTCTGAACCTGAGACATCATTCCTCCTGAAAAATGAGAATGCCACGCAATCGTGGCATTGATGGGCGTTATTTTACCCTGTTTTTACGTTCGAGGGTTTGTCCAGACGCAAATTAACGACGCCAGATAATTTTGCTCACTTTCCACGTTTTCAGCGTATCGTCCGGCGGCATTAACCCTTCCGGTCCCTTCCATTCGCCGGTAAAGAGATAGCTAATGTGTTGACTGCCTTCGGCTTTACATTCCACGTCACCGGAGGCAGGCTGACAATGACCGAACGCTTTGCTGTAGAGGTCGCTAAACGGTGTGCCAATTTCAACGCCTGCGTCGGAAGGAATCTCGCTATCCAGGACATCAATGCGGCTGATGTTACCCTGCTCGCCGTAAATGACCATCGCCACCTTATCGCCGTTCATGGCTTCGAAAAAGCGCACCACATTGCCATTCTCAGTCTTCATGCCGCTACGCAGGCGATAGTCGCCGTCCAGCGCATCAGCAATGGCCTGCTCATTTAGCGGCGTTGATGCCGTGAGTGCGCCAACGCCCTGCTCAGTCACTTCTGTCGATGAACCAAACCAGTTCCACGGATTGGCGGCAGACCAGTTTACCGACGACAGCGTCGAACAGCCGGTCAGCACCAGCGGCATGGCACATAACAATACACGCAGCGATTTCATCTCACTTCCTTTCATTAATGATCAACGTTACCTGGAGTCCGGCTTCACCAAAAAGTTCCGTTATTCTTTTTCCAGGGTAAAACAGGCGCGCATCCGTCGATTTGTCAGCAGCCAGAGAAGCGCCACAATATCGGCGACCACCAGTGACAGGCCAACGCCGTTAACAGGGGAGCCATTGAACCACAGAACGGGTTGCCAGCAGAGCAGCGCCACCTGTGCAACAATCAACAGCAGTCGCAATGCCTGCCATAAACGCGGAAAAGTGTAACGTCGCCCGCTCAGCAAAAACGCGATCACAGCAGGAATGCCGGGCAGCAGTCCCAGCCAAAAGGTGTCGTGATCGGGATAAAACAGATTCAGCAGCGCAGTGCCCTGTTCGCGAGAAGAACCAGCGATCACAAACAGCACCCAGGTCCGCGCCTGAAGCAGCAGCACAAACCAGAACAGAAAGGGCAGACGCAAATGGCCGTGGCTGTCGTAATCTGCAGGATGAAACTCAGTATTCTTCATCTTCGATCAGGCGTTTTCCCAGACACAGCACGTCGGAATGCTCATAACCGAGTCGCTCATACATCCCCAGCACCACGTCGTTATCTTCACGCACCATGATCTGAATCTTCGGGCAACCGCGCGCGATGAGTTTCTTCTCGAGCCGGTTAAGCAGCGCATTAGCGATGCCGCGACCGCGAAATTCCGGGTGCACGCCAAGATAATAAGCCGACCCGCGATGACCGTCGTAGCCGCCCATCACCGTCCCCACCACTTCCCCGTTCACTTCCGCAACGAGAAACAGGCTGACGTCGTGGTTCACCTTCCGCTCGATATCCATTTCCGGGTCATTCCACGGACGCAACAAATCGCAGCGCTCCCAGAGGGTGATCACCTCTTCGAAATCTTCCTGGCGAAAAACGCGTATCTCCATGGTATTGGACCCTTTTCAAGGTTAAAACTCCGATTATGGCGCGAACGCCCCATTTAGCCAATATCTGACGCGAAACGGCGGAAAAAATGGCATAATAGCGGATTGTCACGTATTGAAATGAAAAGTAAAACAATTCTCAACATCAAGCGTCGTAACGGATTACGCGATACGATATAACATCGGGATTCTTTTTTTTACAACTCAGGCCGTATGAGCACTTTTAAACCACTAAAAACTCTCACATCGCGCCGTCAGGTGCTGAAAGCCGGACTGGCGGCGCTGACATTAACAGGGATGGCAAACGCCACAGCCAAAGAAGCCCCACTGAAAACCAGCAATGGTCACAGCCAGCCTGCCACGAAAAAATCGGGCGGCAAGCGGATTGTCGTGCTGGACCCGGGGCACGGCGGTATCGACACCGGAGCCATTGGCCGCAACGGCTCCAAAGAAAAGCATGTTGTGCTGGCGATTGCGAAAAATGTGCGTTCCATTTTGCGCAGTCAGGGGATCGACTGCCGTCTGACGCGTTCAGGCGACACCTTTATTCCTCTGTACGATCGCGTCGAAATCGCCCACAAGCACGGCGCGGATCTGTTTATGTCGATCCACGCGGACGGCTTTACCAATCCCAGCGCTGCGGGCGCATCGGTGTTTGCCCTCTCCAATCGCGGGGCCAGTAGCGCCATGGCGAAATACCTTTCCGACCGCGAAAACCGCGCCGATGAAGTCGCCGGCAAGAAAACGACCGACAAAGATCACCTGTTGCAGCAGGTGCTGTTCGATCTGGTACAAACGGATACCATCAAAAACAGCCTGACGCTGGGTTCACATATTCTCAGGAAGATCAAACCCGTACATAAACTGCACAGCCGCAGTACGGAACAGGCGGCGTTTGTAGTGCTAAAATCACCGTCAATCCCCTCGGTGTTGGTGGAAACCTCATTCATCACCAATCCGGAAGAAGAGCGACTGCTGGGCACTACGGCCTTTCGCCAGAAGATTGCCACCGCCATTGCCAATGGTGTGATCAGCTATTTCCACTGGTTTGATAATCAGAAAGCACACTCGAAGAAACGTTAATCATGAAACCCAATGCTCTGCGCGTAAAACAGTTCCTGCTGAACCTGCAGGATGCCATTTGCCAGCAACTCACCGCCATTGACGGCGCGGAGTTTGTCGAAGATAGCTGGCAGCGTGACGCGGGCGGCGGCGGACGCAGTCGGGTACTGCGTAACGGCGGCATCTTCGAACAGGCTGGCGTCAATTTTTCTCACGTATACGGTGACGCCATGCCAGCATCGGCCACGGCCCACCGCCCGGAGCTGGCAGGACGCAGCTTTGAAGCGATGGGCGTATCGCTGGTCGTGCATCCGCTCAATCCTTATATTCCCACCAGCCATGCCAACGTGCGTTTCTTCATCGCCGAAAAACCGGGTGCCAATCCGGTCTGGTGGTTTGGCGGCGGTTTCGACTTAACGCCCTATTACGGCTTTGAAGAAGACGCCGTTCACTGGCATCGCACCGCGCGCGATCTGTGTCAGCCGTTTGGCGACGAGGTCTATCCGCGTTACAAAAAGTGGTGCGATGACTATTTCTTCCTCAAACATCGCAACGAGCAGCGCGGGATCGGCGGGCTGTTTTTCGACGATCTGAACACGCCGGATTTTGACCACTGTTTCGCCTTTATGCAGGCCGTCGGCCAGGGCTATACCGAAGCGTATCTGCCGATCGTTGAGCGCCGTAAGGCGATGAGCTGGGGTGAGCGTGAGCGTAACTTCCAGCTCTATCGCCGTGGTCGTTACGTAGAATTTAATCTGGTATGGGATCGCGGGACGCTGTTTGGGCTACAGACCGGCGGGCGCACCGAATCGATTCTGATGTCAATGCCGCCGCTGGTGCGCTGGGAATACGACTGGCAGCCGGACGCCGGCAGCCCCGAAGCGGCGCTGAATAATTTTATTCAGGTACGTGAGTGGGTGTGACACATTAACGTGCGTTATTAATGCCGGATGGCGGCTCCGCCTTATCCGGCCTGCGAAGCCAGTCCCCGTAGGCCTGATAAGCGAAGCGCCATCAGGCACGCAGCTACATCCACTGGCGCATACGTTGGTGCAACGTCAGCGACGGCTTCTCGGCAAACAATTGCTGGTAGTCGGTGGCGAACTGCCCTAAATGCCAGAACCCCCACTGCATTGCCGCATCCTTGACCGTGGTACTCTGTGACCACGGACTGATTAATTCCCGTCGCACCGCATTCAGTCGGATCCGCTTCAGCCACGCATTCGGTCCAATCCCCAGAATCGCATGAAATGCATTCTGCAACGTACGACGGCTGACGTGAAGCTGGTTGCAGAGGTCGAGTACCGTCAGCGGCTCCGACATATTGTCCAGCACATAGTCCCGCGCCCGGGAGAGCAGTTTGCGGTAGCCCTGGTGGCTGATACTCTCCGCCGAGTTGATGGGATGCGCGTCCTCCAGCATCATGCCCATCGCCAACAACAGATTATCCCCCAGCACCTTACGCACTGCGGGTTGATGAAGATTCTCCGGGTTCTCGCTAAAGGTCGCCAGCGCCTGCTGGACAAAACCCCACAGCGCTGCCTTGTGCTGTTCTTTGACCTCCAGCGCCGACTGGTTGCGCAGCATATGCAGCACCCTTTCCGGATTATGTAAAAACTGTGCCTGGCGGGAAATCACATCCTCTGAGATCACGACCCCGAGAATGGTGTAATCATCCGGCGTGCTCAGCTCGAACTCCGTACCGCCCGGGCGGGTCGCAATCTCGGCGCTGCCGAGACACTGTGCGCCAATAAATCCCTGTTCGCCGCGCGTGGCCGGAATGCCAAACCAGAACGAATTCGGCCATACCAGGCATGACTGACGCAACGCCAGTCCGGTGTATTCGCGAAAAACCTGAATGTCATCAAGCAGGATTTCCGTAAATTCGCCATGAAACTTCCCCGGATGCAGCTGATCGTAAATCTGCTGCCAGGCGGTGATTGTCAGGGCGTGCTCATAAACATCCGTGGTCCGCCGCTGGTGAACGTTGTCCACTTCAACCTTTGGCGTGAGTTTAACGTCTTCGGGTAACGCTTCATGATAAAGATGGTGCAAACTGGCTGAACGGGTCTTTTTCATGATCTTTTATGCCGGACGCCTGGTAAGACGCCCGGCCCTCCGACAGGTTAATTTTTTAAGCGATAGCGACTACTGCGTTTACGCAACGCCCCGTCAGTAAAGAGCTGTTCCAGTGCGTTTCTGGCCTCTTCAAGCGGCCAGCCAAAGTGCGCGGCGACCTCTCCTGCCGTCATTCCCTGACGCACCGTCGCGAGCTGCGCCAGCAGCGCGTCGGCGTATTCAGACCGCGCAGGCGCTTCAGGCTGTGGCGCTTTCTTCTGCTCAGGAGGAGTCGACGCACGCTTAAATCCACCGATCAGCCACTGGGTGTCGTCGTCAGGCCGACCAATTTCTTTGCGGCTGATGACGCGACCTGTCCGCTGTGCCGCGGCGCTTCCGGCATCCAGCGCCGCACGACACGCCGCCAGATCGCCTTCCACCACCAGCGTCACTTTGCCCGGGTCAAGCACTTCGTGGCTCAGCAGGTTGACGTTAGCGGCTTTCAGCATGGCATCCGCTGCATCAACGGCGGCGACCATACCTTCCACTTCCAGTAACCCCAGTGCATTGATCATTGATAACCTCCGTTACGCGCGCTGAACAGGGTTACGGGCAATATCCAGAACCGCATCGGCAAAGGCATTGCAGGCGGCTTTACAGGCAGCCTGGCTGCCGGTCAAAAACGCCGCCGAGTAGTTGGTTTCCGACGGTGGCGGCACGTAGGTCACCAGTTGGACATCGGCAGATTTCATCGCCGCATCAATGCCATACGTCGCTTCCAGCGGTGGCGCCACCAGATAGGCCAGCGGATCGCCCAGCGCAATGCCTGCCGTTGACGAGAGATAAGAACCGGTACGCGATACCACGTGCGCCAGAAACGCCGTGTTTTCTGCATCGTTCGCCCACTGGAACGCCGCGCCGCCTTCGATATGCGCGACCATCGCATCCAGACCGGCGCGCACTTCCGCCGGGTTCGGTCCCCCCAACATAATCAGCACTTCACCGGCAGTCGGTGACGGCCCGTGAGCCGCCCCGGCGTACAGTGAGCGGCCATATACCACTTCAACCATCGCCTGTTTTGTCGCTTCGTCTGCGGCAATATACGTCACGTCATCAGAATCTGCCGTGATGAGACCGAGGCTACGTATATGCGGCGGTAATTTAAGTTCACGTGCAAACCCGTCGTTCACGGAAGCTATCACGCGCATCGCGCTGACCGAGGGTCGAATCAAATCTAATGCTGGCATGATGCCTCCTTAACGGGTCATGTTGATGCCGGACGCTTTCTGCTCCAGCATGCGTTTGGCCAAATCCACAATCACAGCAGCCGCTTCTACCGGCGGCGTGCCGCCCTGGTGGATGTTGGAAATACAGGTACGGTCGGCCTCCACCGTCGTCGCCACGCGCGGTGAATAGACCGCGTAGCAGGAGAGACTTTCCGACTGCCCCAGCCCTGGACGTTCACCGACCAGCAGAATTACCACCTTCGCCCCGAGGATCTCGCCGATCTGGTCTTCAATCTTCACGCGGCCATAGCGGACAAAGAACGGTGTCCCAACCTTCAACCCGGCCTGTTTCAGACCGGATAACAACGGCGGCAGGATCTCTTCATAGTTCGCGGTGATCGCATCGGTTGACAGACCGTCGGACACCACCACCTGAACATCCGGATTTGCGACGCACTGCGATTTCAGCGCTTCTATAGCTTCCTGGCTCAGACGGCGGCCCATATCCGGGCGCGTCAGGTAGAGATTCTTGTCGCTGATTTCCGAGCGCACTTCCAGCAGTCCCTGCGCTTTCACCCACTCTTCCGGCACCTCTTTCAGTACGGTATCTTTCGAACGTGAATGGTCAGCGAGAAAACGCAGCAGCGCCTGAGTGCGTGGACGCGGACCGGCACGTCCGGTGCAGACGCGCGCCGCGGTACTGCGCCGCAGTTCAGTCAGCACCTCTGCGCGGTGCGGATTCTCCACGCCAATCCAGGCTTTCGCCTCTGCGGAGCCCAGATCCAGCGCGCAACTTTCTGCCGCTGAAGGCGCAGCGCACTGAGGTTTGCTGCAAGGCTGCGTTGACGGCGCGGAAGCCTGAGGTTGTGTCTCTCCCATTGACGCCATTACGCTGCGTACAATTTCTTCAATCTGTTTTTGATCCATTGTTTGTCATCCCCGCGTCATCAGAAGAACAGTGACGGATCGCCCGCCCGTTTGGTCAGGCGACCATTTGCCATAATGCCCATTGTTTCCAGCCAGCGTTCAAACTCCGGCGACGGACGCAGATCCAGCAACTGGCGTACGGTCGCCGTATCGTGGAAAGCGGTGGTCTGGTAGTTGAGCATGATGTCGTCACCAAGCGGCATACCCATGATGTAGTTACAGCCTGCGGTGGCGAGCAGAATCATCAGGTTTTCGTTGAGGTTCTGATCGGCATCGGCATGGTTGGTGTAGCAGCAGTCGCAGCCCATCGAGATGCCGCTCAGCTTGCCCATAAAGTGGTCTTCCAGACCGGCACGAATGATCTGACGGTCATTGTAGAGATACTCCGGCCCGATAAAGCCCACCACGGTGTTCACCAGGAAGGGATCGTAGTGACGCGCCAGACCGTAGTTACGCGCTTCCATCGTCACCTGGTCCGCCCCGAAGTTCGCCCCGGCGGAGAGCGCCGAGCCCTGTCCGGTTTCAAAGTACAGGCAGTTTTCCCCGGCGATCCGGTTAAACTCCGCCCCTACCGCACGCGCTTCGTCCAGCATTGCCAGCTCCACGCCGAACTCTTTTAAGCCCTTTTCACTGCCGCAGATACTCTGGAAGATCAGTCCACCCGGCGCACCGCGACGGATCGCTTCAATCTGCGTGGTAACGTGCGCCAGCACACAGCCCTGGGTCGGGATGTTGAACTTGTCGATCACCCCATAAACCGTGTCCAGCACACGGCTTAAGTTCTCCACGTCATCGGTCACCGGGTTGACGCCAATCACCGCATCGCCAGCACCAAAAGAGAGCCCTTCATAGATTTGCGCGGCAATACTCTGCACATCATCACGGGTATCGTTCGGCTGCAGACGACAGCTGAAGGTGCCCGGAATCCCAATCGTGGTGTTGGCCTTTTTGATCACCGGCATTTTCTTGCCGCCGTAGATCAGATCCGCGTTAGAGCAGATCTTCGCCACCGCCGCCACCACTTCCGAGGTCAGCCCTTTACGCGTAAAGGCAATATCATCAACCGAGGTGTCATCGCTCAGCACATGCTCACGCAGCTCGCTGATGCTCCAGTTCTTAATGCGGTTGTAGGCCGTTTCGTTGACATCGTCCTGAATCAGACGCGTGACGCAGTCCTCTTCATAGGAAATCACCGGGTTGTTGCGAATATCCGCCACCGTCATTTCCGACAACACCTGTTTCGCCGCTACACGCTCCTGCGAGCTTTGCGCCGCGACGCCGGCCAGCACATCCCCCGAACGCAGTTCGTTGGCTTTTGCCAGCACCTCTTTTACATCCTTAAACTGATAAACATTGCCGAACAATGTGGTCTTTAGTTTCATAAGTCGTTCCCTCAGGAAGGAAATGCGAGTGATTTCACCGTCACCGGCACAACCGATCCGCCAAACAAAGGCGTACCAATGTCGATATAGTCGCCCGCCCGGACAATCACTTCGTCAATGACCGCCAGCGGGAGTTGCTGTAACTGTGGGCGCAACAGCATGCCCAGCGCTTTACCAAAGTCCTGCTCGGCCACCACCAGCAGGGGATGCGGATTCGGGTAACGCGCGATGAAGGCCAGCAGCGCGTCGATGACCGTAAGTAATGCGGCGTAACGCACCGGCAGCGAGGCGGGAAGCGCCAGTACGTATGCGTCAGTCTGTGGATCCAGATCGAGCTGCATCAGCGCCTGTTGCCACGCGCCAACCAGATCGGCGTCATCCATCGGGATCGCCACCGGCAGATTGCGCAGCGGCAACGGAACCCCTTCCAGCCAGATGGTGCTGCCGGAGAGCGACAGCGTGTGCGCCCCTGCGCCAATCACCGTGGCGCGGACGGTCTGCGCCGGAAACTGCACGTTCATCGCACGCAGACGCGGATGCTCATGCAGCGCCGTCGCCAGCAGCGGCCCAATATCAGAAAAACAGAACGGGTCGGCAGGCAGGTTGCGATAGCACTCCCCCACGCCGCCGGACAGGGTGATCACCTCCGGCTTCGCATCCGCTGGCAGTAACCCGGTTTGCATCAGCGTCTGCGCCAGCGGCGACAGCGCGCCGTCGATCACTTCTACGATCAGACTCGCCATCCGCTGCGCTACCTGCCCTAACTGCGCGACGGTCAGTGAACGGGCATCGGTACCAACACCGAATACCTCATCGACAATCTTCTGACCGGGTTGATGGGCATGCACGACGCGCCCTTGACCGTCAGTCTCCAGCAGACGTCCGCCGACGTTCAGGCAGGCGGTGCCGCTCACCTTTCCGGCATCAAACAGCGCGTAGTTCGAGGTGCCGCCGCCAATGTCGATGTTCAGCACCCGGCACATCCGCTGTTCAGACAGGGTTTGCGCCCCGGCGCCGTGACCGGCAATCACCGATTCCAGATGCGGTCCGGCGCTGGCAACCACAAAGTCGCCAAGCGACTGGGAGAGCGTCATCACCGCCGGGCGCGCATTGCGGGTTTTCGCACTCTCGCCGGTGATGATGATGGCCCCTGAATCAACCGATTCCGGCGCGATCCCCGCCGCCTGATACTGCGCGAGGATCAGCGCCTTAAGTTCGTCCTCCCGTAACCCGCCCTGCTTATCGACGGGGGTAAAGAAGACCGGGCTTTGCCAGCTAATATCGCGTTTGATGAATTCGTAACGGGGCACCTGCGACACAGCCGCACGGTTAACCAGTTCCAGGCGCGAGAAGATCACCTGAGTGGTAGTGGTGCCGATATCGATACCGACGCTCAGTAGCTGGCGCGTGTTCACGATTGCGCCTCCACTTCCGTTTCTGCCGGAACGTTTTCATCTTTTGGCACCAGCATCATGGCCACGCCAATCGCCGTGACACCGCCAATCAATTTGCCGACAATCATCGGGAAGATCATGGCGTTCATGTTGGCCGCCGCGAAACCTAAGTGGTCACCCAGCGCGAAGGCTGCGGAAACGGCGAAGGCGCAGTTGATCACTTTGCCGCGGGTATCCATCTGCTTCATCATGCCGAACATCGGGATGTTATTCGCCAGTGTCGCCACCATGCCGCCTGCCGCCATATTGTTGATTTTCAACAGGCTACCAACACGCATCAGCGGTTTCTCAAACCAGCGGGTCAGCAACAGCACCATCGGATACGCCCCGAGCAGCACGCAGGAGATAGAACCGATCACTTCAATGGCGCGCATCACTTCACCAGGGGTGTCGCCAGGCGCCATGAAGATCGGGTCGAGACCCGGGATCAGCTCCCAGCCCAGCAGGAACTTGATGACCGCTGCAGCCAGGCCAATGGTGATCAGCGCGACGAGGAATTTGGCGAAGATCTGGAAGCCGTTGATCATTTTTTCCGGGATAAATTTCAGCCCCAGCGCCACCAGCACGGCGACGATGATCACCGGGATCATATTCATCAGGATCAGCGCGAAGGTGAACTCGACCGGTTGTCCGTTGATCTCAACGCCCGAATACATCGCGACCAGACCACCGGCAATACAGCCGATAGGGATCGTGACAATGCCTGCCAGCACGCCAAGCGCCAGATAACGGCGGTCGGACGGTTCGATAATGCCCAGCGCAACGGGGATAGAGAACACGATGGTAGGTCCCATCATTGCCCCCAGAATCAACCCCGAGTAGAGCCACGCCGCGACATCGCCACCCGCCAACTCTTTGGCGAGGAAGAAGCCGCCCATATCGCACGCCAGCAACGTTCCGGCGAACATTGACGGGTTCGCGCCAAGCATTTCATACAGCGGAATAATCACCGGCCCAAGCAGTTTGGCTAACACCGGCGCCAGCGCGGTCATACCGACCATCGCCAGTCCCAGTGCACCCATCGCCATAAATCCTTCTTCAAACTGACCGCCGGATCCCTCAATACTTTTGCCGAACTTCCCGAGGTAACGCGCCGACCCGCCGAACTGCGACAGGATCCTGTCCACGGCGGCAATCAGCATAAAGAACATCATGATGTACATGATGATTTCGTTAATTCCCATACCCTTATCTCCATTTGCCAGGGTTTTCGTAGACCTGATAAGCGCAGCGCCATCAGACGATGATGCCGCGTTTTGCCGGATGGCGGCGCGAACGCCTTATCCGGCCTACGTCCTGGTATGCTTTTATTGTGCCGCCGCGTACAACTCGATAATGTCGCTCTGCGTGGCGGTGCGTGGGTTGCTGCGTATACAAATATCCTCCAGCGCGGCTTGCGCCCAGACGCTGTAGTGTTCTGGTTTTGCGCCGACATCAGCGAGCCGTTTGTTCAGGCCCACCTCCGCAATCAATTCGCTGACGGCGGCGATAGCGTCGCGATCGTCTGCTTTCTTATTGGTTAAGGCGCGCCCGATATGACCAAACCGTTCGCGACACACCATGCGGTTAAAGCCCATCACCGTCGGCAGCAGCATGGCGTTAGCCTGGCCATGCGGAATGTGCAATGTGGCGCCAGGCTGATGCGCCATCGCATGACACAGCCCCAGCCCGGCGCTGGAAAACGCCATTCCTGCCATGCAGGAGGCCAGCAGCATGCTCTCCCGTGCGGCGAGGTCGTGACCGTAGCCCACCGCTTTCGGCAGCGATTTGCCAATCATCGCAATCGCGCCAATCGCCAGGCTGTCGGTAAACGGCGAGGCATTCAGTGCGCTGTATGCCTCAACCGCGTGCGTTAGCGCATCAATCCCGGTCATTGCCGTCACATGAGGCGGTACGCCTTCGGTCAGCGCGGCATCGAGGATTGCCACGTCCGGCATCAGCGTCGCATGTGCCAGCACCTGCTTGCGTCCCGTCGCTGCGTCGATAATTACCGTTACGTTGGTGGTTTCCGATCCGGTCCCGGCGGTGGTAGGGACGGCAATCAGCGGCAGGCGTGGACGTAAGCTGCTGTATTCCGTCATCTCCGCCAGCGTCTGATTTGGATTCGTCACCAACAAGGCGACTGCTTTTGCCGCATCCAGCACCGAACCACCGCCAAAGGCGACAACGCCGTCGCATTTTGATTCGCGCAGTTGAGCGACCGCCGCGCAGACGTCGGTGATACACGGCTCCCCCATCGGACACGGCCAGACCGTCATCGCCACGCCTTTCATCGCCAGACTGCGCTCTAACGACGCGGTCATCCCCGCCTGATGCAGGAAACTGTCGACCATCACGAACAGATGGCTTAAGCCTCGCGATTGTGCTTCCTGTCCGCAGGAACTGAGCGCCCCGAGCCCGCACAGCGTGACCGGCGGTACGCTGAACGTTTTCACGCGTTGCAGATTCAGGGTATCGAATGCCTGAAAGAGCGCCGTCTGCAATTCAGCTTGCATAGATTCCCTCCGCTTTCTCTCTCCCGCTGTTTGCGATCGCCAGCGGTGTCATAAACAGGCTGTGCCGGGGCAGATGCACCCGGAGCTCGGGGAAGCGCTGGCGAAACAACGCCTCCACGCCCGGCTGCATACAGGAGCCGCCCGCCAGCCATAAATCGGCTATTCCTTGTCCTTCGATATGACGGGCAACGATCTCCGCCATTTTTTCGTAGACTGGTTTCACCACCGGCCAGATCTCCTGCGCGTTGCTGCGCTTGACCTGCTCGGCCTCTTCCAGTTCGATGCGCCGGTTTCCGGCCAGGGTCAGAGAAATATGGTGACCGCCTGTCGCTTCATCCGCCGAGTACGTCACTTTGCCCTGCTTAACGATGGCGATCCCGGTCGTGCCGCCACCGATATCCACGACACCGGCGTTATCCAGTTGCAGCAGATCGGCGACCGCGGTTGGTTCATCCAGCACATGGCTGACCTCCAGCCCGGCAGATTCCAGCACGTTGATGGAGATGCGCGGGTCGGTGCCCGGCGGGAATGAGGTCGCCGCGTGGGTAAACCGGCTGCCGAGCTGTTGTTCGAGCGTATCGAGATGGCGGCGCACGATAGTGACCGCACCGAAGAAATCCCAGACGATGCCGTCGCGCACGACGTCAGCCCAGTCAAGACACACCGCGACCGGCTGTCCGTCGCCATCGACAACCATCGACACCACGTCGCAGGTGCCCAGGTCAACACCCAGCCACAGCGCGGAATCGCTCGTCGCAGGCGTCTGATTACACAGGTCAGCGGCTTTTTGCAGTCCTGGTGTGAGCCAGCTTTCTTCGTCGTGCACCATCTCTCTCTCCATCGGCCTGACCCATCAGGCGTTATTGTTGCAGGCAGTTTGGACACGGACAGCGCGCAAGAACCGGAGCGTACACGTAGTACGTGAGGATTCTGAGCACTGCCCTGGTCCAAAATGCCAAATAAAATAGCCTGATGGGCAGGCACTTAAACGATACGAAACGCATCCACCAATACACAGCGACGCAGACGCACAAACGTACGCGCACTGGTCACCCCTTCCCCGGTTGGCGTGGTGATGGTCATGGTGGTCCAGCCTTCACCGCCCAGTCCCAGCCCGGCAATGCACGGTCCGTTCTTGACGAAGATGCTGGTATCAATGGCGTTCGCCATCTGGTTCATGTTGTCGATGTTGCGCGAGTGCATCGCAGCGGTATGGTGACAGCCGCCTTCCAGTTGCACCGCCAGCGCAATAGCCTCATCGACATTTGCCACCCGCACCACCGGCAGGACCGGCATCATCAGTTCCGTGACGGCAAAAGGATGCGTGGCAGGCGTTTCAACAAACAGCAGTCGGGTTTGATCCGGGACCTGCAGGCCAATGGCGGCGGCGATTTTTGCCGCGTCGCGTCCGACCCAGTCACGGCTGACAGTGCCTTTGCCACGCTCATCGATATTTTTCAGCAGCACCGGCTGGAGCTGTTCGGCCTGTGCGGCGCTTAGTTTCACTGCCTGCTGGCCTTCCATCAGGCGCATCAGCTCATCCGCTACGCTGTCGACGACAATCAGCACCTTCTCATCAGCGCAAATGATGTTGTTATCGAAGGACGCGCCTTTGACGATGGATTGCGCAGCCCGCGCCAGATCCGCCGTCTCATCGACGACCACCGGCGGATTACCGGCACCGGCGGCAATCAGACGTTTATTGGTGTGTTTGCGGGCGGCGTCGACCACCGCTTCGCCGCCGGTGACGACCAGCAGACCAATGCCTGGGTACTTAAACAACCGCTGTGCGGTTTCGATATCCGGGTTCGCCACGGTCACCAGCAGGTTTTCCGGGCCACCCGCCGCCACCACCGCCTGGTTAAGCAGTGTGATAGCGCGTTGTGAAACGCCTTTCGCCGCCGGATGGGGGGCGAACACGACGCTGTTACCCGCGGCAATCAGGCTGATGGCGTTATTAATCACCGTCGCCGCCGGGTTAGTGGATGGCGTCACTGAGGCGACGACGCCCCAAGGCGCATTTTCGATCAGCGTCAGGCCGTTATCGCCGGTGAGTACCTGCGGCGATAAACACTCCACACCCGGTGTCCCGCGTGCCTGTGCCACGTTTTTGGCAAATTTATCGTCGACGCGTCCCATGCCGGTCTCTGTGACGGCAAGTTCTGCTAATTCTTTGGCATGCTTTTCGCCCGCTTCACGAATGGCGTGAATGGCAAGCTGGCGCATCGCCACGCTCTTCAGCCCCTGCTGAGCGACTTTTGCTGCCGCCACCGCATCATCCAGGGAGGCAAAGACGCCCATTTCATGAACGGCGGTCGCTGGCTGGCTGCTGTCTTTCATTTTCAGCAGTACCGCTTTCACCACCTGTTCAATATCCTGTTGATTCATGATGTTCAGTCCTATTTGTGGAATATCACCTGACCGCCAGCCACCACTTCATCGACGATACCAATCACGCACAGATCGACAGGGGACGCTTCGCTGCGATGCGCCTGGCGAGCAGAACTGCCGCTAACCAGCAGCACCCACTCCCCGGTTCCCGCCCCGATGCTGTCAATGGCGACGGCACACTGCCCGTCGGGATTTCCCTGAGCATCGATCATCTCCACCATCAGCAATTTGTCGTGTGCCAGTCCCTGATGGCGTACGGTACAAACGATTTGTCCTGTGACGACTGCCAGTTTCATACCCGCCTCCGTGGGTTAAGTTGTGCTGCGATCCTGTAGGCCGGATAAGCGCAGCGCCATCCGGCCCCCAGTCCTGCTTAGATGTTGCTGTCGCCTTTGAAGCTGATCGGGAACACTTCTTCCAGATCGCCATGCGGGCGCGGGATCACGTGAACAGAGACCAGTTCGCCGATACGCTGTGCCGCTGCGGCACCAGCATCCGTTGCTGCTTTGCAGGCCGCGACATCGCCACGGACCATCGCAGTCACCAGACCGCCGCCAATCTGTTTCACACCAACCAGCTTCACGCGTGCGGCTTTTACCATCGCATCAGAGGCCTCAATCAGTGCAACCAGGCCCCGGGTTTCAATCATTCCTAAAGCTTCCATTGTGTTTTCCTCTCATGGGGTCCAGAACGGGACCATTTATACAACCAGGGTTTGTGAGTCACGTTCGCGACTCACGTCAGTCTGGCGCGGCACGGCTGCCACCAACGCCAGTTCGATAATTTCCTGTACGCTACAGCCTCGCGAAAGGTCATGAAGCGGTGCGGCAAGCCCCTGAATCAGCGGCCCGACGGCACGATATCCGCCCAGACGCTGGGCGATTTTGTAGCCAATATTGCCGGCCTCCAGTGACGGAAAAACCATCACGTTGGCGTTGCCTTGTAGCGGACTGGCGGGCGCTTTTTGCGCAGCGACCTCCGGCACAAAGGCGGCATCAAACTGCAGTTCGCCATCCACCAGCAGCGTGGGCGCGCGTTCACGAACGATCTCCGTTGCCTGCTGCACGTTCGCCACGCAGGGATGACGGGCGCTACCCTGACTGGAGAACGACAGCATCGCCACGCGCGGTTCTTCACCGGTGATACTGCGCCAGGTGTCGGCACTGGCGATCGCGATATCCGCCAGTTGTGCCGCCGTTGGTTGCGGCACCACGCTACAGTCGGCAAACCCTAACGCCGGTCCGACGTACTGCGGCAGCATCAGGAAAAGAGACGACAGCGTTTTACATCCCGGCTGCAGGCCAATAATGCGTAGGCCCGCGCGCAGCACGTTAGCCGTGGAAGAAAGATTGCCGGCGATACAAACATCCGCCTTGCCTGCGCTAACCATCGCTGCAGCAAACATCAGCGGGTCATTGAGTTTCTCAACAGCATCCGGCGGCGTTTTCTCTCCGGACCGGACGAGCCAGCGCTGGGCGAACGCTTCACGCATCGCCAGGTTGCTGTGCGGGTCGATAACCTGAATACCGTCCAGCGCCACCCGATGCGTGAGGGCGAACTGGCGCAGCGCGAACGGGCTGGCCACCAGAATGGGGTGCGCCAGGTCGTGCTGTTGCAGGTAGTGCGCTGCTTTCAGCACACGCTCGTCTAACGCATCCGGAAAGACCACCCGGGCCGGGGCTTGCTGAGCCCGTTCGCGGGCGCGTTCAATGATCATTGTTCACCTCCCAGTCGCTGTTGGATCTGGCTGACGGTGAGCGGGTGTTTGGTGACACACAGAATCATCATCACGTAGACCGCGCTGGAGAGACGGTTCAGCGCCTGCAAAATATCCGGGCGCAGGACGTCAAAACCGCGGGTGATAAAGACCTGAGCGGCGATCGTTTCCGTCTCGCGAACTTTGGTACGCAGCAGGTTCAGCAGCGCGGATTCACGGCCATGACTGGCTTCAGGCACCAGATGATCGTGCTCCAGATAACGCAACGGTTGATGGGAAAGACGATGCAGATCATCCTCGTTTAACCCGACAATGGACTGTGCCGCCAGCGGTTCGTCCATCGCATCGGCGCGCATAATGTTGCCCAACCGCGAACGAATATCCGCCAGCCAGGGCTGCCACGGCTCCGCCAGTTCGATTTGCAGCCATACCGCCAGCGCGATGGTGCTGTCCAGCGCGGCGCGAAAGCCCAGACGCGGATCGCTTTTGGCGACCATTTTGTCCGCCGTCAGGTGGGTCAAGGTGTCAGGCTTTTTCGCCACCGGCTGACGACACAGCTCACAGCAGGCCTGGGGATACGTATCGCTACTGGTTAACCCATGCACCGGCTGCGGCTGCTGTTGCTCGTCGTCGACAAACAGACTTCCCTGCTCATCCAGAAACTTGATGCGCAGATGACGGCCTTCCAACAGTTCGCGGGCAGAGGGCGTCAGGCGAGCATCAGCGGGGAGATGGATTTCCGCCCCTTCGCTGAGCGTATGGTTCGCTCTGAGCCATGCTTCGGTGATGAAATCTTTCATACCGATTGCCAGTTCGCAGGCCACGCAACGTACAGGAAGCGCACGGTCGTCGGCGTGCCAAATTCAATGCTCGAGCCTTTGGGGATGAACATGACGTCCCCGGCTTTGGCGATCATCGTTTCACCTTCATGGCGCACATGCAGTTCACCGTCGAGCACCATGTCGATTTCGTCGTAGTTCAGCGTCCATGGGAAGAACGCGTTATCCCACTGCATGAACCCGGCGGCCATACTGCTGCCGTCCTGCCCGGTAACGAGATCGGTCAGGCCCACGCAGTGAGGCTGCGCGCCGTCGAAGCGGCCAAACTTAACGCTGCTGCCGTCGATCACTTTGATGCCGCCTTTGCCGGTCACCGAATGAAAACCCGGTTGCATCCCACCCTGCTCCAGCGACTGTTTTTCCTTCAACACTTTGTCCATCAACTGCGAAACCAGACTCTCGGTAAACTGCCCTTCCGGTAGTTGCGCGATGATGGTTTCACGAATGCGCTGCGTTTCAGATTTGGCCTCGTCCACACTGCACGCTGCCGTTGGCGCGGATCCCTCGCATTCCACAATCGTAACGCCCAGTAACTCCGCAACTTCACGGGCTTCCGGGGTGATGATGCTGGCGCGCAGCACCACCGACATCTCTTGTTCGCCTCGTGCGTGCGCCGCACGTATATCGTTAGCTGTGATAAGTGTTTTCACCTGCCCCTTCCTCCTTTTGGCTGAGCTCAGTCAGATAGTCCACCAGGTGCTGCACGCTTTGCGGGTCATGGCTGTTGAGCTCGAAAATCGGCTCCTGAAACCCAATTCCGCGCAGTAATTCCCGCGTCGCGGTCACGTCGGCATCCGGCATATCCGTTTTGCTGATCACGGCGATGTGTCGTTTACTGGCACCGATATCTAACAGCCCGGCAGGTAAGCGACTTTCTTTGTCATTGGCCGCATGGACATAAATCAACGTATCAACATCCTGCAGCGTGGTAATTAAGGCGTGATACCAGCGGGGGTGACTAAAATATTCCCCAGGAGTATCAATATCGCCATCTTCATTAAATTCCACGGCCTGCGTTTTTCTGGCGAGGGAATAATTCCCTTGTAACGCATTAAAAAGTGTTGTTTTTCCCGCGCCGACAGTGCCAACAAACGCAATACGTTTCATAAGCACCTCAAAATTAGCTTTTCGTCAGGTCGCAGAGGGTGAAATGTAATAAACGCCCCAGACCACTGACTGTTTGCAATAAGGCTTCTTCTACCGCGCCAACCGAGCCGTAGATCACCAGCGCACCGCTGAATCTGTCGAGAAAACCGATGTGTACGTCGGCAGCCTTCATCGCCAGATCGCCGGCAATCATCGCAGTCTCTCCCGGTGTCAGGGTCATAATGCCGATGGCACCCGCCTCGGGAACGCCGATCTTTTTCGCCAGTTCTTCACCTGGATGCGCAATGAGATGCGCCAGCGTGACCTGTTTGCCCGGCACAAATTCCTGAATGATGCGTTCTTTATCCATTGCTCACCGCCTGTGTTAAGACTGGGCTTATCGTGGCAATTTTTTGTCAGGGTAAATAACAAAATTCGGCAAGGTGATTTAAAAGGTGAAGTGGATCACTAATACGCAGAAAATAAAAAGGCGCGGGAGAAACCCGCGCCGGAATTAATTAAAGTGAAATTACAGCGGCTGTGTTTGTGCCTCAACCACCGCCAGCGCCACCATATTAACAATTCGACGCACAGAGGCGATCGGCGTTAATACGTGAACCGGTTTTGCCACCCCCATCAGTACCGGGCCAACCGTGACACCTTCTGAACTGGAGACGCGCAGTAAATTATAACTAATACGCGCGGCTTCCATATTTGGCATCACCAGAATATTGGCCGAGCCTTTCAGCGGGCTGTCCGGCATCCGGTCATTACGAATACTTTCCACCAGCGCGGCATCGCCATGCATTTCGCCGTCAATCATCAGGTCAGGTGCACGTGCTTTGATAATCTCCAGCGCGGCGCGCATTTTGCCGGCAGACGGACAGTTGGACGAACCAAAGTTAGAGTGAGACAACAGCGCCACTTTCGGTTCGATACCAAAGCGACGCACGGTTTCCGCCGCCATCACGGCGATTTCCGCCAGCTCTTCCGGCTCAGGATCGTCATTGACGTAGGTATCGGCAATAAAGGTGTTGCCGCTCGGCAGCAGCAACGCGTTCATCGCCCCGGCGGTATGGACGCCTTCACGGTAGCCAAACACCGCTTTCACCACGCTGAAGTGTTCATGGTAATCACCGATAGTGCCGCAGATCATCGCATCCGCTTCGCCGCGCTGTACCATGATCGCGCCAATCACCGTGGTGTTGGCGATCACCGCACGCTGCGCCTGCTCCTGAGTTATGCCACGACGCTTCATGATCTGGTAGTACTCGTTCCAGTACTCTTTAAAGCGCGGATCGGATTCATTGTTGACGATTTCAAAATCGACACCCGCTTTGATCTGCAGACCCAGTTTTTGAATGCGCATTTCGATTACGCCCGGACGACCAATCAGGATCGGCTTCGCCAGACCCAGCGTGATCAGTTCCTGCGTAGCGTGCAGCACACGAGCCTCTTCCCCTTCCGGCAACACGACACGCTTCGGTGCTTTGCGTGCCTGCGAGAAAATCGGCTTCATGAACAGGTTGGTTTTGTAGACGAATTCGGTCAGCTTATCGATATAAGCATCAAAGTCGGCAATCGGGCGCATTGCCACGCCGGAATCCATCGCCGCTTTGGCAACCGCTGGCGCGATTTTAACGATCAGACGCGGGTCGAACGGTTTTGGAATGATGTATTCCGGGCCGAAGCTCAGATCCTGGTCGCCATAGGCCGAGGCCACCACTTCGCTCTGCTCAGCATGTGCCAGTTCGGCAATGGCATGAACCGCTGCCAGCTTCATCTCTTCGTTGATCGCCGTCGCGCCGACGTCCAGCGCGCCACGGAAAATGAACGGGAAGCACAGGACGTTGTTGACCTGGTTCGGGTAGTCGGAACGGCCGGTACAAATAATGGCGTCCGGACGCACCTCTTTTGCCAGCGGCGGCAGAATTTCCGGTTCAGGGTTAGCCAGCGCCAGAATCATCGGCGCGCGGGCCATCTTCTTGACCATCTCCTGGGTCAACACTTTCGGGCCTGAACAACCGAGGAAAATATCCGCCCCGTCAATAACGTCATCCAGCGTCCGTTTGCCGTCATCGTCCACCGCATAGGCCGCTTTGGTTTCAGCCATATTCGGCTCGCGACCTTTGTAGATGACGCCTTTGGAATCGCAGACCACGATGTTGTGTTTCTGCATTCCCAACGCCACCAGCAAGTTCATACAGGCGATCGCCGCCGCGCCCGCGCCGGATACCACCATACGCACGTCGGAGATATTTTTCTCTACTACCCGCAGACCGTTAAGAATGGCGGCGGTACTGATGATCGCGGTGCCGTGCTGATCGTCATGGAACACCGGAATATTCATGCGTTCGCGCAGTTTCTGTTCGATGTAGAAACACTCCGGCGCTTTGATGTCTTCCAGGTTGATCCCGCCGAACGTCGGCTCCAGCGCGGCAACGACGTTAATAAATTTGTCCGGATCGAGCTCATCGACTTCGATATCGAACACATCAATACCGGCGAATTTCTTAAACAGAACGCCTTTACCTTCCATAACCGGTTTACCGGCCAGCGCACCGATATTGCCTAAGCCCAGCACCGCCGTCCCGTTAGAGATAACGGCAACCAGGTTGCCACGCGCGGTGTATTTATACGCAGCCAGCGGGTCTTTTTCGATTTCAAGACAAGGTGCCGCGACGCCTGGCGAGTAGGCCAGCGCCAGATCGCGCTGCGTGGCAAGGGGCTTGGTCGGGGAGACCTGGATTTTACCAGGTACCGGGAATTCGTGGAAATCAAGGGCGCTTTGTTTTAACTGGTCATCCATCTTGTTGTTCCTTTCACGTATCGTTCAAAAAAGTCACGCGCAGTCAGGTGCGTCGCACATTATCACCGCACTGCGGGACGCAAACTTTGAAGGTCCCCAAACTATCACGACTTAAATAAAGATTTCGTAATCAACTCATAACAACCATGTTACCTGCTTAAGCCAGCAATACCATGCCTGTCTGCTATGCTTTTTTGTGGTACACCTCATGAATTTCTCAGAAGTGTGATGTTAAGCACTCACCTAACTCGTTACTTTTCAAGGAGTATTTCCTATGAATCAGTTAGACGGCATTAAACAATTCACCACTGTCGTGGCCGACAGCGGCGATATTGAGTCCATTCGTCATTACCAACCCCAGGATGCCACCACCAACCCTTCCCTGCTGCTGAAGGCCGCTGGCCTGGCGCACTACGCGCATCTGATTGACGATGCAATCCAATGGGGGAAAAAACATGGCAAAACCCAGGAACAGCAGGTTGCCGAAGCCTGTGACAAGCTGGCCGTGAATTTCGGTGCAGAAATTCTGAAAAGTATCCCGGGTCGCGTATCAACCGAAGTGGATGCCCGCCTCTCCTTCGATCAACAAAAGAGTATCGACAAGGCCCGCCATCTGGTCGATTTGTACCAGCAGCAGGGGATCGATAAATCCCGCATACTGATTAAGCTGGCCTCCACATGGGAAGGTATTCGCGCAGCAGAAGCGTTAGAGAAAGAGGGAATTAACTGCAACCTGACGCTGCTGTTTTCCTTTGCTCAGGCTCGCGCTTGCGCCGAAGCGGGCGTCTTTTTGATCTCGCCGTTTGTCGGGCGCATCTATGACTGGTATCAGGCGCACAGCCCGATGGACCCGTACGTTGTCGAGCAAGATCCCGGCGTGAAGTCGGTACGCAATATCTACGATTACTTCAAACAGCATCGCTATGACACCATCGTCATGGGCGCCAGCTTCCGCCGCACTGAGCAGATCCTCGCGCTGGCCGGCTGCGATCGCCTGACGATTGCCCCCAATCTCCTGAAAGAATTACAGGAAAAAGAAGAACCGGTCGTGCGCAAGCTGGTACCGTCTTCGCAAACCTTCCATCGTCCCGCGCCCATGAGCGAAGCCGAATTCCGCTGGGAGCATAACCAGGATGCGATGGCGGTAGAGAAACTCTCTGACGGTATCCGTCTGTTCGCTGTTGACCAACGCAAACTGGAAGACCTGCTTGCTGCCAAACTCTAAATCTTGCCACGGAGTGTTCTATGTCCCGTAAAGACCTTGCCAATGCCATTCGTGCGCTCAGTATGGACGCTGTTCAGAAAGCCAATTCCGGCCACCCCGGCGCGCCGATGGGAATGGCGGATATCGCCGAAGTCCTGTGGAACGATTTCCTTCGCCACAACCCGACCGATCCGAGCTGGTACGATCGCGACCGTTTTATTCTCTCTAACGGTCATGCCTCGATGCTGCTTTACAGCCTGCTGCACCTGACAGGTTACGACCTGCCGATTGAAGAGCTGAAAAACTTCCGCCAGTTGCATTCTAAAACGCCGGGCCACCCGGAAATCGGCTATACGCCAGGGGTGGAAACCACCACCGGGCCGCTGGGTCAGGGGCTGGCGAACGCCGTCGGTTTAGCCATTGCCGAACGCACATTGGCGGCACAGTTCAACCAGCCGGACCACGAGATTGTCGATCACTTCACGTATGTGTTTATGGGCGACGGCTGCCTGATGGAAGGCATTTCGCATGAGGTCTGTTCGCTGGCGGGAACGCTGGGGCTGGGCAAGCTGATCGGTTTTTACGATCACAACGGTATCTCCATTGATGGTGAAACCGACGGCTGGTTTACCGATGATACCGCCAAACGCTTTGAAGCCTACCACTGGCATGTCGTCCACGAAATCGATGGCCACGACCCGGAAGCGGTGAAGAGAGCAATTCAGGAAGCGCAGAGCGTGAAGGACAAACCGTCGCTGATTATCTGCCGCACGGTGATCGGCTTTGGCTCACCGAACAAAGCGGGGAAAGAGGAATCTCATGGCGCGGCGCTGGGCGAAGAAGAAGTGGCGCTGACGCGGCAGAAACTCGGCTGGCACCACCCGGCATTTGAGATCCCGAAAGAGATTTATCGCGCCTGGGACGCCCGTGAAAAAGGCGAGAAAGCGCAGCAGCGCTGGAATGAAAAATTCGCAGCTTACCAGAAAGCGCACCCGAAACTGGCCGCCGAGTTCACGCGCCGCATGACCGGCGGTCTGCCAGACGTGTGGGAAAAGACCACCCAGAAATACATCAACGAACTGCAGGCGAATCCCGCCAAAATCGCCACCCGCAAGGCATCGCAAAATGCCCTCAACGTCTACGGTCCCCTTCTGCCGGAGCTGTTAGGCGGTTCGGCAGATCTTGCGCCGAGCAACCTGACGATCTGGAAAGGTTCGACCTCGCTAAAAGAGGATCTGGCGGGCAATTACATTCACTATGGCGTGCGTGAATTCGGTATGACCGCCATCGCCAATGGTATCGCTCATCACGGCGGATTCGTGCCCTATACCGCCACCTTCCTGATGTTCGTTGAATATGCGCGCAACGCAGCGCGCATGGCGGCACTGATGAAAGCGCGGCAAATCATGGTGTATACCCATGACTCTATCGGCTTAGGAGAAGATGGTCCGACCCACCAGGCGGTGGAACAACTGGCCAGCCTGCGGCTGACGCCCAATTTCAGCACCTGGCGACCGTGCGATCAGGTTGAAGCGGCGGTGGGCTGGAAGCTGGCGGTTGAACGCCATGATGGCCCTACGGCACTGATCCTGTCGCGACAGAACCTAGCGCAGGTTGAACGCACCCCGGAGCAGGTGAAAGCGATCGCCCGTGGCGGCTATGTCCTGAAAGACAACGGCGGTAAGCCGGACATTATCCTGATCGCCACCGGGTCAGAAATGGAGATTACCCTGCTGGCGGCGGAGAAACTGACCGGCGAAGGGCGTAACGTCCGCGTGGTGTCGCTACCTTCAACGGATATTTTCGATGCTCAGGACGAGGCGTACCGCGAGTCAGTTCTGCCGTCGAACGTCAGCGCGCGCGTGGCGGTCGAAGCGGGTATCGCCGATTACTGGTACAAATATGTGGGACTAAAAGGGGCGATTGTCGGGATGACCGGCTACGGTGAATCCGCGCCAGCAGAGAAGCTGTTCCCTTACTTCGGCTTTACGGTTGAGAACATTGTGGAGAAAGCACACAAGGTTTTGAACGCCTGATGTATGCAACGTCGGATAAGACGCAGTCGCCATCCGACAGAAAATTAACGCGTGATCCATAGCGTGGGCCAGGCATCTGGCCCATGCCAGCCATCACAGCTCGGCTCTTCGGCATAACGCACCAGACGAAAACGCTGGCCGTCAAAACGCCAGCGAGTCTGGATGCCGCAGTCCGTTAATCCCCGCCCTTTTGCCAGGGTAACCAGTTCGCGCGACTTCTCATCAAACACGGCGTTCATCAACTCCATGTTGTTACTTTCCGCGCCGCTGTTAAACGGTAAACGTAGGCGGACGGCGTGTGAGGCCAGCGGTTTTTTCCGCGACACAATCCACGCCAGATCGATCGTGTTGTACGCTCCGGCTTCGCAGGCAATCATCAACAGGGCTTTGTCATCGGTAAGGGCGGTTACCCGCACCTCGCGGCGTGAGGGATCGAGTGAACACGTAATGCCGTTCATTCGCCAGTTGCCGTAGTCAAGAAGGTCATTGCGTTCGTCGAGGGAGAGCGGTGTGGGCGTGGGGTTAACGACGGCTACGCCTTTCAGCGCCGGTGCCGGTGGTACGCTGAGTGGGGGATCGTCCCCTTTTTCAATCCACGCCGTTTCGCTGCCCACCCGCTTCTGCTGTGCGTCGATGAACAACAGCGCCGCTTTCAGCCCGGCCAGTGAAATGATTTGGTTGCCTTTTTGCAGGGTGATCGTCTTCCCATCCTGAATCGTCAGCAGAAATTCCGCGATGGTCGCCGTGTCGTCTGTCATCAGGTGCCACGACGTCGTCCGCCAGTGCTCTGGGTTCAGCGCCAACGGTTTGCCATCCAGCAACAGTCGTGGTGCGATATCCGCTTCGTTGGCGAGCGCGGTCAATCCGCCAAGATCGAGACGCAGGACGGCATCGGTATGCGCCCCGGCGCTGCGGCTCAGGGTCATCACCAGTCCGCCATGTTCACCGGTGTTACGCGCAACACAAAAATTCTGGTTATTACAGGTTACCTGCCAGTCAGAAAAGGCCTGTTGCGCGGGCGCGGCCCACAGCAAGCGAGCCGGAATCAGGCCGAGCAGGAAAAGGAAAATAACGCGATAGCGCATGGACGGTAATAACCCCAGAAGTCAAACGAACAACACAGGTCGTATCTTCGTTGCGCTGTTAACCATGCTCAATCGGATTTGTCGGATAGATTCAATAATTCGTAAAGAAATATAAACCTTATTTATCAATCCATTAAATGGGAAGATTGCAAATAGTTGAGCAATAACACGGTCTTACCGTCTCGTATCTCACCGGTTTTAATCATTTCCAGTGCCTGGGTAAACGGCAATTCCAGCACAGTAATATCTTCATCTTCAACGCCACCGCCAGCATTAGCGCGCTGGCTTTCGCTGTATTCGGCGATAAAAAAGTGAATCAGTTCCGTCACACCGCCGGGAGACATGTACAGCTCAAAGAGCTTACGCACCTCGCCCACTTCATAGCCCGTCTCTTCAATGGCCTCTTTGCGAATGCAGGCTTCCGGCTCGTCGTTGTCCAGTAATCCGGCGCAGGTTTCAATCAACTGCCCGCTTTCGTTACCGTTCACCCACGTCGCGACGCGAAACTGACGAATCAACACGACGGTCTTTTTCTCTGCGTTGTACAACAGGATCGTTGCCCCATTACCGCGATCGTACACTTCACGTTTGTGGCGGATGACGTCGCCGTTCGAGCGGGTCAGATCGTAGGTAATATTGCGCAGGATGAAATAGTTATCAGAAAGGACTTTGTCTTTAACGAGGGTGATTTTTTGCGACATACCGGCTCCACAGCGTAAGAAGAGAAATTATATTACGCCGTGAAGCCGGTTTTGTCTGTGTAAGATAAGGCTGATTTGTGCCGGTTACCGATGGATTTGTAGGCCTGATAAGCACAGCGCCATCAGGCCTACGGCATAGTCAAACGTTTACAGCCCCAGCCAGTCGACGATCCCCTGCGCCGCATGGCGCCCTTCCGCCATCGCGGTGACCACCAGATCGGCGCCACGAACGGCATCGCCGCCGGCAAATATTTTCGGGTTACTGGTCTGGTAACGGTATGCACTCTCCACGTTTGCCGCGATGCGCCCCCAGTTGTCCACTTGCACTCCATGGCTCTCCAGCCACGGCATCCCGTGCGGATGGAAACCAAACGCCATGATCACGGCATCTGCCGGCATCACAAACTCACTGCCAGCAATCGGCACCGGACGGCGGCGTCCCTGGGCATCCGGCTCGCCCAATTGCGTACGCAGGAAACGAATGCCACAAACGCGCCCGTCCGCGCTCAGTTCCAGATCGACCGGCTGCACGTTGAACTCGAAGTTAGCCCCTTCCTCACGCGCGTTTTTCACCTCTTTCTTCGAACCTGGCATGTTGGCTTCGTCACGGCGGTAGGCGCAGGTGACCTGGCTTGCGCCATGGCGCAGCGCGGTACGGACACAGTCCATCGCCGTGTCACCACCGCCCAGCACCACCACGTTGAGTCCGGCGGTGTCGATGTACGGCTCTTCAGGACATTCGTCCAGCCCCATCACCTGTTTGGTATTAGCGATCAGGAATGGCAGCGCGTCGTAGACGCCCGGCGCATCTTCGTTGGGCAGGTCGGCCTTCATCGAACGATAGGTTCCCACGCCGACAAATACGGCGTCGTAATCCTCCAGCAGCGCCTCCATTTTCACATCCCTGCCCACTTCGCAGTTCAGCTCAAAATGGATCCCCATCGCGCTGAAAATTTCCCGACGGCGCGCCAGCAGTGATTTATCCAGTTTGAAGGCCGGGATGCCAAAGGTCAGCAGTCCGCCTATTTCAGGATGACGATCAAAAACCGTGGCGCTGACACCGCGGCGCGCCAGCACGTCGGCGCAGGCAAGCCCTGCCGGACCGGCGCCAATAATCGCCACGCGCTTATCGACCTTCTGGACATGGCTCAGATCCGGCCGCCAGCCTTTACCCAGCGCACGGTCGGAAATGTAACGCTCAATGTTGCCGATCGTCACCGCACCATGCTCGTCGCGCACCGTACAGGCGCCTTCGCACAGTCGGTCTTGTGGACAAACGCGCCCGGTGATTTCCGGCAGACAATTCGTCTGGTGAGACAACTCCACCGCCGCATCAATGTTTCCGGCTTTCACCAGCTCAATCCACTGAGGGATGTGGTTATGCAGCGGGCAGGTCCATTCACAAATGCTGTGCTCACCGCACTTCAGGCAGCGTGAGGCCTCCTGCTCCGCCTGAGTCGTGCGAAACGGCAGATAGATTTCGTCAAAGCTGACTTTTCGCGCGTCGATAGCCAGTTTATCCGGTTCACCACGCGCAGGCGTTGCGCGCATTTGCTCAATTTTGCTCATGGTGGAGAAAGCGGTCGCCGTCGCATCCGCATGCCACGGCTGATTCTCCTGCCGGGCGGTACGTAAACGTCGCGCTTTCGCCAGCCGGGTTAACGACCCTTCCGTCACCAGTTGCAGCGCGTCCGCAGGACAGTTCTCCACACAGGCCGGTCCATTTTCCCGCCCCTGGCAGAGGTCACATTTATGCGCCGTCGCTTTGACCTGACCTTTGGCGACGGGCGTCAGGACGATTTGCATGGTGCCAAACGGGCAGGCCACCACGCAGGATTTACAGCCGATACACTTTTGCTGATTAACCTGCACACTGTCATTGACGTGGCTGATCGCCCCGTTCGGACAACTGCGTGCGCAGGGAGCATCTTCGCAATGGTGGCAGGTCACTGCACTTCGCTGATGCTGATGCTTGATAACCGTGATCCGGGGCTGGTAGTGACGTTGGCTAAGGACATGTTGCTCTTCATTGTGGGCCAAAACGCAAGCGACTTCACAGGCATGGCATCCCAGGCACTGTTGGCTGTTGGCCATAATAAAACGGTTCATGGCGACCTTCTTTTTTGGTTGTAAAAACCTTATTCTTTATATAAGTGTTGTTATTAACCGACTGACCACACGTCGGCAATGTTCATTTGCCCAGGAAGCACAACTATCTCTACAGAACCTGTGGCAGATCAATTTATTTCAGCCAAGGTGAAATTACGTTTCAGTTCTGCGAGAGATTTTTACCGTAAGCACTTTTAAAGGAAATTACGCGTGTGATCGTCAAACGCCCCGTCTCGGCCAGCCTGGCCCGGGCCTTTTTTTACATAGTCCTGCTCTCGATTCTCTCGACCGGCGTTGCGTTACTGACGCTGGCCAGCAGCCTGCGGGATGCCGAAGCCATTAACGTGGCGGGTTCATTACGTATGCAGAGCTATCGTCTGGGGTACGATCTGCAAAGCCACAGCCCGCAATTAAACGCCCATCGCCAACTCTTTCAGCAGGCCCTCAACTCACCGGCGTTAAGCAATCTGAATGCCTGGTATGTGCCTCAGGCGGTGAAAGGTCGCTACGCGCAACTGCACGCCAACTGGCTGGAGATGAATCCCCGCCTGATTGATGGTGATCTGCAGTGGTATCAGAACAACATTAACGCCTACGTCGATAAGATCGATCTCTTCGTGCTGGCCTTGCAGCACTATGCCGAACGCAAAGTGATGCTGGTGGTGGGGATCTCGCTGGCGGGCGGTATCGGGATCTTTACCCTCGTCTTTTTCACCCTGCGACGTATTCGTCATCAGGTTGTGCGCCCACTGAATCAACTGGTGATGGCCAGCCAGCGTATTGAACACGGTCAGTTTGACTCGCCGCCGCTGGATACGCACCTTCCCAACGAGCTGGGGCTACTGGCGAAGACCTTTAATCAGATGTCGAGCGAGCTGCATAAGCTGTACCGCTCGCTGGAAGCGAAAGTCGAAGAAAAGACCCACGATCTCCATGAAGCCAAACGGCGTCTGGAAGTGCTGTACCAGTGTTCTCAGGCGCTGAATACCAGTCAGATTGATGTGCACTGCTTCCGCCATATTTTGCAGATTGTCCGTGATAACGAAGCGGCACAATTTCTTGAGCTTACCGTCGGGGAAAACTGGCGTATCAGTGAGGGTGAAAAACAGGCCGACCTGCCGATGCAAATCCTGCCGGTGACCATGCAGGAGACGGTCTACGGCGAGCTGCACTGGCAAAGTCAGCATGTCGCCAGCGCGATCCCGCTGTTAAACAGCGTATCGACAATGCTGGGGCGCGGCCTGTACTTCAACCATGCGCAGAAACACTTCCAGCAACTGTTGCTGATGGAAGAGCGTGCCACCATTGCCCGCGAACTGCATGACTCTCTGGCGCAGGTGCTTTCGTATCTGCGCATTCAGTTGACACTGCTCAAGCGCGCCATTCCAGAGGATAACGCCCCGGCGCAGGCCATTATGGATGACTTCTCGCGGGCGCTGAACGATGCCTATCGTCAGTTGCGTGAACTGCTGACCACCTTCCGTCTGACGTTGCAGCAGGCCGATTTACCCTCCGCGCTGCATGAAATGCTCGAAGCGCTACAAGGGCAAACTACCGCTAAACTCACTCTGGACTGCCGGTTGCCGACGCTGGCGCTCGATGCGCAGATGCAGGTCCATTTGTTACAGATTATCCGGGAAGCGGTGCTCAACGCGATGAAGCACGCCAGTGCCAGTGAGATTGCCGTCAGCTGTGTGACGGCGCCGGATGGCAATCACACGGTGTATATTCGCGATAACGGCGTGGGCATCGGTGAACCTGACGAACCGGCGGGGCATTACGGCCTGAACATTATGCGCGAGCGCGCGGAACGTCTTGGCGGCACGTTAAGTTTCTCGCAGCCTTCCGGCGGCGGGACGTTAGTGAGCATTAGCTTTCGCTCGACAGAATCAGAAGAGGATGCGAGTCATCTGACATAATTCGCACAAAACCGGACGTGAGCGTGCGGGACGCTGACAAACGCTGTAATCAGGCATGATAATTTACATTATCTCCTTTTTTTCTCCACGTTTGACTCGTACCTTCCCGCTACAGTGAAGCAAGTCATACCTATAAAGATATGTAGAATAATGAGGTCCTCTTTCTGATGGCGAATTTCTTTATCGATCGCCCCATCTTTGCCTGGGTGCTGGCTATCCTGTTGTGCCTGACAGGTACCCTGGCTATTTTCTCTTTGCCGGTGGAGCAATATCCGGATCTGGCGCCGCCAAACGTGCGCATCACGGCAAACTATCCCGGCGCATCGGCCCAAACACTGGAAAACACCGTCACCCAGGTCATTGAGCAGAATATGACTGGCCTCGATAATCTGATGTACATGTCATCGCAAAGCAGCGGCACCGGACAAGCGTCGGTCACGCTGAGCTTCGTGGCGGGCACCGATCCGGATGAAGCCGTACAGCAGGTCCAGAACCAGTTACAGTCGGCGATGCGTAAACTGCCGCAGGCGGTACAAAACCAGGGCGTCACGGTTCGTAAGACCGGGGATACCAACATCCTGACGATTGCCTTTGTCTCTACCGACGGGTCAATGGATAAGCAGGATATCGCGGACTACGTCGCCAGTAATATTCAGGATCCGCTCAGCCGGGTGAGTGGCGTCGGCGATATCGATGCCTACGGCTCGCAATATTCCATGCGCATCTGGCTGGATCCGGCAAAGCTCAATAGCTTTCAGATGACCGCGAAAGATGTCACCGACGCCATTGCGTCGCAGAACGCGCAGATCGCCGTCGGACAGCTTGGCGGAACCCCTTCCATTGATACCCAGGCGCTGAACGCTACCATTAACGCCCAGTCGCTGCTGCAAACGCCGGAACAGTTTCGGGCCATTACGCTACGCGTCAATCAGGATGGTTCAGAAGTGACCCTGGGCGATGTCGCCACCGTCGAAATGGGGGCCGAGAAGTATGATTATCTCAGTCGCTTCAATGGCAATGCGGCATCCGGGCTTGGGGTTAAACTGGCATCGGGGGCCAACGAAATGGCCACCGCAACCCAGGTGATTAAGCGCCTGGATGAGCTGGCGCAATACTTTCCGCACGGTCTGGAGTACAAGGTGGCCTATGAAACCACCTCCTTCGTTAAAGCCTCCATTGAAGACGTGGTGAAAACACTGCTGGAAGCCATCGCGCTGGTGTTCCTCGTAATGTACCTGTTCCTGCAAAATTTCCGCGCCACGCTGATCCCCACCATTGCCGTACCGGTGGTGCTGATGGGCACCTTCTCGGTGCTCTATGCCTTCGGCTACAGCATCAACACCCTGACCATGTTTGCGATGGTACTGGCGATCGGCCTGCTGGTGGATGACGCCATCGTGGTCGTGGAAAACGTCGAGCGTATTATGAGTGAGGAAGGCCTCACGCCGCGCGAGGCGACACGAAAATCGATGGGACAAATTCAGGGCGCGCTGGTCGGTATCGCGATGGTGCTATCAGCCGTCTTCGTACCGATGGCCTTCTTTGGCGGAACCACCGGGGCAATCTACCGTCAGTTCTCCATTACTATTGTGGCGGCGATGGTGCTTTCCGTTCTGGTGGCGATGATTCTTACACCTGCCCTGTGCGCCACCTTGCTTAAACCGCTACACAAAGGCGAGCATCACGGGCAAACCGGTTTCTTCGGCTGGTTTAACCATACCTTCAACCGTAACGCCGAACGCTACGAAAAAGGTGTGGCTAAAATTCTGCATCGCAGCCTGCGCTGGATCCTGATTTATGTGCTGCTGCTTGGTGCGATGGTGGTTCTGTTCCTGCGTCTGCCGACCTCGTTCCTGCCGCTGGAAGATCGCGGTATGTTTATCACCTCAGTTCAGTTGCCGAGCGGCTCCACGCAGCAACAAACCTTAAAAGTGGTACAGGAAGTCGAAAAATATTATTTCACCCACGAAAAGGATACCGTCCAGTCCGTCTTTGCGACGGTTGGTTCCGGCCCGGGGGGCAACGGTCAGAACGTGGCGCGTATGTTTGTACGCCTGAAAGACTGGAGCGAACGCGACCCGACGACTGGCACCTCGTTTGCCATTATCGAACGTGCGACGAAGGCGTTTAACAATATCAAAGAAGCGCGCGTATTCGCCAGCAGCCCGCCTGCCATCAGTGGTCTCGGCAGTTCCGCAGGTTTTGATATGGAATTGCAGGATCACGCCGGTGCCGGTCATGACGCCTTAATGGCCGCGCGTGACCAACTGCTTCGCCTGGCGTCGCAGGATAGCGCCCTGACCCGTGTGCGCCACAACGGTCTGGACGACAGTCCTCAGTTGCAAATTGATGTCGACCAACGCAAAGCGCAGGCGCTGGGTGTATCCATTGACGACATCAACGATACGTTACAGACCGCCTGGGGATCGAGCTACGTCAACGACTTTATGGACCGTGGCCGCGTGAAGAAGGTCTACGTCCAGGCGGCAGCGAAATACCGCATGCTGCCAGACGACATCAACCTGTGGTACGTGCGCAATAACAGCGGCGGCATGGTGCCTTTCTCTGCCTTCGCCACCTCTCGCTGGGAGACCGGCTCTCCACGTCTGGAGCGCTACAACGGCTATTCTGCCGTCGAAATCGTCGGTGAAGCCGCACCAGGGGTGAGTACCGGGACAGCGATGGATGTGATGGAGTCGCTGGTACGTCAGTTGCCGACCGGATTTGGTCTGGAATGGACCGCCATGTCGTACCAGGAGCGACTCTCCGGAGCGCAGGCTCCGGCTCTGTATGCCATTTCACTGTTGGTGGTATTTCTGTGCCTGGCCGCGCTGTATGAAAGCTGGTCAGTACCATTCTCGGTGATGCTGGTGGTGCCGTTAGGGGTCATCGGCGCGTTGCTTGCGACCTGGATGCGGGGTCTGGAAAACGATGTCTATTTCCAGGTCGGGCTGTTGACGGTCATTGGGCTTTCGGCGAAGAACGCCATTTTGATTGTTGAATTTGCCAATGAGATGAACGAGAAAGGGCACGATCTGCTGGACGCGACGCTACATGCGTGTCGGCAGCGCTTACGTCCGATCCTGATGACCTCGCTGGCGTTTATCTTCGGCGTGTTGCCGATGGCCATCAGCAACGGGGCGGGTTCCGGCGGTCAACACGCCGTCGGGACGGGCGTCATGGGCGGGATGATCTCGGCAACGGCACTGGCAATCTACTTTGTGCCGCTGTTTTTCGTGCTGGTCCGTCGCCGCTTCCCACTGAAGCCGCGTCCGGAATAAGAGACAAAAAAAGGCGACCTGCCAACGGGTCGCCCTTTCTGTGTGATGAATCTCACACGGTGTGTTCTGTTATTTGGTCATCCTTCCAGAAATTTATTTGCGAAGCATCACTTCGATAAAATCTTTCCAGTTCCCCAGTTCGCGTTCAATCATAACAACCTCTGCTTTTTATTATGCGTATTCTACAAAAACATTATCTCCTGGTGAAGACAAATTAACCAATTGCTGTGATTACATCCTCCGGGGTGTGGGGTGATGTCATCACTATGGCGCGGTACCCATAAATTTTATGTGACATACAGCAATAATTCGAAACAATCATACCTTATCTGGTACTTCTTCAATTTCGATTAAAAAACAGATGGCTGCAAGGGAGAAATTCCGAATTTTGATTAAGACGAAAATTCCAACAAATTCAGGAATTATTATTCACATTACTTCAACAATGTTATATTTACCGATCACGATTAAATGACAAGATGTATTATCGGACGTAACGATATTGATGATTATATAATCAGTTTACGTTAATAAGGATGCAGATGATTACCCTCTACGGTATTAAAAATTGCGACACCATTAAAAAGGCCCGCCGCTGGCTGGAAGCGCGTGGCATTGACTACCGTTTTCACGATTACCGTGTCGATGGGCTGGACAACACACTTCTCACATCATTTATCAATGAATTAGGCTGGGAATCGCTTCTCAACACCCGTGGGACGACGTGGCGAAAACTGGATGAAACCACACGCAGTCATATCACGGATGCCGCGTCTGCCGCCGCATTAATGACTGAAATGCCGGCGATCATCAAACGCCCATTGCTCTGCGCGCCCGGGAAGCCTATGCTGCTGGGTTTTAGTGAATCCAGTTATCAGCAGTTTTTTGACGAGGTGTAGTCTATGTCGTGCCCGGTTATTGAGCTGACACAGCAGCTTATTCGCCGCCCTTCCCTGAGCCCGGATGATGCGGGATGTCAGGCGTTGATGATTGAACGCCTGCGCGCGATCGGTTTTACCGTTGAGCGCATGGATTTTGCGGATACACAGAATTTTTGGGCATGGCGCGGACAGGGGGAGACGCTGGCGTTTGCCGGTCACACCGACGTCGTGCCGGCGGGCGATGCCGATCGCTGGATCAATCCCCCTTTCGAGCCGACTATTCGCGACGGAATGTTGTTCGGCCGCGGCGCGGCGGATATGAAAGGTTCGCTGGCGGCCATGGTCGTGGCGGCAGAGCGCTTTGTCACGCAGCACCCGAACCACAAAGGGCGGCTGGCGTTTCTGATCACCTCCGATGAAGAGGCCAGCGCGAAAAACGGTACCGTCAAGGTTGTCGAGGCGCTGATGGCACGTCATGAGCGCCTGGATTACTGTCTGGTTGGCGAACCCTCAAGTACCGAAGTCGTAGGTGACGTGGTGAAGAACGGTCGTCGCGGATCGCTCACCTGCAATCTGACCATCCACGGCGTGCAGGGTCACGTCGCCTATCCACACCTGGCGGATAACCCGGTACACCGCGCCGCGCCCATGCTCAATGAACTGGTGAATATTGAGTGGGATCAGGGCAATGAATTTTTCCCGGCCACCAGCATGCAGATTGCCAATGTTCAGGCGGGTACCGGCAGCAATAACGTCATCCCCGGTGAACTGTTTGTGCAGTTCAACTTCCGTTTCAGTACCGAACTGACCGACGAGATGATCAAAGCGCGGGTGCATGCGCTGCTCGAAAAGCATCAGTTGCGCTATACCGTCGACTGGTGGCTCTCTGGTCAGCCGTTCCTGACCGATCGCGGGAAGCTGGTGGATGCGGTCGTGAACGCCATCGAGCACTATAATGAAATTAAACCGCAGTTACTGACCACGGGCGGTACGTCTGATGGACGGTTTATCGCTCGTATGGGGGCGCAGGTCGTGGAGCTCGGTCCGGTGAATGCCACGATTCATAAAATCAATGAATGCGTGAACGCCGCCGACCTGCAACTGCTTGCCCGTATGTATCAACGTATAATGGAACAACTCGTCGCCTGACGAGGTTCCTGCAAGAGGTAACGCGCATGGACTGGCTGGCAAAATATTGGTGGATTCTGGTGCTGGTGTTTTTGGTAGGTGTACTGCTGAATGTGATCAAGGATCTCAAAAGCGTCGACCACAAAAAATTCCTCGCGAATAAACCGGAACTTCCCCCGCATCGTGATTTTAACGATAAGTGGGATGACGACGACGATTGGCCGAAGAAAGACCAACCGAAGAAATAAACAAAGGCCGGAAGGGTTCCCCATTCCGGCTTTATTTTTTAGAGCATCTCAATCACGTCATCATCGTTCGGCGTACCGCCGCTGAGCGCTTCGTCAAAGTAGTGCTTCGGCACGGTATAGCGCAAATGATCGAGAGCAAACTGCATGCTACGGTCGTCAATCGCGTGACCGAGGTCTTCCACAATATCCAGCGTGACATCCCCGCCCGCACTTAACAGCGCGTCCTGGGCGGCTACCGCATGCGAAAGCTCAATGACCCGATCTTCACCACCGTGGATCAAGTGGATCGTAGTGGCCGTCGATGCGCTTTCCGGCAGGCTGGCATAGCGTCCGTTAAACGCAATCACCCGCGACGCCAGACCAGGCTCGGCTTTGATGCTCTCCAGCGCCATAATCGCGCCCTGAGAGAAACCAATCAGCGCCGTGGCATTCGCCCCTACGCCACTCTGTTTTTGCCAGTAACGTACGGTTTCGATAAACACCGGCATGATAGCGTCAATCCGTGCCTGGCGATTCTCCTCCGTTACCCCTTGCACGGAAAACCACTGCCGCCCGGATGCCGGGCCGCTCGGCTCAACACCACCGATACTGACCACCAGCGCGTCCGGGAAAAGAGGGGCAAACCACGACCCTATCTCACCCATCGAGACGGGGTTATCGCCCACGCCATGAAACAGCAACAACAGCTGTTGAGCAGGTTGGGTCGGACTTTGAACAACAAAATGGTCATGTTTCATGGCGATCTCCTTAACTGATGTCGTTAATTCTACGCTGCTCAATCGCAATGACCATGCCAGAAAATTGAAGGAGTTAGTGAAAAAATTGCCATTGCAGAATCCGATTACGGTCATGCTCAGTCCGCGCGGGATCCAGCCCGGATAGCGCCTGCGCCGCCTCTTCCCGCTGACGCTTCAGCAGTGCTTTGCGCCCTGAAAGGCGCAATGTCAGACAGAGCGCGGCATCGCTGAGGCGTGCTTGCAGGCTGCCCCGCAGCGCCGGTAGCGGCAACGCACTGGTCGCCAGCAGGCGGCTCAGACCACCAAGAGAGGTCAGCAACGGACGGTGCGCGAAGGCAAACCCCGCCAGTGTCTGCCAGTCATCTTCATTAAGCGTAGTCGCTTTCAGCGACTCAACCGGGATCGCCTCCCCATTCCACCGCGCAAGTATATCCGCATCGCGACGCAAACGGTGGTGCTCATACTCGGCCAGGCGTCTGCCTGCCGCGTTTAGCGGTAAGAGCGCCATTGCGGTATAGCAGCCGCTACTGGCCTCCTTGTGGTTGCCTACGCGCACCAGGATAAAGCCACAGCGCTGCCAGAAGCGCCATAGCTCAGGCGTATAGCCAAAGCTCACGGAAAGATAGTCGCAGTGTGCCGCATGGGCCTGCGCGATCAACTGTTGTCCAATGCCCTCACGCTGGCGTCCCGGATGGACGGCAATACGACTGATTCGACGACCGGTCAGGGTTGCTGCCAGCGGATCGCCGCCATGTGCCGCCAGCGACTGCGCGACGAGGTTCCCCCGCGGTCGCCGAAATCCCGCCCAGACCGCCTGACTGAGTTCGGCAGCAAGGCCGCCTTCCTCAACCAGCCAGAGCGCCCCGACAATTTCCCTGTTACAGGTGGCGCGGAAAAAATGCTGTCCCGGCGCATCCATCATCCGCCGTAAGTCCAGTGGGGAGGTACGGTAATGTGCGCCAGAAAGGAGCCGGTAAACCGCCAGAGGGATCTCCGGTTGTGTGCGCCAGGCATCCTGCGCAAAAGAAGAGATCACAATGTTGCCCTGCGGGACGGACGAAAAACGATCATCATCAAAAACCAGCATGTCACTGACCATTTTCTCCAGCGGACATCCCTGCGCCCAGCGGACGGGTTGCTGAAGTTCATAACGCTGTAGTTCCGGGAAGCAGGCGCAAAATTTCAACAAAAAGCCGCGTCCGGTGCCTTCGTAGCCCTGTACGGTCGTGGTCAGTAAGGTGCGCGGGAAACGGGAAACAAGACGCTGAAGGAGCGGCGCGGGGATCGCCGCCGCCTCATCCACTACCAGCCAGTCGGCGTCAGCCTCCGCGCTCAGCAGCGCATCTGGCGCCATAAAGCGGAAGCGGTCACCGGCAAATTGCGCCAGCACGTCCGTTGCCGCTTTCGCCGGCGCCGTCACAAGGGCGTTGCCCGCAATACGCGAAATCAACTGACCGGCCAGCGCCGATTTCCCTCGCCCGCGCGGGGCGGTCACCGTGGCGATCCCTTCGGGCATCTGTAGCAGTTGCGTCAGAATGGCTGCCTGTTCCGGCAGCGGCGCACCGGTTGCGGACTGCCAGTGAGGACGTTCTGGAAAATGCGGTACGCAAAACGGCTGCGACTGCTGCCAGCACAGCATCTGCTCATCCGCCGCGATCAGGCGACGGATGCGGTGGATAAAATGGGGAGTCGCAATAGGTTGTGCGCAGTCGCTCCAGCGCAGCGAATCATTATCAGGACAGTGATGCCAGCGTGCCAGTGGCGGCGTGAGTAACACCAGCCAACTGCCCGCACGCAGCGTCCCGCTTAAGGCAGCAAAGGCCGCCGCATCAAACCCGGCCAGCGCGTCGAAAACGGCATGGTGGAATTCACGTCCCAGTAACGTTTGCAGCGCCAGCGGCGTGCAGCAGGGTTCGGCGGCCGCATCAGGAGAAACCCCTAGCCAGTCACCAGGCAACGCGTCACGCAGGTGCTGGACTTGTTCATGACACCAGGACGCCTCGCCGCTCAGCACCAGCAGGCGGCGAATCCCCTCGCGGGTCATTTGCGCGGTTAACGCATTCAGCGCGGTATAACCAGACATCCCTGCCTCAGAAGTTAAAAACCTTTACCAAAGGTATTACATTGCGCCGGATTGCCGCTATCGAAACCGCGCTTAAACCAGCGATAGCGCTGCTCTGACGTCCCGTGGGTGAAGCTGTCCGGAACGACGCGTCCCTGACTTTGCTGCTGGAGACGATCGTCGCCAATCGCTTCGGCGGCATTCAGCGCCTCTTCCAGATCGCCGGACTCCAGTACGCCCTGCTGCTGCATGCTGTTGCCCCAGACGCCGGCAAAGCAGTCCGCCTGCAGTTCCATACGTACAGAGAGTTGGTTGATTTCCGCCTGCGAGGCGTTCTGCTGCATCTGACGCACTTTCGGCTCGATGCCCAGCAGTTTCTGGACGTGATGACCGACTTCGTGAGCAATCACATAACCCTGAGCGAAATCACCCTCCGCGCCCAGTTTGTCCTTCATGTCATCATAGAAGGAGAGATCGATATAGACCGTGCTATCCGCCGGACAATAAAACGGCCCCATGATGGATTGTCCTGTACCGCAGCCGGTACGCGTTGCCCCGCGATACATCACAAGCTTTGGCGGTTGGTAGGTGCGCCCCATTTTTTCAAACTGCTGTCCCCAGGAGTCTTCTGTCGTTGCCAGAATCACCGAAGTAAATTTTGCCGATTCGTCTTCATTCGGGCTGATGGAACGCTGAGACTGCTGCTGAGAAACTGGTTGTCCTGTCATCAGTCCGGTTAAATCGACGCCATAATACCCGGCAACCAGCACAACGATGAGCAGAATAATCCCGCCTTTGCCGCTCGGCAGACGAAATCCTGGCCCGCCCAGAGAGGGGCCACCGCCTGAGCTGCTGCGCCTGTCTTCCACATTGTCACTTTCACGACGCCCTTGCCAGCGCATACTCACCTCAACAATATATTCGTTATGATGATGATCGTAGGCGGTTCAGCGGAAGATTACCACAGGAAAGCGCGATTGAAGTGCGAACAGCGGGCCGGAGAGCGTCCCCGACCCGAAAGGTGAGTTAGTCGAGATTCACACCCAGACGACGCGCCACAGTTTCATAGGCTTCAATCAGGCCACCCAGGCTCTGACGGAAACGGTCTTTGTCCATTTTCTCGAGGGTCTCTTTGTCCCACAGACGGCTACCGTCCGGAGAGAATTCATCGCCGAGCACCACTTCGCCTTTGTACAGACCGAACTCCAGTTTGAAGTCGACGAGGATCAGTCCTGCGTCATCGAACATTTTTTTCAGCACATCGTTCGCTTTATAGGTCAGCTCTTTCATTCGTGCCAGATTCTCTTTGCTCACCCAACCAAAGGTTTCGCAGTAGGAATCGTTGACCATCGGGTCATGCATTGCATCGTTTTTCAGGAACAGGTCGAATAACGGCGGATTCAGTTCGATGCCCTCTTCAATGCCCAGACGTTTAACCAGAGAGCCTGCCGCACGGTTACGCACCACGCACTCGACCGGCACCATATCCAGCTTTTTCACCAGACATTCGGTATCGGAGAGCAGTCGCTCCATCTGCGTCGGGATACCCGCTTCAGCCAGTTTGGTCATGATGAAATAGTTGAACTTGTTATTTACCATGCCTTTACGATCAAACTGCTCAATGCGCGCGCCATCCCCTGCTGACGTATCATTGCGGAATTCGAGCACCAACAGGTCCGGGTTTTCCGTGCTGTATACGGTCTTCGCTTTACCACGATACAACTCAGCTTGCTTTTGCATCTTCATTACTCCTGGGTGTGATCATTTGTATTCAAAACGGGGAATATTATGCCACGCACACGTTTGCGTAGCACGGAAATAAAAAGGGCCGGATTTCTCCAGCCCTGTTTTTTTACTTGCTAAACGCTGCCTGGAAGATAGCAACCAGCGCGTCGTTCTGGCTCTGCGTCAGGGTATGCCCCTTCGGATCGATAAACTGCAAGCTGCTGCGGTTGTCTAAATCACCGACCTGCAGTTTGTAGTCACCGGAAGAGAGCCCTGGATCGCGAGCGCCCAGCTCCTGCCAGCCGCTATCGGACAGCGGTTTGTAGGTGACGGCCAGGCTCCCCTGCGAACGGGTGCTGTCGGTCACTTTCATACCGACTTTCTCCAGTGCTGCCGGAAGGCGCTGCCAGACGACGTTGAATGGGCCACGCACCACCAGCATCGGTAAACCGGTGTCATCAGCGGCGCTCTGCACATCCATCGTAGCGGCAGAACGGTTCTGCGCAGCATTCGCGGCGTCAGTCACGGTCTTATCGAGGCCTGCAGAAATCACGTTCATCATCTCAGTGCTATAACGCTGCAGTGAAGCGGCATCCGCCACAGGCTTACCGGCCTGCTCAAGGTTGACCAGTTTCACCATCACCGCCTGCTGATAGCCCTGCGGTTTAACCGAGATTTGATAACGGCCACGGTACTGCTCGTCTTCGTCCAGACGGTTCCAGTCAACCCAACCGGTTGTCAGCGTCTGGCTGGCATCATCACGTTTTTCAATCGTGTAGTTTTTAGACTGAATCACGCTGACCACCTGCGGCCACAGCGTATTTCCACGCCCGTTCTCCACCAGCAGCGTGGCGGTATCGCCCGCGAACTGGGTCCGGGCACCGGAAACCAGCGCCAGCGGCTGTGCTGGCGGACGGATATCCAGCGCTTTCCCTACGGCACCGCTGCCGTTGGTGACCGGAATGTTGTAGTCGCTCGTGGTCACCGGCAGAATCATACCGGCAGGCGCATGAAGTTCAGCAAGCGGTGCGGCTTCCAGATAGGATTCATCACCACTCACCTGGCGCTTGTAGCGCGAGTCAGAACTACAGGCAGCGAGCAGCAAAACAAGCGATACACCCGCAACCCTGGCCAGGCGCGACTTTTGTACTGAGTAAGCCATCAAATCTCCCTAAACTTTACAGCAAACCGGCATGCTTGAGCGCCGCTTTGACAATTTCACGACCCTTGTCCGTGATCGGTGTCATCGGCAAACGCAGCGTATCGGTCGCCACAAGGCCCAACGCCTTACATGCCCATTTCACCGGGATAGGGTTGGGTTCGACAAACAGTTTGTTATGTAACGGCATCAGACGCTGGTTAATGATACGCGCCTCGGCAAAACGCCCTTCCGCCGCCAGTTTGCACATTTCCGCCATATCACGTGCCGCGACGTTAGACGTTACGGAGATCACGCCATGACCGCCTAACTGCATAAAGTCCATCGCGGTCGCGTCATCGCCGCTGAGCAGCAGAAAATCATCTGAAACCAGCTCTTTGATCTGGTGAACCCGACTTAAGTTCCCTGTCGCCTCTTTAATTGCGACAATATTTTTTAATTCCGCCAGACGGCCAACGGTTTCCGGCAGCATATCGCAACCGGTACGGGACGGCACATTATACAGAATTTGTGGCAGGTCAGTATGTTCCGCGATGGCTTTGAAATGCTGGAACAGACCTTCCTGAGTCGGACGGTTGTAGTAAGGCGTTACCGTCAGGCAGCCGACAATTCCACTGTCATTGAAACGCTGCGTCAGACTAATGGCTTCTGCGGTCGCGTTCGCGCCCGTACCGGCAATCACCGGGATACGCCCATCAGCCAGCTCCAGCGTCATCATCACCACATCGCCATGTTCGTCATGACTCAGCGTGGCAGACTCACCGGTAGTGCCAACAGAAACGATCGCCGAGGTGCCGCTGGCGACATGATAATCAATCAGTTTTTTCAGGCTTGACCGGCAGACATTACCTTTTTCATCCATCGGTGTAACAAGCGCGACAATACTTCCCGTGAACATGGGCCATCCTCTGTGCAAACAAGTGCCTCAATGTTACGTTTGGTACGACAATAAAAGCAAGCGACGAGAGCCCTTCTGATTGTTGTATGCAGGTTTTTTTTATGCTTTCCTTATGATTACCCCACCTCTCAAAGGAAGAACAGGTTTGACACCTTCATCGCAACATTACCTGGTTATTACTGCGCTGGGTGCCGATCGCCCGGGAATTGTGAACACGATCACCCGTCATGTCAGCAGTTGCGGCTGTAATATCGAAGACAGTCGCCTGGCCATGCTGGGCGATGAGTTTACGTTTATCATGCTGCTGTCGGGTACCTGGAATGCCATCACCCTGATCGAATCGACCCTGCCGTTGAAAGGTGCAGAGCTGGATTTATTGATTGTGATGAAGCGCACGACGGCGCATCCCCGTCCGCCAATGCCGGCAACGGTATGGGTTCAGGTGGATGTACCGGATTCGCCACATTTAATTGAACGATTTACGGCCTTGTTTGATAACCATCGAATGAACATTGCGGAACTGGTTTCGCGCACGCAACCTGCTGAAAATGATAAGGCGGCGCAGTTATACATCCAGATTACCGCCCACAGTCCAGCGTCGGATGATGCCGCAAATATTGAACAGGCCTTTAAAGCACTATGTACAGAACTCAATGCACAAGGCAGTATTAACGTTGTTAATTATTCACAACATGATGAACAGGATGGAGTTAAGTAATGAATCCACTGAAAGCCGGTGACATCGCACCGAAATTTAGCTTGCCGGATCAAGACGGAGAACAAGTAAATTTGACCGACTTCCAGGGACAGCGTGTGCTGGTCTATTTCTATCCGAAAGCCATGACGCCAGGCTGTACCGTTCAGGCCTGTGGCCTGCGAGATAACATGGATGAGCTGAAAAAAGCAGGCGTAGACGTGCTGGGCATCAGCACTGACAAGCCTGAAAAGCTTTCTCGTTTTGCCGAAAAAGAGTTGCTCAACTTTACCCTGCTGTCCGACGAGGATCATCAGGTCTGCGAGCAGTTTGGCGTCTGGGGCGAGAAATCCTTTATGGGGAAAACCTATGATGGGATCCATCGCATCAGTTTCCTGATTGACGCTGACGGTAAGATTGAACACGTTTTCGATGATTTCAAAACCAGTAATCACCACGATGTGGTGCTGAACTGGCTGAAAGAAAACGCCTGACTTTCACGCTGCCGGATGACGGCTGACGCCCTGTCCGGCCTACCGTGTGTAGGCCGGGTAATCGGCTGTCTGTTTAAGCGTGCTTTTTACACTCTCCTTTTTATCTCGCGCCACTTTTTTGCCTTTCGCCCAGAGCGTATCGACTTACAGACCGTTCCCCCTGACCTGTTGCATAAACGCATCAGGACTCGTCAACGACCTGCGCATCCGGCCAGGCATGGACAACGGCCTTGATTAACGTCGCCAGCGGAATGGCGAAGAAAACGCCCCAGAATCCCCACAGGCCGCCAAAGATCACCACTGACAGGATAATCACCAGCGGATGCAAATTCACCGCTTCAGAAAACAGCACGGGCACCAGCAGGTTGCCGTCCAGCGCCTGGATAATCAAATAGACGGCGAAACAACTCCAGAACTCGGTCCCCAGACCAAACTGGAACAGCGCAACACCCACCACAGGAATGGTGACCACAAAAGCGCCAATATAAGGAATGAGTACCGAGAACCCCACCAGCACGGCCAGCAGCAGCGAGTAGTTGAGGCCAAACAGCAGGAAGCCCAGCCAGGTCGCCACGCCCACCACCATCATCTCCAGCACCTTGCCGCGAATATAGTTGGTGATTTGCTGGTTCATCTCCTTCCAGACCTGACCCGCCAGCCCGCGATTACGCGGCAGCACACGACGCACGGCGTTCAGCATCTGCTCTTTGTCTTTGACGAGGAAGAATACCATCAGCGGCACCAGCACCAGATAGACCGCCAGGGTCAGCAGCCCGACCAAAGAGGCCAGCGAATATTTCACTACCGAATCGCCCATCGTCAGCATGCGGGTACGCATGTTTTCCGCCATCGCATCGATGATACCCGCATCCATTAATGCCGGATAGCGACGCGGCAGCGTGGCGGCAAAATCCGACAGTTTGTTCAACATGCCAGGCATATCACGAATCAGTAAGATCCCCTGTTGCCATGCCACCGGCATCACCACAAAGGCCATCAACAGCAAAATGCCGACAAATACGATCAGCACGAGAGAGGTCGCCCAGCGGCGTGAGCAGCCGATGGCTTCGAGGCGCACTGTTGGCCATTCCAGCAAATACGCCAGCACAATGGCGACCAGCAGTGGCGCCAGTAAACCGCTGAAAAAGAAAAGAATGCCAAACCCGGCGACCAGAATAACCAGCAAGGCAATCGCCTCGGGGTCGCTAAAGCGACGGCGATACCATTGCATCAACATTTCGAGCATAAAACCTTCCCTGAACCTCAATAGCGGGATTGCGATCCCGAATTGTATCGAAATGTCACAAAAAAGACTTCGCTTTTTATTGCTGATTCTGGAAACTGAAAAGTCATTTGTGCAGGGTATTCATCGACAAATTTCGCCGTTACACTGCCTGTGTCGGCAGACACGGAACGATACGACCCGGCATCGGTCAAATGACTATCTCAAAGAAAACAGGACAGAGGTTATGTTCAGGCAGTTTAAGAAGAACCTGGTTGCTACCCTCATTGCCGCGCTGACCCTGAGTCAGGTGGCTCCCGCGTTCGCAAACTCCGCGGACAGCTTGCCGGACATGGGAACCTCGGCTGCAAGTACGCTTTCCATCGGCCAGGAAATGCAGATGGGCGATTATTATGTACGCCAGCTGCGTGGCAGCGCGCCGCTGATTAACGATCCGCTGCTGGTTCAGTACATTAATGGGTTGGGTATGCGTCTGGTTTCGCACGCCGATTCGGTCAAGACGCCCTTTCATTTCTTTTTGATTAATAACGACGAAATCAACGCCTTTGCCTTTTTTGGCGGTAACGTCGTGCTGCACTCTGCCCTGTTTCGCTATTCCGATAACGAAAGCCAGCTCGCCTCGGTGATGGCGCACGAAATCTCACACGTCACCCAGCGCCACCTGGCGCGCGCCATGGAAGATCAGAAACGCAGCGCACCACTGACCTGGGTTGGCGCGTTAGGCTCCATTCTGTTGGCGATGGCGAGCCCTCAAGCCGGGATGGCTGCGCTCACCGGCACGCTGGCAGGATCGCGTCAGGGGATGATTAGCTTCACGCAGCAGAATGAACAGGAAGCAGACCGTATCGGTATTCAGGTTTTACAACGTTCTGGATTCGATCCGCAGGCGATGCCAACCTTCCTGGAAAAACTGCTCGACCAGGCGCGTTACTCCTCGCGTCCGCCTGAAATTTTGCTGACCCACCCCCTGCCGGAAAGTCGTCTTTCAGATACCCGCAACCGCGCAAACCAGATGCGTCCGGTGGTTGTGCAATCCTCTGAAGATTTCTATCTGGCGAAAGCACGAACCCTGGGGATGTATAACTCCGGGCGAAACCAACTGACCAGCGACATGCTGGACGAGTGGGCAAAAGGTAACGTCCGCCAGCAGCGCGCAGCGCAGTATGGCCGTGCGTTACAGGCGATGGAGGCCAGTAAATACGACGAGGCTCGCAAAGCGCTACAACCGCTGCTGTCCGCAGAGCCCAATAACGCCTGGTATCTGGATCTGGCCACCGACATCGACCTCGGACAAAAGAAAACCAGTGACGCGATTGCCCGACTGAAAAAAGCGCGGGATTTGCGAGTCAATCCGGTTTTGCAACTTAACCTTGCGAACGCGCTGCTACAGGGCGGTCAGCCACAAGAAGCGGCAACCATCCTCAACCGTTATACCTTTAATAACAAGGACGACGCCAACGGCTGGGATCTGCTGGCGCAGGCGGAAGCCGCGCTGTATAACCGCGATCAGGAACTGGCCGCGCGTGCGGAAGGGTATGCGCTGGCGGGACGTCTCGATCAGGCCATCTCGTTACTGAGCAGCGCCAGTTCGCAAGTGAAGCTGGGCAGCCAGCAACAGGCGCGTTACGATGCGCGCATCGACCAGTTGCGCCAGTTGCAGGAACGCTTTAAGCCGTACACAAAAATGTAAAAAGGATTCACCATGTCAAAGGCCGTAAAAATCTACCATAACCCGCGCTGCTCCAAGAGCCGCGAAACGCTGAACCTGCTGCAATCGCACGGTGTGGAGCCAGAAGTGGTGCTTTACCTGGAAACACCGGCAGATGCCGCAACGCTGCGTCAGTTGTTGAAAATGCTGGGCATGGAAAGCGCCCGGGAACTGATGCGCCGAAAAGAAGATCTCTACGCGTCGCTCAACCTGGCTGACAGTAGTCTGAGTGAAGAAGAACTGATTCAGGCGATGGTGGAACACCCGAAACTGATGGAACGCCCAATTGTGGTGGCGAACGGCCAGGCGCGCATTGGCCGTCCACCGGAACAGGTGCTGGAAATCATCGGCTAATCTCAGACAGGCCGCAGTTAATCCCGACTGCGGTACTTACAGCTTCAGAATCTCTTTCACGAACGGAATGGTCAATTTGCGCTGCGCGGTGATGGAGGCGTGATCAAGCTGATCGAGCGTCATAAACAGCGTGCGCATTTCCCTGTCGAGCCGCTTAAGCAAGAAGCGCCCCACGTCTTCCGGGAGTTCAAATCCGCGCAGTCGGGCGCGTAACTGTAGCGCCTGTAGCTTATCTTCATCCGACAGCGGTTGCAGCTTGTAGATTTGCCCCCAGTCCAGACGCGAGGCCAGATCGGGTAGCCCCAGTTTTAACTGACGCGGCGGGCGATCGCCGGTGATCAGCAACCGCGTTTTTCCGGATTCCAGAATACGGTTGTAGAGATCAAAAATGGCCATCTCCCACAGTTCATCCCCGGCAATGCATTCGATATTGTCGATGCAGACTAACGACAGATGTTCCATGCCATCGAGCACTTCCGGTACGAACCAGGTGCGTTTGTCCAGCGGCACATAACCTACCGCATCGCCACGCTGGGACAGCTCAGCACAGGCGGCGTGCAGCAAATGGCTGCGGCCCGCGCCTTCACGCGACCAGAGATAGATGTATCCGCTATGTTCCTGACGCAGCACATTTTGCAGTGCGGCCAGTAAAGAGGCGTTATCCCCCGACCAGAAACTTGCGAACGTTTCGTCGTCAGGAAGATAAAGTGGCAAAGAGAGCTGTGCCGGTGTGTTCAGAGAGACCTCAATCCAGATTTCATTCAATCGCGATGAGTTTACCACAGAATTCTGTCGTGTTAGAACCGGGCAGCATCACTGCCCGGCGCCTGTATTACTGTTGCGGCGTATCCGCATCTTCCGCGTCCAGCACCACTTCTTCCGGGCGCAGAACTGAGATCAGCTTGAAGATCAGGCTCAGCGCGATCCCGACGATTGTCGCCAGCGCCATTCCTTTCAGCTCCGCCGCGCCAATGTGCACTTTCGCGCCGCTGACGCCGATGATCAGGATGACAGAGGTCAGGATCAGGTTTTGCGCTTTGTTGTAATCCACTTTCGATTCAATCAGCACGCGAATACCGGATGCCCCGATCACCCCGTACAGCAGCAATGACACCCCACCCATCACCGGCAGCGGAATGATCTGGATCGCCGCCGCCAGTTTACCGACGCAGGACAGCAGAATAGCGAAAATCGCCGCGCCGCCGATCACCCAGGTACTGTAAACACGCGTGATTGCCATTACGCCAATGTTCTCACCGTAGGTGGTGTTCGGCGTGGAGCCAAAGAAGCCGGAAATCACCGTCGACAGACCGTTGGCAAACATTGAGCGATGCAGACCCGGATCGCGAACCAGATCTTTTTTGACGATGTTCGCCGTCACCACCAGGTGACCGACGTGTTCGGCAATCACCACTAGCGCCGCAGGCAGAATGGTCAGAATGGCGAACCACTCAAAACGAGGGGTGTAGAAGGTCGGCAGCGCAAACCAGTGCGCCTCGGCAATCGGTGTGGTATCAACCACGCCCATCGCAAATGACAGTGCATAACCTGCCAGTACCCCAATCAGGATCGGGATAATCGCAAGGAAACCACGGAACAACACCGAACCAAACACGGTCACCGCCAGCGTCACCATCGAGATAATGATGGTCTTCGAATCCGCAGATTGTCCTTCCGCAGGCAGCAGTCCGGCCATACCGGCGGCAACGCCTGCCAGTTCAAGACCGATGACGGCAACGATTGCGCCCATTGCCGCAGGAGGAAACATCACATCCAGCCAGCCGGTACCGGCTTTCTTTACAATGAAAGAAACCAGGCAGAACAGCACACCACACATGATGAAGCCGCCCAGCGCCACTTCGTATCCCAACGGCAACAGCAGCAGAACCGGTGAGATAAAGGCGAAGCTTGAACCTAAATAGGCAGGGATTTTTCCTTTACAGATAAAGAGATACAGCAACGTCCCGATCCCGTTGAACAACAGAACGGTAGCCGGGTTGATATGAAACAGAACTGGCACCAGCACGGTTGCGCCAAACATGGCGAACAGGTGTTGCAAACTAAGCGGGATTGTCTGTAAAAGCGGCGGTCTTTCACTCACCCCGATAGCACGGCGCGTCATAGTGTTTTCCTCTGAGTGTGTTTGTTATGAGTCGTTGAGTTGTTTTATTCAAAAAAAAGCCGACTCTTAAAGTCGGCTATTTATTAGTTATTCACTTACTTAGTACCAAAAATCTTATCGCCGGCATCACCCAGCCCCGGAATAATGTATCCGTGCTCGTTCAAGCCCTGGTCGATCGATGCGGTGTACAGTTCCACATCCGGATGCGCTTTTTCCAGCGCGGCGATGCCTTCCGGCGCCGCCACCAGCACCAGCACTTTGATGCTGCTGCAGCCCGCTTTTTTCAGCAGATCGATGGTTGCGATAACGGAACCTCCGGTCGCCAGCATCGGGTCGACGATCAGCGCCATGCGCTCGTCGATATGAGAAACCAGTTTCTGGAAATACGGAACCGGCTCCAGCGTCTCTTCGTTACGGTACATGCCGACTACGCTGATACGCGCGCTCGGTACGTTTTCCAGCACGCCGTCCATCATCCCCAAACCTGCACGCAGGATAGGCACAACGGTAATTTTTTTGCCTTTGATTTGATCCACTTCGACCGGACCATTCCAGCCTTCAATGGTCACTTTTTCAGTTTCCAGGCCCGCAGTCGCTTCGTAGGTCAGCAGACTGCCTACTTCCGAGGCGAGTTCACGAAAGCGTTTGGTGCTGATATCGTTCTCACGCATCAGACCCAGCTTGTGTTTGACGAGTGGGTGTTTGACTTCCACGATCTTCATACTCTTCTCCTTTCCTCAGACGAGTGGCAACCACAAAAAAAATCGCCGGATTATACCGCTTTTCCTCTCTGGCGCAACATAACGTATGCATGACCTGGATCAAGCAAAGTGGTATACGTTTGGGTGATGAGTATAAAACATGCCCCGCATTCCGTGCGGGGCCGAGTATCAAGTGGCTGAAATCAGAGGGATTCACCGTTACTTTTTATCACCTGCTGATACCAGGCGAAAGATTTCTTACGGCTGCGCGCCAGCGTCCCACTACCGTCATTATTTTTATCAACGTAGATAAACCCGTAGCGCTTTTTCATCTCTCCCGTTCCCGCAGAGACCAGATCGATACATCCCCACGGCGTGTACCCCATGAGATCCACGCCATCTTCTTCCACCGCTTTTTTCATTTCACGGAGATGCGCCGCCATATACTCGATACGATAGCTGTCATCCACGGTGCCGTCAGGCAGTTGAACATCAATCGCACCAAACCCGTTTTCAACAATAAACAGCGGCAACTGGTAGTGATCCCAGAACCAGTTTAGCGAATAGCGCAGTCCCACCGGATCAATCTGCCAGCCCCAGTCCGATTTCTGTACATAAGGATTGGAGACCAGGCTTTTGCTCTCGTCATAATCGAGTTGCGGATTATCGTCTGTCGCTTTGGTGACAAACGACATGTAATAGCTAAAACCGATGTAATCCACGCAGCCTTCGGACAGAGCAATGCGGTCTTCCTCCGTAATATCGAGATCAAACTCGCGGCGCGCAAAATAGTTGAGAATATGCTGCGGATATTTCCCCCGCACATGTACGTCGGTAAACCAGTAGCGACGATGCATGGCGTTCATCGCCATCATCATGTCGTCTGGCGCACAGGTCAGCGGGTAGATGGGACACATGGCGATCATGCAGCCGATCTGCAACGTCGGGTTAATTTCTCGTGCCGCCTTCACCGCCAGCGCACTGGCCACCAGTTCGTAATGTGCCGCCTGGTACATTATTGGCTCACGATCTTCACCTGGCTGATACTTCAGGCCGGAGTTAGTGAACGGCGCAAAATCCTCATGATAATTTGCCTGGTTGTTGATCTCATTGAAGGTCATCCAGTACTTCACTTTGTGCTGATAGCGGGTAAAGACTACTTTTGCAAAGCGGACAAAAAAGTCGATCAGCTTACGGTTGCGCCAGCCGCCATACTCCGTCACCAGATGGTAGGGCATCTCGAAATGCGACAGGGTAATCACCGGTTCAATGCCGTATTTCAGACATTCATCAAACAGATCGTCGTAAAATTGCAGTCCCGCCTCGTTTGGCTGCGTTTCATCCCCGCGCGGGAAAATACGCGTCCAGGCGATGGAGGTACGAAAACATTTAAAGCCCATTTCCGCAAACAACCTGATGTCTTCTTTGTAGCGATGATAGAAATCGATCGCCTCGTGGTTAGGGTAGTTTTTCCCGGGCAGCACGCCATCAGTAATTTCTCGCGCAACGCCGTGAGCGCCCACCGTCATGACGTCGGCAACGCTGATCCCTTTTCCGCCTTCCTGCCAACCGCCCTCAAGCTGATGAGCGGCGACCGCCCCGCCCCACATGAAATTCGCGTTAAATCCAGACATAGTTTCCCTCGTTGATTTGCTATGACAAAACAGAAACCGGTTTCAGTATGATACTGAGCAATCCCGGCAACGCTTTCAAGGGTGAAACTGAACCCGGTTTCATTTTCGTGGTTCAGGTCATAAAAACACTGCGCCGCGGAGAAAATGCAGGAAAACTCGACAGATAAAAACGGATGCAACGCAGGCTCGCAAACGTTTGCTTTCCCTGTTAGAATTGCGCCGAATTTTACTTTTACCGTAAGAAAACGTGGGGAACCAGGCAGTGACCGATAAAACCTCTCTTAGCTACAAAGATGCCGGTGTTGATATTGACGCGGGTAATGCTCTGGTGGATCGAATCAAAGGCGTAGTGAAGAAAACTCGCCGTCCGGAAGTGATGGGCGGTTTGGGTGGCTTCGGTGCGCTGTGCGCATTGCCGCAAAAATATCGTGAACCCGTGCTGGTTTCCGGTACTGATGGCGTCGGGACAAAACTGCGTCTGGCGATGGATCTGAAACGTCACGATACCATCGGCATCGATCTCGTGGCGATGTGCGTCAACGACCTGGTAGTTCAGGGTGCTGAGCCGTTGTTTTTCCTCGACTACTACGCCACTGGCAAACTGGATGTGGATACCGCAGCCAGCGTGATTCAGGGGATCGCCGAAGGCTGTCTGCAGTCTGGCTGCGCGCTGGTCGGCGGGGAAACCGCTGAAATGCCGGGCATGTACCACGGTGAAGATTATGACGTCGCGGGTTTCTGCGTCGGCGTGGTAGAAAAATCAGAAATTATCGACGGTTCCAAAGTGGCCGATGGTGATGTACTGATTGCACTGGGTTCCAGCGGTCCGCACTCCAACGGTTACTCACTGGTACGTAAAATTGTCGACGTCAGCGGCTGCGATCCAGAAACGACGGTTCTGGAAGGTAAACCGCTGGCCGACCACCTGCTGGCACCGACCCGTATCTACGTGAAATCGATTCTGGAACTGATCGAAAAGGTTGATGTGCACGCTATCGCGCACCTGACCGGCGGCGGCTTCTGGGAAAACATTCCGCGCGTGCTGCCGGACAACACGCAGGCGGTGATCGATGAATCCTCCTGGCAGTGGCCAGCCGTCTTCAACTGGCTGCAAAGCGCCGGTAACGTCAGCCAGCATGAAATGTATCGTACCTTTAACTGCGGCGTCGGCATGGTCATTGCCCTGCCGGCGGCGGAAGTGGACAACGCCCTTGCCCTGCTTAAGGCAAAAGGCGAAGAAGCCTGGAAGCTCGGTGTCATCAAGGCTTCCGATTCCGCGCAGCGCGTGGTTATTGAATAATGAATATTGTGGTGCTTATTTCCGGTAACGGAAGCAATTTGCAGGCGATTATTGATGCCTGCAGAGAGAAGAAAATCAACGGCACCCTGCGGGCAGTATTCAGCAACAAGGCCGACGCGTTCGGCCTTGAGCGAGCCAGAAAAGCGGCAATCCCGGCCCATACGCTGACGGCGGACCAGTTTGCCAGCCGTGAAGCATTTGACCGCGAGCTGATCCTTGAGATCGACGCTTATGTGCCTGACGTGGTGGTGCTGGCCGGTTTTATGCGCATTCTGAGCCCGGCGTTCGTCGCGCACTACAACGGTCGACTGCTGAATATTCACCCTTCCCTGTTACCCAAATATCCCGGTTTGCACACCCACCGCCAGGCGCTGGAAAATGGCGATGAGGAACACGGCACCTCGGTCCACTTTGTCACTGACGAGCTCGACGGTGGGCCGGTTATTTTGCAGTCCAAAGTTCCGGTTTTTGAGGGCGATGACGAAGATGAAATCACCGCTCGCGTTCAGGTACAGGAACACGCCATTTATCCGCTGGTCGTCAGTTGGTTTGTGGACGGTCGACTGAAAATGCGCGATAACGCTGCCTGGCTGGACGGTGTTCGCCTGCCGCCACAGGGCTACGCAGCCGACGAGTAAAAACGGTGCCGGATAACGGATGTCATTCCTTATCCGGCCAGCGCTTCTCTTCAGACCTCCAGCCCCCCTTCCCCTTTGCGATCAGACGGTTTATTGTCATATTTTTCTGGCACAGTTGGACATCTGAGCGCAATGCTCGCCATAATAATCAGGCAGTGTCCCGTGAATAAAACGGAGTATAAGTATTAATGGGTCAGGAAAAGCTTTACATCGAGAAAGAACTGAGCTGGTTAGCGTTCAACGAACGTGTGCTCCAGGAAGCCGCGGATAAATCAAACCCGCTGATTGAACGGATGCGTTTCTTAGGCATCTATTCCAATAACCTGGATGAATTCTACAAAGTTCGCTTCGCCGAGCTCAAACGCCGCATCATCATCAGCGAAGAACAGGGTTCAAATTCACATTCTCGCCACCTGTTAGGCAAAATCCAGTCCCGCGTACTGAAAGCCGACCAGGAATTCGATGGCCTGTATAACGAACTGCTGCTGGAGATGGCGCGTAATCAGATCTTCCTGATCAACGAGCGTCAACTGTCAGTCAATCAGCAAAGCTGGCTGCGCCACTATTTCAAACAGTATCTGCGCCAGCACATCACCCCAATTTTAATTAACCGAGAAACGGATCTGGTGCAGTTCCTGAAGGATGACTACACCTATCTGGCGGTCGAAATTATTCGCGGCGATACCATTCGCTATGCGCTGCTGGAAATTCCGTCTGACAAGGTTCCACGCTTTGTGAATCTGCCGCCGGAAGCCCCGCGTCGCCGCAAACCAATGATCTTGCTGGACAACATTCTGCGCTACTGCCTGGACGACATCTTTAAGGGTTTCTTTGATTACGACGCATTGAACGCCTATTCCATGAAGATGACCCGTGACGCTGAGTACGATCTGGTTCACGAGATGGAATCCAGCCTGATGGAGCTGATGTCCTCCAGCCTGAAACAGCGTCTGACCGCCGAGCCAGTGCGTTTTGTCTATCAACGCGACATGCCTAATGCACTGGTCGAAGTGCTGCGCGAGAAGCTGACGATTTCACGCTATGACTCTATCGTTCCCGGCGGACGGTATCACAACTTCAAAGATTTCATTAATTTCCCTAATGTCGGCAAAGCCAATCTGGTGAATAAACCGCTTCCGCGCTTGCGCCACATCTGGTTTGATAAAGAGAAGTTCCGTAACGGATTTGACGCCATTCGCGAGCGCGATGTGTTGCTTTACTATCCGTATCACACCTTTGAGCATGTTCTGGAATTGCTGCGCCAGGCCTCGTTTGACCCGAGCGTACTGGCAATCAAAATCAACATCTACCGCGTGGCAAAAGACTCACGGATCATCGACTCAATGATCCACGCCGCCCATAACGGTAAAAAAGTGACCGTCGTGGTGGAACTGCAGGCACGATTTGATGAAGAAGCCAACATTCACTGGGCGAAACGCCTGACGGAGGCGGGTGTGCATGTCATCTTCTCCGCGCCCGGCTTAAAAATTCACGCCAAGCTGTTCCTGATTTCGCGTAAAGAAGGTGAAGAGGTGGTGCGTTACGCCCATATCGGCACCGGTAACTTCAACGAAAAAACCGCGCGTCTGTATACCGACTATTCGCTGTTGACCGCCGATGCACGAATCACCAATGAAGTCCGTCGGGTGTTCAATTTCATCGAGAACCCGTATCGCCCGGTGACGTTTGATTATCTGCTGGTCTCGCCGCAAAACTCGCGCCGCCTGCTGTATGAGATGATCGATCGTGAAATCGCCAACGCCCAACAGGGACTCCCCTCCGGCATCACACTGAAACTGAATAACCTGGTGGATAAAGGGCTGGTCGATCGGTTGTATGCCGCCTCCAGCTCAGGTGTACCGGTCAACCTGTTGATTCGTGGCATGTGCTCGCTTATTCCGAATCTGGAAGGCATCAGCGATAATATCCGCGTCATCAGCATTGTGGACCGCTATCTTGAGCATGACCGGGTGTACATCTTCGAAAACGGCGGCGATAAGCAGGTCTACCTCTCTTCCGCAGACTGGATGACGCGAAATATCGACTACCGCATTGAGGTGGCAACGCCACTGCTCGACCCGCGCCTGAAGCAGCGGGTACTGGATATTATTGACATCCTGTTCAGCGATACGGTAAAAGCCCGCTACATCGATAAAGAACTGAGTAATCGCTACGTGCCGCGTGGAAACCGCCGCAAAGTGCAGTCGCAACTGGCCATTTACGACTATATCAAATCACTCGAGCAATCTGACTAACGCTATGCCAATACATGATAAGACCCCACGACCGCAGGAGTTTGCGGCGGTCGACCTCGGTTCAAACAGTTTTCACATGGTGATTGCCCGTGTGGTGGATGGCGCCATGCAGATTATCGGCCGCCTGAAGCAGCGTGTGCATCTGGCTGATGGTCTCGGCGAAGACAACATGCTGAGCGAAGAGGCTATGGAGCGCGGGCTAAGCTGCCTGTCACTGTTCGCTGAACGTCTTCAGGGGTTCGCCCCCTCCAGCGTGTGTATTGTCGGGACGCATACGCTTCGTCAGGCGCAAAACGCCACCGATTTTCTCAAACGAGCGGAAAAGGTGATCCCCTATCCGATCGAAATCATTTCCGGCAATGAAGAAGCGCGTCTGATCTTTATGGGCGTAGAACATACGCAGCCGGAAAAAGGCCGCAAGCTGGTCATCGACATTGGCGGCGGCTCGACGGAGCTGGTCATTGGCGAAAACTTCGAACCGAAGCTGGTTGAAAGCCGTCGTATGGGTTGCGTCAGTTTTGCCCAGATCTATTTCCCCGGCGGCGTCATCAGCAAGGAAAACTTCCAGCGAGCCAGAATGGCGGCGGCGCAGAAGCTTGAAACCCTGACCTGGCAATTCCGTATTCAGGGCTGGAACGTTGCGCTGGGGGCCTCTGGCACCATCAAAGCCGCGCACGAAGTGCTCTTAGAAATGGGTGAGAAAGACGGGTTCATCACCCCAGAGCGTCTGGATCGGCTGGTTACCGAACTGCTGCAACACCGCAGTTTTGAGTCGCTAAGCCTGCCGGGGTTATCTGAAGAGCGAAAAGCGGTCTTTGTTCCAGGCCTGGCGATTCTATGCGGTGTCTTTGATGCGCTGGCGATCCGCGAGTTACGCCTTTCCGATGGTGCGCTACGCGAAGGCGTGTTGTACGAGATGGAAGGCCGTTTCCGCCATCAGGATGTCCGTAGTCGCACCGCCAGCAGTCTGGCGAATCAGTACAACATCGACAGCGAACAGGCGCGACGCGTGCTGGAAACCACGATGCAGATGTATGAGCAATGGCAAACGCAGCAGCCGAAGCTGGCGCATCCGCAGCTCGAAGCGTTGCTGAAATGGGCGGCGATGTTGCATGAGGTTGGACTGAACATCAATCACAGCGGCCTGCACCGTCACTCGGCGTATATTCTGCAAAACAGTGATTTGCCTGGTTTTAATCAAGAGCAGCAAACCATGATGGCCACGCTGGTTCGCTACCATCGTAAGGCGGTGAAACTAGACGATCTCCCCCGCTTTACGCTGTTTAAGAAGAAGCAGTTCCTGCCGCTCATTCAACTGTTGCGTCTTGGCGTGCTGCTGAACAACCAGCGCCAGGCCACGACCACACCGCCTACACTGACGCTCATCACCGATGACAACCACTGGACCCTGCGTTTCCCCCACGACTGGTTCAGCCAGAACGCACTGGTTTTACTCGATCTGGAAAAAGAACAGCAGTACTGGGAAGCGGTGACCGGCTGGCGTCTGAAAATTGAAGAAGAACATTCACCGGAAATCGCTGCGTGAAGCACAATCAGGTGCCAGTCATTGGCACCGGTTCTTTCAGCGTATCGCTTAACGGCTGCGGCACACCGATTAAATATCCCTGCATGTAGTCTATCCCCAGTGAGATCGCCGCATGGCGAATCTCCTCGTTTTCGACAAATTCAGCGACTACCTGCATTTTTTTCATTCGCGCCAGATGACAGATTGAGGCCACAATCTGATAGTCGAGGCTATTCGAAACGATATTGCGGATGAAACTGCCGTCAATCTTCAGAATATTGGCGTTAACGTTTTTCAGCCTTGCATAACTGGCGTAGCCCGTGCCGAAGTCATCAATAGCAATTTGGCAGCCCAGCTGTTGCAGATTTTGCAGCGTTGCCTCCGCCTGTCCGGCATTCATCAACGCCTGACTTTCTGTCACTTCAAATATCAATTGCCAGGCTTCGATCTGGTATTTACTTAACAGTTTGCTAATATCCTGCGCAAACTTTGCCCGACAGACCGAGGACGCCGACAGGTTAAGCGCAAAGCGACGGGCAGGCATCAGCGCACGATTCTCCGCCATAAAGCGTAACGTGTGTTCGATAACCCAGAGGTCAATTCTCGAGGAGAGACCAAACTCATGCGCGACAGGCAGGAAGGCATCAGGATTGATCATGCCACCGTCATCATCCAGCAATCGCAGTAAAATCTCATGATAAACATCGCCGCGAAGCCCTTCGATTGGCTGCGCCATCAGACAAAAACGATCATGTTCCAGCGCATGCTGTAACCGGTTCATCATCGCGACTTTGTCTCGCAGATTACGCTGCATGTTCATCGCACCACTACGTTCTAAATTCTCCGGCGTGTTGGTCATGATGGACAGCTCAGCCGTAGTGCTCAACTCACCCAGTAACAGGTAAATGTGATTTACCGGGGAACGCACATAGCAATAACTCATCCCCACCTGCGGCAGGAACGTCATACCATCCCAGACAAAGCGGAACTTCTTAATATGCTCATCCAGATCGTCAATGCGTTGCTGATGCGACTCTGTATTTAAGCGTAGCAGCAGGTCAGATCCGGACATTTGATAAACATGTTCATCAGGCCCCAACTTTTCGGCAATCCAATGGGAAAGCTGCTGCTTGTACTGGATACGCAGCATTATTCCGTAATTTTTAACCAGAAACTCGAGTTCAGGAACGCGCAGAAAGCACAACGCTGACCAGGGCGTATTTTTCAGCGCGCGGTTGAGTGCGCGAAGATTGGGAAGATGAACGACCGGATCGAGAAACGCAAGCTGGCGGGCACGACCGCTCACAATCCGCTGACGCGTCGCCAGCACCGCCATGTAATTCACAATAAAAGAAAAAACCAGAAAACTGGAAGAGGTAATCGCCAATTGTACATCGTAACCTGCATACCAGGGCGTATAACTTCTGTAATTATGAATCGCAATAATTAAAACCGGCGCCCACAGCAGTGATATGAATCGATAACCATAACGCATCGCTCCCCACAACATAACCGGGAGTAATAATGACATCGTATAATTTGTGCTGAATATTGAACTATTTTCATTCAATGGCATACAAAGCAAAGACATTAATGCGGACAATACCAGCAACCAAATGATGACCTCCTTTTTCGAGACCTTGGCATCAAACTGAAACTTTAATTGTGAATAGTAACCGCGTAAATGCAGCGGGTTACGAATAACGCGAATAATAAAGTAGAAGAGCGGTACACCGATTAAATTACCCACCAGAACCCCCTGGTAGTTTATTAATGCATTGATGTTAAATGGTGTTCCCCCCATTAAGCTCAACTTACTTTCATACATCCCCACAAAGGCCGCGAACTGGAAAAGCACCAGAAATAGCGTCGCGGGACAAAAAACTTGCCAAAAAATGCGAGGGAAGACCAGTTGCGCGTCACTATGCGAGATGTTGTTACGTCGAGGTGTAAAGACACGATAACCGCCCCAACTGAGCACGATAGCAATAAGAAAATGCGCAATAACAGGCAACGTTTCCGCCAGCCCTACCTGTGGGTATTTGCGAATAAAAACCGCCAGAACAATACCGGGTAATGCCGCCCAACCGAAAAAAACCATCAGGCTCATCATGAGCGATAACGGTAAGTAGAAAAGGATAACATCCCCAGTGGCCACGTGCGCATAGGTATTCGTATGGCTCACGAGCGGTAAAAACAGAGAAGGTAAAACCAGAGGTAGTCCCCACCACTTATCTCTGATTGCAATATAACTTTTATTCAGTCGCATAGACGCTCAGCGGAACCCCTGGATCCTGAAGGGGTTGTATTAGACAGGCATCCCACCTGACGTCAAAATTAAGATGAAAAAAATCACCATACATGTCGCACAGATTTTAGTTATCAACAGGAAGTTATTTTTGACGTATATCAAATAATACAGTCCCCATTAATCAATTATTACCTTTATTTCACGGTGTTATCATTTTTACATTATTAATGTAAATAACATCATTATTCTTCATAACAACAAGATATGGTTCAACTGACGCAATTTTACATAATCAAGAATTGACCCGCCTGGTACAGTGTGCCTTAATGTATCTATCGCCCGTATGGGCATCCCTTAAGGAACCTTTTGTGAGTCAGGCAACCAGTATGCGAAAACGACATCGATTTAACAGTCGCATGACCCGTATCGTATTGCTTATCAGCTTTATCTTCTTCTTTGGACGCTTTGTCTACTCTTCTATCGGTGCCTGGCATCATCATCAGGACAAAAAAGACGCGCAACAGCCCACTCTTTCTGTCGAAACGCCTGCTCAACGTTAATCCTTTTATTCCAGGCAGACGCCATTTGGTCTTTTATACGCCCGAATAAAACAAAAACCCCCTGTATAAACAGAGGGTTTTATTGATTATACGTCAGTGACGTGTAGGAATATTATTCCCACTCAATTATTTACGGCATGCATAACCAATTGACTGGTAATAACTTTCAGGAAACGGATTTTCACCGTACCGTTTTATATACCGTCACCGGAAATCAGTACCATGAAAAATGCCATGTCACCGGGTCAACGAATCGTACTGCTTTTCACAGACTCGTCCGGCTTCTGCGGCGCGATCAGCGTACTCTGCCAGTTGTCGGTTTCGCTCGAGAGATTTGCTGAGCACGTCGGAAAGCAAAATTCCGGTGTCTGCGGCTGACGCCCCAGCGCCGACAGTGGCGTTATACTGCCTGAGCTGCTCACGGATGGCAACGAGCTGTTGCTGCAACCTGCCAGCGCGAGCGGCAGCATCAAGAGCATCATTGCGCGCCTGGTCGATCCTCTGCTGCGCTTCACGTTCATTGGTCGCTTTCTCCTGTTCGTCATACTGACGAGCTTTCTCATCTTCGGCTTTGCGGTCTGCCTTGGCCTGCGCGTACCCGGCGTCATACTGCCGGTCACCATGGATATTCCAGGCGACAACGCAACTGATAACCAGCGCAGCAAGCATCACGACAATAAGCAACTGTTTCCAGTATGCTTTCACGAATACCCAGATCATAAAAGCACCTTACTGGCGGTGATATACCGCGCGCGCCGGTCGTCGATTCCGTTCTGCCCGCCATTGATGATCTGCGTTACGCGCACCAGGTCGCCGGTGTACTTCATGCAGCCTTTGGTTGCGAAGAACCACGCCGCGCTGCGGGCCGCATACTCATCCTGCGCCAGCAGTTCGGGCTGAGAAACCAGATCAACCTTTAACCCATTACCGCAATCACGGTAGTTATTCAGCCCGGTGATCTGGATAAGTCCACGCCCGCGATAATTCCATCCATCGCCAGGACCGTTATTACCCATGCGCTTGCTGTACACCAGATTGGCGATCGCCCGCTGGCGTTCCAGTGGTAGTGCCTTCTCGTAAGTTTTCCTGCCAAGTGCGCTGGCCTGGTCCGGAGTTATGCGCCCGTTGCGGATGAAGCCAGACAGCCCGGCAATGCTGTAGTTGAAGTTCTCCACCAGCCTGGTAAATCCAGTGCTTTCATGCCCGGCCTGGGCAATGAACATAGCCTGATGCTGCGGATCAATAATGCCAAACTCTTTCATGGCTGTGGTGATATGTGGATACCAACGCACAGCCAGTTGTTCAGTTATACCGGCGGCGCGCCGGAACTGGTTAATGTCCATGTTGAGACCTCGATATTTTGAATATCTGTACAACGTTGCCGCGTGTCTTCAGAACGGCGGCAAGCATGACAGCGTTGATAATGACCTCTGATAGATCAGCGGTCATTGGCGTGTGATACCAGATGGCATAGACAGCGCGGATGGGGATGCTGGCGGCGGCCACAATGAGAAAGTAAGCGATCCACCCTCCCCACCGTCGATGTTGCGAACCGTTGCGCCGGAATGTACCGACGCGGATCGCTATGCCTGAACAGATAACAGCATTGGCAATAAGCAAAAGCAGCTCATGAGTTGTCATCGTCTTTTCTCCCCGGGATTAGCTCGCGTGGATTATCGGAACGGTGATAGAGCCAGATGCCAATACGAACTGCGACGATAGCTGACACGAATGCGCCAGCAGAGAAGACGATCCCTTTCTCGAAAGAGTCCTGCGTGATGGTAGGGATCAGGCTGGCTACGCCGATAAGGATGGATGCAGTTGGTTTGTAGAAGAGAAGGCCGCAGAGAAAGCTGAGCATCGACAGGAGAACCCGGCGGCGGATCGGGTATTCGACTGCCGAGGTAACAAAAATTACCGCACCAGCCAGAGCACCGAGCGCCACTTCTGGCGGAACTCCTGCGATTACCGCAGCGAGCGAACCCATACTAAGCCACTGATTTAAAGACTCACTGGTTAGCCCGGCTGACATAATGACCACCGTTTACTGTGCATGAAGAACCCCCTTAGTTGGTGAGTTCATCATACACTATAAACCATATATGGTTATATGTTACCTAGATATCAAAGACCGTAAGGACCTTAATAGGTATGTTGAATATCTCTGATTTTATTGAAAATGAATGAACCGACATTAATAGACCATTGTTTAGTAAAGTGATCGTTATCGGTATATACAGGCATACCATCATCAACAATAACGCACTCACCATTGCGGCATAACGCTGGCGTCGGATCGATAAAATGTACATTGCTGTGCTTCGATGCGAATTCTTTGAATCGTTCACTTATCGGGTATTTCTTTTCCTTCTGAGTCGTTTCACAGCGATTAAGTATCTTATTGATTGGCAGATCTTGCCCAGCCAGACACTCGAACATAATCCTGTCACTACCCTGAGTGTCACCGATAATAAATAGCGAAGAACCAGAGGATTTGATATCTTCCAGGAAGAATGCCATCTCACTGATGATGTCATTTGGATTTGTTTCGCCATCATCTATTGGCTCGCCAACTACACCGCCTCTCCATAGCATGGACCATATAACCGGCTTTCCTGGATGTGCGTTAATAAAATCAACAGCCTTTTTATACCTGTTGGCACACATAGACCTGGTCTTTTCTGACCATCCAATAGGACTCATAAAGTGCTTTGTTACTTCACACCCATCAACCGCGAACGACGCAACCTTAGCGCCTGAATCCTGAATGTAGGCATAGTAATGCCTGGCATGACTATCGCCAATAAGGATGTATTCAAAGTCATTCTCATCACTGTTGAAATACTTAACTTCCTCAGTTGAGTGAATACCAAGATGCCCTTCGTATTTTGCTCTGAATTGCGGTTTTGATATTTTATATTCTTGGTTTTTTACCCTGTCAGCAACGCCATCTATCCCAACGTACCACGATGCTGCCACAGCCATGATGAAAACAAAAACAGCACCCCATCCGTAACTTCTTCTTTTTTCAATTATCTCATATGTTATAAATGAGAGTATCAATACAAATGAAAAATACCAGATAAACGGCAAATTAATATTCATTTTATGTGAAAAGACAAGAACAGGCCAATGAATCAAATATATTGAATAAGACCACAAGCCTATTCTATTTATCAATTCTCCGGACAGTAGCGTGTTATTGCTTTTTGCAAGAATTACAAGATAGGAACCAAAGACAGGCACCAGTGCCATCTTTCCTGGCCATGGTGTTTTATCATCAATAACCATCATTGAAACAACTATGAGCGCTAGGCCAATGAATTCGATATATCTACGCTTATTTTCATTACCCTTTAATGGGTACAGAAATGCGATGCCACCAAGCATCATTTCCCAAGCCCTGCTGTATATCATGAAATAAGAAGATATGGGATTGACTTTTGTTATATATACACAATAAGAAAAAGATGCTATAGCAAGAGCTAATACAAATAATTTTAAATACCTTAATGATATTATCTTGCTAAGAAAAAATAAAACAACAGGATATACTATATAAAACTGCCACTCAACAGACAGAGACCAAGTATGAAGGAGGACCTTTGCCTTTGATTCAGCATCAAAGTACCCAGCTTCAGCCTCGTAAAAATAATTAGAGTAGAACAGCAGGCTTGAAAGCGCATGGTCTCCTGCTATTTTATATGACATAGCATCGAAACAAAGATACCCACCAATTAGAACTAATCCAACCACGAATGTTAGCGCCGGAACTATCCTTTTTGCTCTGGCTTTCAGGAAATTTAAGACAGAAAAACTATTATTACTAATGCCTCTAAAAATAATTGAAGTCATCAAAAAACCGGATATGACAAAAAATACATCAACACCCACAAAACCACCGGGTAGGAACTCTCCGGAAAAATGATAAGCAACGACAGAGATAACTGCTAATGCCCTTAATCCGTTAATGTCATATCTGAAGTTATTTACTTTCATTACAATGTTCAAGTCTGCTCAGAAAACGAATCAGCAGGTTATAGCACGAAAGCGACTACCATGCCATTTCATACGCCGAATCATTTGACATCCATGTCAGAACATCATCAGTTAGCCAGTGATACAGACAAGTGTGAGCCTGCCAAAATCCGCAGTTGGTTACCAGCTCTGTTATCAATGCTGAATGACAGGTTCTTGAAGTCGAGCGTTGTTGTAGCAACAATGCTCATAGTCAATGATCCTGCGGTTGCTGGTAATGTAAAAAGCATTGAGTTTGTTCCATTAGGAAGAACGACTCCTGTAGGGACTGTTATACCTATGGCCTGAGTATTACTTGCTGCCCCACCTGAATAAGAAAGATTAATATTTATATCTATCTTGCTATATCTTGCGACAGTCATTTGAAGTTGGTTTATGTACGATCCTACTGCAACATCTTTTGAAGCATTCACATAATCGTACTTTATTGACCAATTCAGAGTTTCGCTACCAACTGTAGGAACGTTGGAAAGTTTAACAGGCCTAGCAAGTGATAGCGCCTCTCCTGATCCGGAATATGAAAAATCTGAAATCGAGCAGTTACTACCTGACTCTCCATTAAATACTATGCCCGACCCCAGAGTTCCGTCTGTGCTAATTCCTCTAATATTGATATTAGCACTACCGTTTGCTACTGAAATACCAACATTACCTGTCGTAGCAGATACAATCTTTAAGTCGCTGATATCAATTGCTGCTATGTTAGCCCCAATTGCAAGACACGTTCCGGCCTTTGTGAACAGTAGTTCTCCTGATATCCTGGTATGCATAGTTACGGGCCCAGTAACTTGGTCAAGAAAACGTATTTTCCCTCCAAATACACCGTTAAAATAGAGGTCTCGGCAGTGAGTTGTTGTAGTTGGCCCTCGTACAGTAATGGCATAACCGGTAGTGGAATTACACGCCGTGTACCCCCCATTTATGGTGAACACAAATATATCAGATAAATCAATTGTGTTTTCAAAATTATCAATTGTGCAGTCAGAAATATGCCACCCTTCGCTGTACTTGCTAGCACCACCTGAACTTGTTATTTTTATGCCAGAAGTATCAGTGTCACTCGTTGCACCGTATATAACTGATTTATGAATAGTAATTTCTACAGACTTACCATTACTAATGATTCCGTTTCTGCAAAAGAACACACAACTATCAATGAATATGGTTCGTACTGCCTTATCGAAAATAAGAGCAGTATTTATAGTTGTAGAGGTGATGTGGATACCATGAAGCTTCAATAATTTAGCATATTGGTTACTTGCTGTTGGCGCATCTGTCTGGCCCTCTAGCTTCATGAATGCACCAGCGGTTCCTCTCACTAATGAACCTGTGAAATGCATCCCGAGATTATTACCTTTAAAAAGGAAGACAGGTGCCGAGCCTGTGTCTGCAACTATTTCTGACGACCTTGCGTCCACTGCATATCCATCAGGAAACTCTATGGTGGCTGTTATCCGCCATTTACCACCACATAAGACCAATGGCAATCCTGTATTTACTGCTGCAACAATCGCTGTCGTGTCATCAGCTATACCATCACCTACACCACCAAACTCATACGGTGTTACATAATACAAAATATCTGATAAATAGCCTCCATGAGGGATGCCAATGTAAGAAGCACCTGTTGGTTTTGCCAACTCAATTAATACATCTGCCGCTGACCCTGACTCAGGCAATACCATTATTGGATTTCCTGAGTCATCCATGGCTACAATCTTATTTTTACGCTGTTCAATTCCAGGAAGTTCTGGAATTGCATTTGATGTTCTAAGAGTTCTATTTAAATTTTCTGTCGCCACACTATCAATGTAATTCTTTGTTGCAGCATCCTGCGGCAGTACCGGGTCACGCAGGTTTCTGATGTAGTTGTTCATAGCATCATAGTAATTCGCCACAAATGACGGTTTACGCAATGCCAGGCTGAACAAACTGCGCACCTGCTGGATCAGCATCGTCAGCTTATCAAAAGCATCCTCATGCACCTCTGCAAAGAACTTACCCTGATTGCGGAGATCTGTCTCCTGAGTAACCGGTAACTCTCTCGATATGGAAATCTGGTATCCGTTGGCCAACGCCGTAGTCAATATCACATTTCCGCCAGTGTAGCCACCAGCGCCAGTCACCGTGTAATCAGTATCAAGAACCAACAAGGTGATGTTTTCATCCAGGTCTACAACCTGAACAACCAGATCGGACTTCTGAAAAATTCTGAAGGTATACGGAAATGTCGTCGTGACGCCATTCCCTGTGTATTCGTTATGGTCGACTTCGGTTGAGACCGTCATGTCATTATCTCCGGATAGCTTGTGCGCCCATCGCGCATGCAGTCCCATCCATTCTATTACCTGAATAACCGTATATGTATCGAATAAATAACATTCAACACATTTATTACCGATAAGGTAATTTGAATTCTGTGCTGGATAGTGGAGAAAGTCTTTGCTACTGTATAAGTATACAGTGATTGCATGGAGATGAAGAGATGCAACGGCAGTATCACCACCCGCTGGAAGATGGATTTGCTGAAAGAGTACACACGCCGGGAGGCGTCATATCCCTGGTGGAGGACTCACACCTTATGAAATTGCTGCGCCAGTTGGACAAAGACGGATTTAACGTTGATGGCCCGCTGGCGGAACTTACCGCGCTGGTGAACTATGTCACCAGTTCACAGTTATCGATGAAGGATTTGCAGACGCACCTAGATTATTGCGTCGAGCAGTTGCGCAGGCAGACAACGTGAGTGAGGGCCGCTAATGCGGCCTTTGTGACATGTCACGCCACGCAGTTATTGCCGCGCCATGAAACATTTTTTATAACCTTATCTTTCCCAAACTCAACATAAATTGTGCAACTGAAGTTGATGGAATACCCGCCATCAGTTGTTGCATACGTATTTGAATATACTGTATTACCGATCACATTAGATGTGGTGTTATACGTCGTTGTCTGTGGCACGTTGTACGATCCACTGTTTGAATAAACATAAACCTGATTCCCATCAGGTGATGTTAGCTCACCGTTCGGATACCCCCATTGCTGAATCAAAGAATCAATAGGCTGACCGCGCCAGGTGATCATGTTTCTTTCAAACTGTGCCGCTGTCTGACAACCAACAAGAAACATAATTCCTAATGCAAGAATTAATTTTTTCATTCTATATCCTTATTGAGGTGTAACGTCCTGCGGCCGCCACCAGTATGTTTGGTTAAATTCTTTCTTCGAACGTTGTTCCATCTTACGCAGATAGCCAGGAGAAAAATACTCCTGCATCTGATTGAAGATCATGTGATCAAGCGCTGCTTTCAGATACCAGATATTAGCACCAGGAGTCAGCCCCTTACCTAACTTGACCAGATCACCGCCAGTCTGTTCGCTTTTCCCTTCTACAGCATTAAGCGGGATGCCCTGGGCAATCTTAACGACATCATCAACAAGGCCAGCCACCGGGCCAAGCATAGACGCCAGCGCACCACTGCCGTATCTGGTGTGATCAGACAGAAGGAAATCGCCATACAGACCAAGACCACCACCTTTCAGTAATGCACCAAGCCAGAATTTTGCGGCATCATCACCGGTCATATCACGCGGGTTCCTGCCTGATGCCATATCGTTTAACTGCTGCGACAGCGCGCCAAGAATGGTTGTACTGGCGATAAACGTCGCGATGTATGCCGCACGACCACCAGCAGACGGCATGCCCATTGCACGCGACCAGTGACGCATGACAACGGAGATCGGAAACGACTTAAACAGAAATACGCTACGGGTCAGTTCTCCCTTCCATGTCCCGCGCTGGATGCCTGAACCGGTAACCATCTGCTCACGCGCACCAGGCGTAATCACCGCCATGTCAACTTCTTCGGTAACCGCTCCGAGTAGCTTACGCATCGCTTCGAACTTCACGCGCTCCGGCGATCCGAGATGCTCTACAGCAGCATCAGGAATGCGCATGATGCTTTCCGGCGTCAGCATCGTATCGTTTCCTTTCCCCCAGTCCTCCTGTTGCGCCAGCTTCCACACACTCCAGTCGGTATCGGTGATCCCCTTACTTTTCAGTATACGAAAATCGTCATTAGACAGGCTTTTCAGGTCAGGCGTTCTGGTGACAACCTCCCCAAGGCTACCCATCATGGTGACACCATAGGCGCGCTTGTGAGCATCTGACCATGCCGTCAGGCCGCTGGCGCGCATTACAGCGGTTGCCGCCCAGCGGGATACAGATGGCCCCATATTATCCATCGCCCAGCGGTTAACGCTGCCAAGTAGTGATTCCATTGCCAGACCAGCCCGGCGTGCCCGTGCAAGTTCCGTCCGGTTCGCCGGGTTCATTGCCTCTAACTGGTTGCGAAATAACTGGTTCATTGGCAGATTGGTAACCTTCGCAGACAGGTACATAGTTCCGAGATCAGAGAATGATGACAGCAGTGCGGAACCCAGACGGCTGGCAACCATCCAGTTTCTGATGTTGTCAGACCAGCGAGCGATGTGCGGATTCGCTACAGGCTGCGTCTTTCCAGAAATGAAGTTGTACAGGTTCTCTGTGCTGTTCGCCTGCCGTTCTATTTTTCCTGTGTTCTGCGGGTTAGCCGTGGCTGTCTCTGATTTAGTCTGATCAAGCAGAGAGCGGAACACGTGATCCGGGTTTGGCCCGTATGTCTCCACCAGCGCAATGTCTTTGCTGATACCTTCCAGGTGACCAACCATGATTTCCCAGAGTGACCGGTCGCCGTACATCTGCTGATACTGAAGGTACGAATCAGCGTCTTTAAAGTGGATCTGGCGTGACGCGTTGCCACGGTTAGACCGCGCACCGGAAATACGCATACCGGTATCAGTGAGTTTATTCAGTCCGCCAGTGGCAATCGTGTTATAGGCTTCACCGAGAAAAGATGACAACTCAGTATCATTCATCAACTGGCCGTCGGCGCGAGTGTAATATTTTCGATCGAGTTTACCGATCACATCGCTTACCCACTTATCCTTCGATACCGCCCCAACCTTTTCCATCGAGTGGTGCTGAGGTATACCCCAGTTTTCCAGGTAGCCGATATCGCCACCGGCATCATTGAAGCGGCGTCGCAGCAGTTCAGTAACCTCCCCCCAGGCTTTCGCCCCTTTTCTGGCCTTCGCATTGCCGGTATTCTGCCCGCGCATCTCAAACACCAGATCGCGCACGCCGGCTTCATCTTCAAACAGGCCAAAGAAACGAGGGTCAACGGCTTCAAATGCTTCCTGCAACTGGCTTAATGCGTAATCACGCGTCGCTTTCGTGCGAGACTCAACAGACAGAAAGTTTGATTTACCGTCGGCGCTGAAGGCGATCGTGCGGTTGAGTGCGCCTAGCTTTCCGTCAGCCCCCTGATAACTGTTAATGAAGTTGTCAAGGCGCTGACGCGCTGCGATGGTAAGCGCGACACGGCGTTTTTTCAGTGCCGCTTCTCGCTGCAACTCTTCAGCCGCCAGTTGCCCGGCGCGGCGCAGGCGTTCAGCGTCGTTAAGTTGACGCCATGACATCGGATCGTCACGGGCGATAGATCGCATATTGCGGTAAATGCGGTCTTCGATATTCTGTATTTCTCTGGCTGTAAGAGTGCGCTGTGCGGCCTGTTGCACGGCCTGAATACATTCCTGTCTCATTCAATTATCCTCTCAAGAAACACGCTACAGCCACGTCAAAAAGGCTGGAATCCTGTATTGCCTGCTCATTCTCTCTGCTCGCTTCGTCCAGCACTTCCCGAGCGCTGCGTGACTGTGGGTTTCCGTCATCATCGAGAACGGTGATCATCATGTCAGGTGATTCAACCAGCGAGTCTTCAGCGATACGCAGATCCATATCTACGGCCTGATCCGCCGTTGGCCTTTGCTCTGCCTGCCGCAATACGGCACCAGGTTCAAAAGGTGCAGCCTCGTCAGGAATCCGGACCTCTGCCGTTTTGTAGAATGAAACAGCCTGAGCATTGAGGGCGCTTTCTGCCTGCTGGCGTCTGGCTAATTCCGCCCGCGCCTCAAAGTTAACCCCACCCTCAACATTCGCCGCCAGATTATCCTTTGCCGTCTGTAGTCTGACCGACTCGTCATTGATACGCTGGTCAATATCACGCAGCCTTTCCTGGCGCGCTGCGCGTGCACGTGATAATTCACGTCCGCTGCCTGAAGGTTGTTCGTTCAGGACTCCTGATCGCTCCTGGTTGAGTGTTTCAATGGATCGCTCAATACTGGCGATATCAGTCTGCAACTGATTAACCTGCTCAACGTCTAAAGCCTGTGCAGCCTGCTGCTCAAGCGCTCTGGTATCAACTGCAACCTGAGTGCTACCTTCCTCTGTGCGATACAGGGTTTCATCGATCGCCTGAGAAATCAGGTTTCTGCGCCCGGGAATTTCAGTGAATGAAGCCGGTTCCGCAATGCTTGCCACATCAACCGCTCTACCCTGGCTGACATCAGACATTGCTTTTTGCAGTGCCTGAATATGCGCATCACGCGAAAGAACGTTAACCGGCACGCCTGGAGCAATATCAATCTCAGCATGATGGGCTGCATTTGCCGCCAGCGCCGCATCGACATCAGCAGGTGAAAATTCAGGCACACTGGCGGCTTCACCGCGAGAGTTTATGAACCTGCCGACACCGCCGAACGCCACGCCAAGCACAGCATCAATGGCGATAGCCTGCCGATCAAAAACATCGTACTGGTTAGCCATTTCGTTATAACCGCCATCACGTAGCGTCTTTGCAGTCAGCCCACGCTGCGCCATGCCAAACGCAATGTTAGTCCCTGCTGCGTAGGCAATGTCAGGTGCTGCGCGTAATGCTGTCGCCGCTGCGCTGCGTACTGCACTTTCTCCGGTTCTTGCCAGTTGCGCGCCAACACCTTCCGCCAGCGCACCACCAGCACGTAACCCGAGACTCATCGGGATCAGCGTTCCGGCACCTGCAGTGATGCCCTGCACTAATCCCGCTTCCTGCGCCGTCCTGAAATCAACACCCTGTGCTGTCAGCCGTTCAAATTCAGAAAACCCCTGTAGAGAAGTAACGGCCGCCGCGCCGCCGACAGGACCACCGAGCGTTGTACCAACAACAGCCTGCCCACCCATATCGAACAGCCCATAAAGAACCTGCCCGGCTGTGCCGGTTGTCGCGGAATCAGGCGTCAGCCGCTTAACCTGCTGCTCTGCGAGTTTTCGCTGTTCAGCAATGTATGAAGCTGAAGTGTCATTGAACGAGGTGTTTTCGTTAACAAACTGAGCAATCGGGGATACGATTTTATCCATCCCTGCCCACAGCAACTGATCAGGTTTTGCCACCAGGCCGGAATACAAACCAGATGCAGCCGCACCGACCGAGTTATCGAAGAACCCGACATCACTGTTGAAACCAGCGGGATTTGACGCTGCTTCATCAAGTTGCTGGTTCTGGTTTACCGGGTTAAGGCCGAAGTAACTCATTGCGGGATATCTCCTGAGAAGCGCTGACGCTGCTGTGTGAGATCGATAACGACAGGTGTACCGTCATCTTTCAACAAATAGCCGGTTCCGAGTTTCACCAGGTACTGGCTGTCACCGTAGCTTTGCAGACCGTACTGGCCTGGCGGTGCTTTTATTCCGGCGCCAGTAACCTGTGCTTTCCATGCCTGATCAACCTGCTTATCGAATTGCTCTGATGACATGCCCCACGGCAGCAGGACATTGCCCATTCCGTTATAATCGTGCACGCCACCAGTAGCTACGTTAACAGCCTGCTTCCAGGTGTCACTGTCAATTTCACCAGACACCACACCCTTCTTCGCCATCACCCCGGCGTAATAGTCTTTTGCGATCTCATAGGCCATTGATGCGCCCTGCGCGTCACCGGCAAATGCGTCCTTCACCATGTCAGAGAACTCGATACGCAGATCGGTATCCTTCGGCATTGCGATACCCTTAGCATCATCAGTTCCTTTGCGCGCCGCAGCACCGGACAGGATGGTTTGTGCTGCTGTTTCTGGTGATACCGAAACATCAGGGTTAAACCAGTTTTTCTCTGCCACCACACCACCTGGTTTATCCATCAGAATTCCGGCAACAGCAGCAGATGGTGCATTGGCGCTAATCTGTTGGAGTGCTGACATGTACACCTGACCGCCGCCGGTGCTCTGCCGGATGGCGTCCAAGTACGCAGACTGTTGAGAGACTGGAGCATCACGGAAGAAAGTTCCGATCTGATTCGCTTCTTCTTTAGAGAAGAACGTCAGCGGCGTGCCGTATGCTTTTGCCAGATCATTAACCTGTGCAGCACGCAACGCGATACTCTGACCGAAGTTTGCCTGGTTGTTCAGGTCGATCGGCTTCGTCTGCCCGGCGGCCAGCGAGAACTGTACAGGGTCAGCCTGGCGCTGTTTTATTACCTGATTTGCAGCGGTAACCACATTGTCATAAAGCGCGGCGCGCGACGCATAGCCTTCGCCAGTCTCACCGGTATCTGGACGCAACTGATCAACATATGCGGTGATGCTGCTGGTAGGCATGTTGCGGAACGAACCGATGTACTGTCCGGCGATCTGCGTATTTTTAAATTCGGTGTACCGAAGGTTACCTTCACGTACACCATAGGCCGCCATGAAAGCAGCCTCATCCGGCGGGTCAGGAAACTCAACGCCGCGCATATATGCTGCTGTTGCATCTCGTACCTGACTGTCAATCGTCGTTTTATACTCTGCCTGCTGCTGACGACGCACCTGATCTGCCTGCCGCATGAAGCTGGCCTGCGCTTCTGGTGATGCCGCATCGAATGCCGCGTTGCCGGTGTAGCGTTTGGTATTAGTTGGAATGGATGACAGTCCAAGCGCCGCGCTGACGCCACTGGTTAACTGCTGATCACTGTATGGCTGGCTACCATTCTCATGATGAATGATTGCAGCGCAAAGCGCCTTCAGCGTGTCAGGGTTTGATGAGTCAAGAGGTTCATCAGCCGAAACGCCCAGTTGTTCGCATACCGCTTTGATATAGGCGGTTGTGTCATTGTTGTCAGTCGGTGGTGCCCAGCGATTAATGATCTCGCTGACGGTATCAATACCCTGCCGCTGGTATGACATCAGGTTGCGGCCCAGCGCACGAATGCCATGCTCTGGCGTTTCAAATTTGGCAAAGCGGCCATCATCGCCAGTCTGGCCTACCCACGGATTGCTTTTGCTGTACTCGAGATTACCTGGGTTATTGTTGCGAATGCCACGGGCATCATCAGCGGTTCCGCCATCAGATATAGCCCGGCGAGAACCAGCAACTGTATCACTTAACTCGCCGTTGCTCTGGATGAATGCTGTCGCATTATTGGCTGACCACTGTGACAGGGCAGAATCTGCTACCTTTTCTTTGAACTCGACTTTCTTGGCCTGAATCTGCTCATCGCTCCAGCCATGTGCAGCACCATACTCATCGATCTGCTGAAATGTTTGCTGATTTGCAGACACATAAGCAGCATTGTCGCCGTACATCGCAGCGGCATTCTTTCCGTTGTTCAGCAAAGTTGCCTGGAACTGGCCTTCTTCATACGCATTGATTTGCCCGATCTCATGACGCCCGGCCTGCGTAGTGAACTGCACCCGATATTGTTGCGCCTGCTGCATGAAGGCACTACGTGATTGCTCATCCGGAAGCGTCATCGCCAGTTGTTCGACCTGCGAATCAAATTGCTGGGTGTACTCCTGCCCTTTGCCGATCGCATTTTTCCCCTTCAGGTTGAGCAGACCAGTTTCAGGGTTATTCAGGAGATCACTGCTTATCTGGCTCAGACTCAATGACGCATCCTGAGCCATAGCTACATTGGCGCGTTGTTTGGCCTGTGCGAAAACACCTGCATATTGTTCAGCAACATTACCAATAACTTCAGCAGTATTTGGCGTCTGAAACGCCGTGAATCCCTGAGTGGATACGCCTCTGTTCTGAACCTGGCGGCCTGACGTGGTTGGCACAACTGGCATTTTACTTTCTCCTTAGCGACCTGTCGGGGTACCTACAGCAGCAGAAATCGGCGCTGCTTTCTGGGAGAATGGCGACCATGTACCACCACCCATTTGATACGCCCCGTATGCTTTCAGTGGAGCAGTTAACAGGGTCTGTGTCATTGCCGATTGTCCTGCTGACTGAGCGGCGGCACCTTGTGCCTGCGAATTCATGCCCTGCACCTGATAGCCGTATGCCTCACGCTGAGCGTTATTAACCGTCGTGAGAGAATCCAGCGTTCCGAACTGCGCATTATCAGCAAAAACATCCAGCGCGGTACCGCTGCTCAGCTCAGCACCAGTAGCGCCCATAGTTGCCGCAGCAGTACCGGCACGCTGTCGCATTTCCCGGCGGCGCTGATCCGCTTCAATGTTCCCACGGTTAACCGCGTCCTGTGCCTGTGCCTCTGCAATATCAGCATTCTGATCTGCTACTGCTGACTGGTATTTTGATTGCTGGCGCTGGCTGTAAGCAGATGCGGCAGTTGATGCCACAGTTACAGCCAGCACTGCCAATGCCGGGTTGCACATTATTTTCTCTCCATGTGGAATCGGTGGAAGTTAAGGCCAAGCGCGCCATAAGGTGCAGCATCTTCAAGCCGGAAGCCGAGCCAGTGCAGCCATGCCTTCGCTACATGGTTTCGCTCGTCTACATAGTTTTCCAGGTACGGGTATACGGTCAGCATGTCCTGAAGTGCATGACGGCTGCGGCGAAGGAATGTCTTTTGGTACTTCTCGACAAGGTGCGTGCTGACCAGCCAGGGGATGCCATTGCCGCCGATCATGGAAGCAGGAGATACGCCGAACATGGTGACCAGTTCACCGTTAGCAAAGCCAGACCAGGCCATTGTTGCCGTGCGCAAGCCTACGCGCAGAGCCGCTTCAGTGGTCATCAGCGATACCGCATACAGTTCATCAATATCAGCCTGGCGGACGTTCGGCAGAATCATCTGCAGGTGTTCTTCAGTAGCCGGAAGTAATTGCACGTCGATCATCAGAATCCCCCCACAGTAAGACGAGGAATAACGGCAAGGACGGAAAGCGGCAGCGGGTCAAGTTGACGGATTTTTACGCGTCCGTTTTTGTCCCAGTTGCTGTCGAGCTTCACTTCCACTTTCCCGGTTGCATCATCAACAGGATCGTCGTAAAACTCGAATTCACGCTGTGGATACTCGTACCACTTCCCGCCTGGTGTAGTCGCCCATATGCCACGGCTGGCATTAACCACCAGCGTTACGGCAGGGATCACCTGTTTCTTATCAAGAAGCGTTTCCTGACCGTTGATATTGATGTCCAGCGTTTCAAATTCGGCTGTGATTGGCAGTCCGATGTGAACAACAGCACCAGGAGATTCCAGCGTCACAGAGCCACCAGATACCGTTTTCTGTGGTTCAACATTGGCATCAGAAAGAATATTCACTTTCTGGCCTTCAAGATGAGACAGGCCGCCAAACGTCTGTCGCGCCATCTGCCAGTTGGTAGTTGCTACGTTTCGAAGAACGGTCGGAACATCGCGATTAAAACGCACGACTACCGCAGTGTTACTGGTTACAGAAATGATGTCACCGCGAAGCTCTTTGGAAACACTTTCACCATTGTCAGGGTCTGTTCCGGTATACGGGAATTGAATCTGTGCACCAATGTCACCGCTGGAGAAATAGGATCCACCGGTCACCGTAACCGGGTAATCAACCTTATAGCTCCAGTCGCCGGAACCGCCGCTGATGGTCATTGTCCTGGTTGAAGTGTTACGCCCGTCATAACTCAGCCCTGAATCAACAAAGAACGCATCTTCATCGTTGGTAAACATGCGACTCGAAAGGCGCTCGATATATCTGACTACCTGACCGTTGATTGTGCGGTTGACGATGAAATACACCGCATCTTCATTCCCTTCACTGATGCTGCATGTGCTTTCGTATTTCCCGGCGCTGGACTGCGGCGCCCATGCAAACACCTGCTGATCACGCAGATAGGTCATCACCAGTAACTTCCCGTCATCACGAATACAAAAGGCGCTGGAGTACGGAACGATAGAGAAACACCAGTCAACAATGCTGCGTTTCTGAAAAAGATGGTTAGCCAGAATGGTCAGATCATTACCCTGGAACCCGTCAACATCAAATGAATAGGCGAGGTCACGGACCACGCTACCCTTCTCCTGGACGAATAGCGCGATATTTGCGACAGCGATCGGCGGCACATTGCTTGAACCGTTGGAACCCTGAGAACTGAAAGCAAAAGCTGAAGGGGTAAGCACCTTGTTCTGGTCACCGGTAATGACGTACTCACCGCCAGATGTCAGCGCGACCAGTTGACCAATATCAATAAGGTGGCGAATCTCGTTAACCTGACGCCCGGCATAGGTGTAAATGATCCGGTCATCGTCCTGCGTCGGATTGCTCTTGCCGAAGTCTTTATAGTCACCGGTACGACTCGCCCATATTGTCTGCGGGAATGCTGTCGAGGCAGCGAAATACAGGCGCTGCTGATAATATACGACAGTGCCAGGGTAGCCGTTAACGCTGTTCCACGCGTACTTTGCCCACTTGTAACTGGCATTGGCAGATCCAACTACCTGTGATGGAATGTAAGAAAGTACCGTGGCTGTTGCCGTTGTACCGCTGGCAGCAGTGATACGGGCAATACCAAACCCACTGTGCAGGTATTCCCATTGGATCCCTGTATCTCCGCCCCATCCGTCCCAGGCCATCCCTTCAGTGTGAGACGGTCGAAGTGAACCTGTCTTACCGCCAGTATTGGCACGATAGTAGTTACTGTCAGCGCGGCGAATGTCATTGATCGTTGTTGTTTTATCAATTTCCCATACCGGAACCGAATCAACCGCCGGCTGCTCAAGGTAGAACAATTTCCCCACCTGCTCAGCGCCAAAAATTGAAGCGCTGGCGGTTAATGTAATGGTGCCGGTGCTGGCACTGGCGTACACCGTTACAGACTCATCAACGTTGATATCTTCAAACGGACCATTCTTCGTCGTTACATCGACGAGTTGCCAGTTGTCATGTGCGTAGCGGCGCAATTCTTTTGGCGGGTAAGACGGGTGCACCAGCGTCAGAACGTCAGCGCTCTGGGTGAACTTGATGCGAAAGAGATCGGCTTCAGCGTATGGCGTAGCGATCTCATAAATAACGTTGCTGCTGTTCAGTACCAGCGCACCATCTTTGATAACGCGCATGTACTGGTGACCAAACTCCAGCGCATAGGTCTGAACGGTCGAGAACTGGAACGGAATAAGGCGGCACTTTCGGTTAGCATATTTTGCGGCACCGACAAAACGCGTACCTGGTCGATTCTCCACGCCGCCATACTGACGCACGATAAAGTTATCGCACTTGCGCAATGCCACCTGGTATTTCGCCATGTCGATACGCCCGTACAGCGACGGGCCAATTTCGCCACCGGCAAAGCTGGGCTGGATCCAACTGATAGCCATCAGGACAACCTCGCTACAGTAAATTCATCCACTGGCGGCTGCGGTTCCTGTGATTCGTTCTGGCTATGGGAGCCAGCGCTCAGAATCACGCGGTTGTACATGTTGAGGGCAAATGTGCCGAGATCAGCATTGCCGGTCAGTGCCATGTTGATGGCGGCCGCCAGGCGCCACGCCAGCGCTTCCATGAAAATGGCATCGAACATGTTCACGTCAGTAATGCGCGTTACATATTTGAGCCATGCCTGCGCCTGGTCTGTGTAAATCAGCTTTCCGGTGCCGTCGGTATCTGCACCCACTTCATACTGAACACGCATTGCAGCAGTTGGGTTGCGCACACCGGGAAGCATGATTTCAGTGATGCGCAGACAATCAGACGGATACTGGTACGCATACGCCCAGTCAGGCGGCGGGTTATTCGTATCGGCAAGCGCCAGGCGTTTAGTGGCAAAGTTCCAGTCAAAGTCTGACAGAACAGAATCGCGGCAGGCATCAAAATGCAGGGAGCACTCCCCCGCCTCTTTGCTGGCCTCAGTCAGACTGTTGATGCTGCGGCTGTTGCCGATATTCGACAGCGCGCGGTTGCAGATCTCGACAACAGAAGCCATCACTCCCCCCCGTTACCGTAAAGGGTTTCAGCCGCTGATTTATCAGGCTCGCCGGTTGCAGGTGCGATCGCCATGTCGGTGATCTGCAGGCTTGCATCGTGGCGCACGCCTTCGCCATCTTCGCGCGTGGACATGCTCTTGATGGTTGCCTTCGCCGTAATCATCACATCAGTACCAACGGGCTGCGGCGTAGCGCCGAGTTTTTTCAGCGTGTCATTATCAAGGTTAATGCACAGACCCCATGGATAATCGTCACGGGCTTTGGTTTCTCCGCTCTCATCCTGATAGCTGTCAGTGCCGGTTTTGAGGTTGACCAGTTTCATATACACTCCTGCAATAAAGGGGCCGAAGCCCCTTGTCTGATACGCGAGGCTTACACGCCCAGTTCTTTACGCTTATCTGCGATCTTCTCGCGAAGCGTTTCGGCTTTGGCGTTATGGTGCGGTTTCTCGTTAAAGAGCAGTTCATACTCTTCGCGGATCTTATCCAGATCGCCATCTTCCGCTGCATCTTTGATGGGTTTGGCACTGGTTACGGCTTCTGTTGCTTTACCTGTAACCTTTGCTTTCGCCGCCTTCGCTGCATCGTTGATGGGTTCCAGTGCACTACCTGGCTCGCCGTCGTATTCAATTTCCGAACCCTCCGGCCACAGATTATTGTGGATATGAGAGAGGCGCAGAACGCGGTACTTCGGTTTCTCACCTGACATCGATATCCCCTTAACCGGTTACTTTGGAGCGGATCGGATACGGCGTATTTGCATCAACATCCAGGTTAATGCCGGAAGTGAATGCACCAGCCGTAAGCGGGCCAGTACCAACGGAATAATTCACGCGCAGATAGCGCAGAACTCCGGAAGGCACTTTGACGGAAGCAACACGTTTACCGGCAGTCAATGCAGCTAGTGCAAGTGCTCCGCTATCATAGATAGTGGTCCATGTGCTGTTGTCCGGGCTGGTCTGCAACTGAACGTTCACAGTTGCAGCACCGGCAGCGGTAGCCGTGGTATTCACCATTGCCCAGAACTCAAGTGGATAACCGACGCCGATATCGCGGCGGGTGCCGTCAATCGGGCCGAGGTCGATTACATCGGTAGAAGCTGCGGAAGCCGTAACTGCCTGCGCTTCGGAGAACATCAACAGTTTGTCGAGGATCATCTTTTTTCTCCATCAATGGGCCAGTTAAGGCCCACAGGTTAATAACAGGCGTTACACCACGCGCGCTTCAGTTTCCAGAAGAGCGTCAGTTTCGCGGATCGGTACACCACGGAAAGAGGTCCACCATTCGCCTTCGGTCTCTTTCACGCTGATCGCCAGAGAGGTTTTCTCCAGCGACTGCAGATCGAGCGCCTGACCAATAGTGCGGTTCATATAGAAAACAGGGCGGCCCATGCCACGGTTAGGAATGCGATGCAGTGCCTTCACCATCAGTTTCGCAATGTTTGCCGCTGTGGCAGGATCTGACAGGTTACTGACATCGATGTTTGCGATGCGCACAACGTAGCGCCAGTCACGCAGGGAAAGACCGTTATCCCACTTGTAATGGGTACGGTAGCCTTCGTACTGACCACCAGCGGCATCTTTCAGTGTCTGCTGCCCTTTATCTTCCATCTGCAAACCAGCTTTCTGGCCTTTCGGGAAAATGCCGTGAACAGTATTTTCACCCCAAACAACCAGCCAGATAGAGGTGTTATCTGTACCGGTACCGCCTGCATCGATAATGTTCTGCGCGTTGCCAGCAGACAGACTGGAATAGCGAGATGAAAGGCCCATAAACTGCTGAGGATTTACGCTGGAGTCGCCATAAAAAAGCGTCTGCGCCATCTGCTGATTCATCGCTTCGATAAATGCGCGGTCTTCAGACAGGCGGAATTCAGCAGTATTGCCGTTCAGATCAGCCAGAGATTTATCGATTTCAGCGTAGGTTTCCAGCATGCCGACACCGTCAGTAACCTGGACGGTAGTAGATTTACTTGGCTGCACGCCGTAGTTCAGCAAACGCCAGGTTGCCGATGGAAGACCGGAACGAACAGTTGTTTTGTGTCCGGTCGGCAGGTTACCTTCAACAATCAGCATGTCCTGAAGGATCGGGTTTGTTTGTGCGAGAAGTTCGATGATCTTATCGACTTTCCCGTTTGGGTCGATGCGCTTACCCCAGTCTGCCAGCGTCAGCGCAGTTAAGCCTTTAACAGCCATGGTTATTTCCTCTCTTATTTGCCATAGAGCACTTCGGCCGCACTACGCTGGCCATCATTACTACCGGTGACCATGCCGTCTTCAGACATGGCCTTACCGATTTTCACGAACGCCTTAACCAGATCAGGGTGATTCCCCAGCCCGGTATCGTTCAGATATGTCTTGAGCTCAGGCGTGCCGAACTGATCGAGCGCACGCTGCGCTGCGCTGAGATTTGAAGGCAGTTTGTCACCACCGATCTCTTTGTCGGCCTTCACATCTGCAGCCCACTGCTCAGTGGTCTGTTGCCATGCTTCGACCTGTCGCTGCTGCACGCCAGCCAGAATCTTCGGATAGACATCAACCAGCTTCTGCGCCTGTTCGTTGGTCAGGTTCAGTTCACGCGCCACTGGTTCGAAATCCTTAAGCGCTTCGGTATCCAGTTCGATATCTTCAGCAGTCTTAAACTCGTACTTCTCCGGCACGCCTTCTGGCTTGTCGTCTTCTTTCTTTTCAGCCGGTTTATCGCCGTCAGGCTTTTTGTCATCGGCTGGCTTATCGCCGTCAGCGCCTGGTTGTGGCGTGTCGCCTTCTTTCGGCGCTGGATCGTCAGCAGGAGCCGGATTATCACCAGCAGCGGGTGCGGGTTCTGATGCTGCAGGTGCCGCGCCACCATCAACTGATTGCTCATTGCAAAGGCGGCGATACAGCAAACGTTCAAATAAATTCATGTTCACTCCTGTTCACTGGCCTCTGTGGCCATCTTCAGATACTGATCAGGGCAGTGCGTCATTACTCGCTGAAACAACTCCAGCGCCAGATTGCGCTGCCCTTCGTTGAATGCCATTGCCAGCGCGTCCATTGGAGGAATGGCGGAAAATACACGCCCTTTCTCCAGCACTGACCAGACGACGCGGCGGCCCTGCTTGCTGTCCATGACGAAACGGATGTCGTCGATTTCACGCTGAGCCAGATCGCGCTGCTTACGCGAGTTTTCTTCTTTCAGTTTGTCGTCGTCGTAATCTGTCATTGCTGTTGCCTGCCTGCTGCCTGAGCCATTGCCGAGAGCGCGCTGGGATCTTTCATCTGCGTCTCACTGAGAGTCTTAGCTCCTTGCGCTGCCATCTGAGCCATTGCCATTGCCTGCTGTTGCTGTTGCTGCTGCGCGCGTTCCTGGCGCGTCTGTTCAACCTGGTCCTGCGGCACGATGACAGTCGGCGACACGCCGGACATATCAGCAAATGCGTCGATCGCCTGGTCAACGTTAAGCTTGTCAAGTGCTTCAGGTTTGGCCTGCGCAAGTTGTCCGATGAAGTTGACAGTTGATGACAGACTGGACAGACCGATAGACTTCTGCGCCTGCGCCATGACAGAGATGTATTCCACCTTTAGTGGTTCGCCCTGCAAAACATCAGGCGGCGGTGGCAGCATGTTCTTTCGCACCATCATCGAGAATGCACGGTCAATCAGTGGGTTCAGGCATTCGTCGTTCAGGCGCTCCAGTACCGGTCCAAGCATCAGGAGCTTTTCTTCCTTCATCTCGATCACCGCTTCCACCGGCATTGAACGGGTGTTGATGTTCTGCAACATCATGAATAGATCGACGAAGTAGGCGCTGTTGATGATCTGGCGCGTGTCCTGAATGTCGGTTATTAAATCGCCTGTGCTGGGAGTTACCAGGTATGCGGGTTTAAAACCGTCCTGACCGGTCACCTGGTCGATGTAGGTGATATCACCAGGCAGCAGAGAAACACGCTGATTCTTGAGCGACGTTGGGCCAACCATCGGCGGGTTAGTGGCTTTGTCGATCAGTTGTGACTTGCGTTTTTGCAGGAGTTGCAGGGCTTTAACCGGACCGAGCGCCAGCATGCCAGGGCAAGATGAGCCATAGACATCTTCGCCGTTCACTTCCCAGCGCGGCGCCATGATCGGGAATTCATCGAAGCCGGATTCGCGCAGCAACTTATCGTTATCGCCACCGACCTCGTAATAAACGGATTTATACGGCTTGTTCTTGCTGTCCAGCTTCGCCGTATCGCGGTTGATGTTCGGATACACCGAGTGCATCACTTCAAACCACTTCTCATACGTGCCGCTTTCCCACATGCCCTTCACTGATTCGCTGACATTGTCCAGGCCAAATTCCTGCACAAGCTGGCGCACAGTCATGGAGAACTTACGGAAACAGGTATCAACGCTTCCGCGCGGGGAGTTAGCCAGGTAGTAACTGCCGATCGGGAAAGGCATCGTGCGGATAATGTCTTCGTCGTCATCCAGTACCGCCATTGCGCCGGTGCTGTATGTGCCAAGACTGCCGTAAAGCTGTGGCAGTGACTGGTACAGATTCGACTTGTTGAACATATCGTTCATGCGGTTCTGTACCGTCTCCAGCCACAACTTGACCGGGCCATAATCCATCATATCCGGATCAGGTGTCGCCAGGCGGAACCACGGACGCGCCGGGCTGGTGATGCCGGACATCATACCACTGGCAAGAGTACGCGCCGCCATAGTGCCGGTTGAGTCGATGATCCGCGTGTTTCGGCGGTCGTTACGGTTGGCCTCAGATGTCAGGAAGCGGGAACCACGCGGATTGATGAAGTCACTCAGTTCACGCCAGTGCGGTTCGAACGACTGACGCTCGTTTTCCAGTTGTGCGAACTGTTTGTTCAACCGCTCTTTCGTTGTTTCCGCCATGACAATTACCCCGTTTACTGACCGAGCAGAGTTTTGCCGCTGGTATTGGCTGCGGAGGTATCACCCTGCGAGCCAGTCAGAAGCGTGGAACTACGACCGGCAGCAGCGCGGCGGCGGCGGGTTTCTTCGTCGCGAGCATCGACTACAGCAGCATCCTGTTCCTGCGGTGCGGCCTGCACTTCCGGTGCCGCTGGCACTGATGGAGAGCTACCCATGCACATAACAATGACTCCGTACGCAATTAAATTATTACCAATTTAACCACATATGTTTTATTTTTCGTAGGATATTGACAGTTATTACATCAATAATTACCTTATAGGTAATGAAATAATGCAGGCGGCGGAGATGGCACCGCTCCGGAGACGTAACCGGAACACAACTTAAAGCGCGCTTCAGTGAATGACCTTTGAGCCGGGTCGTTAAATCCAGACGGTGGAGTGCGCTTTCAGATGTGAGCAGTACGGCATATGGCACATGTGTCGTTAGCGGTCCAGCTGGGTTCCTTGGTGTTCCTTATCCCCGAGCGGGTAGCCGGAATGTGCAAGTCAGTGAACGGTATGCACGGACATGACGACTCACCATCGTGGCGATACGGTGTGACACCTCGGAAGAGACGAGGATGCAACGATGAGAGCATTGTGATTTATCGTCTTTCTTGCGCGCAAAGTCTGGTCGAAGACAGTGCTCTCAGCGTTGTGGTGAATAAGGCATTAAACCGGTTACCACCGGTGATTGTTAGAAGCATCTGCGCAGAGTTGCTATGCCGAATAGACTGCGTACCACAACCCAATCACGCCTCAGGACCGTGATAACCGTAGTGCCAGTAACGATAGCTGTAACATTGGCGGTACCAGCGCCATCCCTTGAAGTAACTGGTACCGCCCTTTTTACACCAGAGCGCCATTGTGATGACGTTGTGTTGTAAACCCGTGACTGCCAGGGAAGGCAACTCCCATTGCTACCACTTCGCCCGGTTCGCCGGGCATTTTTTTAAGGTGAAAATGATGACCTCAACAACTGAAGAAATTAAGAAACAGACACCTGAAGAAGAAATTCGCCGTGAAAACCTATACCACACGAAATGCCAGTGCCTGGCTGAAGTGTTGGGAAAAAAATCATTCGTTGAGAAGTTGGAGGCTGAACGCGCAGCCGAAGCTATCAACGCTGCATTCGATAAAATTACTTTTTAACACCGTGACATGTCACAATCAGCCCGCCGATGCGCGGGCTTTTTTATGCGAACGGATCGTAGTCTGTGATGGCCTTACCCTGCTGATTCTGTTGTCCTGGTATGTACTGCTTCTTCACCACCGGGAAAGCGTAGGTCAGGACGTAGGCGTCAGCGTTGTTTGGCGACCGTCCAAGCAATTCTTTCACCTCGTCCTTGTCCTGCAAAATCTTCCGACTGTCCTTGAGCCTGACTTTGTACTCAGGCGCGCTGAGTTCGTCGGCTAAATCCTGGCTGTCAAGTTGCGCGCCCAGCTTCAGCGCGTCACGGGCGGATTTGTACATCTCACCGCGTTTGTTTGCCATTTCAGGATCTGCCGTTCCGCCGCCGAACTGTATCAGCGTCCATGAGCGCCCCCAGTTATCACCGACTGACTTCAGGCCAGTGCCATACCCGTAGTCGATAAACACAGCGTCAGCGTGATACTGATCTTCGAAGTCGGCGATCACCTTGGCAAACCAGACGTCATCAGTTGTACGCGGGTACTCTCCCAGCTTCTTGCAGTGCAGCCCCTGACGAAGATAAATCACCGCCGGGTCTTTACCCTGGTGCGACGGGTCAACGCCAAGCACTACAGCCGCATGCTGAACCTGTGCCGGAGTGATCACCCGGCCAACAGCAGGCTGTGTCAGGCCTGAAGGAATAAACTGGTTTTCAGACGCGTCAGGGAAGATACCGCGTACACGCACCTTCACGAAATCGCTGTCCTCGCCGTAGTCGTCAACCCACTTTTGCAGTTGCTCTTTGTTGGTACCCTCAACGGTGCGGCTGTCAATCTGCGCGCACTTCCAGCGGTGACGGTATTTGCGGAAGCACTCGCGGAAACGCCCGGTGTTACGCGTCGGGTTACCGAACGCCACCCAGATGATTTCTGTGTCTTCGTCAGTCAGCGCGCCTTCGGCAACCTCCCACACCAGATCGGCAATGTTGGAAGCTTCATCGAATACCACGATGATACGTTTGCGCTCGTTGTGCAGCCCGGCGAATGCTTCAGTATTGTGCTCAGACCACGGTATAGCATCAGCGCGCCAGCGTTTATCGTGTCCCGGATCGTTGCTGTACATCGCTGTGGCGGTGCAGGTAAACCACTCTTTCGTGATAGCCAGGTTCGACCACTTGATGATTTCAGGCCATGTCTTTGTACGTAACTGATTGTCGGTGTTCGCGGTGACCACCACCTTGCAGTCCTCGCAGGTGGACATGCCCCAGTTGATCAGCATCGAGATAAACGCTGATTTACCGATACCGTGTCCGGATGCTCGGGCCAGCATCAGCGGCTGGTGACGGGTAGCAGGATTCTGGAGGTGATCGCGTATCTCGCGGAATGCGTCAGCCTGCCACTTGCGTGGCCCGGTGGCGTGAGCCAGTTCAGTACCATCCTCGCCCCACGGAAACGCGTACAGCGCATAACCCAGCGGGTCATACGTGAAAGAGGCGATATCCTCTACGAGTTGCTCTTCCGGCGACATGGCTGCGGCTGTCATTCTTCACCACCAGCCTGTTCTTTCACGCGGCGGCGGGCTTTCGCCATGCGGTCTGCAATGGTGACAGTGCCGGAAACCTCCAGGCGCTCTTTGAATGCGTTAACGTCGACGTGCTTACCGATAAGCTCGAGGTTCTTCACCTTGTCAGGCCATTTGATTTTTTTGAGGATCGTCTCGATTGATGTCTCGTCCATGTTCATGATGGTCGATGACAGGTCGAAACCGCTCAGCGTGGTACGCCATATCTTCGGCCACTGGCGGATCGGCTTCAGGGTGCCGTCATCGTTCAGGATATCCAGCACATCCATCTGGTCGATTTCCACCAGGCGAAGCAGCACATAATCAGCGCTGACGCGCATGCGTTTGTTGCGTTCCTCCATCAACTCAGCAATACGTTTCTGGATACGCTCATCACGCATCATGACGCTGGCTTTGACGTGCGCTGTATTAGGCGAGAATCCGGCATTAATCGCCGCCTGAGTCTGGTTCTCCGGCGTCTTGATATACGACTGGCAGTAAGCCTCCTGCATCGCTGTCAGGGGCTTATACTGCGTTGATTTGCGTTTGTGGGCTTTTGGTTCAGTAGGCATTGTAACCACCAGGGTAATAATTACCGTTATGGTAATAGTACCATGCAAAACAAAGCCGCCATAGTCGGCGGCCATTGCAATTTATTAGCGCTATCGTGACATGTCACACTGATAATTTAGTCTCATGCCAGCCACGCGTAACCCAGCATTGAGAATCACCGTCGCACGGACACGAATTAACCGGCAGTGAATCACCGCACTTCCCACAGCGGTTAGCGCTGATAGATTTGATGCGCCCACGCACCCGCGCATCATCCTGGAGGATAAGCAACGCGATGTACTCGCTCAGCTCGTATGGGTCTCGACCAGGGCGCCGGGCGGCGCAGTTCCGCGCCAGCATTTCCGATTCCTGCTCATCCGGCACCAGTTCAAGCTTGCGCTCACCGGCGGCGGACTGCCGCGCGCGCTGCGCGGCTTTGCGTTCTGCTGCGGATTTAGCCATCGATATTCACCTTGATAGCGAACACCTTCACAGGTTTGTCACCGAAGTGAGGATGCGTTATCACCTTAATTTCGTATCCGTCATATGGGATATCAATACGCTTGCTCATATCGTCGCGCTTAGGATAACCACGGGTGATGATCAGACGGTCATAGTTCTTACCATGAATGCGTCGGCCCCAGTACGGATTAACCAGGCGATACTCTTCCGTTTTCTCTCCTGACTTCATCTTGTCGAAGTATTCACCGTTAACTGCCAGTTGCAGGTTAGCCATTCTTCACCTCCTGCTGCGGTGCTGCTGCGATCATCCTTCGCCATGCATCTTTTGAGTCTTCTGCGCCGTGGTCGATAATTGAATCGAACTCGTCCAGCATCGCCATTGTCGGCTCAACCGGCACCATCACGTAACCGGGTGGTGCAAAGTAGCGGACTTCTACCGTTCTGTCTGGCCCGGATGCCAGGTCAACGCCAATCACCGGAGAGTTGCCATCGACACCCTGAAGCATGGCGGCGCGGCGTGACAGCAGTCGCTTGGCCTCAATGCTCCCTTCTGCTTCAAGCTCTCCGTCGGCCTCTAGACCACCTTCAAGGTATTCAGCTGCATCAGCAATCCACTGCTGCCACGCCCATGGCACTACCGGCGCTGGCGGGGCGGAGTTCGGATGCAACGCCCTAATACCCTCGGCGATTTCCTCCAACGTTGCCGAGTAATCGCGCTGGGCGTCATTGCCAAACTCGAAAAAACCAGTGTCGGGATCGTGCCGTCCGTGTTCGCTGTCGTAAGACTCGCGTTGCTGGTCCACCCACGCTGCAGCGGCTTCAATCCCGTCGCGATAGAATGTCACAGTAGGTGCTGGCGTGGCGGTGAAGAGCGCTATATCGCGCCCCTGTGAGTTATTAGGGAAACCGCGCAGATATAATCCAGTGGCTTGCATGTTGGTAATTTCGCATTTCTCTGTATACGCCACAGGCTCAGCCTCCAGCGATGCCAGCGTGATTTCAGCCAGGTGCAGGGATAACGCCACGTGTTGCGATTGAGGCATCAGGTCCAGCCGTTCGCGAAAAAATTCCACGTTTTCTTTTGCTTTTTCGATTAACTGCTCTTTGGTGAATCTGGTAGTGGTCATTTCTTTGCTCTCCTGCGGCGCTTGGCTTGGCGGCGTTCTGCTGCTTTCCCTGTTTGGCGTTTTGAAACCGGATATCCGCGATCAGGGAAAAGATTTATAGTTCTTTCCCATACGAAGGAAGCACTGCCAATGGACGAAACGGATGCCAGCGCGATACGCGCCAGTTCTCGCACAACTTCCGGCGGTGCGTAACGGTCATTCAGGTCATCCCACAGGGCACACATCTTTGAGCTTTTATCAGGGTGAACATCATCGTTTGTGCCAGCCAGTGCGGTAATCACCTCGTCGGCTGCATCAATAATTTTTTGTGCCTGTTCTCTGGTAATAGTGGTCATGGGTTAGTCCTGGTAATTTTGTGTCCGGGTGCAAATGCGCGAGTTCTGTCTTTGCTGATGCGCCAGCCCGCCTCACGTGCCTGCTGTGAAATATCGGTCATATTCCGGCCAATAAAGTCCGCCTGCGCCTGCGGATAAATTTTCCCTGACTGGCAACCTTCACAATCGCAGTAGAGATCCGCGCAGAAGCCTTCAGTAATACCCATCACTCCCCCTTACACTGCCAATTGCAGTTGCATGTTGAATTTGTCTTTTTCCGCGCAATAGTTCAGAGAGCCTGGGCTATTGTGAGATTCAATGCGCTCAACCATCAGCGCGGCACGCGTCTCTTTGGATGCCGGCGCATAAGCGCCAGACCAGGCCTTGTCTATCCCGATATTGCGCGCTACATTCGTGCTATCGGCGCTCGCCAGGGGAATACTGGTGAAGATTTGAGGCCTCAGCATTCTCAAACCGTGCAACTTAGTGATTGGTTGGCCAAATTCATTTACAACATGCCTGATTAAGTCCCTAAGTCTTGCAATCGCTTCCTTTGGCCTTTTGACGTCATAGTCACCACAACTACCAATAGCCACTCTTGGCCACTCATGACAAAGTCGGATAAAACGCTCGTCTGGTTCGTTCATGTGCCAGACCGGAACACCGAAGAATTTTCCATGCGGCCACTCAAGAAGTAATTCGTCGTTCTCTTTCTCACCTCCGTCGATAACATCAGGGATGATGGCGAAGTCAAAGCCAGGATGATTCTTCCAGCGCGCCACAAACTCGTAGTAGTCGCTCCAGTCGATTTTGTTTTTGCCAGCTGCTTTCCATGCGGTGAATGCTCCATTGTCCAGGGCGAAAGACTGGCAGTATTCAGACGCGAGATTTATCTGTCCGGAGTGTGCGAAACTGATGAACGCATGGCGTCCTTTCCACGCTTTCATGGCGCACGTATCTGGAGTAATCGGTCCGCCGTGATAGTGGATCATCACTCCCCCTTACCGATGCCAGCGGCGGCGCGTTCTGCCTCGCTTTGCTCCCAAAACCACTGGTGAAGCGCCATAAGTTCTTCGTCAATCGGAGCATATTTGCGGTCAAAGTAAGCCTGGGCATCTTTCTCTGCCTCGCACGGTAATTCGCCGGGGCCAAACAGCGTGTTATAAATCCATGCCAGGCCGTTTTTAGCGTCGCCAGTTCCCTGCCATTCGATAATGGCAGCCTGCATGACCAGAATGTTTTTCCCGATTATCAGGTCCAGTTCTTTGTGCCTATTGCGGATGTATGCATTCTCGCTCTGTAACTTGGCGATACTCTTATCTTTGTCTTCCAGCTCATCCAGCAGCGCCAGAACGGTGGCGGGGTTAGCGGCGGCGATGAATCTGGCGTTATCAAAGTCCTGCTGCCCCGACGTATCGTCACCGCATATGCTAGTGAGAATGGAATTAGCAGTGCCGTTTCGCATAATCCACACCTCACCATTTTCTTCTTCCCACGGACCTGGTGTTGCCCTGTCAGCTAATTGGCGTAATGCGCGTTTGTCGATGTTGCTCATTTGGCGGCCTCCGGTCTTTTTCTTGCGCTGAAGCGAGGTTCCATTTCAACCGCGAATACTCCTACGCTCACACCGTCAACGAATAGCTCGATATCCAATGGCCAAGATGATTCCCATCCATCATGGCTCTCGAAATAATCAAGCCCGGCATCTTGCGCTAAGATTTCAAATTCCCACTCACTAGTGAATTCATCGATGTGTCGAGGATCGAGAAAATATGCATCATCAGGAAACGTACCTGCATCGCTAGCTACGTACTGAATTACACTCATGACTGCACTCCTTTGCGAAGCTGGGCGGCAAAATCGTTGAGCGATATGTAGCAATCCCCGAACGTTAACGAACCGCTTGACTGCATATGCTCCATTGCCATCTCCACACCCTGCGCCCGCATTTCAGCCAGGAAAGCGTCGGTCGCTGGAGTTTCGATATTAGGCAGCAGCGCATAATCGCAAATAGTATTTATTGCAGGGTCACAGCGGTCATCTTCGTTGCGCGGGCGTTCGCCAACCTTCGTGGACGATTGCATGATGACGCCCCAGCACACGCTATCGACCTCCTCACTCCATCCATCGCATGCATCGCCGCGATAGTCGTCAATAGCAGCTTCAGCCGCCTCGGCAGCTTCCTCAGCGGTTTTGTGCCACTCAAAGTTGTGCTCAGAACCGTATGAGAAATATGAAGCTCCAGCCTTCAGCCCCGCATTCTCCGCAGCCAGCTTTTCGCACTTAGCCTCCAGATTCTGCATTGTGATATCAGCAGAGCGGAACTCGCGCTGTGACTCTTCAGCACGCACATACTGCACTTCAAGCTGTGATGCCAGATCGCTAAGCATTGCCGCAACTGATGAACGAAGAATCTCAGTGTTTTCATCGCTCACCTCTGACGACAGCAGGTGACCACGTTTCACTAACTCAATGATATTGCTGTCCATATTTACCCCCGCTTACCCGTTTAAGTTATTGATTACGTTGATAACAAAAAGGATCGTTATTTGATGCCGATCCCATGCCTGGCGATTAACAGCGCATCAGCGATGGCCTGACCTTTTGCTTTCGCATCCAGCGCCCTGAGCTCTGGGTAAAGCTGAATCGCCCTGCTGCGTGCCGCATCCTTGTCGCTACCGATAAGCCCGGCTGACTTCTTCCAGGTCTGCGGGGTAACCAGTGTGTAGGTAATATTCAGCCCCTGAAGGATCCCCTCCGCTACGCCAGCCGCATGACCGAAAGTGAACATGCTCGCCGTTCCCTGTCCTGGCATTGCGCCAACCTGCTCGAGGTACGCATGGCTGATTCCGTACTGGCGAACCCATGCAGCCACCGCCGCGCCGTTCACCCTTGACTTTGTGCCGACCTTGATGGTTGGCATTGCCAGGTGGTCGATGTAACTACCCTGCTCAGTGATGAGAACCAGTGCGCCGCTACATCCCGGGTCAATCCCTAAAACTGCTGTCATGATTTACCCCTTAGGTAATTAAAATCCATATACGGTTCGAAATCAATACTTATGAGCACATTTTATTACCCACAAGGTAATTATCAGGACGTAAAAAAATGCGCTGCTGCGCCGCATAAATCGAATTACTTCCTGATGTTACATATGTGCCTTGCCAGTTTCTGCTGCCACTGGAACTGGTTTAACTGATCATCTTCACAAACCCAGAAGTCGATGAACGATGTAAGTTCAGTTTCTCTTACCCCTCTTTCAACAGGAGTGCCCCATTCCTTCGATTTCTCTACAAAGTCTGGATCAGGACTCCATCCATCAAACATTGCGAATTGCTCACCGGGAAAGTTATCCACAGAATTTTCCGCGCGCGCGTTATGAGTGGGGTTTATATGGGGTTTAATATCTTCTCTTCTCTTCTCTTCTCTGGTCCGCTTTTTGTCCGCATCAGAAGCGGACGTTTTGCGGACATTTCTCTTCCTGTCAGCATCCTGTGCACGACGCTTTGCAGACTGCCCGTTATGTGCTTCAAAGCGCGGCATTACTAGGCTTTCGCCATCTTCTTCAAGCCATCCGACAGCCATCATTGCCCGTGAAAATCCAGGGAAGCCGATCAGGTCGTCGAGAGTCTCCGCACTGTAACCGTCAAGAAAACCGTCAACAGAGTGGACATCAAAAAGACACCATGCGGAATGTAGTCCGCCAACTATCCGCAATCTGTCCGCTTTCAATGCGGACGCCATGCGGACAACTTTCGGATGCGTGTGCAGATCAGCGCGCATCTTGATCCAGTCACCTGCCATAGCTCACCCCCATATAAGCCCTGATAAATTCAGCCGCAGCCTGTGCGTTTATGGCGTTACCGTAGCCTTTGAGTCGGCCGACGCGGTTGCTGCTTGCCACTCTTGCCACCCCGGACTCGACTCGCACCAGGCGTGCGGTAGCCCCATCAACCAGCGGGAATGTGCCGGGTTCAACTGGACGCCATTTGCCATCTCGACATAAGAGCCAGTCCGCATCTCGCCAAAAACCGTTAACCTCAAGGGGCCTGCTGTGTAAGCCTGGCGCGGTAACTGATCCAGTCGCTCTTTCCCTTCCCTCTGCGCTTTCATCCCTGATGTGTCTTTCCAGTCGCGAGTTGTCGGCGTTACCCAGCCCGTCAGCAGTGCCGTGCCCGGTAGCTTCAGGCAGACCTTCGGTGACCCGTCCTGATTCTTCCCGCTGTAGCAATGAGTCGATCCGGTTGAATCGTTCGCAACCGGTGTCTGCAATCCCCGTTTCGTCTCCGGTTGTGGATTCGTATTCGCTACTGGCGTTGGCCACCCAGTAGGCCCGCTCTCTGATGTTCGGCGCACCGACGCCCGCTGCCGCAAACGGCACAAGCCCGAAGGCGTATCCCATTCCTTCCAGGTCAGCCTGTACAAGGTCGAACCATGCGTTTGCGTTACCTGCTGCAACCTGTTCGCCAAAGACATGCTGAGGTCTGCACTCGCTGATGAGGTGGAAGAAGTGAGGCCAAAGGTGCCGCTCGTCAGCAAACCCATCTCCTTTGCCTGCCGCGCTGAAAGGCTGGCACGGGCAGGAACCTGTCCAGACTGGTTTATCGTCAGGCCATCCGGCGAGGCGGAGGGAATGAGACCAGACGCCAATTCCGGCGAAAAAATGGCACTGGGTAAATCCTCTGAGGTCGTCAGGTGTGACATCTTCAATACTCCGTTCGTCAACTTCGCCCGGGGCGATATGACCGCCGGCGATCAGGTTACGCAGCCACTGTGCTGCAAATGGGTCTATTTCGTTGTAATACGCGGCGGGTTTCATGATTCGCCCCGTGCAGCTTTAAGGGCGCATGTAAATTCATTGCGATGGCGGTTTGCGCTGTTCATTGCGCACTCGACACACGTGCCATTCAGCACGTAGCGTTCAGAAAGGTGGCCATAACGGCATGGCTTCCCGGTGAAATACCGGTTAAGACCGGCTTTTGCCGCTTCCATCCTGGTGACGATCTTCACGATTCCTGTCTCCATTTGGTTATTGATATCGGTAATTTTGTGCGGAGAGGAAAAAAAGATCAACCATATTTGGTTATTTATTACCTGAGCGGTACGAATAGATATGAAAAGACCGCCAGAAGGCGGTCTGATGGGGGATAGTGCAGAAAATCAGGAGTAAAAGAAGAATGCAAGTTCCGCCTTTGTGCGCACCCACTCGCGGGACTTAGCGGCTTTAAAAAGTCCATTCATCAGAGTCTTACCGGGCATTTTCCTTTTTCCTGTAAGGTGTGTCTGGATGTAATGGCTTGTCGTTCCGGCCTCTTCTGCGAAGGCTTCACGCTCATCCGGAGTAAGTGCAAGCCAGTACTTTTTGAAATCGAATTGCGCGTTCTCGCTCATAGCTATTGCCTGATATTTATTACAGATAATAAATATTCACCTATCAGGTAACAAAAATCAAGGTTAGTTACCCGTGGGGTGCATTTACCTGTGGGGTAATATCGCTTTTAATTGAGGCATCAAGTGATTCATATATGAGGCGATTTACCAGAGCATGAAAAGTATTCAGGATGTTCGCAGGCAAAATCTGAAAGACCTGATAGACCGTGATTTCAACGGCGTTCAGACACGCCTGGCGGAGAAACTGGAAACGCAGGCAAATCTGGTGAACCGCTGGGTTCTGGGTAAAAAAGTTATCGGCGACCAGGTAGCCAGAAAAATAGAGTCCGCAGCAAATAAGCCGCGCAACTGGCTGGACATTGATCGCTCCCTGACGCAGGAAGGTTATCAGCCAACAGGGCCGAGTGATATCGGGCTAATAGCCTCTCATAACCTCCAGCACTGGATGAGTGAAAGCGAAGAGTTAACCACCCAGGGTAAACTGCAGCGCGCCAGCGGGATATCACAGAACACCGTCAGCAGAATGCTCAACAACGAAGTCAGCGTTTCGATCTCAACCCTTGAGGCTATCGCCTCGGCGTTTGGGCGGCGTGGTTACGAATTGCTGATGCACCCACAGGATCAGTCATCCATAAAATATGACCGGGCAAGGTACGAATCGTTACCTAAGAGCGAGAAAGACAAGATCGAAAGTTACATTGAATTTGTCCTCTCGCAGAACGACAAAAACAACCAGTAACATTCATAATATCAGTAACTAAGCCGCAATCGAGCGGCTTTTTTATTGCCATCACAATTACCTGACGGGTAATTTTTTAAGTTCATATCTATTGACATCAAACCACATACGGATAATTATTACCTCAACGGTAACAAACCGAGGTAACAAATCATGCAGTGGAAAATCATTAACGGTTGGTACTGCGTTACAGCTTGCGGGCTGATGAGCTGGAAGTTTCGCACGCTGCAGGAAGGCATCAAATGGGCGTTCACCAACAAGGTAGCCCATGAAGTTGCCAACGATAACGGGATATGGGGAGTGAGCAAGTGAGTGAATTATCAATTATCGAAATCGCGCCAGACCTGGCACCAAGCATTTACGTTGAAAATGGACTGGAAAAGTTTCTCGAACAGATCCGTGAAGGCGTTAATGAAGTTCCTGATCTTAGTACCGCGAAAGGCCGCGCCCGCATTGCATCGCTGGCTGCGCAGGTATCCCGCAGCAAAACAGCGGTAGAGAAACCAGGGCGCGATTATCTGAAGCGCCTGAAAGAGCAACCGAAAGTGGTTGAAGCAGAGTTACGCCGTTTCGTAACCGAATGCGATCAGCTGCGCGATGAAGTTCGCCGCCCTCTTACCGAGTGGGAAGACACGGAGAAATCTCGCACTGAAGCACTTCAACAACGCCTGACAAATTTGCGGGCACTGGCTGACGTGATCGATGCCGCCGGAAACTACCTGCCATCTGCTGATATTCAGGATCGCATTCAGGAAGCTAAATCCGTGGCTCTTGATGAGAGTTGGCAGGATCGCGCAGCAGAAGCTGGCGTAGCCAAGGATTCAACAATCCAGCAACTGGAAGCATCACTCGCAGTAGCGCAAAAACGCGAGCATGAAGCCGCTGAACTGGAGCGCCTTCGCAAAGAAGCGGAAGAAAAAGAGCGTCGCGAACGTGAAGAAACAATCCGCCGTGAGGCCGCTGAAAAAGCCACTCGTGATGCTGAAGAAAAATCCAAACGTGAGCGCCAGCAGCACCAAGATGCGCTGAGTGAAATTAACGGCATTCAGCAGCAAGTGATCATCGCGCAGTCAGGGCGTTTAGGCGTTCGCCAGGGTGGAACAATTCAATGCATTAAAGACACGCTGTCTGAAACCGAGGCATGGCCTATTGATGACCGATTTGGATCGCTGATCGGCGCTGCTGAAAATGCAAAGCAACAAGCTATTGCGCAAATTAAGCAACTCCTGATTAACGCTGAGACGATTCAAAAACAGCAGGAAGAAGCCGACCACATCCGTCGCGAAGCTGAGGCGAAAGAAAAAGCTCGTCTGGCAGAAGAGAAACGCATCGCTGATGAATCGGCAGCGCGCGCTGCTGATGTAGAGCACCGTCGGACCATTAATGCTTCTGCTGTTCAGGCTCTTATTTCGCAAGGTATTCCTGATGACTGGGCAAAGGCATGCGTTGTCGCCATCGCTCGCGGGAAAGTTCCAGCAACAACCATCAACTACTGAGGTGGCTATGCACATTCAGCAATTCAATAACCTGAAAAAAATAGCAACTCAGTTCAGCAATGACTACCAGATGTCATCAGAACTGTACGACCGCCACGTTGAACTGATTGATGCAGTCAGCGGCGCCGACATGGATGAGACGTTCGAGCGTTCGCTTCTTCGTGTTGGCGTTCGCCGTGAAATTCTGGAAGCGGCAAAAGAAAGTTGCGAGTACGAAGAACTGATGTCGTCGTTCAAACGTGAATTGACTGGCGTCATCGCCAGGATGGATATGGCGGACAAAATCGACAGCGCGAGGACAGCGGCATGAAACCAGGAATCTATTTCGACATCAGCAATGAGGACTACCACGCCGGTAACGGCGTGAGTAAGTCGCAACTGGATATGGTGGCAAAGAACCCTGCTCTTCTGAAATGGGTGAAGGCTGCGCCGGAAGATGAAGAGAAAAAATCCGCACTGGACATGGGTACTGCGCTGCACTGCCTGCTGCTGGAGCCGGAAGAATTCGACAGGCGTTTTGTGAAAGAGCCGAAAGTTGATCTTCGCACGACGAAAGGGAAAGCAACTCTTGCTGATTTTAAAGAATCGATTAATGGCATGCAGTTAACGCCAATTCCTGATGAGGACTGGAGAAAGCTCGGTTTGATGCACAAAAGCGCAATGGCCCACCCGGCGGCGCGCTGGATGCTGGAAGCGCCAGGACACTGCGAAGCGTCTATGTACTGGAACGACGAAGAGACTGGCGAACTGTGCCGCATCCGTCCGGACAAATGGCTGAATGAGCACAACGTGATCGTCGATGTGAAAAAGGTTTCCGACATGGATCGCTTCGCACGACACATAGAGGAATTTCGCTATCACGTCCAGGATGCCATGTACAGAGAGGGTGCGCTGAATGTTACAGGTCAACCGCATGGCTTCTTCTTCCTGGCTGTCAGCGAAACCATCGACTGCGGTCGATACCCGGTCCGCGTGTTCGAACTTGATGCGCCAGACGTTGACGCCGGACACCAGTTATTCCGCCGGGATCTGAATACCTATCACGAATGCCGCATCAGCGATGAATGGGGTGGTGTGGAAATTATTAAACGCCCTGAGTGGGCACGCAAACAGGATATGTACGTATGAGCAACGATATCGCAATCACATCGCAGCCTGGCGCAACCGTAGGAACCGCTGCTGCCATCTTCAGCCCGGAAGGCATGAATCAACTTGTGCGCTTTGCAGAGTTGATGGCGCAGAGCAAGGCTACTGTTCCGCAACACCTTGCTGGTAAACCTGCTGACTGCCTTGCGGTAACCATGCAGGCGGCGCAGTGGGGAATGAACCCGTTCGCAGTCGCGCAGAAAACTCATGTGGTTAACGGCACGTTGGGCTATGAAGCTCAACTGGTTAACGCTGTCGTATCTTCATCCAACCTGCTGACATCACGCCTGAATTACCGCTGGGATGGTGACTGGTCGAAAGTGAATGGAAAGACAGATAAATCACCGTCGCTGACTGTAACAGTGTCGGCAGTCATCAAGGGTGAAGCTGAGCCGCGCGAGTTAACAATCAGCATGGCTCAGGCAGGAGTGCGCAACTCTCCACTGTGGGAACAGGATCCGCGTCAGCAACTGGCTTACCTGTGCGTTAAGCGTTGGGCGCGTCTTCATGCACCTGATGTCCTTCTTGGCGTGTATACGCCTGACGAATTGCAGGAGACAACACCGCGCGTTGAGCGCGATATCACGCCACCAGCAGCGACCGCATCAGGCGTGAACAGCCTGATCAACTCAAAGCCAGAGCAAAAGCAGGAAGAGCAAACCAGAAAGGCAGACGACCGGGATCCTGATGAAATCCTGGCAGCCTTTACCGGCGCGGCGATGAACTACAACACCGTTGCTGACCTGGACAACGCATATAAATACGTTGCCAAAAAACTGGCTAAAGATGATGAGCGTTTGGCAAAAGCAACTGACGTTTACAGCATCCGCCGTGATGAATTAAACGAAGTACCGATGTAACCACCACCGCGGCGCCACGCGCGCCGCACTGCAACCAAGAGAGGTTTTTATGAAAGGTGCATTAGGCAAGAAGGAACTCCTGGCGGTGGTGCCATTGTCATGGAGCACGATTGACCGCCTGGAAGCTGCCGGAGAATTTCCAAAGCGCTGGTATATCACTGACCGCCGCTGCGTGTGGACGCAGGAAGAAGTCGAAGAATGGCTTGATAAACGCAAAGCGGAAAGCCCGGATGTATACACCGGAAAAAAGCCGCCGGTTGATCAGCGCGTTTATCGTCCAGTGAGTAGCGCAGCATGACAGCGCTGATCAGGCACTGGAATAAGTGGTCAGGATGGTATTTCTTCCTGGCCTCAATTTCCGCCTGGCTTTACCTGCTGGCGGTTATTTTCAGAGAAGGCTGGATCAAATGAATAAGCCAAAGTTAACCAAATTGCAGAAGTACCATCTTGACCATGTTTCGAAGAGTGAGGTTTCAAAAGTGATTGCGGTGACACCGGCGGCGATGGAGATCGAGAAGCGCGCTATCGCAAGAGAGAAAAAAGGTCACTTTCGCGTTGCTGCTCGTCTCTGGCTCCTGTGTATGGATGCAGCGAAAGGTGAAGTTGAGCGGCACAAGATCGCCGTTCGTCGTGACCAGTGCATCACGAAAAGCAATGGCCTGCGCTGTGGTGATTACAGTGGAATACTCAGCCGTGGGGTGATCTATGACTAATCCTCACGACAATATCACCGTCGGTAAGGTGACGCTTGTTTACTCGACACTTCGTCGCGGGTGGCTGACACCTGGCGGCCTGGTTATCCGTAATCCATTTAAAGCGCAGCGCGTAGCTGAACAACTGAATTGCAAGAAGGTGGCGGCATGACTGGTAAATACACCCTTATCTACGCAGATCCCCCCTGGTCATACCGCGACAAAGCAGCCGACGGTGACCGCGGAGCCGGGTTCAAATATCCGGTTATGAACGTGCTGGATATCTGCCGCCTTCCGGTTTGGGATCTGGCTGCCGAAGATTGCCTGCTGGCGATGTGGTGGGTTCCAACTCAGCCGGTTGAAGCGCTGAAGGTTGTAGAGGCGTGGGGCTTCCGACTGATGACCATGAAGGGATTCACCTGGCACAAAACGAATAAGCACAAGGGAAACAGCGCGATCGGCATGGGCCATCTTACCAGGGCGAACAGCGAAGACTGCCTGTTTGCGGTGCGTGGGAAACTACCGGCCCGCATGGATGCGTCAATCTGCCAGCACGTCACGGCGCCGCGCATGGAGAATTCACGAAAGCCTGACATCATCCGCGAAAAACTGGTGCAACTGTTGGGCGATGTGCCGCGCATAGAATTGTTCGCTCGCCAGTCGTCGCATGGATTCGACGTATGGGGAAACCAGTGCTACGGCCCGGCGGTACAGTTACTACCAGGTTGTTCCGTACCGGTTGTGAGGACGGCGGCCGCATGACTATGTTCAACGAGGCGGAGTTAATCCGCCAACTGGAAGAACAGCGTGCTGTTATTGTGCAGAAAAGCGCGCAGGTTAACTGGCTGCAAGCTGAAAACAGTTTTCTGAAAAAGAAATGCGAAGAACTGCAAATGACACTTGATCTACAAAAGGAATTTATAAAATCCAGAAATTAATCACCTTCACTCATCCACCTTTCAAACTTCGACGGGGAGAACGGCACCAGATCGGTGTGCTCCCCGCTAATCCAGGCATCAACCATATCCGCCCACTGCTGCAACATGTAGGCACGCTGCCTGGCGTACTCCGCTTTGTTGTACACCGCACGAACGCCCTTCTGCTCATGCGCCAGCGCCTTTTCAATCCAGTCAGATGGATAGCCAGCCTCATGCAACAGCGTGCTGGCAGTACGGCGCAGGTCGTGTACAGCAAAGTGTTCAAGGTTGCATCCTGCCGACTGTGCTAATTCCACTGTGGTGGTGATCAGGCGGTTTAGCGCAGCATTGGATAACGGCTTGCTCACTGAATAGCGCCCGGGCAAAAGGTACTCGCTTCCACCAGCGCACATATGTAATCCAACCATCAGATCCTGTGCCTGCTTAGGCAGGTAGATAACGTGCGCCCGGCTCCCCTTCATCCTTTCTGACGGTATAGTCCATGTCCATTTTTTGAAATCGACTTCCTTCCAGGTAGCGTTGATAAACTCGTTTTTGCGAACCATCGTTAGCAGCACAAGTTTAGTTGCCAGCTTCATCGTTGCCATAGCTGCGACGGTATCGAGTGTACGGAAGAAAATACCAATCTCTTCTGGTTGCAGGCAACGTTCTCGCGGCTTGAACATGGCAATTGACGACGGCTTTATGTCTGCTGCCGGGTTAAACAGACCGTGCCCACGGTCATTAGCATGACGGTATACGCTGCTGATTATCTCTCTGGCCTGCACTGCCGTCGCACGGCCGCCACGCTCTACAATCCTGTCGCACAGATCGCGCACCATCGATGTGGTGATCTCAGCCATCATCTTGTTTCCCAGCACCGGCATTATGTCACGATCAATAACCGACTGCTTCATGGCGCGGGTGCTGTCAGCCAGAATGACGTGCTTCATATAGCTGTCGGTATGTACCGCGAATGTCTCAGCACCACGGATCTTTTTGATACCGTCACGTTTTGCCGCAGCAGGCGACTGGCCTGACTTGAGCAACTTTTTAGCCGCAATGAGTTCTTCCCGCGCTTCCGCCAGGCTGATACCGTCACGACCATACTGACCAATCACCAGAGTTTCCCGGCGGCCGTTGATTCTGTAGTCATAGCGGAACGAGACAGAGCCTGATGTGAGCACGGCTACATACAGCCCGTCACGGTCAGAAACCTTATAGAGTTTGTCCTGAGGCTTCAGGTTTTTCAGTTTGGTATCGGTAAGCACTTTTCACCCGTTTTGCATCCATGTTTCTGTCGGTATGAGAGTATACCTTTAGGGTAATACCGTCACGTGTACCGTCGAAAAATGTGGTGTAGAGTGAATAGTTATGAGTAGATATAAACAAAAACCCTCCGTAAAAACAGAGGGTTATTTTATTAAATGAATAGAAATGATTAGCTATGAGTTAGCTGTAAATCATTCCCACTCAATTATTTACGGCATGCATAACCAATTGACTGGTAATAACTTTCAGGAAACGGATTTTCACCGTACCGTTTTATATACCGTCACCGGAAATCAGTACCATGAAAAATGCCATGTCACCGGGTCAACGAATCGTACTGCTTTTCACAGACTCGTCCGGCTTCTGCGGCGCGATCAGCGTACTCTGCCAGTTGTCGGTTTCGCTCGAGAGATTTGCTGAGCACGTCGGAAAGCAAAATTCCGGTGTCTGCGGCTGACGCCCCAGCGCCGACAGTGGCGTTATACTGCCTGAGCTGCTCACGGATGGCAACGAGCTGTTGCTGCAACCTGCCAGCGCGAGCGGCAGCATCAAGAGCATCATTGCGCGCCTGGTCGATCCTCTGCTGCGCTTCACGTTCATTGGTCGCTTTCTCCTGTTCGTCATACTGACGAGCTTTCTCATCTTCGGCTTTGCGGTCTGCCTTGGCCTGCGCGTACCCGGCGTCATACTGCCGGTCACCATGGATATTCCAGGCGACAACGCAACTGATAACCAGCGCAGCAAGCATCACGACAATAAGCAACTGTTTCCAGTATGCTTTCACGAATACCCAGATCATAAAAGCACCTTACTGGCGGTGATATACCGCGCGCGCCGGTCGTCGATTCCGTTCTGCCCGCCATTGATGATCTGCGTTACGCGCACCAGGTCGCCGGTGTACTTCATGCAGCCTTTGGTTGCGAAGAACCACGCCGCGCTGCGGGCCGCATACTCATCCTGCGCCAGCAGTTCGGGCTGAGAAACCAGATCAACCTTTAACCCATTACCGCAATCACGGTAGTTATTCAGCCCGGTGATCTGGATAAGTCCACGCCCGCGATAATTCCATCCATCGCCAGGACCGTTATTACCCATGCGCTTGCTGTACACCAGATTGGCGATCGCCCGCTGGCGTTCCAGTGGTAGTGCCTTCTCGTAAGTTTTCCTGCCAAGTGCGCTGGCCTGGTCCGGAGTTATGCGCCCGTTGCGGATGAAGCCAGACAGCCCGGCAATGCTGTAGTTGAAGTTCTCCACCAGCCTGGTAAATCCAGTGCTTTCATGCCCGGCCTGGGCAATGAACATAGCCTGATGCTGCGGATCAATAATGCCAAACTCTTTCATGGCTGTGGTGATATGTGGATACCAACGCACAGCCAGTTGTTCAGTTATACCGGCGGCGCGCCGGAACTGGTTAATGTCCATGTTGAGACCTCGATATTTTGAATATCTGTACAACGTTGCCGCGTGTCTTCAGAACGGCGGCAAGCATGACAGCGTTGATAATGACCTCTGATAGATCAGCGGTCATTGGCGTGTGATACCAGATGGCATAGACAGCGCGGATGGGGATGCTGGCGGCGGCCACAATGAGAAAGTAAGCGATCCACCCTCCCCACCGTCGATGTTGCGAACCGTTGCGCCGGAATGTACCGACGCGGATCGCTATGCCTGAACAGATAACAGCATTGGCAATAAGCAAAAGCAGCTCATGAGTTGTCATCGTCTTTTCTCCCCGGGATTAGCTCGCGTGGATTATCGGAACGGTGATAGAGCCAGATGCCAATACGAACTGCGACGATAGCTGACACGAATGCGCCAGCAGAGAAGACGATCCCTTTCTCGAAAGAGTCCTGCGTGATGGTAGGGATCAGGCTGGCTACGCCGATAAGGATGGATGCAGTTGGTTTGTAGAAGAGAAGGCCGCAGAGAAAGCTGAGCATCGACAGGAGAACCCGGCGGCGGATCGGGTATTCGACTGCCGAGGTAACAAAAATTACCGCACCAGCCAGAGCACCGAGCGCCACTTCTGGCGGAACTCCTGCGATTACCGCAGCGAGCGAACCCATACTAAGCCACTGATTTAAAGACTCACTGGTTAGCCCGGCTGACATAATGACCACCGTTTACTGTGCATGAAGAACCCCCTTAGTTGGTGAGTTCATCATACACTATAAACCATATATGGTTATATGTTACCTAGATATCAAAGACCGTAAGGACCTTAATAGGTATGTTGAATATCTCTGATTTTATTGAAAATGAATGAACCGACATTAATAGACCATTGTTTAGTAAAGTGATCGTTATCGGTATATACAGGCATACCATCATCAACAATAACGCACTCACCATTGCGGCATAACGCTGGCGTCGGATCGATAAAATGTACATTGCTGTGCTTCGATGCGAATTCTTTGAATCGTTCACTTATCGGGTATTTCTTTTCCTTCTGAGTCGTTTCACAGCGATTAAGTATCTTATTGATTGGCAGATCTTGCCCAGCCAGACACTCGAACATAATCCTGTCACTACCCTGAGTGTCACCGATAATAAATAGCGAAGAACCAGAGGATTTGATATCTTCCAGGAAGAATGCCATCTCACTGATGATGTCATTTGGATTTGTTTCGCCATCATCTATTGGCTCGCCAACTACACCGCCTCTCCATAGCATGGACCATATAACCGGCTTTCCTGGATGTGCGTTAATAAAATCAACAGCCTTTTTATACCTGTTGGCACACATAGACCTGGTCTTTTCTGACCATCCAATAGGACTCATAAAGTGCTTTGTTACTTCACACCCATCAACCGCGAACGACGCAACCTTAGCGCCTGAATCCTGAATGTAGGCATAGTAATGCCTGGCATGACTATCGCCAATAAGGATGTATTCAAAGTCATTCTCATCACTGTTGAAATACTTAACTTCCTCAGTTGAGTGAATACCAAGATGCCCTTCGTATTTTGCTCTGAATTGCGGTTTTGATATTTTATATTCTTGGTTTTTTACCCTGTCAGCAACGCCATCTATCCCAACGTACCACGATGCTGCCACAGCCATGATGAAAACAAAAACAGCACCCCATCCGTAACTTCTTCTTTTTTCAATTATCTCATATGTTATAAATGAGAGTATCAATACAAATGAAAAATACCAGATAAACGGCAAATTAATATTCATTTTATGTGAAAAGACAAGAACAGGCCAATGAATCAAATATATTGAATAAGACCACAAGCCTATTCTATTTATCAATTCTCCGGACAGTAGCGTGTTATTGCTTTTTGCAAGAATTACAAGATAGGAACCAAAGACAGGCACCAGTGCCATCTTTCCTGGCCATGGTGTTTTATCATCAATAACCATCATTGAAACAACTATGAGCGCTAGGCCAATGAATTCGATATATCTACGCTTATTTTCATTACCCTTTAATGGGTACAGAAATGCGATGCCACCAAGCATCATTTCCCAAGCCCTGCTGTATATCATGAAATAAGAAGATATGGGATTGACTTTTGTTATATATACACAATAAGAAAAAGATGCTATAGCAAGAGCTAATACAAATAATTTTAAATACCTTAATGATATTATCTTGCTAAGAAAAAATAAAACAACAGGATATACTATATAAAACTGCCACTCAACAGACAGAGACCAAGTATGAAGGAGGACCTTTGCCTTTGATTCAGCATCAAAGTACCCAGCTTCAGCCTCGTAAAAATAATTAGAGTAGAACAGCAGGCTTGAAAGCGCATGGTCTCCTGCTATTTTATATGACATAGCATCGAAACAAAGATACCCACCAATTAGAACTAATCCAACCACGAATGTTAGCGCCGGAACTATCCTTTTTGCTCTGGCTTTCAGGAAATTTAAGACAGAAAAACTATTATTACTAATGCCTCTAAAAATAATTGAAGTCATCAAAAAACCGGATATGACAAAAAATACATCAACACCCACAAAACCACCGGGTAGGAACTCTCCGGAAAAATGATAAGCAACGACAGAGATAACTGCTAATGCCCTTAATCCGTTAATGTCATATCTGAAGTTATTTACTTTCATTACAATGTTCAAGTCTGCTCAGAAAACGAATCAGCAGGTTATAGCACGAAAGCGACTACCATGCCATTTCATACGCCGAATCATTTGACATCCATGTCAGAACATCATCAGTTAGCCAGTGATACAGACAAGTGTGAGCCTGCCAAAATCCGCAGTTGGTTACCAGCTCTGTTATCAATGCTGAATGACAGGTTCTTGAAGTCGAGCGTTGTTGTAGCAACAATGCTCATAGTCAATGATCCTGCGGTTGCTGGTAATGTAAAAAGCATTGAGTTTGTTCCATTAGGAAGAACGACTCCTGTAGGGACTGTTATACCTATGGCCTGAGTATTACTTGCTGCCCCACCTGAATAAGAAAGATTAATATTTATATCTATCTTGCTATATCTTGCGACAGTCATTTGAAGTTGGTTTATGTACGATCCTACTGCAACATCTTTTGAAGCATTCACATAATCGTACTTTATTGACCAATTCAGAGTTTCGCTACCAACTGTAGGAACGTTGGAAAGTTTAACAGGCCTAGCAAGTGATAGCGCCTCTCCTGATCCGGAATATGAAAAATCTGAAATCGAGCAGTTACTACCTGACTCTCCATTAAATACTATGCCCGACCCCAGAGTTCCGTCTGTGCTAATTCCTCTAATATTGATATTAGCACTACCGTTTGCTACTGAAATACCAACATTACCTGTCGTAGCAGATACAATCTTTAAGTCGCTGATATCAATTGCTGCTATGTTAGCCCCAATTGCAAGACACGTTCCGGCCTTTGTGAACAGTAGTTCTCCTGATATCCTGGTATGCATAGTTACGGGCCCAGTAACTTGGTCAAGAAAACGTATTTTCCCTCCAAATACACCGTTAAAATAGAGGTCTCGGCAGTGAGTTGTTGTAGTTGGCCCTCGTACAGTAATGGCATAACCGGTAGTGGAATTACACGCCGTGTACCCCCCATTTATGGTGAACACAAATATATCAGATAAATCAATTGTGTTTTCAAAATTATCAATTGTGCAGTCAGAAATATGCCACCCTTCGCTGTACTTGCTAGCACCACCTGAACTTGTTATTTTTATGCCAGAAGTATCAGTGTCACTCGTTGCACCGTATATAACTGATTTATGAATAGTAATTTCTACAGACTTACCATTACTAATGATTCCGTTTCTGCAAAAGAACACACAACTATCAATGAATATGGTTCGTACTGCCTTATCGAAAATAAGAGCAGTATTTATAGTTGTAGAGGTGATGTGGATACCATGAAGCTTCAATAATTTAGCATATTGGTTACTTGCTGTTGGCGCATCTGTCTGGCCCTCTAGCTTCATGAATGCACCAGCGGTTCCTCTCACTAATGAACCTGTGAAATGCATCCCGAGATTATTACCTTTAAAAAGGAAGACAGGTGCCGAGCCTGTGTCTGCAACTATTTCTGACGACCTTGCGTCCACTGCATATCCATCAGGAAACTCTATGGTGGCTGTTATCCGCCATTTACCACCACATAAGACCAATGGCAATCCTGTATTTACTGCTGCAACAATCGCTGTCGTGTCATCAGCTATACCATCACCTACACCACCAAACTCATACGGTGTTACATAATACAAAATATCTGATAAATAGCCTCCATGAGGGATGCCAATGTAAGAAGCACCTGTTGGTTTTGCCAACTCAATTAATACATCTGCCGCTGACCCTGACTCAGGCAATACCATTATTGGATTTCCTGAGTCATCCATGGCTACAATCTTATTTTTACGCTGTTCAATTCCAGGAAGTTCTGGAATTGCATTTGATGTTCTAAGAGTTCTATTTAAATTTTCTGTCGCCACACTATCAATGTAATTCTTTGTTGCAGCATCCTGCGGCAGTACCGGGTCACGCAGGTTTCTGATGTAGTTGTTCATAGCATCATAGTAATTCGCCACAAATGACGGTTTACGCAATGCCAGGCTGAACAAACTGCGCACCTGCTGGATCAGCATCGTCAGCTTATCAAAAGCATCCTCATGCACCTCTGCAAAGAACTTACCCTGATTGCGGAGATCTGTCTCCTGAGTAACCGGTAACTCTCTCGATATGGAAATCTGGTATCCGTTGGCCAACGCCGTAGTCAATATCACATTTCCGCCAGTGTAGCCACCAGCGCCAGTCACCGTGTAATCAGTATCAAGAACCAACAAGGTGATGTTTTCATCCAGGTCTACAACCTGAACAACCAGATCGGACTTCTGAAAAATTCTGAAGGTATACGGAAATGTCGTCGTGACGCCATTCCCTGTGTATTCGTTATGGTCGACTTCGGTTGAGACCGTCATGTCATTATCTCCGGATAGCTTGTGCGCCCATCGCGCATGCAGTCCCATCCATTCTATTACCTGAATAACCGTATATGTATCGAATAAATAACATTCAACACATTTATTACCGATAAGGTAATTTGAATTCTGTGCTGGATAGTGGAGAAAGTCTTTGCTACTGTATAAGTATACAGTGATTGCATGGAGATGAAGAGATGCAACGGCAGTATCACCACCCGCTGGAAGATGGATTTGCTGAAAGAGTACACACGCCGGGAGGCGTCATATCCCTGGTGGAGGACTCACACCTTATGAAATTGCTGCGCCAGTTGGACAAAGACGGATTTAACGTTGATGGCCCGCTGGCGGAACTTACCGCGCTGGTGAACTATGTCACCAGTTCACAGTTATCGATGAAGGATTTGCAGACGCACCTAGATTATTGCGTCGAGCAGTTGCGCAGGCAGACAACGTGAGTGAGGGCCGCTAATGCGGCCTTTGTGACATGTCACGCCACGCAGTTATTGCCGCGCCATGAAACATTTTTTATAACCTTATCTTTCCCAAACTCAACATAAATTGTGCAACTGAAGTTGATGGAATACCCGCCATCAGTTGTTGCATACGTATTTGAATATACTGTATTACCGATCACATTAGATGTGGTGTTATACGTCGTTGTCTGTGGCACGTTGTACGATCCACTGTTTGAATAAACATAAACCTGATTCCCATCAGGTGATGTTAGCTCACCGTTCGGATACCCCCATTGCTGAATCAAAGAATCAATAGGCTGACCGCGCCAGGTGATCATGTTTCTTTCAAACTGTGCCGCTGTCTGACAACCAACAAGAAACATAATTCCTAATGCAAGAATTAATTTTTTCATTCTATATCCTTATTGAGGTGTAACGTCCTGCGGCCGCCACCAGTATGTTTGGTTAAATTCTTTCTTCGAACGTTGTTCCATCTTACGCAGATAGCCAGGAGAAAAATACTCCTGCATCTGATTGAAGATCATGTGATCAAGCGCTGCTTTCAGATACCAGATATTAGCACCAGGAGTCAGCCCCTTACCTAACTTGACCAGATCACCGCCAGTCTGTTCGCTTTTCCCTTCTACAGCATTAAGCGGGATGCCCTGGGCAATCTTAACGACATCATCAACAAGGCCAGCCACCGGGCCAAGCATAGACGCCAGCGCACCACTGCCGTATCTGGTGTGATCAGACAGAAGGAAATCGCCATACAGACCAAGACCACCACCTTTCAGTAATGCACCAAGCCAGAATTTTGCGGCATCATCACCGGTCATATCACGCGGGTTCCTGCCTGATGCCATATCGTTTAACTGCTGCGACAGCGCGCCAAGAATGGTTGTACTGGCGATAAACGTCGCGATGTATGCCGCACGACCACCAGCAGACGGCATGCCCATTGCACGCGACCAGTGACGCATGACAACGGAGATCGGAAACGACTTAAACAGAAATACGCTACGGGTCAGTTCTCCCTTCCATGTCCCGCGCTGGATGCCTGAACCGGTAACCATCTGCTCACGCGCACCAGGCGTAATCACCGCCATGTCAACTTCTTCGGTAACCGCTCCGAGTAGCTTACGCATCGCTTCGAACTTCACGCGCTCCGGCGATCCGAGATGCTCTACAGCAGCATCAGGAATGCGCATGATGCTTTCCGGCGTCAGCATCGTATCGTTTCCTTTCCCCCAGTCCTCCTGTTGCGCCAGCTTCCACACACTCCAGTCGGTATCGGTGATCCCCTTACTTTTCAGTATACGAAAATCGTCATTAGACAGGCTTTTCAGGTCAGGCGTTCTGGTGACAACCTCCCCAAGGCTACCCATCATGGTGACACCATAGGCGCGCTTGTGAGCATCTGACCATGCCGTCAGGCCGCTGGCGCGCATTACAGCGGTTGCCGCCCAGCGGGATACAGATGGCCCCATATTATCCATCGCCCAGCGGTTAACGCTGCCAAGTAGTGATTCCATTGCCAGACCAGCCCGGCGTGCCCGTGCAAGTTCCGTCCGGTTCGCCGGGTTCATTGCCTCTAACTGGTTGCGAAATAACTGGTTCATTGGCAGATTGGTAACCTTCGCAGACAGGTACATAGTTCCGAGATCAGAGAATGATGACAGCAGTGCGGAACCCAGACGGCTGGCAACCATCCAGTTTCTGATGTTGTCAGACCAGCGAGCGATGTGCGGATTCGCTACAGGCTGCGTCTTTCCAGAAATGAAGTTGTACAGGTTCTCTGTGCTGTTCGCCTGCCGTTCTATTTTTCCTGTGTTCTGCGGGTTAGCCGTGGCTGTCTCTGATTTAGTCTGATCAAGCAGAGAGCGGAACACGTGATCCGGGTTTGGCCCGTATGTCTCCACCAGCGCAATGTCTTTGCTGATACCTTCCAGGTGACCAACCATGATTTCCCAGAGTGACCGGTCGCCGTACATCTGCTGATACTGAAGGTACGAATCAGCGTCTTTAAAGTGGATCTGGCGTGACGCGTTGCCACGGTTAGACCGCGCACCGGAAATACGCATACCGGTATCAGTGAGTTTATTCAGTCCGCCAGTGGCAATCGTGTTATAGGCTTCACCGAGAAAAGATGACAACTCAGTATCATTCATCAACTGGCCGTCGGCGCGAGTGTAATATTTTCGATCGAGTTTACCGATCACATCGCTTACCCACTTATCCTTCGATACCGCCCCAACCTTTTCCATCGAGTGGTGCTGAGGTATACCCCAGTTTTCCAGGTAGCCGATATCGCCACCGGCATCATTGAAGCGGCGTCGCAGCAGTTCAGTAACCTCCCCCCAGGCTTTCGCCCCTTTTCTGGCCTTCGCATTGCCGGTATTCTGCCCGCGCATCTCAAACACCAGATCGCGCACGCCGGCTTCATCTTCAAACAGGCCAAAGAAACGAGGGTCAACGGCTTCAAATGCTTCCTGCAACTGGCTTAATGCGTAATCACGCGTCGCTTTCGTGCGAGACTCAACAGACAGAAAGTTTGATTTACCGTCGGCGCTGAAGGCGATCGTGCGGTTGAGTGCGCCTAGCTTTCCGTCAGCCCCCTGATAACTGTTAATGAAGTTGTCAAGGCGCTGACGCGCTGCGATGGTAAGCGCGACACGGCGTTTTTTCAGTGCCGCTTCTCGCTGCAACTCTTCAGCCGCCAGTTGCCCGGCGCGGCGCAGGCGTTCAGCGTCGTTAAGTTGACGCCATGACATCGGATCGTCACGGGCGATAGATCGCATATTGCGGTAAATGCGGTCTTCGATATTCTGTATTTCTCTGGCTGTAAGAGTGCGCTGTGCGGCCTGTTGCACGGCCTGAATACATTCCTGTCTCATTCAATTATCCTCTCAAGAAACACGCTACAGCCACGTCAAAAAGGCTGGAATCCTGTATTGCCTGCTCATTCTCTCTGCTCGCTTCGTCCAGCACTTCCCGAGCGCTGCGTGACTGTGGGTTTCCGTCATCATCGAGAACGGTGATCATCATGTCAGGTGATTCAACCAGCGAGTCTTCAGCGATACGCAGATCCATATCTACGGCCTGATCCGCCGTTGGCCTTTGCTCTGCCTGCCGCAATACGGCACCAGGTTCAAAAGGTGCAGCCTCGTCAGGAATCCGGACCTCTGCCGTTTTGTAGAATGAAACAGCCTGAGCATTGAGGGCGCTTTCTGCCTGCTGGCGTCTGGCTAATTCCGCCCGCGCCTCAAAGTTAACCCCACCCTCAACATTCGCCGCCAGATTATCCTTTGCCGTCTGTAGTCTGACCGACTCGTCATTGATACGCTGGTCAATATCACGCAGCCTTTCCTGGCGCGCTGCGCGTGCACGTGATAATTCACGTCCGCTGCCTGAAGGTTGTTCGTTCAGGACTCCTGATCGCTCCTGGTTGAGTGTTTCAATGGATCGCTCAATACTGGCGATATCAGTCTGCAACTGATTAACCTGCTCAACGTCTAAAGCCTGTGCAGCCTGCTGCTCAAGCGCTCTGGTATCAACTGCAACCTGAGTGCTACCTTCCTCTGTGCGATACAGGGTTTCATCGATCGCCTGAGAAATCAGGTTTCTGCGCCCGGGAATTTCAGTGAATGAAGCCGGTTCCGCAATGCTTGCCACATCAACCGCTCTACCCTGGCTGACATCAGACATTGCTTTTTGCAGTGCCTGAATATGCGCATCACGCGAAAGAACGTTAACCGGCACGCCTGGAGCAATATCAATCTCAGCATGATGGGCTGCATTTGCCGCCAGCGCCGCATCGACATCAGCAGGTGAAAATTCAGGCACACTGGCGGCTTCACCGCGAGAGTTTATGAACCTGCCGACACCGCCGAACGCCACGCCAAGCACAGCATCAATGGCGATAGCCTGCCGATCAAAAACATCGTACTGGTTAGCCATTTCGTTATAACCGCCATCACGTAGCGTCTTTGCAGTCAGCCCACGCTGCGCCATGCCAAACGCAATGTTAGTCCCTGCTGCGTAGGCAATGTCAGGTGCTGCGCGTAATGCTGTCGCCGCTGCGCTGCGTACTGCACTTTCTCCGGTTCTTGCCAGTTGCGCGCCAACACCTTCCGCCAGCGCACCACCAGCACGTAACCCGAGACTCATCGGGATCAGCGTTCCGGCACCTGCAGTGATGCCCTGCACTAATCCCGCTTCCTGCGCCGTCCTGAAATCAACACCCTGTGCTGTCAGCCGTTCAAATTCAGAAAACCCCTGTAGAGAAGTAACGGCCGCCGCGCCGCCGACAGGACCACCGAGCGTTGTACCAACAACAGCCTGCCCACCCATATCGAACAGCCCATAAAGAACCTGCCCGGCTGTGCCGGTTGTCGCGGAATCAGGCGTCAGCCGCTTAACCTGCTGCTCTGCGAGTTTTCGCTGTTCAGCAATGTATGAAGCTGAAGTGTCATTGAACGAGGTGTTTTCGTTAACAAACTGAGCAATCGGGGATACGATTTTATCCATCCCTGCCCACAGCAACTGATCAGGTTTTGCCACCAGGCCGGAATACAAACCAGATGCAGCCGCACCGACCGAGTTATCGAAGAACCCGACATCACTGTTGAAACCAGCGGGATTTGACGCTGCTTCATCAAGTTGCTGGTTCTGGTTTACCGGGTTAAGGCCGAAGTAACTCATTGCGGGATATCTCCTGAGAAGCGCTGACGCTGCTGTGTGAGATCGATAACGACAGGTGTACCGTCATCTTTCAACAAATAGCCGGTTCCGAGTTTCACCAGGTACTGGCTGTCACCGTAGCTTTGCAGACCGTACTGGCCTGGCGGTGCTTTTATTCCGGCGCCAGTAACCTGTGCTTTCCATGCCTGATCAACCTGCTTATCGAATTGCTCTGATGACATGCCCCACGGCAGCAGGACATTGCCCATTCCGTTATAATCGTGCACGCCACCAGTAGCTACGTTAACAGCCTGCTTCCAGGTGTCACTGTCAATTTCACCAGACACCACACCCTTCTTCGCCATCACCCCGGCGTAATAGTCTTTTGCGATCTCATAGGCCATTGATGCGCCCTGCGCGTCACCGGCAAATGCGTCCTTCACCATGTCAGAGAACTCGATACGCAGATCGGTATCCTTCGGCATTGCGATACCCTTAGCATCATCAGTTCCTTTGCGCGCCGCAGCACCGGACAGGATGGTTTGTGCTGCTGTTTCTGGTGATACCGAAACATCAGGGTTAAACCAGTTTTTCTCTGCCACCACACCACCTGGTTTATCCATCAGAATTCCGGCAACAGCAGCAGATGGTGCATTGGCGCTAATCTGTTGGAGTGCTGACATGTACACCTGACCGCCGCCGGTGCTCTGCCGGATGGCGTCCAAGTACGCAGACTGTTGAGAGACTGGAGCATCACGGAAGAAAGTTCCGATCTGATTCGCTTCTTCTTTAGAGAAGAACGTCAGCGGCGTGCCGTATGCTTTTGCCAGATCATTAACCTGTGCAGCACGCAACGCGATACTCTGACCGAAGTTTGCCTGGTTGTTCAGGTCGATCGGCTTCGTCTGCCCGGCGGCCAGCGAGAACTGTACAGGGTCAGCCTGGCGCTGTTTTATTACCTGATTTGCAGCGGTAACCACATTGTCATAAAGCGCGGCGCGCGACGCATAGCCTTCGCCAGTCTCACCGGTATCTGGACGCAACTGATCAACATATGCGGTGATGCTGCTGGTAGGCATGTTGCGGAACGAACCGATGTACTGTCCGGCGATCTGCGTATTTTTAAATTCGGTGTACCGAAGGTTACCTTCACGTACACCATAGGCCGCCATGAAAGCAGCCTCATCCGGCGGGTCAGGAAACTCAACGCCGCGCATATATGCTGCTGTTGCATCTCGTACCTGACTGTCAATCGTCGTTTTATACTCTGCCTGCTGCTGACGACGCACCTGATCTGCCTGCCGCATGAAGCTGGCCTGCGCTTCTGGTGATGCCGCATCGAATGCCGCGTTGCCGGTGTAGCGTTTGGTATTAGTTGGAATGGATGACAGTCCAAGCGCCGCGCTGACGCCACTGGTTAACTGCTGATCACTGTATGGCTGGCTACCATTCTCATGATGAATGATTGCAGCGCAAAGCGCCTTCAGCGTGTCAGGGTTTGATGAGTCAAGAGGTTCATCAGCCGAAACGCCCAGTTGTTCGCATACCGCTTTGATATAGGCGGTTGTGTCATTGTTGTCAGTCGGTGGTGCCCAGCGATTAATGATCTCGCTGACGGTATCAATACCCTGCCGCTGGTATGACATCAGGTTGCGGCCCAGCGCACGAATGCCATGCTCTGGCGTTTCAAATTTGGCAAAGCGGCCATCATCGCCAGTCTGGCCTACCCACGGATTGCTTTTGCTGTACTCGAGATTACCTGGGTTATTGTTGCGAATGCCACGGGCATCATCAGCGGTTCCGCCATCAGATATAGCCCGGCGAGAACCAGCAACTGTATCACTTAACTCGCCGTTGCTCTGGATGAATGCTGTCGCATTATTGGCTGACCACTGTGACAGGGCAGAATCTGCTACCTTTTCTTTGAACTCGACTTTCTTGGCCTGAATCTGCTCATCGCTCCAGCCATGTGCAGCACCATACTCATCGATCTGCTGAAATGTTTGCTGATTTGCAGACACATAAGCAGCATTGTCGCCGTACATCGCAGCGGCATTCTTTCCGTTGTTCAGCAAAGTTGCCTGGAACTGGCCTTCTTCATACGCATTGATTTGCCCGATCTCATGACGCCCGGCCTGCGTAGTGAACTGCACCCGATATTGTTGCGCCTGCTGCATGAAGGCACTACGTGATTGCTCATCCGGAAGCGTCATCGCCAGTTGTTCGACCTGCGAATCAAATTGCTGGGTGTACTCCTGCCCTTTGCCGATCGCATTTTTCCCCTTCAGGTTGAGCAGACCAGTTTCAGGGTTATTCAGGAGATCACTGCTTATCTGGCTCAGACTCAATGACGCATCCTGAGCCATAGCTACATTGGCGCGTTGTTTGGCCTGTGCGAAAACACCTGCATATTGTTCAGCAACATTACCAATAACTTCAGCAGTATTTGGCGTCTGAAACGCCGTGAATCCCTGAGTGGATACGCCTCTGTTCTGAACCTGGCGGCCTGACGTGGTTGGCACAACTGGCATTTTACTTTCTCCTTAGCGACCTGTCGGGGTACCTACAGCAGCAGAAATCGGCGCTGCTTTCTGGGAGAATGGCGACCATGTACCACCACCCATTTGATACGCCCCGTATGCTTTCAGTGGAGCAGTTAACAGGGTCTGTGTCATTGCCGATTGTCCTGCTGACTGAGCGGCGGCACCTTGTGCCTGCGAATTCATGCCCTGCACCTGATAGCCGTATGCCTCACGCTGAGCGTTATTAACCGTCGTGAGAGAATCCAGCGTTCCGAACTGCGCATTATCAGCAAAAACATCCAGCGCGGTACCGCTGCTCAGCTCAGCACCAGTAGCGCCCATAGTTGCCGCAGCAGTACCGGCACGCTGTCGCATTTCCCGGCGGCGCTGATCCGCTTCAATGTTCCCACGGTTAACCGCGTCCTGTGCCTGTGCCTCTGCAATATCAGCATTCTGATCTGCTACTGCTGACTGGTATTTTGATTGCTGGCGCTGGCTGTAAGCAGATGCGGCAGTTGATGCCACAGTTACAGCCAGCACTGCCAATGCCGGGTTGCACATTATTTTCTCTCCATGTGGAATCGGTGGAAGTTAAGGCCAAGCGCGCCATAAGGTGCAGCATCTTCAAGCCGGAAGCCGAGCCAGTGCAGCCATGCCTTCGCTACATGGTTTCGCTCGTCTACATAGTTTTCCAGGTACGGGTATACGGTCAGCATGTCCTGAAGTGCATGACGGCTGCGGCGAAGGAATGTCTTTTGGTACTTCTCGACAAGGTGCGTGCTGACCAGCCAGGGGATGCCATTGCCGCCGATCATGGAAGCAGGAGATACGCCGAACATGGTGACCAGTTCACCGTTAGCAAAGCCAGACCAGGCCATTGTTGCCGTGCGCAAGCCTACGCGCAGAGCCGCTTCAGTGGTCATCAGCGATACCGCATACAGTTCATCAATATCAGCCTGGCGGACGTTCGGCAGAATCATCTGCAGGTGTTCTTCAGTAGCCGGAAGTAATTGCACGTCGATCATCAGAATCCCCCCACAGTAAGACGAGGAATAACGGCAAGGACGGAAAGCGGCAGCGGGTCAAGTTGACGGATTTTTACGCGTCCGTTTTTGTCCCAGTTGCTGTCGAGCTTCACTTCCACTTTCCCGGTTGCATCATCAACAGGATCGTCGTAAAACTCGAATTCACGCTGTGGATACTCGTACCACTTCCCGCCTGGTGTAGTCGCCCATATGCCACGGCTGGCATTAACCACCAGCGTTACGGCAGGGATCACCTGTTTCTTATCAAGAAGCGTTTCCTGACCGTTGATATTGATGTCCAGCGTTTCAAATTCGGCTGTGATTGGCAGTCCGATGTGAACAACAGCACCAGGAGATTCCAGCGTCACAGAGCCACCAGATACCGTTTTCTGTGGTTCAACATTGGCATCAGAAAGAATATTCACTTTCTGGCCTTCAAGATGAGACAGGCCGCCAAACGTCTGTCGCGCCATCTGCCAGTTGGTAGTTGCTACGTTTCGAAGAACGGTCGGAACATCGCGATTAAAACGCACGACTACCGCAGTGTTACTGGTTACAGAAATGATGTCACCGCGAAGCTCTTTGGAAACACTTTCACCATTGTCAGGGTCTGTTCCGGTATACGGGAATTGAATCTGTGCACCAATGTCACCGCTGGAGAAATAGGATCCACCGGTCACCGTAACCGGGTAATCAACCTTATAGCTCCAGTCGCCGGAACCGCCGCTGATGGTCATTGTCCTGGTTGAAGTGTTACGCCCGTCATAACTCAGCCCTGAATCAACAAAGAACGCATCTTCATCGTTGGTAAACATGCGACTCGAAAGGCGCTCGATATATCTGACTACCTGACCGTTGATTGTGCGGTTGACGATGAAATACACCGCATCTTCATTCCCTTCACTGATGCTGCATGTGCTTTCGTATTTCCCGGCGCTGGACTGCGGCGCCCATGCAAACACCTGCTGATCACGCAGATAGGTCATCACCAGTAACTTCCCGTCATCACGAATACAAAAGGCGCTGGAGTACGGAACGATAGAGAAACACCAGTCAACAATGCTGCGTTTCTGAAAAAGATGGTTAGCCAGAATGGTCAGATCATTACCCTGGAACCCGTCAACATCAAATGAATAGGCGAGGTCACGGACCACGCTACCCTTCTCCTGGACGAATAGCGCGATATTTGCGACAGCGATCGGCGGCACATTGCTTGAACCGTTGGAACCCTGAGAACTGAAAGCAAAAGCTGAAGGGGTAAGCACCTTGTTCTGGTCACCGGTAATGACGTACTCACCGCCAGATGTCAGCGCGACCAGTTGACCAATATCAATAAGGTGGCGAATCTCGTTAACCTGACGCCCGGCATAGGTGTAAATGATCCGGTCATCGTCCTGCGTCGGATTGCTCTTGCCGAAGTCTTTATAGTCACCGGTACGACTCGCCCATATTGTCTGCGGGAATGCTGTCGAGGCAGCGAAATACAGGCGCTGCTGATAATATACGACAGTGCCAGGGTAGCCGTTAACGCTGTTCCACGCGTACTTTGCCCACTTGTAACTGGCATTGGCAGATCCAACTACCTGTGATGGAATGTAAGAAAGTACCGTGGCTGTTGCCGTTGTACCGCTGGCAGCAGTGATACGGGCAATACCAAACCCACTGTGCAGGTATTCCCATTGGATCCCTGTATCTCCGCCCCATCCGTCCCAGGCCATCCCTTCAGTGTGAGACGGTCGAAGTGAACCTGTCTTACCGCCAGTATTGGCACGATAGTAGTTACTGTCAGCGCGGCGAATGTCATTGATCGTTGTTGTTTTATCAATTTCCCATACCGGAACCGAATCAACCGCCGGCTGCTCAAGGTAGAACAATTTCCCCACCTGCTCAGCGCCAAAAATTGAAGCGCTGGCGGTTAATGTAATGGTGCCGGTGCTGGCACTGGCGTACACCGTTACAGACTCATCAACGTTGATATCTTCAAACGGACCATTCTTCGTCGTTACATCGACGAGTTGCCAGTTGTCATGTGCGTAGCGGCGCAATTCTTTTGGCGGGTAAGACGGGTGCACCAGCGTCAGAACGTCAGCGCTCTGGGTGAACTTGATGCGAAAGAGATCGGCTTCAGCGTATGGCGTAGCGATCTCATAAATAACGTTGCTGCTGTTCAGTACCAGCGCACCATCTTTGATAACGCGCATGTACTGGTGACCAAACTCCAGCGCATAGGTCTGAACGGTCGAGAACTGGAACGGAATAAGGCGGCACTTTCGGTTAGCATATTTTGCGGCACCGACAAAACGCGTACCTGGTCGATTCTCCACGCCGCCATACTGACGCACGATAAAGTTATCGCACTTGCGCAATGCCACCTGGTATTTCGCCATGTCGATACGCCCGTACAGCGACGGGCCAATTTCGCCACCGGCAAAGCTGGGCTGGATCCAACTGATAGCCATCAGGACAACCTCGCTACAGTAAATTCATCCACTGGCGGCTGCGGTTCCTGTGATTCGTTCTGGCTATGGGAGCCAGCGCTCAGAATCACGCGGTTGTACATGTTGAGGGCAAATGTGCCGAGATCAGCATTGCCGGTCAGTGCCATGTTGATGGCGGCCGCCAGGCGCCACGCCAGCGCTTCCATGAAAATGGCATCGAACATGTTCACGTCAGTAATGCGCGTTACATATTTGAGCCATGCCTGCGCCTGGTCTGTGTAAATCAGCTTTCCGGTGCCGTCGGTATCTGCACCCACTTCATACTGAACACGCATTGCAGCAGTTGGGTTGCGCACACCGGGAAGCATGATTTCAGTGATGCGCAGACAATCAGACGGATACTGGTACGCATACGCCCAGTCAGGCGGCGGGTTATTCGTATCGGCAAGCGCCAGGCGTTTAGTGGCAAAGTTCCAGTCAAAGTCTGACAGAACAGAATCGCGGCAGGCATCAAAATGCAGGGAGCACTCCCCCGCCTCTTTGCTGGCCTCAGTCAGACTGTTGATGCTGCGGCTGTTGCCGATATTCGACAGCGCGCGGTTGCAGATCTCGACAACAGAAGCCATCACTCCCCCCCGTTACCGTAAAGGGTTTCAGCCGCTGATTTATCAGGCTCGCCGGTTGCAGGTGCGATCGCCATGTCGGTGATCTGCAGGCTTGCATCGTGGCGCACGCCTTCGCCATCTTCGCGCGTGGACATGCTCTTGATGGTTGCCTTCGCCGTAATCATCACATCAGTACCAACGGGCTGCGGCGTAGCGCCGAGTTTTTTCAGCGTGTCATTATCAAGGTTAATGCACAGACCCCATGGATAATCGTCACGGGCTTTGGTTTCTCCGCTCTCATCCTGATAGCTGTCAGTGCCGGTTTTGAGGTTGACCAGTTTCATATACACTCCTGCAATAAAGGGGCCGAAGCCCCTTGTCTGATACGCGAGGCTTACACGCCCAGTTCTTTACGCTTATCTGCGATCTTCTCGCGAAGCGTTTCGGCTTTGGCGTTATGGTGCGGTTTCTCGTTAAAGAGCAGTTCATACTCTTCGCGGATCTTATCCAGATCGCCATCTTCCGCTGCATCTTTGATGGGTTTGGCACTGGTTACGGCTTCTGTTGCTTTACCTGTAACCTTTGCTTTCGCCGCCTTCGCTGCATCGTTGATGGGTTCCAGTGCACTACCTGGCTCGCCGTCGTATTCAATTTCCGAACCCTCCGGCCACAGATTATTGTGGATATGAGAGAGGCGCAGAACGCGGTACTTCGGTTTCTCACCTGACATCGATATCCCCTTAACCGGTTACTTTGGAGCGGATCGGATACGGCGTATTTGCATCAACATCCAGGTTAATGCCGGAAGTGAATGCACCAGCCGTAAGCGGGCCAGTACCAACGGAATAATTCACGCGCAGATAGCGCAGAACTCCGGAAGGCACTTTGACGGAAGCAACACGTTTACCGGCAGTCAATGCAGCTAGTGCAAGTGCTCCGCTATCATAGATAGTGGTCCATGTGCTGTTGTCCGGGCTGGTCTGCAACTGAACGTTCACAGTTGCAGCACCGGCAGCGGTAGCCGTGGTATTCACCATTGCCCAGAACTCAAGTGGATAACCGACGCCGATATCGCGGCGGGTGCCGTCAATCGGGCCGAGGTCGATTACATCGGTAGAAGCTGCGGAAGCCGTAACTGCCTGCGCTTCGGAGAACATCAACAGTTTGTCGAGGATCATCTTTTTTCTCCATCAATGGGCCAGTTAAGGCCCACAGGTTAATAACAGGCGTTACACCACGCGCGCTTCAGTTTCCAGAAGAGCGTCAGTTTCGCGGATCGGTACACCACGGAAAGAGGTCCACCATTCGCCTTCGGTCTCTTTCACGCTGATCGCCAGAGAGGTTTTCTCCAGCGACTGCAGATCGAGCGCCTGACCAATAGTGCGGTTCATATAGAAAACAGGGCGGCCCATGCCACGGTTAGGAATGCGATGCAGTGCCTTCACCATCAGTTTCGCAATGTTTGCCGCTGTGGCAGGATCTGACAGGTTACTGACATCGATGTTTGCGATGCGCACAACGTAGCGCCAGTCACGCAGGGAAAGACCGTTATCCCACTTGTAATGGGTACGGTAGCCTTCGTACTGACCACCAGCGGCATCTTTCAGTGTCTGCTGCCCTTTATCTTCCATCTGCAAACCAGCTTTCTGGCCTTTCGGGAAAATGCCGTGAACAGTATTTTCACCCCAAACAACCAGCCAGATAGAGGTGTTATCTGTACCGGTACCGCCTGCATCGATAATGTTCTGCGCGTTGCCAGCAGACAGACTGGAATAGCGAGATGAAAGGCCCATAAACTGCTGAGGATTTACGCTGGAGTCGCCATAAAAAAGCGTCTGCGCCATCTGCTGATTCATCGCTTCGATAAATGCGCGGTCTTCAGACAGGCGGAATTCAGCAGTATTGCCGTTCAGATCAGCCAGAGATTTATCGATTTCAGCGTAGGTTTCCAGCATGCCGACACCGTCAGTAACCTGGACGGTAGTAGATTTACTTGGCTGCACGCCGTAGTTCAGCAAACGCCAGGTTGCCGATGGAAGACCGGAACGAACAGTTGTTTTGTGTCCGGTCGGCAGGTTACCTTCAACAATCAGCATGTCCTGAAGGATCGGGTTTGTTTGTGCGAGAAGTTCGATGATCTTATCGACTTTCCCGTTTGGGTCGATGCGCTTACCCCAGTCTGCCAGCGTCAGCGCAGTTAAGCCTTTAACAGCCATGGTTATTTCCTCTCTTATTTGCCATAGAGCACTTCGGCCGCACTACGCTGGCCATCATTACTACCGGTGACCATGCCGTCTTCAGACATGGCCTTACCGATTTTCACGAACGCCTTAACCAGATCAGGGTGATTCCCCAGCCCGGTATCGTTCAGATATGTCTTGAGCTCAGGCGTGCCGAACTGATCGAGCGCACGCTGCGCTGCGCTGAGATTTGAAGGCAGTTTGTCACCACCGATCTCTTTGTCGGCCTTCACATCTGCAGCCCACTGCTCAGTGGTCTGTTGCCATGCTTCGACCTGTCGCTGCTGCACGCCAGCCAGAATCTTCGGATAGACATCAACCAGCTTCTGCGCCTGTTCGTTGGTCAGGTTCAGTTCACGCGCCACTGGTTCGAAATCCTTAAGCGCTTCGGTATCCAGTTCGATATCTTCAGCAGTCTTAAACTCGTACTTCTCCGGCACGCCTTCTGGCTTGTCGTCTTCTTTCTTTTCAGCCGGTTTATCGCCGTCAGGCTTTTTGTCATCGGCTGGCTTATCGCCGTCAGCGCCTGGTTGTGGCGTGTCGCCTTCTTTCGGCGCTGGATCGTCAGCAGGAGCCGGATTATCACCAGCAGCGGGTGCGGGTTCTGATGCTGCAGGTGCCGCGCCACCATCAACTGATTGCTCATTGCAAAGGCGGCGATACAGCAAACGTTCAAATAAATTCATGTTCACTCCTGTTCACTGGCCTCTGTGGCCATCTTCAGATACTGATCAGGGCAGTGCGTCATTACTCGCTGAAACAACTCCAGCGCCAGATTGCGCTGCCCTTCGTTGAATGCCATTGCCAGCGCGTCCATTGGAGGAATGGCGGAAAATACACGCCCTTTCTCCAGCACTGACCAGACGACGCGGCGGCCCTGCTTGCTGTCCATGACGAAACGGATGTCGTCGATTTCACGCTGAGCCAGATCGCGCTGCTTACGCGAGTTTTCTTCTTTCAGTTTGTCGTCGTCGTAATCTGTCATTGCTGTTGCCTGCCTGCTGCCTGAGCCATTGCCGAGAGCGCGCTGGGATCTTTCATCTGCGTCTCACTGAGAGTCTTAGCTCCTTGCGCTGCCATCTGAGCCATTGCCATTGCCTGCTGTTGCTGTTGCTGCTGCGCGCGTTCCTGGCGCGTCTGTTCAACCTGGTCCTGCGGCACGATGACAGTCGGCGACACGCCGGACATATCAGCAAATGCGTCGATCGCCTGGTCAACGTTAAGCTTGTCAAGTGCTTCAGGTTTGGCCTGCGCAAGTTGTCCGATGAAGTTGACAGTTGATGACAGACTGGACAGACCGATAGACTTCTGCGCCTGCGCCATGACAGAGATGTATTCCACCTTTAGTGGTTCGCCCTGCAAAACATCAGGCGGCGGTGGCAGCATGTTCTTTCGCACCATCATCGAGAATGCACGGTCAATCAGTGGGTTCAGGCATTCGTCGTTCAGGCGCTCCAGTACCGGTCCAAGCATCAGGAGCTTTTCTTCCTTCATCTCGATCACCGCTTCCACCGGCATTGAACGGGTGTTGATGTTCTGCAACATCATGAATAGATCGACGAAGTAGGCGCTGTTGATGATCTGGCGCGTGTCCTGAATGTCGGTTATTAAATCGCCTGTGCTGGGAGTTACCAGGTATGCGGGTTTAAAACCGTCCTGACCGGTCACCTGGTCGATGTAGGTGATATCACCAGGCAGCAGAGAAACACGCTGATTCTTGAGCGACGTTGGGCCAACCATCGGCGGGTTAGTGGCTTTGTCGATCAGTTGTGACTTGCGTTTTTGCAGGAGTTGCAGGGCTTTAACCGGACCGAGCGCCAGCATGCCAGGGCAAGATGAGCCATAGACATCTTCGCCGTTCACTTCCCAGCGCGGCGCCATGATCGGGAATTCATCGAAGCCGGATTCGCGCAGCAACTTATCGTTATCGCCACCGACCTCGTAATAAACGGATTTATACGGCTTGTTCTTGCTGTCCAGCTTCGCCGTATCGCGGTTGATGTTCGGATACACCGAGTGCATCACTTCAAACCACTTCTCATACGTGCCGCTTTCCCACATGCCCTTCACTGATTCGCTGACATTGTCCAGGCCAAATTCCTGCACAAGCTGGCGCACAGTCATGGAGAACTTACGGAAACAGGTATCAACGCTTCCGCGCGGGGAGTTAGCCAGGTAGTAACTGCCGATCGGGAAAGGCATCGTGCGGATAATGTCTTCGTCGTCATCCAGTACCGCCATTGCGCCGGTGCTGTATGTGCCAAGACTGCCGTAAAGCTGTGGCAGTGACTGGTACAGATTCGACTTGTTGAACATATCGTTCATGCGGTTCTGTACCGTCTCCAGCCACAACTTGACCGGGCCATAATCCATCATATCCGGATCAGGTGTCGCCAGGCGGAACCACGGACGCGCCGGGCTGGTGATGCCGGACATCATACCACTGGCAAGAGTACGCGCCGCCATAGTGCCGGTTGAGTCGATGATCCGCGTGTTTCGGCGGTCGTTACGGTTGGCCTCAGATGTCAGGAAGCGGGAACCACGCGGATTGATGAAGTCACTCAGTTCACGCCAGTGCGGTTCGAACGACTGACGCTCGTTTTCCAGTTGTGCGAACTGTTTGTTCAACCGCTCTTTCGTTGTTTCCGCCATGACAATTACCCCGTTTACTGACCGAGCAGAGTTTTGCCGCTGGTATTGGCTGCGGAGGTATCACCCTGCGAGCCAGTCAGAAGCGTGGAACTACGACCGGCAGCAGCGCGGCGGCGGCGGGTTTCTTCGTCGCGAGCATCGACTACAGCAGCATCCTGTTCCTGCGGTGCGGCCTGCACTTCCGGTGCCGCTGGCACTGATGGAGAGCTACCCATGCACATAACAATGACTCCGTACGCAATTAAATTATTACCAATTTAACCACATATGTTTTATTTTTCGTAGGATATTGACAGTTATTACATCAATAATTACCTTATAGGTAATGAAATAATGCAGGCGGCGGAGATGGCACCGCTCCGGAGACGTAACCGGAACACAACTTAAAGCGCGCTTCAGTGAATGACCTTTGAGCCGGGTCGTTAAATCCAGACGGTGGAGTGCGCTTTCAGATGTGAGCAGTACGGCATATGGCACATGTGTCGTTAGCGGTCCAGCTGGGTTCCTTGGTGTTCCTTATCCCCGAGCGGGTAGCCGGAATGTGCAAGTCAGTGAACGGTATGCACGGACATGACGACTCACCATCGTGGCGATACGGTGTGACACCTCGGAAGAGACGAGGATGCAACGATGAGAGCATTGTGATTTATCGTCTTTCTTGCGCGCAAAGTCTGGTCGAAGACAGTGCTCTCAGCGTTGTGGTGAATAAGGCATTAAACCGGTTACCACCGGTGATTGTTAGAAGCATCTGCGCAGAGTTGCTATGCCGAATAGACTGCGTACCACAACCCAATCACGCCTCAGGACCGTGATAACCGTAGTGCCAGTAACGATAGCTGTAACATTGGCGGTACCAGCGCCATCCCTTGAAGTAACTGGTACCGCCCTTTTTACACCAGAGCGCCATTGTGATGACGTTGTGTTGTAAACCCGTGACTGCCAGGGAAGGCAACTCCCATTGCTACCACTTCGCCCGGTTCGCCGGGCATTTTTTTAAGGTGAAAATGATGACCTCAACAACTGAAGAAATTAAGAAACAGACACCTGAAGAAGAAATTCGCCGTGAAAACCTATACCACACGAAATGCCAGTGCCTGGCTGAAGTGTTGGGAAAAAAATCATTCGTTGAGAAGTTGGAGGCTGAACGCGCAGCCGAAGCTATCAACGCTGCATTCGATAAAATTACTTTTTAACACCGTGACATGTCACAATCAGCCCGCCGATGCGCGGGCTTTTTTATGCGAACGGATCGTAGTCTGTGATGGCCTTACCCTGCTGATTCTGTTGTCCTGGTATGTACTGCTTCTTCACCACCGGGAAAGCGTAGGTCAGGACGTAGGCGTCAGCGTTGTTTGGCGACCGTCCAAGCAATTCTTTCACCTCGTCCTTGTCCTGCAAAATCTTCCGACTGTCCTTGAGCCTGACTTTGTACTCAGGCGCGCTGAGTTCGTCGGCTAAATCCTGGCTGTCAAGTTGCGCGCCCAGCTTCAGCGCGTCACGGGCGGATTTGTACATCTCACCGCGTTTGTTTGCCATTTCAGGATCTGCCGTTCCGCCGCCGAACTGTATCAGCGTCCATGAGCGCCCCCAGTTATCACCGACTGACTTCAGGCCAGTGCCATACCCGTAGTCGATAAACACAGCGTCAGCGTGATACTGATCTTCGAAGTCGGCGATCACCTTGGCAAACCAGACGTCATCAGTTGTACGCGGGTACTCTCCCAGCTTCTTGCAGTGCAGCCCCTGACGAAGATAAATCACCGCCGGGTCTTTACCCTGGTGCGACGGGTCAACGCCAAGCACTACAGCCGCATGCTGAACCTGTGCCGGAGTGATCACCCGGCCAACAGCAGGCTGTGTCAGGCCTGAAGGAATAAACTGGTTTTCAGACGCGTCAGGGAAGATACCGCGTACACGCACCTTCACGAAATCGCTGTCCTCGCCGTAGTCGTCAACCCACTTTTGCAGTTGCTCTTTGTTGGTACCCTCAACGGTGCGGCTGTCAATCTGCGCGCACTTCCAGCGGTGACGGTATTTGCGGAAGCACTCGCGGAAACGCCCGGTGTTACGCGTCGGGTTACCGAACGCCACCCAGATGATTTCTGTGTCTTCGTCAGTCAGCGCGCCTTCGGCAACCTCCCACACCAGATCGGCAATGTTGGAAGCTTCATCGAATACCACGATGATACGTTTGCGCTCGTTGTGCAGCCCGGCGAATGCTTCAGTATTGTGCTCAGACCACGGTATAGCATCAGCGCGCCAGCGTTTATCGTGTCCCGGATCGTTGCTGTACATCGCTGTGGCGGTGCAGGTAAACCACTCTTTCGTGATAGCCAGGTTCGACCACTTGATGATTTCAGGCCATGTCTTTGTACGTAACTGATTGTCGGTGTTCGCGGTGACCACCACCTTGCAGTCCTCGCAGGTGGACATGCCCCAGTTGATCAGCATCGAGATAAACGCTGATTTACCGATACCGTGTCCGGATGCTCGGGCCAGCATCAGCGGCTGGTGACGGGTAGCAGGATTCTGGAGGTGATCGCGTATCTCGCGGAATGCGTCAGCCTGCCACTTGCGTGGCCCGGTGGCGTGAGCCAGTTCAGTACCATCCTCGCCCCACGGAAACGCGTACAGCGCATAACCCAGCGGGTCATACGTGAAAGAGGCGATATCCTCTACGAGTTGCTCTTCCGGCGACATGGCTGCGGCTGTCATTCTTCACCACCAGCCTGTTCTTTCACGCGGCGGCGGGCTTTCGCCATGCGGTCTGCAATGGTGACAGTGCCGGAAACCTCCAGGCGCTCTTTGAATGCGTTAACGTCGACGTGCTTACCGATAAGCTCGAGGTTCTTCACCTTGTCAGGCCATTTGATTTTTTTGAGGATCGTCTCGATTGATGTCTCGTCCATGTTCATGATGGTCGATGACAGGTCGAAACCGCTCAGCGTGGTACGCCATATCTTCGGCCACTGGCGGATCGGCTTCAGGGTGCCGTCATCGTTCAGGATATCCAGCACATCCATCTGGTCGATTTCCACCAGGCGAAGCAGCACATAATCAGCGCTGACGCGCATGCGTTTGTTGCGTTCCTCCATCAACTCAGCAATACGTTTCTGGATACGCTCATCACGCATCATGACGCTGGCTTTGACGTGCGCTGTATTAGGCGAGAATCCGGCATTAATCGCCGCCTGAGTCTGGTTCTCCGGCGTCTTGATATACGACTGGCAGTAAGCCTCCTGCATCGCTGTCAGGGGCTTATACTGCGTTGATTTGCGTTTGTGGGCTTTTGGTTCAGTAGGCATTGTAACCACCAGGGTAATAATTACCGTTATGGTAATAGTACCATGCAAAACAAAGCCGCCATAGTCGGCGGCCATTGCAATTTATTAGCGCTATCGTGACATGTCACACTGATAATTTAGTCTCATGCCAGCCACGCGTAACCCAGCATTGAGAATCACCGTCGCACGGACACGAATTAACCGGCAGTGAATCACCGCACTTCCCACAGCGGTTAGCGCTGATAGATTTGATGCGCCCACGCACCCGCGCATCATCCTGGAGGATAAGCAACGCGATGTACTCGCTCAGCTCGTATGGGTCTCGACCAGGGCGCCGGGCGGCGCAGTTCCGCGCCAGCATTTCCGATTCCTGCTCATCCGGCACCAGTTCAAGCTTGCGCTCACCGGCGGCGGACTGCCGCGCGCGCTGCGCGGCTTTGCGTTCTGCTGCGGATTTAGCCATCGATATTCACCTTGATAGCGAACACCTTCACAGGTTTGTCACCGAAGTGAGGATGCGTTATCACCTTAATTTCGTATCCGTCATATGGGATATCAATACGCTTGCTCATATCGTCGCGCTTAGGATAACCACGGGTGATGATCAGACGGTCATAGTTCTTACCATGAATGCGTCGGCCCCAGTACGGATTAACCAGGCGATACTCTTCCGTTTTCTCTCCTGACTTCATCTTGTCGAAGTATTCACCGTTAACTGCCAGTTGCAGGTTAGCCATTCTTCACCTCCTGCTGCGGTGCTGCTGCGATCATCCTTCGCCATGCATCTTTTGAGTCTTCTGCGCCGTGGTCGATAATTGAATCGAACTCGTCCAGCATCGCCATTGTCGGCTCAACCGGCACCATCACGTAACCGGGTGGTGCAAAGTAGCGGACTTCTACCGTTCTGTCTGGCCCGGATGCCAGGTCAACGCCAATCACCGGAGAGTTGCCATCGACACCCTGAAGCATGGCGGCGCGGCGTGACAGCAGTCGCTTGGCCTCAATGCTCCCTTCTGCTTCAAGCTCTCCGTCGGCCTCTAGACCACCTTCAAGGTATTCAGCTGCATCAGCAATCCACTGCTGCCACGCCCATGGCACTACCGGCGCTGGCGGGGCGGAGTTCGGATGCAACGCCCTAATACCCTCGGCGATTTCCTCCAACGTTGCCGAGTAATCGCGCTGGGCGTCATTGCCAAACTCGAAAAAACCAGTGTCGGGATCGTGCCGTCCGTGTTCGCTGTCGTAAGACTCGCGTTGCTGGTCCACCCACGCTGCAGCGGCTTCAATCCCGTCGCGATAGAATGTCACAGTAGGTGCTGGCGTGGCGGTGAAGAGCGCTATATCGCGCCCCTGTGAGTTATTAGGGAAACCGCGCAGATATAATCCAGTGGCTTGCATGTTGGTAATTTCGCATTTCTCTGTATACGCCACAGGCTCAGCCTCCAGCGATGCCAGCGTGATTTCAGCCAGGTGCAGGGATAACGCCACGTGTTGCGATTGAGGCATCAGGTCCAGCCGTTCGCGAAAAAATTCCACGTTTTCTTTTGCTTTTTCGATTAACTGCTCTTTGGTGAATCTGGTAGTGGTCATTTCTTTGCTCTCCTGCGGCGCTTGGCTTGGCGGCGTTCTGCTGCTTTCCCTGTTTGGCGTTTTGAAACCGGATATCCGCGATCAGGGAAAAGATTTATAGTTCTTTCCCATACGAAGGAAGCACTGCCAATGGACGAAACGGATGCCAGCGCGATACGCGCCAGTTCTCGCACAACTTCCGGCGGTGCGTAACGGTCATTCAGGTCATCCCACAGGGCACACATCTTTGAGCTTTTATCAGGGTGAACATCATCGTTTGTGCCAGCCAGTGCGGTAATCACCTCGTCGGCTGCATCAATAATTTTTTGTGCCTGTTCTCTGGTAATAGTGGTCATGGGTTAGTCCTGGTAATTTTGTGTCCGGGTGCAAATGCGCGAGTTCTGTCTTTGCTGATGCGCCAGCCCGCCTCACGTGCCTGCTGTGAAATATCGGTCATATTCCGGCCAATAAAGTCCGCCTGCGCCTGCGGATAAATTTTCCCTGACTGGCAACCTTCACAATCGCAGTAGAGATCCGCGCAGAAGCCTTCAGTAATACCCATCACTCCCCCTTACACTGCCAATTGCAGTTGCATGTTGAATTTGTCTTTTTCCGCGCAATAGTTCAGAGAGCCTGGGCTATTGTGAGATTCAATGCGCTCAACCATCAGCGCGGCACGCGTCTCTTTGGATGCCGGCGCATAAGCGCCAGACCAGGCCTTGTCTATCCCGATATTGCGCGCTACATTCGTGCTATCGGCGCTCGCCAGGGGAATACTGGTGAAGATTTGAGGCCTCAGCATTCTCAAACCGTGCAACTTAGTGATTGGTTGGCCAAATTCATTTACAACATGCCTGATTAAGTCCCTAAGTCTTGCAATCGCTTCCTTTGGCCTTTTGACGTCATAGTCACCACAACTACCAATAGCCACTCTTGGCCACTCATGACAAAGTCGGATAAAACGCTCGTCTGGTTCGTTCATGTGCCAGACCGGAACACCGAAGAATTTTCCATGCGGCCACTCAAGAAGTAATTCGTCGTTCTCTTTCTCACCTCCGTCGATAACATCAGGGATGATGGCGAAGTCAAAGCCAGGATGATTCTTCCAGCGCGCCACAAACTCGTAGTAGTCGCTCCAGTCGATTTTGTTTTTGCCAGCTGCTTTCCATGCGGTGAATGCTCCATTGTCCAGGGCGAAAGACTGGCAGTATTCAGACGCGAGATTTATCTGTCCGGAGTGTGCGAAACTGATGAACGCATGGCGTCCTTTCCACGCTTTCATGGCGCACGTATCTGGAGTAATCGGTCCGCCGTGATAGTGGATCATCACTCCCCCTTACCGATGCCAGCGGCGGCGCGTTCTGCCTCGCTTTGCTCCCAAAACCACTGGTGAAGCGCCATAAGTTCTTCGTCAATCGGAGCATATTTGCGGTCAAAGTAAGCCTGGGCATCTTTCTCTGCCTCGCACGGTAATTCGCCGGGGCCAAACAGCGTGTTATAAATCCATGCCAGGCCGTTTTTAGCGTCGCCAGTTCCCTGCCATTCGATAATGGCAGCCTGCATGACCAGAATGTTTTTCCCGATTATCAGGTCCAGTTCTTTGTGCCTATTGCGGATGTATGCATTCTCGCTCTGTAACTTGGCGATACTCTTATCTTTGTCTTCCAGCTCATCCAGCAGCGCCAGAACGGTGGCGGGGTTAGCGGCGGCGATGAATCTGGCGTTATCAAAGTCCTGCTGCCCCGACGTATCGTCACCGCATATGCTAGTGAGAATGGAATTAGCAGTGCCGTTTCGCATAATCCACACCTCACCATTTTCTTCTTCCCACGGACCTGGTGTTGCCCTGTCAGCTAATTGGCGTAATGCGCGTTTGTCGATGTTGCTCATTTGGCGGCCTCCGGTCTTTTTCTTGCGCTGAAGCGAGGTTCCATTTCAACCGCGAATACTCCTACGCTCACACCGTCAACGAATAGCTCGATATCCAATGGCCAAGATGATTCCCATCCATCATGGCTCTCGAAATAATCAAGCCCGGCATCTTGCGCTAAGATTTCAAATTCCCACTCACTAGTGAATTCATCGATGTGTCGAGGATCGAGAAAATATGCATCATCAGGAAACGTACCTGCATCGCTAGCTACGTACTGAATTACACTCATGACTGCACTCCTTTGCGAAGCTGGGCGGCAAAATCGTTGAGCGATATGTAGCAATCCCCGAACGTTAACGAACCGCTTGACTGCATATGCTCCATTGCCATCTCCACACCCTGCGCCCGCATTTCAGCCAGGAAAGCGTCGGTCGCTGGAGTTTCGATATTAGGCAGCAGCGCATAATCGCAAATAGTATTTATTGCAGGGTCACAGCGGTCATCTTCGTTGCGCGGGCGTTCGCCAACCTTCGTGGACGATTGCATGATGACGCCCCAGCACACGCTATCGACCTCCTCACTCCATCCATCGCATGCATCGCCGCGATAGTCGTCAATAGCAGCTTCAGCCGCCTCGGCAGCTTCCTCAGCGGTTTTGTGCCACTCAAAGTTGTGCTCAGAACCGTATGAGAAATATGAAGCTCCAGCCTTCAGCCCCGCATTCTCCGCAGCCAGCTTTTCGCACTTAGCCTCCAGATTCTGCATTGTGATATCAGCAGAGCGGAACTCGCGCTGTGACTCTTCAGCACGCACATACTGCACTTCAAGCTGTGATGCCAGATCGCTAAGCATTGCCGCAACTGATGAACGAAGAATCTCAGTGTTTTCATCGCTCACCTCTGACGACAGCAGGTGACCACGTTTCACTAACTCAATGATATTGCTGTCCATATTTACCCCCGCTTACCCGTTTAAGTTATTGATTACGTTGATAACAAAAAGGATCGTTATTTGATGCCGATCCCATGCCTGGCGATTAACAGCGCATCAGCGATGGCCTGACCTTTTGCTTTCGCATCCAGCGCCCTGAGCTCTGGGTAAAGCTGAATCGCCCTGCTGCGTGCCGCATCCTTGTCGCTACCGATAAGCCCGGCTGACTTCTTCCAGGTCTGCGGGGTAACCAGTGTGTAGGTAATATTCAGCCCCTGAAGGATCCCCTCCGCTACGCCAGCCGCATGACCGAAAGTGAACATGCTCGCCGTTCCCTGTCCTGGCATTGCGCCAACCTGCTCGAGGTACGCATGGCTGATTCCGTACTGGCGAACCCATGCAGCCACCGCCGCGCCGTTCACCCTTGACTTTGTGCCGACCTTGATGGTTGGCATTGCCAGGTGGTCGATGTAACTACCCTGCTCAGTGATGAGAACCAGTGCGCCGCTACATCCCGGGTCAATCCCTAAAACTGCTGTCATGATTTACCCCTTAGGTAATTAAAATCCATATACGGTTCGAAATCAATACTTATGAGCACATTTTATTACCCACAAGGTAATTATCAGGACGTAAAAAAATGCGCTGCTGCGCCGCATAAATCGAATTACTTCCTGATGTTACATATGTGCCTTGCCAGTTTCTGCTGCCACTGGAACTGGTTTAACTGATCATCTTCACAAACCCAGAAGTCGATGAACGATGTAAGTTCAGTTTCTCTTACCCCTCTTTCAACAGGAGTGCCCCATTCCTTCGATTTCTCTACAAAGTCTGGATCAGGACTCCATCCATCAAACATTGCGAATTGCTCACCGGGAAAGTTATCCACAGAATTTTCCGCGCGCGCGTTATGAGTGGGGTTTATATGGGGTTTAATATCTTCTCTTCTCTTCTCTTCTCTGGTCCGCTTTTTGTCCGCATCAGAAGCGGACGTTTTGCGGACATTTCTCTTCCTGTCAGCATCCTGTGCACGACGCTTTGCAGACTGCCCGTTATGTGCTTCAAAGCGCGGCATTACTAGGCTTTCGCCATCTTCTTCAAGCCATCCGACAGCCATCATTGCCCGTGAAAATCCAGGGAAGCCGATCAGGTCGTCGAGAGTCTCCGCACTGTAACCGTCAAGAAAACCGTCAACAGAGTGGACATCAAAAAGACACCATGCGGAATGTAGTCCGCCAACTATCCGCAATCTGTCCGCTTTCAATGCGGACGCCATGCGGACAACTTTCGGATGCGTGTGCAGATCAGCGCGCATCTTGATCCAGTCACCTGCCATAGCTCACCCCCATATAAGCCCTGATAAATTCAGCCGCAGCCTGTGCGTTTATGGCGTTACCGTAGCCTTTGAGTCGGCCGACGCGGTTGCTGCTTGCCACTCTTGCCACCCCGGACTCGACTCGCACCAGGCGTGCGGTAGCCCCATCAACCAGCGGGAATGTGCCGGGTTCAACTGGACGCCATTTGCCATCTCGACATAAGAGCCAGTCCGCATCTCGCCAAAAACCGTTAACCTCAAGGGGCCTGCTGTGTAAGCCTGGCGCGGTAACTGATCCAGTCGCTCTTTCCCTTCCCTCTGCGCTTTCATCCCTGATGTGTCTTTCCAGTCGCGAGTTGTCGGCGTTACCCAGCCCGTCAGCAGTGCCGTGCCCGGTAGCTTCAGGCAGACCTTCGGTGACCCGTCCTGATTCTTCCCGCTGTAGCAATGAGTCGATCCGGTTGAATCGTTCGCAACCGGTGTCTGCAATCCCCGTTTCGTCTCCGGTTGTGGATTCGTATTCGCTACTGGCGTTGGCCACCCAGTAGGCCCGCTCTCTGATGTTCGGCGCACCGACGCCCGCTGCCGCAAACGGCACAAGCCCGAAGGCGTATCCCATTCCTTCCAGGTCAGCCTGTACAAGGTCGAACCATGCGTTTGCGTTACCTGCTGCAACCTGTTCGCCAAAGACATGCTGAGGTCTGCACTCGCTGATGAGGTGGAAGAAGTGAGGCCAAAGGTGCCGCTCGTCAGCAAACCCATCTCCTTTGCCTGCCGCGCTGAAAGGCTGGCACGGGCAGGAACCTGTCCAGACTGGTTTATCGTCAGGCCATCCGGCGAGGCGGAGGGAATGAGACCAGACGCCAATTCCGGCGAAAAAATGGCACTGGGTAAATCCTCTGAGGTCGTCAGGTGTGACATCTTCAATACTCCGTTCGTCAACTTCGCCCGGGGCGATATGACCGCCGGCGATCAGGTTACGCAGCCACTGTGCTGCAAATGGGTCTATTTCGTTGTAATACGCGGCGGGTTTCATGATTCGCCCCGTGCAGCTTTAAGGGCGCATGTAAATTCATTGCGATGGCGGTTTGCGCTGTTCATTGCGCACTCGACACACGTGCCATTCAGCACGTAGCGTTCAGAAAGGTGGCCATAACGGCATGGCTTCCCGGTGAAATACCGGTTAAGACCGGCTTTTGCCGCTTCCATCCTGGTGACGATCTTCACGATTCCTGTCTCCATTTGGTTATTGATATCGGTAATTTTGTGCGGAGAGGAAAAAAAGATCAACCATATTTGGTTATTTATTACCTGAGCGGTACGAATAGATATGAAAAGACCGCCAGAAGGCGGTCTGATGGGGGATAGTGCAGAAAATCAGGAGTAAAAGAAGAATGCAAGTTCCGCCTTTGTGCGCACCCACTCGCGGGACTTAGCGGCTTTAAAAAGTCCATTCATCAGAGTCTTACCGGGCATTTTCCTTTTTCCTGTAAGGTGTGTCTGGATGTAATGGCTTGTCGTTCCGGCCTCTTCTGCGAAGGCTTCACGCTCATCCGGAGTAAGTGCAAGCCAGTACTTTTTGAAATCGAATTGCGCGTTCTCGCTCATAGCTATTGCCTGATATTTATTACAGATAATAAATATTCACCTATCAGGTAACAAAAATCAAGGTTAGTTACCCGTGGGGTGCATTTACCTGTGGGGTAATATCGCTTTTAATTGAGGCATCAAGTGATTCATATATGAGGCGATTTACCAGAGCATGAAAAGTATTCAGGATGTTCGCAGGCAAAATCTGAAAGACCTGATAGACCGTGATTTCAACGGCGTTCAGACACGCCTGGCGGAGAAACTGGAAACGCAGGCAAATCTGGTGAACCGCTGGGTTCTGGGTAAAAAAGTTATCGGCGACCAGGTAGCCAGAAAAATAGAGTCCGCAGCAAATAAGCCGCGCAACTGGCTGGACATTGATCGCTCCCTGACGCAGGAAGGTTATCAGCCAACAGGGCCGAGTGATATCGGGCTAATAGCCTCTCATAACCTCCAGCACTGGATGAGTGAAAGCGAAGAGTTAACCACCCAGGGTAAACTGCAGCGCGCCAGCGGGATATCACAGAACACCGTCAGCAGAATGCTCAACAACGAAGTCAGCGTTTCGATCTCAACCCTTGAGGCTATCGCCTCGGCGTTTGGGCGGCGTGGTTACGAATTGCTGATGCACCCACAGGATCAGTCATCCATAAAATATGACCGGGCAAGGTACGAATCGTTACCTAAGAGCGAGAAAGACAAGATCGAAAGTTACATTGAATTTGTCCTCTCGCAGAACGACAAAAACAACCAGTAACATTCATAATATCAGTAACTAAGCCGCAATCGAGCGGCTTTTTTATTGCCATCACAATTACCTGACGGGTAATTTTTTAAGTTCATATCTATTGACATCAAACCACATACGGATAATTATTACCTCAACGGTAACAAACCGAGGTAACAAATCATGCAGTGGAAAATCATTAACGGTTGGTACTGCGTTACAGCTTGCGGGCTGATGAGCTGGAAGTTTCGCACGCTGCAGGAAGGCATCAAATGGGCGTTCACCAACAAGGTAGCCCATGAAGTTGCCAACGATAACGGGATATGGGGAGTGAGCAAGTGAGTGAATTATCAATTATCGAAATCGCGCCAGACCTGGCACCAAGCATTTACGTTGAAAATGGACTGGAAAAGTTTCTCGAACAGATCCGTGAAGGCGTTAATGAAGTTCCTGATCTTAGTACCGCGAAAGGCCGCGCCCGCATTGCATCGCTGGCTGCGCAGGTATCCCGCAGCAAAACAGCGGTAGAGAAACCAGGGCGCGATTATCTGAAGCGCCTGAAAGAGCAACCGAAAGTGGTTGAAGCAGAGTTACGCCGTTTCGTAACCGAATGCGATCAGCTGCGCGATGAAGTTCGCCGCCCTCTTACCGAGTGGGAAGACACGGAGAAATCTCGCACTGAAGCACTTCAACAACGCCTGACAAATTTGCGGGCACTGGCTGACGTGATCGATGCCGCCGGAAACTACCTGCCATCTGCTGATATTCAGGATCGCATTCAGGAAGCTAAATCCGTGGCTCTTGATGAGAGTTGGCAGGATCGCGCAGCAGAAGCTGGCGTAGCCAAGGATTCAACAATCCAGCAACTGGAAGCATCACTCGCAGTAGCGCAAAAACGCGAGCATGAAGCCGCTGAACTGGAGCGCCTTCGCAAAGAAGCGGAAGAAAAAGAGCGTCGCGAACGTGAAGAAACAATCCGCCGTGAGGCCGCTGAAAAAGCCACTCGTGATGCTGAAGAAAAATCCAAACGTGAGCGCCAGCAGCACCAAGATGCGCTGAGTGAAATTAACGGCATTCAGCAGCAAGTGATCATCGCGCAGTCAGGGCGTTTAGGCGTTCGCCAGGGTGGAACAATTCAATGCATTAAAGACACGCTGTCTGAAACCGAGGCATGGCCTATTGATGACCGATTTGGATCGCTGATCGGCGCTGCTGAAAATGCAAAGCAACAAGCTATTGCGCAAATTAAGCAACTCCTGATTAACGCTGAGACGATTCAAAAACAGCAGGAAGAAGCCGACCACATCCGTCGCGAAGCTGAGGCGAAAGAAAAAGCTCGTCTGGCAGAAGAGAAACGCATCGCTGATGAATCGGCAGCGCGCGCTGCTGATGTAGAGCACCGTCGGACCATTAATGCTTCTGCTGTTCAGGCTCTTATTTCGCAAGGTATTCCTGATGACTGGGCAAAGGCATGCGTTGTCGCCATCGCTCGCGGGAAAGTTCCAGCAACAACCATCAACTACTGAGGTGGCTATGCACATTCAGCAATTCAATAACCTGAAAAAAATAGCAACTCAGTTCAGCAATGACTACCAGATGTCATCAGAACTGTACGACCGCCACGTTGAACTGATTGATGCAGTCAGCGGCGCCGACATGGATGAGACGTTCGAGCGTTCGCTTCTTCGTGTTGGCGTTCGCCGTGAAATTCTGGAAGCGGCAAAAGAAAGTTGCGAGTACGAAGAACTGATGTCGTCGTTCAAACGTGAATTGACTGGCGTCATCGCCAGGATGGATATGGCGGACAAAATCGACAGCGCGAGGACAGCGGCATGAAACCAGGAATCTATTTCGACATCAGCAATGAGGACTACCACGCCGGTAACGGCGTGAGTAAGTCGCAACTGGATATGGTGGCAAAGAACCCTGCTCTTCTGAAATGGGTGAAGGCTGCGCCGGAAGATGAAGAGAAAAAATCCGCACTGGACATGGGTACTGCGCTGCACTGCCTGCTGCTGGAGCCGGAAGAATTCGACAGGCGTTTTGTGAAAGAGCCGAAAGTTGATCTTCGCACGACGAAAGGGAAAGCAACTCTTGCTGATTTTAAAGAATCGATTAATGGCATGCAGTTAACGCCAATTCCTGATGAGGACTGGAGAAAGCTCGGTTTGATGCACAAAAGCGCAATGGCCCACCCGGCGGCGCGCTGGATGCTGGAAGCGCCAGGACACTGCGAAGCGTCTATGTACTGGAACGACGAAGAGACTGGCGAACTGTGCCGCATCCGTCCGGACAAATGGCTGAATGAGCACAACGTGATCGTCGATGTGAAAAAGGTTTCCGACATGGATCGCTTCGCACGACACATAGAGGAATTTCGCTATCACGTCCAGGATGCCATGTACAGAGAGGGTGCGCTGAATGTTACAGGTCAACCGCATGGCTTCTTCTTCCTGGCTGTCAGCGAAACCATCGACTGCGGTCGATACCCGGTCCGCGTGTTCGAACTTGATGCGCCAGACGTTGACGCCGGACACCAGTTATTCCGCCGGGATCTGAATACCTATCACGAATGCCGCATCAGCGATGAATGGGGTGGTGTGGAAATTATTAAACGCCCTGAGTGGGCACGCAAACAGGATATGTACGTATGAGCAACGATATCGCAATCACATCGCAGCCTGGCGCAACCGTAGGAACCGCTGCTGCCATCTTCAGCCCGGAAGGCATGAATCAACTTGTGCGCTTTGCAGAGTTGATGGCGCAGAGCAAGGCTACTGTTCCGCAACACCTTGCTGGTAAACCTGCTGACTGCCTTGCGGTAACCATGCAGGCGGCGCAGTGGGGAATGAACCCGTTCGCAGTCGCGCAGAAAACTCATGTGGTTAACGGCACGTTGGGCTATGAAGCTCAACTGGTTAACGCTGTCGTATCTTCATCCAACCTGCTGACATCACGCCTGAATTACCGCTGGGATGGTGACTGGTCGAAAGTGAATGGAAAGACAGATAAATCACCGTCGCTGACTGTAACAGTGTCGGCAGTCATCAAGGGTGAAGCTGAGCCGCGCGAGTTAACAATCAGCATGGCTCAGGCAGGAGTGCGCAACTCTCCACTGTGGGAACAGGATCCGCGTCAGCAACTGGCTTACCTGTGCGTTAAGCGTTGGGCGCGTCTTCATGCACCTGATGTCCTTCTTGGCGTGTATACGCCTGACGAATTGCAGGAGACAACACCGCGCGTTGAGCGCGATATCACGCCACCAGCAGCGACCGCATCAGGCGTGAACAGCCTGATCAACTCAAAGCCAGAGCAAAAGCAGGAAGAGCAAACCAGAAAGGCAGACGACCGGGATCCTGATGAAATCCTGGCAGCCTTTACCGGCGCGGCGATGAACTACAACACCGTTGCTGACCTGGACAACGCATATAAATACGTTGCCAAAAAACTGGCTAAAGATGATGAGCGTTTGGCAAAAGCAACTGACGTTTACAGCATCCGCCGTGATGAATTAAACGAAGTACCGATGTAACCACCACCGCGGCGCCACGCGCGCCGCACTGCAACCAAGAGAGGTTTTTATGAAAGGTGCATTAGGCAAGAAGGAACTCCTGGCGGTGGTGCCATTGTCATGGAGCACGATTGACCGCCTGGAAGCTGCCGGAGAATTTCCAAAGCGCTGGTATATCACTGACCGCCGCTGCGTGTGGACGCAGGAAGAAGTCGAAGAATGGCTTGATAAACGCAAAGCGGAAAGCCCGGATGTATACACCGGAAAAAAGCCGCCGGTTGATCAGCGCGTTTATCGTCCAGTGAGTAGCGCAGCATGACAGCGCTGATCAGGCACTGGAATAAGTGGTCAGGATGGTATTTCTTCCTGGCCTCAATTTCCGCCTGGCTTTACCTGCTGGCGGTTATTTTCAGAGAAGGCTGGATCAAATGAATAAGCCAAAGTTAACCAAATTGCAGAAGTACCATCTTGACCATGTTTCGAAGAGTGAGGTTTCAAAAGTGATTGCGGTGACACCGGCGGCGATGGAGATCGAGAAGCGCGCTATCGCAAGAGAGAAAAAAGGTCACTTTCGCGTTGCTGCTCGTCTCTGGCTCCTGTGTATGGATGCAGCGAAAGGTGAAGTTGAGCGGCACAAGATCGCCGTTCGTCGTGACCAGTGCATCACGAAAAGCAATGGCCTGCGCTGTGGTGATTACAGTGGAATACTCAGCCGTGGGGTGATCTATGACTAATCCTCACGACAATATCACCGTCGGTAAGGTGACGCTTGTTTACTCGACACTTCGTCGCGGGTGGCTGACACCTGGCGGCCTGGTTATCCGTAATCCATTTAAAGCGCAGCGCGTAGCTGAACAACTGAATTGCAAGAAGGTGGCGGCATGACTGGTAAATACACCCTTATCTACGCAGATCCCCCCTGGTCATACCGCGACAAAGCAGCCGACGGTGACCGCGGAGCCGGGTTCAAATATCCGGTTATGAACGTGCTGGATATCTGCCGCCTTCCGGTTTGGGATCTGGCTGCCGAAGATTGCCTGCTGGCGATGTGGTGGGTTCCAACTCAGCCGGTTGAAGCGCTGAAGGTTGTAGAGGCGTGGGGCTTCCGACTGATGACCATGAAGGGATTCACCTGGCACAAAACGAATAAGCACAAGGGAAACAGCGCGATCGGCATGGGCCATCTTACCAGGGCGAACAGCGAAGACTGCCTGTTTGCGGTGCGTGGGAAACTACCGGCCCGCATGGATGCGTCAATCTGCCAGCACGTCACGGCGCCGCGCATGGAGAATTCACGAAAGCCTGACATCATCCGCGAAAAACTGGTGCAACTGTTGGGCGATGTGCCGCGCATAGAATTGTTCGCTCGCCAGTCGTCGCATGGATTCGACGTATGGGGAAACCAGTGCTACGGCCCGGCGGTACAGTTACTACCAGGTTGTTCCGTACCGGTTGTGAGGACGGCGGCCGCATGACTATGTTCAACGAGGCGGAGTTAATCCGCCAACTGGAAGAACAGCGTGCTGTTATTGTGCAGAAAAGCGCGCAGGTTAACTGGCTGCAAGCTGAAAACAGTTTTCTGAAAAAGAAATGCGAAGAACTGCAAATGACACTTGATCTACAAAAGGAATTTATAAAATCCAGAAATTAATCACCTTCACTCATCCACCTTTCAAACTTCGACGGGGAGAACGGCACCAGATCGGTGTGCTCCCCGCTAATCCAGGCATCAACCATATCCGCCCACTGCTGCAACATGTAGGCACGCTGCCTGGCGTACTCCGCTTTGTTGTACACCGCACGAACGCCCTTCTGCTCATGCGCCAGCGCCTTTTCAATCCAGTCAGATGGATAGCCAGCCTCATGCAACAGCGTGCTGGCAGTACGGCGCAGGTCGTGTACAGCAAAGTGTTCAAGGTTGCATCCTGCCGACTGTGCTAATTCCACTGTGGTGGTGATCAGGCGGTTTAGCGCAGCATTGGATAACGGCTTGCTCACTGAATAGCGCCCGGGCAAAAGGTACTCGCTTCCACCAGCGCACATATGTAATCCAACCATCAGATCCTGTGCCTGCTTAGGCAGGTAGATAACGTGCGCCCGGCTCCCCTTCATCCTTTCTGACGGTATAGTCCATGTCCATTTTTTGAAATCGACTTCCTTCCAGGTAGCGTTGATAAACTCGTTTTTGCGAACCATCGTTAGCAGCACAAGTTTAGTTGCCAGCTTCATCGTTGCCATAGCTGCGACGGTATCGAGTGTACGGAAGAAAATACCAATCTCTTCTGGTTGCAGGCAACGTTCTCGCGGCTTGAACATGGCAATTGACGACGGCTTTATGTCTGCTGCCGGGTTAAACAGACCGTGCCCACGGTCATTAGCATGACGGTATACGCTGCTGATTATCTCTCTGGCCTGCACTGCCGTCGCACGGCCGCCACGCTCTACAATCCTGTCGCACAGATCGCGCACCATCGATGTGGTGATCTCAGCCATCATCTTGTTTCCCAGCACCGGCATTATGTCACGATCAATAACCGACTGCTTCATGGCGCGGGTGCTGTCAGCCAGAATGACGTGCTTCATATAGCTGTCGGTATGTACCGCGAATGTCTCAGCACCACGGATCTTTTTGATACCGTCACGTTTTGCCGCAGCAGGCGACTGGCCTGACTTGAGCAACTTTTTAGCCGCAATGAGTTCTTCCCGCGCTTCCGCCAGGCTGATACCGTCACGACCATACTGACCAATCACCAGAGTTTCCCGGCGGCCGTTGATTCTGTAGTCATAGCGGAACGAGACAGAGCCTGATGTGAGCACGGCTACATACAGCCCGTCACGGTCAGAAACCTTATAGAGTTTGTCCTGAGGCTTCAGGTTTTTCAGTTTGGTATCGGTAAGCACTTTTCACCCGTTTTGCATCCATGTTTCTGTCGGTATGAGAGTATACCTTTAGGGTAATACCGTCACGTGTACCGTCGAAAAATGTGGTGTAGAGTGAATAGTTATGAGTAGATATAAACAAAAACCCTCCGTAAAAACAGAGGGTTATTTTATTAAATGAATAGAAATGATTAGCTATGAGTTAGCTGTAAATCATTCCCACTCGATCGTGGCTGGCGGCTTACCGCTGATGTCATACACGACGCGTGAAATACCGTTCACTTCGTTGATGATGCGGTTAGACACTCGGCCCAGGAAATCATACGGCAGGTGTGCCCAATGCGCGGTCATGAAGTCGATGGTTTCGACCGCACGCAGAGAAACCACCCAGTCGTATTTACGGCCATCGCCCATCACACCAACAGAGCGAACCGGCAGGAACACGGTGAATGCCTGACTCACTTTGTTGTACAGGTCGGCTTTGTGCAGTTCTTCAATGAAGATAGCGTCCGCACGACGCAGCAGGTCGCAGTACTCTTTCTTCACTTCGCCCAGCACGCGTACGCCCAGACCCGGCCCCGGGAACGGGTGACGGTAGAGCATGTCGTACGGCAGGCCCAGCTCCAGACCAATTTTACGCACTTCGTCTTTGAACAGCTCTTTCAGCGGCTCAACCAGACCCATCTTCATCTCTTTTGGCAGGCCGCCTACGTTGTGGTGAGATTTGATGACGTGCGCTTTCCCGGTCGCAGAGGCGGCAGATTCAATCACGTCCGGATAGATGGTGCCCTGCGCCAGCCATTTCACATCTTCCAGCTTCAGCGCTTCTTCGTCGAAGACTTCAACAAAGACGCGGCCAATGATCTTACGTTTCGCTTCCGGATCGTTCTCGCCTTTCAGCGCGGTCAGGAAACGATCCTCTGCCGGAACGTGAACAATGTTCAGACCAAAGTGATCGCCGAACATATCCATCACCTGCCCGGCTTCATTCAGACGTAGCAGACCGTTATCGACGAACACACAGGTCAGGTTTTTACCAATCGCACGGTGCAGCAGCATCGCCGTGACGGAAGAGTCCACGCCACCGGAAAGGCCGAGGATCACTTTGTCATCGCCCACCTGCTGGCGGATACGCTCAACGGCGTCGTCGATAATTTTTGCCGGCGTCCACAGCGCTTCACACTGACAGATGTCGCGGACAAAACGCTCCAGCATACGCATCCCCTGACGGGTATGGGTCACTTCCGGGTGGAACTGAACGCCATAGAAGCGTTTTTCTTCGTTCGCCATAATGGCAAACGGGCAGCTTTCGGTGCTGGCAACGGTAACGAAATCGGACGGGATCGCCGTGACTTTATCGCCATGGCTCATCCACACGTCCAACAGTGGTTTGCCGTCTGCGGTCAGGGAGTCCTCGATACCGCGCACCAGCGCGCTGTCGGTTACAACTTCAACCTGCGCGTAGCCGAATTCACGCTCAGTCGAACCTTCGACATGGCCGCCCAACTGCATCGCCATCGTCTGCATGCCGTAGCATACGCCGAAGACCGGAACACCGGCTTCGAAAACGTATTGCGGTGCACGCGGGCTGTTTTCTTCCGTGGTACTTTCCGGGCCGCCGGAAAGAATAATACCGCTAGGATTAAACTCGCGAATCTGTGCTTCAGTTACATCCCACGCCCACAGTTCACAGTAAACGCCCAGTTCACGCACGCGACGTGCAACCAGTTGTGTGTACTGCGATCCGAAATCAAGAATGAGAATGCGATGCTTGTGAATATTGTCTGTCATTGACGCTAATTCCGAGGCAAGTGAAACAATAACAAAACGCCCGGTTAAAACCGGGCGCGGAAACTTATCAGGAGCCCATACGGTAGTTAGGGGACTCTTTGGTGATGGTCACGTCGTGAACGTGGCTTTCCTGAATACCCGCACCACTGATACGTACGAATTCCGCTTTAGTACGCAATTCGTCGATAGTACCACAGCCAGTCAGCCCCATACAGGAGCGCAGGCCACCCATCTGCTGGTGAATGATCTCTTTCAGGCGGCCTTTATAGGCAACGCGACCTTCGATACCTTCCGGCACCAGTTTGTCAGCGGCGTTATCGCTCTGGAAGTAACGGTCAGAAGAACCTTTGGACATCGCGCCCAGAGAGCCCATACCACGGTAGGATTTGTAAGAGCGCCCCTGGTAAAGTTCAATTTCACCCGGGGATTCTTCCGTGCCCGCCAGCATGGAGCCCACCATCACCGCGCTTGCGCCAGCCGCGATGGCTTTGGCGATATCGCCAGAGAAACGGATACCGCCGTCAGCGATAACCGGAATCCCCATGCCTTCCAGCGCTTCAACAGCATCAGACACAGCGGTGATCTGCGGAACACCCACACCAGTCACGATACGCGTAGTACAGATGGAGCCTGGGCCGATACCCACTTTTACCGCGCTCACGCCCGCTTCCGCCAGGGCACGAGCCCCCGCACCGGTCGCCACGTTACCGCCAATGATTTGCAGATCCGGGTATTTCGCACGGGTTTCACGAATGCGCTGTAAAACGCCTTCTGAATGGCCGTGAGAAGAGTCGATCAGCAGCACGTCAACACCCGCCGCCACCAGCGCATCAACACGCTCTTCGTTGCCCGCGCCTGCACCAACTGCAGCGCCAACGCGCAGACGGCCATGCTCATCTTTACAGGAGTTCGGCTTACGTTCAGCTTTCTGGAAATCTTTTACGGTGATCATGCCGAGCAGATGGAAACTGTCATCAACAACCAGCGCTTTCTCAACGCGTTTCTCGTGCATTTTTGCCAGTACAACATCACGCGCTTCGCCTTCGCGAACGGTGACCAGACGCTCTTTCGGCGTCATGTAAACGCTGACCGGTTGGTTCAGATCGGTTACAAAACGCACGTCACGACCGGTGATAATCCCGACCAGTTCGTTATCTTCAGTCACTACCGGGTAGCCTGCAAAGCCATTGCGTTCGGTCAGTTCTTTGACTTCACGCAGAGTGGTCGTCGGCAGAACGGTTTGCGGGTCAGTAACTACGCCAGATTCATGTTTTTTCACGCGGCGAACTTCTTCTGCCTGACGCTCAATCGACATGTTTTTATGGATAAAACCGATGCCGCCTTCCTGTGCCAGTGCAATCGCGAGGCGCGCTTCAGTCACGGTATCCATCGCTGCGGAGAGCATAGGAATGTTCAGACGAATGGTTTTCGTCAACTGCGTGCTGAGGTCAGCAGTATTCGGCAGAACGGTGGAATGAGCGGGAACGAGGAGGACGTCGTCAAACGTCAAAGCTTCTTTAGCAATACGTAGCATGGGCAATATCTCTAACCTGGGGGTGGATAAATATTGCCGTGGCATTATACAGAGCGTAATCGGTTGCATCCACACTTTTTTGCAAAAAATGCTTGCGCTCCAGCTCAGGCGAGTTACTATCGATTGAATAACCTGCTGATTTAGAATTTGATCCCGCTCACATGTTATCCTCTCAGACCTCCGCAATTTTTACTGTTAGCCGCCTTAATCAGACGGTTCGTCTGCTGTTAGAACAGGAGATGGGACAGGTCTGGATCAGCGGTGAGATTTCCAATTTCTCGCAGCCGTCATCGGGGCACTGGTACTTCACGCTGAAAGATGACACGGCACAAGTCCGCTGTGCAATGTTCCGCAACAGCAATCGTCGGGTGACCTTTCGCCCTCAGCATGGTCAGCAGGTTCTTGTTCGCGCCAATATCACCCTGTACGAGCCGCGCGGCGACTATCAGATTATCGTTGAAAGCATGCAGCCTGCCGGTGAAGGTCTGCTCCAGCAAAAATATGAACAATTAAAAGCTAAACTGCAGTCTGAAGGGCTTTTTGATCAGCAGCATAAGCAGCCACTCCCCTCCCCTGCCCACTGCGTGGGGGTGATTACCTCGAAAACCGGGGCCGCGCTGCACGATATTCTCCATGTACTGAAACGTCGCGATCCCTCTTTACCGGTTATCATCTATCCGACCGCCGTCCAGGGTGATGACGCACCGGGGCAAATTGTCCGCGCAATTGAACTGGCGAATGCGCGCCAGGAGTGTGATGTCTTGATCGTCGGGCGCGGCGGCGGTTCGCTGGAAGATTTATGGAGCTTTAACGACGAGCGTGTCGCACGGGCTATTTTTGCCAGCGCGATCCCGGTAGTCAGCGCCGTCGGCCACGAAACGGACGTCACTATTGCCGATTTTATTGCCGACCTGCGTGCGCCGACGCCTTCGGCCGCCGCTGAAATGGTCAGCCGAAATCAGCAGGAGTTGCTGCGTCAGATCCTGTCTGCACAGCAACGTCTCGGCATGGCGATGGATTACTTTCTGGCGAACCGCAGTCGTCGATTCACCCAGATTTATCATCGCCTGCAACAGCAACATCCGCAGTTGCGTCTCGCTCGTCAGCAGACGGCACTGGAGAGGTTGTATCAGCGCATGAACGTGGCCATCGACGGCCAGTTGAAGCGCACCAGCCTGCGGCAATCCCGTCTGCTGCAACGCCTGAACCAGCAAAGCCCGCAGCCGCGCATTTATCGAGCGCAAACCCGCATTCAGCAACTGGAATATCGTCTGGCGGAGAGTGTGCGTTCTCGTCTGAGCGCCACGCGGGAACGCTTTGGCAACGCGGTAACACATCTGGAAGCGGTCAGCCCACTCTCGACCCTGGCACGTGGCTACAGCGTCTCTACCGCCAACGATGGCAAAGTGCTGAAAAAAGTGAAACAAGTGAAAGCGGGTGATGTGATGACCACCCGACTGGAGGATGGCTGGGTGGAGAGCCAGGTCACCGATATCAAACCGGTGAAAAAGCGCGCCCGCAAATAAGTGGCTCAGCCCCAGTCTGGAACTGAGCAACATCCGGTCACGCGTCAGGCAGCGTAAACTCAACGCGTTTTTTGGAAATCAACCCATGGCCATTCTGGCAAAAATAATCCACCGCGCCACAAGCTTTCAACACCTGTAGCGGCTTGTGGCACTCCGGGCACCGCGCTTCAACGGTAAAATCTGTATGGCAGGTCGCGCAATGGGCCGTTTCTCCATTGCGTTCCAGCAAGTTTTGACAAACAGGGCAAATCAGTTCCATATCACCTCCTTCACTCTCCTCTTCTGCTGAATAGGATGCCAATTACCGGGGCGTTCTGCCCTGTAGATACTGACCCAATGCCTTTTCTGACGTAAAGCAGGTAAAGGTCATCTTCGGATTCCAGTAACGTTCAATCGCCCCAAATACATCAACCGCGACTTCATCACCGTTTTCAAGCTTGTACATTCCGTTTCCTTCGGCTGTCACAACCCGTATTCCGGATTTATTTTTACCAAAGGCAATCTCAGAGGGGCTGACAAAGAAAAAGGTTTGCATCTTGTAGCTGACATTCCCCCCGCCGTTGTACTTCTCCGTGCCGTCAGCCAGGCATGAGTATACGGCCCGGCTTTTCGCCGAGTACTCAATGATGTTCACCGCAGAAGGGCGTGGCGGCGCGACGGGCGTTACGGATACGGGTTTCTGAACCGATTCTGCCTGTGGCAGTACGGGCAGTCCTGTCGGGGGCGACACAGGGGGCGGTGTCACCACCGCAGGCGTCGTAGGCCTGTTGGCCAATGCGGTATCCGCTGGCGTTGGCGAGGAATGATTCAGACCAAAGATGACCAGCACGGCCACCACGGCGAGGATACCAAACCCGAATTTCTCCGCCTTCAGTTTGTCATACAACGACTGTTTGTCAGGCCGCGCTGCCGTTGTTTTCGCCTGCTGTGCAGCAGCGCCCTGACGGGCATGCTCATCTGCCTGCCGCTTCTGTTCCTGTGCTTTTTGCTCGGCCTGCTGGCGAAAGTATGCTTCGTCGTAACGCTTTTTCTCTTCCGCCGCGCGCCTATGTTGTTCGGTCTGGTATTCGCGGTGTCTCTGTTCTGCTTCCTGCCGCGCCCGGCGCTCGTTTGCCGCCTCCTGTCTGGCGGTTTCTGCGTCCCGACGATAGCGTTCGGACTCTGCGGAACTGTCGGCTGATGCCCCGCTACTGCCGTAAATGTCTTCCATCGTCAGCCCATAAATCGCCATATAGCGGCGAGCCCGGCTGAACGCATTTGCGGATTCACCGTCATTTGAGGACTGCGCGGCAAGTGCCAGTAGCTTGCGGATTTTCTCGATTTGTTTTGCTTTATCGGTCATCAGACGGTCTTCTAAAGACGGGCATCCATGCGCCTGAGTCACGTTACCAGAATATCAACGGTATACGGACAGACATCAAAAAGCCCGACGGGCGCGGGCTTTTTGGACGTTACCTGCGTGGCAGGTAAGTTATTACTTACTTTTCTTGATGTGTTTAATCAGACGTTTACGCTTACGCATCTGGGTCGGAGTCAGCGTATTGCGTTTGTTGGCATACGGGTTCTCGCCCTCTTTAAACTGAATGCGGATCGGCGTCCCCATCACTTCCAGCGATTTACGGAAGTAGTTCATCAGGTAGCGCTTGTAGGAATCCGGCAGGTCTTTGACCTGGTTGCCATGAATCACCACAATCGGCGGGTTATAGCCCCCCGCATGAGCATATTTCAGCTTCACACGACGACCACGGACCAGCGGCGGCTGGTGATCTTCGACCGCCATCGTCATGATTCGGGTCAGCATCGCTGTGCTAACGCGACGGGTGGAACTGTCATAGGCTTCGCGGACGGATTCAAACAGATTGCCGACACCGCTGCCATGCAGTGCAGAGATAAAATGCACGCGCGCGAAATCGATAAAGCCCAGACGGAAGTCCAGCGTCTCTTTCACCTGCTCTTTCACTTCCTGAGTCAGACCATCCCACTTGTTCACCACGATGACAAGTGAGCGCCCACTATTGAGAATAAAGCCCAGCAGCGACAGATCCTGGTCAGAGATACCTTCACGGGCATCAATCACCAGCATTACAACGTTAGCGTCTTCAATCGCCTGCAATGTTTTGATAACCGAGAACTTTTCCACCGCATCGGTGATTTTTCCACGCTTACGCACCCCGGCAGTATCGATCAGCACATACTCGCGCTCATCGCGTTCCATCGGGATATAAATACTGTCACGGGTGGTGCCTGGCATGTCATAAACCACCACGCGATCTTCACCCAGAATACGGTTAGTCAGTGTGGACTTACCGACGTTCGGACGACCGACAATCGCCAGCTTAATCGGCAGATCCTGCGGATTGAAGTCATCTTCTGGCTCTTCTTCACCGTTCTCGTCGGCTTCGAACTGCGCCCAGTATTCGGCGTCTTCATCCACCTCTTCCTGCGGCACGGCATCGTCCATCCACGGCAGCAGAACGTGTTCCAGCAGACTGAGCACACCACGGCCATGAGACGCGGCGATCGGGTGAATTTCACCCAGCCCCAGCGAGTAGAAATCAACGATGGCCTGATCCGGATCGAGCCCGTCCGTTTTGTTGGCGACCAGGAACGTCGGTTTTTCACGAGAGCGTAAATGCTGGGCGATAGCTTCATCGGCAGGCATCAGACCAGCGCGCGCATCCACCATGAACAGCACCACGTCTGCCTCTTCAATCGCCAGCAGCGACTGTTCCGCCATACGCGTTTCTACGCCATCTTCGGTGCCATCAATTCCGCCAGTATCGATGCAGATAAATTCACGACCTTCAATCTCCGCACGACCGTACTTACGGTCACGAGTCAGACCCGGGAAATCCGCAACCAGCGCATCTCGGGTGCGAGTTAGACGGTTAAATAACGTGGATTTTCCGACGTTAGGGCGCCCGACAAGCGCGACCACAGGTACCATGTTTAAAGCCTCATTTTAAAAATCATCAGACAACAGACGCGATTTTTGCGCCGTTGTTAAAAACAGGAAAACGGCCCCTGCACCAGGAGCCGTTTTTTAATGCGTACGACCAGGACGATTAACGTGTAATGGAATACACGGTACCGTCTTTGGCCTGAATCAGCAGTTTTCCATCGGCAGAGACCGGTTCTGTCAGGAAACCAGAGCTGTCTACTTTCTGCTGCGCCACAAAACGACCGTCTTCGACGTTAATCCAGTGCAGGTAGCCTTCGCTATCCCCCACCACCAGGTTACCATTATACAACGCCGGGGAAGTTAGCAGACGGTGCAGCAGATCGCTCTGCGTCCACAGCGTGACGCCGCCATCGGTAGTCAACGCCAGCACGCGGTCATTCTGATCCACCAGGTAGATACGGTTGCCGTCGACGATAAAGTCATTCACCGAGCCCAGTTCACGTTTCCACATGATCTGGCCACTGCGCAGATCCAGCGCGGTCAGATTACCATTATAAGCCAGGGCGTAAACGACGCCATTGACGATTACCGGGGTGGTATCCACATCGCTCAGACGGTCAATCTCAGTAGAACCGGTCGCCTGAGAAATACGCTGCTGCCAAATCATCTGGCCTTGCTGCATCAGTACGGCGCTCACGCGGCCATTATCGCCACCGACAATGGCCGCACCAAAGGCCGTTGCCGGCGCTGATTCGCCACGCAAGGACAGCGAAGGCATATCCAGGTTTACGGTCCACTTAATGGCGCCATCGGCTTCATTCAGTGCCTGCAACTGACCATTGCTGGTATGAATCAGCACCATGCCGTCGCTGACTACCGGACGGGAGAGCGCTTCGCCAGCCACTTTGGTTTGCCATGCAACCGTACCGTCCGCCGCGCTCAGCGCATAAACCTGTGCTTTTTCGCTACCAATATAGACGTGACCGCCTGCAACCGTTACGCCGCCAGACAACTGCGCTGACGAGCGCGAGAACCAGCCATCTTTCTCACCCAGGTTAACCGACCAGACTTCTTTGCCATCATCAGCATTTAACGCTTTCACCACGCCAGCGCGATCGGCTGCGTAGACCACGTTATCGGCATATGCAGGGTGGAGGTTGGAAAAGAAATCACCGATACCATTACCTACAGACGTGCTCCAGGCCGTAGACGGGGTAAACTGATTTTCAACCACCGGTAATGGGGACATTTTAACAACGTCTTCTTCGCCACTAAACAGTGAACAGCCGCTCAACAGGGTAACGGAAAGCAGCCCTGGCAGAAGTAATTTACGCAATTGCATCGGGTCCCTCTCAGATGGACAAATTATTGATTTTCATCTGCATCATTTCGCTCAGTGCCGGGGAGGCGTTACTTTTCACGCCTGCTTCCCACGCACTACGCGCACCTTGTTTATCACCTTTGCTCAGCAACGCTTCGCCGCGCAGATCGGCAACAATCGCCGCCCATCCTTCCCCCTTCACGCTCTCCAGGGTTTTCAGCGCCGTATCCGCCTGCTTGAGTTGAACCTGAACGCGAGCAAGACGCAGCGTGATCACCGCGTTAAGATTCTCATCACTCGTGGCGGCCAGTCCCTGCTGAAGCTGGGCTGCGGCTTTCTCAAGTTGATTCTGATCGACAAACTGCTGCGCCAGTTCCATCGACGCTAACGCGCCGTAGGTGTTCTTATTGTCGGCAGCAAATTTCTCTGCGGCTGACAGGTCTTCCGCTTTACCCGCGCTGAGCGAACTCACCACGGTTTGATATGACAGAGAAGCAGCGCGTGCGGACTCAGTCTGATGACTGTTCCAGTAGCGCCAGCCTACCAGCGCACCCACACCTAAAATAACCCCAACAGCCAGGGCTTTGCCGTTTTCAGCAAAGAAGCGTTTAATCGCATCGACCTGGTCATTTTCGTTCTCGTAAATTTCCACGCAGTCCTTCTCCTTAAGCCATTAACGTGCGCAAATAGGCGGCAACGCTATCCTGTGCCACCTCGGTTTGCTCACCGGAGCGCAAATCCTTCACTACAACGGTACCAGCAGCCACTTCGGACTCGCCAAGCACCAGTGCAACGCGGGCACCCCATTTATCAGCTCGGGCAAACTGTTTCTTAAAGTTGCCGCCGCCGTGGTTTGTCATCAGCTTCACGCCCGGGATTTCATCACGCACGCGCTCGGCCAGTGTCATTGCCGCAGACTGCGTATCCGCGCCTGAAGCGACCAGGTATATATCGACAACAGAATCGGCTTTAAATTCCGGATTAACTGCCTGAACCAGTAAAACAAGCCGTTCCAGGCCCATTGCAAAGCCCACCCCTGGGGTCGCGCGACCGCCAAGTTGCTCAACCAGTCCGTCATAACGACCGCCCGCACAAACGGTGCCTTGTGAGCCCAGACTGCTGGTGACCCACTCAAACACCGTACGATTATAGTAGTCGAGACCACGAACCAGACGTTGGTTGACGGTGTAGGCAATGCCCGCGGCTTCCAGCAGTTTGCACAGACCCGCAAAGTGTTCACGGGAATCGTCATCCAGATAGTCGCCAAGCTGAGGTGCATCGTTGAGCAACGCCTGTACGTCCGGATTTTTTGAATCCAGCACACGCAGCGGGTTGGAGTACATGCGACGTTTGCAGTCTTCGTCGAGTTTCTCAACGTGCTGTTCGAGGAACGCCACCAGCGCATCGCGGTAGTTTGCACGCGCGTCCAGCGAACCAATAGAGTTCAGCTCCAGATTGACATGCTCAGCGATACCCAGCGCGCGCCACCAGCGTGCGGTTAACATGATCAGTTCGGCATCGATATCCGGCCCTTGCAGACCAAAGGCTTCGACACCCAACTGATGAAACTGACGATAGCGCCCTTTCTGCGGACGCTCGTGGCGGAACATCGGCCCGATATACCACAGGCGCTGTTCCTGATTGTACAGGAGACCATGCTCGATGCCGGCGCGTACACAGCCCGCCGTGCCTTCCGGACGCAGCGTCAGGCTATCGCCATTGCGGTCCTCAAAGGTGTACATCTCTTTTTCAACCACGTCGGTCACTTCACCGATCGCGCGTTTGAATAACGGGGTCTGCTCTACAATCGGCAAGCGGATTTCACTGTAACCGTAGCTGCCGAGCACGTTTTTGAGTGTGCCTTCAATGCGCTGCCAGATGGCGGTCTCGCCAGGCAGATAATCGTTCATGCCGCGAATGGCTTGAATGTTTTTTGCCACGTTTATTCTCTTTCTGAATATAAAAATGAACCCTCAGCGCTTCCCCGAGCGATACGGGAGCCATGCGGGTTCAATCATACACGGGAAGCACGCTGCTTCCCATCACGTTGTTATTTATCAACCTGCTGCACGTTAATCCGCTGCGCTTCATCAAGTATCGTCGCTTTGGCACGAATGCGGGCTTCAAGCTGGTCAATCATATCGTTATTATCCAGACGATCTTTACGAATACCATCTTCATAGAGACCACTTTTCTTGTTGCCGCCAGTTACGCCCAACGTGGAGACCAGCGCTTCGCCCGGTCCGTTAACCACGCAACCAATAATGGATACATCCATAGGCGTAATGATGTCTTCCAGACGCTGTTCCAGGGCGTTAACCGTACCAATCACGTCAAATTCCTGACGTGAACAGGTCGGACAGGCGATGAAGTTGATCCCGCGAGCACGAATGCGCAGAGACTTCAGGATATCGAAGCCAACCTTAATCTCTTCCACCGGATCGGCAGCCAGCGAAACACGCAGCGTATCGCCAATCCCTTCGGACAGCAGCAGGCCAAGACCGATTGCCGATTTCACCGCACCACTGCGCGCACCACCGGCTTCGGTGATCCCTAAATGCAGTGGTTGATCGATTTGCTTCGCCAGCAGACGATAGGATTCAACGGCGAGGAAAACGTCAGACGCTTTTACGCTGACCTTGAACTGATCAAAGTTCAGACGATCGAGATGATCCACATGGCGCATGGCCGATTCCAGCAAGGCCTGCGGCGTAGGTTCGCCGTACTTTTCCTGCAGATCTTTTTCCAGCGATCCGGCGTTAACACCGATACGAATAGGGATATTTTTATCACGCGCGCAATCCACCACCATGCGGATACGCTCTTCATTGCCGATGTTGCCTGGATTAATACGCAGACAGTCAACACCGTACTCCGCCACTTTGAGTGCAATACGGTAGTCGAAGTGAATGTCGGCGACCAGCGGAACAGAAACCTGTTGCTTGATCAGTTTGAAAGCTTCTGCAGCATCCATCGTTGGTACGGAGACACGAACAATGTCAGCGCCAACGCGTTCCAGCGCTTTGATCTGATTAACCGTCGCTTCCACATCCGTGGTCCGCGTGTTGGTCATCGACTGAACGGCGATGGGAGCCCCATCGCCAATCGGCACATTCCCAACGTAAATACGCGTTGATTTTCTACGTTGAATTGGAGCCTGGTTATGCATGAAAAATCTCCCGCGTTACCCGTCTATTACTGCGCCGGTGATTATTCGGCATTTAGGGTCAGACGCGCAACCTGGTTAGTTCTGATAAAACGGCTCAGATCGACAGGTTTTCCTTGATACTGGATCTGCACCGCAGCCGGCGCGCCAATTTTAAGCTTGTAAGGCGCCTGACCGGTCAGGTTTAAATTGCCATCTTTACGCTGCATTCCGCTGAACAGCTTTTTGCCCGTCGCATCGCTCACTTCCAGCCAGCAATCGGCGGTAAAATTCATCACCAGCGCGTTTGGATCGGCAGCGGCTTCCACACCGGCCTGATTGGTCGGCAACGGTGCCGCGCCATCCGGCGTTGCCGGTGCCACAGGAGAGGTTGTTACGGTATCAACGTTGGCCTGAGAAGGGGCGACCACGGCGTTCTGCTGCGGGTCAACCGCAGGAGCCGTCGTCGGCGCAGGCGTTTGCGCCGTCTCCGTCGGACCGGTGGCCGCAGGCGTGTTGTCCTGCGTTGCCGTCGCGCTGGTATCCAGCGGCACGCTTTGCGTGTTTTCGCTGTTGGCATTCAGCTCAGCAGAGGATTGATCAGCCATCGTGGAGATCTCTTCCTGCTGCGCTTTGTGGTTTTGCCACCACCATGCGCCCGTCAGGCCGACCACCACAAACAGCACCAGCCAGGTAAAGGTCATCAACCAGCCATCGCGCTTTTTACGACGTTTGCCTAATGAGAAGCTCTGCATCGGTGCCACTTTCGCCGCACGAACCGGTGCCTGTTTCTCCAGAGCCGGTAACAGTTCTTCTTCAGGAATATGGACCAGACGTGCATAAGAGCGAATGTATCCGCGCAGGAACGTTGAAGCCAGGTCGGCAGGCGCCTTATCGTCTTCAATGTCGCGTACGGTAGATACCTTCAGGCAAAGTCGCTCGGCGACAGCCTGCTGGCTGAGTCCGAGTTGTTCACGGGCATTGCGTAGGCGAACGCCGGTGGATTGTGCTTCATGTTGGTCGTGAGTGGCTTCAGTATTCATTCGCTACAGCTGCTGGTGAAAATTAGGGTTCAGGCGCCGGCGAGTCACAATGCCCACCCACACCGCGAAAATCGGTTCAGTCAACCTGAGTCAAACAGTATAAACCTCTCTGCTGACTCTTAACAAAAACAGCTTAAGCCTGAGGGCTAAACTATTGTCGCGCCGTACATACTGCCTTAAAGTCGACAAAAACGCACCGTTATTATTGACCGGACAAGTACAACCCTGGCCCTCATGCAAATTACATTGCGCCACAGCACAAAAATCCGGCTGTGGCGCATTGTGCTTCAGACAGTTTTAACGTCGATAGCCTCACCCTGCATACGCTTACGTAGCGTACGTTTAGTCCGGTCGATCACATCCCCCGCCAGTTGTCCGCAGGCCGCGTCAATATCATCACCGCGCGTTTTACGCACAATGGTGGTAAAGCCGTAGCTCATCAGCACCTTAGAGAAACGATCAATGCGGCTATTAGAACTACGTCCATAAGGCGCCCCCGGGAACGGGTTCCATGGGATCAGGTTGATTTTACAAGGCGTGTCTTTCAGCAACTCCGCCAGTTGATGCGCATGCTCTGTGCCATCATTAACGTGATCCAGCATGACGTATTCAATGGTGACGCGTCCCTGGTTGGCATTGGATTTCTCCAGATAGCGACGAACCGCGTCCAGGAAGGTTTCGATATTGTACTTTTTGTTGATTGGTACAATTTCGTCACGAATTTCGTCATTCGGCGCGTGCAGCGAAATCGCCAGCGCGACGTCAATCATGTCACCTAATTTGTCGAGCGCAGGCACGACGCCGGAAGTCGACAGCGTGACGCGACGCTTGGACAGGCCGAAGCCGAAATCATCAAGCATGATTTCCATGGCCGGCACGACGTTAGTCAGGTTGAGCAGCGGTTCGCCCATACCCATCATCACCACGTTGGTGATCGGACGCTGACCGGTGATTTTCGCCGCACCGACAATTTTCGCCGCACGCCAGACCTGACCAATAATTTCAGAAACGCGCAGGTTACGGTTAAAACCCTGCTGTGCGGTTGAACAGAATTTACATTCCAGCGCACAACCCACCTGCGAAGAGACGCACAGCGTGGCGCGATCTTCTTCCGGGATATACACCGTTTCGACGCGCTGATCGCCCACGGCAATCGCCCATTTGATGGTGCCATCGGAGGAGCGCTGTTCTTCAACCACTTCCGGTGCGCGGATTTCCGCCACCTCTTTGAGCTTGTTGCGCAGCACTTTGTTGATGTCAGTCATCTCATCAAAGTTGTCGCTGCAATAGTGGTACATCCATTTCATCACCTGGTCAGCGCGAAACGGCTTCTCACCCATCTCTTTAAAGAATTCGCGCATCTGCTGACGGTTCAGATCCAGCAGGTTGATTTTGCCATTTTTCGCAGGAACCGTAGGAGTGATGATTTCGGAAGTGTTAACTAATTCAGACATAATTTTTTCCGGCCTCGTTGTTACACGTTATGGCCCATGGGAGGTTGAAAAGAAACGCCCCGGTAAGCAGTGCTCATCCGGGGCGTTGCATTGTACAAAGTCTGGCGCAAGGATGCCACGTTTGCACGCGGCATTTACCGAAAAATTATTCCCAACGGGATCAACGTGTGCGAGCGCACACTTCGCCTTCACCGAAGAAATAGGCGATTTCGCGCTTGGCGGATTCCACGGAATCAGAACCATGAGTCCCGTTTTCGGTGAAGCTGTCGGCGTAGTCAGCGCGCAGCGTACCCGCCAGAGCGTTAGCCGGGTTGGTTGCACCCAGCAGATCGCGGTGACGCTGAACCGCATTTTCGCTTTCCAGTACGGACACCACGATAGGACCTGAGGTCATAAACTCAACCAGACCGTCGAAGAACGGCTTGCCATCGTGCTCAGCGTAGAAGCCGCGCGCCTGCTCAACGCTCAGGTGCAGCATTTTGGTACCGACAATTTTGAACCCTGCAGCTTCAAAGCGCGCAAAGATATTACCAATAACGTTTTTTGCCACCGCGTTTGGCTTGATGATGGAAAAAGTACGTTCAATAGCCATGATTACCTCTGAAAGATGTTCTGTTGTGTTTTACCTGGCGCGGATTATAAAGAGCATCCCGGCTATTGCATATGGATGAAGGTAACATTTTTTTAAAATAAGATGAGTATTAGCAACAAAAAGTGTCAATCTGGTCTACTGCAACGTAAACCTCACCGTCGCAACCTGCCCGCTCTCATCCATCGCCAGTAGCTGATAGTCACCTTTTTCGCGCAGACGTAGCGTAATACTGCGCTCACGTTCTTGCAGCGGTTCGCCGTTGAGGAACCACCAGCGCACGCCTGCGCCGCCACTGCTCTGAAGCGTTACGCTCACCTCTGTGGCCCCCGGTAAACGTTTGACGATTGCGCCATCACGGACGCCTGCCAGCAACAGTGGCAATGCGGGATCCTGTCCGTGCGGCGGACACGTCGTTGAGGCTAACGGCAAGCGCGCACTGCGACGCTCTGAAGCGGGCAACCACGGTTCAAGCGGCAACGGCCAGACAATCAGCATTTGTTCTTGCGCCTGTGGGCAATCGGCGGCAACGCGTCGGCCCGCCTTATCCAGCCAGATCGGGAAACGAATACCACTCACCCCTTCCTGTTCCGGCAGCAACAGCGTGGGCGGCTGAACGCCCTCCAGCAGCCAGGTGGACAGACGACGCCGGCAATTGCTGTCGCCAGAAGGAAGAGATTGCCCGCCAGGCCAACACACCACGCCACGGGTGACCGACTGCGGGCGCGGATCTTCCGGCAGCGAGGCGCCACGGGCTAAGAGCAGGTTGTTTACCTGATTGAACAGCGGGATCGCACTGGCATAACCGAACTGTCCGGCAACGGGCGTGCCGTCCGGTCTGCCCGTCCAGATACCGATGACATAGCGGGCATTGAGGCCAATCGCCCACGCATCGCGATAGCCATAGCTGGTGCCCGTTTTCCACGCCAGCGGGGCCACCCGGGGAAGCGAGCTGTCCGGTAATGGTTGCGCTTCATCGGCCAAAATACGTCGGATGATCCACGCCGCACCGGACGACATCAACGGGCGTTCGACAAGCGGATCGCCTGGTTGCAGACGCAGTTTTCCCGCCTTGCCGTGGCGAGCAAAAGTGCTGTACCCCGCGACCATATCCTCAAGCCGCGCGCCTGCGCCCCCCAAAATAAGCGACAGATTAGGAGCCGCGCCCGCAGGCAAGTACAGCGGCAGTCCACTATTACGTAATTGCGCGGTGAAGCGCTTCGGACCGTAGGCCTCCAGCACCTGTACCGCAGGTAAATTCAGCGAACGCACCAGCGCTTCGCTCATACTGACAGGGCCATGAAAACCACTGTCAAAATTACCCGGACGATAATCCCCGCTACGGCGCGGTACATCCTGCAATAAAGACGCCGGGTGGATTAATCCATCATCCAGCGCCAGCCCATAGACAAAAGGCTTGAGCACTGAGCCAGGCGATCGGATCGCCTTGACCATATCCACATGACCGAAACGCGTGTCATCATTCAGATCAACCGATCCGACCCAGCCACGCACGCTCATGTCGGTGTGATCGACGACGATCATCGCCAGCGAACTGCGCGCCGGCAGCCTGCCCTTCCAGTTTTGCGCCAGCTCTTCCAGCTGTCGTTGCAACCCGGCATCCAGGGTGGTGACAATTTTGTCGCCTTGATTTTTACCCAGCATCATCCGCGAGAACAGCGGTGCGAGTTGCGGCATCTGGCGGGGCGTCAACCAGACCGGCTCTTCACGTGATTCCTCCACCTGGCGCGGCGACCAGATCCCCTGTATCGCCATTCGCTCAAGCACTTTGTTGCGGGCTGCTTCTGCTCGATCGGGCCAACGATCAGGGCGCAGTCGACTCGGCGCCTGTGGTAATACCGCCAGTAACGCGGCTTCAGAGTAGCTGAGCTGTGACGGAGGTTTTCCGAGATAGGCCCAACTGGCTGCGCCAATCCCCTGCAACGTGCCGCCAAACGGCGCACGATTGAGGTACAGCGTCAGGATATCGCGTTTAGAGAGATGCCATTCGAGCTGCAGCGCACGCCAGAGCTGGCGAAACTTACCGCCGAACGTACGGGGGTGCGGATCCAGTAATCGCGCCACCTGCATGGTCAGCGTGCTGCCGCCGGAAATCACCCGCCCGGAAGAGAGATCCTGCCAGGCGGCGCGAAGTATAGAGAGAGGATTGACTCCAGGGTGTTGCCAGAACCAGCGATCTTCATAGTTGATGAGCGCCTCAAGATAGCGCGGGGAAACCTCTTCGAGCGTCACCGGATAGCGCCAGATCCCATCCGCGTCGGCAAACCGCCACAGCGGCGTTCCGTCATGCGCCACGACCACCCGCGCCGGATTGACCTCACGTAAAGGCAGCGGCCAGATTTTGTCTGCCCCCCAGATGGCGCAGACGAGTAAAACAAACGCGGCGACCAGCCAAAGCCAACCGCCGCGTTTACCGGTTAATCGCCCCATTTACGGCTTAACAATCAGAATGTCCCCGGCCGCACCGGTCGCCCGCCATTGTGGAACATACATCGATTCCACCATAGGCATCGGCACCTGATAGGTTCCAGGCGTCACCGCACGCGCCAGATAGACCAGCGTCACCGGCTGTCCACGATTCACCGCCACGGCGGCAACAAAGCGGTCATCCCGAAACTCAACGTGCTGAATATCGGCCTGTTGCATCTGATTGAGCAGGTTTTGCACCTCGCTGCCGCTGTCCTGCAAGCTGGCGCTACCGTTGGCCAGATTCTGGTTTTCCAGTTCCAGCCCGGCTGGCAGCAGATCCACCACCAACGCATCCGGCACGTCCTGGCTGGCTTTCACTTCCAGCCAGACCAGCACCAGCTCACCGCTGCGCAAGGAATCCAGCGATTTGCTCTGCCCGTCACTGCCCAGAATATGACGCTCAATCTGCAGCACATTGCTGGCGGGTGCCGGAGCCGATTGCGGATAGCCGCTCACGTCCAGACGCAACCACATTGGTTGAGCACCGTTATTCGTCACCTGCAACGCCGCGAGTTGATCGGCATCCAGATTACGGGTTTGCGCTTTCTCGCCCGTCAGCGGTTGCTCCGCGAGAGAAGTCTGCGCCTGCCAGGTACCGGGTAGATCCTGCAGCGAACGGGCGGCCAGGAACAGCGCATTATTCTCCTGCGTTGACAGCCAGCGCTGGCCAAACGCTTGTTCAGAGAGCGTGTTCAGCAGCGAGTTCTGGACGTCCGGCCTCAGGTTATTCTCTTCCAGCAGCGCCAGCATCAGGGCGTTATCGCGAAGCGGACTACCGTAATCGGCCAGCCACTGACGTTCATCGTGACGCGGGGTGGAGAGCGCCAGCGCAACCGCATCGTCGCTTCGTTTCGCGTCACCCATCGTTTTCAACGCCATGCCTAATTGCAGCAGCGGTAAGCCGGACGCCGCCTGACTGCGCCGTTCCCAGATCTCGCGTAACGCGCCAAGCGGGGCTTTTTGCTGCCGTGCCAGGACCAGCGCGGCATAAGCCTGCACGGCAAATTTGCTTGCCTGCGTGTTGCTGGTGTAGCGAATCGACATCATTCCCGGATCCTGCAGATATCGCAGCAGGCGTGCATTACCCTGATTGATCCCCTCAGCCGGAACGCTATACCCCTGCTCGCTCGCCCGAACCAGGAAATCCATCGCATAGGCGGTCAGCCAGTACTCTTCCGGACCATTTTTGTCCCACAGCGCAAAACCGCCATTGTCACGCTGCATTTGCAACAGGCGGGCAATCCCGGTTTCGATTGCCGCACGACGCTTCTCGTCGGTATCGCCCGTAATGCCCAACGCTTGTAGCTGCGCGGCACTGGTATAAAGCGACGGGAACAGGCCGCTGGTGGTTTGCTCCAGACAGCCGTAAGGATACGCCTTCAGCTCGCGAATGTAGCGCGCCAGGTTTAACGGCGGTTTACCACTGAACAGTAGTTGGCCCTGCACCGTCACCGGAGAGAAATTCGTCAACCCTTCCTCGGGAAGGGTCCAGCTTTCACCCGGTTGCAGCATCACGCCGTTGTTGACCGTTTGCGCCGGGAATGCCGGACGGACGCCAATTTTCCACTGCTTTTGCTGCGGTCCGATGTCTTCTCCCGGCACGTTCAATCCACTTAACGTCGCCTGCAGCTCACCATCACCAAATCCTTCTTTCGCACGAACAGGAACAAACAAGGTCGTACGCACGCCCGGCTCCAGATTGACCTGCGCAGGCTGGTCGCTGACCAGTTCGATCAGTCCGCTGGCGGTCAGCGTCACGTTCAGTGACTGTGGTCGATCGGTAAGGTTGGTCACGTCCAGTACCAGTCGCGAGGTATCGCCACCGGCCATAAAGCGCGGCATATTCAGCTCAGCAATGACCGGCGCGGCAACGATAGTTTTGCTTTCATTGCTGCCAAAGTCATCCGCCGTCCACGCCTGCGCCATCACGCGCAGTTCGCCGTTAAAATCGCCAATCGGTAGCGTCACGCTACCTTCCCCCTGCTCATTCAGCGTGACCGGTTGCGCCTGCTGCGCCACGATGTTCACATGGTTGACCGGTGGTTTACCGCCGCGCTTCAGTTCGTCACCATCACCGCCAAAGCGCAGTGCTGCCAGACGCCCCTGGCCCTCAATCACCTGACCATAAATGTCATAAATATCCGCGCCGTAGCGTTTTTGCCCGAAGAAGGCCTGCCACGGATCCGGCGTAACGTAATCGGTAATATTTAATACGCCGCTGTCCACTGCCGACACCAGGACGTTGATCTGTTTTGGCGTCTCGCCGTTTTTACTGCTGGCCTTGATCTTCACGGTCAACGGCTGGTTCGGACGCATTTTGGCCGGACTTTCCAGCGCCAGATCCAGACGTCGGTTTTCGTCCCCCAGCGGTAGATGCAGCAAACCTACGGCACGTTTCGGCGTTGCAGAACGGGATTTATCCCCCGGACGCACCACCAGCGTGCTCAGATACAGATCGTGGCGATTCCACGATTTATCGACCGGAATGGAGAGATCCAGCCCCTGCGTCGGGACATCAATTTCCTGCCACCACAGCGGACCTTCACTGGATTCCACCATCGCATAGCCTTTCCCCGCCGCCGGCGCCGCAATATGCAGCTTCATGGTGTCGCCCGGACGATAGGCCGGTTTGTCCAGCTTCAACGTAACGCGATCCGGCCGCGCCGCCCCGCTGCCATCACTGTTATCCTGCCAGCTGTAGCCCGCCCAGAAACGGATGCTGCTGATCGCATCGTTTGGCGCTTTCACTTCCAGTCGGTAGGCACCCCATTCGACCGGGAATGTCACTTTGCCGGTTTCATCGGCTTTCAGGTCCAGCGTCTGCTCACCTTCCACCAGATCTTTTTGATCAAAACGCGACTGCCAGCCTTCGCTTTCCAGCCAGTCCCAGTAGTAGTCGCGACGTTCACGAATCAAACGCACCTGTAACCCGGAGACCGCTTTCTTCTCTCCCTGGGCATCGACATAGACAATGTCAAAGGCGGCGTTGCTGTCTTCATCGACAATCGGCTGATTCACCGTGGTATCGGTACGGTAGTCATACACCGCTTTCACCGCAAATTGCGGGCGGATACCCGGTAACGTGTCTGCCGGCCAGATTGCCTGCTCAGCGCGACGCGTGACTGGACGCCCCCCGGACTCCAACAGACTGGCTTGCAAAATCACCTTCAACGGTGAGTGGGTTTCACGCCATTCGCTGTTGGTGCTGATGTCGCCACGCCCGGTGTCATCCAGCGTCAGTTGAACTTCATCGAGACTGCGCGACTGGTTTTCCTCGGCAATATTGCCAAACTGGAAGCCGGGCAGTGACGGCACGGCATCACGCAGCGGGCGCAGGTACAGCTGCCCCTGCAGCGTATTGCCATTCGCCGGGGCGCCGTAGAGGTAGTAGCCAACCACCGAGAATTTCACCTTGTCAGACGGTGACAAAGGCGTTTTTTGACTGGTGAGATTCAGCGCCATTCGCTCCGGCATGAAATCTTCAACGTGGAAATCCCACATTCGGGTCTGGTTATCGCCCGTGTTGGCGCGAATGTGCCACATTCCGGTCGGCGCGCCGCTGTCCAGCGAATAAGTAAAGCGATACAGCCCGTTATCCGGCTGACTGACGACAGTACGAATCACCTGGCCGTCCGGCTTAACGACCTCCAGCTTCACTGGCTGATCGGGCAGCGTCTTGCCGTCGCTGTCACGTAGCAGACCGTTGAGGATCACCGTCTCGCCGGGACGATAGAGATCGCGCGGGCCAAACATAAAGAACTGTTTGCTGTAGCCGGGATCCCCCGCGATATTAAACTCCGCTAAATCCAGCGCCGGGAGCTTCAGATCCAGCAGCGTGGTTTGCCCCTCTTTACGCGCCAGCAACAGCGCCGCGTTCTGGTGATTTTCAAGCTGTACATGGCCTTTCGCATCGCTGGTCGCTTTCGCCAGAGTCTGTCCTTTTTCATCCAGCAAAGCGACATCTACCCCCTGCTGCGCGGCGCCATTCTCCAGACTTTGTGTAAACACATCGAACCGGTTCTGATAGCGGTGGGCTGATACGCCGATGTCGCTAAGCGTGAACAACGTAGCGGCGTTGCTGTACTCGTACTGTCCGGCTTTGGTCATCACCGCAACGTAGACGCCTGCCTGCTGCAACGGCTTAATCTCGCTCAGCGGCAGAAGGAGTTTTTCGCGGGTGTTACGCGCAGGATTGAGATCGAAGCGACCGGTGTAGACCAAATCCGCCATTTTCAGCAGAGTGTCCGACTCCCAGTTGGACATTGAATTCCGGTACTCCCACTGACTGACAAAGGCCGCCAGCGATTCGGGTTTCACGCGGAAGAAGTTAACGTCTACGTTGTTCACGTTGAGCGCCATCACTGGCAGCCCTTCCACCACTTTCCCCGGCAGCAGTGAACCGCGGCTGGCAAAACCCACGCTGGGCTGAATATCACGCGTGGTGAGGCTTTTCTCATAGTTGATTTCAAAGATCGCGTTGTTCAGCGCCCTGAGATCGCGCTCAATGGTCACCAGCAGGTCACGATTGGGTTCCAGGTGGCGTAAACGCAGCTCTTTCAGATTCGGCGACAGTTCCCATGCGCCATCGACTTTACCGCTTTTTTTATCCACCACGTGGACGATACGGGCAAAATCCTGTTCAGGATCTAACGGGATGGAAAAGGTCAACACCAGCGTGGATGCGCCGTCCAGCTGCACCTCTGAGGCATCCAGCAGTGTCAGCGCTTTACCTTCGCTTTGTTGGGCCAGTTTCTGCAGCTTTGCAGTATCTTTGACCGCTTTCTTTTCCGCCTCGGGCTGTGCAACGGGGGCAGATTGTGTCGCAGGGGCGTCTTTTTTCCCCACCGTAATGGCTTTATCGTTGTTGTCGCACCCAGCCAGCGCCAGCATGAGCATGCAGGCAACTACGCGTATGTGTTTCATGTTTCATCCCTGGCCAGCACGGCCCGTTAGCAACGTAGAACCGTTATTATGCGTGAGATTTCACTTTGTGTAAGTCTCTATCCCCACCATCTTGTCCGAATTTAATTAAGAAGTGTGGCACCACCGGACAAATCAGCCTCTTTTACTTGTCCCCTGTCGGCAAAGGCCTGACAATTTACCGGACACCTGATAAACATGGAGATCCCCATGACTACCGCCTTTTTTGTCGCCGCCGACTGGCTTGTCGAGCATATTGACGATCCGCAGATTCAAATTATCGACGCCCGTATGGCACCGCCAGGACAGGAAGACCGCGACGTTGCGCAAGAGTATCGCTCGGGGCATATCCCGGGTGCGGTATTTTTCGATATTGAAGCGCTTTCCGACCACACTTCACCTCTGCCGCATATGATGCCGCGCCCGGAAAGCTTCGCCGTGGCGATGCGTGAACTGGGGGTGCATCAGGATAAACATCTGATCGTGTATGACGAGGGAAATCTGTTCTCCGCCCCGCGCGCGTGGTGGATGCTGCGTACCTTTGGCGTGGAGAACGTGTCCATTCTGGGTGGCGGTCTGGCGGGCTGGCAACGTGATGAGTTGCCGCTACAGGAAGGCAATGTCGAACTGCCGGAAGGCGAATTTGATGCGGCGTTTACCCCTGATGCTGTCGTGCGAGTCACCGACGTCCTGCTCGCCAGCCATGAAAAAAACGCACAGATTGTCGATGCCCGCCCGGCAGCACGGTTTAATGCTGAAGTTGACGAGCCGCGTCCAGGTCTCAGACGCGGCCATGTACCTGGCGCCTTAAATGTGCCGTGGACAGAACTGGTTCAGGAAGGCGAATTGAAAACCACTGACGAACTGGATGCCATCTTCTTTGGCCACGGGGTCAGTTTTGATCGTCCGATCATCGCCAGCTGTGGTTCTGGCGTGACGGCAGCGGTTGTCGTGCTGGCGCTTGCGACGCTGGATGTACCAGACGTCACGCTGTACGACGGCGCGTGGAGTGAATGGGGAGCGCGAGCCGATTTACCGGTAGAACCGACTAACGCGAAATAAATTCTGATTTCTTAATCTGTTTCGCCCACAAAAAACCGCTCAAACGTTTGAGCGGTTTTTTGTGCTGGTTCGGTTTGCGGCCTTTCCTACAACTTAAATAATCCGGTTCTGTTTGAAATCGCGCAGGAACCCACCCCAGCGGCGTTCGTAGAACGGCGCGATGTGTTCGGTGATAAAGTGGCTAATCCCTTTCTCACCTTTTTTCACCTGGCAGATATCGATCGGTTCATCGCCCGGTAGCGTATCGGTTGCCACGCTGCCAACTGCATGAATAATTTCCTCAATATCCCCATCGGCCTCAATACCAATCAGCAGATTGGCCTCGGCGTCCGCGCGCTCTTTAATTGAGCAGAGAAACGCACGCTTCACCGGCTTGATGGTCTTAAACAGTGTCGTGAGTGAATCGATCATCTGTGCAGGCGGTTCGGCCACTTCGGAGAGGATCAGCGATTCCCCGCCTTCCAGCACTTCCTGCGTGCTCAGCGGATTGCCCTCTTCCCCCATCAGTAGGCTGATTTCGCGCGGCATGAACTCTTTGCCGGTCGGTAATTTAGCGTTGAGAAAGAGCGTTTCGCCGAGCGTCATTTCAAACAGCGTCCGAACCGGCATCACCACAAACGCCTGCTCATCTTCGACGGCCTGCTGCAACGCTTCCAGCGAGGTGAAAAAGGGGATAACGGTAGTGCCATCTTCTTTTTCCCAGTGCTGAAGATCGAGTGCGCCGTCTTCGACAATCGCTTCGCCTTCTGCTGCAGTGCCAGGTACCCAGACGGTGGATTCCAGCAAGGTGCGGAAAAATGCCGGACGGTGTGCGGGTTCAGTCGCTGCCTGTTCAAGCAGGGTTTCTAATTCGTTTTTTGTTTCGGACATAGAGATCACAAATTATATATGGATTGTAGGCCTGATAAGACGCACTGCGTCGCCATCAGGCAAAATACCGGGTGGCACTTCGCTTACCCGGCCTACAAAAACACCTTTCAGGCAGTCAGTAGATTCGCGATTGTACGCACGCCCAGACCGGTCGCCCCGGCAGACCACTGCTCAACCGGCGCTTTGCGATAAGTTGCCGAGCAATCGATATGCAGCCAGCCCTGCTGGTAGTTTTCCACAAAGTGCGACAGGAATCCTGCGGCTGTGCTCGCCCCTGCCGGATACGCCGCGCTGCCGGTATTGTTCAACTCAGCAAAATTAGACGGCAACTGGTTGCGGTGGAATTCCGCCAGCGGCAGACGCCAGAACGCCTCGTTCTCTTCGGCTGCGCTTGCCAGCAGACGGTTCGCCAGTTGGTCATCGAAGCTGAACAGCGCATGGTAGTCGTTACCCAGCGCGGTTTTCGCGGCACCGGTCAGCGTCGCGGCATCAATAATCAGTTCCGGTTTCTGCGCGCTGGCGTCAATCAAACCGTCCGCCAGTACCAGACGCCCTTCGGCATCGGTATTCATCACTTCGACGTTTTTACCGTTGCGATAGTGGATGATATCGCCCAGCTTGAACGCGTTACCGCTGATCAGGTTATCCGCACAGCACAGGTACAGCTTCACGCGTTTGTTCAGACCGCGCGTGATCGCAAACGCCAGCGCGCCGGTTACCGTTGCGGCCCCCCCCATGTCGGATTTCATGGAGTCCATAAAGGCGCTCTGCTTGATGCTGTAGCCGCCGGAATCAAAGGTGATCCCTTTCCCGACCAGGCAAGCAAAAACCGGGGCTTCTTTATCCCCTGTCGGGTTGTAGTCAAGCGCCAGCAGAACCGGCGGACGTTCAGAGCCGCGACCCACGGTATGCAGCCCCATATAGTTCTGTTCGCGCAGATCTTCGCCTTTGGTAATGCGGTAAGAGACATGATCGCACGCCACGCTGCACAACAGGTCAACGGCGCGCTGCGCCAGTTGCTCTGGACCCAGTTCTTCCGCCGGTGCGTTAATGGTGTCACGCACCCAGTCAATGATGGTCAGACGATTATCCAGCTCCTGGCGCTGTACGTCGTCCAGCTCAGGCCATTCCACTTTTCGGCTGCCTTTCGGCCCTTTGTAACCCTGCCAGAATGACCAGCAACGATCTGCATTCCAGCCCTCGCCTGCCAGTTGAACATGCTTGATGCCAAGGCCGTCAATTTTACGTGCGGCGCGCTGAATAAGCCCCAGGTCATCTTTCCCATTGAGGTGCAGGGCAATACCATCGTTATTGATACTGTATGTCGCTTTTTCACCCCAGCGTTCGTCAGCGGGTTGCGTGGAAAGCGTAATTTTCATGGCTTCTGTCATGTTATTTATCCTTATTAGCAAACGGGCCGCCTCATGGCAGCCCGTTATGTGACTTACTCTGCTTCATCTAACCAGACTAGCAGAATCGCCTCCAGAATTTTTTCATTGGATGCGCCAGGGTCGTCATCAAATTCCTCAAGATCGCAGATCCACTGATGAAGATCGGTGAAACGAACGGTCTTTGGATCGAGATCGGGGAACGCATCGTACAGCGCTTCACCGATTTCGCGGCTATCGGTCCACTTCAGTCCCATACTACCCTCTGTTAATGCTCACGAGCATGATTGATTGTGTAACGTGGGATTTCGACCACTAAATCATCCCCGGTTACGCGAGCCTGACAGCTTAAACGGCTTTCCGGCTCCAGTCCCCAGGCTTTATCCAGCATGTCGTCTTCTTCTTCCGTGCTTTCCGGCAGGGAGTCAAAACCTTCACGCACGATGCAGTGGCAAGTCGTACAGGCGCAGGATTTTTCGCAGGCGTGTTCAATCTCGATACCGTTGCGCAGCGCAACGTCAAGAATGGTTTCACCGGTCTCAGCTTCCAGAACTGCGCCATCCGGACAGAGATCCTGATGAGGCAGAATAACAATCTTTGGCATATTAAACCTCGTCCACGGAATGGCCTTTCAGCGCGCTACGGACCGACTGGTCCATGCGGCGAGCGGCGAATTCCTGGGTTTGTTTGTCTACGTTTTTAATGGCTTGTTCGATAGCGTCAACATCATCGCCCAGCGCCACCTCGCTCAGGTGCGCGGCGGCATCGTCGATCAATTGACGTTCTGCGGCGCTTAGCAGCGCGGCATCAACGGTCAGCGCACCGGTTAAACTCTCCAGCACACGCGCCGCTTCGACTTTCTGCTCTGCCAGCATGCGCGCTTTCACGTCCTGCTCGGCAAAGCTCATCGAATCCTGAATCATTGAAGCAATTTCGCTGTCGGTCAGACCGTAGGACGGTTTCACCTGAATAGAAGCCTCAACGCCAGTGGATTTCTCCATCGCAGTGACGCTCAGCAGACCGTCAGCATCCACCTGGAAGGTCACGCGAATATGCGCGCCGCCTGCCGGGAGCGCCGGAATACCGCGCAGGGCAAAGCGCGCCAGCGAACGGCAGTCCTGCACCAGTTCACGTTCGCCCTGCATAACGTGGATAGACATCGCGGTCTGGCCATCTTTGAAGGTGGTAAAGTCCTGCGCACGCGCCACCGGAATCGTAGTGTTACGCGGAATCACCTTCTCCACCAGGCCACCCATCGTTTCCAGTCCCAGCGACAGCGGGATCACGTCGAGCAGCAGCATTTCACTGTCCGGCTTATTGCCGACCAGGATATCGGCCTGGATTGCCGCGCCAATCGCCACCACTTTATCCGGGTCGATTGACGTCAGCGGCGGACGACCGAAGAATTCGCCCACACGTTCACGCACCAGCGGTACGCGCGTGGAACCGCCAACCATCACCACTTCCAGCACCTCCTGCGCCTCAACGCCAGCATCTTTCAGTGCGCGACGACAGGCCAGCAGCGTACGCTTAACCAGCGCGGAAATGAGTTCATTAAACTGTTCGCGGGTAATCTCACCCTGCCAGCCCGCCACGTTAATCGTGACTGACTCGGCATCGCTGAGCGCGATTTTCGCCGCGATGGCGGCATCCAGCAGTTCGCGCTGCACGCGGTTATCGCTGCGATCGGCAATTCCCGCCTGTTCACGGATGTAATCCGCCAGCAGGTGGTCGAAGTCATCGCCGCCAAGCGCGGAATCCCCGCCAGTCGCCAACACTTCGAACACCCCGCGACTCAGGCGCAGAATAGAAATATCAAACGTTCCGCCGCCGAGGTCATACACCGCAATGACGCCCTCTTTACCGGAATCCAGACCGTAGGCAATCGCCGCAGCGGTCGGTTCATTGAGCAGGCGCAGCACATGGAGGCCCGCCAGGCGTGCGGCATCTTTGGTCCCCTGACGCTGTGCATCGTCAAAGTACGCCGGTACGGTAATCACCACACCATCCAAATCGCCGGAGAGCGACTCAGAGGCTCGCGCCGCCAGCGCTTTCAGGATATCGGCTGAAACACGGACCGGATTCAGCAAACCCGCCGCCGTTTCAATCATCGGCAAGCCATTTTCACTTGCCTGGAAACGGTACGGCAGATGCGGGTAGCGAGTCTGAATATCCGCCAGTGAACGCCCCATCATGCGTTTCACCGAGCTGATGGTATTGGCGGTATCCAACGCAGCATTAGCGCGCGCATCATAGCCGACCGTGTGGCCCTGCGGCTGATAGTGAACGACGGACGGTAGCAGATGGCGACCGTCGTGATCGGCCAGCGTTTCCGCCTGACCGCTACGCACGGTTGCGACCAGAGAGTTGGTGGTCCCGAGATCGATGCCCACAGCCAGACGACGCTGGTGTGGCGCTGCGCTCAGACCAGGCTCACTAATTTGTAATAAGGCCATAATTGCTTCCGAATATTAAAAATCGAGCAGTTTTTCTTCGAGTTGTTCTGCACTGCTTCGCAGTTTATCGAGAAAACGCAGTTTACGCACGGTATCGGCCGCAGCGTCCCACGTCTCGCTATCCAGTTGTTCCGCCATTAGCTGATGGCGGCTAGCAAACATCTTTTTCACGCGCTGAATAAACTGTTCCAGCCGTGCCTCGTCTTTCGCCTGTTCGATCTCATCAAGTTCTTCGCGCAGTTCCAGTTGTTCCATCAGGAATGCGGTATCGCGCACCGTGTGCTGCTCGTTGCTGAGATCAAAACCGTGTAGCGAAAGCAGATATTCTGCGCGCATCAGAGGATGGCGCAGCGTTTGCCAGGCCTGGTTGATGGTGGCGGATTGCTGGACGGCAGCAAGCTGTTCCGCCTGGGTACCGCTGGCAAATTTATCAGGGTGATACTGGCGTTGCAGATCCTGAAAACGAAGGCTCAGCGCCTGAATATCGAGCGGATAACGGGCCGGTAAGCCAAAGAGGGTGAAGTAGTCCATAACATTCTCAGGGGTAGCCTGTTAGAACAAACCCCACACGTAGCAAGGCCACGGCGGGGTTTTCGGATGACGCGCGTTACACGTGGAAGCTTTCGCCGCAACCACACTCGTCTTTCACATTCGGGTTCGTGAACTTAAAACCTTCGTTCAGACCTTCTTTCACGAAGTCTAACTGCGTTCCGTCCAGAAATTGCAGGCTTTTTCCGTCGACCACCACCTTAACGCCTTTGTCTTCAAACACGGTGTCTTCTGCCGCCGGTTCATCAACAAATTCCAGTACATACGCCATACCTGAGCAGCCGGAGGTTCTCACGCCCAGACGCAGGCCAAACCCTTTACCGCGGTTCGCCAGGAAGGTATTTACTCGCGCTGCTGCACTGTCGCTCAGTGTAATCGACATAATAAAACCTCAACTCTTCTTATTTTGCTTCACGTTTGCTTTTGTAGTCCGCAATGGCGGCTTTGATCGCGTCTTCTGCCAGAATAGAACAGTGAATTTTCACCGGCGGCAACTCAAGCTCATCGGCGATATCGGTATTTTTGATCGCCTGTGCTTCGTCCAGTGATTTCCCTTTCACCCATTCGGTAACCAGGGAACTGGACGCGATAGCGGAACCGCAGCCGTAAGTCTTGAAACGCGCGTCTTCAATGATACCTTCATTGTTAACTTTGATCTGCAACTTCATCACGTCGCCACAGGCTGGTGCACCCACCATGCCGCTGCCCACGTTCTCGTCGCTGTTGTCAAAAGAGCCCACGTTACGTGGATTCTCGTAATGATCGATTACTTTTTCGCTGTAAGCCATGATGAATTCTCCTTATCGGTACCGATTAATGATGTGACCATTCGATGCTGTTCAGATCCACGCCCTGCTTGTGCATTTCCCACAACGGAGAAAGGTCACGCAGACGGCCGATAGATTTGCGAACCAGTTCGATGGTGTAATCAATCTCTTCTTCGGTAGTAAAACGACCTAAAGAGAAACGAATAGAGCTATGTGCCAGCTCGTCGGTCATTCCCAGTGCGCGCAGCACATAGGAAGGTTCGAGGCTCGCAGAGGTACAGGCAGAACCGGAAGAGACCGCAAGGTCTTTCAGCGCCATGATCAGCGACTCGCCTTCAACGTAGTTAAAGCTCACGTTGAGGATGTTTGGCGCGCCCTGCTCAAGGTCACCGTTCAGGTAGACTTCTTCCATATCTTTCACGCCGTTCCACAGACGGTTACGCAGACCGCGCAGACGCGCCATCTCGGTTTCCATCTCTTCTTTCGCGATGCGATAGGCTTCGCCCATACCGACGATCTGGTGGACAGGCAGCGTACCGGAACGCATGCCGCGCTCGTGACCGCCGCCGTGCATCTGTGCTTCGATACGAATACGCGGTTTACGACGAACGTACAGCGCGCCGATCCCTTTCGGGCCATAAATTTTGTGACCGGAGAAGGACATCAGATCCACTTTCAACTGGCTCAGGTCGATAGGCAGTTTGCCGACGCTCTGGGTGGCGTCAACATGGTAGATAATGCCGCGCGCACGGCACATTTCGCCGATAGTCGCGATATCCTGTACCACGCCGATTTCGTTATTCACATGCATGATGGAAACCAGGATAGTGTCGTCACGCATCGCTGCTTCCAGCTCTTTGAGATCGATAATCCCGTTGCTCTGCGGCGCCAGGTAGGTGACTTCAAAGCCTTCGCGCTCCAGTTGACGGCAGGTATCCAGTACCGCTTTGTGCTCGGTTTTGCTGGTGATAATGTGCTTGCCTTTTTTCTGATAAAAGTTGGCTGCACCTTTGATCGCCAGGTTGTCGGATTCAGTCGCACCGGAAGTAAAGACGATCTCACGCGGATCGGCACCCACCAGATCGGCAATCTGATTACGGGCGATATCTACCGCCTCTTCAGCCTGCCAGCCGAAACGGTGTGAACGGGAGGCCGGGTTACCAAAGGTTCCGTCCAGCGTCAGGAACTGCATCATTTTCTCGGCAACACGCGGGTCCACCGGCGTGGTTGCGGAGTAGTCGAGATAAATCGGTAATTTCATTGCTCTATAAACTCCGTACATCGCTTCAATGCAAGGAGTCAGGCAACCGGCTGGATGTACGACCGAGTTAACGGAGCGCAAACGCTCCGGCCTGACTCGAAAATCTTATTATCGTTAACCTAACTGTTTCGCGTTTCAGCAAGGCGGCAAACATGCGAATCCCCGAGAGCTTACAAAAGTAAGTGACCGGGGTGAGCATGTGCAGCCAACGCAGATGCAACCCGAAACAGGACGGTTAAATTAAGCGCGTAACTTAACGTCAATTGCGTCTTGTGCACGATTTGTGCGTGGAGCGTCGTGGCTGTGCTGGCGACCAGACACATCCAGGACTTCCTGATTATTCACCAGTTCGCCTAACGTAATGTTGTTGAGGAAACCGGTCAGACGGTCGCTCAGATCGCGCCACAGCGCGTGGGTCAGGCATTTATCGCCGCCCTGACAACCGCCTTTGCCCTGACAACGGGTCGCATCAACCGACTCGTCAACAGCGCTAATCACCTCGCCGACGGCAATACTGCCGGCATCTTTACCCAGCAGATAACCACCGCCTGGTCCACGTACGCTGGACACCAGACCATTTTTACGCAAACGGGAGAACAGCTGTTCCAGATAAGAAAGGGAAATTCCCTGACGTTCAGAAATATCAGCCAACGGTACCGGGCCCGCTTCGGAGTTGAGCGCAACGTCCAACATTGCGGTCACGGCATAACGCCCTTTAGATGTCAGTCTCATGTCTTACTTAGCCTCAAACTCGCCCCTGCCCGGGGTTTTTTATTGTAAAATGGGGGTATTGCATAGCAGGGCCAAGTCTGACATTCCCGACTAAAACAGTCAACTATTTACTTGACTAATTTAGTCAGGTATTTAACCTTCAGTGCCATTTTACTTTGCCGGATGGCTTGCACTTACTTGTCTTTATTCAGCTGCTCAATAGAGGCCAGCATGCCACGCAGGATATTCAGCTCCTGACTCTCAGGACGCGCACGCGTAAACAGACGGCGCAACTTGTTCATCACTTGTCCCGGATGGTTTTCACGGATAAAGCCTGTCGACAGCAACGTCTGCTCAAGGTGACCGTAAAAACGCTCCAGATCGTCCACCAGCGGGTACGGCGCTTCTTCATGCACCACCGCGTCAGGATTTTCCTGCGTCGCCAGCCAGGCCATGCGCACTTCATACGCGATGACCTGCACCGCCATCGCCAGGTTCAGCGAGCTGTACTCCGGGTTCGCCGCAATCGCGACGTGGTAATGGCATTTTTGCAGTTCGTCGTTGGTCAGCCCAACGCGCTCACGACCAAACACCAGCGCCACCGGAGTATTTGCTGCTTCCGCAACGCTTTTTAAACCGCATTCGCGCGGGTCAAGCATCGGCCACGGCAGCGTACGCGAACGTGCGCTGGTTCCGACCACCAGGCTGCATCCGGCCAGCGCTTCATCGAGGGTATCGACGATCTGCGCGTTGCCGATCACATCGCTGGCTCCTGCCGCCAGGGCGATGGCCTGGGAGTCAGGTTTCACGAGCGGGTTAACCAGCCACAGGTTGGTTAACCCCATTGTTTTCATGGCGCGGGCGACAGAGCCCATATTGCCGGTATGAGACGTTTCCACCAGCACGATTCGAATATTTTGCAGCATTGTCTTTCTTCAGCTAAAGATTATTCGGCCATATTATCATAAATCGAAGACATATTCCGATCTCGCTGCTATACTCTGCGCCGTTTTCCCGTTCTTTAACATCCAGTGAGAGAGACCGATGCATCCGATGCTGACCATCGCCGTGCGCGCAGCGCGCAAGGCGGGTAATGTAATTGCCAAACACTACGAAACGCCTGACTCAGTAGAAACCAGCCAGAAAGGCAGCAATGATTTCGTGACCAACGTCGATAAAGCCGCCGAAGCGATTATTATCGAAACAATCCGCAAATCTTACCCACAGCACACCATCATCACCGAAGAAAGCGGTGAACATGAAGGTACCGATCAGGATGTTCAATGGGTTATCGATCCACTGGATGGCACCACCAACTTCGTAAAACGTCTGCCGCACTTCGCGGTTTCCATCGCCGTACGTATTAAAGGCCGCACTGAAGTCGCTGTGGTTTACGATCCGATGCGTAATGAACTGTTCACCGCGACCCGTGGTCAGGGCGCACAGCTGAATGGCTACCGTCTGCGCGGCAGCAATGCGCGTGACCTGGACGGCACCATTATCGCGACCGGCTTCCCGTTCAAAGCCAAACAGCACGCCACCTCTTACATGAATATCCTCGGCAAAATGTTTACCGAGTGCGCTGACTTCCGTCGCACCGGTTCTGCTGCGCTGGATCTGGCCTATGTTGCCGCTGCGCGCGTTGACGGTTATTTCGAAATTGGTCTGCGTCCGTGGGATTTCGCCGCGGGTGAACTGATCGCCCGTGAAGCTGGCGCCCTGGTCTGCGACTTTACCGGTGGTCATAACTACATGACGACCGGCAACATCGTAGCGGGCAACCCGCGCGTGGTAAAAGCAATGCTGGCGAATATGCGTGACGAACTGAGCGACGCGCTGAAGCGTTAATCGTTTGCTGCCGGATGGCGGCTAACGCCTGATCAGGCCTGCATGGGAATTTGCCCGTAGGCCTGATAAGCGAAGCGCCATCAGGCAATATGCCGGAGCCCTACTCCGACATTTTTTAAAATGGCCGCAGTCCCCTTCCTACGGGCACCGCACTCATCCACATCACTCCTGCTGCCACCACTAATATCACACCACCGGCTAACGCCAGTGTTGACCAGCCTACCTGTCGCCACAGTACCGGCGCATGATTGCCGCTCAACCTGATTGCCAGCGTACGAAAACTGTGCACCAGCAGCGCCAGAGAGGTAATCGTCAGCGACGTTCCCGCCGCCATCGCCATCGCCGAGGCCATCCCCCAGTAAAAGACGCCGATGACTTTGCTGAACAGCAGGACCATGATCGCCCCGGAACAAGGACGCATCCCCATCGACAGAATGATCATCAATCGCGCGCACCAGTCATCATCGTGGTGAAGCTGGTCCGGATTCGGTAAGTGCTGATGCCCACAACCGCAGTTTTCATGATGCACGTGGTGCGGCGTAAAAGCTGTGAATGTGGGTCTACGCAACAGCGCATGCAGTTTTTTCAGCGCCCGCCAGCAGAGCAAAACGCCCAGAATCCCCACCAGCGCATAGCTTCCCTTTTCCAGCCAGAAACCACTCAGATGTAACTGTCTCGCCGGCAGTTGCAGGATGCTGAGCACCACCACGACCAGCCCGATCGCCACCAACCCCTGCAATAACGAAGAGACCAGCGTCAGGCCAATGCTCGACTTCAGCTTTGAAGGATGGGTTGCCAGCCAGGTGGTGATCACCACCTTTCCATGCCCCGGTCCCAACGCGTGCAGAACACCATATAAAAAGCTAAACAGCAGTAACGACCCACCCGCCTGGGCTGGACTGGCGGCAACGGCCTTCAGCAATACGCTCATCTGCTGATTGACCTCCCGCTGCCAGACAATACTTTTGATCATCACCTGCGGCCAGGCATGCCACAACCAGACGCCACCGATCGCTGCAATCAGCAAAAACAGCGCCAGCGGCCACAGCGATATCCAACGCCGTGCGCGAATGCGGGTTGTTGATATTACTGACATGAGACCGTCACCGTCTGCGCAAATTGTTTCCCCAGTTCCATATCCTCCGGCGGCGCATCTTCTTTATCCAGCGACTGGGCGAAAATAAGCGACGCTTCGCTTGGTGCCGGCGTGTGCAGCGCAATGTTACAGCGCTCACGCAACGCCAACGATAGCGTTGCATCGTTATCCTCTTCGTAGCTCATATCGACATAATAAGAGGGATCAAAGGTCGAGAAAGTGTAACGCTGCCCGCTCAATGGTTGCGGTTCGGCAAGCGGCAACACGAAGGTGAGCACAGCCTGATGCTCATCACGCTCCATGCCGTATTCCGTGGGGCGGTTCTTAAATTTAACGCGCTGCCCGTTGTGCCACATTTCGGTAAAATAATGCTGTCCCAACACATTCGCCATCACTTCCGCCGCCAGCTTCTTCCAGATTTCAGAACCCGGTTTAGCGTCACCGGCATCATAGAGCAGATCGGCAGAGGTCAGTTCATCCATTGTCCAGCGCATCTTCAGCGCCACGATAGTTCCGTTATCGCTGACCACTTCCGTTTTCAGACGGATAAAACTGTGAGGATGTGCGCTCACCGTAAACGTCAAAAATGCGAGTAATACCAGCAAAGCGCCGCGTATCATGGATGGCATTAACTCCCCACAAAAACAGGACGGGCCACGCGAGTCACGATCGTCGTGGCAGGATTGTCCGTGAGGATAACATTGAAATGAGGAATGTTGAGCGCTGATTTCTGGACTCGATTCAGTTCTCAGATTTGCGATTTCATCGTTGGGGGCTGTACGCCTGCGGCGGTAACTTTCTGTGTGCCACAACCATTTTGATAACAAATTGTAAAAACAAATAAGCAATTTCCGATTATTATTAACATAAAAATTGACCTTCAATGCATTGCACACATCTAAATTAACCATAATTTAACTTAAAAATATCCATAAATTAACAAAAATGGGCATTTATCACATTTATGAAACTTGCGATTCATTACCTCTTCCCTTCGTTGATAACCTCCTGTTCGTGACATGCCCCGGTCCCTACAAAAGGTACAACTATGAAATTCAAACTCGCATTACTCAGTGCAACCCTGGTTTCTGCATGCATGTTGTCCGGCCCGTCCTTTGCGGCAGAAAAATATGAAATCGCTGTGGTTGCTAAAGTCACCGGTATTCCGTGGTTTAACCGCATGGAAACCGGCGTGAATGAAGCCGCGAAGAAACTGGATGTGAATGCTTACCAGACCGGCCCTTCCACGCCGGATCCGGCTCAGCAGGTGAAGGTCATTGAAGATCTTATTGCCAAGAACGTTAACGCGATCATTGTGGTACCTAATGACGCCAAGGTACTTGAGCCCGTGCTGAAAAAAGCGCGCGATAAGGGCATTGTCGTTCTGACTCACGAATCGCCGGATCAGCAAATCGGCCAGTGGGATATCGAAACAATCGACAGCGAGAAGTACGCGCAGGCCAACGTTGACGAGCTGGCGAAGGATATGGGCGGTAAAGGCGGCTATGCGATTTACGTCGGCTCGCTGACCGTGCCGTTACACAACGCCTGGGCCGATTACGCCATCAAATACCAGAAAGAAAAATACCCGGAGATGTTTGAAGTCACCACCCGTCTGCCGGTGGCTGAGAGCATCGACAAATCCTACTCCACGACGCTGGACCTGATGAAAACCTATCCGCAGATGAAGGGCATCATTGGCTTCGGTTCACTGGGTCCGATTGGTGCAGGTCAGGCGGTACAGAAAAAACGCGCGAAAGATAAAATTGCCGTGGTGGGGATTGCGATGCCCGCACAGGCAGCGCCTTATCTGATGCGTGGTGACATCAAAAAAGCGATGCTGTGGGATCCAAAAGATGCCGGTTACGCGCTGGTGACCGTGGCAGATCAGTTGCTGCAAGGCAAAGAGGTCACGCCAGATCTGACCATTGAAGGATTAGGGAAAGCCGATGTCGACATGGAGAAGAAAGTGATCCGCTTTAACAAGATCCTCGAAGTCACCAAAGACAACGCGCAATCACTTGGTTTCTAAGGCTCCAGCCACCACCAGGGAAACCTAACGCCGACCGTCTGGTCGGCGCTATCAACAGGCTTAACACTCTGCGCCCGTCAGGGCGCTCGCAGGGGTATTGTCCATGACAGACACCACCGCATTTATCACTCTTGAGAATATCAGCAAGCAATTCCCGGGCGTGCTGGCGCTGGATAATGTGAATCTGGCGCTGAAAAAAGGCGAAGTTCACTGTCTGGCAGGACAGAACGGTTGCGGTAAAAGCACCATTATTAAAGTGATTTCCGGGGTCTATCAGCCGGAAAAAGGAGCGCAGATCCTGCTGGATGGCAAACTGTTCCACCAACTGTCGCCACAGCTCTCTTCGCATTACGGCATCCAGGTTATCTATCAGGATTTATCTCTCTTCCCTAACTTCAGCGTGGCGGAGAATATTGCCGTCAACCGTTACCTGCCCGGCGGCGACATCTGGGTGCGGCGCGGTACGATGAAGCAACAGGCGCTGGCGGCAATGAAGCGGATTGGCGTTAGCATCGATCCCGATAAAAAAGTGGAAAAACTCTCCATTGCCGACCGTCAGCTCGTCGCGATTTGTCGCGCTATTGCCGCCGACGCCCGTCTGGTGATTATGGACGAACCCACCGCTTCCCTGACGCGCCAGGAGGTCAACGGCCTGCTGCGCGTGGTCAACGAACTGAAAGCCGACGGAATTTGCGTGGTGTTCGTCAGCCACCGTCTCGATGAGGTGATGGAAGTGGCAGACCGCATCAGCGTGATGCGCGACGGCAAACTGGTGGGGACGTATCCCGCCAGCGAACTCGACAGTCATGAACTGGCATTCCTGATGACCGGTCAACGCTTCCACTACAGTCCGCTGCCGGAAAAACCACCGGTTGAGCAGGAGCCGATGCTGGAACTACGCAACCTGAGCCGCAAAGGAAAATATCAGGATATCAACCTGTCGCTGCGCAGCGGTGAGATCGTATCCATTGTCGGTCTGCTCGGTGCGGGGCGCACCGAACTCTGTCTGAGCCTGTTTGGCATGACACATCCGGAAAGCGGGGAAATTCGCATTAACGGGAAGCCGGTTCAACTACGCAACAACCATGACGCCATCAGGCACGGGATTGGCTATGTCTCGGAAGATCGCCTGACCCAGGGGCTGATCATGGAACAGTCGATCTACGACAACACCATTGTCACGGTCTTCGACAAACTACATACCCGCAGCGGTCTGCTCGATCACGGTAAAGCCAAAATGCTGGTCGCTGACCTGATCCATGAACTGAACATCAAAGTGGCCGATCCACAGTTGCCAGTCAAAACGCTCTCCGGCGGCAACGCCCAGCGTATCGCCATCGCCAAATGGGTGGCGACCCAACCGCGCATTCTGATCCTGGATTCCCCGACGGTGGGGGTCGATATCGCCAACAAAGAGGGGATTTACCAGATCGCCCGCAATCTCGCGGAACAGGGAATGGCGGTGCTGATGATTTGCGATGAGATCCCGGAAGCGTATTACAACAGCCACCGCGTACTGGTCATGCGTCGCGGGAAGCTGGTCGCCGAGTTTAATCCGCATCGCTGTCGCGAAGAGGACATTGCAGAGGTGGTCGAGGTCATCCATGAATAACTTTCGTCTCTCCCGTTTAATCGGGCACCATGAATTCTGGCTGGGCCTGCTGGTGATTGCGCTTGCCGTTGGGCTGAGCGTCAGCACCGACGAGTTCCTGTCACTCGGTAACCTGACGGACGTCGCCACCAGTTATGCCATTCTCGGTATTCTCGCCTGCGGGCTGTTTGTCGTGCTGATCTCCGGCGGAATCGACATTTCGTTCCCGGCGATGACGGCGATAGCGCAATACGCGATGGCAAGCTGGGTGATCGCCCACGGCGGCAACTTCCTGCTGGCGCTGACCATCGCCATCGCCGTCGGATTATTGCTCGGGCTGATTAACGGCTTTTTGGTCTACTGGTTGCGCGTGCCCGCTATCATCATCACCATCGCTACGCTTAACGTCTATTACGGTCTGCTGGTTTACGCCACCAAAGGCACCTGGCTGTACGGCTTCCCGGACTGGTTCATGAACGGCATCAACTGGCTCTCGTTCACCGCGGCAGATGGCTATGACTATGGTATTACCCTGCCGTTACTGTGCCTGGCGGCGGTGATCGTCTTCACCGCTATCCTGATGAACTACACCCGTCTCGGTCGCCAGATTTACGCGATGGGCGGCAACCGCGACGCCGCCTCCCGCCTCGGGCTGAATCTGTTGAAGCTGCATTTCTATGTCTATGGCTATATGGGCATCCTTGCAGGCGTGGCGGCGGTCGTGCAGGCGCAGATCACGCAGTCCGTGGCGCCGAACTCGCTGCTCGGTTTTGAGCTGACGGTGCTGGCGGCGGTTGTGCTGGGTGGGACCAGCATGAGTGGCGGACGCGGGACATTAACCGGGACGCTGTTGGGGGTCATTCTGCTGGCCTTTTTGCAAAACGGCCTGACGCTGCTCAGCGTCTCCTCGTACTGGCACACCGTTTTCAGCGGCATCATTATCCTGGTCAGCATCAGCGCCACCGCGTGGAACGAAAAACGCAAACTGGCAAGGGAGCTTTGAGATGAAAGCGTTCGCAAAAGTATTACCCGGTGATGCCATCATCCGCCTGCAGTGCGTGATTATTATCGTCGTCGCCGTCGTCTTCTCGGCGCTGTTGGGCACTCGCTTTTTCAGCGTCGCAAACTTCCAGTCCATCGGCTCACAGTTACCGATCCTCGGCATGCTGGCGCTGGGAATGGGCATGACCATGCTGACGGGCGGCATTAACCTGTCGATTATTGCCGGCGCCAATGCCTGTTCGCTGGTGATGGCCGCCGTCATCGTCAGCCATCCGGATAATCCGTTGTTCCTTGCGCTGGCGCTGCTGGCCGGTGCGGCGGTCGCCGTGGCGATAGGGACGCTGAACGGCGCGCTGATCGCCTGGGTTGGCGTGTCGCCGATCCTCGCCACGCTCGGCACCATGACGCTGATCTCCGGGCTGAACATTTTGCTCTCTAACGGCACGGTGATTTCCGGCTTCCCGGCGGCAATCCAGTACCTCGGTAACGCCACCCTCGTGGGTATTCCCGTCGCCCTGCTGCTCTTCTTATTCGTCGCTGTGCTGCTATGGGTGCTGCTGGAACACACCACGCTCGGGCGCAGTCTCTATCTGATGGGGTCGAACGAACAGGCGACCCGCTACAGCGGCGTGAACACTGTTCGGGTACAGATTTCCGTCTATGTTATTTCCGCCCTGCTCGGCTGGGTGGCCGCAATCTTAATGATGGCGAAATTCAACTCGGCGAAGGCCGGATACGGCGAGTCTTATCTGTTGGTCACTATTCTCGCTTCGGTGCTGGGCGGCATCAATCCGGACGGCGGATTTGGCCGTATCATCGGCCTGGTGCTGGCGCTGATTGTGCTGCAAATGCTGGAAAGTGGCTTTAACTTGCTGGGGATCAGTAGCTATCTGACGATGGCGCTTTGGGGCGCGGTACTCATCCTCTTTATCGCATTACAGAATCGTAGAGCCTGATTTCAGGAGAAAAATTATGGCGAGTTACTTTATTGGTGTGGATGTAGGAACCGGCAGCGCTCGCGCAGGGGTGTTTGATCTCAACGGCAGAATGGTCGGTCAGGCCACTCGCGCGATTGAGATTTACCGTCCGCAGGCCGATTTCGTCGAGCAGTCGTCCGATAACATCTGGCAGGCCGTCTGCAACGCGGTTCGTGATGCCATTAATCAGTCCGATATCAATCCCATTCAGGTGAAAGGGTTGGGATTTGACGCCACCTGTTCGCTGGTGGTGTTGGATAAAGAGGGCAAACCACTGACCATCAGCCCATCCGGGCGCAGCGAACAAAACATTATCGTGTGGATGGATCACCGCGCCATCACCCAGGCCGAGCGCATCAACGCGATGCACCATCGCGTGCTGGACTACGTGGGCGGGATCATCTCCCCGGAAATGCAGACGCCGAAACTACTGTGGCTGAAACAGCATATGCCTAACACCTGGGCAAACGCGGGCTACTATTTTGATTTACCTGACTTCCTGACCTGGCGCGCCACCGGCGACGACACGCGTTCACTTTGTTCCACGGTGTGCAAATGGACCTACATGGGTCATGAAGACAAGTGGGATGCCAGCTACTTCCGCGAGATCGGGCTGGAAGATCTGCTGGAACACGATGCGGCAAAAATCGGCCGCTACGTGAAAACAATGGGCGAACCGCTCGGCCATGGGTTGACCCAGCGCGCCGCCAGTGAAATGGGGCTGATTCCGGGCACCGCCGTCAGCGTGTCGATCATCGACGCCCACGCGGGTACCCTCGGTACGCTTGGCGCCTGCGGCGTTTCTGGCGAAGTCGCTGACTTTGACCGTCGCGTTGCGCTGATTGGCGGCACCTCAACCGGTCACATGGCTATCTCTAAACAGCCGCGCTTTATCGGCGGCGTCTGGGGTCCCTACTATTCCGCCGTGTTGCCGGAATACTGGCTCAACGAAGGCGGACAGTCTGCGACCGGCGCGCTGATCGACCACATGATTCAGTCGCACCCTTGTTACGATACGCTGCTGGCGCAGGCCAAAGCGCAGGGGCAAACCATTTATGAGGTGCTGAACGCGCTGCTGCGTAAAATGGCCGGCGAGCCGGAGAATATCGCCTTCCTGACCCGCGATATTCATATCCTGCCCTACTTCCACGGCAACCGTTCGCCGCGCGCCAACCCGACGCTGACCGGGGCGATCAGTGGTCTGAAACTTTCCCGCACGCCGGAAGACATGGCGCTGCACTATCTGGCGACCATTCAGGCCATCGCGTTGGGGACGCGCCACATCATTGAAACCATGAACCAGAGTGGGTACAGCATCGACACCATCATGGCCAGCGGCGGCGGCACCAAGAACCCAATCTTTGTGCAGGAACATGCCAATGCCACCGGTTGCGCCATGCTGCTGCCAGAAGAGAGCGAAGCGATGCTGCTGGGCGGCGCAATGATGGGCACCATCGCCGCCGGCGTTTTCGAAACCTTCCCGGAAGCGATGTCGGCGATGAGCCGGATAGGAAAAACGGTCACCCCGCAGACCAATCGCATTAAGCAGTATTACGACCGTAAATATCAGGTGTTCCATGAGATGTATCAGGATCACATGAAGTACCGCCAGTTGATGCAGGGGGACGCATGAGTAGCCCATGGCAACAGGCCACCGATACCTGGACCCTCTACAGCGAGGCGCTGGCCGGTCTGGGTCAGCATTTGAACGAACCGGTCTGGAACGCATTAATGACGGAACTGCGCGAATGCCGCGGGAAAATCGTGGTCACCGGCGTCGGCACCTCCGGCATTGCAGCGCGAAAAATCGCCCACATGCTGTCCTGCGTTGAGCGCCCGGCGATCTACCTCAACGCCACCGATGCCGCGCACGGCGATCTCGGTTTTTTACGCGCGGACGACCGGGTCATTCTGCTCTCCCGTGGCGGTAACTCTGACGAGCTCACGCGCTTATTGCCGGGTCTGGCCGCACGCAGCGTGCCGATTATCAGCGTCACGGAAAACCCGGACTCCGCCATTGCCCGCGCCGCCCGGCTGGTGATTTCCACCGGCGTCCAGCGCGAGGCGGATCCGCTTAACATGCTGGCGACCACCTCCATCATGCTGGTGATTGCGATCTTTGATGCTGCCTGCGCCTGCCTGATGAGCGAAAGCGGCTACTCCAGAGAAACGCTGCTGGCCGTGCATCCGGGTGGCGATGTCGGTTTAACCCTGCGACAGGGACGTTAATCCATTAATAACCTTTCAGCCTCGCCTTCCCCGGCGAGGCTTTTCACTGTGTAATCTGAAGATAAAAACGTGGGAAAATCCTAATAAAGCGCTGCGTTAAACTCTCTTACACGATTGCACACGTGAAAAATTCTGTGACCTCTCCCTGCAATCCTGACGCAAAACATTTCATTCGTAATAGCTATGGAAAAACTTTAGCTATTCTTATCTAACATACCTACGGGAGATCCGACAGATGATGCCAACGCTTGCTCCGCCATCTGTACTTTCCGCTCCCCAGCGCCGTTGCCAGGTTTTGCTGACGCTTTTCCAGCCAGGGCAGATTGCCACTGCGGAAATGTTCAGTGCGCTAAATGGTGTCGATGATACTGTTGCCCGTGAGGATATAGTCGAAACGGGGCTGGAGATCCAACGTTATCATCGACTCAGCATTAGCACTGGTCCGAATGGGTGCTACCGGATCGAAGGTACCGCGCTTAACCAACGCCTCTGCCTCTTACACTGGCTGAGACGCGGACTGCGTTTGTGTCCGGCGTTCATTAACCAACACTTTGCTCCCGCCCTTAAAATTGAGCTGAAACAGCGGGGGATCCTGCGCACGCTGTATGACGATACCAATCTGCACGCGCTGATTAACCTGTGCGCGCGTCGTCTGCAAAAGCCATTCGAGTGCCGGGACATCCAGTTCCTGCACCTCTATCTGCAATATTGTCTGTTGCAACATCACGCGGGGATCTCGCCGGAATTTAATCCTGTCCAGCAGCGCTGGGCGCAGTCCTGCGCCGAGTACCCGCTGGCACAAGAGATTGGCCGCCACTGGCAGCGACGCGTCATGCAAAATGCGCCACTTACGGAATCGCTGTTTATGGCGCTGCTGTTTTCGATGATCCGCATCCCGGATCCGATTCGCGATAACCATCAGCAGAACCGACGGTTGCGTCTGGCGATCGCCCGCCTGATCCTGCGCTTTCGCGAAATGGGCGCGGTTCGCTTCAATGACGAACACGGGCTGAACGCGCAACTCTACATCCACCTCGCCCAGGCGCTGAACCGCAGTCTGTTTTCTATCGGTATCGATAACACGCTGCCGGAAGAGTTCGCCCGTCTCTATCCGCGTCTGATGCGTACCACCCGCGACGCGTTACGCGGGTTTGAAGAAGAGTATGACGTTGAGTTTTCCGAAGAAGAGACGGGACTGGTGGCGGTGATTTTTGGCGCATGGCTGATGCAGGATAATGACCTGCATGAGAAACAGGTTGTCTTACTGACCGGGGATAATCCACAACTGGAACAGCAGATAGAACAACAACTGCGTGAACTGACGCTACTGCCGCTGAACATCAAGCCATTGCCGATGCGAACATTCCAGCAGGAGGGAGCACCGCGCGGTGTGGCGCTGATTGTCACCCCTTACGCCACACTGCTGCCGCTCTTTTCACCCCCGTTGATTCATGCGGATCAGGCGCTGACACCACATCAGCAGCAGCAGATCCGCAAGATGCTGGAATCAGGCTGAAGCGGCTACTTTTGGCCGCAGCACCATGGCCGGCAACGCCACCAGCGCCATCACCCAGAAGACGCCGTTACCCAGATTCTGGTACAGGAAGCCGGCAAACACGGTCATGATGGCAATGCTGCCGCCCATCGCCACAGCAGAATAGACCGCCTGCAGACGAATGACTTCGCTTCCCTGACGCGCCGCAATATAGCGCATCGCCGCCAGGTGGCAGACGGTAAAAGTGCCGCAATGGAGGATCTGTACCACAATCAGCCACGGCAGCGCCGTCGTCCAGCCCATCAGTCCCCAACGAATCACCCCGCAGATGGCGGAGAGCAGTAACAGATCTCGCGCACTAAAGCGACGGAACAGTTTATTGCTCAGGGCAAAGATAACCACTTCTGCAACCACCCCTAACGACCAGAGGTAGCCCACCGCCGAAGCGGAATACCCCGCACCCTGCCAGTAAATGGCGCTAAAACCGTAGTAGGCGGCATGCGCCCCCTGCAACAAACAGACACAGGCCAGAAAGCGCCAGCTCTGCGTGACCAGTGCGCGCCAGGCGGGCCAGCCTGCGCTCTCCTGGTGACGGTTTTCCCCTTCGGGCAGCACGCTGGGGCGAATCAGCATTCCCAGTAGCATGGAGGCGACGCCCAGCGTCAGCAGCACCAGCACGGCCCGATAATCAAATACGCTGACCAGCTTTCCGGTTAACGCCGAACCGATCACAAACGCCACCGATCCCCACAGCCGTACCCGACCGTAGTCCATCGTGATCTGTTTTTGCCAGGTATTCGCCAGCGCGTCTGTGAGCGGCACCAGCGGTGAGAAGAAGAGGTTAAAGCCGACCATTACCACCATCAGCCAGGCGACGTGGGTTCCGGCCCAGAAGGCCAACGCAAAGATGACTGTCAATAACGCCAGAATGCGCAATGCCGAAATCAAACGTGATGGGTCGCTGACCCGTGGGGCAATAATCAAACTTCCAAGAAAACGCGCCACCAGTCCGGCACCCAACAGCAGGCCAATGGTCTCCGGCGTGAGGCCAAGCCCTTTAAGCCAGACGCTCCAGAAGGGAAGAAAAATCCCGTAGCTAAAAAAGTAGGTGAAGTAACCGAGCGCCAGCCAGCGCGTGGAGTGCAAAGACATGATCCCCTCCCGTGTGGAGGCGATAGTCTGGCGATAAACGCAGGCTGGCGCAAGTGAACATTAACAGCAACATAACATCGATTTGCCACTAATCAACGCGAATCTCCATCGCGAAATGGCAGCGTTCGCCAGGGCCTAACATCCGTAATCCCGGCTGCCCCGGCATGTGGTGGGCATTTACCGGATGCGTCTGCGGTTCCAGACAAAGGAATGACTGACCTGGCATTCTGAAAAGCATCAGCCAGGGAGTTTGCGCAGAAATCGTGACTTTCATCACGTCACGATGAATAACCGCCTGCCCGCTCCAGCCAGAATACCCCACGTTTAACCAGCGATCCGCGCCATACTGCGCCCCGTTGAAATCGGCCTCCGTCGGCAGTTCACTCTGCCAGGGCAGCGGCAAATGGTGCTCGCCTTCCGGCCAGTAACCGCTAGCCGAAAACTGCAGCGTACTTTGCGCATCGAAAGCAAAAAACGGGTGGAAACCACAGCCGTACAGCATGGGGCGCTTGCCCAGATGAGCGATCGTCAGCGACGCCCTGAGTACCGACGCCTCCAGCACATACTGCAGTTCGGCCTGATAATCATAGCCACATGCCAGTTGACTGCGCAGACGCAGCGAACAGCTATCATCGGTCGCCGCCGTCACTTCCCAGCGCTTAAGCCAGCCGTCACCGTGCAGGAAAAACGAGTTGTCAGCCTCATACAGCGGCAACTGCACCTCGGTTCCGCGCTGGCTGAAGCGGTTGCCAGCCACGCGATTGGCAACCGGTAGCATCGGAAACAGCCCGCCATCACCGGCGGTTTTCCCCTCGCCTGCGCGTAAAACCGGTCGTTGATGTGGTAACGAAAACAACGTCAACAGCGTACCGCCCTGCGGATCCACGCGCATCCGCAGATGCGCGTTATGCAGCGTCAGCGGCGTCGTCATCAGCGTGCACTTCTCTGTTGTGCTGACGGGCTGGCCTTCAGGTGTCTCGCCGCCAGTTGTTCCTCAAGGGCCTCCAGGGTGACGCCTTTGGTTTCCGGTACATTACGCAACACATATACATAACCCATTGCACAAATTACGCCGTAGAGCAGGAAACTCCCGGCGGCACCCAGCCCCGCATTGAGCAGCGGGAAGGTATAGGTCAGCAGGAAACAGGCAATCCACAGCGCCAGCGTCCCCAGCGACATCGCCAGCCCGCGCACGCGGTTAGGGAAGATCTCGGACAGCAGCACCCAGGTGACAGGCGCCAGCGTCAGGGCATAAATGGCAATCGCCGCCAGCACCAGAACCAGCACCGGCCAGCCCATAATCCCCATCCCATAAGCGCCAGCAATCAACACATAAATCACGGTCAACCCTGATGCGCCAAACAGCATCAGTTTGCGGCGACCAATTTTATCCACCAACGGCAGCGCGGCAAGGGTAAAGACCAGATTGATAATGCCGGTGGCGACGATGGATTTCAGCGTACCGTTAATGTCGAAACCGGCAGAGGCAAAAATCTCCTGCGCATAGTTAAAGATCACGTTGATCCCACACCACTGCTGGAAGACCGCCAGCACCATACCAATGATCACAATCGGTTTGATCTGCGGTTGCAGCAGTGTTGACCATGCGACTTTGTGATTATCTTTGAGCAGCGTGTGTTCGATCTCTTTCAGCGTCTGCCCGGCGTACTCCGCTGAGCCAATGCGTTGCAGCATGGCGCGCGCACGCTCAGGTTTGCCCGCCTTCACCAGCCAGCGCGGGGATTCCGGCACGAAAAACATCAGCACCAGAAACGCCAGCGCGGGAACCAACTCTGCGCCAAACATCCAGCGCCAGCCCATCTGCCCGTTCCAGCTTTCAACAATCGCCTGTTGCGTGGCCCCTGTGGCGACGGGTTCAGCGATCATCAGGTTGATCAACTGTGCCGCCAGGACGCCAATCACGATGGTCAACTGGTTCACCGCCACAAAACGTCCGCGTTTTTCCGCCGGACTGACTTCAGCGATGTACAGCGGGCTGAGCGCTGAGGCAAGGCCAATCCCGACGCCGCCGACGATGCGGTAAATCACGAACATGTCGAAGTGGCTGGCAACGGCGGTTCCCCATGCCGAGGCGCTGAACAAAATCGCAGAGAGGATCAGCGGCATTTTTCGACCAAATTTATCCGCACACCAGCCAGAAATCAGCGCGCCAAAAATACAGCCCACCAGCGCTGAGCTCATCGCCCAGCCCGACTGCGCCGGATCGGTTATCGAGAAGTACGCTTCATAAAAAGGCTTTGCCCCGCCAATCACCACCCAGTCGTAGCCAAACAGTAAACCACCACAGGCCGCGACCAGACAGATGGTCCAGACGTAGCCAATTTTCAAGTGTGTCTGCGCGTTATTCATTATGATTCCTCTTTCAGGGAAACGCAGGGAACATCAGGTTTCCGGTGGCGTTTCCGCCACCGGTTCAGGGTTTAGTTCAATAGATCACGTTTGATGGCATGACGCAGAAGCAGAGCTTTGTCATGCGCCGGATTTTGTTGCAGAAGGGCGTCAATCGCCTGTTGGCAGGCAGGTAAATCCCCCAGACCCAGATGCCCCAACGCGGTGATAAACAGGCAATGCTGCTGGTGCTTTGCCTCTGCAGGAGTATCGAGCACCACCAGATCCGGTAATGAGACGGCGAAGAAATCCACCTCCGGCACGTGGTCTCGCTGCGAGTCCACCCATTGCAGGAAGCTACGGAAAAGTTGTTCCGCCTCGCCGCTCTCACCCAGTTTTTTCAGCGCCATGCCCTGCCAGAAGAGATAGTCCACGGGCTGATCGTTATAATAACGACCGGCATCCAGCGTGCTTCCGCCACGGGTGGCGCGGGCAAAGTAACGCTGCGCTTCGTCATGATATCCCTGACGTTGAGCGCAATAGCCCAACAGATACCAGATATCGTTATCGGTTTGTCCGGGTAAGCGCCCTTCCCCCAGGTTATGCGGATAGATCAGCGCCTGTTGTAGCAGACTGACCGCGTCAGGGAATTCCTCTCTGTCGATCGCTACCAGCGCCCGATGCATCTGGTTCAGCAGATACTGCCCGGTCGCTTTCCCTTCACCTCCTTCCCAGGGATGGAATACGCGCTCGCCAAGCACCTTCGCTGCATCATCGTAGTGGCCCAGTCCGTTCCACAGGCTGAGCAACTCCACGGTTAAATCGTCACGCTGGAACACCACCGCCTTGCGCGATTCAAGCTGTTGCAGACGCTGCTCAACAGGCGTCGCCAACAGCTTATTGAGGTAATCCAGTTCAAACAGGAAGCGGGCATTATCAGGCTCCAGCGCCACGGCCTGCGACAAATACTGGTGTGCTTTGACGGCATCGTGCTGTTTGTTCCACGCATAAATCCCCAGCAGACGATGCACGGGCGCAAATTCAGGCTCCTGTTGCAGGGTAAATTGCCAGCAGGAAAGCGCCTCTTCGTAGCGGCATTTGCTGTACCAGAAGCAGCCCAACAGATAGCGGGCGTAAGCACTGTTCCCCAGCGTTTGCAGCATCTGTACTTCGTCGAGGGTATTCGGGAAACGCACCCGGTTATGCAGGCAAGCACGCGCCTGAGCGATGAACGGCTGCGGATTGTCGCTCAGCGACGCCCGCCACAACAACGGCAGCGTTTCCTGACTGTCCAGCAGTTCCAGTAGTTCGCGTGCCGCCGCTTTCTGACCGAAAGAGAGCAGCCATCCTGCCAGTTCGCAGGCGTTAATACCGCGGCGACCGGTAATGGCGATAAGCGCCGTTTTCGACGGTTCATCCCGGCGTATAGCCCAGCGGGCATAGTGCAGCGCGTAGCTAAGCGGATAGTCACTAAGCTGCTGTTCAATGTATTTCAGCGCCTCTGACGTGCGTCCCCGTTCTGCCAGTACCAGCGCTTTCAGTCCCATCGCCAGGTTGTTGCTGCCGTTAAAGCGCAAACTCTGTGTCACTTTTTCCAGTGCATCCGCATGGTCGCCACGCGCCATCGCAAGCCGAGCCAGTGCCCAGAAGGCCGCATCACGACAGTTCCCACTCCAGCTCGCCTTGTAGTAGTGATCCCAGGCCTGCTGGCAATCGCCCTGGCGCTCCCGCGCTGTGGCCAACAACATACTGGCTTCGCCATCGCGCGGGTTTTTGTTCAGGTGATGCGCCCGCTCTAATGCCGCTTTCGCGCAGCGTTCAGCTTGCGCCCAGTCAGTCTGGTTCAGCGCCAGCGTCCCCAGCGCGACGTTGTTGCGGTAATCCAGCGGATCAATTTCCAGCGCCCGGCGATAGTAATCCCCGGCATAACGGCTGGCGTGGTTGTATTGCTCCAGATGCTGACCGATAAAGTAGAGTTCATCGGTGTTGGATAACGCCTCTGGCTGTGCCGGGGCCGTTGCCGCTGAGGGCAGCGGCAAATCGTCAGCAATGTGTTCTTCGTATTGCAGTAATGTCTGACCGTCATGACGGGTGACCGTCATGGTGATCCGCGCATAGCCCGAATCGACAAGCGTCGTCAGCCAGCTTTTCCCCGGCGCCAGCGTCAGCGTGGTGTCAAAGAAAGGCGCGCCGTCTGCGCTGAGCGTCACCTGCACATCATGCAATGGCGCAACTGCATAAACGCCAACGGACAGTTGGCTTTCATCACGCACAAGTCGCAACGCCAGGTCGGTACTGGCGTTTTGCACCATCCCTAATTCACTGTATGGCAGGAAGTTCTGAACAAATACCTTCTCTTCATAAGGGGCAAGCCAGGTGAAATCCGGCTGGTTGTCGGTAAACACCCCGGTCATTAATTCGATGTACGGACCATTCTCATCGGTCAGATTGCGATCCCAGGCCACGCCGAAATCCCCGTAGCCCCAGCTCCACTGCTTTTTCCCCGGCGAGACGTGATGATCGGCAACGTGCAACAACCCGCCACGCTCACCGTGATGCCAGGCGCCGACAAAGTCGTAGTCCGATTTTTCCGCCATATACGAGGTCGGCACCGGCACATTCTTATAGCGGGAGATATCCACCCCCGCCGAGTAGTCGACTTTGTAATAGGTGCCCGTGGCGATCGGAAAAGCGGAGACATCGCGCTTGCCGTGATCGAACACCGCCGTAACATCAGGCGGGAACACGCTTTGATGATCGTCGCCGCCCTTCACCGCCGGGTTCGCCCACCATAAAAAATGGCGCGGCGTGGCGTTGCCGTTGAAGACTTTACCGGTGATCTCTATCAGCGCGCGATCCGGGTAGAGGGTGAATCCGGTCATCACCTGCAGACCGCGCATTGGCTCCACTTCGCCCATCCAGACGGTTTGTTCGCCGTGCTCCCCTGCCCGCTGAGTAAAATCTACCGGCATAAAAGTGGTGGGGCGGTGGTGCTGCGGCCAGTTAAATTCGATCCCGCCGGAGATCCACGGCCCCAACAGGCCAACCAGCGCAGGTTTCACCACTTCGTTGTAATAGACAAAATCGCGCTGCTGCACTTTGTCATACGCACGGTGAATTCGCCCTCCCAGTTCCGGCAGCAGCATGACGCGGATAAAATCGTTTTCCATCCACACGGCCTGGTAATCGCGCATCTCGCGCTTGCCGGTCAGGGTGTCGATCACGCCGTATGGGTAAACCGCACCTGAAGACCCCTGATAAACCCGTTTTTCCAGGAACATCGGGTTCGGATCTTCCTCACCCACCTTCCAGGTCGGTAGTGAGAGGGTTTCCTGCCAGACCTTAACTGAACCGTACATGCTGCCTCCACTCAATAAACAAAAGTAAAATGTCATCTTGTGGCTATTGTGTGGCAGTTAACTGGCGGTAAAATGCGCAATGCTCACGCAATATAGTTAAGGGAGTTAAGTGTATGCAGCGTTCGGGATTCAATAACGCTCGGGTAAGACAGGCGAATAAACAGATCTTCCTGTCGCATTTGTGGCGCGAAAAGCAGCTCAGTAAATCGCAGCTGGCACAGCTCACCGGCCTGTCGATACCGGCGGTGAGTAATATTCTTGAAGAACTGCTGGACGAAGGGCGGCTTTGCCACTCCCGGGAAACGCTGAGCCAGCGCGGGCTCAGCAGCGGAAGTTTTCATCTGCCGGTACAGGGCGCGTGGACGCTGTGTATCAACGTCACCCCCACCAGTCTGACCAGCCAACTGGCCGATGCGCGTCTGGTGGCGGTTGGCGACTGGCAGCATGAGGTGATTAACGCCGCAACGCCTGACGCGCTGCTTACCGCGATAGCCAACCACTGGCGGCGCTGGCGTCAGCGCTATCCCGACACCACGATCAACCTCGCGCTGGGCGTCCACGGTCAGGTGGATCCGATCACCGGGGCGTCGAAAACGATGCCGCAGGCGCCGTGGAAAACACCGGTGGAAATCAAGTATCTGCTGGAGGAGCGGCTCGGCATCCAGGTCCGCCTCGACAACGACTGTGTGATGCTGGCGCTGGCGGAAAAGTGGCAAAATCCGGCCGCCAACGAGGACTTCTGCGTGATTAACGTCGATTACGGCATTGGCTCATCGTTCGTCATTCACGACAGTATCTGGCGCGGTAGCCTGTACGGCAGCGGCCAGATTGGGCATACCATTGTTAACCCCGACGGGATCGCCTGCGACTGCGGTCGTTACGGCTGTCTGGAAACCGTTGCCTCCCTGAGCGCATTGAAAAAGCAGGCCAGAGTCTGGATGAAGGCGCAACCGGTGCCGGGAAGGGATCCAGATACGCTGACCACGGATTTGCTGATCGACGCCTGGCGCAAAGGTGATGTACGCATTCAGGCGTGGGTGGAACATGCTGCCAGCGCGATTGGCTTAAGCCTGTATAACTTTCTTAATATCCTGAATATTAACCAGATCTGGCTGTACGGACGCAGTTGTGCCTTCGGTGAACCCTGGCTCAATACGCTACGGCAACAGACGGGATTTAACCCTTTCGATCACGGCGATAATCCGCGAGCGAAAGCGACGCAGATTAGCTTTGGCACGTTGACCCGCGCCCAGCAGTTGATGGGAATTGGCTATTTGTACGTGGAGTCGCAACTGAACGAAATATAAGCTTATGGCGCGAATGGCGAGGCACGGGGTTGTGTATTAATTTTAAAGTACGTTACTCATGATAATGAGCCTGCTATGAACACGTTACGTTATTTTGATTTTGGAGAATCACGCCATCTGTTTTTATTGATTGCCCGTATTGCGCTGGCAATTCTGTTTATTATTTTTGGCTTTCCTAAACTGACAGGGTTCGACGGTACCGTACAATATATGACGTCTCTCGGTACGCCTGCACCGATGCTGGCGGCCATTATTGCCGTTGTCATGGAGGTTCCGGCTGCGATACTGATTGTGCTGGGCTTTTTCACTCGCCCGCTGGCAATCCTCTTCGTTTTCTATACGTTGGGTACCGCCGTGATCGGTCATCACTTCTGGAATATGACCGGTGATGCGGTGGGGCCGAATATGATTAACTTTTATAAGAATGTCAGTATTGCAGGCGGATTCCTGCTGCTGGCGCTGACGGGGCCGGGCGCGATCTCTATTGACCGGCGCTAAAAAGGAAAAAAGGCCGCATCAGGCGGCCTTTTGTTTGCAGCAAAACGGAATTATGCGTAAACCGGGAAGCGTGCGCAGATATCCAGAACTTTACCTTTGATGCGCTCAATTACCGCTTCATCATTGATGTTGTCCAGCACGTCACACATCCAGCCTGCCAGTTCTTTGGCTTCCGCTTCTTTAAAGCCGCGACGCGTAATGGCCGGAGAACCGATACGGATACCGGAAGTGACGAACGGGCTCTTCGGATCGTTCGGCACGCTGTTTTTGTTCACGGTGATGTTGGCGCGACCCAGCGCGGCGTCAGCTTCTTTACCGGTCAGGTTTTTGTCCACCAGATCCAGCAGGAACAGGTGGTTTTCAGTACCGCCGGACACCACTTTGTAGCCACGGTTCAGGAACACTTCCACCATCGCTTTGGCGTTTTTCGCAACCTGCTGCTGGTAGACTTTGAACTCTGGCTCCATCGCTTCTTTCAGTGCAACCGCTTTACCGGCAATCACGTGCATCAGCGGGCCGCCCTGAGCGCTTGGGAAAACGGCAGAGTTCAGTTTTTTGTACAGCTCTTCGTCACCGCCTTTCGCCAGGATCAGGCCACCGCGCGGACCGGCCAGCGTTTTGTGGGTGGTGGTGGTCACAACGTGCGCATGCGGAACCGGGTTCGGGTAAACGCCTGCGGCAATCAGACCAGCAACGTGGGCCATATCAACGAACAGGTACGCACCGATGCTATCAGCGATTTCACGCATTTTTGCCCAGTCAACCACGCCGGAATAAGCAGAGAAGCCGCCGATGATCATTTTCGGTTTGTGCGTCTGCGCCAGCTGCGCCATCTCTTCGTAGTCAATTTTACCAGACTCATCGATGCCGTAAGGTACGATGTTGTACAGTTTGCCAGAGAAGTTAACCGGGGAGCCATGAGTCAGGTGGCCGCCTTGCGCCAGGTTCATACCCAGAACGGTATCACCCGGTTGCAACAGCGCGGTGTAGACCGCGAAGTTAGCCTGAGAGCCAGAGTGCGGTTGCACGTTAGCGTAGTCTGCGCCAAACAGTTCTTTCGCGCGATCAATCGCCAGTTGCTCAACGATGTCCACGTATTCGCAACCGCCGTAGTAGCGCTTGCCCGGATATCCTTCAGCATATTTGTTGGTCAGCTGAGAGCCCTGCGCCTGCATGACGCGCGGACTGGTGTAGTTTTCGGAGGCGATCAGTTCGATGTGCTCTTCCTGACGTACTTTTTCCTGCTCCATAGCCTGCCACAGTTCGGCATCATAATCGGCAATGTTCATTTCACGCTTTAACATCCGCATCTCCTGACTCAGCTAACGATAGAATTTTTGGCCTTAAAAGGCGGTCCTGTTGGACAACGGGCAACAGTATAACTGAATCATTCTGCGATAACAGGTCTTGACAAAGGAATTTACGCAAACGATTACCTTCACACGACACAAGGCTTTGCGGAATGAAGACCTTACGAAATTCAACGGATTTCTTTTCAGGTTTGTGATGCAGATTTTTCACGTTGTAACGTTTAATACGTAAAGCATCAAAGAACCATTTACAGTGCAGGGGTATTTTTTATAAGATGCATTTGACATACATCATTAAAGATTCACATAAAGGAAGACCGTATGCTTGACGCCCAAACCATCGCTACTGTAAAAGCCACCATTCCCCTGCTGGTAGAAACCGGTCCCAAACTGACCGCCCATTTTTACGATCGCATGTTCGCTCATAACCCTGAACTCAAAGAAATTTTCAACATGAGTAACCAGCGTAATGGCGATCAACGTGAAGCCCTGTTTAATGCCATTGCCGCTTATGCCAGCAATATTGAGAATCTGCCTGCCCTGCTGCCTGCGGTTGAGAAAATCGCCCAGAAGCACACCAGCTTCCAGATCAAACCTGAGCAGTACAACATTGTCGGTACACACCTGCTGGCGACCCTTGACGAAATGTTCAGTCCGGGCCAGGAAGTGCTGGATGCGTGGGGTAAAGCCTACGGCGTGCTGGCTAACGTCTTTATCAATCGAGAAGCGCAAATCTACAGTGAAAACGCCAGTAAAACCGGTGGTTGGGAAGGCACACGTCCGTTCCGTATCGTGGCGAAAACCCCACGCAGCGCACTGATTACCAGCTTTGAATTTGAACCGGTAGACGGTGGCACCGTGGCCGAATACCAGCCTGGCCAGTATCTGGGCGTCTGGCTGAAGCCGGAAGGCTTCCCGCATCAGGAGATTCGTCAGTATTCTCTGACTCGTAAAGCGGATGGCAAAGGCTACCGTATTGCCGTTAAACGTGAAGAAGGCGGTCAGGTATCAAACTGGCTGCACAACCATGCGAACATCGGCGATGTCGTTCATCTGGTCGCGCCGGCTGGCGATTTCTTTATGGCGGTTTCCCGCGATACGCCGGTTTCCCTGATTTCTGCCGGCGTTGGTCAAACGCCCATGCTGGCAATGCTGGATACGCTGGCAAAAGCGAACCACACCGCGCAGGTCAACTGGTTCCACGCTGCGGAAAACGGCGATGTGCATGCATTTGCCGATGAAGTGAGTGAACTGGGTAAAACGCTGCCACGCTTTAGCGCCCACACCTGGTATCGTGAGCCAACCGAAGCCGATCGCGCGAAAGGCGCGTTTGATAGCGTTGGGCTGATGGATTTGAACAAACTGGAAGGCGCAATCAGCGATCCAGCGATGCAGTTTTACCTGTGTGGCCCGGTTGGCTTTATGCAGTTTGCCGCGCAGCAGCTGGTCGGTCTGGGTGTGAAAAACGAAAACATTCATTACGAATGCTTCGGCCCGCACAAAGTCCTGTAATTACGTCATGCCTGATGGCGCTGCGCTTATCAGCGCCTACAAGATGCTGTAGGCCGGATAAGGCGTTTACGCCGCCATCCGGCAAGCACGGCGCGGCTTAAATTGCCGCGTCGTCTTCTTCTCCGGTACGGATACGCACCACGCGCGCCACATCAAAGACAAAAATTTTACCGTCGCCGATTTTGCCCGTCTGCGCCGTGCGAATAATGGTATCCACGCAGGTTTCAACGATATCGTCCGGTACGACGATTTCAATTTTCACCTTCGGCAGAAAATCCACCATGTATTCCGCGCCACGGTACAGCTCGGTATGCCCTTTCTGACGCCCAAAGCCTTTCACTTCGGTGACGGTCATCCCGGTAATACCGACTTCAGCCAGCGCTTCACGCACATCATCGAGCTTGAAGGGTTTAATAATCGCATCAATCTTTTTCATGCTAGTCCTTGAAAAGGTCGCCTGTCTTTTAATCGGGTAAACGTAACATATTACGCTGAGTTATTCTTTGAAATCGTTTGCATCCAGCTCATGACGTGACAGGAGTTTGTAGAACTCCGTCCGGTTACGGCCCGCCATTCTTGCCGCATGCGTCACATTGCCTTTGGTGATTTGCAGCAATTTGCGCAGATAGTTCAGTTCAAACTGGTTACGCGCTTCAACAAAAGTCGGTAGCGCGGTGTTTTCCCCTTCCAGCGCCTGTTCCACCAGCGCATCGCTGATCACCGGCGAAGAGGTCAGCGCCACACACTGTTCGATCACGTTCACCAGTTGACGCACATTGCCCGGCCAACTGGCGGTCATCAGCCGCTTCATTGCATCCGTCGAAAACGCCCGCACAAACGGCTTATGCCGCTCCGCCGACTGGCGCAGCAGATGATTCGCCAGCAGCGGAATATCTTCTGTCCGCTCCGCCAGCGCCGGGATCTTCAGACTCACCACGTTGAGGCGGTAGTATAAATCTTCACGAAACTCGCCGCGCGCCATCGCTTTTGGCAAGTCACGGTGGGTTGCCGAGATGATACGCACATCAATATCGATGTCGCGATTGCTGCCAAGCGGTCTGACTTTGCGTTCCTGCAAGACACGTAGCAATTTGACCTGTAGCGGCGCGGGCATGTCGCCAATCTCGTCCAGGAACAGCGTCCCGCCTTCCGCCGCCTGAAACAGCCCTTCACGGTTGCTCACCGCGCCGGTAAACGCACCGCGCGAGTGGCCGAATAACTCCGACTCCAGCAATTGTTCCGGTAATGCGCCGCAGTTGATGGCAATAAACGGTTTGCTGCTGCGCGGGCTGGCATTGTGAATAGCCTGGGCGAAAATCTCTTTCCCGGTGCCACTTTGACCATTGATCAACACGCTGACGTCGGACTGCGCCACCATCCGCGCCTGCTCCAGCAGACGCAGCATCAGCGGGCTACGGGTCACAATCGATTCACGCCAGCTATCGTCTGTGGCAGGCGCCGACTGCTCAAGCGCCTCGTCGATCGCCTGATACAGCGCATCTTTATCCACAGGTTTAGTCAGGAAGCTGAACACGCCTTTTTGCGTTGCCGCAACCGCATCCGGAATCGAACCGTGGGCGGTCAGAATGATGACCGGCATTCCCGGCTGCACCTTCTGGATCTCACTGAACAACTGCATGCCGTCCATCTCATCCATCCGCAGATCGCTTATCACCAGATCCACTTTTTCACGGTTCAGAACGCGCAGCCCTTCAGCCCCGCTCTCTGCGGTCACCACGCTATAGCCTTCACTGGTGAGACGCATACCCAGCAGTTTTAACAGGCCGGGATCATCATCCACGAGCAGTAAATGCGCCGGTTTACGACTCATTATGGGGTCACCTCATCTTGTGATGGTTCCGGCGCTTGTCCTTCAGACTTGTCACCGCCATGCGTCGCATCCGGATTGTAATTTCCCGCCGGTTTACGGGTGGAAAGCTGACGCTCGATATCGGTCAGGTTCTCCAGTTTACGCGTGGTGAGATCGAGCTGCGCCTGAAGGTGCTGATGCTGCTGACGCAGCGTATCCAGATCGCCATCGGTCGTTTGCTGCAGTTTGCTGTAACGCTGGCGTTCTTCGGCGAGCTGGAGCTGTAACGACTGACCATCACGCCAGATCTGATAAAGCGGACGCACCTGCGCCGGGATCTGTGGGCTTAGCGCATCCAGTCGCGAGACGTTTTCGCGACGCTCCAGCGGCGTAATTTTGGCATTCGCCAGCAAAATGCCGCGCTTAAACGCGTTTTGCCAGCTGTCGTCACTCAGCGTACGGGCCTCACTGCGCGACTGCACCGGCAACAGGCGATCTGCGCAGTCAATGGCGCGCAGCCAGTAAAGAGGGTTGGTATCCGTCGATTGCCCCTGCAATGCCCAGATATCAGTGCACTCAACCGACAGGTAATCCGCCAGTTGATACGTCGGGAGCGCATCCTGCGGCGCATCCCCGGTGATGTGCTTCACCGCATGCGGCGTACACCCCATCAGCGCAAGGCAAGGCATTCCCGCCAGGATGAACTGACGGGAGAACAGACGTTGGAAAATGTGAGCAAAAACGTGTGGCATATTCACCAGGCTTAGCATTATTTAGTCGTTTTTCGTTGCAGATAACGGCAGTTCTATGCGGAAGCAAACCTCTTGTGCCTGTTCATCGACAAGATACAGCTCCCCCTGCATACGGCGGATACAATCTCTGGCGATACTTAGCCCCAGTCCGCTCCCTTTCACTGCCCCTTTCCGTTGATGACTTCCCTGGAAAAAAGGTTCGAAAATCATAGTTCTTTCCGCTTCAGGAATAGGGGTTCCGGTATTGATAACATCGATATACACCGTTGATCCCTGTAAGCGGCTGCGAATACGGATGTTACCGGATTCAGCCCCATAGTGCACCGCATTGGAATAAAGATTATCCAGTACGCTCATCAGTAACATCGGCTCGGCCAGACAGCGATCGGCCACCAGCTCAATGTCGGTATGCATCATTTTAGCGCGAGCCGGTAGACTATGAGCGGAAACCACCATATCCACCAGCGGTTCAATCTCCACGCTTTCCATTTCAATGGCGCTATCCGCCAGCTTGCGGTTGTAATCAAGCAACTGCTCAATCAATTTCTGCAGGTTACGGCTGCTGTCATCGAGAATACCAACCACCTCTTTTTGTTCCGGCGTCAGCGGCCCCACCACCTGGTCCGCCAGCAGTTCGGTGCCTTCACGCATGCTGGCCAGCGGGGTTTTGAGCTCATGGGAGAGATGGCGCAAAAATTGATGGCGTTGAGACTCCAGCCAGGAGAGGCGCTCGCTCAACCAGATGATCCGTTGTCCAACGGAACGCAATTCGCGCGGTCCGGCAAAAGTGACGGTATTGCCCAGCGATCGCCCTTCACCCAGACGATTAATCATCCGCTCGATGCCCTTTACCGGCCCGATAATCATCCGCGTGAACAGCAACACCATCGCCAGACTCACCAGAAATAATACCAGCGCCTGCCAGCCGAAGAACTGCCCGCGCTCGGCAATCTCTTGTTGTAACTGCTGCCCGCGTGAGAAAACCACGGTTCGCGTCGCTTGCACCATTTCGGTATTGGCGTTGGCAAATGCTTCCAGTCGCGCGGCGGCGGCGGTATCAGGCCCGCTGTTACGGCATTGCAGTTGCGCCAGGTCGTTCAAATCCTGACGCAACGCCTGATACAGCTTATCGTCAGGCAGAACGCCCGCATGGGCGTCCAGCATTTCACTGTAGCGTTTGCGCTGGCTCTGATACACCTTCGCCAGCGTCGGATCGTCAAGCACGCAATACTGACGATAGCTGCGCTCCATCTCCAGGGCGGCATTGGTCATCGCCTCACTGCGGCGCGCGTCAATAAGGGTAGTACGGTTCGTCAGCGCCGCCTGGGCGCTAAGCGCGTTCAGGCTTTGCCACGCCTGCCAGGCGAGGACCAGCAACGGTAGCAGGATCAGCAGGAATGCCAGCGTCACCAGTTGACGTAATGACCGGGGGAAAACAGACCAGCGCTTCAATGCGTAACTCTCACAGGAGATGAATAGAACGATGCTAACTGAGGGGAACGCCAGATACAACAAAGCCGGGCTGAACCCGGCTTTGTTGTGAAATAAGGCGGTGCCTAACTCGACGTTTCGCCCGATGGTTGATAAAGCAGCGCTATTATCAGAAGTTGGACGGCAGGCACCTTGTTGTGCGTCATTCGAAGTTTATGTAGCACGTCCCGAAGGGGCTGACATAAGAAGGTGAATGAGCCACTGGTTACTATTATGCAGTAACTATGCCAACTTACCTAATTAATTATTAATATATTGAATTTTATATATATTATAAATAATACATTGCATTCACAAACAGAGCACATTTTGACCAGAGTGTCGCTTATTAGCAACACCTAAAAAGAAACATTACTGGATTCATATAAATCAAATAGTTAAATGTCTCCTTTTAGAGACACCTCTTGCCTTCGTTTGTCGTGAATTCCCGACAGAAAAAAAGCCCGGCGAGATTCACCAGGCTTTTCTGTTTCAGGTTAACTTGCGTACGCTTATCCCAACTGCTTGCGGGCGTTACGGAAGATACGCATCCACGGACCGTCCTCGCCCCAGTTTTCCGGGTGCCATGAGTTGCTGACGGTACGGTACACACGTTCCGGATGCGGCATCATCACGGTCACACGACCACTTTCCGTGGTGACAGCGGTAATACCATTCGGCGAGCCGTTCGGGTTAGCCGGGTAGGTTTCCGTCACGTTGCCGAAGTTATCGACAAAGCGCAGCGCCACCAGACCTTTGCTTTCCAGCGCCGCCAGATGGGCTGCGTCGCGAACTTCAACACGCCCTTCCCCGTGCGAGACGGCGATAGGCATCATTGACCCGACCATGCCCTGCAGCAACAGAGACGGGCTCTGGGTCACTTCCACCAGGCTGAAGCGGGCTTCAAAGCGATCCGAATGGTTACGCACAAAGCGCGGCCACAGGTCACTGCCCGGGATCAGTTCGCGCAAATTCGACATCATCTGACAGCCGTTGCACACGCCCAGTGCCAGCGTTTGTGGGCGATGGAAGAAGGTTTCGAATTCATCGCGCACGCGGTTGTTGAACAGGATTGATTTCGCCCAGCCCTCACCCGCGCCCAGCACGTCGCCGTAAGAGAAGCCGCCGCAGGCTACCAGCGCCTGGAAGTTGCCCAGACCGGTACGGCCACCAAGCAGATCGCTCATGTGCACATCAATCGCGTCAAAACCTGCACGCTGGAACGCCGCAGCCATTTCTACGTGGGAGTTCACCCCTTGCTCACGCAGTACCGCCACTTTCGGACGCGCTCCGGTCGCAATATACGGTGCGGCAATATCCTCATTGAGTTCAAACGTCAGCTTCGCGCTCAGGCCTGGATCGGCATCATTGGTTTTAGCATCGTGCTCCTGATCGGCGCACTCCGGGTTATCACGCAGACGCTGCATCTGCCAGGTGGTTTCTGCCCACCAGATGCGAAGCTGAGTGCGGCTTTCACTGAAGACGGTCTGACCGTTGGCTTCGATAACAAAACGATCGCCCGTGACGGCCTGCCCCAGGTAATGTACGCAATCGCCCAGACCGTGTTGCGCCAGCAGCGCTTCCACCGCCTCGCGATCCTCGGCGCGAACCTGAATCACCGCACCCAGTTCTTCGTTAAACAGCGCCGCCAGACGATCGTCGCCCAGCGCAGCGATATCCGCCTGAATACCGCAGTGACCGGTGAAGGCCATTTCAGCCAGCGTCACCAGCAGGCCGCCGTCGGAACGGTCGTGATAAGCCAGCAGTTTACGTTGCGCCACCAGCGCCTGCATCGCGTCGTAGAAGCCTTTCAGTTGCGCGACGTCACGCACATCTGCCGGTGTATCGCCAAGCTGACGGTACACTTGCGCCAGCGCCGTAGCACCCAGCGCGTTATGGCCACGGCCCAGATCGATCAGCAGCAGCGCATTGTCTTCAGTAGAAAGTTGCGGGGTGATGGTATGGCGCACATCTTCCACGCGGGCAAAAGCGGAAATCACCAGCGACAGCGGCGAGGTCATTTCGCGCTGTTCATTACCTTCCTGCCAACGGGTTTTCATCGACATCGAGTCTTTACCCACCGGAATGGTCAGACCCAGCGCCGGGCAGAGTTCTTCACCGACTGCTTTCACCGCTTCATACAGACCCGCATCTTCACCCGGATGACCGGCTGCAGCCATCCAGTTGGCGGAAAGCTTAATGCGTTTGATATCGCCAATCTGCGTTGCCGCGATATTGGTCAGCGCTTCCCCGACCGCCAGACGGGCAGAAGCGGAAAAGTCGAGCAGTGCCACTGGTGCACGTTCGCCGATCGACATCGCTTCACCGTAGTAGCTGTCAAGGCTGGCGGTGGTCACCGCGCAGTTCGCCACCGGCACCTGCCACGGACCGACCATCTGATCGCGGGACACCATCCCGGTCACGGTACGGTCGCCAATGGTGACCAGGAAGGTTTTTTCCGCCACTGTCGGCAGATGCAGAACGCGTTTAACAGCATCCGCAATGGTGATGTCAGCACGATTCAGTGCTTCACCTTTCGCCTTCAGCGTCTGAACGTCGCGGGTCATCTTCGGCGTTTTGCCGAGCAGTACGTCAAGCGGCAGATCGATAGGTTGGTTGTCGAAGTGACGATCGTTTAGCGACAGATGCTGTTCTTCGGTCGCCTCACCAATCACCGCATACGGCGCGCGCTCGCGCTTACACAGCTCGTCGAACAGCGGCAGTTGATCCGCCGCCACGGCCAGCACGTAACGTTCCTGGGACTCGTTACACCAGATCTCCAGCGGACTCATACCCGGCTCATCGCTGAGGATGTCACGCAGTTCGAATTTACCGCCGCGTCCGCCGTCGCTAACCAGTTCTGGCATCGCGTTCGACAGACCACCGGCGCCAACGTCGTGGATAAACAGGATCGGGTTGGCGTCACCCAACTGCCAGCAGCGGTCGATCACTTCCTGGCAGCGGCGTTCCATCTCCGGGTTATCACGCTGTACCGAGGCGAAATCAAGATCCGCGTCAGACTGGCCGGAAGCCATCGAGGAAGCCGCGCCGCCGCCCAGGCCGATATTCATCGCCGGACCACCGAGAACGATCAGTTTCGCCCCGACGACGATCTCGCCTTTCTGCACGTGATCGGCACGGATGTTACCAATCCCGCCCGCCAGCATGATCGGCTTGTGATAGCCGCGCAGTTCTTCGCCGTTATGGCTGGTCACTTTTTCTTCGTAAGTACGGAAATAGCCGTTCAGCGCCGGACGACCAAATTCGTTGTTAAACGCCGCGCCGCCCAGCGGGCCTTCGGTCATGATATCCAGCGCGGTCACAATACGCTCCGGCTTGCCAAAGTCTTCTTCCCACGGCTGCTCAAAGCCCGGAATGCGCAGGTTAGAAACGGAGAAGCCTACCAGGCCCGCTTTTGGCTTCGCGCCGCGTCCGGTAGCCCCTTCATCACGGATTTCACCGCCGGAACCAGTCGCCGCACCCGGCCACGGGGAGATCGCCGTCGGGTGGTTATGGGTTTCCACCTTCATCAGGATGTGAGCCGGCTCCTGGTGGAAGTCATAGCGACCGGTCACGTGATCGGCAAAGTAACGCCCCACTTCAGATCCTTCCATCACCGCCGCGTTGTCTTTATAAGCGGAAAGCACATGATCCGGCGTGGTTTCAAAGGTGTTTTTGATCATCTTGAACAGCGACTTCGGCTGTTGCTTGCCATCGATGATCCAGTCAGCGTTGAAAATCTTGTGGCGGCAGTGCTCAGAGTTCGCCTGCGCAAACATGTAGAGTTCGATATCGTTCGGGTTGCGCCCCAGTCGGGTAAACGCGTCCTGAAGATAATCAATTTCGTCATCCGCCAGCGCCAGACCGAGACGCAGGTTAGCGTCAATCAGCGCCTGACGGCCTTCACCCAGCAGGTCAACGCTTGCAACCGGCGCTGGCTGATGGTGAGCAAACAGTTTTTCCGCGTCAGTTAATGAAGAGAACACCGTCTCCATCATCCGATCGTGCAGTTCGGCGGCAACCCACTGCCATTGCTCAGCGCTCAGCGTGGAGGCCTCAACGTAATAAGCGACACCGCGTTCCAGGCGGTCAATCTGTTGCAGACCGCAGTTATGGGCGATATCTGTCGCTTTGGAAGACCAGGGGGAGATGGTGCCAGGGCGAGGCGTCACCAGTAGCAGTTTCCCTTCCGGGGTGTGGCTGCTCAGGCTGGGACCGTATTTCAGCAGACGGGCAAGCTGCGCGTGCTCATCCTCGTTCAACGGGGCGTTCAGGTCAGCGAAATGGACGTACTCGGCGTAAATATTGCTTACCTGGAGGTTGGCAGCCTGAAAACGTGCCAGCAGTTTGTTAATACGGAATGCGGACAGTGCAGGCGAACCACGCAGAATTTCCATCATAAGTCTCTCGTCTTCTAAGCTTTCGGTGTGCCCAAGTGGGGAAACGGGCGTCATTATAAAGAATCTGAGCCGCCGACGAAACCGTTTGCGTCGAAATAAAATCACCCCGCGTTGTTGTCATACGATGCTACTGATTGCGCTAATTAGTTGCCAACTGGCGCAAGTTTAAGCAAAATGCCGCTCATTGATGAATACTCCTGGTCTTTCTATTCCTTTTCCCATCCTGAGGCAACGCACGGTTCAGAGAATTAACTAATTGAAAAAATTAAAGATTAATTATCTGTTCATCGGCATATTGACGCTGCTGCTGGCCGCGGCCCTCTGGCCCTCTATCCCCTGGTTCGGTAAAGCCGATAATCGTATCGCCGCGATCCAGTCGCGGGGAGAGCTGCGCGTGAGCACGATTGAGTCACCGCTCACCTGGGCGAAACTCGACGGTAAGCCGTACGGGCTCGATTACGAGCTGGCGCAGCAGTTCGCCAGTTATCTGGGCGTAAAGCTGAAGATTACCGTCCGCCAGAACATCAGCCAGCTGTTTGACGATCTGGATAATGGTGACGCCGACCTGCTGGCGGCCGGGCTGGTCTACAACAGCGAACGAGTGAAAAACTATCAGCCGGGACCGACCTACTATTCGGTGTCCCAGCAACTGGTCTACAAAGTGGGTCAGTATCGTCCCCGTACGTTGGGCAGCGTGACGGAAAGTCAGCTTACTATCACCCCGGGCCATGTGGTGGCTAACGATCTGCAAACCCTGAAACAGACAAAATACCCTGAGCTGAGCTGGCGGATCGATGAGAAAAAAGGCTCTACGGAACTGCTTGATGCGGTGATTGCCGGACAGCTGGATTACACCATTGCCGACTCTGTCGCCATCAGCCTTTATCAGCGCGTTCACCCCGAACTGGCCGTGGCGCTGGATATCACCGACGAACAGCCGGTGACCTGGTTTAGTCCCCTGGATGATGACAACACGCTGTCTGCCGCCCTGCTCGATTTCTTCAACGGTATGAATGAGGATGGCTCACTGGCGCGTCTCGAAGAAAAGTATCTGGGGCACGGCGATGATTTTGACTATGTCGATACCCGCACCTTTCTGCGCGCAGTTGATGCCATGCTCCCCGACCTGAAACCACTGTTTGAAAAACACGCCCAGGAGATTGACTGGCAGCTGCTTGCGGCAATCTCCTGGCAGGAATCGCACTGGGATCCGCAGGCCACATCGCCAACCGGCGTGCGTGGCATGATGATGCTCACCAAAAACACCGCGCAAAGTCTCGGTCTGACCGACAGAACCGATCCTGAACAGAGCATCAGCGGTGGAGCACGCTATTTACAGGACATGATGAGTAAAGTACCGGACACTGTGCCCGAGAACGAACGCATCTGGTTTGCGCTGGCGGCCTATAACATGGGTTATGCGCATATGCTTGATGCGCGAGCGCTGACGGCCAAAACGAAGGGAAACCCGGACAGTTGGGCGGACGTCAAACAGCGTCTGCCGTTGCTCAGTCAAAAACAGTATTACAGCAAGCTGACCTACGGCTATGCGCGCGGACATGAGGCTTATGCCTACGTTGAGAACATCCGTAAATATCAGATAAGTCTGCAGGGCTATTTGCAGGAGAAAGAAAAGCAACTGGCTGAAGAGATGAAACTGGCTGAAGAGTATCCGGTCGTCTCGCCAACAGAATTTGGCAAACAGCGGCGACCACTCGCCGCCTTCCTGTCGCAATCGTCATCCAGTTATCTGACGCACTCGCCGTCGCTGCTGCGTTTACCGCAGAAGAAAGAAGAGAAAGAGTAAACAGAGCCGCAATGACTACTGGCTTGCGGCTTTCTTCAACGCTTTGATCTCCTGACGGCGCATGCGGAAGAAATCGCTGAGCAGCGTCGCACACTCCTCACGCAGGATCCCCTCGGTTATCTCAACACGATGATTCATTCCCGGATGATGCAGAACATCCATCAGCGAACCGGCCGCGCCGGTTTTGGCATCGCGCGCGCCGAACACCACATGGCGGATACGGCTGTGCACCATCGCGCCGGCGCACATAACACACGGCTCAAGGGTCACATATAGCGTCGCGTCAATCAGACGATAATTTTGCAGGACAAGACCGCCCTGGCGTAGCGCCATGATCTCTGCGTGTGCGGTGGGATCGTGATGGCCAATCGGGCGGTTCCACCCTTCACCAATCACGCGATTGTTGTGCACCAATACGGCACCGACCGGGACTTCACGTTCATCCCAGGCGCGCTTCGCCAGCGTTAACGCATGACGCATCCAGTATTCGTGGCTAAATTCAACATCTGACAAAAGGGTTACTCCGGTAATCATTGCGGGCGCATTATACAGGGTCGCTATACACAAAATCATTCGAGTTGCATCAAGGCGGCAACTGAGAGAATCCCCTGTCACTTACATAAGTAAGTGACAGGGGTGAACGAAGACAGCCAACGCTGAGGCAGCTTGAAGGATAAAGTGTATATCCCCTTCGTCTTTCAACTATTCCAGTTGCTGGAGTTCTCCACGAGGCGTGACGCGCCAGCGGTGCTGGCAAAAATAGAGCAGCGGGTTGTCCTGATTGCTGTCGCTGTAGCCGCTGTAAAGGCGCAGCGGCGTGCCTATTTTACGCTCCAGTTGCGCGACTTTTTCATGCCCCAGACAGCGCAGGGTCAGCACCCAACCGCCGTACCCCCGCGTCATCTGGCTGGCGATAAGATTCACGCGCGGCAGCCACGGCGTATCAACATAGACCTGTTCTACCAGCGACTGCGGCGAACCGGTGATGAGCCAGATATCGGCATCGGAGCTGAGCAGATAGGTGGTCAGACGCTCCTGGACCTGAGGAAACGCCGTGACGCTCTGCCGGAACCACTGAACAAAATCGGCCTGCCTGGCCTGTAGACTGGCCTCGCTATGACCGAAGGTACATCCCCACAGCAGCAGGCTCATCGGCCAGCGCGCAGCGCGTCCTTTGATCAGTAACGCACCAATAATCACGGGCAACAACGGCAGCACGAGCAGCGCATTCAGCGGCTGGCGACGCAACAGATAGCGCAGGAAACTGCCGAACATATCCTGCTGATGTAACGTACCATCCAAATCAAAAAAAACGACACGACGCGCGTGATTGGTCAAACCTTACTCCTCGGGATCGTTGAATCCTAACAGCCAGGTAAACAGAAACCCGGCTATCACTGCTACTAAATAGCCTAACAGATAGAACATCACTTTTCCGGCAACAATCGTTAACGCCAGCGGCAATCCGGAAATACCGAAGGTAATCACGGTGGCGACTTTCCAGTAGCTGATCAGCGCTCCGCCTACTGCGCCACCAAGACAGGCACCAATAAACGGTTTGCCCAGCGGTAGCGTGACGCCAAAAATCAGCGGCTCGCCAATACCGAGTAATCCCACCGGTAACGCCCCCTTAATCACTTTTTTCAACCGTGCGTTACGGGTTTTCATCAGCACGGCAATTGCCGCGCCCACCTGCCCGACGCCCGCCATCGCCAGAATGGGAAAAAGCGCGTTATAGCCATGCGCCTGCACCAGCTCAACGTGAATCGGCACCAGCCCCTGATGCAGCCCCGTCAGCACCAATGGCAGGAAGGTTCCCGCCAGAACTGCGCCCACCAGAAAGCCGCCGCAATCGATTGCCCACGACGCGCCATGAGCGATCGATTCCGAAATCCAGCCCCCCAGCGGTTGCAGCGCTACAATCGCAATCGTGCCAGTGATGATCGTCGTCAGCAGGGGATTGAGGATCAGCTCCAGCGAACCCGGCAAAATGTCACGGAACTTACGCTCAATCCAGCACATCAGCGCCACCACCAGCAGCACGGCGATAACCCCGCCGCGGCCTGGCTGCAGCGCTTCGCCAAAGAGGGTAATTTGCGCCAGTTGCGGACTTGACAGAATACCCGCCATCACGCCGCCCATCGCCAGTGAACCGCCGAAGACTTTGGCGGTATTCACCCCCACCAGAATGTTCATGATGGCGAAGACCGCACTGCCGAAGATCCCCATCAATCCCAGCATGTTGGGGTAATGGGTGGCGAAATCGCCGACAATATCCGGGCGTTTGAGAATGTTAATGATGCCGGTAAGTAAACCGGAGGCGATAAACGCCGGGATCAAGGGAATAAAAACGTTCGCCAGCTTGCGTAGCGCATCGCTCATTGGCGCTTTGTACTTCGCTTTCGCCTGCGATTTCGTGCGCTCAATATCATCGTCTGCCGGGTGTTCTTCTCCCTGCGCCAGCTGCGAGCGCATAGCATCAACAACCTTTGCTGCTTTGCCAGGCCCGACGATGAGCTGATGCTGCGCCCCCTGCTTCACGTAGCCACTGACGCCCGGTAGCTGTTTCAGATGCGGGATATCCAGCACCGTATCGTCTTTCACTTCCACCCGGACGCGCGTCATGCAATTTTCCAGACGCAGAATATTTTGTTCTCCGCCTATTCCCAGCAGAATGTCGCTGGCAAGGGCCGCTGTCTTATCCATAGTTACCTCGATGAATCAGCTAACGCAGCGCGTAAGAATCCCTGATGGACGGCCAGCTTCTCGCGCGCCGCATCAGCGTTAAGGCCGCTCAGCGCCATAAGAATGGCCGGTTTCACGTCAAAATCGGTCTGTCTGAGCAGCGTTTCCGCTTCTGCGCGTTCAATACCCGTGGCTTCAACCACCATTCGGCACGCGCGGTCCATCAGTTTGATATTGGTGGCTTTCATATCCACCATCAGGTTCTGGTACACCTTGCCAAACTTCACCATCGCCCCGGTGGAGATCATATTGAGCACCAGCTTTTGCGCGGTGCCGGATTTCAACCGCGTTGAGCCCGTCAGCGCCTCCGGCCCTACCACGGGTGAAATCGCGATATCCGCTTCCTGCGCAATCGGCGAGTCAGGATTACAGGAGACAGCGACCGTAGTACAACCCGTTTTGCGGGCATATTTCAGCCCACCGATGACATACGGCGTACGCCCTGATGCCGCCAGCCCGACCACCAGATCCTGCGACGCGAGGTTCAGGGCAATAAGATCGTCTTCACCGAGCTGCGCGTTGTCTTCTGCCCCTTCAACGGCCTTCAGCAATGCTCCCGGGCCACCGGCGATCAGCCCCACCACTAGCCCATGAGGAACGCCAAACGTCGGTGGGCATTCAGACGCATCCAGCACACCGAGTCGCCCGCTGGTCCCTGCGCCCATATAGATAATCCGGCCACCGGATTTTAACGCTTCAGCCGCGGCATCGACGGCGCTCGCAACATCGGGCAATGTTGCTTTTACTACTTCCGCTACCAGCGTATCCTGTTGATTAAAACGGTGAACCAGATCCAGCGTCGATAACGCATCAAGGTCCATTGTTTGCGGATTACGGGTTTCTGATACTAAAGCGCCGAGATTCATATTTGCTCCTCAGGAATTTTTAATTCATATTAAACGCCAATAATGGAATATAATATTCGTGCAGGCGAGTGAAATTTCATTTTGTCGCCGCCATCACGTTTTCGTCGGGAGAGACCATGAACTGTTTGATTCGCATCCGCCAGCGCTACCCGGGATTTGCGCAGAGCGATAAAAAACTCGCGGACTACCTTCTGATACAACCCGACGCCGCCCGCCACCTCAGTTCTCAGCAACTGGCGGCTGAAGCGGGCGTCAGCCAGTCGAGCGTGGTGAAATTCGCACAAAAGCTCGGCTATAAGGGATTCCCGGCGTTGAAACTGGCGATCAGCGAAGCGCTGGTCAGCAATCCGAACCCGCATTCGGTGCCGGTGCATAACCAGATTCGTGGCGACGATCCCCTGCGTCTGGTCGGCGAGAAACTGATCAAAGAGAATATGGCGGCGATGCACGCCACGCTGGATGTCAACACGGAAGAGAAGCTGAGCGAAAGCGTGACGATGTTGCATAACGCCCGTCGGATCGTGTTGACCGGGATTGGCGCATCCGGCCTGGTGGCGCAGAATTTTGCCTGGAAGCTGATGAAAATCGGTCTGAACGCGATTGTTGAGCGCGATATGCATGCGCTGCTGGCCACGGTTCAGGCGCTGACGCCGGACGATCTGCTGCTGGCGATTTCCTATAGCGGTGAACGTCGGGAACTTAACCTGGCGGCAGAAGAGACTTTACGCGTCGGCGGGCAGATCCTGGCGATCACCGGTTTCACCCCCAATGGGCTTCAGCAGCGCGCCAGCCACTGCCTGTATACCATCGCGGAAGAACAAGCCACCCGCAGTGCGGCGATCTCTTCAACCCACGCGCAGATGATGCTCACCGACCTGCTTTTTATGGCGCTGGTACAGCAGGATCTGGAGCACGCGCCTGAACGTATTCGCCACAGTGAGGCGCTGGTAAAAAAACTGGTCTGAGCAGAGAATGCGCGTATAATGCCCGCCCGGTTTGTGTTGTTTTGAGAGTTTCCTGATGGCCCTGTTAATCACTAAAAAATGCATTAATTGCGATATGTGCGAACCCGAATGCCCGAATGAGGCCATTTCAATGGGTGACAGCATCTATGAGATTAACAGCGACAAATGCACTGAGTGCGTCGGTCATTACGACACGCCCACCTGCCAGAAGGTGTGCCCGATCCCTAATACGATCCTCAAAGACCCGGCACATGTCGAAACGGAAGAACAACTCTGGGACAAGTTTGTCCAGATGCACCACGCCGATAAAATCTAACTTTCGATAATGACCGTGGCACAAGCATAGTGACGTTCATCGGCCAGCGTCACGTGCATATGCGCAACGCCCAGTTTTTTCGCCAGCGCTAACGCCTCTCCCCACAGCCGCAGGCGCGGTTTACCGAGCTCATCGTTAAACACTTCAAACTGATTAAACGCCAGCCCGTTGCGAATACCAGTACCAAAAGCTTTCGCGGCCGCTTCTTTGACGGCAAAGCGTTTTGCCAGAAAACGCACCGGCTGCTGATGAGTTTCCCAGATAGCCCACTCGTTATCACTGAGCACCCGTCTGGCAAGCCGATCACCGGAACGGGAGATCACCGCCTCAATGCGGGCGATCTCCACGATATCGGTGCCTAAGCCAAGGATGGCCATTAGCCGCGCGCTTCCAGCATCAGACGTTTCATTTCCGCGACGGCCTCTTTCAACCCGCTCATCACCGCGCGACCGATAATCGCATGACCGATATTCAGCTCGTGCATTTCCGGCAATGCGGCGATAGCTTTGACGTTATGATAGGTCAGCCCGTGGCCCGCATTAACCTTCAGCCCCAGGCTTGCGGCGAAGGTGGCGGCTTTCGCGATGCGCGCCAGTTCATGTGCCTGCTCCGCATCGGTTTTCGCATCCGCATAGCAGCCGGTATGAATTTCAATGTACGGCGCGCCGACGTCAGCCGCCGCCTTGATTTGCGCGTCATCGGCGTCAATGAACAGCGACACGAGGATCCCGGCGTCAGCCAGACGTTTACAGGCATCACGCATTTTATCGCGCTGCCCGGCCACATCCAGACCGCCTTCGGTGGTTACTTCCTGGCGCTTTTCCGGCACCAGGCAGCAAAAATGGGGTTTGGTTTCAACGGCAATCGCCAGCATCTCTTCCGTCACCGCCATTTCCAGATTCATACGCGTGTCCAGCGTCTGGCGCAGAATGCGGACATCGCGGTCGGTAATATGGCGGCGATCTTCACGTAAATGGACGGTGATGCCATCGGCCCCCGCCTGCTCGGCAATGAATGCCGCCTGAACCGGATCCGGATATGCGGTACCGCGTGCATTACGTAACGTGGCAATGTGGTCAATGTTGACGCCTAACAGTAATTCAGCCATGACAATCCTCGTGATTTTATGTTCGCTTCGGCATGAACTGCCGGAATAATTCGCGGCTCTTTAAGGGTTTACCACCAAGATACGGCTTCAGCGCTATGCGGGTAAAGCGTTTCGCCGCACGTAGCGTATCAGCATCCGGAAATTCGCGTTCTGCTAACGCCCGCAGATGGCGTCCGGTAAAGGTGTTGTTGTCAATCACAATGCTGGCGATAAAGCCTTTTTCTTCGCGATAGCGGTAGGTCATGGTGTCATCCACCGGCTCGCCGCTGCCCGCACAGTGCAGAAAATCGACCCCGTAACCGAGGTGGCCGAGTAGCGCCAGTTCAAAACGACGCAGCACGGGCTCCGGCGTTCCCGTTGCCCCCGCCAGTGCCTGAATGCAGTGCAGGTAATCGAAAAAGAGTTCAGAAAAGCGGGTTTCGTGCTCCAGCACGCGGGCGAGCAGTTCGTTGATGTACAGGCCGCTGTACAGTGTGATACCGCTCAGAGGGAGCGCCAGAGAAACCGCTTCTGCGCTACGCAGCGTTTTGACTTCGCCACGTCCGCCAAAGCGGACTAACAGGGGGGTAAAAGGCTGGAGGGCACCTTTCAGAGTAGAGCGTTTAGAACGAGCGCCTTTGGCAACAAGGCGCACGCGACCCGACTCTTCCGTGAAGACGTCCAGCATCAGGCTGGTTTCGCTCCAGGGGCGACTATGCAGGACAAATGCGCGCTGCCAGCCCTCCATCATACTCGTCGCCTGTTCAGAGCGCAGGTTTAGAGATCGTCGACGTAACCGAGACTGCGCAGCGCGCGTTCGTCATCGGCCCAGCCGGATTTCACTTTCACCCACAGTTCAAGATGAACCGGAGCTTCAAACATTTCCTGCATGTCTTTACGCGCTTCAATACCGATAGTCTTGATTTTGGCCCCTTTGTTGCCAATGACCATCTTCTTCTGCCCTTCACGCTCGACGAGGATCAGCCCGTTGATATCATAACCGCCGCGCTCGTTTGACACGAAGCGTTCGATTTCCACGGTCACGGAGTACGGCAGTTCAGCGCCAAGGAAACGCATCAGCTTTTCGCGGATGATTTCAGAGGCCATAAAGCGCTGTGAACGATCGGTGATGTAATCTTCCGGGAAGTGATGCTCTGCTTCCGGCAGATGCTTACGAACAATGCCCGCAACGGTATCAACATTCATCCCGGTTTCCGCAGAGATCGGCACGATGTCGAGGAAGTTCATCTGACTTGCCAGGAACTGCAGGTGCGGCAGCAGATCGGCTTTTTCCTGCACATTATCCACTTTGTTGACAGCCAGAATCACCGGCGCTTTACCGTCACGCAGTTTGTTGAGCACCATCTCGTCATCCGGCGTCCAGCGGGTGCCTTCCACCACAAAGATCACCAGTTCAACATCACCAATGGAGCTGCTGGCCGCTTTGTTCATCAGACGGTTAATCGCGCGTTTTTCTTCCATGTGCAGACCCGGGGTATCGACGTAAATCGCCTGCCAGGGCCCTTCGGTATGGATCCCGACAATACGGTGACGCGTGGTCTGCGCTTTACGGGAGGTGATCGAAATCTTCTGCCCGAGCAGGTTGTTCAACAGAGTGGATTTACCAACGTTCGGGCGACCGACGATGGCAATAAATCCGCAATAGGTTTTTTCGTCGCTCATTCCAGCTCCAGTTTTTTCAACGCCTGTTCGGCGGCAGCCTGTTCCGCCTTGCGACGGCTCGAACCTGTGCCAACCACCGGTTCACTCAGGCCGCTGACCTGGCAGTGGATAGTAAATTCTTGATCGTGCGCTTCACCACGCACCTGTACCACCAGATAAGACGGCAGCGGCAGATGGCGACCCTGCAAATACTCCTGCAAACGCGTTTTCGGATCTTTTTGCTTATCGCCCGGGCTGATTTCGTCCAGACGAGTCTGATACCAGTTGAGGATCAGCTTCTCGACGGTCTGAATATCGCTATCGAGGAAGACCCCGCCAATCAGCGCTTCGACGGTATCGGCCAGAATTGATTCGCGACGGAAGCCGCCGCTTTTCAGTTCGCCCGGCCCTAAGCGCAGACATTCGCCCAGATCGAACTCGCGGGCTAATTCAGCCAGCGTATTCCCGCGCACCAGCGTCGCGCGCATACGACTCATATCACCCTCGTCCACCCGCGGGAAACGGTGATACAGCGCATTCGCAATCACAAAACTTAAAATTGAGTCGCCAAGAAACTCTAAACGCTCGTTATGTTTGCTGCTGGCACTGCGATGGGTTAATGCCTGCTGCAACAACTCCTGATGAGTAAAAGTGTAGCCCAGCTTCCGTTGAAGCCGATTAATTACGATGGGGTTCATGCGATACCAATAAATAAATGCGTCAACAATTCAGCACACGAAACAGACCTGATATATGTAGCATCCTTCCGGCCGCGTTAAGCAGCTTATGTACGCTCATATAGGGGGACCAACGCTGTTTCGTGTGCCGTGGCGACCTGGAGGCGCCAACCTGAAACTTCGGGGGAATATTCTATACACAACGACAAGGGATGTCGTTAGCCTGGGCGGATTTATCGAAGAAATAATTCACGTTGCCGTCATTACGACGACAACGTGAACGATTCGCGGCAATTAGTGGATACCACCAATGCGGCTTAAACGAACGCCAGTCGGCCATTCACCTTCTTGTTTGTCGAAACTCATCCAGATGGCAGTGGCTTTACCGACCAGATTCGCTTCCGGGACAAAGCCCCAGTAACGACTGTCCGCGCTGTTATCACGGTTGTCGCCCATCATGAAATACTGGCCCGGCGGCACAATCCAGGTCGCCAGCGGCTGCCCGGACTGCTGGTAATACATTCCCACCTGATCCTGAGCAATCGGCACGGTCAGAATACGGTGTGTCACCTCGCCCAGTGTCTCTTTACGCTCAGACAGACGAATACCGTTCTCTTTCGTTTCGCTCAGTGGGATCTCGAAGAAACCACTGGTGGCCTCCCCCCCGTTACGACGTGCAAATGTCTGCACAAAATCGCTCGGCTGAACGTCGCTGTAGGTGACCGGTAGCGCGTTTTCACACGCCTGCCCCGAACGGCAGCCCGGCTGAATAGTCACTTCTTTCGCAACCGGATCATAGGTCACTTTATCACCAGGCAAACCGACCGCTCGCTTGATGTAATCCAGACGCGGATCTTCCGGGTATTTAAAGACCACGATATCGCCGCGTTTGGGATGACCCGTTTCGATCAGGGTTTTCTGGTAAATCGGATCTTTAATACCGTAGGCGAATTTCTCCACCAGGATAAAGTCACCGATCAACAGCGTCGGCATCATCGAACCCGACGGGATCTGGAAAGGTTCATAGATGAACGAACGCACAACCAGCACGATAGCCAGCACCGGGAAAACCGAGGCGCCGGTTTCCAGCCACCCAGGCTTCGGCGAGACTTTTTTCAGCGTTGCCTTATCCAGTGAATCTCCGGCAGCAGCCTGTGCCGCCGCCTGACGCTCCCGACGTTTTGGCGCGAAGATAAATTTATCCACGCACCATAAAATGCCCGTGACCAATGTGGCAATCACCAGAATCAGGGCAAACATATTCGCCATGCCAACTCCTTAAGGATTATTTGCTGTCTTTGCCGACATGCAGAATGGCAAGGAACGCTTCCTGAGGCAGCTCAACGTTACCGATCTGCTTCATACGCTTCTTACCTTCTTTCTGCTTCTGCAGCAGCTTTTTCTTACGGCTGATATCACCGCCATAGCATTTTGCCAGAACGTTTTTACGCAACTGTTTCACGGTAGAACGCGCAATGATGTGCGTCCCGATCGCCGCCTGAATCGCGATATCGAACTGCTGGCGAGGGATCAGATCTTTCATCTTCTCCACCAGCTCACGACCACGACTCTGCGAGTTATCACGGTGAGTGATCAGCGCCAGCGCATCGACACGTTCGTTGTTGATCAACACATCAACACGCACCATGTCGGAAGCCTGGAAGCGTTTAAAGTTGTAATCCAGCGACGCATAACCGCGCGAGGTGGATTTCAGGCGATCGAAGAAGTCGAGTACCACTTCAGCCATCGGGATTTCATAAGTCAGCGCCACCTGGTTGCCGTGGTAAACCATGTTGGTCTGCACGCCACGCTTCTCAATACACAGAGTAATCACGTTACCAAGGTATGCCTGAGGCAGCAGCATGTGGCATTCCGCGATTGGCTCGCGCAACTCATAGATGTTGTTCAGCGGTGGCAGCTTGGACGGGCTGTCGACGTAGATCGTCTCTTTCGCGGTGGTTTCGACTTCATACACGACGGTCGGCGCGGTGGTGATCAGGTCCAGATCGTATTCACGCTCCAGACGCTCCTGAATGATCTCCATGTGCAACAGACCAAGGAAACCGCAGCGGAAGCCGAAGCCCAGCGCAGTAGAGCTTTCCGGTTCATAGAACAGAGAGGCGTCGTTGAGGCTCAGCTTGCCAAGCGCGTCGCGGAAGTTCTCGTAATCATCAGAACTGACCGGGAACAGGCCCGCATAAACCTGCGGTTTTACCTTTTTGAAGCCTGGCAGCGCTTTTTCTGCCGGGTTACGTGCCTGAGTCAGGGTATCGCCAACCGGTGCGCCAAGTATGTCTTTAATGGCGCACACCAGCCAACCGACCTCGCCGCATTTCAGCTCGGTACGATCAACCTGTTTAGGCGTGAAGATCCCCAGACGGTCAGCGTTATAGGTCTGCCCGGTACTCATCACTTTGATTTTGTCGCCTTTACGCAGGGTGCCGTTTTTAATACGCACCAGCGAGACAACGCCGAGATAGTTATCGAACCAGGAGTCGATGATCAGCGCCTGTAACGGGCCATCCGGATCGCCCTGCGGCGGCGGAATATCACGCACCAGACGTTCCAGAACGTCGGTCACGCCCACGCCGGTTTTCGCCGAGCAGCGCACGGCATCGGTCGCATCAATACCGACGATGTCTTCAATCTCTTCGGCGACACGCTCGGGATCGGCGGCTGGCAGGTCAATTTTGTTGAGGACCGGCACCACTTCGAGATCCATTTCCATCGCGGTGTAGCAGTTTGCCAGGGTTTGCGCTTCGACGCCCTGTCCGGCATCTACCACCAGCAGAGCGCCTTCACAAGCGGCAAGCGAACGAGAAACCTCATACGAGAAGTCAACGTGGCCAGGGGTGTCGATGAAGTTAAGCTGGTAAGTTTCACCATCCGCGGATTTGAAATCGAGCGTTACGCTCTGCGCTTTGATAGTAATACCGCGCTCACGCTCAAGATCCATCGAGTCGAGAACCTGCGCTTCCATTTCACGGTCAGACAGGCCACCGCAGATCTGAATAATACGGTCAGACAGCGTCGATTTACCGTGGTCGATGTGAGCAATGATCGAAAAGTTACGTATGTTCTTCATAGAGTGTAATTATTGTGCCTTACGCCTGGTTGGACAGGCTTTGAGAAGTCGCTGTTCTGAGCTTAACGTCTGTTTAACTGAAACGCCGCATTCTACACTACAACGCTGAGGCGAGGAAATGTTCATCGAGTCAGGATTACGGGAACTGGAAACGGCATCGCTTTTCTGATGTAAAACATCGTAAGAGAAGCATGATGCCCGATGGCGCAAGCTTATCGGGCCTACTGGGCTTATTGATCGTTTGTAGGCCGGATAAGGCAAAGCGCCATCCGGCAAGAATATCATGGGGTCATTTCGGTAGAGGGTGTTTCAACGCGAATCATATCGGGCGGGAGAGCAACATTAAGAATAACGGGCTGCCAGGCTTCGCGTTCAGCCAGCTTGCGGGAATAGCCGCGGGCAATCAGGAATCCGCCGACGCCGCCCAGTATCGCGCCGCTTAACGCTGCGAGATCTGAACCAAACAGCACCTGAAACAGGGAGGCGATGAGGAATAACCCCACCAGCGGCGACAGATAAACCAGCATGGCGGAACCTAACAGACTGCCTTCGGCAATCCCCAGCTCCACTTTCTGCCCAGGTGCTAACGGCACATCGCTCGCCACTACAATGGTATGCGTGGTCTGCGGCCCGAGTTTGTTCAGCACGCGGGTGCCACATCCGGAACGTGAAGCGCAGCTGCTGCAGGACGCTTTCACATCGCAGCTCACCAATGCCTCGCCGTTTTGCCATGACACCACGGTAGCCCACTCTTTGATCATTGCGCGGCTCCGAACTTAATGGTGTCGGCAATACGCTTCGCTGTCTGCGGCGGCAATTCACCCACGATGGTAATTTCCGCGTTGTCACGTACGCTGGTGCTGACCGTTCTGCGCCCGGTGCGCAGCATCTGGTCAGTGCTGGCCTGAGTCGCCCGATTGACGTTAATTGAGAAGCTAAACAGACCGTCGGAGTAGAGACGCGACTCAATCGGCATGTTGTCCATCGTCGGCAACGGTCTGCGCCCGCTGGACACTTCGCTAAACCCTTTCGGAAGCCAGGTCGGATTCCAGCTGAATTTGGCTTTTTCACCCGCCGGAACAGAGAGCAGCGGCGGCAAACTGGCTTTCGCCAGCGTCTGCATGCCGCTACCGACATCCTGATTCACGGTGAAGGCAATCACCCGGAATTGCTCTAACGTTTCGCCATCGCGATCGAGGAGATCGACCCGCATCGGCAGCTTCGTTTCCGTATCCATCCAGACAATATAGCTGTAACGCGTACCATCTCGCGCGACCACGCGAATCACCTCGCACAGGCGATCGGCAATCCGGGTACGACCCACGGCAATAAAATCATAGTAGGGCGCGAGACGTTTGAAATCGGTATAGATAAGCGACGGCAGGGAGTCAACGATGTAGTCACCATTCAGAGTGAACGGTTCGAGTCCGGGCTCGAAGTAGCTAATTTCATTGCCGCGCTGGACCACTTCACGACGCGGACCATCCATTTGCAGCAGTTGCGCAAGCGGACGATTTTCCAGGCGAGCATGGCGATAACGCAGAGACTCAACGCCTTGTTTCGTGATGCTGACGAATGACAGCTCGTAATTGAGTGACTGGCTCGCCACGTTCATCTGCTGCAACAACGCCCCGGACGCAGTGTTGGCCGAGGCGTTGACAGAGAAGAACAGGCTACCCGTCACAAGTGACATGGCAAACCAAAGTTGCTTCATTACTGCGATTGCGTTCCTAGAGTTTGAATTCCTGGCACCTGAACAGCGGCTTGCTGTGTCTGTGCCTGCTCAAACTGAAGCTGTTCGGAGTGCAGTCGGCGTTGCAGTTCGTAATCCTGCAACATTGCGTTGATCCGACGACGCTGCTCCTGTACCTGCTGCTGTTGCCCACCGTTCGCGGTCGCATCAGAAGGTACTCCCAGGCTTACCGGGCTGGCTTTACCCATCATCGGCAAAGTATTGAAGACCGGCGTTTCAGGCTGCTGGGACGTTTCAGATTGTCCATTATAGTGCTGGACACCAACGATAACTGCAAGCGATACGCACGCGGCAACGCCCATTTGGGTAAGTTGCGCGGCCCACGGACGCATTTTTTTCCAGAACGGCATGTTCTGCCATTGCTGTGGCGCCGGCTGGGCCTCTGGAATGAATGGCACCGTATTGCGTACCGGCTCATCTTCAATAGCGGCCATGACGCGAGCGGAAATATCGAAATGAAGCACCTCAGGTGTATCACCCCGCATTGAATCACGGATCAGGTGATAGCCTTCCCAGGTTTTTTGCATATCCGAATCGTGAGCCAGTTCGTTGAGTAACTCACTATCCAGCGTCTCGCCATCCATTAAAGCGGAAAGTTTTTCTTTCTGCATGCCTAATACCTTTTCCAGTATCCCGCTATCGTCAACGCCTGATAAGCGGTTGAACTTTATTATCAATAGCTTCCCGCGCTCGGAAGATACGTGAACGAACCGTACCCACCGGACAATCCATGATAGCGGCTATCTCTTCATAGCTCAGGCCATCCAGCTCCCGCAAGGTTATTGCCATGCGTAAATCTTCCGGGAGGGACTCAATAGTTCGGAAAACTATCTGTCTCAGTTCTTCTGACAACATTAAGTTCTCAGGGTTCGAAATTTCTTTCAGCGCACCGCCACTTTCGAAGTTTTCTGCTTCAATCGCATCCACATCGCTTGATGGCGGACGACGCCCCTGAGCCACCAGGTAATTCTTCGCTGTATTCACCGCAATGCGATACAGCCAGGTATAAAAAGCACTATCTCCCCGGAACGAGTCCAGCGCACGATAGGCTTTAATAAATGATTCTTGCACCACATCGGGAACATCGCCCGATGGGACATAGCGGGAAACCAGACTCGCCACTTTATGCTGGTAGCGTACCACCAGTAAATTGAAGGCTTTCTGATCTCCCTTCTGGACCCGTTCAACCAGGACCTGGTCCGTTAACTGCTCGCTCATCCGAGGTAAAGTCTCCCCAAACCAAATTTCCACGCGTTCGCGAAACGCCACTCCATTAGCTGCACTATGAGCAAGCAACAGGTTAGAGTGTCTCGTTTTTGTAAAGTTCCGTTACGCATCTGTTTTTTGTTTGTCATGTTGTAGACGGTCATTATCTCTCATTATAAGTCTACCGAGTCTGAACAACGCACTATCTTTAAAAATGCCCATAAACCGGTTGCAGAGTAACCCAACGGCCACTTTATTTCATCCTCTAATCTGAGGCTTACGGCACGCCACGCAAAATGATTTACCCGACTGACATCCGTTTACATCGCACCGTTTTGTTTAGCCATTACAACAACACTGAAAATAAAACGTGCGGAATCGCAGATTCTGGTGCTATGCTGGCCAAACCATGTTTAGTACATTAAACAAAAATCATGAAAACTACGCCTGAACTTTCTTGTGACGTGTTAATTATTGGTAGCGGCGCTGCCGGACTCTCGCTGGCGCTGCGCCTGGCTGAAAAGCACCAGGTTATCGTTCTGAGTAAAGGTCCCGTCAGCGAAGGCTCCACTTTCTATGCGCAGGGCGGGATTGCCGCCGTTTTCGATGAAACCGACAGCATTGATTCACATGTGGAGGATACGCTCATTGCCGGTGCCGGCATATGCGATCGCCATGCGGTGGAGTTTGTCGCCAGTAACGCCCGCCCCTGCGTACAGTGGTTGATTGACCAGGGGGTGCTGTTTGATACTCAGGTTCAGCCTAACGGTGAAGAGAGTTACCATCTGACGCGTGAAGGTGGCCATAGCCATCGTCGCATTTTGCATGCTGCTGACGCCACCGGTAAAGAGGTGGAAACCACGTTGGTCAGCAAGGCGCAAAACCATCCGAACATCCAGGTGCTGGAACGCAGTAACGCCGTCGATCTCATCATCTCCGACAAAATTGGCCTGCCCGGTACCCGCCGCGTCGTTGGAGCATGGGTCTGGAATCGGAATAAAGAAGCGGTGGAAACCTGTCACGCGAAGTCTGTCGTGCTGGCGACCGGCGGCGCATCAAAGGTGTATCAATATACAACGAATCCGGACATTTCCTCCGGCGACGGTATTGCGATGGCCTGGCGTGCAGGATGCCGGGTCGCGAACCTCGAATTTAATCAGTTCCACCCCACCGCGCTGTATCATCCCCAGGCGCGTAATTTCCTGCTTACCGAAGCGCTGCGCGGAGAAGGTGCCCACCTCAAACGCCCGGACGGCACGCGGTTTATGCCGGACTTTGACGCACGAGGGGAACTGGCACCGCGCGATATCGTCGCCCGCGCTATCGACCATGAAATGAAGCGTCTCGGTGCGGATTGTATGTTCCTTGATATCAGCCATAAGCCAGAAGCCTTTGTACGCCAGCATTTCCCGATGATTTACGAAAAGCTGCTGGGACTGGGCATCGACCTGACCAAAGAACCGGTGCCCATCGTGCCAGCAGCACACTACACCTGCGGCGGCGTGATGGTTGACGACTTTGGTCGTACCGATGTGGACGGCCTGTATGCGATCGGGGAAGTAAGCTACACCGGCCTGCACGGCGCGAACCGGATGGCCTCAAACTCGCTGCTGGAATGCCTGGTGTACGGCTGGTCCGCAGCGGAAGATATCGACAGACGAATGCCTTACGCCCGTGGCGTCAGCGCCCTGCCCGCCTGGGATGAAAGTCGCGTGGACAACCCTGACGAACTGGTGGTGATCCAGCATAACTGGCATGAGCTGCGACTGTTTATGTGGGACTACGTGGGGATTGTGCGCACCACCAAACGTCTGGAGCGCGCCCTGCGTCGTATCACCATGTTACAACAGGAGATCGACGAGTATTACGCCCATTTCCGCGTCTCGAATAATTTGCTGGAGTTACGCAACCTGGTTCAGGTCGCCGAGCTGATTGTTCGCTGTGCGATGATGCGCAAAGAGAGTCGCGGCCTGCACTACACGCTCGATTATCCGGCACTGCTGGAGGAATCAGGCCCGTCAGTGCTCTCGCCGTTGACGGCTCACATGAACAGATAAAATGCCTGGGTCAGCGCCGTATAACCTTCGGAGTAACGCTGATCCGGCCCGCGAATCACCAGCCTGTCGCTAAAGCATTCCCCCTTCTTTGGGGAGAATGCCAGCAGCACCCGATGCGGCAACCGCGCCTCCGTTTCAGCAACGTCGGTCCGTAAGCGTAAATGCCAGCCCATATTTAACGCCTGCTGCGTGAAGGTATTGCCGATATTTTCCGGCAGCACGACGCACAAGAATCCCTCTTCCGTAATAAGCCCCGTCGCCGTCGCTAATAGCGCGGAATGATCCAGCATCGTAGTATAGCGCGCCTGCTCCCGCTGCGGTGTGGCGCACTCGACGCCCTGCTCGTAATAAGGCGGATTACTGATGATGAGGTCATATTTAACGGTCTGGCGCGCCGCCCAGTGCTGGACATCTTCCGCCTGCACCGTCACCCGATCCGTCCACGGCGACTGGGTAACGTTTTCTTGCGCCTGCGCGGCGGCATCGCTATCCAGTTCAACGGCATCAACGGTGACGCTTTCATCAGTACGCTGCGCCAGCATCAACGCCAACAGTCCGCTGCCGGTACCGATATCGAGGATCCGCTTTACGCCCGCCACCGGTGCCCATGCCCCTAACAGAATCCCATCTGTTCCGACTTTCATCGCACAACGATCGTGCGCGACAAAAAACTGTTTAAAAGTAAATCCATTACGACGAAGGACGGATGTAGACTGAGGCATGAATTAAAAACCTTGCAGGAAAAACGGCGACAGCACCAGGTGAAAACAATACCTGAGAAGCGATATCCATACAAACAGATGAAGATTGCAGCCGTAACGTCTATAATCAGCGCCCCACACAGAGGTAGAACATGACTGTAACGACTTTTTCCGAACTTGAACTCGATGAAAGCCTGCTGGATGCCCTCCAGGAAAAAGGTTTCACTCGCCCGACCGCCATTCAGGCTGCCGCCATTCCGCCTGCACTCGAAGGCCGTGACGTACTCGGTTCTGCGCCGACAGGCACCGGTAAAACGGCGGCGTATTTGCTGCCAGCGTTGCAGCACCTGCTCGACTTTCCGCGTAAAAAATCCGGTCCGCCGCGTATTTTGATCCTGACTCCGACCCGCGAACTGGCGATGCAGGTCGCCGATCATGCCCGTGAGCTGGCCAAAAACACCCACCTGGATATCGCGACGATTACCGGCGGCGTAGCCTACATGAACCACGCCGAAGTGTTCAGCGAAAACCAGGATATTGTGGTCGCCACCACCGGGCGTCTGCTGCAGTATATTAAAGAAGAGAATTTTGACTGCCGCGCCGTGGAAACGCTGATCCTCGACGAAGCCGACCGAATGCTGGATATGGGCTTTGCCCAGGATATCGAGCACATCGCCGGGGAAACGCGCTGGCGCAAACAGACGATGCTGTTCTCCGCCACGCTGGAAGGCGATGCAATTAAAGATTTTGCCGAACGTCTGCTGGAAGAGCCGGTCGAAGTCTCCGCAACGCCATCCACCCGCGAACGTAAGAAGATCCACCAGTGGTATTACCGCGCGGATAACTTCGAACACAAATTCGAACTGCTGAAGCACCTGCTGAAACAAGACGACGCCACCCGTACCATCGTGTTTGTCCGCAAGCGCGAGCGCGTGCACGAACTGGCTGAAATGCTGCGACTGGCAGGGATCAACAACTGCTATCTCGAAGGTGAGATGGCGCAGATCAAGCGTAACGAAGGCATTAAGCGTCTTACTGACGGTCGCGTTAACGTGCTGGTCGCCACCGACGTTGCCGCGCGCGGGATCGATATTCCTGACGTCAGCCACGTGATTAACTTCGACATGCCGCGTAGCGGAGACACCTATCTGCACCGCATTGGCCGTACGGGCCGTGCCGGTCGCAAGGGCACCGCAATCTCGCTGGTCGAAGCGCACGATCACCTGCTGCTGCTGAAAATTGGTCGCTACATTGAAGAACCGCTGAAATCCAGGGTGATTGATGAGTTGCGCCCAACCTCACGCGCTCCGAGCGAAAAGATGACGGGCAAACCGTCGAAAAAAGCGCTCGCGAAACGTGAAGAGAAGAAAAAAGAGAAAGACAAAGATAAACCGCGCGTGAAGAAACGCCATCGCGATACCAGGAACATTGGTAAACGTCGTAAGCCGAGTGCGGCAACGACGTCGCAGGAATCAAACGAAGAATAAAAAAACGCCGGGATTTCCCGGCGTTTTTATTTAAACGTTAAGCCTTACAGGCTTTCAGTAAAGGTACGCGCGATAACGTCACGCTGCTGTTCCGGCGTCAGTGAGTTAAAGCGCACGGCATAACCAGAAACACGGATAGTCAGCTGCGGGTATTTTTCCGGATGCTTAACTGCATCTTCCAGTGTTTCACGGCGCAGAACGTTAACGTTCAGGTGCTGGCCGCCTTCGACACGAACTTCCGGTTTCACTTCCATCGGAATTTCGCGGTACTCAATTTCACCCAGTTTGCTGACCGCTACCACTTCATCTTCGGCAAAACCGGCTTTAGCCGCGATGCAACGCGCTTCGCCTTTTTCGCTGTCCAGCAGCCAGAAGGAATTCAGCAGATCGTCATTAGCGGCTTTAGTAATCTGGATACCTGTAATCATTGTGATGCCTCCCCGGCAAAGTATTTGATTAGGGTTGGCCGGCTCGCGGCCAATTGGTAAAACCATTGTTGCTTGAGTGTATATATACCCCCCTGACACCCTCGATTCATTGATTTAAATCAATAAAATCCACACACCAAACAAGGGAATGAGATGATTTTATTGTTTTACATCAACTTACGCCATATGTGGATATAAACTTTTCACACAAATTTTCAACTTTATTAAGTGCATAGCGCACATCATCGTGGCGAGAATTTTGCGCCGTCGAAAGAAGCAGTTAAGCTATGACGATTGAAAATTCGCAGGAGAGCGAGATGGCCACTGAATTAACCTGGCACGATGTGCTGGCTGAAGAGAAACAGCAGCCCTACTTTATCAATACGCTGCATACCGTCGCCGGAGAGCGTCAGTCCGGGATCACGGTTTATCCGCCGCAAAAAGATGTGTTCAATGCGTTTCGTTTCACCGAGCTGGGTGATGTTAAGGTCGTGATCCTTGGACAGGATCCGTACCACGGTCCCGGTCAGGCGCATGGTCTGGCGTTTTCTGTCCGCCCCGGTATTGCTACGCCCCCTTCGCTGCTGAACATGTATAAGGAACTGGAAGGGTCGATCCCTGGTTTCACTCGTCCTGCCCACGGTTATCTTGAAAGCTGGGCGCATCAGGGGGTTCTGCTGCTTAATACGGTATTAACCGTGCGGGCGGGTCAGGCGCACTCGCATGCCAGTCTGGGATGGGAAACGTTCACCGATAAAGTGATCGCTCTGATTAATCAACATCGTGAAGGGGTGGTTTTCCTGCTGTGGGGTTCTCATGCGCAGAAGAAAGGCGCGATCATTGATCAGAAACGTCATTATGTCCTGAAAGCGCCTCATCCCTCACCGCTCTCGGCGCATCGTGGGTTCTTTGGCTGTAACCATTTTGTGTTGGCGAATCAGTGGCTGGAACAGCGCGGCGAGAAGCCGATTGACTGGATGCCCGTTTTACCGGCGGAGAGCGAATAAAAAAATGCCAGCGATTCGCTGGCATTTTTCCGTCAGGCTTTATTCTGACGCCACCATTCGGCAAGCAGCACACCGGTTGCCACCGAGACGTTCAGGCTTTCAACATTCCCCGTGCCGTCGATTTTCACGCACAGATCGCTGGCATCGCGCGCCGCATCGGGCAAACCATCAACGTCCTGACCTAACACCAGGACGATTTTCTCTGGCAGTTCAGTTTTAAACAGCGGTTTGCCGCGTTCGCCGGACGTTGTCACCACGGTGTAACCCGCCTGACGGAAATCATCCAGCACATCCACGATGCTGTCGCCGGTAATCGGCTGAACGTGTTCGGCGCCGCCTTCTGCGGTACGAATCGCCGCGCCGGACTCCAGCAGCGCCGCATCCTGCACCACTACGCCTTTCACACCGAAGTGCGCGCAGCTACGCATCATGCCGCCGAGGTTGTGCGGGTTAGAAATAGCTTCCAGCGCTAACACGCAGTCCTGCGCACCCGCCTGGCTTACCCACTGTTTCACCGTAGTGCCGTTACGTTTTTTAATCAGGAAGCAGACACCGCCGTGATGCTCAGTCCCTGAAGCTTTCGCCAGTTCCGCTTCATCAACCACATGGTACGCTTTGCGGTTTGCCGCCATCCAGCGTAATGCTTCTTTGAAGCGTGGCGTGACGCTCTGAATGAACCAGGCGCGGACAATCGCGTCCGGGCGACTCTGGAACAGGGCCTGACAGGCATTTTCACCGTAAACGCGGGTCTCTTCCGCACGTTGACGACGTAAGACTTCAGGATCGATAAAGCTTTTACCGCTGATACCACCGTGATCGGCTTTTTCAGGCGCTTCATCACCCGGCGCACGGGACACGGTCCGCCACGGTGAGTCTTCACGCTTGCGATCGCGGCTCTGAGGGGTTCTTTCATCGCGGGCGGGGCGACGGCCACCGTCGGCACGAGATTTTCCTGGACGCCCGCCACCTTTCCCGGTACGCGGGTTATGGGTACGTTTATCAGAATCATCATCACTGCGGACATACATCACTTTGACCTTGCCGCTTTTGTTTTTCAATTCATCGTTCATGCTTTTCTCCACCAGCGCTGCGCGAAGCGCGCAGATTACCCGATGTGCACCAGGTTAGCCATTATTTCATTTAAAAGCTTATGACTATTGTACTCATTGAATAAAACAGATTGTCGTTTAAAACAGTCTCATCGATAATATGTAACATATTAGAAACATATCGGCGTCTCTGCCGTTCAATACCCCGACGCATCCAGAGGTTAGTTATGAATACCGTTTGTACCAGCTGCCAGGCCATCAACCGCATTCCCGACGATCGGGTTGAGGATGCGGCAAAATGCGGACGCTGTGGTCACGACCTGTTCGACGGGGAGGTGATCAATGCGACCGGTGAAACACTGGATAAACTGCTCAAAGACGATCTGCCCATTGTGATCGATTTCTGGGCACCATGGTGCGGCCCATGCCGTAACTTCGCGCCCATCTTTGAAGATGTCGCCGAAGAACGCAGCGGCAAAGTTCGCTTCGTGAAGATCAACACGGAAGCGGAACGTGAGCTCAGCGCACGCTTTGGTATCCGCAGTATTCCCACCATTATGATCTTCAAAAACGGTCAGGTTGTCGACATGCTGAATGGCGCGGTCCCCAAAGCGCCATTTGATAGTTGGCTGAACGAGTCACTGTAAACTCTGCGGGGCGCATCTTGTGCCCCGTTTTCACCTCTGCGACAATAGCGTTTTTCAACGCATTCTCTATGACTGAAAACGCTGTTCTCAAGCTTCGCGCTGAACGTCTGGCGCGCGCCACTCGCCCTTTTCTCGCCCGGGGCAATCGCATTCGTCGCTGTCAGCGCTGCTTACTGCCGCTGAAACTTTGCCTGTGTGCAACGCTGTCGCCCTCTCAGGCAACGAGCCGTTTTTGTCTGGTGATGTTTGATACCGAACCGATGAAACCGAGTAATACCGGACGTCTGATCGCCGATATTTTACCAGATACCACCGCGTTTCAGTGGTCACGAACACAGCCGCCGCAGGCTTTGCTGGATCTGGTGAAAAACCCGGATTATCAGCCGATGGTGGTGTTCCCCGCCTCCTATGCCGGTGTCGAACGTGAGGTGGTTTTCACTCCGCCGACAGGTAAGCCTCCGCTGTTTATTATGCTCGACGGCACCTGGTCGGAAGCGCGTAAGATGTTCCGCAAAAGCCCGTATCTCGACGCTCTCCCCGTGATCTCGGTGGATCTGTCGCGTCTGTCGGCCTATCACCTGCGCGAGGTCCATGCCGAAGGACAATATTGCACGGCCGAAGTCGCCATTGCGCTGCTGGATCTGGCCGGTGATACCGATGCGGCAAGCAGCCTCGGCGAGCACTTTACCCGCTTTAAAACGCGCTACCTCGCAGGAAAAACCCAACATCAGGGAAGCATCACAGCAGAATCAGCAGAAAGCGTTTAGAATCATTCGGTCACTTCTGTGTAAGGGAAACCGGTATGAGTCAGCGAGGACTGGAAGCGCTTCTGCGACCAAAATCGATCGCGGTGATCGGGGCATCGATGAAGCCCAATCGGGCGGGATATCTGATGATGCGCAACCTGCTGGCGGGAGGATTTAACGGTCCCGTTTTGCCGGTAACCCCCGCCTGGAAAGCCGTTCTGGGCGTCCTGGCCTGGCCCGATATTGCCAGCCTGCCCTTCACCCCAGACCTTGCCGTGTTGTGTACCAATGCCAGCCGCAATCTGGCCTTGCTGGAAGCGCTTGGGGAAAAAGGCTGTAAAACCTGCATTATTCTCTCGGCCCCTGGCGCGCAACATGCAGAACTGCTGGCCTGCGCGCAACGCTACAACATGCGTCTGCTCGGCCCTAACAGTCTTGGCCTGCTGGCGCCCTGGCAGGGGTTGAATGCCAGCTTTTCGCCGGTCCCGATTAAACGCGGCAAACTGGCGTTTATTTCTCAGTCCGCTGCGGTTTCCAACACCATTCTCGACTGGGCACAGCAGCGGGAAATGGGGTTTTCCTATTTTATTGCGCTCGGCGACAGCCTGGATATTGATGTCGATGAGCTGCTGGATTATCTGGCGCGTGACAGCAAAACCAGCGCCATTCTGCTTTATCTCGAACATCTCAGCGATGCCCGACACTTTGTATCCGCCGCCCGTAGCGCCGCGCGCAACAAACCCATTCTGGTCATTAAGAGCGGTCGCAGCCCGGCAGCGCAGCGGTTATTGCATACCAGCGCCGGAATGGATCCCGCCTGGGATGCCGCCATCCAGCGAGCCGGTTTGCTGCGCGTGAAGGATACCCACGAGCTCTTTTCCGCAGTGGAAACGCTCAGCCATATGCGCCCTCTGCGCGGTGACAGGCTGATGATCATCAGTAATGGTGCCGCGCCTGCGGCACTGGCGCTGGATCAGCTCTGGTCCCGCAACGGCAAGCTGGCCATGCTGAGTGAGGAGACCAGCCAGAAACTGCGCGATGCTCTGCCTGCCCATGTCGAGATCGCCAACCCGCTGGATCTGCGTGACGATGCCAGCATTGAGCATTACACCCGGACGCTGGATATTCTGCTCGCCAGCCAGGACTTTGACGCGCTGATGGTGATTCACTCCCCCAGTGCCGCCGCCCCCGCCACCGAGTGTGCTCAGGCGCTGATTGATGCCGTTAAGCATCATCCACGTGGCAAATTTGTCTCGCTGTTGACCAACTGGTGTGGAGAGTTTTCTTCTCAGGAAGCCCGCAGACTGTTCAGTGAAGCCGGGCTCCCTACCTACCGCACTCCGGAAGGGACGATCACCGCGTTTATGCATATGGTCGAGTACCGGCGCAACCAAAAGCAACTACGTGAAACGCCAGCCCTGCCCAGCAATCTGACCTCCAACACGGCCCAGGCGCATGAACTGCTTCAGCAGGCGATTGCCGATGGAGCGACCTCACTCGATACCCATGAGGTTCAGCCAATCCTGCAGGCTTATGGCTTACATACGCTCCCGACCTGGATTGCCGGCGACAGCATCGAAGCCGTCCATATTGCAGAACAGATTGGCTACCCGGTCGCACTGAAGCTGCGTTCACCAGACATCCCGCACAAATCTGAAGTTCAGGGCGTAATGCTTTACCTGCGCACGGCAAATGAAGTTCAGCAGGCGGCCAATGCAATTATTGATCGTGTGAAAATGACATGGCCGCAGGCGCGGATCCACGGTCTGCTGGTGCAGAGTATGGCGAACCGTGCGGGAGCGCAGGAACTGCGCGTGGTGGTTGAGCACGATCCCGTTTTTGGCCCATTGATCATGTTGGGTGAAGGCGGCGTTGAGTGGCGGCCTGAAGAGCAGGCCGTGGTGGCGTTACCGCCGCTGAACATGAACCTGGCGCGCTATTTAGTGATTCAGGCGATTAAGAATAAAAAGATCCGTGGCCGCAGTGCGCTGCGCCCGTTGGATATCGCGGGGTTAAGTCAGTTGCTGGTTCAGGTCTCAAACCTGATTGTCGATTGCCCGGAGATCCAGCGTCTGGATATTCACCCGCTGCTGGCCTCCGCCGGTGAGTTCACCGCCCTGGATGTCACGCTGGATATCGCCCCATTCGAGGGCGATAACGAAAGTCGTCTCGCCGTTCGCCCCTATCCGCATCAACTGGAAGAGTGGGTGGAGATGAAAAATGGCGAGCAATGTCTGTTCCGTCCTATCCTGCCGGAAGATGAACCCCAGCTTCAGCAGTTTATTTCCCAGGTCACCAAAGAAGATCTTTATTACCGCTATTTCAGCGAGATCAATGAATTTACGCATGAAGATTTAGCCAACATGACGCAGATCGACTACGATCGGGAAATGGCGTTTGTTGCGGTGCGGCGAGTTGAACGAACGGAAGAGATCCTTGGTGTGACGCGAGCGATCTCTGACCCGGATAATATTGATGCTGAATTTGCCGTACTGGTTCGTTCCGATCTCAAAGGGTTAGGATTGGGTCGCCGATTGCTGGAAAAATTGATTACCTATACACGAGATCACGGACTGAGAAGGCTGAATGGTATTACGATGCCAAATAATCGTGGCATGGTCGCGCTGGCGCGTAAGCTTGGGTTTAGCGTGGATATCCAGCTCGAAGAGGGAATCGTCGGGCTGTCGCTGGATCTGGCTCCGCCCGAGGAATCGTGAGTAAGGTACTGGAAATGTTGACCACTTTAACGGGGACGGTGTTATCATTGCCCGCTTATGTCGTCTGCATAGCACAGAGGACCCTTCAATGAACAGAGAAGAAATGCACTGTGATGTTGTCAAAATTTAAGCGTAATAAACATCAACAACACCTTGCCCAACTACCTAAGATTTCTCAATCAGTTGATGATGTCGATTTCTTTTATGCTCCCGCCAGGTTCAGGGAGACCCTGCTGGAAAAGATAGCCAGCGCGAAGCAGCGCATTTGCATTATTGCCCTGTATCTGGAACAGGATGACGGTGGCAAAGGCATTCTTAGCGCGCTTTACGAGGCGAAACGGCAGCGTCCTGAACTGGATGTTCGGGTACTCGTCGACTGGCATCGTGCGCAACGTGGACGTATTGGCGCGGCAGCATCCAATACCAACGCCGACTGGTATTGCCGAATGGCGCATGAAAATCCGGGTGTCGATGTTCCGGTATACGGTGTGCCGATCAATACCCGCGAAGCCCTCGGCGTTCTGCACTTTAAAGGCTTTATCATCGATGATAGCGTCCTGTACAGCGGCGCCAGTCTGAACGATGTCTATCTGCATCAGCACGATAAGTATCGCTATGACCGTTATCAGTTAATCCGCAACGCCAGAATGGCTGACATCATGTTTGAGTGGGTGACACAGAACCTGATGAATGGTCGTGGCGTAAATCGTCTGGATAATACCCAGCGTCCGAAAAGCCCGGAGATTAAAAACGACATTCGTTTATACCGCCAGGAGCTTCGTGACGCGGCTTATCACTTCCAGGGCGATGCCGATAATGAACAGTTGTCCGTGACGCCATTGGTTGGTCTGGGGAAATCCAGCCTGCTGAACAAAACCATTTTCCACCTTATGCCCTGTGCGGAGCATAAGCTCACGATTTGTACCCCCTATTTCAACCTGCCAGCCATTCTTGTTCGCAACATCATTCAATTGCTGCGCGAAGGGAAGAAGGTTGAGATCATTGTGGGGGATAAAACCGCCAACGATTTTTATATCCCGGAAAATGAACCATTTAAGATAATCGGCGCACTGCCCTATCTCTATGAGATTAACCTGCGTCGCTTCCTCAGCCGTTTGCAGTATTACGTCAATACCGATCAACTGGTCGTTCGCTTGTGGAAAGATGACGACAATACCTACCATCTCAAAGGGATGTGGATCGATGACAAGTGGATGCTGCTGACCGGGAACAACCTCAACCCGCGCGCCTGGCGTCTGGATCTGGAAAATGCGATTCTGATCCACGATCCTAAGCAAGAGCTGGCTGCGCAGCGCGAGAAAGAGCTGGCGCTAATTCGTACACATACCACGGTCGTTAAGCACTATCGTGACTTGCAGAGCATTGCCGATTACCCGGTAAAAGTTCGCAAACTGATCCGTCGATTACGTCGTATTCGAATCGACAGGCTGATAAGCCGTATTCTGTAAAAGTGAAACCCCGTCCTGAACGGGGTTTTTTCTATGGGGGCATGGTGCGCGTTATTTTTCTTCTGAGCGCTTTTATTCTGTCAGGCTGTAGCCATATGGCGCAGGACAGCTGGAGTGGGCAGGACAAAGCACAGCACTTTATTGCTTCCGCGATGCTCTCAGCCGCAGGTAATGAGTACGCGCAACATCAGGGAATGGGCCGCGATCGCAGTGCGATGATGGGGTTTATGTTCTCGGTCAGTCTGGGGGCGTCAAAGGAGCTTTGGGATAGCCGCCCCACAGGGAGCGGCTGGAGCTGGAAAGACTTTGCCTGGGATGTCGCCGGTGCAACGACCGGCTATACCCTCTGGCAAATGGCGCATTACTAGAGGCGCAGACCTTTCCCTTTGCGATGTAGCGTCAGCGAAACCAGAAATGCGACGATCGACATAACGGTGACATACCAGAAGAACGACGTCTCCATACCGACAGACTTCAGCGACAGCGCCACATATTCCGCCGAACCGCCAAACAGAGCATTAGCAACAGCATAAGAAAGCCCAACGCCCAATGCACGAACCTGTGCCGGGAACATTTCAGCTTTCAATATACCGCTGATCGAGGTGTAGAAACTGACGATCAGCAGCGCGCACATCACCAGACCAAATGCTGCGTACGGCGAAGTCACATTCTGAAGCGCGGTCAAAATAGGTACAGTAAACAGGGTTGCCAGTGCACCGAAGCACAGCATGGAGGTACGTCGGCCAATTTTATCTGACAACGCACCAAACAGCGGTTGCACGAGCATATAAACAAATAACGCCGCCGTCATAATACCGCTTGCCACATTGGCATGCATACCTGCAGTGTTCACCAGATACTTTTGCATATAAGTGGTGAAGGTATAGAAGCACAGCGATCCCGCCGCCGTGAACCCGAGCACCATAATGAACGCTCTACGGTTACGCCATAACCCTTTCAGCGATCCGGCCTCCTTCAACGCACGCGTTTCCTGCTTTGACGTTTCATCCAGTTGACGACGCAACCAGAGCGCCACAACCGCCAGTACCGCGCCTAACGCGAAAGGAATACGCCAGCCCCACTCTTTGAGTGCAGAATCTTCCATAGTCTGCTGTAAGACAACCACAACCAGCAGTGCCAACAGCTGACCACCGATAAGTGTGACGTACTGGAAAGAGGCGTAGAATCCTTTACGACCTTCGACGGCAACTTCACTCATGTAGGTCGCGCTGGTGCCATACTCCCCACCAACAGATAACCCCTGGAACAAACGCGCCAGCAGTAACAGTGCCGGAGCCCAGGTTCCAATGGTTTCATAACCCGGCAGGCAGGCGATCACCAGCGATCCCAGACACATCATGCAAACGGACAAAAGCATGGATTTTTTACGACCATGTTTATCGGCAATACGACCGAATAGCCAGCCGCCAATAGGACGCATTAAGAACCCTGCGGCAAAAACGCCTGCGGTTTGTAGTAGTTGCGTTGTCGTGTTGCCGGAAGGAAAGAAGATATGGGCAAAATAGAGCGAGCAAAACGAGTAGACATAGAAATCAAACCATTCAACCAGATTCCCGGATGACGCGCCTACAATTGCCCATATGCGACGACGGGTATCACTGTCAGTCAGTGACCCGTTCGCAGTTACACTGCTTTCAGTCATTAAAGTTGTACTCCTGCCAAAAATCCGATTGTGCTTGTCGGTTGTGTTTGCTGTACTTTTTAGTGAATGAAATGTTATATAATTGTTATTCATCGTTATGTGACAGCGATCGCGGTTTTAATTAGCAGGGAAAGAATTTAGGAGTAAGCGCAGGGATTAGATGATGGGGCTCAGGGTGACGGGGCGCGCAGAGGTCGACGATCTTGAGCGGCCGTACCCGCTATTGCATTTGCGTTACCACGGTGCCTCGTCCTGACTACAGGCCGGATAAGACGAAACCGCCACCCGGCGTTCTGCCTGATGGCGCTGTGCTTATCAGCGCCTGCCACAGGCTTACTACAGACGCAAAAAAGCCCATCCGTCAGGATGGGCTTCTTCACTTATTTGATGCCTGGCAGTTCCCTACTCTCGCATGGGGAGACCCCACACTACCATCGGCGCTACGGCGTTTCACTTCTGAGTTCGGCATGGGGTCAGGTGGGACCACCGCGCTACAGCCGCCAGGCAAAT